>Ga0164290_1000431_pt1 | contig 137729 bp, 117 predicted proteins | sample Micstemetagenome_FD_108782 | JGI IMG/M metagenome (GOLD analysis project Ga0164290, IMG submission 108782) | Contaminated culture microbial community from soil near Moab, Utah, USA - Microcoleus steenstrupii SON62 (Illumina Assembly) | ecosystem: Environmental > Terrestrial > Soil > Soil crust... | reverse complement strand
CGAAGCGGCCAAGGTAGTGGCCCCGGCGGAAGTGGAAGTGTAGCGATGGCAGCTCAGTACATCCTCGGGATCGACCTCGGTACCACGAACAGCGTGCTCGCCTATGCGGAACTTGGAGGCGAGCGACCGGAGGTGAAGCTGCTGCCGATTCCGCAATTGGTGGCTCCGGGGGTCGTCGAAGAGCGGACGACCCTGCCCTCGTTCATTTATTTGCCGCCGGATCATGAGGCGGCTGGCAATTCTTTCGACCTGCCCTGGAGGTCGGGCAACACGTTCGTAGTTGGCGAAATGGCGCGGCGCCAGTCGGCCGAAGCCCCGCAGCGGTCGGTGACTGCGGCCAAGTCGTGGCTGGCTCATAGTAAGGTCGACCGGCACCAGCCGATTCTTCCCTGGCAGGCGCCGGCCGAGGTGCCGAAGGTCTCGCCCGTTACCGCGTCGCGGCGGTACATCGAGCACCTCGTTGCGGCCTGGGAGCATGCGTTTCCCTCCGCTCCGATCGCCCAGCAGCAGGTGGTGTTGACGGTGCCGGCCTCGTTCGATGCGGCTGCTCGGGAGCTGACGCGCGAAGCGGCCCTTTCTGCGGGTCTGCCGGCGAATCTAGTGCTGCTGGAAGAGCCTCAAGCGGCTGTTTACGCTTGGCTGACCGCGATGGGGGACCGCTGGCGGAAAGCCATGAAGGTCGGCGACACGTTGCTGGTGTGCGACGTCGGCGGCGGAACGACTGATCTGACTCTGGTGGGCGTCGCAGAGGAGAAGGGTGAGCTGACGCTGCGGCGGATCGCTGTCGGCGATCACCTGCTCGTCGGTGGCGACAACATGGACCTTGCCCTGGCTCACTTTGTCGCCGGCAAGTTCGGCGAGAAGGGGGTGAAGCTCGATCCGTGGCAGTCGGTCTCGCTCTGGCACTCGTGCAGAACGGCCAAGGAAACGCTTCTGCCGAGCGATGGCCCGAAAAAACACCCGATCAGCGTGCTTGGTCGCGGCAGCAAACTGATCAGTGGGACGGTGTCGGTCGATGTCGAGCGGCAGGCCGCTTCGCAATTGCTGCTGGAAGGTTTCTTCCCCGTTTGCAACCCAACCGAGAAGCCCACGCGGCGACGGCTGTCGGGCTTTCAGGAAATCGGTTTGCCGTTTGAATCGGATGCGGCCGTCACCCGACATCTCGCCGCGTTCCTGGCGACTAACGGCGAGAATGGCCAGGCAATCCGGCCGACGCACGTGCTGTTTAACGGCGGCGTGTTCAAAGCCGACATCTTCCGCAATCGGCTGATGGAAGTGCTGGGGGGCTGGGCGGAGGCGAACCCACCGAAGGTTCTCGAAGGAGAGCACGATCTGGATCACGCCGTGGCGCGGGGTGCGGCGTACTACGGTTGGGCCAAGAGCCACGGCGGCGTGCGGATCCGCGGTGGTGTGCCGCGGTCGTACTACGTGGGCATCGAGACGGCGGGTCTTGCCATTCCCGGTGCTCCGCGTCCGCTGCGGGCCTTGTGCGTCGTACCGTTCGGGATGGAGGAAGGTACTCAGGCCGATGTGCCTTCAGGAGAAATTGGCGTCGTGGTCGGCGAGCCGGCCACGTTCCGCTTCTTCAGCTCGGCCGTGCGAAAGCAAGATCAGCCGGGTACCGTAGTCGACTACTGGTCCGAAGAAGAACTCGCCGAAACGGATTCGTTGGAAGCAACGCTTCCGCCAGACGAAACCATCGCCGAAGATTACGTGCCGGTACGGTTCCAGTCGCACATCACGGAACTGGGCGTCTTTGAACTATGGTGCGTCAGCACGAAGTCGGATGGCCGCTGGAAGCTAGAGTTCAGCGTGCGCAAAGACGCCGACTGATTCGCTCTTGGGATCCGCTTCGATGAAACTGCATATCGAACGAGCCCGAGCAGCCATGGACTTGGAACGGTGGGACCTTGCCCAGGAAAATCTAGGGCGCGCTCTCGCCGAGGAGCCCAACAGCGCAGTCTTGCACGTTCTGCAAGCGGAAGTGCACTACCGTAAAAGGCAGTATCTTGAGGCTACCGACTCGGCCCGGGAGGCCATCTCGCTTGCGCCTCAGTGGAGCGTCGGCTATTACTGGCTGACGTATTGCCTGCTGGCGAACTGTACCGCATCGGGCGACGTCGAACGACTCGCTGGCGACGCCGCCGATACTGCGATTGCTTGCGATCCCGAGGATCCCGACAACTATGCGGCCCGCGCGGAAGTTGCCCGCGTCGCAGGGCGGTCAAAGCAATCCATCGATTTTGCGCGCGAAGGTCTCTCCATTGATCCGGAGCACCGCAACTGTCTGCGATTAGTAGCTCTGGGCGAAATTGGTCTCAAGCGGCCGGAAGCCGCGGAGATCACCTTGCGGCGAATGTTGTCGCTTGATCCGGAATCGAACTTCGCACACGAGCATCTAAGCAGCACCTTACTTATGCAGGGTCGTAGCGCCGAGGCGTACGAGCATGTGAAAGCGCTTATTCGCAGAGATCCCGATGATGAAGATGTCCGCCTGATTTACGGCGAAGTCGTTCGTCATCAGCATCCGGTTGCCCGGTGGCTGCTACGAAGCGGCGACTTTTGGTTTGATTGGATTTACGCCTTTGTCCCACTCGGGTTTGTGCCGCTCCTTTCGATCAAGTGGCTACAGCTAGACGAGCCTTGGAAGACGCTGTTTACGATTCTGGCGGTGCTGTGGCTGCTGCTATGCTGCGCCTATTCGGTGGTAGCGGCAGGAGTCGCTGAGGCGATCATCACTTTTTCGACTCGCTTCAATCGGCTCTTGCCAGAAACTCGCGGCATGCGCTGGTTGTATGCATTGGCCGCGGGGGGAGCCGTCATCGCCTTTGCTGCGCTTGTGTTTGGGGCCGCGATTGGTAGTTCGCAGCCGATTCTGATCGGCGGCAACATTTTGGTTGCTGGGGCCATTGCAGTTGCGGCAAGCTTGTCACGAACAGGGCGCGAAATGCGGTTGCAGTTGCTTGCCTTGCTCGTTCCGATCGCGGTGCAGACAATTGCCCTGCTATGGCAACCGGATGCCCGCCGCGCCGGAGGCGCCGCCATGCTGGTTCTTGCTGCATGGGCGCTGGCCATTGCCTTTCCGCTCATGATCTCGAACCGCGAACAACATTAGCCAACTGAAACACTTGCATGACCGAGTTGCTTCCCGATGAAGTTCCAAGCCGGTTTGTCGTTGGCATCGATCTCGGGACGACCAACTCGGCGGTTTGCTATGTGGATACGCACGAGCAGTCGTGGCGGGTGCGGGTGCTTTCGATTCCCCAGCTCACTGCACCACGGCAAGTCGAGGCGGTCGATACGCTACCAAGCTTTCACTACCAGCCGATTGCGGACGAAGTGGCTGGCGGCGCCATGCGATTGCCGTGGAGCAAGGAGGATCCGAACTTCGCCGTGGGCGTAATGGCTCGCGATTATGGCGCTGGGACACCGGGGCGGATGATCTCTTCCGCCAAGTCGTGGCTGTGTCATACGGGTGTCGATCGCACTGCCGAATTGCTGCCGTGGCACGGAGCGGCGGATGTCGATCGCCTTTCGCCCGTCGAAGCGAGCAGCCGCTGCCTGCGACACATCCGCGAGGCATGGAATGCGAAGTTTCGCTCGCAGCCGCTCGAAGAGCAGGATATCGTCCTGACATTGCCGGCTTCATTCGACGAAGTCGCGCGCGAGTTGACTGTGGAGGCGGCTGCGAAGGCTGGGCTGCCGCGGATCACGCTCATCGAAGAGCCGCAGGCCGCGTTTTATGCGTGGATTTATAAACACGCGGACAACTGGGATCAGTTGGTCACGCCGGGGCAGAAGATCCTGGTGTGCGACATCGGCGGCGGCACCAGCGACTTCACGCTGATCCGAGTGCGTCGCAGCGAGGGAGTTGGCAGTGGCAGGGTGCAGTTCCACCGCGTGGCGGTTGGCGAGCATCTGATCCTCGGCGGTGACAATTTCGACCTCGCACTCGCCCAATACCTGGAAGGCAAGTTCGGCGGCGGCAAGCTGCAGCCGAGGCAATGGGACGTGCTGCTGCGCCTCAGCCGTCAGCTGAAGGAAGAGATGCTTTCCGACGCCGGTCCCGAGCGGCGGACAGTCTCGCTGCCTGGCACGGGTTCCAAGCTGATTGGCGGAAGCTTGCAGCGAGAGGTTACGCGGGAAGAAGTACGGCAGACGCTCGTCGAAGGGTTCATGCCGCTCGTCGATTTGAATGACCGGCCAGCAGCCCGACGCAGCGGCTTTCAAGAATTTGGCTTGCCCTATGCCGCCGACGCGGCAATCACGCGTTATCTGGCTGCCTTTCTCACGGCCCATCGCAACGTGGCGATTGAAGACGCGGAGTTGCAGCCGGGGGACGATCCGGCGCGGCCCGACGTGCTTCTGTTCAACGGCGGCGTGTTCGATTCGCCCGTCTTGCGCGAGCGGCTTGTCGAATCGCTGTCACACTGGTTCTCCAAACCAGATCAGCCGATCTGGCGACCGATGGTGCTCGAGAACGATCGGCTCGACCTGGCCGTCGCTCGCGGGGCCGCTTACTACGGCATGGTCCGCCGCGGCGAGGGCGTGAAGATCGCCGCGAGTCTGGCCCGCACCTATTATCTGGGCGTCGACGCCGAGCCGCCGAGCGCCTTGTGCCTCGTTCCGGGCAATGCCGAAGCGGGACAGGATATCGTGTTGCCGCAGCAGTTTGACCTGGTCGTCTCCGAGCCGGCAGAATTTCCGCTGTTTACCAGCAGCATCCGCCTCACGGATCGCCCCGGCGAACTGGTGGCGATCGATCGCGAGCAAATCACGCCGCTGCCGCCAATTCGCACCGCTCTAAAAACGCGTCGCCGTAGCGAGCGGGGCAATGTCGCCGTGCAATTGCACGCGAAACTGACCGAAATCGGCACGCTGGACCTGTGGTGCAGCGAGGTCGATGGCGAACGCTCCTGGCGTTTGCAGTTCGATGTGCGCTCCGCCACGCAGACCGATCTAGAGGGTCACGAGTCGGCTGCCGAGGCGGAAGGTTTTGTCGATGAAGCCACCTGGCAAGCGGCCCAACAAACTCTCGCCGGCACGTTCGCCCCCGAAGGCAAGGACGCTCCAGATGGACTGGTAAAACGGCTCGTCACGGCACTAGGGATGGAGCGCGGCGAATGGCCGACGTCGCTGCTCCGCCGCATTTGGGAAGCGTTGATCGAACTCGAAGCTGGCCGCCGCAAAAGCGCCGTGCACGAAGCACGCTGGCTCAATCTTCTCGGGTACTCGCTACGGCCCGGTTATGGCCTGGCGGTGGACGATTGGCGCGTCTCGGAAACTTGGAAGACCGTGCAAGGCAAGCTGGCTCATCCGGCAGCCACCAGCCGGACGGAATCGCTCATCCTCTGGCGACGCATCGCCGGCGGCCTGTCCTCCGGCCAGCAGCGGGCCCTCGCTGAGCCGCTGGTCGCCACGGTGCGGAGCATTCACAAACGCTTCGCCTCCGCCGGGGCGAAGCCGACGGAAGGTCAATTCAGTCCTCACGAAGCCACAGAAGTATTGCGGCTGCTTGGTTCCCTCGAACTCTTGGCCGGCGAACGCAAACTGGAACTCGGGCGGATGCTTCTCGACCTGTTGCCGAAACGCAAGCTGGAACCGCTACGCCCTGCGATGGCCTGGGCCATCGGCCGACTTGGTCAGCGCGACCCGGCGTACGGTCCGCTCAACACGGTCACGCCCGTCGCCGAAGCGAGTCGCTGGCTCGTGCAGCTCCTGAGCGAAGACAAGCCGGATTCGGCGGTGCAGTTTGCCGTCGTGCAGCTCGCTCGCAAAACCGGCGACCGGTATCGAGACATCCATGCCGACCTCCGCCAGCGCACCCTGGCGTGGCTCACTAGCACCGCCGCCGGCCAGCATGCGCTTCAACTGGTCGAACATGGCGGCCAACTCGATGTCGAGGAGCAGAACCGCGTGTTTGGCGAAGCTTTGCCGAAGGGGCTGCGATTGCGCTGAGCGAGATTCTGTAGCCTGCTCTTAAACCTCATCCGGTGTGGGCGGCAGGGAAAAACCGAGCTTCACCTGCGAGTCGAGCAGCACAACCAGCGGCCATATGCCAGCGAGCGCCGCCGGTATGCAGATTAAAAAGCCGACGACAAGCGTCAGGACCGTCGCGGTCATTGCCAGGCCATACGACTGCAGTTTACGCATCCGATTCGCCGCGTAGATCATCACGGCGGCGGCCACGATGCAAATCACTGCCATCACACCGAAGATAATCCCGACCACCAGCGTTTCGCTTTCGCTGGGATCCTCCATGTAAATGGCGCCGGCGAGGAATACGGAACCGACGGCCGAAAGCACTAGCAGAAAGCCGGTCACCATGAGCAGGATGGCCGGGCCTTGCACTTTTGCTTTAGCAAAGCGGCGGATGGCTGCCGGGTCGTACGCCATCGGAAAGTAGCCAGGCATCGGCCGGTCGGAGAAAGGATTGGCGGCCGGCGGGGCGTAGGGATTCGCCTGCTGAGGAGCAAACTCACGGAACGGATTCTGCGGCGGCAAAGTGGGAGGCGCGATCGTGGCCCCGCACTTGCCACAGAGAGTCGGCGCATTCTGGCCGATCGACTGAGGACCGAGCGGGGCGTGGCAGCGAGGGCATACGGCAGCTTGCGACATAAGGTTCCTCCCGGATGGGCCCGCCATCCTATTGCCCACGGCCGCATAATCAAGACGCTCCGGCTGTCCTATGCCGCCTCTCGCGAACTTTGTAACCTGGATTCATGCACCGCCCGCCGACATCTCCGCCGCCGCTCCCGCTGCTGATCACCGGCATTGCTGGGGTGGCCGGCTACAACGCTTATCACTACTTCCGCCGCCGCTATGGCGACCAGGTCGTCGCGATCCGCCGCACCGACAACTGGCCGCTTAAGGGGGAGGGGATCGTCGCGTGCGATACCGACGACCGCGACGCCCTGCAGCGGCTATTCGATCGTCACCAATTCGCCGCCGTGCTCAATTGCGAGGGCACCTGCAAGCTGAAGTCGTGCGAACTCGATCCGGCGATGGCCGAGCGGATCAACATCACCACGATTCGCACGATGCTCGACGTGATCCGTGGCCGCAACGTGCGGCTGGTGCATCTGTCGATCGATCTGGTTTACTCCGGTACCTGCGGCGGCGGTCACATCGAGACCGATCCGACGGACCCGGTGACCGTCTACGGCAAGACGATGGCCCAGGCCGAGCAGATTCTGCTGGCCGAGAAGCCGGAGACCGCCATCCTGCGAATCTCGCTGCCGATGGGCATCAGCTTCAATGGTCACGCAGGGGCGATCGACTGGATCCAGTCGCGATTCAAAAAGCAGAAGCCGGCTACGCTGTACTATGACGAAGTCCGCACGCCGACGTATACCGATTGCCTCAACCCATTGCTCTCGAATGTGCTCTCAAGCAACCTTGCCGGGCTCTATCACGCGGGCGGCACGCGCCGGCTGAGTCTGTATGAAATCGCCCAGATTGTGAACCGCATCGGCGGCTACGACCCCGACCACCTGATGGGCTGCCTGCGGATCGAAGCGGGGCCGCTGCCGCCGCGGGCCGGCGATGTGACGATGAACAGCAACCGCCTGGCAGCCGCCCTCGGCTATCAGCCGTTCGATCCCTGGCCGCTGCTCGACGAGCATGTTCCGATTGGGCCTGACTGGCACCGTGAACGGCCGGCGGGCGAATTCGGCTCGCCCAAGCTGCTCGCCGAGGTGCTTTACCGCAATCCGCGCCGGCACCGGCGAACCACCGAAGCGATTTGATTGTCTTAGGACACCGTAAACTCGTGGCGTGGGATTGGCAAAGTTACCGCCAAGGTTGCCCAGAGGAGCAATGCGAGGGCAATCAGGAGGACGGCCACAAACCAGAAGCGGACTGCCCATCCTGACGGCTGCTTTAGCTCAAGAAGGTAGAGCAACACGAAGTCGGCAATGCCCACCGCGGGAATGAGGGCGTACCAATAGTCGCTAAAGAACGCTGAAAGTGATCTTAGTCGCAACGTTATCTCAGGAAGCTTGATTCCCCAGCCAGTAAAAGCACGGATGGCAGCTGGCAGGACCACGAGTAGCACAGCCGCCACACAAAATCCGGCAAAGCAATGAGCCGCGAAACGGAAAATCGTGATCCCTAGCGGCGACCGGTGACCGGTGCGGACGGGATCAGTTGGCGGCTGGTTGTGCTGCACGCTCATTGGGGGGAACGCCTTTGTTTGCCGCCGTCTGCATTTTCAGAATCTAACCATATCGCTAACGGCCAGGCGATCGCGCCTAGTCGCTGACACAGCATACCGAGCATGTCTTACTTTCGCGAACTTCAGGATCAGCTCAACGGCGCCATGTCGACCGATCGGCATCGGCTGCGCAATCAACTGCGGGCGATCGTCGAGGCCGCCGACACGGGCAAGCCTTACGACAAAAACCTGGAGCGGTTTCTCGATCAACTGCACAACTCAGTCGACCGAGCGGAGCAGCGTAAATCGCTAGTCCCGCAACTGGTCTACGACGAATCGCTGCCGATTGTCGGCCGGAAGGCAGAGATTGCAGAGGCCATTCGCAATCACCAGTGCGTTGTCGTTTCGGGCGAAACGGGCTCCGGCAAGTCGACGCAGCTTCCCAAGATCTGCCTGGAAGTCGGCCGCGGTGTCGGCGGGCTGATCGGTCACACGCAGCCGCGGCGAATCGCGGCCCGCTCGATTGCCTCCCGTCTGGCCGAAGAACTGGGAACCAGCGTCGGCAAGAAGGTCGGCTTCAAGATTCGCTTTACCGATCAGACTTCGCCAGAAACGCTCGTCAAGCTGATGACCGATGGCGTATTGCTGGCCGAATCGCAAAGCGATCGTTTTCTGAATCAGTACGACACGCTCATCATCGACGAAGCTCACGAGCGGTCGCTGAACATCGACTTCCTGCTCGGTTACCTGCATCGGCTGCTGCCGAAGCGACCCGACTTTCGCCTGATCATCACTTCGGCCACGATCGATGCGCAGCGCTTCGCGGAACACTTTGGCGACGAACGCGGGCCAGCCCCGATCATCGAAGTTTCGGGGCGGACTTACCCGGTTGAAGTCCGCTATCGGCCCCTCGAGGAGGAAGACGCCGAAGTGGACGACGAGCCGCTCGATCCAATTCAGGGAGTGGCTCGCGCGCTGGATGAACTTTGCCGGGAAGGGCAGGGGGATGTGCTCGTGTTCCTGCCGACCGAGCGGGACATCCTCGAAGCGTCGCGCAAGCTGCGGCCACGCAATTTCGGCGGCGGCTCAACCGAGATTGTGCCTCTCTACGCTCGTCTGTCGACCGCTGAGCAGAACAAAGTTTTCCAGCCTCACACCGGTCGACGGATCGTCCTCGCCACGAATGTGGCTGAGTCCTCGTTGACCGTGCCGGGCATCCGCTATGTCGTTGATACGGGCCTCGCCCGCATCAGCCGCTATTCGGCACGCAGCAAAGTGCAGCGACTGCCGATCGAAGCGGTTTCGCAGGCCTCGGCCGACCAGCGGAAAGGACGCTGCGGGCGTATCGGCCCAGGCATTTGCGTTCGACTGTTTAGCGAAGACGATTATCTGCAGCGCGATCGGTTCACTTCGCCGGAGATTCAGCGGACGAATCTGGCATCGGTCGTGCTGCAAACGCTTGCGCTCGACCTGGGACCGCTCGAAGAGTTCCCGCTGCTCGATCCGCCGCGGCCTGAAGCGATTCGCGACGGCTATAGCACGCTGTTTGAACTCGGGGCGGTCGACAAGGAGCGAAAGCTCACGCCCCTCGGCCGACAGCTATCGCGATTGCCGGTTGATCCGCGGATTGCCCGCATGCTGCTCGCGGCGAACGAGCAAGGTTGTCTTGCCGATGTGGCCATCATCGCCGCAGCCCTCGAAGTGCAAGACCCGCGCGAGCGTCCGGTCGATAAGCAGCAGGCGGCCGACGAGGCGCACGCACGCTTTGCTGATCCGGATTCGGATTTTCTCGGCTACTTGCGACTTTGGGACTTCTATCACACTTTGAAGGACTCGACGAGTCGCAGCCAGTTGCGCAAGGCGTGCCAGCGGAATTTCTTGTCGGAATTGCGGCTGCGCGAATGGATGGACGTGCATCGGCAGTTGCTTGAGATGCTTGGTCAGTCGGGGCTGAAGGCCGGAAAGCGGAAGTGGCGGGCGGAAGCTGTGGACGAGGCCGCAGCTGGTTCAGGGATCGCTGCCGACGGTGAGCGGCGGATCGCCCGCAAGAATCAGTCGAAGCAGGAACAGGAGATTTATGGCTCTATCCACAAGGCGCTTCTGACCGGCTTATTGTCGAACGTGGCTCTGCGTGGCGATACGAACGAATACACCGGCGCCGGGAATAGCAAGTTCTTCCTTTGGCCCGGGGCCGGGCCGTTTGCCTCCAAGCCGAAATGGATTGTGGCGGGGGAATTGGTTGAGACGACCCGACGTTACGCCCGCACGGTCGCTCGGACCGAGCCCGAATGGATTGAGCCGCTGGCCGAGCACCTCGTGAATCGCTCGTACAGCGATCCGCACTGGGATCGCCGCGGCGGCGGCGCGACGGCGTACGAGCGCGTATCGCTCTTCGGCTTGCCAGTCGTTCTGAAGCGGCGGGTGCGGTATGGGGCAATCGATCCGGTGGTCTCGCGGGAGCTGTTCATTCGCCATGGACTGGCCGAATTCGACCTCGATTGCCGGGCCCCGTTCTTTGCTCACAATCGTAAGTTGCTGGACGATATTCAGAAGCTCGCGACAAAAACGCGGCGGCGGGATTTGATCGTCGATCCGCATGCTCTCTACGCCTTCTACGACGCTCGCTTGCCTGCGGAAGTGTACGACTTGCACCAGCTCGATCGTTGGCGCCGCGATGCAGAGCGAGCGAATCCCAAGCTGCTCTTCATGACCGAAGCGGATGCGCTCGGAGAAGATCCGGAGCCGGCCGCCGCGGAGAAGTATCCGGACCAGTTGCAGATTGATCGGCTGCGATTGCCGCTGCGTTATCAGTTTGAGCCCGGCGCCGAAACGGACGGGATTACCGTGAAGGTGCCGCAGGCGGCGCTTTCGCAGCTCTCCCGCGACCGGCTCGGCTGGCTGGTGCCCGGGCTGGTGGAGGAGAAGATTCAGGCACTCATCAAGGTGCTTCCAAAAGCTGCTCGCCGCAATCTGGTGCCGGCCCCCGATGTGGCCGCACGCGTGGCTCGTTCGCTCCCGTATGCGCAGCGGGCCTTTCTGCCAGCTGTGGCGGAACTGCTTGCGAAGGAAGCCGGCGAGCCGATTCGGCCCGAGATGTTCGACCTGGCGCGACTGCCGCCGCACCTGGAAATGAATGTCGAAGTGGTCGACGACGGCGGCAAAGTGCTCGCGATAGGCCGCGATCTGGATGCCGTGCGCGAACAAGTCGGGGCCGCGCCGCAGCCGGACGCCCCGCTAGCGAGTAAGACGCCTTGGCACCGCGACGGGGTAACCAAGTGGGATTTTGGGCCGCTGCCCGCGCATGTCGACGTCCGAAGAGGCGGTCTGACGATTACGCAGTTTCCGGCGCTCATCGATGCTGGTGAATCGGCTGCCCTGCGATTGGCTGAAACTGCATCGCAGGCCGAACTGTGGACACGCGGTGGCGCGCGGCGGTTGTTTGTGCTGGCTGAGCGGCGGGAGCTGAAAGCGCAGGTTCAGTGGCTGCCGGGAATCGAAAAAGTTCGGCTGTTCGCCGCGCCGCTGAGCAAGGAGCGGCCGATCGATGAGCAATTGATCGACCTGCTGGCCGACCGGGCGTTCTACGCTGCGTCAGGTGTGCCTCGTACGCCGGACGACTACGAGGCCCAGCGGTTGTTCGGACGGAAGGAGATCGTTCCGTCGGTGCAGCACTTGTCGCGGATCGTGCTGCCGCTGTTTGAGGCCTATCACAACATCCGCTTAGCCCTCGAGCAGAAGCGGCCGGATGCGTGGAAGTATTTGGTCGATGACCTGCGGCAACAGCTGGCCGACCTGATGCCGGTGGGCTTTCTGGCCAACACGCCGTGGCAATGGCTGCAGCATTATCCGCGGTACCTGAAGGGGATGTCGCTGCGTCTGCAGAAGATGGCCTCTGGCGGTCCCGCGCGCGATAAGCAGAGCTTCGACCAGCTCGCTCCGCGCGTCACAGTCTGGCGGGAGCGCAGCGAGCAACTAGCACGGCAAGGAAAGATCGAGCCGGAGCTGACGCAGTACCGCTGGATGCTGGAGGAGCTCCGAATCTCGCTGTTTGCTCAAGAGCTGGGTACTTCGATGCCAGTTTCGCCGCAGCGGCTGGACAAGCAGCTGGCGAAGGTTGCGAGTTGATCGTTTGGAAGGAAGCAAGCTGACGCGAGCCTGGCAGTTCGACCCTTCGTAGCATTAAGCGGCAAAGGAAAGTGCCCCCTTGGCCACAGTCCCAGCAACCAAGGGGGCGGGTGCCCCAACGAGGGACACGCCTCGGATGCTAGAAACGGAACTGCGTGTGAACAACGACTTTCGCAAAGCTTCGCGCAGTTTTCACTGGAAGTAGTGACGACTTGCTGTTCTGTTAACCTTCCGGGAACGGGGCGTGAGTTCCGGATGAACGCCCCTATCGGTTGGCGAGAGGAGCTTTATACTTCGCCCGTCCACTTCGCGGCCGCGAGCTCTCCACGACCTGGTCGCCCGCTTCCCGCACACGCTGGCCGCTTAATCGGTCAGCGTTTTTTTATTGGTCCCTCGCCTAACGCCACTTCCGTCGGATTGCGGCCTGTAAGCGACTCCACAAAGCGGCGAGCACAGGCCGCTTATTACCAAAGCGCGGCGCAGAGGCTGAAATCGGCAACGACTGGTTCTGCCTACGTGCCACACATTCCTGGCAGACCGGTTCGGCTCGCGGCTTTGTGACGTACTCCTGGTAGTTCGTGCGCGGCCACTGGCTGCAGGCTGGATGGTAGTGCCAGACTTCGCGGCCGATTGCCCTGCGGTAAAGCATCGAATCCTCGCCTATTCGATGAGCGGTGGAAGCCCCTTCGACTTGGCCGTTCAACGTATCGCTCCCGCTGGCGAGGGCCAACTCTGAAGCTCGGCGATAACGAACAAGATTGCGCGAAGATTGGCGGCGAGTGCCGGGCGCGAACTATTGACAAATAATAAATAAATTGATATATTAGGCGCGTCCAACCCTTCGCCGATCAGATCGACGTGGGGTGGTTCATGCTGCGCGAGTCGCCAGAGCGTCTGGTGGTGACGTTGTCGACCTGTGAAGCGTTGTTAAGCGGAGCGGGACCCCCGCTGGGGGTATTGTGAGTTCAGTTGGAGGAGCTGTGAAAAAGGGTTGTGGAGTTTTTGGCTCAGACGGACGTAAGTGACTGGTGCATCGGGCTATCGGTGTTTTTGGTGCAGTAGCGTAGGGGTTGTATTCGGAGGTTGTTTGCCCCCTAGTAGGCTCCTGTGGGCGAGCTGTTTGATGGACAACCTTGTTGTCGTTCTCCGTGCCGTGTTACGGCCCAGCTTCTGGGGCGGTTGTCGTCCTTGACCGGTTGCGGGGTGGCTTTTAGGATCGGGTTTTTAACTATTTTCACATAAAGCGGTTCCCATGGTCGATCCGGCTTCGAGTTCTGAAAGCTCCTGCTGTGGCGAGGACTCCCTGGCGGAGAGCCCACAGGCGATGGCTGCCGGGAGCGGCGTCGACCTGAAGCGGATTGAGCGGGCTGTGCGGGAGATCTTGTCGGCCGTCGGAGAAGATCCCGACCGCGAAGGCTTGCTGGAAACGCCGGCCCGGGTCGCCCGGATGTATGCCGAGCTATTTAGCGGGCTGAAGGTCGATCCGCGGGAGCACACGCGCAAGTTCTTCACCCAGCAATACGACGAAGTCGTGCTGGTACGGGATATCTCGTTCAACAGCATGTGCGAGCACCATCTGTTGCCGTTCATCGGCCATGCTCACGTCGCCTACATTCCCAAGGGGAAAGTGATCGGGCTGAGCAAGATTGCGCGGGTGGTGGAGGTGATCTCGAAGCGGCCGCAGGTGCAGGAGCGGATGACCGAGGACATCGCGAACCTGCTCGTGTCAGAACTCGATGCCAAGGGTGTAGCCGTGGTGATCGAAGCTTCGCACAGCTGCATGACGATCCGCGGCATCCGCAAGCCGGGCAGTTCGATGGTCACGTCGGCGATGAAGGGCCTGTTCCGCTCGAACATGTCGAGCCGGGCTGAGGTGATGCAGCTGATTTATGGGAAGAGCAAGTAGGAGGCTCCTTCCCGTTGTCCGCAATCTGGCTCATTCTCATCGAGTTTCTGTTTCGGCTCACCTTCGGTGTGGCCGTGGCGATGGCCTGCACGCCGGGGCGACTTGTCACGAGTGGGTTCTTCCGAGTGCACCTGTGGGTGCTGATGGGGATCAACACGTTCGCGGCTCTGGCGATTTTCTCGCTCCGCGACCTCGACCGATACACGGGCAATCAGGTCTGGCAGGTGCAACTGGCGATGGCTGTTGGGGCGGCGGTCGTCAGCTATGTCGGGGCGGTGATCTGGATGTATGAGCGGATCGCGGCCGGCAAGCTTGCTCTGTGGATCGTGGCCGGGTGTGGACTCGTCGCTTCGCTTTGGCCTTTCGTACATGCGTCGGCAGCTTCACTCGCTTGGGCCGCTGCGGACCGAGTTTCCGGCGGATTGCTGCTCGGCTTTGTGATCACGGCAATGCTGCTCGGGCATTGGTATCTGAACACGCCGACGATGAAGCTTGAGCCGCTGCAACGGTTGATTCTGCTACTCGGTCTCGCCGTTCTGTTGCGGATGGCCGTAAGCGGAACCGGGCTGGGTTTGGAGGTAAGCCGTCAAATGTCCAGCGACGCTACGATCCCGGAAAGCTGGTGGCTGTTTGTGGGATTGCGCTGGCTCTCGGGCCTGGTCGGAACGGCGGGCGCTGCGTGGCTGACGTGGCAAACACTGAAGATTCCGAATACTCAGAGTGCAACCGGCATCCTTTACGCGGGTGTAATCGTGGCCTTCATCGGCGAATTGACCGCGCAACTTTTGTCCGCCGAAGCAACCTATCCACTATGATGGATGGTTGGACCGCAGGCTCGAGCCCAAGACCAACGCCACCTTCAGACACGCCATGCAAGTCACCTTTCGCTGCCCCAACTGCGACAACACCTCGCAAGCTGAGTTTCAGTTCAGCGGCGAAGCGGTCGTTTGCACTGGCTGTCAGGCAGCCTTAGGTGCAGCCGAAGCCAGTCCTGACGGCTCGCTGAAGCAGTGCCTGGTGTGTCCGAGCACCGAATTGTACGTCCGCAAGGACTTCTCGCAGAAGGCTGGCGTGACGATTGTCGTCATCGGCTTTGTGCTGAGTTCGGTCGCCTGGTACTACCGACAGCCGATGCTGACGTACGGGATCCTCTTTGCCACGGCGCTGATCGACGTGGTGCTGTACGCCACAGTCGGCAACATGCTGCAGTGTTACCGGTGCCACGCTCAGTATCGGGGCCTGGAAAACCTCGATAGTCATTCGCGGTTCGACCTTGAGACTCACGAACGATATCGGCAACAGGAAATTCGCCTCAAAGCGGCTGAGCGGGTCGAAAAATCGTTTAGCCGCCGTTAGTTAGCCGCCAAGTGCAGGTTCACTGCTCCAAGATCGACCTTCTGTGTAAACCAGCTAACGTCAGCTTTACCACCTCATGGATCCGCAGCGCGAACGCATTCAGGCCGACCTGCGTGGATTGCTCTCGGGCGAAGTCCACTGCGGCGATGCCTTCGTGCAAATGTACGCCACCGACGGCAGCATCTATGAGGTTCCGCCGCTCGGCGTGGTGCGGCCTCGTGGTTTGCAGGATGTTCGGGCATCGGTCCGATATACAGCGGAAAACATGATTCCGCTTCACGGCCGCGGAGCCGGGACCGGACTAGCCGGCGAGTCGCTTGGTCCTGGATTGGTCGTCGACTTTTCGCACTCCATGCGACGAATCCTGGAGTTGGACAACGAAGAAGGAACCGTGACCGTTCAGCCGGGAGTCGTCCTGGGCCAACTGAACCGCTACCTGGCGAGTTTCGGCAAGCAGTTTGGACCCGATCCGGCGACCGGAGGCGTGACCACAATCGGTGGAGTCCTGAGCGTTGATAGTTCAGGCAGCAATTGGCTGAAGTACGGTTCCGCCCGCGACCAAATCGTAAGACTGCAACTGGTCCTGGCCGACGGGGAGACGATCGAAGCCGGGAAGCACCGAGTGACGGACGATCCGGCGATCGATCCCGATCCTCGGCGACGCGAGCTGGTGCGACGACTCGCCGAATTGATCGAGCGGGAAGAATCGATCATCTCCGCCAACCGACCTAAGTCGTTGGTCAACCGTTGCGGCTACTACCTCTGGGATGTACTGCAAGATGGCGTGCTCGATCTGGCGAAGCTGGTCGTCGGCTCCGAGGGCACGCTGGCTTTGATCACTCAGGCAACTCTCAAAACGGTGCCCGTACCGAAGCATCGCGGCCTCGTGCTGATGTTCTTCGATCGGCTCGAGGCGGCTGTTCAGGCCGCGATGGAGGCTCAGGAGCTGGGCGTTACCGCCTGCGACCTGATGGACCGGCGGATTCTGACCCTGGCTCGCGACGTTGATCCACGCTATGCCCAAAGCATCCCCCGCTCAGCCGAGGCGATGCTGATGGTGGAGCAGCAAAGCGAGGAGGCTGGAGAAGTACTCGAGCGATTGCAGGAAGTTGCCATGCGTTGGCAACGTCGCCGGCGTCTGGCGTTCGACTTTCATCTGGCGATTTCACCCGACGAGTTCGACCTGTTTCGTCGGCTAGCCCGGCGAGTGTCGCCGACGCTGCATCGAGTGCAAGGTCGCGAACGGCCCGTTCCCTTCGTGGAAGATTTCGCCGTGCCGCCGGCGACTATGGCCGATGTGGTTCCCCGATTGCAGCGGGCCCTGCAGACTTATCAGGCAACCGCGTCGATCTTTGCGCACGCCGGCCACGGGCAGTTTCACCTGCGGCCCTTCATGGACGTGGGCGATCCCCAGCACCAGCGGCGCATGCAGGATCTAGCAAACGATCTGTACGCCGAAGTTTGGGCCGTCGGCGGAACCATCAGCGGTGAACATGGATGCGGACTCAGTCGGACTTGGGCCGTGCGGAAACAATACGGTCCGCTCTATGACGTTTTCCGGGAGGTGAAGCGGATCTTCGATCCCGGCAATCTGCTTAATCCAGGCAAAGTGGTCGCCGACGTTCCGCAGCCGCTGATCAAGAACCTGCGGCCGGTCGCCGCGGATGACGAACTTGCCGCTCCAAAGTCGGGCCACTACCTCGCCGATCCTGCGTCCAATGCATCTCCCTCAGGTAGTAGCAACGGATCGCCTTCCAAGCCGCTCGAGCTGCAACTGATCTGGCAGGGATCGTTCGCTTCGACGGCGGAAAACTGTAATGGCTGCGGACGTTGCCGCACACAGTCGCCTGAAATGCGGATGTGCCCAATCTTCCGATCCGCTCCCGCAGAAGAGGCCTCGCCGCGAGCGAAGGCTAACCTGATGCGAGCTGTGATCGGCGGTCAGATGCAGGCCGCACAGCTTTCTTCTGACGAGCTCAAGTCGATCGCAGACTTGTGCGTCAATTGTCATCAGTGCCGGAGCGAATGCCCGGCCGGCGTTGACGTGCCGAAATTGATGATGGAAGCGAAGGCTCAGTATGTGGCCAGCAACGGGGTGGATTCGACCGGCTGGGTGATCACCCGCCTGGAAAGTGTGGCGGCCTGGCTCTCGCGCTTCTCCACGGTCTCGAACTGGGGGCTGCGACAACCCTGGGTGCGTTGGCTGCTAGAGAAGACGGTTGGGATTGCTCAAGGTCGAAAGCTGCCACAAGTGGCCGCTTCCAGCTTCCTGCGGAAAGCGGAACGCCTGCAACTGACTCGACCAACCCGCCGCACTGGGAACAAGGTGCTGTACTTCGTCGACTTGTATGCGAATTGGTTCGACACGCAGCTTGCCGAAGCGTTCGTGCAGATTCTGCAGCACAACAACGTGAGCGTTTATGTGCATCCCGCACAGCGGGCATCGGGAATGGCAAAAATCGCGCTTGGGGACGCAGAGCGAGCACGATCAGTCGCGGCAAAGAACGTAGCGGCGCTTGCCGATGCGGTGCGGCAGGGATACACGATCGTGACGACTGAGCCTTCGGCGGCTCTGTGCTTGACGCATGAGTATCTACACCTGCTGGACGATGATGATGCTCGCCTCGTCGCGGCTAACACCGTCGAAGCGTGCAGTTACCTGTGGCGGCTACATGAGGTCGGGCGGTTGGAGTTGGATTTGAAGCCACAGAATTACACGGTCGGATACCATCTGCCCTGTCACTTGCGGGCCCTGAACGTCGGTTCGCCCGGCGAGCAATTGCTGGGGTTAGTTCCGGGGCTCACCGTACGCAGAATCGAGCGGGGATGCAGCGGCATGGCGGGCACCTACGGTCTGCGGCGAGAGAACTACCGTAGTAGCTTGCGTGCCGGCTGGGGCTTGATTTCGGCAATGCGAGACCCGGCGATAGAAGTGGGAACGACGGAGTGCAGCTCGTGTAAAATGCAAATGGAGCAGGGGGGTACGAAGCCCACGGTCCATCCGTTGAAGATTCTCGCCTTGGCTTACGGACTGATGCCGGAGGTAGAGAAACTGATGCGAGCTCGCGTACCTGAGCTGGTTGTCACCTGAGCGAAAACACTCGAATGCTCGTTGAAGTCAAACTATTTGCGATTGCCCGCCAACGAGTGGGTGCAGCGACTGTAGAAGTCGACTTACCGACGGGGGCACGTGTACAGGAACTCCGGGAGGCCCTGGCAAGTCAGTATCCAGCGATTGCTGAAGGACTCACGCATATGCGTTTTGCTGTGAATAACGACTACGTCGCCGACAGTGCGGTGATACCTTCGGCTGCCGAGATCGCTTGCATTCCACCAGTGAGCGGAGGCTGAGAGCGGTGGTCGAACTTACGCAGAATGCCATCGATACCGCAGCAGTGGTGGCGCGGGTAGCGTCGCCACAGGCCGGAGCCGTTGTGCTGTTCCTCGGCACGACACGACAATTCACCGGGCCGCGCGAAACCTCGTCGCTCGATTATGAATGTTATCCAGAAATGGCTCGCCTCAAGTTAGCGGAGTTGGAATCGGACGCGCGGAAACGTTGGCCGATTGTGGATTGTGCCATCGTGCATCGGCTGGGCCATTTGGAACTAGGCGAGGCCAGCGTGGCGGTCGCCGTTAGCACGCCGCATCGCCGCGATGCGTTTGAGGCCGGACAGTGGCTGATTGACACGCTCAAAGAGGTCGTCCCGATCTGGAAGAAAGAGAATTGGGCCGACGGATCCACGGAGTGGGTACACCCGGGACTTACGGGTTAGGGCTAATTGCAACCGGCTTGCCAGCTAGTCACGGTAGAATGGATCTATGTCCGCTACGCAGCCACTTATTGACAGCTTTGGCAGGGTGCACACTAGCCTGCGCATTAGCGTCACCGACCGCTGCAACATCCGCTGCTTCTACTGCATGCCGAACGAGAATGTCCAGTTTCGGCCGCGGCATGAAATCCTCACGTTCGAGGAGATCGTCCGCTTTGTGCAGGTCGTCGCCCCGCTGGGCATCAACAAATTGCGGCTGACCGGGGGTGAGCCACTCGTTCGGACGGACCTGACGGATTTAGTTGCTGAACTGGCACGAGTTGGTGGCATTGACGATATCGCGCTAACCACCAACGGCATCTTGCTGGAGGAACTGGCTGCGCCACTTAAGGCTGCGGGGCTGACACGCGTCAACATTAGTCTCGATACGCTAAGCGAGCAGACGTTTCGCCGGATAGCCCGCCGTGTTGGTCTCGATCGAGTTCTTGCGGGCATCGAAGCGGCCCGCCGAGCCGGTTTCCGGCAGATCCGCCTGAACGCCGTCGCGATTCGCGGTATCACGGAGTCTGAAATCGTTCCGCTCACGCGGTACGCTCTCGACCGCGATTTACAAATGAGGTTCATCGAGTTCATGCCACTCGACGCCGAGCAGCATTGGCAGCAAGATCAGGTCCTCAGCGGAGAAGATATTCGCAGGACGTTGGAAGAGGCGATCGGAGCACTCGAACCAGAACCTCGCGAAGACATCAGCCAGCCGGCAGCAGACTATCGCTTTGCAAAGGGCGGAGGCACGGTGGGCTTCATCAACCCGGTGACCGAGCCATTCTGCGAGCAATGCAACCGTCTGCGACTGACGGCAGAAGGCCAGGTGCGGAACTGCTTGTTTTCTACATTGGAGTGGGATGCACGAGCACTGCTCCGCGGCGGTGCCAGCGACGATGAGATAGCGGAACTCGTCCGAGACTCCGTGCGGGCGAAAAAGCGAGGGCATGGCATCGACGAGCCCGGCTTTTCCCGTCCGGAGCGGGCGATGTACCAGATTGGTGGCTGATGCGCATCTACCTGGACAATGCGGCAACCAGTTGGCCGAAACCGGAGAGCGTCTATACCGCCAGCGACCGCTGGCAACGCGAGATCGGTGCTGCGTCAGGTCGCGGGGTCACGCGCGAAGCGAATGAGACGGACCGCATCATCGCGGCGACTCGGAAAAGCATCGCCCAACTAATCGGCGCGGACGAGCCTCGTCGGATCGTGTTCACACACAATGGAACCGATTCGCTGAACTTGGCCTTGCACGGTTTGCTGCGGCCCGACGACCATGTAGTAACCACGGTTTGTGAGCACAACTCGGTACTTCGACCGCTCGCATGGTTGCAGCGGTCGCGAGAGATCTCCGTCAGCGTAGTGTCATGCGGCAGGAGCGGCATTGTCGAACCTGACGACCTGCGTGCGGCGATCACACCCCGGACTCGGCTCCTGGCACTTGTACACGCGTCGAATGTGACTGGAGCAATCCAACCCGCGGAGGCCGTTGGGCGAATTGCCGGGGAGCACGGACTGCTTTACCTGCTCGACGCGGCTCAGTCCCTCGGGCATATCCCTGTTGATGTGCGGCGCCTGGGCTGCCACCTGCTCGCAGCACCTGGTCACAAGGGCTTGCTCGGTCCGCTAGGAACCGGCGTGCTCTACGTCAGTCCGGAGGCGGAAACGGAACTACAACCGGTTCGTCATGGGGGTACCGGGACGCATAGCGACGACGAAAATCAGCCAGCCGCTCTGCCCGAACGTTATGAAAGCGGCAACCTAAACGTGCCAGGCATAGCTGGCCTGGGTGCTGGAGTGATGGAAGTCTTAAATCACGGCGTAGCCACCACCGCTGGTCGGCAAACGGAGCTAACCGCGCGACTGCTCGCCGGTTTGTCCGAGATCGAAGGGGCAACGATCTACGGACCCTCTGATGCCAGTCAGCGAGTCGGCGTTATTGGATTTAATCTGCAAGGTTGGGACCCGCAGGAGCTAGCGACTCTTCTCGACAGCCAATGGTCCATTCAAACCCGAGCAGGCCTGCATTGCGCTCCCCGCATGCATGCCGCCCTGCGGACAATGCCGGCGGGCTGCGTGCGAGCTAGTTTCGGAGTTTTCAATGCCGAGCAGCATGTCGACTTGCTCTTGTCGGCGCTCCACGAATTGGCGGATGTGGGCACGTAGCGGCGACTACCTGGTCGTCGTAGCAGACTGCTTCGGCTTGAGGGCGGCCTTTTCCGCGGGGATGCTCTGGCTTGGGGTCTCGCCCGCTCTGGATGTCTGAATGAAGCGGAATCCGCTGACGAGTTCCCGGTCGACGGCGGCAAATCGCTCGACGAGGTCGGCTTCGATCGTAAGGACGAGCGAGGCCCGCGAACCTTCGTCGTCCGACAGGTGGTAGTAAGTCCATTGAATAGGCAGTTCGGACGCATTGCCCGACGCCACCACTCGTAGCACTCGAATGCCCCCTTCGGTCACTTGCTGGGACGCTTCGATGATCTGGCCGAAGTTCTTTCCGAGCGTCTTCCTTACATCCTCTTGAAACCCCTCGAGCGTCAACTGCTCGCCCGCCGGCAGTTTTGGCAGCTTCGAGACGTTGCACTGGGCAATTAAGTCTCCCCGGTCGATGAGTCGCATCACGGCCACGTCGTGTCGATCTACCATTACACGCCAGCGGCGGTCATGAACAAGTTCATAGCCCCCTTTCTGGGAGCGAAGTTCCAGAAAGGTGTCGCCAGGCTTTGCAACTGGCGAAAGACCGGCGAGCGATTCGTCGCTCAGTTCAACGGCGCTCGAGACAGGGGCTGCTACAAGTCGCAGCTTGGTAACGGTTTCGAAGCCAGGTTGCGCGTGGCCAACCGCGCGATTCTCGCGCGCGGCAAGTGTCAGCCAGGTGATCGCTTTCTGGCGGACGTCGAAGTTGTACTTGGCGATCAACTCGACATCGGACGAAACACCCTCGACGGCGCCTGCGGCTTTGCCGCCGATCGAAACGGTGGCGACGCCATCTTCAACCCCAGCCAGTTTACAGACCACATCCTGTTGGTGGACAGCGTCAAGGCAAAGTAGTCGAGCCAAGGTGGTGTCAGTAATGGTCCACGTGTCGCCAATCACTACGCTTTTGTCCGGAAGCAAATCCGTCAGTGGTATCAGCGAAGCCGGCGTTTCAACAAGTTCCAACTCCTCGCGGCTTAGCAGGCCGTGCGGTGAAAATAGTGTTGGCCGGTCACCATCCTGTGACAGTACCAAGTAGCGAACCTGCTCTCGCAGCGACTCTCGCAACTCCGCCTTGCCCAGCACGATGTCAGCGGTTGACGTCTTGTAGTAACGAACTGCAGCATCCGATCCCTTAAGCGATCGCTCGAGGTATTGCTGCTCTGCGGCCACCTTTAGCGGAAGACGCCGCACCTCTTTGCCGTCGATGTTTGTCTTCAGCTCCCCCTGGATCTCAATGAGCGCCCGGACCTGCAGCAGAGAGGGTTTCGTAGGTGCTGACAAATCCAGTCGCTCTTCTGCCGCTGCGGCATTGGTTGCTAGCCAACTGACAGTGGTTGCTGCAGCAAGTAAGACAAGGCGCAAGAGACTTGCGGAACAACGCATGACAGCTGTTTCCGAGATTGAAGTATCAAATTGAGACAGCCGGCTGTCTGAATGCCACCTGCCCTGACGGTTAGGTCGACCAAAGCCGGCTATTCGGTTTAAGAATTGAGCCCACCTGTGACTTGCTGAGGTAGGTTGAACCTTGCGGCGGGCAGGCCCTTGCCACTGCTATTTCCCGGGCGCGTATTTCAAACGGTACGCGTAACACATTTGGGAGTCCTCAATTAGGTCAATGCGGCGTCCCGCGAGAAAGAGAGGAGGACGCAGGGCAACTAAAGAAAGGTGTCGTGAGGCGCGAACTTCCTGCAGCGCTAGGCGACTTTTTTCCGCAGCCTCCCTACAATCCCGACTGGTCTGGCGGCTGGGGCACGTAATTCGCTCGGTAGACAGTTGTGTCAGTGTGACTGCCACGGTTATGGACAATTGAGCACTAGAACCACGCCGCAGAACTGGGCGTAGTTCGGGTGAGCTTGATTCGGCTCAAGAGGGGCGACCGACGGGACTAGCTTCAGTTGGGCGATGGAATCGCACGGAATGCCAGCTGGGGCGAGGAACGAGAGGAACTAAATCATGCATACCGGTTATCAGAATGCCGTGCTGAAGCAACTTCGCGATCAGCAGGTCCGGTTTGCGCCGCGCGATAAGAAGGTGGAACAGGTCAATCGAGCTGAGCGGCTTTTGGCTGAACTCGATAAGGGCCGTACCTACACCTATGAGTATTTGTGCTTCCGCGTAACCGACTTCCGGCCGACGACTGGGGCTGCCACCCTCATCTCCGGTCGAGATGCCATACACGACCTCCGACTTTTTGTTGAAGACGTGTCAGATTCGGCCAACTTGCCGGTAGAGGATGCTGGTGAGCCTGTCCATACGGTGGAAGAGCTCAGCAAAATGTTTAACGTCTCCACCAAAACCATCTCGCGGTGGCGAGAACAGGGGTTGGTGAGTCGCAGATTCATTTACGACGGGCGGCGGAAACGTGTGGGATTCTTACGGAGTAGCGTGGAGCGCTTTGTCAACTCGAATCACGAGCGAGTGAAGCGCGGGGAACGTTTTAGCCAGTTAACAGAAGAGGAGCGGCGCGACATTGTCGATCGTGCCCGCCGGCTGGTTCAAGCGGGCGGGTGCCCGTCGGAAGTGGCCCGCCGAATCGCGAAGCATATGAATCGAAGTGTAGAAACTGTTCGGTATACGTTGAAGCAATTTGATCAGCAGCACCCTGAGCAGGCAGTGTTTCCGGAACGCACGGGAACTCTGTCCGAAGAGGTGAAGCAGCGGTTGTACCAGCAGCACCGCAGAGGTGAGAGCGTCGACTCGCTCGCCAAGCGGTACTGCCGCACCCGTACCACGATTTATCGGGTGATTAATGAGATGCGCGCAAAGCGCATTCTCGAGCTACCGCTCGATTTCATGCATCACCCCAGTTTTGAACAGCAGGGCATTGAGCCGGAAATCATGGGGCCGCTGCCAGAGAGTGATTCGCCGACACGCAAAACGCGTGGTCCCAGCGGATTGCCGCCTTACTTGGCATCGCTCTATGAGGTTCCGTTGCTCACGCGCGAGCAGGAGTACCACCTTTTCAGGAAGTTCAACTACCTGAAGTACAAGGCTACGAAGCTCCGCGAAAATCTGGACCCGGCTCGAGCTCGCACCAGTGAGATGGATCAGATCGAAAACCTTTACGAGGAAGCGGTTAAGGTAAAGAACCAGATTGTCCAAGCGAACTTGCGCCTGGTAGTTTCGATTGCCAAGCGGCACGTTAGCGGAACGGAGGATTTCTTTGGGCTGGTGAGCGACGGGAATATGTCGCTTATCCGTGCGGCAGAGAAATTCGACTATTCGCGTGGAAATAAGTTCAGTACCTACGCGAGCTGGGCGATTATGAAGAACTTCGCCCGGACCATTCCAGACGAGTTCAAGCATCGGGACCGATTCCGCACTAGCCAGGACGAGATGTTTACGGCCAAGGCGGACGTACGGTCAGACGAGTTGGGACAAGAGACGGCTCAGAACCTGCGAGAACTGCAGGTCGAACGGATATTGTCGCGGCTTGACGAGCGCGAGCAAAAGATTATCATCAGTCGCTTCGGCCTGAATCACTCGAACGAACCGCTGACCTTAAAAGAGGTTGGGCACGAGTTGGGTGTGACGAAAGAACGTGTGCGACAGATCGAGGCTCGTGCTTTAAACAAGCTGCGGCAAGCCGCTCAGGAAGAACACATCGAAGTTCCTGAGTGATCCTGTCGGTCGGTGATCCGCTGCAAATCAATAAGATCAGCTGCTTTCTTCGGGGCGGCTGATCTTGCTTTTTTGGCAGATAGGATGGCTACGGATTAAAGCGAACATTGCTGGCTAGGATCCGTCTTAAATGACAGGCCAGGCTGGCGTTTGCTTTATTTTCCGCAGTCGTATTGCGTACTTTCGGTGGGTCACTATATTAACTGGTTTTCAACGCAGCGCGTTAGCCGTGCTTGAGCGCCAGCGTAGCTCAATTGGCAGAGCAGCTGATTTGTAATCAGCAGATTATGGGTTCAAGTCCCTTCGCTGGCTCTGTCGTGGGGCGTTGGTGGTTTGTGTGGTGCGTGCCGTGCCCTAGGGGCGGCCGCTCGGGCGGCGTGAGTGTTCGGGGAGTTACCCAAGCGGTCAAAGGGGACAGACTGTAAATCTGTTGGCTTCGGTCTTCGTAGGTTCGAATCCTACACTCCCCACTGGGTTTGGAGAAAAACGTCTTTCTGCTGGCTTGGCGACGGGCGGCAGAAGGTGAGCTGAAAGCGTCGGCATGCGGGTGTAGCTCAATGGTAGAGCTCCTGCCTTCCAAGCAGGTGACGAGGGTTCGATTCCCTTCACCCGCTCTCAGTTGCTGGGGTGGTCCGCTGCTGCGGGTTCGCTGAGGCGCTGGTGAGGGTCGCTGGGCTTGGCTGCTGAGGTTGCGTCGCAACAGAAATGGATTGGCTGCTGTAGCTCAGTTGGTAGAGCACTTCCTTGGTAAGGAAGAGGTCATGGGTTCAAGTCCCATCAGCAGCTCGTTGGATAGGTGCGTAGGACGCGCTTAGTCGAATTTGTCACCTTTACAGGCATCGATTTTCACGAAAACGCAGGTGTAGAAAGCAATGGCCAAGGAACAATTTGTGCGGACCAAGCCGCACTGCAACGTCGGCACGATCGGCCACATTGACCACGGCAAAACGACCACCACGGGTGCTCTTCTGGCCGTGCAGGCCGCCAAGGGGCTCGCTCAGTTCAAGGCATATTCGGACATTGCCAAGGGTGGTACGGTTCGCGATGCCTCGAAGACGGTGACGATCGCTGTAGCTCACGTCGAGTATGAGACTGAGAAGCGGCACTACGCCCACATCGACTGCCCCGGCCACGCCGACTTTATCAAGAACATGATCACCGGTGCCGCTCAGATGGACGGCGCGATCCTGGTCGTGTCGGCTGCCGACGGTCCAATGCCCCAGACCAAGGAGCATGTGCTGCTCGCTCGTCAGGTGGGCGTGCCGGCAATCACGGTCTTCCTCAACAAGGTTGACTTGGTTGACGATCCGGAGCTCCTCGACCTGGTCGAGATGGAAATCCGCGAGCTGCTCAGTAAGTATGATTTCCCTGGCGACGACACTCCGATCGTTCGCGGTTCGGCTCTGCCGGCCTACCAGAACCCGAGTGATCCGGTCGCGTCGAAGTGCATCAGTGACCTGCTCGACGCGGTCGATGCCTTCATTCCGCAGCCGAAGCGCGAGGAAGACAAGCCGTTCCTGATGGCGGTCGAAGACGTGTTCTCGATCGAAGGTCGTGGTACGGTTGCCACGGGTCGTATTGAGCGCGGTGTCGTGAAGGTTGGTGACGAAGTTCAAGTGATCGGCCTCAGCAAGGAGCCGGTCAAGACAACGGTCACTGGCGTTGAAATGTTCCGTAAGGAAATGAACGAAGGTCGTGCTGGCGACAACGTCGGCTGCCTCCTTCGTGGTATCAAGCGTGAAGACATTGAGCGCGGCCAGGTTCTGGCCAAGCCCAACTCGATCACTCCGCACACCAAGTTCGAGGCCGAGGTCTACTGTTTGTCGAAGGACGAAGGCGGCCGTCACACGCCGTTCTTCAGCGGCTATCGCCCGCAGTTCTACTTCCGCACCACCGACGTAACCGGCACCGCCAACCTGATTGGCGCCGAAATGTGCATGCCTGGCGATAACGTCCGCGTTACCGTCGAACTGCACAAGCCGATCGCCATGGACGACGGCGTTCGCTTCGCTATTCGCGAAGGTGGCCGCACCGTCGGTTCGGGCGTCGTCACGAAGATCATTGAGTAGTGAATCGTCCCAGTCACGGGATTGAGATTGAAAAGTATAGGCGGGCCAGATCGGCTCCGCCGCGGAAATAGGTGGCAACACCACGCAGGGGTGTAGCTCAATTGGCAGAGCACCGGTTTCCAAAACCGGGGGTTGCGGGTTCGATTCCTGCCGCCCCTGCTTTTGTCCGTCGCACAGCAAGTCGGCGGACATTTGTTTTTGGTGGACTAGTCAATCAAAAACTTTGACGCTCTTTGGTAATGAACCGGGGCCGCAAGGATGGCGGGCTAGCGTTATGGCGAAGGAAAAAGCGGTGGCAGCAAGTGGATTTGGACAGGTCGCACAGGAGCTGCTCCAGGTAGGTATCTACAAGCGTAGCCAGGGGCGCATTGCGCGTCAGGTTACCTGTCTTGTTATTTGGATCGCGTTGGCGATCGGCGCCTATCGGCTTTACAGCGTTGGAAACCTGGCGATGCCCTATCGCTACGTTGTTCCAGCCGTAATGCTCGTGGTCGGAGCCTGGTTCGGCTATCGAATTGTCAACTATCCAACGTTTGCTGACTTTCTCATCGCCGTTGAAGCGGAGATGAATAAAGTCTCCTGGCCGACTTCGACGGAGTTGATTCGTAGTTCCATTGTTGTGATTGTGCTGATTGTCGGCTTGACACTGGTTTTGTTCGGTTACGACACGATTTGGTCGGCCTTGTTGAAGTACGTCTTGCAGGTAACAAAGTAGTTGGCAGTGTTGCGAGGAATTCGCAACGTTCAATTGGGAGAGTGCAACGTGACTGTCGAGCCAGAAAGCTCGTTCGATCCGCCAGGCGGTCAGCCTGCCGAACCGCAGCAGTCCTCTGCGCAGCCCGGGTTGCAGTCCGCGTCTACTGCGGAAGGTGATCGAAAGGTCGAGTCGTCCGACTCGTCGGTACGCGCTCCCCAGGACGAGATGCTAACCGACTTGTCTCCGGCCAACGAAGAAACTGTGGCGCACGATTCGAATCGTGGCGATTCCGATGCCCGCGCTGAGCAGGTGGACGAGGAGGCTGAGGCTGAGGACGTTGAGGACGAGGACGAAGCCGATCAACCGTATGTGCCTGCTGAGCCGCTGGAATTTATCGACGAGTCGGTCGACGATCAGAATCTGAGTTTCGACTGGTACATCCTGAAGGTTCAGGTCAACCGCGAAGACTCGATCAAAGACGCCTTGCTCCGGAAGGTCCGGCTGAACGGTCTCGAGCGGTACTTCAAAGAAGTCGTAGTGCCTACTGAGGACGTCGCGGAGTTTACGAAGACCGGAAAGCGCCGGGTAGTCAAGAAGAAGATCTACCCCGGCTACATCCTGGTAAACATGGCCATTAACGATGACAGTTGGTTCATCGTTCGTGAAACTCCGGGTATTGGCGACTTCACCGGTGCGGGCGGCAAGCCTTCGCCCATGGATCCCAAGGACGTCGAGCGCATCTTGCGAAGCAGCAAGGTGATTGCCGACGAGGATACCTCGGTCAAGACGGCGATCCCATTCAAGACTGGCGATCGAGTCCGAGTTAAGGAAGGTTACTTTCAAAACTTTGAAGGGGACGTGGACGCGATTGATCAAGCGAATGGTCGGGTGACTGTCATGATCAATATCTTCGGCCGATCGACCCCGGTTGAGTTGGAACACTGGCAAATCGAGATGGTGTAGATCTGCCGCGCGGATCGGGCGAGAGCCGCCGCGAAAACGAATCAAGCTGACGATTTTTGTTTGGGATAAACAGTTATGGCAAAAGCAAAACAGGCGACCGGGCAGGCAAAATTTCAGGTGCCTGGTGGCCAAGCAACGCCTGCTCCGCCGGTTGGTACATCGCTTGGTAAGTTCGGTATCAATCTTGGGCAGTTTGTATCGCAATTCAATGAGCGAACTCGGGAGTACAACGGCATTCCGATTCCGGTCGTTGTGACGGTCTTCAATGATCGTTCGTTCGAATTCGTCACGAAGAGCCCCCCGGCTTCGGCCCTGCTAAAGATGGCCGCTGGCGTTGCCAAGGGATCGGGCGTGCCGAACAAGGACAAGGTCGGCAAAGTTACGCGTGCGCAGGTGGAAGAGATCAGCAAGAAGAAGATGGAAGACTTGAATGCTCGCGACGTCGCTCATGCCAATCGCATGATCGAAGGCACGGCTCGCAGCATGGGCATCGTTATCGAAGGCTAGTGATTCATTATCAGGGCTTGCCCTCAGACTGCAGTAAGTAAACCAAGAAACAATTGGTCCGCCGAAACGCGGGCATGGACGGATTAGCAATGGCTAAGCAATCAAAACGATTCCGCTCGCTGGCATCCCAGGTGAACGAGAAAGAGACTCTCGCCTTGCCAGTGGCGGTGGAAAAGCTGAAAAAGTTCGCAACGACCAAATTTGATCAAACGGTCGAGATCCACATGCGTCTAGGGGTCGATCCCAAGCAAGCTGACCAGATCGTGCGTGGTTCGGTTGTTTTGCCGCACGGCATCGGCCGCACTCAGCGCGTGGCAGTGTTCGCCAAGGGCGATCTGGCCGAGGCCGCAAAAGCAGCCGGTGCTGACGTCGTTGGTCAAGAAGATCTTGCGACCCGGATCAAGGACGGTTGGACTGAGTTCGACGTGTGCATCGCGTCTCCCGATATGATGGGCCTCGTTGGTCCTCTCGGTAAGGTGCTTGGTCCCCGCGGGCTGATGCCTTCGCCCCGTGCGGGAACGGTTACCCCGGACGTCGCCAAGGTTGTGAAGGAATATAAGGCCGGTAAGGTCGAGTTCCGCAACGACAACGGCGGCATCGTCCATGCGGTGGTCGGCAAACTCAGCTTCAGCGCCGATCAACTAAAAGACAACATCGAGATGTTCATCAACTACGTTTTGCACCTGAAGCCGAACTCGGTGAAGGGGCACTACGTTAAGGGTGTCGCTGTTTGCGGCACGATGAGCCCGGCCGTCCGTATTGCCCTCTAAAACACTGTGAGCTTCGCCGAGCTGGCGAAGCGATTGAAATCATCCGTCCGTTGAATCGAGCGAATCGTTATGAGCAAGCAACTGAAAGACATGATTACGTCGGAGCTGAAGCGTCGGCTCGAGGGTGTGAACGACGCAGTGCTCGTGAACGTGATCGGCATGAACTCGCTCAACACCTTCCAGCTTCGCAAAGAGTTGCGGGGCAAGAATCTCAACCTGCTGGTGGTCAAGGGCAGTCTCGCCCGTCGGGCCGCCGAAGGCACGCCTTTGGCGAACGCCTTCGAGGGTGGCGAAGGGAGCCTGGCCCTGGTTTGGGGCGGCGAGGATTTTGTCTCGCTGGCTAAAGAGATCGTCGAGATCAAGAAGAAGCCGCAGTTCGAGAAGCTTGAATCTCGCGGCGGAGTGATGGACGGCGAGCGGTTGACGCCAGAAGCTCTTGAGGATGTCAGCAAGTGGCCAAGCCGGACCGAGCAAATCAGCATGCTCGTCGGACAAATCCTTGCTCCGGGTGCAAAGCTGCTCTCGCAAATCAATGCTCCTGGCGGACTGCTCCAAAGCCAGCTCAAGAAGAAGTCCGAAGGCGAAGACGCCGCTCCGGCAGCTTAGTGCTGAGCGGATCAGGTGGCTGTTGATCGATTACACGAAACAACTTTGGCCTTGGGACGTAACCAGGCCTTAAGAACTAGAAACTCCAGATCGGTGATGCGGCCGGCGCATCTGGGGAAGATATCCGGCTGCGAGTTTTGAAAGGGATCGTACCATGGCCGAAGTGGCAGCAGAATTGAAGGACCTGGGTGACAAGATCGCCGGCCTCACCCTGAAGCAGGCGAAGGAACTGAGCGACTACATCAAGGAAGCCTACGGCATCGAGCCGGCCTCGGGTGGCGCTGTGATGATGGCCGCTCCGACCGGTGGCCCGGGTAACACCGCTGCCGCTGAGCCGACCGAATTCGACGTCGTCCTCACCGGCTTCGGCGACAAGAAGCTGGACGTCGTGAAGGTTGTAAAGAACCTGACCGGCGCTTCGCTGATGGACGCCAAGAAGATGGTCGAAGGCGTTCCGGCCAAGATCAAGGAAAAGGTCTCGAAGGAAGAGGCTGCCAAGGTCAAAGCCGAACTCGAAGCTTCGGGCGCTACGGTCGAAGTCAAAGCCTAATTTGGCCCAGGGCTAGTCGGCCCTACTTCGATCGCGTATAGTTTTTGATTGATGCTTTGTTGGTTCACCGAAGTGCTATCGCCGCGCTGCTTGCGGCGGTGGCGCGGGCAGGCACGACTTGAAACACACCCCGCAACCATCCAGCGGTTTTCCGCTACTGGACTGGCTCGGGGTGTAACTGCGCGCACAGCCTGCTAGGTTCGGCTGCGGTGTCCGAGATGGAGCGAGTGGTCGCCAGGCGCTTCAATTGCCGGCGCGTCGGTTTCTTTTTCATTGCATGGACGGTCGTCGGCAAACTTGCTGTCTGATTTTCCCCCGGAGCATATAGGCATATGGGCATTCCCGCACAACGGCGATTGAACCCCCGTGAAGTCCGCCGGTTTGGTAGTGGCCGTGAGGCACACGTCATGCCGAACCTGACCGAGATCCAGACCGCCAGCTATGAAGCGTTCTTGCAGGACGACATTGCGCCCGAAAAGCGCAAGGATCATGGGCTCGAATCCGTTCTGCGAGAAATCTTCCCGGTGAAGAGCTACGACGGCACGATCGAGCTGAAGTACTTGCGGTATGACCTCGGCAAGCCGCGTTACACGCCGGAAGAGTGCCGCCAGCTGCGGCTGACCTACGGTCGGCCGTTTCGGGTTTGGCTGCAGCTCACAAAAGAGCAGCCGATCGAGGAAGAGGTCTATCTCGGCGACATTCCGATCATGCTCGGTGGCGGTGAGTTTATCATCAACGGTGCCGAGCGCGTTGTTGTAAGCCAGTTGCATCGCAGCCCAGGCGTCGACTTCGTGATGGAGCAGGATGGCACCAGCGACCGCAAGCTGCCGAGCTGCCGGATCATTCCAGAGCGTGGTAGCTGGATCGAAATCAACGCCACGAAGAAGGATACGCTCAGTGTCCGGATCGACCAAAGCGGCAAGTTCCCGGCCGTCACTCTGCTACGGGCGATGAGCCCTAAATACAGCACCGACTCCGACCTGATCCGTGCTTTCTACGAGACGACGGTCGAGAAGATTGTCGATGGTCGCAGCGTCGGCAAAATCGAAGGCAAGGTTGCTGTCGACGACGTTTGCTATCCGGCTAACTCGGACCGGGCCGGCGAAATCATTGTTGAAGCCGGTCATCGCATCTCGAAGAATGCCGCCGAAACGATCGCTACCTCGGGTGTTGGCAAGGTTGAGGTCATTCCGACTCCTCGCGTGCCGCTGATCTTCAACAGCCTGGCGGAAGACACTACGTCCAGTCACGAAGAGGCACTGCTTCGCATCTACCAGCGTCTGCGTCCTGGTAATCCGCCGCAGCTCGAGAAGGCTCGCACGCTGTTCGCTGAGAAGTTTTTCGACGTCAATCGCTATCGCCTCGGTCGAGTCGGTCGTTTCCGTCTCAATCGCAAGCTAAAGCTCGGCGACAACGACAAGGAAATGACCCTTCGCCCTGAAGACTTGATCGCTGCCATTTCGTACCTGATGGACCTGATGGGGGGCACTGGGGAGGCGGAAATCGACGATATTGACCACCTCGGCAATCGTCGCCTTCGGACGATCGATGAGCTCGCTGCCGACGAACTGCGTAAGGGTTTCCTCAAGCTTCGCCGAACCGTTCAGGAGCGCATGAGCCTGAAGGACGTCGAAGATATGACGCCTCGCAGTCTCGTGAACCCTAAGAGCATCTCGGCTGCAATCGAATACTTTTTCGGCCGCGGCGAGCTTTCGCAGGTGGTTGACCAGACCAACCCGCTGTCGCAGCTCACCCATGAGCGACGTCTGTCGGCGCTCGGTCCAGGCGGGTTGAATCGCAAGCGAGCGGGCTTCGAAGTCCGCGACGTGCATATCTCGCACTACGGCCGCATCTGCCCGATTGAAACGCCTGAAGGTACGAACATCGGCCTCATCTCGAGCCTGGCGATTTACGCCGGCGTCGATGAGTATGGCTTCCTCGTTGCCCCTTACCGCAAGGTGGTCAAAGGCAAGTTGACCGACGATATCGAGTGGCTGCGTGCTGATGAAGAAGCCGACGCCTATGTGGCCCCGGCCGATACGGCGGTGCAGGACGGCAAGATCGTTCCTGGTCCGTCACTCATTGCTCGGCACCGGTCCGATTTCGAGATCGTAACGCCAGAGCAGGTGAGCTACATCGACGTAGCTCCAAGCCAGATGGTCGGCGTGTCGGCTGGTTTGATTCCATTCCTCGAACACGACGACGCCAACCGCGCGCTGATGGGTTCGAACATGCAGCGTCAAGCAGTGCCGCTGCTTGTTACCGAGCCGCCGATCGTCGGCACTGGCATGGAGCGCGACGTTGCTCGTAATTCCAGCATGGTCGTGCGAGCGAAACGCGCGGGTAAGGTCACTTACTGCGATGCCACTCGCATCGAAATCGGCAGCGATATCTACCACCTGAAGAAGTTCCAGGGGTTGAACGAGCGCACCTGTCTGAATCAGAAGCCGATCATCAAGCTCGGTGATAAGGTCGAAAAGGGTCAGATCCTCGCCGATGGCGCCGCCACTCAGAACGGTGAGCTAGCGCTCGGACGGAATGTGCTGGTCGGTTTCATGTCGTTCGATGGATACAACTTCGAAGATGCGATCATTATCAGCCAGGAATTGGTCCAGAACGACACGTACACTTCGATTCACATCGAAGAGTTCGATGTGGAAATCCGCGAGACGAAGCTCGGCCGCGAAGAGTTCACTCGCGACATCCCCAATGTCAGCGAGAAGGCCCTTCGCAACCTGGACGAGAACGGCATCGTCCGCGTTGGCACGTACGTGAAGCCGGGCGATATTCTGGTCGGAAAGGTTTCGCCGAAATCGAAGACCGAACTCACTCCGGAAGAAAAGCTGCTGCACGCCATCTTCGGCCGTGCCGGCGAAGACGTGAAGAACGACTCGCTCGAAGTCCCCTCGGGCATTGAAGGCATCGTGATCGACGCTCAGAAGTTCTCGCGTCGCATGAGCCTGTCGGAAGACGAGCGAAAGAAGTTCGAGAAAGAACTGAAAGACGCCGAAAGCGAAGGCAACAAGTGGATCGCCCAGGCCTTCGGCACGTTGGTCTCAGAGCTGGAAGGCATCATCGGCAAGACGCTGACGGACGAAGACGGCACTCCGCTCGCGAAAGACCAGGATGCGAAGTTCGTCGCCGAGCGGGCTACAGCGTTCCAGCTTCGCCGCTATACGGAAAAGCTTCGCAGTGAGGACAAAATTGCCGAGGCGGAGAAGATCTACAAGCAGCACTGGCCGAACGTTGAGCAAGCCATCGACGATCGCGATCGCAAGCTGAACAGCATGAAGCGCGGCGACGAACTCCGCAGCGGCGTGCTGCAAATGGTGAAGGTTTACATTGCCACCAAGCGAGTGATCTCGGTGGGTGACAAGATGGCCGGACGCCACGGTAACAAGGGTGTGATCGCGAAGATCCTTCCGATCGAAGACATGCCGTTCCTGCCAGATGGAACGCCCGTTCAGATCATGCTCAACCCGCTGGGCGTGCCGAGCCGTATGAACGTCGGTCAAATTCTGGAAACCCACCTCGGATGGGCAGCTGCGGCGCTCGGTTTCCAGGCAATCACGCCGGTGTTCGACGGGGCGACTGAGCACGATATCAACGACCTGCTCGCCGACGCCGGACTGCCGCGTCACGGTAAGATGCAGGTCCGCGACGGCCGTTCAGGCGAGCCGCTGCAACAGGAAACCACGGTCGGCTACATCTACATGCTGAAGCTGCATCACCTGGTCGACGACAAGGTGCATGCTCGCAGCACTGGTCCGTACTCGCTCATCACGCAGCAGCCGCTGGGTGGTAAGGCCCGGTTCGGCGGTCAGCGCTTCGGCGAAATGGAAGTGTGGGCCCTCGAGGCCTACGGTGCCGCTTACATCCTGCAAGAGTTGCTCACCGTCAAGAGCGACGACGTCGAAGGCCGCACCAAGATCTATGAGTCGATGGTCAAAGGTGAGAACACCCTGGAAGCAGGCACGCCGGCCAGCTTCGAGGTGCTCACCAACGAAATTCGGGGCCTTGCACTGAACATGCAGCTGGAAAAGCGCCGGGTGTAGAGGTTCGGGTTAGCCTTGCCACAGACATAACACATACACGCACACCGCTCTCGCCGCAGCGGTGCATATAAAAGGAGCACGGCACATGGCCACCGCCGATACCACCTACGACCGCATCAACGATTACGCCTCGGTCAAAATCAGCCTCGCTCGCCCGCACGACATCCGCAGCTGGTCGTTTGGCGAGGTGAAGAAGCCCGAGACCATCAACTACCGCACCTACCGCCCGGAAAAGGACGGTCTGTTCTGCGAACGCATCTTCGGCCCTGAAAAGGACTGGGAATGCGCGTGCGGCAAGTACCGCGGTATGAAGTACAAGGGCATGATCTGCGACCGTTGCGGTGTGAAAGTCACGCACTCGCGCGTCCGTCGCAAGCGCATGGGCCACATCGAGCTGGCTGCGCCGACAGTACACATCTGGTTCTTCAAGGCCATGCCCAGCCGACTGGGTAACCTGCTCGATATGAAGACGAGCAGCCTGGAGAAGGTGATCTACTTCCAGGACTACGTCGTCATCAATCCCGGCGCCACCGATCTCGAAAAGCAGCAGCTGCTGACTGAGGAAGAGTATCGCGCCGCCCGCGAGCAGTGGGGCGAAGGCGCTTTTGAAGCCGAGATGGGCGCTGAGGCGGTTCGCAAACTTCTGATGGGCCTCGATCTGGTAACCCTCTCGGAGCAACTGCGCAAGGAGTTGTTCGAGACCAACTCGAAGCAGAAGAAAAAGGATCTGATCAACCGCCTGAAGATCGTGGAATCGATTCGCGACAGCGATAACCGTCCGGAGTGGATGGTGCTCGACGTCGTGCCTGTCATTCCTCCGGATCTTCGTCCGCTGGTGCTGCTCGACAGCGGCAACTTTGCGACGAGCGATTTGAACGATCTGTATCGCCGCATCATTAACCGCAACAACCGCCTGCGGAAGCTCGTCGACCTGAATGCGCCGGAAGTCATCATTCGCAATGAAAAGCGAATGCTGCAGCAGTCGGTCGACGCGCTGTTCGACAACAACCGCTGCAAGCGGCCGGTTCTCGGCAGCAGCAATCGCCCGCTCAAGTCGCTCACCGACATGATCAAGGGCAAGCAGGGTCGGTTCCGCGAAAACTTGCTCGGTAAGCGCGTCGATTACTCAGCGCGTAGCGTGATCGTGGTAGGGCCGCGTCTGCGTCTGCACCAGTGCGGCCTGCCTAAGAAGATCGCGCTGGAACTCTACCAGCCGTTCATCATCCGCAAACTCAAGGAACTCGGCCACGCTGACACAATCAAGTCGGCCAAGAAGATGCTGGAACGGAAGGATGAGGAGGTTTGGGATATCCTGGAATCGGTGATTCAGAATCACCCCGTGATGCTCAACCGTGCTCCGACCCTGCACCGCATGGGCATCATGGCTTTCGAGCCAACGCTCGTGGAAGGCAACGCCATTCACCTGCACCCGCTCGTTTGCCGCGGATTCAACGCCGACTTCGACGGTGACCAGATGGCCGTGCACTTGCCGCTCTCGATCGAGGCGCAGGTTGAAGCCCACACGTTGCTGCTCTCGACGAACAACATCTTTGCTCCGTCGAATGGCAAACCGATCATGAGCCCGTCTCAAGATACGGTTATGGGTTGCAACTACATCACGCTTGAGCTGCCGGGTCGCAAAGGTGAAGGCATGATCTTCGCCGATCGCAATGAGGCCGAACTCGCCTTCTCGCACGGCAAGATCGAGCTGCATGCTCGCATCAAGCTGCGTTTGCCATCGTGGCAGAAGGTAAAGAGCGACGGCGATGAGCGCAATAAGCCTGGCGTGATCGTGCAGACGACGTACGGCCGTATCTTGTTCAATTCCATCCTTCCCAAAGGCATGGACTTCTACAACAAGCCGATGAAGTCGGGCGACCTCGCTGCGTGCATTTCCGATTGTTACCAGTTGCTCGGCCGCAAGGCGACGATCAACCTGCTCGACGACATGATGCAGATCGGCTTCCGCGAAGCCTTCCGCAGCGGTCTGTCGTTCGCCACCGACGATCTCATCACCCCGTCCACCAAGGTGAACCACATCTCCACTGCTGAAAAGCAAGTGATGAAGTTCAAGAAGCTCTACGAGCGCGGCGTGATCACCGAGAAGGAACGCTACAACCAGGTGCTTGATACCTGGACGCACGCTCGCGAAGCCATCACGGGCGAAATGCGAGAAGCAATGCGTACCGACGATCGCGGCGGCAGCGGCTACGTGAATCCAGTGTACTTGATGGCCGACTCGGGTGCTCGAGGTGGTATCGAACAGATTCGCCAGCTCGCCGGTATGCGTGGTTTGATGGCTAAGCCGACGGGTGAAATCATCGAAACGCCGATTAAGTCGAACTTCCGCGAAGGTCTGACGGTGCTCGAGTACTTCAGCTCGACGCACGGTGCCCGCAAGGGGTTGGCCGATACTGCACTCAAGACGGCTGACTCGGGTTACCTCACACGTAAGCTGGCCGACGTTGCTCAGAACGTGGTAATCACCGCGGGTGACTGCGGCACCACTCAAGGCGTGACGAAGGGTGTGCTTTATCGCGGCGAAAAGGTTGAAGTGAAGCTGTCGGCGGCGATCACCGGTCGCACCAGCCGCCAGAGCATCGTTAACCCGATCACGGACGAGGTGATCGTTCGCGAGAACGATCTCATCACTCCGGAAATCGCTCGCAAGATCGAAGACCTGGGCCTCGAGCGCATCCAGGTTCGCAGCCCAATGACCTGCGAAGCGGCACTCGGCGTGTGCAAAGCTTGCTACGGCATGGACCTGTCGACCAGCAACCTGGTCGAAGAAGGTATGGCCGTGGGCATCATCGCCGCTCAAAGCATCGGTGAGCCTGGTACTCAGCTCACGATGCGAACGTTCCACATCGGTGGTGTGGCGACTCAGGCGATCGAAGAGAGCGAAACCAAGTCGAAGCGCGACGGTATCGTAAAGTTCACCCGCATCCGTTCCGCCAAGAACGAAGAAGGTCAGGACGTGGTGCTCGCTCGAAACGGCGAAATTTCGCTGCTCGATGCGAAGGGACGCGAACTCGAGAAGTACGATGTGCCCAACGGTGCCATCCTCTTGGTTCAGGAAAACCAGGAAGTGAAGGCGGGCACGATCCTGATTCAGTGGAACCCTCACTCGATTCCGATTCTGTCGGAAGTCGGCGGTAAGGTCCGTTATGAGGACGTAGTCGAAGGTGAAACGCTGCGAACTGAGAAGGACGCCAGCGGTCACCTTCGCCGCATCATCATGGATCACAAGGGCGAGTTACATCCGCAAGTCGTCATCGAAGATGCCGAAGGCAAACCGCTCGACGTTTACTACCTGCCGGAACGCGCTCACATCGTGGTCGAAGAAGGCAAGATGGTGAATGCCGGTACCGTGGTCGCTACGACGCCGCGAGAAGCTACGGGCGTGTCGGATATTACGGGTGGTCTGCCGCGAGTGACGGAAATCTTCGAAGCTCGTAAGCCGAAGGATCCGGCTGTCATGGCCGAGGTCGACGGTGTGGTCGAGATTCTGCAGGAGAAGCGTCGCGGCAAGCGCACGATCATCGTCCGCAGCGAAAGCGGTATCGAACGCGAGCACCTGGTGCCGCACGGCAAGCGATTCCTCGTGCACTCGGGAGACCATGTCAAAGCTGGTCAGGCTTTGGTCGACGGCCCGCTGGTGCCGCACGACATCCTCCGAATCTCGGGCGAAGAGGCGCTGCAGCAGTACCTCGTGCACGAAATTCAGGGTGTGTATCGCAGCCAGCGTGTGGAAATCAATGATAAGCACATCGAAATCATTGCGGCTCGTATGTTGCGGAAGGTACGCATCGAAACCTCGGGCGACACCAATCTGCTGCCTGGCCTCGTGATGGATCGGTTCGACTTCCGCCAGGTTAATTCGAATCTGTCGAAGTGCTTGAAGATCACCCACAAGGGCGACAGCGACTTCGCTGAAGGGTCGATCGTGCCGAAAGAAGCGCTCGAGCAGGTCAATTCACAGATTGAAGCCCTCGGCGGAAACCCGGCGAAGGGTGTTCGTCCGAAGGCTGCAACTGCCAGCACGCAGTTGCTTGGGATCACGAAGGCCGCCGTTCAAAGCTCGAGCTTCATCTCAGCCGCCAGCTTCCAGGAAACCACGAAGGTTCTCACCGAAGCCGCTCTTGCCGGTAAGGTGGACCACCTGGTCGGCCTGAAGGAAAACGTGATTCTCGGTCACCTGATCCCGGCTGGCACTGGCTTCCGTCAGTTCCAGGACGCGGAAGTTCGTTATCGTCCGGAGGCGTTGCAGGCCATGGCTGCCGAAAAGGAGAAGGCCCTCGAAACGGCCTTCCCGCTGCTGCAGCAAGGTGGCGATGGCAACGGTTCCTCGGCGACTGCGACTGCGACCGGTGGGAAGAGCAGCACCGCAACGCTGGACAGCTTGCTTGGAACCGGCGGCAGCGACGAGTAAGGTTTGCCCGAATGAACACGCAGCAACCCGGTTGACGGAGGTCGGCCGGGTTGTCTGCTCTTGAGCCTAAGATGTTCTCGGTCGCTGGAGACACCTTTTAGGTCGCTTCAGTTGCCTTGACACCCCTTGGCAAGCGGATAAACTATTGGATTCCCTTTCGAAATAACCAGTTGAGCGTCTGAATCGCGTATGCCCACGATCAATCAACTCGTCCGCAAGCCACGTCAGGCGAAGCGGAAGTTCAGCAAGAGTCCGGTGCTTGAGAAGTGCCCCTTCAAGCAGGGCGTTTGCTTGATCGTCCGCACCATGACGCCGAAAAAGCCGAACTCGGCGCTGCGAAAGATTACGCGTGTTCGCCTGTCCAACGGCCGCGAAGTGACGGTTTACATTCCGGGCGAAGGCCACAATCTGCAAGAACACTCGATCGTTCTGGTCCGCGGCGGTCGTATCCGCGACCTTCCAGGTGTTCGTTACCAGGTTGTCCGCGGCGTTCGCGATACGCTCGGCGTGCAAAATCGCAAGCAGTCGCGCAGCCGGTACGGCGCCAAGGCGAAGTAGTCGCCGCTTCGTGTGCCAGCTGGCAACTGCCGGCTTATCCAATTCATTTTGAGACATTTGAATCAGTTTTCAGGTTGATCCATGGGCAAGATTACGGCCAGTTCGACACAGCTTCGTCCCGACCCTCGGTACAAGTCGATGCTCGCTTCGAAGTTCATCAACTGCCTGATGTACGACGGCAAGAAAAGCGTCGCACAGATGCTGTTCTACGATGCACTCGATGTGATCAAAGAACGGATTCCCGATCGCGATCCGATCGAAGTCTTTCACATCGCAGTTGAGAATGTGAAGCCGCACATCGAAGTTCGCAGCCGCCGCGTCGGTGGTGCCGCGTACCAAGTGCCGATGCAGGTCAGTCGCAATCGTCAGCAGTCCCTGGCGATTCGCTGGATCTTGGCCGCCATCCGCGACAAGAAGGGTCGCCCCACTTCTTTGAAGCTGGCCGATGAGTTTGTCGCCGCCTTCAATCGCGAAGGCGCTGCGGTGACCAAGCGTGAAAACGTGCATCGCATGGCCGACGCTAATAAGGCGTTCGCCCACTTCGCGTGGTAGTTTGATCAAACCACAAAAGCCGCGGTGTGTTCCATCGCGGCTTTTTCATGCGCGGATGTAGAAAGTTCGAAGGTCCTTTCGATTAGCTCGGGGCTCTGCCGCGGGCGCACTACTGCAGGCTAAGTCATGTCGCGCCAGATTGAGAAGATTCGCAACATCGGGGTGATTGCTCACATCGACGCTGGCAAAACCACCGTCACCGAGAGGATGCTGTTTCTCAGCGGCGCCAAGCACCGCGTTGGAGAAGTTGACAAGGGCACGACGGAAACAGATTCCGATCCGGAAGAGCAGGAGCGGGGCATCACCATCTATGCCGCGGCCGTGACATTTCCGTGGCGCGATGTGATCGTCAACCTGATCGATACGCCGGGCCACGTCGATTTCACCGCCGAAGTCGAACGCTGTTTGCGCGTGCTCGACGGCGCGGTCGTGGTATTCAGCGCCCGCGAAGGCGTGGAAGCGCAGAGCGAAACGGTCTGGCGCCAGGCCGATCGCTACAAGGTGCCGCGGGTTGCCTTTATCAATAAGCTGGACCGCGAAGGAGCGGACTTCGACTCCGTCGTCGAGGAAATGTCGGCTCGGCTGGGCGCGAATCCGCTGCCGATTCAGATTCCCGTCGGCCAGGGGCCTGCCCATACGAGCAACCCGTTCCGCGGCGTGCTCGACCTGGTGCGGATGAAGCTGCTCACGTTTCCAGGTGGCAAAGAAAGCCGCGAATTCACGGTGTCTGACATTCCCGTCGAACTCAAGGACGACGCGGATGCCTGGCGGGAAATGATGCTCGAAAAGCTATACAACTTCAGCAACGAGCTCATGGAACTCGCGCTTGCTGAGCAGCCGATTTCCCAGGAGCAGTTGGTTGCTGCCATTCGCGAAGCGACGCTTCGAATGCAGGTGCAGCCGGTGCTTTGCGGCTCTGCCTTGCACGGTATCGGGGTGCAGCCTGTGCTCAATGCAGTGGCTGATTTCCTGCCCAGTCCAACAGATATCCCGCCTGTTGAGGGCGAGAATCCGAAGAAGAAGGATGCGAAGCTGAAGCGTGGTCCGGACGTCGACGAGCCATTTTGCGGTCTCGTCTTCAAAGTACTTCCCGCCAAGACCGGCGACATGCACTGGGTGCGGGTGTACTCCGGCCAGTTGAAGTCCAACTCGCGCGTGCTTAATCCAGGCAAGGATCAGAAAGAAAACGTCGCTCAGCTGTGGCACATTCACGCCACGAAGAAAGAAGAGCAGGTCGAAAGCGTGGAAGCTGGCGATATTGTCGGAGTCATCGGCCTGCGCCATTCGATTACGGGTGACACCGTTTGCGATACCCGTGAGCCGATCCTGCTCGAATCGATCAAGTTCCCTGAGACCGTCATTTCGATGGCCATCGAGCCGGAGAACAGCGCCGAGCGGAAGAAGCTGAACGAAACGCTCGACATGCTCAAGCGGCAAGATCCAACACTAAGCGTGAACAGCGGCGAGACGGGGCAGACGCTCATCAGCGGAATGGGCGAACTGCACCTGGAAGTCGTCAAAAATCGGCTGCTGCGCGACTTCAATCTGAACGTCAAGTTTCACAAGCCGCAGGTCAGCTTCCGCGAGTCGATCGCGCGCAGCGTCGAAGTGGTCGGCGAGTGCCACCGCCTCATCTCGGGTCAGCAATTGTTCGCGGAATTGAATATCCGAATGGAGCCGATCGACGCCGCCTCCGCGCCCGTGATCGTGCTCAATCAGTGCCCGCCTGATGTCTTGCCGCCCGAATTGCTTAGTGCGGCCGTGGATGAGCTTAAGGCGCTCGGAGAGGGAGGCGGCCGGATCGCCGGCTATCCGCTGATGAAGATCCGTGTAACGGTCCTCGGTGGAAAATGGAACCCGGAACAGTCGGACGTGCGCGCCTTCAAGATGGCAGCAGCCGACGCCTTTGAGAAAGGGCTGGAAGAAGGCGGAAAGGTCCTGCTCGAACCGATCATGAAGCTCGACATCGTCACCCCAGAAGACTACCTGGGAGACTTTGTCGGCGATCTGCAGCAGCGGCGGGCCATCATCGCCAAAACGGACCAACGCGGCAAAATGGCGACAATTGAAGCCCACGCTCCGCTCAAAGAGCTGTTTGGCTATTCCAGCGCCATGCGTAGCCTCAGTCAGGGGCGTGCCGGCGCCTCGATGGAGCCACTTATGTACTCCCCCGCCCCGGCCGAGGTGATGAAGGCTTTTGAGCTCTAGGGCGTTTGGGTAAACTCTCAGGTCTCCGCGCACCAACAGACTGCGAGCTGGCCCGTTGTGGGCAACCGCAAAGACAATTTTTGATAGTTTTCCGTACTGCCGGGTGTTGACCGTTTTTCGGACGGCCTTTATAAGTAGTGGTTTCCCATTTGGTGTTTGGCGAAAACAGTGCAGTAGAAGTCCATACGCGACGATCAATTTTGATCTAGCGCGGGAGTCGATAAAGTGGCAGCGGCTAAGGAAGTTATTCGGATTCGGATGGAGGCGTACGACCACGCTATCCTGGACCAGAGTGCCCAGGAAATCGTGGATACCGTGAAGCGCACCCATAGCGAAGTGCACGGTCCGATTCCGCTGCCGACCCGGGTCGAGCGTTACACCGTTCTCTCGGGCCCAACAATCGACAAAAAGGCTCGTCAGCAGTACGAGATTCGTACGCACAAGCGGGTGATCGACATCGTTCAGGCTACGGCCAAGACGATTGAAGCGCTCAACAAGCTCAGCCTTCCGGCTGGTGTGGATATCAAGATTAAGGCTTCGACGCGCTAAGTTGGTTGGATTGCATTCTTTGGGCGTCGGCTTTCTCTGCTCTTTGAGGCAGTTATAGCTTGGAAGCCCGGTGGGTAAAGCGAGGGCCTGGCTCTCGTGTTCCCGCTCGGCAACAGATCACAGGGTACATTGCGATGGCAAAGGGAATACTCGGCCGCAAGGTCGGGATGACGCAGGTGTATGATGAGGCTGGCAATGCCATCCCCGTCACGGTCGTGCAGGCCGGCCCTTGCCGCGTGCTTCAGGTTCGTACCGTGGAGCGCGATGGTTATGAGGCCGTTCAGCTTGGCTTTCTAGATAAGCCGCGCCGTCTGGCGAGTCGCAGTGAACGTGGTCATGTTGCCGCTCTGGCGAGCAAGCGTTCGAAAAAGTTGCAGGCCGCTGGCGTAAAGTCGCCGGAGAAGGCCAATTCTGAACCCAAGCGATTCATTCGCGAGTTCCGTGGTGCTCCCGCCGGCCTGGCAGTTGGTCAGGATGTGACGGTAGATGCGCTCGACGGCATTAAGGCTGTAGACGTCACTGGCCTGACGAAAGGCCGCGGGTACTCGGGTGCCATGAAGCGCCACAACTTCGCCGGTCAGCGTGCGACGCACGGTGTGAAGAAGGTGCATCGCCACATGGGTGGTACTGGTGCTCTGGCGTCGAACCGCGGTGGCGGTCGTATGAAGAAGGGCAAGAAGATGCCTGGTCAATACGGCCATGAGCAGGTCACGATTCGCAACCTGAAATTGGTGCGGATTGACAAGGAAAACAATTTGCTGCTGATCAACGGTGCCGTGCCTGGTCCCAATGGTGCCTACGTCGTTGTTCGTGAGACGAACAAGGTGGGTTAGGTTTGGTGTGGCTTACTGGGTGCTGTCGGCAGTTGGATAGGAATTGACGGAAATGGCAAGTCTTCCGATTTATAACCGCTCGGGTCAGGAGGTCGGTAAATACGAGATCGACCCCGATCAGATCGCGCCAAAGATCAGCCAGCAGTTGCTGCACGACGTGATCGTGATGTACCAGGCCAATAAACGGCAGGGTACACACCGCACTCGTAGTCGCGGCATGGTTGCCGGCACGACGAAGAAGATGTATCGCCAAAAAGGTACGGGTAACGCTCGTGCTGGTTCTCGTCGTTCGCCAGTCCGCCGAGGCGGTGGTCACACCTTCGCATTGGTGAATCGCGACTACAGCGTTCGCATGCCTATCAAGGCGGTTCGCGCTGCGACGCGGATGGCGATCGCTCGCAAGATCCAGACGCAAGACGTTGTCGTCATCGACGAATTGGCCTTCCAGGCTCCCAAGACCAAGGAAATGGCCGGCATCCTTAAGGCTCTCAAGCTCAATGGCTTGTCGGCTCATGTTGCAACGGCTCAGCTCGACGTGAATGTCTACAAGAGCTTGCGAAATATCGAACGCGTGACGGTTTCGCCGGTTTCGGATCTGAACGCACTGTCGGTACTGCAGCCGAAGAAGCTGCTCGTCACCAAGGCAGCGCTGGATGCAATCAAGGAGCGAGCTGCGAAGAAGCCTGCGTAAGTGCGGCTGGATCGCGCCTCCCAAAGGGATACTAGTGATGAGCACTGACAATAGCGAACTCTCGACGCCAGCCGTGGAGCTGCAGCCATACCAGGTCATTCTTCGTCCGCTGGTGACGGAGAAGGGTATGCACCGTTCGACTCGCAATAACCAATACGCGTTCGAAATAAGCAAGCTTGCTACTAAAGAAGATGTAAAGCGAGCCGTTGAAGAGCTGTTCAGTGTGAAGGTCGAGAAAGTTCGCACGCAGAATCGCATCGGCAAGCACCGTCGTCACCGCTTCAAGGCGGGCCAGACGAAGAGCTGGAAGAAGGCGATTGTTACCCTGAACGAAGAGCACCGCATTAACTTCTTCTAGTCGTGCATTGTGGTCGGCCGGCTGACGGTCGACGCGTTCGCGATTCGGTGATGTAGCGAAGAAGGTAAGACAACGATGGGCATTCGGCAATACAATCCAGTTACTCCAGGGCGACGTGGCGCAAGCGTCAGCGATTTCAAAGAGCTGACCAAGGGCGCGAAGCCGGAGAAGTCGCTGCTGCGTCCGAAGCGGAAGAAGGGCGGCCGCAATAATCAGGGGCGGATTACGGTTCGTCACCGAGGTGGTGGTCACAAGCAGCAGTATCGCGTAATCGACTTCACCCGCGATAAGGATGGTGTGCCGGCGAAGGTCAATTCGATCCAGTACGATCCGAACCGCAATGCGCGTATCGCTCTGCTGCACTTTGTCGACGGCGAGAAGCGGTACATCATCGCTCCTGATGGTATGCAAGTTGGGCAAACGGTTGAGAACGGTCCTGAGGCTCCGCCGGTTGTCGGCAACTGCCTTCCGCTCAATCGGATCCCGGTAGGCGTGCAAATTCACGCGATTGAAATGTTGCCAGGCCGTGGCGCCCGCATGTGCCGCAGTGCCGGTTCGAATGCGACCCTGATGGCCCGTGAAGGTGACTGGGCTCAGGTGATGCTGCCGAGTGGCGAAATTCGCCGTATTCCGGCCCTGTGCCGAGCGACGATTGGCGCTGTTGGTAACTCGGAAGACATGAACATTGTGTACGGCAAGGCCGGTCGCAAGCGTTGGCTCGGTATTCGGCCAACGGTTCGCGGTACTGCGATGAACCCGATCGATCACCCGCACGGTGGTGGTGAAGGTCGTACCAAGGGTGGTCGCCACCCGGTTAGCCCCACGGGCGTGCCGGCTAAGGGCAGTTCGACCCGCAAGCGTCGTAAGCCGTCGAACAGCTCGATCGTTCGCCGTCGTCGGTCTCGCCGATACGGCCAGCTGAAGCTGAAGTAGTTGTCAGTTGTTCGCTGTCAGCCATTGGGTGTGACGACGAACTGCTGGACTGGATCGCTGATCACTGAAAACTTTTAACTGAAAACTCCTATGGGCAGGTCGAGCAAAAAGGGTCCCTTTGTGGACCCCAAAGTATACAAGAAGGTTCAGGGCCAGCTTGAAGGCGGCGGCAAAGAGCCGATCAAGACCTGGGCTCGGGCCTGCACGATCGTGCCCGAGTTTGTGGGCCTGACTTTCATGGTGCATAACGGCAAGCAGCATCTGAAAGTGTTTGTGACGGAAGACATGGTCGGTCACCGTCTGGGGGAGTTCGCTCCCACCCGGACTTTCCGCGGTCACGGCGGTAAGGCAAAGAAGTAGTAAGAGTACAAGGTTAGTGTCTTGACCTGCCGCAACACGGCGGGTTGATAAGACGAGGAATTCAGGTCATGGCCTTTCGAGCACAGCACAGGTTTGCACGGATCAGCGCCCGCAAGGTGCGTCCGCTCGCCGACATGATTCGCGGTAAGTTCGCCGACGAAGCACTCGACATTCTGAAGTACCAGCCCGAGCGTGGTGCTCGAATGCTAGAGAAAGTGCTGCAGAGCGCCCTCGGCAATGCTCAGGACCCGGACCAGAACAAGAGCGGTGCTGTTCGCACCGAGCAGTTGGTCGTTCGCGATGCCCGCGTCGATGGTGGTCCGATGTTCAAGCGGATCAAGCCGGTCGCTCGCGGTATGGCCTACATGATCAAGCGTCGCACCTCGCACATCACGGTCGAGTTGCAGGACATCGCCGAGGTTTAAGCAGGGCGATTTGTAAATCACGGCGAGTGCCGACAAGGTGAGTGATACCTATGGGTCAAAAAGTCAATCCAGTCGCGTTTCGCACCGGCATCATGGTCGGATGGAAGAGTCGCTGGTATGCCTCGAAGCAGGATTTTGGAACCCTGCTACTTGAGGATGCCAAGATTCGGAACTTCATCAAGAACCACCCGAGCAAGACGCAGTACCGCAGTGCTGGTATCGACCGCATCGAGGTCGAGCGCACTCGCGACGAAGTGAAGGTTGTGCTGTACGTAGCCCGGCCTGGTCTGATCATTGGTAAGAAGGGTCAGGAAGTTGAGATCCTGCAGGAAGAACTGCAGAACCTGACTGGTCGTCGCGTGAACCTCAAGATCGAGGAAATCTCGCGACCGGAAATTATGGCCCAGTTGGTAGCGGAAGAGATTGCTCAGCAGCTTGCAAAACGCTCGAGCTTCCGCCGCACCATGAAGCGTGCCATCGAAACGACGATGGACGCTGGGGCACGTGGAATCAAAATTCAGTTGGCAGGGCGCTTGGGCGGATCGGAAATGGCTCGTTGCGAGAAAGCAACGGCTGGTTCGCTTCCGTTGAGCACACTGCGTGCAAAAATCGATTACGGCTTCACCGAGGCGTCTACGGCCCAAGGCAATATCGGCGTGCAGGTGTGGGTCAATCAGGGAATGTACGAAGGGGACGCGACAAATGGCGCTGATGCCCAAGCGAGTGAAGCACCGAAAAAGCCAAAGAGGACGTATAAAAGGTGAGGCCACTCGCGGCAACCGCGTGAGCTATGGCGATTTCGGTCTCCAGGCTTTGCAGGGTGGCTGGATCCGGGCGACCACCATCGAATCGGGGCGTATTGCTGCTCAGCAATACATCCGCGGTGAAGGTCGTCTTTACATCCGCATCTTCCCGCATAAGTCGGTGACCAGCCGTCCGCTCGAAACGCGAATGGGTAAGGGTAAGGGCGAGCCGGATCATTGGGTGGCGGTTGTGAAGCCGGGCACCGTGATGTTCGAACTGGCCGGTGTGACCGAGGCTCAGGCGAAGCTTTGCTTTGCCCGTCTCGCTCATAAGATGCCCGTTCCCTGCCGGATGGTCCGCCGTCGGCCGGCCTAGTGGCCGATCCGACCGCCCAGTGGCGCGGTACACAGATCACGAAGTGAACGAACTAGCGTTGGTGAGATATGAAGTCCGCTGAACTCCGAGAAATGAGCGACGAACAGCTCAACCTGACTCTGAACGAAACGCAGCAGAGCCTTTTTCGGCTGCGGATGCAGGCTCAGACCGAGCGGCTCGATGCCCCGAGCCAGTTGCGGCATAACCGCAAACTGATCGCCCGCATCAAGACGATCCTGACCCAGCGGCAGCAAGCCAAGGCGTAGTCGAAACCGGCCTGATTGTTCGGGCCTAACTAACACAGCATTGAGTTCGAGCGACCAGGCTCGGCAAGACAGTCCACAGCAGGTTTGGTTATGCCCAAGCGAGTAGTAGTTGGCGTTGTGACCCGCGATAAGACGGATAAAACCCGTCGCGTGGAGATTCCGCGCGTGGTGCAGCACAAGACGTACGGCAAGATCCTGCATCGCCGGACGATCTGCTATGCCCATGACGAGGCGAACGAGTCGAAGAACGGCGACACGGTCGAGATCGAAGAATCGCCGCCGCTGTCTCGCTTGAAGCGGTGGACGCTGAAGCGAATTGTGGCGAAGGCAGGAGCTGCCACCGTAGCAGCCCAGCAGGCGCCGCAAGAGTAGTTTCCACTCGCACAGGCTGCATAGTCGCCGCGGGTAACAGCGGAAGAGCATAGAGACTGGTGTAACATGATTCAGCAAGAATCGCGAATGGCGGTAGCCGACAACACGGGCGCCAAGGAAGTGATGTGCGTGAAGGTGCTCGGAGGTTCGCGTCGGCGAACCGCGGGCCTGGGCGACGTCATTATCTGCAGCGTCAAAAGCGTGATCGCCGGCAGCGAAATCAAGAAGAAGGCAGTTGTCCGGGCGGTGGTCGTACGGACCAAAAGCCCGGTGCGTCGGGCCGACGGCAGCTACGTGAAGTTCGACGCGAACGCGGTCGTGCTTATCGATGGCGACAACAACCCGCGTGGCACTCGTATCTTCGGCGCCGTGGCTCGCGAACTCCGCGACAAGAACTTCATGAAGATCGTCAGCCTGGCGAACGAGGTGGTGTGATGCATATCAAGACAAACGACATCGTCCAAGTGATCGCAGGCGACGACAAAGGCGTGAAGGGGAAGGTGCTCAGCATCGACCGAGACGCCGGCAAGGTCGTGGTCGAGGGCGTGAACCGTGTGTACAAGCACGTGAAGCGCAGCCAGAAGAATCCACAAGGCGGCCGGCTCTCGAAGGAGATGCCGGTTCGCTTGTCGAACGTGCTGCTGTTCTGCAACAAATGCAATAAGGCAACGCGCACCGGCGCTCGCGCAGCGAAGGACGGATCGAAGGAGCGGTTCTGTCGCAAGTGCGGCAACTCGCTCGGACAGATTTCGCCGGCTCCTAAAGCGAGCTAGTTAACCAACCGGTGGAAACCTTCCGCCGACCAATCGAACATTGATCCCGGTGGCATCGCCACCAACGCGAGTGATAACGATGGCCAAGAAAGCAGCGAAAAAAGACGCAGCCGCCGAGCAACCGGCCGGACCTGGCGCTCCGCCGCGCCTGAAGGAAAAGTACCGCAACGAAGTGCTGCCCGCACTGGCCGAGAAGTTCGGCCGGTCGAACCTGCTGTCGCTGCCGAAGCTGGACAAAATCGTCGTCAATATGGGCGTGGGCGCTGCTACGCAGGAAAAGAAGTTCCTGGAGACCGCTGTCGATGCCTTGTCCCAGATCACCGGCCAGAAGCCGGTGGTCACGACGGCCCGCAAGGCGATCTCGGCGTTTAAGCTTCGCGAAGGCATGGCCATCGGCTGCAAGGTCACATTGCGTGGCCGGCGGATGTACGAGTTCCTGGATCGCTTGATCTCGCTCGCTTTGCCGCGCGTTCGCGACTTCCGCGGCGTGAGCCGAACGGCGTTCGATGGTCATGGCAGCTACAGCCTGGGTTTGTCGGAGCAACTCGTGTTTCCGGAACTCAATCCAGACAAATTCACGCGGGTTCAGGGGATGAACATCACGTTCGTCGTGAAGAACGCCACCGATGACGAATCTCGCGAACTGCTGGCCCGAATGGGCATGCCGTTCCAGAATGAAGGCGAACGAGCCGGCGCCGCATAGCGCGTAGGTGCGTCCACAAAATCACCAGTCAGGTTAGGAATAGCGAGGCAAGGTTACACGTGGCCAGCAAATCCAAGATCGCCATGGCGAAGCGCGAGCCGAAGTTTTCGACGCGCTTGGTACGCCGCTGCCAAATGTGCGGCCGTCCGCGGGCCGTGTATCGCAAGTTCGGCATTTGCCGCATCTGCTTCCGCAAATTAGCCGACCAGGGTCTGATTCCCGGCGTGCGCAAGGCCAGCTGGTAAGAGGAAACGATAAGCCATGTTGAGTGATCCCATCGCCGATATGTTGACCCGGATCCGCAATGCGGTTTCGGTGGAGCGGCCGCACGTGGACATCCCGCTTTCGAAAGTGAAGCGTGGCCTGGCCGACGTGCTGAAGCGTGAAGGCTACATCTGGGACTGGCAGGTCATCGAAGGTGAGCCTGTTCAGCAGTTGCGCCTCGAGCTGAAGTACGGCCCCAACGGCGAACATGTAATTCAAAGCATCAAGCGCGTCAGCAAGCCCGGCCGGCGAGTCTACCGCGGTTCCCAGGACCTGCGGCCGATCCTGAACGGGATGGGCATCACGGTGCTCAGCACGAGCAGCGGCGTCGTAAGCGATCGCGAAGCCCGGCAGAAGAAGCTCGGCGGCGAAGTGCTGTGCGAAGTTTGGTAGCATAACTGTGGCGACGGCGGCGAGCATTGCAGCTCCTGTCTCGTGTACTACGTCGGGCCGATGGGCGCCTGAGACAGAATAAAAGCGGCAGAACAATGTCACGTATTGGCAAAAAACCAGTTCCCGTCCTCGACGGCGTCAAGGTTTCGGTCCAGGGCCGGAAAGTGCTCGTGGAAGGACCGAAGGGAAAGCTCGAGTGGGAGCCCCGTCGCGAGATCGACGTGAAGCTCGACGAAACGGGCAAGAACATCACAGTCACTCGCTCGGACGACGAGCGAATGAGCCGCGCGCTGCATGGCCTCAGCCGGTCGATCATCGCCAACATGGTGGTCGGCGTGAAGGAAGGCTATGAGAAGCGGCTCGAGATCGTCGGCGTGGGCTACCAGGCGTCGCTGAAGGGCGATACGGTCACGCTGCGTGTCGGCCTGGCCAACGAACTGCAGCGGAAGGTGCCCAAGGGACTCACCGTGACGGTGCCGGACCAGACCCATATCGTGATTCAGGGCTGCGACAAGCAACAGGTCGGGCAATTTGCTGCTGAATTGCGGTCGCTCCGCAAGCCAGAACCTTACAAGGGTAAGGGCATTCGGTATCAGGGCGAACAAGTCAAGATTAAGCCGGGTAAGTCGGCCACCAAGTAAAGCCGCCAGCCGGTAGCAATTTCGGCCCGCCGAAGGGCCTTATCGGTATCCTATTTTCGGATGCCGCCAGAAACAGCAGGATCAAAACGTGCAAAAGAATCGCTTACTCAACGTGCGGCGCGAGCGTCGGCGCAATCGCGTTCGCAAACGCGTGCGTGGCAACGCCGAGCGGCCCCGTTTGTCCATCACTCGCAGCCACAAAAACGTCTCCTGCCAGATCATCGACGATTCGAGCGGTCGTACGTTGGTCTCGGCCAGCACCCTCGATGCTGAGGTTCGCGGCCAAGCGGCGTACGGCGGCAACAAGACAGCAGCTCAGGCGGTCGGCAAGGCGATCGCCGCCAAAGCGATTGCGGCAGGCATCACGCAGGTGGCCTTCGACCGCGGACATTTCCGGTATCATGGGCGAGTCGCAGCTTTGGCTGATGCAGCGCGCGAAGCAGGCCTGAGCTTTTAAGACAAGCAGAAGTTTGGAGTACGACCCAAGTGTCTAACGATTCGAATCGCGGCGAGTTCATCGACCGCACCGTGCAGATCAAACGCTGTGCGGCAGTTGTCAAAGGCGGTCGTCGCTTCAGCTTCGCTGCCATGGTTGTCGTTGGCGACGGCAAGGGACGCGTCGGCTGGGGTTACGGTAAAGCCAACGAAGTGCCGCCGGCCGTCGAGAAGGGGCAGAAGCAAGCCTCGCGTTCGATGGTCACTGTTCCACTGGTCGGCGATGCGACCATCCCGCATCCTGTGCGGGCCAAGTTTGGCTCGGCCGAAGTGCTGCTCCTGCCGGCCGATGCCGGTACCGGCGTGATTGCCGGTGCTGCGGTGCGGTCGGTGTGCGAAGCCGCCGGCATCCACAACATCATTACCAAGAGCCAGGGCACCAGTAACCAGGTTACGGTCGTCAAGGCAACGATTAAGGCCTTGAGCCAGTTGCGAACGCAGGCCGATGTCGAACGGCTGCGAGGAGTTGCCCTCACATGAGCTTGCACGAAATCAACAAAGGCATTCACAAGCACACCAAGCCGCGCCGTCTCGGCCGCGGTCTGGGCACCGGCACCGGCAAGACCGGTGGTAAGGGTCACAAGGGTGCCAAGGCGCGAGCCGGTTACTTCGCACTGTCGATCTTCCAGGGTGGTGCGATGCCGCTGGTGCGCCGGGTGCCGAAGCGCGGCTTCACCAACTCGTTCGCTGCCAAAGTGGCTTCGATCAACGTCGGTGATCTGAACGACCTATTCAACGATGGCGACGTCATCAACCCGCAGACCTTGCGTGAGTCGGGCGTGCTGAAGCGCCGTTACGACGTGTTGAAAGTCCTCGGCGATGGCGAGGTCACTAAGAAGCTGACCGTAGCCGCCCACGAGTTCAGTGCCTCGGCACGTGAAAAACTGGAAAAGGCCGGTGCGAAAGTCGAGGTTATCGCCGGCCCAACCCCGGTCGAAGAGAAAAAAGCTCAAGCCAAGCAAGCGAAGCAGGGCAAGAAGCCTGGCTCGAAGTCGTAATACTCTCCAGGGCCCGGGCCGAACTCGCATGGCGGTTGAGCGGCCCATCTGTTAACCTACGCAATCCGGGCGCTGCTGCTCAGCGTCCGTCCGCCGTAACCGGACCTGGATGGAATCACAGCGATGTGGGAAAAATTTCGCGCGATCTTTACGATCCCGGAACTGCGTCAAAAGATCTTCTTCACCCTGATTCTGCTGGCTGTCTTTCGCATTGGTTATGCGATTCCACTGCCGGTGATCAATCAGGATGCGGTGGCGACTGCCCAGGACGAAGGCGGTTTAGGCCGGTTCCTGCAGCAAGTCTCGATCTTCAGCGCCGCCGACTGGCGCCGCATGACGATCTTCGGCCTGGGAATCATGCCGTACATCTCGGCATCGATCATTTTGCAGCTGCTAGGCAGCGTCTATAAGCCCCTCGAAGAGCTGCGCAAAGAAGGCGAGACGGGTCGCAAGAAAATCAACGAATACACCCGCTACTTGACCGTGGCGATGTGTATCGTGCAGGGGATTATCTACATACGTGCCATGACGTCCGGCCAAATGGGCTTCGCTGCGGACATGATCCATCCGGAGTTCATGGTTGGCAGCGGCGCTGGGCGGCATCTGGCGTGGAGTTGGTTCCTCACCACGCTGATCATGATGACGTGCGGCACGATGTTCGTGATGTGGCTTGGTGAGCAAATCGACGAGTTCGGCATCGGCAACGGCATCAGCCTCCTGATCATGGCAGGCATCCTGGCCCAAATGCCCGGTGCTCTGTTTGAATTCGTCGGCAATATGCGGCCGCAGCTCACGGGCTTTACCGAACCTGGCGTCGAGCATTTGATCGTGCTCGTTGTGCTCTTCGTGCTGGTGGTAATGGGTGTAGTATTCATCACCCTTGGACAGCGACAGATTCCCACTCAAAGTGCCAAGCACGTCCGCGGACGTCGCGTCTACGGTGGCAGCCGGCAGTATTTGCCTCTGCGACTGAATCAATCGGGTGTGATGCCGATCATCTTTGCCAGCAGCTTGCTCATGCTGCCGTCGATCCTGTTCGGCTGGCTGGCGAGCATCGCCCGCGGTCAATCAGGCGCCTTCTGGGCGAACGTTGCTGGGCCGCTGGAAACGCTGCAGGGGATGTTCAGCTCAGGTACCTCGTTCGTATACAACCTGTCCTACGTGGCGATGATTTACTTCTTCGCCTACTTCTGGACGGCCATCACGTTCAACCCGAAGGAAATGGCCGACAATCTGAAAGATTTCGGCACCTTCATCCCGGGGTATCGTCCAGGTCGGCGCACGGCTGAACATCTGGAAAAGGTCATGGTCCGGATCACGTACGTGGGTGCCGGCTTCCTGGCGCTGGTCGCGATCGTGCCGACAATCATCTCTGGTGCTCTGGGGATTTCGCCAAATATGGCCAGCTTCTACGGCGGCACCGGTCTACTGATCGCCGTGAGCGTGGCCTTCGATTTGATTCAAAAGATTGACAGCCACCTGGTCATGCGAGATTATCGCGGATTGCTGGAGCCGTAGTGCGGTCTGTCGGCGACGCCTCTCCGCGGCGCGGCAGAAACCGCTGATCTAGGGGACCTTGGGTGCCGAGGGGCGTCATGCTGATCGTTTTTATCGGTCCCCCCGGGGCAGGCAAGGGAACGCAGTCGAAGCGGCTGCTCGACTACCTGAAGATTCCGCACTTGTCGACCGGCGAACTCCTGCGGTCAGCAAAGCACCAGAACACACCGCTCGGCAAATTGGCGGCACAGTACATGGATCACGGCCGCTTGGTGCCGGACCCGATTGTGCTCAGCATGGTCGGCGAGAAATTGAACGAGCCGGGTTACTGCGGCGGGTGCATGTTCGACGGCTTTCCGCGGACAATTCACCAGGCGAAGTCGCTGGATGAATCGCTCGAGCAGCGCGGTACGCCGCTCGACCTGGTGATCGAGCTGCACGCGGATCGCCAAGAGCTGATTCTGCGAATGCTCCGCCGGGCCAAGGCGGAGAGCCGGGTGGACGACAATCCGGAAACGATCGCGCAGCGTATGGAGGTTTACGACCGCCAGACTTCGCCACTTCTGGACTACTACCGCCAGCAGGGCAAACTGGTCTCGATCGATGCCTTTGGAACTCAGGACGAAGTGTTCGAGCGGATTCGCGAGCATGTCGACGCGAAGCGGGTCAGCGCATAGCTGCGAATGCGAAATTCGGAATCTGGAATGACGGATTGCCTAGGCGTCCGCTCCTTCCGCGTTCCCAACTTCCCATTCCGCCTTAGGAAAACCGCAGTTTTGCCGCGACGGGCGGATCCCGTCGTTGGCCGGTGCTTTTTTGGCGACCGGCCCTTGAATGATATTGACACAAAGCGGTATACTAACGCGCTTTAACCCGACGAAACCGGTGACAGTCATGAAAGTTCGGACCAGCGTCAAACGCATCTGCGAGAACTGCAAGATCGTGCGGCGCAAGGGAATTGTGTACGTCGTCTGCAGCAACCTCCGCCACAAGCAGCGGCAGGGCTAAGTAGCGCCAGTCGCGGTGCAATCATCTCGGGCGGCAGCCCTCATTGAGCAAATAGCAACCATCTAGCGAAATGAAGAAGTGATCGCACGCGGCGATCAAGGAGTTCGTCAGAATGCCACGTCTTTTGGGTGTCGACATTCCCAACGACAAGCCGACCATTTTCTCGCTTCAGTACCTGTACGGAGTGGGTGATAAGGTCGCACGAGAACTGTGCCACAAGGCTGGCGTCGACGGCAGCAAGCACGCCCGCGATCTGAGCGAAGAAGAGCTCGCTCGCATGGCGACGTTGCTGGAGCGCGACTACACGGTCGAAGGTCCGCTGCGTCGCTTGGTGCAACAAAACATCACCCGCCTACGCGACATCAAGAGCTATCGCGGCCTGCGTCATCGCCTTGGTCTGCCGGTTCGCGGCCAGCGTACCAAGACAAACGCCCGCACTCGCAAGGGGCCGAAGAAGACGGTCGCCGGTAAGAAGGGCGTTAAGGATCTTCGCTAGTAACTGGCGAAGTTCTAACGAGTCAAGTCATCACGTGGACTTGGTCCACAGCTGAACCATAGCGGAAGTTAGAGATGTCGAAGCAGAAGAAGCGAAAAGCACGTCGTAACGTGACCGTGGGCATTGCTCACGTGAAAGCCACGTTCAACAACACTACGGTGACCATCACCGACACCAAGGGCGACACCCTGTGCTGGGCCAGCGCTGGCACCAGCGGCTTCAAGGGAAGCCGCAAGAGCACGCCGTTCGCCGGTCAGTGTGCTGGTCAGCAAGCCGCCGAGAAGGCGTCGAAGTATGGCGTGAAGGAACTCGAAGTCCGCGTGAAGGGTCCCGGTTCGGGCCGCGAAAGCGCAATCACCGCCCTGCAGTCGGCCGGCATGACGGTTAAGACCATCGAAGACACCACGCCGATTCCGCACAACGGCTGCCGCCCGCCCAAGAAGCGTCGCGTCTAATCGCGGGCTTGTCGCCAACGAAACATCGCGGTCCGTGGTGACCGCCTCCCATGTACACCGCCGCTCTTGCTGGGCGGCACAGGTTTTTTAGAAGGGCTGCGAGGAAAGCATGACGATGCACATTCGCTGGCGCGGTTTGGAACTTCCGAGCATCGTGAATGTCGATGCGACCACGCTGAGTGGTACCTACGGCAAGTTTACGGCTGAACCGTTCGAGCGAGGATTTGGTACGACGATTGGTAACAGCCTGCGGCGGGTGCTGCTCTCGAGCCTCGAGGGAAGCGCGGTCACGCAGATCAAGATCCGCGGCGCTCAGCACGAGTTCACCACGATTCCGGGCGTACTCGAGGACGTCACCGATATCGTGCTGAACGTAAAGGCGCTCGTGGTGAAGAACCACAGCGACTCAACCCGTGTTATCACTGTCGAGAAGAACACGACGGGCGTGATCACCGGCGCCGACATCCAGACTGATTCGGATGTCGAAATCATCAACAAGAATCACGTGCTCGCCACGCTCACCGACAACGTTCCGTTCATGATGGAAATGGTTGTGGAGAACGGCCGCGGCTATGTGCCGGCCACCGAGCACAGCACGGGCGACCATGAGATCGGCATCATTCCAATCGATGCGGTCTACAGCCCGATCACCCGCGTGCGTTACGAAGTGGAAGAAACCCGCGTTGGCCAGAAGACTAACTACGACCGGCTGACGCTCGAGATCTGGACGAACGGCGCCGTTCATCCGGAACTGGCGATGGTCGAAGCCGCGAAGATCCTTCGCAAGCACCTCAATCCGTTCGTGCAGTACTCGGAACTCGGGCCTCGCGTTCACTCGCCCACCCGCGGTGGTTCGATGGGCGTTGACGGTGCACTCGATGCCAAGCTCAACATGAGCCTGGCTGAGCTGAAGCTGTCGGTTCGAGCGATGAACTGCCTGGAATCGGAGCAGATTCACACGGTGCGCGATCTCGTTCAGAAGACTGAGGACGCCCTGCTGGAAGTTCGTAACTTCGGCGAGACCACGCTCAACGAAGTGAAGGAAAAGCTGCAGGAGCTGGGCCTGTACTTGGGCATGCGGGTTCCGCCAGCCGGCGTTGCTCGTTAGTTCGCGGTCATTAGTCCATTAGCAAGAGCGGCCGAGAGATCGGCCGATACCGTCCTCACCTAGAATTTCGTCCTCGGGTTATCTCGAGGCTTGCAGCGGCCAGCGTGCCGCATTCATCGATCAATCAGCCTCAAAAGGCGCCCTAATCAGGCGTACGTGCCATGCGACATCGTAAACTCGGCCGAGTACTCGGCCGCTCCCCCAGTCACCGTAAAGCCATGTTCAAGAACCTGGCGAGCGCTCTGTTCCTGACCGAGCGGGATGCGGAGCTTGACGAGAACGCTCCGAAGGTGAAGGGTCGCGTCGTAACGACGGTGCCGAAGGCGAAGGAAATTCGCCCGATCGTCGAGAAGTGCATCACGCTCGCTTGCAAGGCGCTGAACCATATCGATGAAGCAAAGCAGCACGGCACCGAGGCGGAGCGCAACAGCGACGCCTGGAAGCAGTGGCGCAAGAGCGAGAAGTGGGGCAAGTGGGCGGCAGCCATGGCTCCCGCAGTCACTGCCCGCCGCCGTCTGATCCAGATGCTCGGCGACAAGCAGGCGGTCAGCGTGCTGATGAGCGAAGTGGCTCCTCGTTATCGCGATCGCCGTGGCGGCTACACCCGCATTGTCCGCCTGGCCAAGCCGCGACTCGGCGATGCCGGCGCCCGGGCGATCATCGAGTTCGTGGGCGTTCGCGACCGCGAAGTGCAGAAGAGCCAGAAGCCATCGTTCTCCGACGAATCGAACTCGTCTGAGAAGGCGTAACGGGCACGGACTGTAGTCCGTGCCTGAAAGTCACCGGTCTGTGGGAACCAAGGATGTCCCCGACAGGTTCCGAGCGAATCACCACCCGAGCCGCCGGCGCCAAGCGCCAGGCGGCTCAACTTGTTCCTGCATTCGACTTCACGCAGCGGATGCGGGACGTCTGTCACGATGTGGTTGCTCGAACTCCCGAGCTTTCGCACGTCGATCTTTCTCGCGTGGCCTTCTCGTTCTGTCAGGCTCGCCGGCGCACCAGTTGGGGTCTCTACGCCTCGCTGACTCCGCTCCGTTTCAAAGGTGGCGCGCTTACCGATCAGCGGCGAAGACGCACGTACACCATTCAGCGGCTGTTCGACCGGGATGGCCGCGAGATGCTTTACATCCTTAGCTTTTACCTGCCCCGGTTCATGGATTTGAGTCTGGAAGAGAAGCTGGTCACGGTGCTGCACGAGTTGTGGCACATCAGCCCGGCGTTCGACGGCGACATCCGCCGCCACGAAGGGCGGTGCTACGCCCACACCCACTCCCAGGCGCAGTACGACGCGGAAATGGCCATACTGGCGAGACGCTGGCAGGCGCAAAGTCCGCCGGAGGCCCTGTGGGGGTTTCTCCAGTTCGGCTTTGACGACTTGCTCAAGCAGGCCGGTCGCGTGATCGGTGTTCGGGTGCCGCGTCCGAAGTTGCTGCCGGTGGCGAAGTGAGTTGGCTGGAGAACTAGATTCGCAAGCGTTCTGGAGTTGCCTGCCGTTGAAAGGTCTGCGTTCCGGGGCTTCGCGAGTAAGCTCCAGCCCCGGCCACCCGGTCCGATCTTAATGCTTGCTGCTTAGTATCTCGGGACGCTCGGGTCGACTTCGAGGGACCAGGCGTCGATGCCGCCAGTCATGTTTTGGACTTGGGTGTAGCCTTGCTGCTGGAGCCAGGCTTGCACGCGGGCGCTGCGGCCGCCGTGATGGCAGTGAACGACGATTCGCTGGTTTTTGTGCGGTTCGAGTTCGCTCAGGCGGGTTGGGATCTGTTGCATCGGGATGCGGACGGTCCCCTCGATGGCTGCTGTGGCAATTTCGCCCGGCTCGCGGACATCGAGCAGCGTGATAGCTTCTCCCTGGTCACGCAACTGCTTCACGCTCTTCACGTCGATTTCAGCAGGCAACGCCTGGTTGGTCATCTCGCGATTCCTATTGGTCTGTGTGCTAAGTAGCGGCGGCAAGGAACGCGTCGCTCTTGTTAATCAGGCGCGCGTGTTCAGCGGGAACGCTGGATGTTCACCAGCGGTCACCGAATGATACCTATCCGACGCGCAGCTATGTAGTTGGCCGTACCGAGCTGAGCCATTGCTGAAACTTGAGAACGGCCATGGCGTAGAGGCCGATGAGCGTTATGCGGATGACCATCGTGACGGCGGCGCCGCCGATGAATCCGGCCTGCTCGGCCGGGTTGTTCGAGCCCGGATACATGAGCGTCAACTGCCAAACCGCGACAGCCATGCTGAAGAGCGAAGCAGCCACCGTGAGAATGCCGAGCACTGCGCCCCAGCGCCGTTTCATAAGCATCCCAATGTTGCCAGGGATGCCGAACAAGGCGATTGCAGCGCCCGAGAGAACTTCGAACGGCACGCTCGCGTAAACCGCGGCCTCGTCTGGCCCTGGCTGAATCGCTGCCCAGGCAAACACGCCCATCAGAACCAGCGGTACCCGGATACCGGCGAAGACGAGGCTTAGAATGAACATCACCAGGCAGAAAGTCGGCAGCTTCGGAGCTGCGTAACCAGTCGACGGTGCATAAGTCGCAGTCGATGGCTGATAAGGATTCTGTGTCGGGAAGATTGGCGAGTTGGACATTGCAAGCCACCATGCGATTGAGAAGAATTTTGAACCGAAGCAGCCGAGCGGCGACATGCGCGTCAAAAAAGCAAGCAGCAGCATAATGGTGAACCGCCGAGACGCCAACTTTTATCCGCCGTGGGCCGCGGTGTATTGATTTAACCCACCCATTATGGGTGTTGTTGGTACGTTTGGGGAATTACTCTAAGTGACCTATGTGACGGGAGTTGGGTACTCGCAAGCCCTTCTCCCCCTCTAGTAGCCTTTGCGGCCCTCGCCCGTCGTTCTGATGTTGTGCGTGGCAGCTGACGTGCGCGAGAAATATTTTTCGTGCACCGCGAACCTTCTGGTCGATAGCCCGTCTTAGCGGTATCGACGTTCTTCCAGAACGGGCGCTCGAACTGTTTTCTGCTGGTGACAGCGGGAATAATGAGCGTTGCGGCTGGATCAGATCGGTCGTAAGCTTGCTTTAGAGCGGTTGACTCCACCAACGGGGTGGAGAGCAAGCCTGAGCAGATAGGTGCTGGCCTCGCAGGCCACGCCGCCGGATCCATAGCGATCGGTTCTGCTCAGTCTCAACTGCCATCGTTGTAGTCTCTCTCGCACTGCGCGGAAAACGCAGCGGAGGAATGTGTCATGCGTAACGTCAATCGTGCCCAGGTCAACAACGTCGTCGCGAACGTCGTCGTCGTGGATCGCCAGGACCGCCAGGTCATGGTTGGCATGATTACGGTGCGCGAACACCTCCCGACATTTCCGTGCCTTCATCGACCGCGCTTCTTGGAAGCGGGCTCGGGCTATTGGCAGGGCGGCTCAGCACTTAAATCGAAGTGCTCAGCAGCAGCCAGTAAACCAGCTAGTCGGCCGGGCTGTGACCAAACGTGTCACACAACCCGGCTAAGCTCCGGCGGTCGGCGTCTGCCGTGTTTCAGGAGCGAGTGCAGAGGCGGGTGATTCCTCGAGGCTGAGCCCAAGGTGGCTCACGACGCCTCGAGAAACCCACAACTGCATTCTCTCCGACGAAAGCGGACGCCTCAGCCGAGCCTGGCCTGTGGGACTGCGTTAGCACGCATGTTCCTCAAAGCCAGCCACTCGCCGCTGCCGGCCTCGCTTCTCGGTCCACATGCACAGAGCCCGATCCGCTTTCGAGCAAAGCGCCCTTTTGCGGTGCGCATGCTCGGTGAAGCGGCTCGGACTAGAGCGAGAGAGAATTTTCACCCCAATGGCTACTATCACTTTCACTGACGAAAAAACTGAACTGATCTGCCTTGTTGAAGCCGCCCAGCTGGGCGACCGCGAGGCCTTTGGCGAGCTGTTCGCTCGGTTCGAGCGGCATGTGCTGGCGATCGCGATCCGTCGGCTGGGCGATTATGGCGAGGCCCAGGAACTGTGCCAGGACGTTTTCATCCAGGCGATGGAGAAGATCGATCAGCTGCGGGTTCCGGAGGCTTTCCCGGGATGGCTGCGGTCGATCACCAACCGCATGGCGATCAACCGGATCGTGCGCCGGGCTCCGGATCAGGCGATGGAGAGCGGGGTGCTCGAGCTCAACTGTGTTGAGAACGAAACTCCGCTCGATACGGCACTCGGTGAGGAGCGCCAGAACCACGTTCGTGCGGGTCTCGACCGGCTCGGCCGGCTGGACCGCGAGACGCTGGTGGCTTTCTACGTCGATGGCCGCAGCTTGAATGAGATGGCGGACGAGTTTGAGGCCCCGGTTGGAACCATCAAGCGGCGTTTGCACGTTGCCCGCAAGCGTTTGGCAAAGCAGGTTGAGGATCTGGTTGCGATCTGAGCGATTCGGATCGCGGGCGGGTAAGTCGACCTGTTTGTATTCGGTTGATTGACAACAGTGCGAAGCGGCGACCAACGGTCGCCGCTTCATGAAGGTTAGAGCGGTCGGTTGTTGCGTTCTGGGACGCGGCGGCCGGCCGCTTTTTTGTTTCCATATTTGTTTGACCGAGGTTGGGCGACGGGCGTAGGATCAACAGCACTTCTCATGCACGACCTCTGCGAGTGCGTAATTCTGGATTCGCTGCATCGCGACGGAGGACGCTTCCATGGCTGGTCTGTCGAGTACGCGCACGGTAACCGTGAACGCTGCTTTTCTGCAGGAGATTAAGGAAGTCAACGAGGAACTGTGGCGTTCGCTAGGCGAGTTGCGAAGTTGCTTCGAACGGCCAGTTTCGCCTGGGCAGTGCCGCCACCTGGTGGAACAACTCGGGGAGCTGCGAGACCAGTTGGCACTGCATTTTGCTTTGGAAGAAGCCTACGGCTACTTTGATGATCCAGCGTTTGTGCCGCCCAGCGTCGGTGAGTCGGCTGAACGGCTGCGAAGCGAGCACCGGCAACTCTACGTGCGTCTGAGCAATCTCGTCGAACGTGCCGAGCAGATGTCGTACGAGTTACAGCTGAACCAACTGGTGGACTGGCTGGGGCCGCAATTTGCGAAGTTCGACGCTGCGCTTCGCGATCATGAATCCCGCGAGAACGAACTCATCATGGATGCGATTGAGTCCGATATCGGCGGCCAAGATTGACCAATCGGGCGGTTCTCCATGCCGCGCTGCCTATAGTTTTGCGGCAGCGTTCCAGTCGTCGCGGGTGATTCGTCCGTCGTGTAAGGCGGACGCTACCAAGGCGGCCGAACAGCCAGCCGCAGCTAGATCTCGAAGATCGGCGAGATATCGCACGCCGCCGCCGGAAATCAGTCCGATACGCGGAAACTCGGCCTTCAGTGTGCGACAGAGATCTAGAGAGCCGAGGCCGCGACCCGTGCCGACGTCGGCCAGGTCCAAGACGATCATGCGTTCAAAGCCCGCTCGTACTGCAGCCGTTGCCCAGTCGAGCGGAGAGAGTGACCTATCGGTTGAACTGCGGGCGATCGGCACACCGCCGCGAAGATCAAGGCTGAAGATAGGATCGGGACCTGCCGCGTGATGGAGTTCATCCATCGCCCCGAGCGATGGAAGAGACTCGAGCCCAATCACTATGCAGCCCGAAATCCCGGCTCGTTGCAAAGTTTCCCTTACGAAGCGAACCTGGTGCGAACTGCTAAGGCCGGCGTCGATCCATAGCTGCAGTCCCTCATTGGAGATTGCCCGCCATGCAGCGATGTCGGGTTCACTTGTCTCGATGGCATCGAGATCGGCAACATAGACCTCGGCGGGAGCGAAATGAGAGACAAGGGCTCGAGCGACAGAGCCAGGCTCAGAGCTGTCGACGAGCGAACTCACCACCGGGCGATACTCGTCCCGTCGGCCGCCAATGCCGCGCACGACGCGTCCTTGCTTCAGGTCGATGACCGGCACGATCTGCATAGCCGATCACTTATCCGACTTCTCAAACTTGTAAGCGTGATCGCGTTTGCGGAGCACCTCGGCTTTGACTATCCGATCTGGCTCCGGAAGATTCGCGCCACTGCTCGGGTCGCGGCGCTGGATCTTGGCTAGCACATCGTGACCTTCGACGACACGGCCGAAGCAGGTATGCCGGCTGTCTAGGTTGGGTGTCGGCCGGAAAGTGAGAAAGAACTGCGAGCCGCCCGTATCGCGACCAGCATGAGCCATGCTGAGGCTGCCGCGGAAGTGATGGCGGTAGTCGTCGCGATAGCACTCGCACGGAATATGATACCCAGGACCGCCTGTTCCCCTTCCAGTAGGGTCACCCCCTTGGGCCATGAAGTTTTGCAGCACGCGATGAAAGGGTGTGCCATCGTAATGCTTCTTTTCGACGAGCGTGACAAAATTGGCGACGGTGTTCGGAGCTTCGTTCTCAAACAGTTCCAGAACGATCTCACCTTCATCCATCGTAAACTTCACGCGCGGCAAATCATCGGCCTGGGCTTCTTTGTCACGGATCGCCTTCTCCGTCGCCCAAAGCTGCTTGCGTTCGGGCAATTCAAGCAGAAAACGTTCTCCTTGATCGACCAGTCGTCCCGCCTCTTTCGCTACCGCCAGGTATTGCTCGGCTGAGTCGTAGTCGTCCACGCAATAGGCAGCACATCCGGCGAACGCATACAGCACCGGCTCCTTGCAGCCGGCATCGATCAGTTGGCGGGCAAGCTTGAGTGCTTCGTCGTAGCGGTCTTTGCTATAGTCGTTCGCGACGATACCTATCAGGACATTGGTCGCTTGTTTGTTGCCGGGATTCGATTCAAACTCTGCCAGAGCCGCATCTCGCAGGCTGGGCATCAGCTGTTCGAGCTGTTGAACTAATTTCGCGTACTCATCACGAAACCGTCGTCGTTCCGCGTCACTGTTAGTGAAGTCACCATTGCTGATAGCCCCGGCCACTTCCCGTAGCTGTGCATCGATTTCGCCGTACTGCCGGAACAGGGTTTCGAAATCCTGCGGCCCCGCGTCGGCCGGTCTTCCTTCGTCGCTAACTTTTGCCCGCACCGGAGGTTGGGGAGCGTTGTTCTCGGCAGGCGCCTGGGCAAACGCCCGACAGCCCGAAACCACCGAAAGCGCGACCGCGAGCAGCAGCCCGCGGCGAAAGCAACTGAGATTCATGGTTTAAACTCGCGGAAATAGCGGAGGTGGCCGGAGCCAAGCGTAGAGCGTCTTACTCAACCTTGCGCGGCACGTAGGCATGGTCCCGTTTTCGAATCACTTCGGCCGACAGGATGCGGTCGGGCTCGGGTAGCGGCGGTTGACCTTGCGGATCGCGCCGCTGGATCTTCGAAAGCACGTCCATTCCCTCGATCACGCGACCGAAGGCCGTGTGCTTGCCATCGAGTTCCGGTGTCTGGCGGAAGGTGATGAAGAATTGGCTGCCGCCGGTATCTTTGCCGGCGTGGGCCATGCTGAGCGTGCCTTGGAAATGGCGGCGGTAGTCTGGTTTGTCGAGTTCGTCGAAAATCTGATAACCGGGGCCGCCAGTTCCGTCACCCTTGGGATCGCCACCTTGGGCCATGAAGTTCTGCAGCACGCGATGGAACGCCAGTCCGTCGTAGAATTTGTTTTCCACGAGGCTAACGAAGTTGCCAACCGTGTCGGGAGCTTCGTTTTCAAAAAGCTCAACAACAATGTCACCCTTGGTGGTCGAGAGTTTCACTCGCGGCAGATCGTTTGCGTCAGCTTCGGCCGCACGAATCTCCTGCTCCTTCTCCCATAGCTGTTTCTCCTGCTCGACCGAAGCGGAAAGCTGCGTGCCGTACGACGAGAGCTTGCCGGCCGCTTGCGCCTTCGCGAAATATTCCTGGGCCTTGTCGTAGTCGTTCAGCACATAGGCGGCGATTGCGGCTGAGTCGTAGATCGACTTGTCGTCGGCCTCGTTGTCGATAAGCGTCTTGGAGATGTCGGCCGCGGTCTGGTAATCGTCGCGACCAATGGCGTCGGCGGCCATTTTGGTCAGGAAGCGACTGAGCTCCAGGTCTGAATTTGGCGATTCAAGGTAGGCCGCCTGGGCTGCACTGGTCAGCTTCGGCAGCAACTCGTTGCCGCGGGCGACAAGCTCCGACCATTGCTCGGTCATTTGCTTCTGTTCGGCAGAAGAGGCCGTCATGTAGTTGGCCTTCACTTTGCGCATGTCTTTGAGCAGCGATTTCCACTGTTCAAAGACCTGGGCATACTCGGCAGCTGCACCTTTGCCCTCTTCGGCGGGTGCGCTCTTTTCGGCAGCGGGCGCGGCACCTTTCGCAGCATTGCCTTTGGCGGCACCGGCCTTTGCAGCCGGCGGCCGAGGGGCTGTTTTAGGAGGGACTTGCGCAAATGCGGGAGAAACCATACCGGCCAGAGCGCAAACAACCGCCGGCCAGGCCAATCGTCGCGAGAACCGAGCTTGCATGAGCGAGTGCTCCAGAATGATGAATCGTTTCGCTAAGGTGTATTACCTTAGCATGTTGGGGCGGATCGATTAAGCCGGCAATGCCTCCTGCCGCCTTGTGGAGCAGGGCAAAGCCGGCAAAACTTCTGTACGTAGCTGTGCGGGGAGGCGGTTCGGGCAAGTCATGGCGTTTGCGCCAGAACGGAAGGCATGGGCGTGGCAAAAAGGCGACGCAGTGAGCGGTGGAGGCACGATTCCGACGAAACCGAATCGCCGGAGCAGGGGGCTCGTGCGCAGGACGAACGTCAAGTCGCTCCCGAAGAACGGCCGATTGCTGGCATTCGGATCATTGGTGGGAAGCATCGCGGTCGGACCCTGCAATACAGCGGCGACCTGCGTACTCGGCCGATGAAGGACCGGGTTAGAGAGGCCGTTTTCAATTTGGTCGGGCCAGACATCAAGTACATGTACGCCATCGACCTCTTTGCAGGGACCGGTGCTCTGGGGCTGGAAGCCGTCAGCCGCGGAGCGCTAGGTGTCACGCTGATCGAACGGCACTTGCCGACGGCGAAGATCATCGAGCAGAATGCCGCCACTATTGGAGTTAAGGAGCAGACCAAGGTGGTCTTCGGCGACGCTTTCCGCTGGGGGAAGACCCCGACGGCTCCGAGCGACCATCCGTGGGTGGTCTTTTGCTCTCCTCCCTATGAGTTTTATGTTAGCCGCCAGCAGGACATGCTCGACATGATCGGTCGGCTGATCGAGAAGTCGCCGCCTGGCAGTTGCCTCGTCATCGAAGCAGACGAGCATTTCGACATGCAATTGTTACCCCCTGAGATCGACTGGGACGTCCGAAAGTATTTCCCCGCCTTTGTCGCGATTGGCTCGAAAGGAATTCAGAAATGACGACGGCTTTGAACGCCTCGAATCACTTCGCCGATCGGCTGTGCCGCGCTATTGTGAGCAAAGGTAATCCGGTTCTGGTCGGACTCGACCCGCGTACGGAGTCGCTGCCGCCGGGCCTGCTGCAAGGTGAGGGTTTGGAACAGACTGCGAAAGCCTATGCGTCGTTCTGCCGGGGTGTGATTGATGTCGTTGCTCCGCTTGTAGCTGCAGTGAAGCCACAGGCCGCGTTTTTCGAGCAACTGGGACCGGCGGGATGCACAGCACTCGCTGAGGTGATTCGCTACGCCTCGGGCAAAGGTCTGCTAGTTGTCATCGATGGTAAGCGGAACGACATCGGCACCACAGCCGCTGCCTATGCAGAAGCATATCTGGGCCCCGGCGAAAGCAGTCCCTGGGGCGGCGACGCGCTAACGGTCAGTCCCTATCTGGGGGACGACAGCCTTACACCATTCACAGACGTCGCGAGGAAACGGGGCGCAGGCATCTTTGTCCTGGTGAAGACGTCCAATCCCGGTGGAAAGGTTTTTCAGGACCTCATGGTGGACGAGCAGCCACTTTACCGGCACGTGGCAGCTTTGGTTGAGGAGATGTCGAAAGCGTCGGCTGGAGAGTTTGGCTACGGAGTTGCCGGTGCAGTGGCCGGAGCGACGTATCCGCAGCAGCTAGGGGAGATTCGTCAGGCGATGTCACACTCGCTGCTGCTTATTCCAGGCTACGGAGCACAAGGCGGGACGGCGAAAGACTGTGCACCGGCCTTTGATGACCGTGGGCTCGGGGCGATCGTGAACAACTCGCGTGGGATCATCTTTGCCCACCAGAAGAACGAGTACAAAGAGAAGTTTGGCGGCAGTCGCTGGCAAGAAGCGGTTGATGCTGCAACTCGCGACATGATCGATCAGTTGGCCGCTGAGACGAGTGCTGGGCGATTGCGACGGTCGTAGCGGCTCTGCGGGCCAGCGCTCAGCGACTCTGTTGCGCTTCGCGGGTGCTAAACTTATCGACAGACATAGTTGTCCCGCTCGCTAGCCCGCGAAGACCACGCATGCGCAAGTTCATTCTCAGTTTGCTCCTTCTTTCGCTGACATCCACATCGCTGGCGCGCGATATCTTTGTCGACAATCGCAATGGCGATGATCGCCGGAATGGCCGCACGCCGACCTCGGAGGGGGCAGCAAGCGGGCCGGTTCGATCGATTGAGAAAGCGATCCGCCTCTGTGGAGGTGGTGGTGACCGGATCATTCTCATCAATTCCGGTGAGCCGTACCGCGAGCAAGTGGCCATTCAGGGTCCCGACTGCAGCGGCACTGCCAACCGGCCCTTTGAGATTGTTGGCAACGGTTGTGTACTGGACGGCCGCGAGACTCTGGTGGGAGCGGCCTGGGAACATCACCGAGAAAACATTTTTCGCGTCCAACCGAAGTACATGAGTTTTCAGCAGGTGTTTCTCGGCGATGCGATTGCCGTACGGCGATTCTCGACGGACGGGCTTGTCCCAGAACTGAAGCCGCTCGAGTGGTGCTTGCTCGACGGGTACATCTACTTCCGCGTTGAGCAGGACAAGCTCCCCGATTCGTACGACATTTCCTGCTGCGGATTGAAGACTGGAATCACGTTGTACAACGTCCATGACGCGGTGATATCCGATCTGGTGGTCCGGGGTTTCCATCTGGACGGCGTGAATGCGCACGACAACGTACGGCGGACCGATATTCTTGGTGTGACCAGCACGACGAATGGTCGAAGTGGATTCAGCGTTGGCGGGGCGTCGCGAGTGAGAATCGAAGAATGCACCGCGGACGGCAATGGTGCCGCCCAAGTTCGAATCGAGGGTTTCTCGATCTTGCAATTGAACGGCGGAAAATTTGATCCTGCTTCGGCGCCGGCGCTCGTTCGAGAAGGTGGACGGGTCGTTACTCGTGCGCCGGCTGCCCGCTGACTAGCGGTACGAATCGGCACAGTGTGAGAGCCTGAGGCTGAGCCTGGCCGGCCACTTTGTGGAAGGCGTAGAGCGTTTGCTCCTCGGGCGTGCCGATGGGGGCGACGAGGATGCCACCCTCGCGCAGTTGCTCCCACACAGCGGGCGGCACGTCCGTCGCGGCAGCGGCAATCAAGCATCGGTCAAATGGCGCTGCCTCTGCCCAACCGAGAGCACCGTCCGCAACCCTCAGCGAGACATTGGAACACCCCAGCAATTGCAATCGCTCGGCCGCCTGGCGTGAAAGCGACTCATGCCGCTCGATGCTGTGTACTTCCGCGGACATTTCGGCGAGCACGGCGGTTTGATAACCGCTTCCTGTGCCAATCTCCAGTACGCGTTCCTTACCTGTGAGTTGTAGGGCCTCACTCATCAAAGCGACGATGTACGGCTGGCTAATGGTCTGTTCGCAGTCGATCCGCAATGCTCGGTCGGCGTAGGCTTCGGAGCGCAGCGATTCAGGGACGAAGATTTCTCTCGGCACCCGCTCCATCGCGGAGAGTACCGACGATGAGCGGATCCCTCGCTTGCGCAGGTGCTGCTCAAGCATTTCATCGCGGGCCGATTGCAGTTCGAGGGGGAATCGCATATTTGCCTGGAGCGAGCTACTGGTATGCCAGTCGTTAGAAATCGATTTGCTGCCTGTCGTGGCCCATCAAGACGTTGGAGAATATTTGGCGGACTGTGTTTAAGGGAAGGGGTTCGGCTGCTGCATCGAGCGGGTTTGCGTGCACGAGCACCAACTGGCCGACGTGAGCTTCCGCTGCTACCTGAGCAACTGCGGTAAGGCAGCTATGTCCTGTCTTTTCAGCCCAGGATGCCCACTCATCTGTGAAATAGCACTCGTGTACCAGCAGATCGACACCGCGGATCTCATTGATGTACGCTGCTCCAGGCCGGGCGGTCGTATCGGTCACATACGCCATAGAACGGTCGGGCCAATCGAGGCGGTATCCGACGGAACCGCCCGGATGTTCTAGCGGAAAATGTCTGAGCATCCCGCCGTCGCGAAGTTTCACGGGCCCAGCGAGCGGCTGCCACACAATCGGCGGCATCGCGGGAAACAGCTCTGGCGCAAAGAGATGGCGCTGAATACTGACAATCTTCTCCGCTTCGCCGTGGACGATCGCTTGTTCGACCGGCTTCTGATGCAAGATGTCGAAGAGATACGTCAGCCCGACGACGTGATCGAGATGGCCGTGCGTCAGAAAAATGTCGAGTCCGCTCGGCTGCAGATGATCGCGGATGCGATACATGGCGGTGCCAGCATCGAGGACCACGCCGATTTCCGGCAACATCAAGCAAGATGTCTGTCGCAGATCGGTCGGGTGGTAACCTGAGGTGCCAAGCAAAAGGAGTTTCATGGCATCAGGTTAATCCGCAACAATACTGTCCGCCAATGCGGTTAATAGCTCGCTATTTCTCCAGCATCTTGAACGCTTCGAGCACCTTGCCGCGATGCTGACTGCCGAAGACAAGCACCATAAGCTGCGTCATGATCTGACGCTGGTCGGTGGTTAAAAAGGCTTCACCGCCACCTGCGACGGCAATCTCATAGAACTCGGGTAGCGGCTGAGAATCGCGGCAGGTTACCGTGCTGACGATGCCTTTGTGCTGCATCCGGAAGCTTTTCGCATGCTCGAGACATGTTTTCATCTTGTCCGCATGCGGTGGGGCATCGCCAAAGATCAGGATCATCTTGCGAGCGTTGGGGCGAAAGCGGTTATTGTTCATTGACCAATAAAGCCCTTCCTCAACGGCTTCCTCATGATCGCCGCCGCCGCCAGCATCAACCTTCTCCAGATATGCCTGGAGGTCCTGCACGTTGCTGGTCAGCGGAACGCCCTGGACGAGATAATCGTCGCCGTGATCGCGGTAGGTGCAAAGGCTAATTCTTGCTTTCGGAACGAGCGTAAGAAGCGCGGTGCCGATGCGATCGATCTGGCCGGTCACCTGGTCGATCTCGCCCGACATGCTGCCAGTGCTATCGAAGCAGATGACGATGTCGAGTCCGTTGCGACGAAGCGACTGCAGCATGCCGTCCCAACTGCCCCCCGCCATGGAGCCGCCGATCTGAACTGACCCGAGGTCAAACGCCCCGGCGCTGGCCCCGCTGGGCGAGGGCGTAGCAAGCGTCAGGTCCGTGGCCCCTTCGGATGACGCTCCGCCAGCCGCTGCCGGAGTCTCAATCTCTAGCGTCGGTTCCAAGTCTTCTCGCGGTTGATCGCTGATCACCTCGTCCGTCGTCAACTGCTCTTCCTGCCGATCGCTGAGCGTTTCGGAGGGCAGAATGCCCACGAGCACATCGTCGGTCAGCCCTTCGCCGCTACCTCCCTCTGTTTGGGAGAGTGCAACAACGAGCAGGATGGTCATGTGAACGAGCAGAGATCCGATGGCCGACAGCGAATTCTCCAGCCAATGGCTAGGGGCTCGGCGGGTCGGGGCCGCGTTCCCTGCCGCGGCGCCGGATGCCGGTTCCGCTCGGGGCAGGGTCACAGGCTTGCGGCAGTGAGGGCAGAAACCCCGCTGACCGAGCTGCTCGGGGGTGATGGCAAAACGCCCGCCGCAATGGACGCAGACAATCTTCATGGGTTTATTGTCAGCCGAACCGGTCGCAGGGTCAACAAAAGCCGTTCGAAGGGATTCTGGTATGATTAGGTCCACCCGAATCTCATTTTTCGCTCACACTCCATCGCTGCCGATCTGCCATGAAGTTTGCCATCTGCAATGAGACGTTTGTCGATTGGCCGTTCGATAAGGCCTTCGCCGTAGCACGGGATGCAGGCTACACAGGCATCGAGATCGCCCCGTTTACGATGGCGACCGATGTCCGCCAGATTTCAGTCGCCCAGCGGGAGGAAGTTCGCCGCCAGGCGGAGGCGGCGCAGCTGGTAGTGATCGGTCTGCACTGGCTTCTTGCCAAGACGGAAGGCTTTTACCTGACCACGCCCGATAAAACGGTTCGTCGTGCGACAGCTGCCTATCTGGGTGACCTGGCTCGCCTTTGCCGCGACCTGGGAGGCCGCGTGATGGTGCTCGGCTCGCCGAAGCAGCGGAACTTGCTGCCCGGTGTCTCGCATGAACAAGCAATGGAACTGGCGGCCGACTGCCTGCGTGCTGCAGTCCCGGTTCTGGAAGAGTGCGATGTCACAATCGCCGTCGAACCGCTCGGCCCCATGGATGGCGATTTTCTGACGACGGCCGATCAAGGCATGCAGCTACTGGAAATGATTGGCTCGCCGCAATGCCGCCTGCATCTCGATGTGAAGGCGATGGCGAGCGAGGCTACGCCCATCCCTCAAATCCTCGACCGTCATGCGTCCGTGCTGGAGCACTTCCATGCCAACGATCCGAACCTCAAGGGGCCAGGCATGGGGGAGATGGATTTCCTTCCCATCTTCGAATCGCTCGCGAAGATCGACTATCGTGGCTGGGTGTCTGTCGAAGTTTTTGACTACAGCCCCGGCGCAGAAACCATCGCTCGCGAGAGCATCGAGTACATGCGCGAGTGCATTGCTGAGCTCGCGGAGTAAGTACGGGGTGACAGGAGTTGTGACGTGTTTGACAACGATCAGCGAATTGCCTCAAATCGTCGCCGATTCCTGCAGGACGGATCGTTACTGCTGGCTGGCGCCGGCCTGACAGCAGCCACTCCGGCGACATCGTTCGCCGACGATCTGCAGCCGAAAGTTCGCCTCGGCCTCGTTACCGATTTGCACTACGCCGACAAGCCATCGGCTGGCTCACGCCACTACCGCGAAACGCTCACGAAGTTCGCAGAAGCTGCAGCGGAATTTGAAAAGGCAAAGCCAGACTTTGTTGTGAGCCTAGGCGATCTGATCGATGCGGCCGACTCCGCGCGAGCCGAGAAAGACTTTTTGGCCCGCATTCAGAAAGAGTTTGCAGCTCTATCCGCGGAAAAGCACTATGTCCTCGGCAACCACTGCGTTTCGACGCTGACAAAGACTGAGTTCCTCGACGGCGTCGGCCAGAAAGGTTCGAATTACGCGTTCGATCTGAACGACTTTCACTTCGTCGTCCTCGATGCTTGCTTTCGCTCCGATGGTCAATCCTATGGCCGAAACAACTTCGAGTGGACCGATGCCAACCTGCCGGCAGATCAAGTCGATTGGCTCCGAAACGATCTGAGTGAGACAGCTCACAAGACGATTGTCTTCGTCCACCAGCGACTCGACGTAGAGAACAACTATGGCGTGAAGAACTCGCCTCAGATTCGCCAACTGCTGGAAAAGTCGGGCAACGTACTCGCCGTGTTCCAAGGCCACAGCCATAAAAACGACCTGAAAACCATCGGCGGCATTCACTACTGCACACTCGCCGCGATGGTGGAGGGAGCCGGCGTCGAGAACAACAGCTATTCGCTGCTCGACCTCTACGAGGATGGGACGATTCGCCTGGCCGGATTTCGAAAGCAAGCCGACTACGAGTGGAAGCGGTCCTAGCTGAAGCGCAGTCCGCGTCGCCTGGAAATCTACCAATCGTCGCGATACCTTTGTTCGCGCCAAGGGTCACCCAGCAGGTGATAGCCGCCTTGCTCCCAGTAGCCCGGTCGGTCTTCTGGGATTAGTTCGATTCCCGCAATCCATTTGGCACTCTTCCAGGCGTAGAGCCGCGGAACCATGCCGCGCACCGGGCCGCCGTGATCGGCTGAGATCGACTCGCCGTCATGCGTGTCGGCCAGCAGAGCGTCTTCGGCAAGGAACTCGCTCAGCGGAAGGTTCGTCGTCCAGCCGTTGTCATAGGCATGGCAGACGACGAACTTCGCGGTCGGTAGCACCCCCGCGCGATCCAGTAGCTCGCGTGTCGAAACGCCTTCCCAGAGATTGCCCAGTCGCGACCAGGCTGTGACGCAATGAAAGTCGGCGTACACCTTCACGCGAGGGAGCGATCGAAACTCCGCCAGCGTCAGCGTGTAGGGCCGCTCGACCAGGCCGAACACCCGCAATTGCCAGCGATCGAGCGGAATGTGCGGGGTGCCGAAGGCATCGAGGACCGGCCATTTCCGGGTGCGCGATTGCCCCGGTGGGATGCGATTCTCCCGCCGCGTATCGGGGCTGATGATCACTTCCGCCGACAAGTCACTCGCCGGCGGCGGTTCCCCGGTTTGATACTTGGAATCACTCGGCATCTTCTTCCTGCGTTTCGGCGGCAGACGCTGGCGCCTTGCTCGGCGGCATACGGCGATAATCGCGCAGCCGAATCACTTTGGCCTTCCGCCCCTGTCCGATAAACACAAACTTCCAATTGGCAGCCACCGGTTCGTCGCCGCAGGCAAACTCGCGGATGTAACGCCCGCGTGCCGAAGCCGGCGTGCCGATGGGCGGGTTGCGGCGGGCGATATCAATTTCGCTCGGATCCAGTACATGCTCTGCGACACCAGCTGCATTGAGCTGCTGAAAATAGCCTTGGGGCGAAAGCTCGTGGTACCGCAGATCGATCTTTTTTCGCATTTGCCACGTCGCATCGCGACCGGCGGTCTGCAACACAAAGCGCTTGGTCACCCAATCGATGGAACCGACGAGCGATTCGGGATCGTCCTGCAAGGCATCGAGCGTCGCCTCCCAGCGGCGGAGCACCTCGCGCGCTTCACGAGGCGCCTCGGGCCGCCGTTCGAGAAACCGGCGACAAGCTTCCAGGTAAAACCGCTGCAGCTCGAGCGCCGTGCAGCTTTGACCGTCCCGTAGCGGAACTCGCGCCGCGAGACTGGGGTCGGCGCAGATTGTTCGCAAGGAGCGCAAGGGCCGACGGACGCGAGGCGGTCGCGGCATCTCACCCGCTTCGATGCAATCGATCACCAGCAGCGTAGTGCCGATGCGCAGGTACTCGGCGGGCTCCGCCAAATTGGAATCGCCAAGGGCAATCTGCAGCCGATGAGTGCCGGCGAATAGTCGCAGATACTCGCGCGGCGACATCCACGCGTCGGCATACACTGTCTTGAAGAAATGGCCGAACGTGAAAATCGGCCGATCGCCAAGCAGTCCGCCGTAGCCCGTCAGGCAGTTCATCGCCGGCGCTTTGTCGGCGAGCAGAAAGCGGCCCGCATTGTCGAGCATGCCGCTGCCGCAAACCACCGAACGGCTGATCAAAAAGGGCAACAGGTTCGACCGCAGCCGCGTGAACGCCGTCGCCCAGAGAAGTACGTAGTACACCCCGGCCAGCGGCGCGGTCAGGACGCGTGTGATCGCCGACAGCCAGGCTTCCAGCCACGCCGGACCGGTTGGAGCGGCATGACCCAGCTGATCGAACTCACAGCCGAACAGAAAACGGGCCAACTCGTCCGGCTTCCGAGTGAATCGCTCACTGACCAAGTAGACGAGTGAAGCAACGATCGTGTAGAGGACGATCAGCAGCGCCAGGATCCAAAGCAACGCCCAACTCACCGCCACCAGCGGCAACATCAGCACCAAGCCGACGCGCCAGGCAAACAACCGAGGGCCGGTTGCGAATGTTGCCTCGTAGTTCTCCTGAGCTCCATAGACGTTGCCTTTCGCGTCGCGGTCATTCTTCAGCAAACGAATTTGGCGACCGAAGGCGCGATGAGCCGCTTCAGAGAGCATCTCGTCCTGAGCCCGCTGCCAGGCGAGCAGTTGGCGGGGGCTGCGACACTCAGGCGTCGCTCCTTCAATCAGGCCGCCACCGGCTGCGGGGCGTTCGGTCTCGAACCAAACAGCACCGCCCGACGCATGAAAGACCCCTTCTTTCATGTGCCGGGCGTCAACGACGGGAGTGATGCAGCGCAAGGCCGTCACCAGATCCCGAAAAATTTGATAGCGACCGCCGGTCCGCTTCACCCCGCCGGCGGGCAATTGTAAGGCGTATTCGGTCTCAAGGCCGATCAGCCGTTCGAAGACCGCGCCACGAGTGACGTTGCCATTATTCGCCACCGTGCGGCACTTCCGTCTCGCGGAGATAGACTTCCGGAGCGGCGGCGGCATCGACGGCAATCGCCGACAGTACCTGGTCGAGCGACGGGGCTTCCGGCCGAACGACGACCGATGGATTGGCTTCGGCAGCCTTCAGTTCTTGCAGCTTCGTGGGCATGGGCAGACACCTTGCACCAGAGGAATCGGATTTACAGGCTCTTCGCCGCCCCTCATGGGCCGGCACATTCATCCTAATCAGCCCCCGAGGAAGCGGCAAGCGCGCTGAAGAGGCTGACGATGGTTCTGAGCCCAGAAGCATGGCAAATTGCTTGCCGCCAAGATGCAGTGGCCAATGACCAAAGCCCGAATGACCAAATGAAGTCGGCTTACGCCTCCCTGATCGGGCTATTCGGGCCTAAACCATCCGTCCAACCTAAATTGGTCGGGCTTCAGCTTTCGTCATTAGAGGGTAGACCTTGCCTAGCCGCCGAACACGAGGCCGTGTCCGTGGTCGTGGCCATGATCGTGGTGGTGATGGTCATGGCCACCGTTGAGCCACACGTTCCGCGTGACAACGCGGCCGGTCCGGTGGTCTTCGATGTAGAGCGTCGCACGTCCACCGCTGTGTCGAAGCAGGCTGTAATAGTGGCCGAGCGAGCGGATCCGCTGGCCGTCGATGGCGACGATCACGTCATCGGCTTCCAGTCCGATCCGCGAAGCCAAGGTGCCCCAAGGCACGCGATCGACGTGCATGCCGTGACCGTAGTCGTAATGCCCTTCAAAGCCGAGTCGCGGCTGCGAAGGATACTCCGGCCGCAGCCGCAACTGATAGCCCTCGGCGCCCAAGGCGCTACCGCCCGCTAGCGCCGCGACCAAAACTACCACACCCGCCATCGCCCAATTCTTCGTCATCGTCCACATCTTCCAGCCCTCCGTCATTGGAAAACCGTTTGTTCGTTTGGTTTTCGAGCGACATGCTCGAACGGAGAGGGCCGTAATGCGCTCGGTATGCCAGACGTGTGGTCGATCGGACTCAGCGCCAGTCGAAGTGTAGTTGAGCGAATGAGTTGCGCGGCAAATCAAGGCGATTCGGTCCACTCACCTGATGAAACTGGCGCAATCAAACGGATATCAGTTCGTACAAAAACGAGAATGACCAGCGTGGATAGAGCGGAGTTTCAGTGATGACTCTGATGTTGAGTAAACGGGCCGCGTTTACGATACTTCAGCGTCTTCGAGCCAATCGTCAAGCGGGACACTACATGAGCCAGCCGACGCTTAGGGGTTGTGTCTTCCACGTTTTCGCGGTGTTTATCGCGTGTCTATCGATTCAGACCGCAGGCACTGCACCGGTCCGTCAAGACGGTGATCCGGCGGCTCAAAGGATCAAAACGATACTGCAGGACTACCAGCCCGCACTGAACCTCCACATCCGTGAGAATGGACTACCTGTTCATAGGATCGACGTTCCCAACGATCTAACTTACTTACATCAACTCTCGCCGGTCGCGACCCTGAAAACGCTGTCAACGATCGTTGAAGAAGACGAAACTGAGGTTGCCTGGAAAGCGGCAGTCGCTGGGATTTGCGTCGGCGAAGAGTCAAGCCTGCACTTGCTGCTTGCGCACGGGAGAAACTTCGACACCCCAGACAAACGTGGGGAGACTCCGCGCCATTTCTGGCTGAAGCGTATTGTTCGTAGATTGCAAGAATCGCAGCAGCAGGAAATGCCGGTCTTGCACTAGACGCTTATTTGCACCCCATACTTAGGCGCGATCGAAATTAACTTTCTGATTTCTTCTTTGGTCGGTGGGCTGGCGGTTTCTCCTGGCTTTAAGACTCGGCCCGCTTCGAAGAGCATTTGTTCGAAGCCGGCGGGGGTGACCGAGATCAGCATGCGGGCCGGCTGGTCCGTGGCGTTGTGGAAGTTGTGGAGGCTGCCGAGCGGCAGATTGGCGAACGTGCCGGGGCCGGCGGTAAATGTATCGCCTTCCACCATGAAGGTGATCTCGCCTGCAAGGACGTAGAACGTTTCCTCCTCGCGGCTGTGGGTGTGCGGAGGGGGTCCGCCACCGGGCGGGATGATCGCGTCCCACATGGCGTAGCGGCCGCCGGTCTCCTGACCGGTGACCAGGATGCGGTACTCGTCGCCGACAATGGCGATGCGCTGGCCTTCGCCGTCGCGGCGGATTGTGGCGGGGTAGGGGAGTGGCATCGTTGTCCTCAAGACGGTGAATGGCGGATCGGAGGGTCGGGTAAATGAGCAGTCGATTCTGTTGACGTGTGCTGCAATAGTGTATATATTAGTAAATAGTTCTTGGCGTGTCGATGGCTCTTTGACAAGCTATTTGGTTGATTGCCACTGCAAAAGTCTGGCTTGGATCGCCAATAGCATTTGCGTCGGACGTGTTTCCTCGTCCTGCGCGTCTGCCGACCGTAAGTGACGAATGACTTTTGGCGAGTGTTGGAAAAGCGGGGAGGTTTTTCAATGGCTTGGCGGCCTCTGGGGAGAGGTTTTTGTTGAAAACCCCTCTTGGTTTTTCAATAGTTGGCAGCGTCGGCGTTGTGCTCTTAGTCTCGGACGAGGTGGTCTGACAGGAGAGGCGGCCATGGTAGGCGCTCGACTTAAACGGTGGGCAGCAGGCTGCCCCCTCAGCTGACGCGGCCTGCCGTCACTTGTTCCGACTTAGGACGACGGCGATTTGGCTGAGTGGTGAAAAACCCGGGAGGTTTTTCACCAAGTTGGGGGCCCCTAGGAGAGGCTTTTTGGTGAAAAACCTCTAGGTTATTCACCAGGCACTCGGGTAGTGCCGGACGCAACTCGTTCGTTGGTAAGAAAAGGCAGACAGGAAATGTCTGCCCCAGTGAGGTTTCAACGGGCTGATGTTGGCTAAGAAAGCGGGCCGATGCCTAGCGGGGCTTGCCGCGGCCAGTGCGGTCTTGAAGCTCTTCGATTCGCTTCGAGGCTTCCGCCTTAGATAGGTTGTCGTCGATTTGCTCACCTGCTTCTTCGGCGAGGGTGTGCAGGTACGACTTCTGGGCGCCGGTCATCGGTTCGTCGCCGGTCACCCACTGGTCGGGGTCTTTTTGCATGTTGCTCTGATCGGCGTCGACTTGCGTCTGCTTGTCGGTCATGGCTTGGCTCCTTAGATTCACGGGTACTGTAGATTTGTACAGTAGCAAGCCGCGTGCCAGAGCCTTTCCCGTTCCGATTTGCGAGGGATGGTGAACAGGCCAGACGCCTGTTCCACAATTTCCTCGCTCAGTCGACCAGCTCGAGGGTCTTCCAATAGAACGGCGAGGGGTTGCCGCCGGAGTGCACTGCCGTGACGGTCAGCCAGCCTTCGTTGCCGGCGGCCGGAGAGAGATCGATCTCCAGGTTTTTCCAGCGGTCGGGATGAGTCTCGTCTTTGACTTCGAGTTCCTGGACCAGCTTCTCACCGACGTGAACCTGCACCTTGAACTGCATCCCCGAATCGGTGCCGACGCGTAGCCGCAGCCGCCGCTTGCTGTCCGGTGGGAGCGAGATCGAGCGAGCCCAGGTTGTGGGCCATCCACTCTGCGACCGCGTGCCAAGGATGTCTTTCTCGCCGTGGACATCGGCCACTAGGCCCGTTTTGTCTCCAGCCATGGCACTAATCAGCTGCCAGCTGGGGAACTTGCTGGTCGCGACGGCTGCGACCGCGGGCGGGGTGCTTTGCCAGGCGGTCGACTCGCTACTCGGAGGAGCCTTCTCGGAAGGTCCGCTCGGTACTAGCTCGACCACCTCGCGGGTCGGCTCATGCTGACCCTTGCCGAAGAACGTCCAGAGGCGATCGTTGTGGGTGAGCAACGGGCCCAGCTTCGGATCGGCGTCGCTGAGTTGCGGGACGATGGACGAGGCGGTGGCTTCGCCGGATTGCGGATCCAGCCAAGTGAGACGAGTGCGAAGCTGGTTCTCGTTGCCAGGCGTCTTCTCCCAAGTTGCGACAAGGAGCGAGCTATCGCTGAGCATTTGCCAGGGGAAGACATTCTCGAGCGGGCGACGCCAGCGGACTTCGCCCGTTTGGCGATCCAGGCCGCGGAAATCTCGCTGGGTACGGACGATGAGCAACTCGCCCGCTCGGCCGACAATACCGATGACGTCTGGCAGTGTTAGGCTCCACTGCGAAGAGCCGGTGGCCTCGTCAAGGCAGTCGACGGTCCGGACGCCCGGCTGAGTGAGGTAGACTCGGCCATCGATCACAAGCGGCTGTTGGTAGGTTTGCATGATCCAGGTCGGGTCTTCTTCTGCAGGAACCACGACATGCTTGCGAACCCAGCGGAGGCGACCGAGGGGATCAAACGATATTGTCACGCCGCCAAGCACGGCTACCAGAGCATCGTCGGTTTGAGCCACCTGGCAGCAAGCACGGGCACCCCAGGTGTTGCGCAGTGGCAGCAGTTCGCTTTGCGACTGGACCTCGCCGTTTTCGGCATCAAGGATGTTCCAGCGGAGCAGACCTTCCTGCCCTTCCTGCAGCTGAATGCTCAGGGCGCCGAGTTGGCCGCGAACCACAAGCGGATCGCTGACAAAGAACTCCTTGTCGCTGAGCTTGCCGGTCCAGAGGAGCTTGCCGTTCGCCTTATCGATACAGACGAGCAGCGGGTTCTCGGTGAAAAGCAAGCGGGCGTAGATATGCTTGCTGGTGATCAGCGGCCGCATGGGGATCAGGGCGAACTGTTGCGAGCGTTGCATCTGGCCTTGCGGCTGCTCGCTTTGCCAAAGACGCTGGCCGTCGCTCAACTTGTAGGCTGCAACCTGGAAGCGGTTGGAGACATACATGATGTCTCCTTCCTTGGAGACGGCCAATTGGCGGTCGGGCCAGGGCACGCGGAACTGGTTGGTGCGGCGGCCGACTTCTTCGTTCGGCTTGTCGCCCGTGGGGCCATCGAGCCGGCTGCGGTTGTTTGCTGTGAAAGTGCTTGGGGCGGCAGGGGCGGTAAACGCAGCTTCGGTGACCGAACTGGAAGCCGCGACGCCTGTGTTGCCGCGAGCCTTCATTTCGGTGACGAGTGCTTCGAATTGTGGCGGATCAAGTCGCATCTCGCCGAAAGAAACCGGCGCGGTGACCGGCTCGCCAGTTTCGCGGCCGAGCATCGCAGCGGCCAGGCGGATTCGGGGAGCCACTTCGCTCGAAAGCGAAGGAAGAAGTGCCAGCGACCGCTGGTATTCGACGAGGGCGCGCTCAAACCAGCCGCTGGCCAGCGCTCGATCGCCCAGCCAGCGATGAGCTTCCGCGGCTTCCTCGGTTCCGGAGAACTGCACGGCGGCGAGTTCCACTTCGGACCAATCGCCAGCGGCCATGGCTCGGTTAAGACGGAGCCTGGCCAGCGCAGAAAACCGCTCAGCCAGCGAAGATTTGAGATCGGGGTAGTCGGCGAGCATGAGTCGCACGGCAACCGGCACCGAAACGAGCAAATCACGGTCGCGCCCGTAAGGGGCAAGGCCAGGCGCCGCCTCCGCATCGATCGAGGTAACCAGGCGAGCAGCATCCTCCCAGGCTTCGCTCGCTAGGACCGCCTGCATTTCGTTGAGCAGGTTGTAGGCGTCTTTGCTGAGGTCTTCGACGAGCGGATGTCGCCAGCCTTCCTTCATCGTGGCGATGCCCTGCGTTCGAGTACGCTGGGTGGCATCTCGCTGTGCGGTGGCTTCTGCCCAGTCAATGAGCGGAGAGACCTGTTGTTGATGGAAGAAGCGAAGTTGACGCGTAAGATCCAGCGTCTGATCGGCAGGCAGGTCGTTGACGGCAGCGATCATTTCCCAGCGGACGGAGGGCTCGACTGGAGCGGGTGCCTGCATCCAAGTGACCATCGGGGCAGACATACTTGCTCGGCGAACCGTCGACCACGGCAGCAGTCCTTGCTTGTCGTACGCTTGCAGGCCGACGTCGATGTAGCGATGCGGAAGGCCGATCTGCATGGCGCCGTTGTCTCGTAGATCCCAGGCGAGCAGCATGGCGTCGTCCAGTACGGCGAGTTGCCGTTCGACTGGGAGATTGTCGAACGCGCTGCCATCCAGGAGGGCTTCAAGCAGATCGTTCGCCAGTTCGTTGCCGACACCAGCGCCGAGCGTTTGCAAGGCACAGGCTCGTCGCCATTCGGCAGCCTGGATGCCCTTGGGCTGGCTGCGGAGAACCTTCGTCAGCCAATCGCCAATGTTGGTTGCTTCGGGGAAGGCTTTCGCCTGGTTGCGAGTTTCTTCGGCGGCGAGTGACGTGAGCGCATCGAGTTCCCGAAATTGCAGCCGACGGAGCGTGATCTCAGTCTGTGGGCGGTTTGCGACGACGTGCAGACCGATCGTTGTCAGGTTGCCTTTTGCGCCGTCGGTGGCTGGGTCGACTTGGGCCCAGTTTGCACCATCGGTGCTGAGCCACCAGCGAAGATTGCCGCAGCCGTAGAGCAGTTTCACCCAGCAGTGCTTGCCAGCGAGGCACGGTTCGGGCTTTTGATCGTAGGTTTCCGCTTCATTCTCGTGCTCATCACCCACCCAAGCAATTCGGGCAAAGGTGCGACCATTGCGACGGTTTTTGAGGAACTTCAGGACATGCTCGACCTGTCCTTTATCACGGCCGAAGAACACGCTGGTTCCTGGCGTGACGTTTTCCAGTTCGAACACGATCTCGTGTAGGCCGGAGCGGGGCAGTGGAGTGGAGATGTCGGCGGCGTGCTTGAGCTTGTCGCCTGCCAGACGGATGCCGCCATTGGAGCGTCGCTCGATCGTCGGCTGCGGATCGTTCGGCTGACGGGCGTCGAGTTTGCGGAGCGTCCACTCGAACTCGGCCGGCTCGTGGTTGTCGTAGGCAATCGGCCGCTCGCGATGGGCGGGAGGATCGTCGCTCGTTCGTGCCAGGGCGATGCCTTGAATTGCCGCTTTCCCCTCGAAGAATACCTCTTCGGGAAGGCCGCTCAGCGGTGCAGTCAGCAGGACGACATCGCCGCGACTGAGAAACAATTGACCGTTCCGCCAACGCAGTTCGATTGGTCCGCCCATGCGGAGTTCGGTGCGGCGACCGCGGCCATCGTCGGTTGCTGTCACCGCGACCGTTTCTGGTTTGGTCCCCTTGTCCTTGCGAGTAGTGGCGTAAGCCACCCAGCGGCCGGATTGGTCCTCGTAGTAAATGATCGTGACGCCCTGCTCGCCGCGATAGAAGTGCATCTGCAGCTTGTCGTAGTGCTCAAGAGCGAGGCGAAGCACAGAGTCGTCCATCCACGGCGACTTCAAGCGGGCGACGCCTTCGATCGCTCCGCAGCGGCCTTGCTTGGTGTCGACTTCGTGCAGCCGGAAATTCGATCCAGGCGCCGCTTCGAACCAAGGCTGAAGATCTGCTTGACGCGGCAGGCGTTTGTCGAAGTCAAACCGAGTGAATGCGACGGTTTGGTAACTGGGCAGATTGCCTTGCTGAGAGATCACCGCTTCCCAGGGGAGAACCGGTTTGGGCGGAGCAGTCGGCGGTGTAGCGGCGGCCGGTGTGGCGGCGGCCGGCATTGGCTCCGGCGAGGAAGGCTGAGTCGGGTTGCCCTTCGTAGCTTCGGTGGGAGTTTCGGCTGCGTCTTGATCCGCGGGCTTTGCCGGGGAAGTGGAATCCTGTGATTTGACCTTGGCCTGATCTGTCTCGCTTTCGTCGGTGTCCTTGACGTTCCTGTCGTCAGGCAACTGAGCTAAGTCTCCTGGATATTCGGAGACTGCAGTTCCCCGAACGGCGTTATACAAAACGGCGCCAGTCAGCCCTAACGCTGGGATGCCGATGAACAAAGCCACCAGCACCATACCGAGTCCGCGACCGCGGTTGCTCTGTTCCGCCTTAGCGACAATCAACTGCGGCGAAAGCTGAATTCTGCCGAGCGCCGCGGCCAGATAGCCCTCCATCTGCAGATGGCCGAGCAAGGCTTCTCTCAGCGGCGCCGAGTCGGCCAGCCGTTGCTTCAGGTAATCGAGTTCCTGCAGGGTTAGTTCTTCGGGCGTCTTTTGTTCGAGCAGCCGGATCAGTTCTTCGTCAGACAGAAAACCACCCGTCATGAAGCCACCCTTAGCCTGCGATCCAAACAATTCTTGAGCGCCTGCCGAGAACGATGCATCAGCAGCTTCACGGCCCCTTCGCTACGGCGCAGGTGCTGAGCGATTTCTGCCAGACGGAGCTGGGAGCGATATCGCAAATCGATCGCCTCACGCGCACTTTGCCCGAGCGACTCAAGGCACTTGGGCAGATGATTTAACGCGTCGTTCGACTCAGCCTGGTGCTCGCCCACGAGCTGCTCGAGCGCCAGGCAAAGCTCGGTCCAGCCGACTTCGCGCCGGCGATGCTGGCGGCGTACGTGCTCCCGCAGCAAATTTCGGGCGATGCCGATCAGCCACGAACCAACCGCAGTCGCTCGGGCCAGTTTCTCCCGTCCAAGGTAACAGCGAAAAAAAACCTCCTGGCAAAGGTCCTCGGCGTCCGCCGGCTCAGTGAGGCGAGCACGCAGGTAGCCATACACCGGTTGCTGATAGAGATCGACCAGGACAGCAAACGCCCGCTTATCTCCACGCTGCGACGCGAGCACTAGGGCGCGGTGGGCATCACTTTCGAAGTAGCCCGCTTCGCTTCGCGCGCCAGGAGTTGCAAAGCTAACATCAACCGGCAAGGCTGCTTCCGCTGACAAACTGACCGCAGTTTTGGAGAAAGCATCCATGAGCAGCCGTGGACCTTAGACCGAGAGAATTAATCAGCAGCCGCTTATCTTAGTCAGCCGCAACAGCACCTCGCAACCAAATGGCTGCTGGGATGTTAAGGTGGGTAATTTCCCCTTCGACTTGCGGGAGGAGCACCGCATTCGTAGATGAATCGCTTTACGCCGCTCATTTGTTACTCGATCGGGAGTCGCTCGCCTCTGAAAAGCCCTTCCAGGCTCCTTTTGCATCGTGGCTCACGTCGAAATACTTCCGGGCCAGTTCGCGCACAGCATCATCGCTGCGATCGACGTGCAGTTCGAACCAGTACCCATCAACGTCCTTCTTGCAAACGCGGATTCCGGCTGCCAAGCGTCCGCGATGATCCCCGCCAACCCGATCACCCGCGACGAGGGACGCCATCAACCGATCGGCGAGGCTGCCTTCCGTTTCTTCGTAGGCCTTCGCCATAGCGTCTATCACTTCGCGACCCGTTAGCGTATTACCTTGGCAGGCATAAAAGCGACCGGATTGGCCGCCCCAATAACGACTGGTTTCGCCAGCGGCCGTCGGATGGTGTTGAGCCGTCCGGCCCTGCATGTCGACGATGGCGAGCTGCCGCTGCTCGCTTCGAGGATCATCCTTAAGTAAGTCAGCGAAGACTTCCTCTGGCCGCTTCCCATCGGCGAGTAGATCGAGCGCCCGCTCTCCCCACTTCGGTTCGTGCCAATGCTGGGTGCAGAATGCTCCGACATCGGCGCGGACATAGGGGACGACTTTGCCGACGGCGGGGTACTTGCTTGCAACGGCCGCTCCGCAGATGCCGTTCTCGGGATCGACGGCGACGATCGAAAATGTCGAGCTGATGTGCGACTCATCAGCCATCGTGCTACGACTCCATAGCATCAAGGCCAGAACGCAGGCAATGGCGACGCGAAGATGCCATCTAAGTCGAGTCATGATTGTCTCTTGCAGATTTAGCGTGGATGAAAGCGTGACGCCGAGAATAGCCCTATTTCGCGGCCTTCCGCAAGCAGCGCCCTTTGTACTAACGACGGCTTTTGGCGATACTAGGGGTGCGGGCTTTCTGGACTTTGCTAGTCCGATGTAACGGCAAGGATCTGTCAATGCTGCCAGGTCACGCGACCTGGGGCCGAGTTGTTATTTTCTTGTTTCTCAGTTTCCTTTCCGGTAGGTCGTCATGAAACCCATTTCGAATCGCCCCCGGCGTGGCTTCACGCTGGTGGAACTGCTCGTGGTAATCGCCATTATTGGAGTGCTAGTCGCACTTCTGCTGCCCGCCGTCCAAGCGGCTCGCGAGGCGGCTCGTCGTTCGTCGTGCTCGAACAATCTGAAGCAGCTCGGCATCGCGCTGGAAAACTACGAAAGCACGATGGGCACATTTCCGCCGGGCCGGGTGGGTTGCGATGGAGCTAGCGCGTACCAGTGCGTAGGGTTCAACAACAAGATCGGTAGTATCGGACTGAGCGGGTTTGTAGCGCTTTTGCCGTTCATCGAACAAGGGCCGCTCCACGAGCAGATTGATTACACCAACTCACCCTGGAATGCCATCGATTCAACATGGATCAATGCAGCCAATGAGCGTCTCTTTACAGCTCGACCAAAATTCATCGTATGTCCGAGTGACAATTCGGAGCCGTTTCGAAACGAGTATCCGGCTACGGGAAAGCGAGCAGCTACGGGATCCTATGGCATGGTCGCCGGGTCGAACGGTCCACCAAACAGTAACGAGATCAAGATGACCAACAACGGTATGTTCCTGTACCGCACTGGCCTCAGGCGAGCAGACATGACGGATGGAACGAGTGCCCAGATGATGGTGGGCGAAACGATCGAGAACCACTCTGCCGATCACCAGAACGTTTGGTCCGTTGGCGGACGTTTTTCTTCGTTGCGAACTACCAAGAATCCTCTCAATCAGAAGCCGGGCACGGGAGCATTTCTAAACAACAAAGAAAACGGCGCGTTCGGAAGCAGGCATCCGGCCGGTGCTCAGTTTCTATTTGGTGACGCTCACGTCAGCTTCATCTCCAACAGCATCAATTTTACCGATTATCAACGACTGTCGATCCGCAACGACGGACAGTCAGTTGGCTCGGAGTATTGATTGGAGACTGCCGAAATGAAGTTGCCTTGTCTCGAGTTGTTCGTGTTGAGCGTTGGTCTGTTTGCTGTACTTGCGTCAGGCTGCGACCGAGGCCCAAGTTTGATCCCGGTTTCGGGTCAAGTATTGATCGATGGCAAACCGCTAACCTACGGTGGCATTCAAGTCGTACCTACCTCAGGTCAGCCCGCTTACTCGCAACTTGATTCCGACGGCCGGTTCAGGCTAATGACCAATGAGCAGGAAGGTGTCGTGAAGGGCACTCATGCTGTCTTAGTATCCGCGGTCGAACCCATCAGTGAATACGAGAATAAGGCGCATGCACCCGAGAAGTATGGTTCAGCCGCTACATCCGGCTTGACCGTGACCATCAACGAGCCGACTGACGATCTTAAGATTGAGCTGTCTTGGGGTGGTGAGCGACCGCCTCAGTAAACGTCGCGCCCCTTAATCAAGTTAACGAAGGCCGCCGAATTAATCGGCGGCCTTTCTCGTTTGCTAGCCAATCGACACTCGAAGCCGGGAGCACGTGCATATCAGTTCATTCACCGCCTGATGCACGAGGGTTTCCGGCCGATTCATGCCGATCGTTTGCTCCACGTCGGATGCGGCTACCGCGAGATGGTTGAAGCCATGGCTGGTCGCGAGGACCTTGAGCAACTGCACCTGCCGCACCACCTCTGGCCAAATCTCTTGCCGAACTGCGCTCAGCAATTCTTCTACCCGCTCCGGCATCTCCGCAACGAACTGCTCGATACGACCCGCATAAGTAGGATCGCCGGCAAACGTCGAGTAAACGCAGTCGACCTTGGCTGTGGTGAATTGCATGGGGTGTGACCTTCTCCTGGTGCAGCGCGCCTGATCTCATCCCAAGAAACGCTGCGGAATCGGCAGATCACCAAATCTGCTTGCCACAAATCTAGGTCACCGTCTGCCGCAGTTCAGGCTTATCACGTCACGGTTTACAGTGGCTTGCCGCAATACGGCCTCGGGCTCAGCCGCACCGCAGGTGCCCGGAGACAGATGGCGCTGCGTAATCGGAACGAAGCGCACGCCAGGCAACGTTTGTCTATCCGGCCCGGGAATCTGGAGAAAACACCAGGGAGTCTTCCGATTGGTGAAGAGCCGCGGGCGGCCTCGACGATAGCTCCCGTAGTTCGCCGCGAAAGCTGCGAGACAGTCGCTGAACGTCACTGTATCGGCCCACCGCACCAGCCGAGAGCATGCGGGGCCGGCGGTTCCGGCGACCGGTTGTTTCCGTTGTTTCCGTTTCCGTCTCCCTTTGTGTTCCGGATTTTTGGAGAGTCTCCCATGAAGAGTTTCGTTGTTGCCCTGATGGCCGGCGCCCTGATGATGATCGCCGGTTCGGCCTACGCTGGCTGTGGCTGCGAACAAGCCTGTGGTTGCGAGCCGACCTGCTGTGCTCAGCCCTCGTGTTGTGACAGCGGCTGCGGTGGTTGCCACCGCAAACAGCGTTGCCACAAGCACCGCTGCTGCCGTAAGAGCCGCTGCTGCGAGCAGTCGTGCTGCGATGTTGGCTGTGGCGCTCCTGCTTGTGCCGCTCCTGCCCCGACCTGCGCTGCCCCTGCTGCCCCGGCTTGCGGTTGCGAGCCGACCTGCGGTGCCGCTCCTTCGTGCGGTTGCGAACCGGCTTGCGGTTGCGAGAGCAGCTGCGGTGGTTGCTGCAAGAAGCACCGTTGCCACAAGCACCGTTGCCACCGCAACCGCTGCTGCAAGCAGTCGTGCTGCGAAGCTCCGGTTTGCTGCAATGCCCAGCCGACCTGCGGCTGCGGTTACTAGTCTGAACTAGTACGCTGACTCGAAGCCGCCTCACACACCACTGAGGCCGGGACGCGAGAGCGATAAACATACAGAAGCCCTCGAGCAATCGAGGGCTTCTCTGCTTTCTTGAGGGATCCCTAGATCTAGAAGGGGAAGGCCAGTGGTGCGATGGCGACTGTTACCACACCAATAAGCAGATCCAGCGGCAAGCCGACTTTCACGTAGTCGCTGAACTTGTAGCCGCCCGGTCCATAGACCATCAGATTGGTCTGGTACCCGATCGGTGTGGCAAACCCGGCCGAAGCTGCCATCATCACGGTGATGACAAATGGCATATAGGACACACCGAGCTTGTCCGCCGTCGCCATCGCAAACGGAAACATCAGTGCGGCCGCTGCGTTGTTGGTGATCAACTCGGTAATAATAACCGTCGCCAGGTAGATCACCGCGAGCGAAGCTATCGGGCTGTCCCCGGCCAGCGAGATGGCGCCCTGGGCCAGTTGTTCCGCAGCGCCGGTTTTTTCCAATGCCTTGCCCAGCGAGAACGCCGCAGCAATGGCGAGGAGCACCTCCCAATTGATACTCCGTCGCGCTGCATCGATCGAGAGGCAGTGTGAAGCGATCATTAGCGCGGCGACGATGAAAGCCGCGTTCAGTACCGAGATCACTTCAAAAGCCGTCAGTACGACAAGGGCCAGCAGCAGGCCAACCGCAAGCAGCGCTCGATCATGGCGCAGCGGATGAGAATCGTCCACCGCGCTTACGAGGAAGAAGTCCCGCGAATCCCGTTGCTGGTCAGCGAACGAAGGATGAGCCTCGACCAATAGCGTATCGCCGGGTCGCAAAACGATATCACCGATTTTCTGCTGCAAACGCACGCCGTTTCTAGCTACCGCAACAACAACCGCGTTGTAGTGATTGCGGAAGCGGGCGTCGCGGATTGTCATGCCGACGAAGGGGTTCGTATTCGACACTACACATTCAATCAAACAGCGCTGCGGTCGAGGCGCCGTGAGCTTGAAGACCTCCCCGGTAGCTGGAACCAATCCCCGAATTTTCTGCAGCTCCTTCACCGAACCGACCGCGCCTACGAACAACAGTGTGTCGCCACTTCGGAGCTGCTCTTGTGGCGAAACAGCTGGAATCGCCGTGTCGTCACGCTGAATCTCGGCCAGATATAGGCCCGGCAAATGACGCAGACCGGCCGCTTCGATGGTCTTGCCGCTCAGGGGGCTTTCCTTGGGGACGTACATCTCAACGGTATATTCACGCGGATCGTCCGTTGTGCTGATGGCCGGTTTGCGTTCCGGAAGCAGGAAACGCGCAGCGAGGATCACGTAAGCCGCACCGACTAGGGCGGCAGGCAGACCGACCCAGGTAATGTCAAACATCCCGAGTGCGTTTTCCAATCCCTTCTCTTTAATCAGCATGCCTTGAACCACCAGGTTTGTGCTGGTTCCGATCAATGTGCAGGTGCCGCCGAGGATTGCCGCATAGCTGAGTGGGATCATTAGCTTAGAAGCGGGGATGCGCTGCGCCCGCGACAGGTCGTTCACCGCAGGGATGAGCATCGCCACCAGAGGCGTATTGTTCATCCAGGCGCTGAAGAACATCGTCGGGAAGACTAGCCGCGTAATCGCAGAGAAGGTCGTCTTGGGTCGGCCGAACAGACGTACTGCGATCCAGTCGACACCGCCCGTTTGCTGAACTCCTGCGCCCACCACAAAGAGCGCCGCCACGGTGATCATGCCTTCGTTCGACATTCCAGCGAGAGCTTCGCTCGGAGCAAGGATGCCCACCGTCATCAGAACGATCACTGCCAGGATCAGCACCATGTCTGGCGCCAATGAACTGAATGTCAGCACGAGCAGTACCGCAACGATCAGGCCCATGGTGAACTGGGCCTGCGTGACAGGCAGCCAATCCCATAACAAACCGAGTGCAAGAAAGAGGTCTGGCATGGTGCAATTCGGAGAGGGAGGGCGAGGCGAACAATCAGGCCTGGCGGCATGCGCGGAGGATTCGATACAGGCGCACTATCCCTATCCTTCGGTCCGACATGGCAAGTCGCTGAAGATGCGCTTCACTAGGAAGCAGGCAACTGACGGCATGGTTACCCTAAATTGCCTGCCTTGCACTTGCAACCCGGGCAAAGCGGCAAACTTTGTCCGGCTGCCGTTCAAAGATCGAACCAGCAGGCTAGACCTTCGGCTCCCAACCCGACTGATACTCGCGGCTCCATAGTTCGGCGGCTTCGTCGTCGCCGCTGATGTGGCCGTTCTCTGCCGACGTGGTCAAAACGCGATTCACGCGGTAGGCAATATTGCCGAGGTGGCAGAGCAGGGTGCTCTTATGGGCTTCTTCGATGTCGGCGTTGGGTCGCTTGCCGGTCCGAATGCAGTCGAGGAAGTTGCCGATGTGGTCGGCATCGCCGCCTCGTCCGCTGCCTGTGCTCACTTCCTTGTTCTTGGTGTCGAAGATCTTGTAGCCCGAGTCGACGATCACAAGTGCCCCATTCTCGCCGTGGAAGCTGACGCCGAACTGCGAGGCGCCTGGTCCGTACGTTGACCAACTAAGGCCTTCCCACATGATCGACTTCGCACCGGGGAAGTCGTACGTCACCACATGCGTGTCGGGCGTTTCCTGGTCATCCTCGTGACGATACTTGCCACCGCCGGTACTGACCCGGATCGGGTAATCGGCCGACATTCCCCAACGGGCTACGTCGAGAGCGTGCACGCCGTTGTTTCCGAGCTCGCCGTTGCCGTAGTGCCAATGCCAGTGCCAGTTGTAGTGCACCAGATTGTCTTTGAACGGCTTCGCCACAGCGGGACCTTGCCATAGCTCCCAATTGAGATAGCTCGGCGGATCGATCTGCTTGCCGTGACCAATGGATGGCCGCCGATTGTTGTACCAGGCGCGAGCGTAGTGCAGTTTGCCAAGCTCGCCGGCCCGCAACTTCTCGACCGCTTCGATAATCGCCGGCCAGCTACGCCGCTGCGAGCCCATGGTCACGACTCGGTCATACTTTCGGGCGGCTTCAACGGCCAACTCTCCTTCGCGCGGATTGTGGCTGCATGGCTTCTCAACATAGACGTGCTTGCCATGAGAACATCCAAGGATCGTGGCCGGTGCATGCCAATGATTCGGAGCGGCGACCGCAATGGCATCGACCGTTTTGTCGTCGAGCATTACACGCAGATCTTCGACCCCTTTCGGTGCTTTGCCTTGATCGTTGGCGACGGCAGCGACACCTCGCTGCAGAACGTTCTTGTCCACGTCACAGACATAAGCCACTTCCGCTTTCTGCGAAAGGAATGCCTTGCAGAGCGCTCCGCCGCGACCATTCACACCCATCACGCCAATCCGCAACGGCTTATTGTCGGCTGCCACGGTTGCTTCGGCAGAACTCACATGAACTGCGGCAATGGCCATGGTGGCGCTTGCGCCAAGCTTGAGAAACTCTCGGCGGTCGACGGATGCGGACATGGCGGGACTCCTTACAGCAGGATTCGGCTGGCTTTGGCCCTCGATTGTAGCAACGGCACGTGGCAGATTCACGCGTCCTGGGGCGGAAACTAGACTGATGCGGCAAACTAAAACTGTTGGAGAGGCAACCAGTGTTCGACTTGTTGATTCGCGGCGCGCAGGTGATCGATGGGACCAAGTCGCCGGCTGTGAAGGCGGATGTTGGAGTGCGCGGCGATCGGATCGTGGCCGTGGGAGATCTCGCGTCAGCATCGGCTGCCCGCTCGCTCGACGCTTCCGGCAAGGTGATCGCTCCGGGCTTCATCGACGTCCACACGCATAGCGATGGCTGGCTGCTGAAGCACCGGAACTTCTGGCCGAAGACGAGCCAAGGTTTCACGACCGAACTTTTGATGGCCGACGGCATCTCGTACGCGCCGGTCGCCCCGAACACCTGGCGGGAGTGGTTCTTCTACCTCCGCTCACTCAATGGGCTGCGACTTGGTGATTACGTCGGTTGGCAGACCATTGGCGACTACATGCAACTGCTCGAGGGACGCACTTCCCAGAATGTGGCGACGCATGTGCCCTATTCCAATGTTCGCACGCTGGCGTGTGGATTCGGGCGGAATGCTCCGGACGACTATCAGCTGCGAACCATCCGCGCCGAAATTCGCCGCGGAATGGAGCAAGGGGCTGTGGGACTTTCAACGGGGCTCGACTACCTCGCACAGTGCTGGGCATCGACCGACGAACTGGTAAACGCCTGCTCGGCGATTGCCCCATATAACGGGCTGTACGTCACGCACGTCCGCTACAAAGCCGGACTGATGCCGGCCCTGCGCGAAGCCGTCGAGATCGGCCGACGGGCCGGTGTGCGCGTGCATATCTCCCATCTGAAGGCCACTAGCCCTCAGGAGACCGACGAGGTGCTCAGCTGGATCGATCGCGAAGCTCGCCACCAGGTCGACCTGTCGTTCGACATCTACCCGTACCAGCGCGGGTCGACAATGCTCAACTACCTGCTGCCGTACCAGGCTTACGAAGATGGTCCGCAGGGCGTTCTCGCGCGATTGGGCCAGGCCGAAATCCTAGAACGGTTCCGCATCGGCTTAGGCGCCATGGGCGCCGGACTCGACAAGTTCACCATCGCCTGGACGCCCGGCTCCGATAATCGGCAGCATCACGGCCAGCGACTTTCCGAATACGTCGCGGAAACCGGACTGCCGGCCGAAGAGGCGCTCTACCACCTGCTCATCGAGGAAAACCTCGCGGTGCTCCTCGTGCTCGATTCAGGCGAGGACGAACTCGTCCGGCCGTTTCTGCAGCACGACCTGATGATGATGGGGAGCGACGGCATCTACTTCCCCGACAGTCACACTCACCCACGGATCATCGGGTCCGCGCCGCGGCTACTTGGCCAATGCGTGCGGGACTACAAGCTCTTCTCGCTGGAAGATGCCGTTTACAAACTCACTAGCTGGCCGGCCAGGCGCTTTGGTCTCACGGACCGCGGCGTGATTCGCGAAGGCGCCTTTGCGGACCTGGTTGTGTTGGATCCAAAGACGATTGCAGATCGGGCTTCGTACGACTCACCCAATCAGATGAGCACCGGTGTTGAGCACGTCATCGTGAACGGCCAAGTCATAGTTGAACATGCCGCGCCGGTGGACCGTTCCAGCGAGCAACTGCCAGGACGGTATCTGCGGTACGAGCCGAACTCGCTTTGAACGACAAAGGCGTCGGAGTCCAGACGCCCATCGGCCGTCTGCATTCCCGACCCTTTCTTCGACAATCACACGAAAAAAGCCCAGCCGACGAATCGACTGGGCTTCTCGTTGCTCAATAAGCTTGCCTAGTCCGGCCAAGTTCTACTACTTCGCAAATGCCTTGTCCTGCGCATTACCGGCCGAACGCAGGTAGGCAATCAGGTCTAGGATCTCCTCCTTCGTCAGGGTGTTGATCAACCCCTGCGGCATTTCCGAGATCTTGGCCAGTTGGCGGTCATCGATTTCGTCCTTCTTGATCGTGACGGCCTCCACGGCGAACGGATCGGTGCGAATCTTGATCTCGTTATCGTTCTCTTCGACAATCCGTCCCTTCACCACTTCGCCGTCGGCCGTCAGCAGCACGGTGCTTAGGTACTGATCGGAGATCGCCTTCGAGGGAACGATCAGAGATTCAAAGAGATAGACCGTGTTGAAGCGGTTGCCGACGCCCGTAATGTCCGGGCCCGTGTCGCCACCTTGGCCGTTGAAGCGATGGCACTTGTTGCACTGCGCCGCTTCGTAAGCCGCTCGGCCTTTCTCGAACGATCGGCCGCTTTCCACTTCAGCAGCGTGAGGGATCAGGTCTTCTATCTGCCAATTGTGAACGAACTGCCGGGTCGTTTCGAGCTTGACGACTTCCACCTTCTGCTTGCCTTCAATCACGTCCTTCAGGGCAACACGATCCGCTTCGGGCAGCTTCTCAGCCGCATCGCTGCGGATCTTCGCCAGGAACTTCTTAAAGCTGTTGCCGCCGCGGTAGCCTCCTTCGGCCAGATTGATCCAGCTGAAGTAGGCCCGCCGCTGCTCATCGCTCAGCAAGTTGGTGATGTTGCGCAGGATCAGCACGTAGTAGAGTTGTTCTTCCTGCGTCTGCGCGGTTTGCAGCAGCTTCATCGCCGGTTCCACAACCGCCGGAGCCTTCAGGTAGACCAGCAGCGCCCCAAACTCGCGGTTGAGTGCCTCGCTCTGCTTTGGAAACAGCGGCGAGAGACGCTTAACGGCCGAATCAGCCACCGTCTTGTCCGGTTCACCCATGCGGATGAAGGTCAAAGCGTAAGCCCGCGACGCCGACAGCAGCTGATCTTCCGTCAGACGCTCGAAGGGCAGTGAATTCAGCTTCTCGACGATCTTCGGCTGCAGCGCTTTGTCGCCCGTGCGTGCCAAAGCTACCATCGCCTGAATCACTGCCGTGCTGCGATTTTCGGCAAAGGCCTTGTCAGCCCACAGCTTGGGGTCCTGGTGTTCGATCGCCACGCGGGCTGCGTAACGGAGCGAACGATCGGAGCTATTGAGGAAAGGCCAAGCCTTTTCGATGACCGAGGCGTCTTGCTTGCCGTGCAAGGCTTCGAGTTTCTTACGCTGCTCGCGCGCTTCCGCGGCCTTGGCATTCGCTTCCGGCAACACAGCCGTCGTCGGCTCGCTGCCGGTGTAGGTCACTCGGTACAAGCCCGACTGCGTTTTCCGGCCGCCGATGGTGAAGTAGAACGCGCCATCCTTACCCACCACGGCATCGGTCACCGGTAGCGGTCGACCTTGCACGAACGTCTCGAACGTTCCGCTGTAGCTGCCGCCGTCCGGCTGCATATGCACCGCGTAGATCTTGCCGTAGGTCCAGTCGAGGATGAACAGGGCGTTCTGATACTTCGCGGGGAACTTTGCTCCACGACCGAACTCAACACCGGTCGGCGAGCCAAGGCCGATGTTCACAACAGCGCCGACACTGTCCGGCGAGTACTCCGGCCATTTGCCTGTGCCGTTTCGCCAGCCGTATTCGCCGCCGGAAACGATGTGATTCACGCGGGTGGGGCGATACCACGGGGTGCCCGTGTCCCACTCCATATCGGAGTCATATGTGAATAGCTCGCCGTCGTTGTTGAAATCGATGTCGTACGAATTCCGCAAGCCCGCGCAAATCAGCTCCCACTCCTTGCCTTCCTTGTCAGTGCGAGCCACCCAGCCACCCGGAGCCATAATATGCGGATCGTGACCGCCGCCGTCCGGATTGCGAGGCAACAACTGATCCTCCGCCCAATTGCGATGCGGCGACTCGGGGTCGTAGCCCGCCGGCGGCTTCGTGAAGTTGCCAGCCACTACATACAGCTTGCCGTCGGGACCAAGCCGAACTGCATGCGGACCATGCTCACCGCCTCCTTCGAACTTCTTCAGCAGCTTCAAGTCGTCAAGCTGGTCGTCGTTGTTCGTATCGGTCGCCTTGTAGAGCCCACTACCTTGAGCGGCGTTGCCGTTTACAACGATGTAGAGGCCGTCGTAGGCGTACAACAACCCCTGAGCCTCGCCGATCGGCAGGTTTAGCTTCTCGACCTTCGTCGTGGCCGCATCCTTGCCAGGAACCACGCGATAGAGCGAGCCGTACTGGTCGCAAACGATTAGCCTCCCCTTCGGGTCGGTCGTCATGCTCACCCAGCTGCCTTCGGTGTCCTTTGGGACCGAGTAAAGCAGCTCGACTTCAAAGCCCGGCAGTGTTTGAATCGCCGAAGGATCGGTGGCAACTGATCCGCCGCCAGAGCTGGCAGCGCCGGTGAACACGGCGCCCCACGGCTCACGCCCGTACTTGCCGAAGCTGTGTGGCTTGTTCCAACCGGCGGCTTCGAAGTCGTTCTTTTGCCAACCCGATTTGTCTTCGGTCGACGACAGCCAATTGCTATCGGTAACAATCACTTCCTTCTTGCCGTCTTCGGCCTCAATCGTGATCTTGCCGACCAAGGCGGCGATGCCACCCTCGTTGCGGCCGCGGATGGCAATCACGTTCTTGCCTTCGACCAGGTATTTCTTCAGATCCTGCTTCAGCGGCGATTCCCAAGCGTTCGACTCGCCGACGCTTTCGCCGTTGACGAACAGAGTCATGCCGTTATCGCACGAGCCGATGAACGCAGCCGACTTGGGCTTGCCCTTCAGCTCGATGACCCGGCGGAAAAAGGCCCGCTCGTTATCGCGGGGCTTGTCGCTTGACCAAATCCATTCGGGCGTAGGATCGGCGGCCACGGCGCTCTGGGCCGCGAACGACCCCGCCAGTGCAGCCAACGTCGCCATCACGGCGACAAATCGCAAACGAACCATCGATCAACTCCGGAGAGGAAGAAAGAATCAGGAAGCCCGCAAGCTGGGCGGACCGCACAAGAGGCACCGGCACGGCGGGCTACGGCGGGACCGACAGTATAAGCTGCTCGAATTGGCGATTGCCACTATGCACTTTCGAACCAAGCCCGTCGTGCCACCACCTGCCAGGACGTCTGGCCAAGCCTCAAGCCGCGCGAGTCGACAACTAGTTCGCGCCGAATACAACACTTCTGCGCGCGCCGCGCGGCGAGTACTTAGGGCGATCGCGCCGCGAAGACGCGGTTGCCGAGTACAACCCCTAGCGTAGCTCATTTTTTCACGCTCGGTCGACGTGCGCCGGCGACGGAAGCAGGCTCGGAGCATCGGCTTGCGAGCCTCGCCCACGCTGCAAGTCCCGCAGGAGTCATTCTTGCGGACAACCATTTTCACAACCCCTTTTTCAACTTCACCGCAAAGGCGTTTTTCGCCGTAAGTGCTCAAAAGCACGCGTCAGATGGGTGGTTGAATACAACCCCTTTGCAACATCGCTTCTAGCACGGTTCGCCCGTCCTCTCGCTTCGTCCGACGCCCACACCGCGCAGCACTAATCGCCCCTCGACCCAAGAATCGGGCCAGGAGTGCGGTGGTTGAAAGGCTTGTATTATAGTAAATAAAGATTATGAGTTTGTCAATAGTTTCACACCAGTCGGTGCTCTTAAGCAAGGGATCCGTTGCGGGCTCAGCCGCGCAGCGGCGGCATTGCCTAGCCGGGGGTGTAAACCCCCGGATACCTAAGCGACTCAGCACCAAGCCCCGCGGGGGCGACATTACTGCGGTCAACCAATGTCGCCCCGTTCGGGGCTTGGGTAACAAGCTCGCCGCGTTCCGTGGGCTTATGCCCCACGGCTAATGAATGCCGCCGCTGCGCGGCTTCGGAAACACTGAATGCGATCCGCGGGCGTTCTGTGGAACATTCGGCCGTCGAATGCCGGTAGCGCCTGACTGCGAGTAACCGCCACTCCCCGACGGCCCGATGGCCGATACAATTCCCTGAAATGACTGTCCAATCCCCGCACGCCTCCGCCAACGAGCGGATGCGGCGGTTGTCGTCTGCGCTAGCAAAGTACAAGGACTTCGCCAAGGCAGCCGCTGCCCTCACCAAGGGGCAGCCGGCCGCTTTCGACGGAGTCTGGGGCTCGGGCCGCGCGCTGCTGGCGGCCTCGCTCGCTACCAAGTCCGACGCTCCGCTGGTCGTCGTCTGTGCGACGGAGCGCGAAGCCGACGACATGACCGCCGACCTCGAGTTCTTCCAGGACGGCAAACCAACCACCTTCCCCTTCTGGGAAGAAGCCGGCGGCGAGGCGGCCGTCCAAGACGAAGCGATCGGCGATCGGCTCCGCACGCTCAAGCAACTGCTGCGGCATGGTGTGCCTGGGGCTGGAGCGAAGCGAAGCCGCCGTAACTCCGGCTCGAATGGGAACGGCGAACTACACGCCAGCGCCGAGGCTCAGCGAGTCATCGTCACCTGCATCCAAGCTCTGATGCAGCCATCCCCCCGTCGCGAAGAACTTGCCGCGGCCACGCGAGCCCTGCAGGTCGGCGGACAGCTCGATGTCGAGGCCTTCGCGCGCTGGCTGGTCGAGCGCGGTTTCCATTCGACGTCGGCGGTCGCCATGCCCGGCGAGTTCAGCCATCGCGGCGGCATCCTCGACGTGTTTGCGCCCGATTGGGACCAGCCGGTTCGTATTGAGCTGTTCGGTGACGAAATCGAATCGCTCCGCCAGTTCGACGCCGCCACTCAGCGCAGCTTACAGACGCTTCAGCAAGTAGAAATCACGGCGGTCAACTTTAGCGGCTCAGCAGGCGATGAGCAGGTAAAAGTCGGCGGGCATTTGACCGACTTCTTGCCGCCCGCCAGCTGGGTCCTGCTGCTCGACCCGGAAAAAATCACCGAGGAAGGCAAGCAGTACGCCACTCGCGTCGGTCAGGCAACGCCCGTGCATCCGCTGCATGACGTGCTCGCCCAGTTCAGCCGCTTTGCGGTGGCTTCAGCGGCTGGCATTTTGCCGGGAGGCGTCGGGGCCGCGTGCCACCTACCAATTGAATCGGTCGAGCGCTTCAGCGGCGAGTTCGCCAAAGTCCGCGACGAACTCGATCACCTGGGCGAAGGCTATGAAGTGTTCGTCGTCGCCCCAACCGAAGCCGAGATCGAACGTTTGCGCGAGATCCTCGCTGAGACGAAGGCGGCCGCGACGGGCAGGCTGCACTTCCCGCTCGGCAGCTTGCATGAAGGCTTTCGGCTAACGAAGGAAAAGCTGATTGTCATCACCGGCAGCGAGCTGTTCCATCGCGGCGAGCTGCGACGCATGCCGCGACGGCGGCTTGGGAAGGCGATCGATAGCTTTCTCGACCTCCGCGAAGGGGACCTCGTCGTTCACCTGGCTCACGGCATCGGCCGCTATCGCGGGCTGAAGCTCATCGAGAAGCAGGGGCAGGCCGAAGAGCATCTGGAGATCGAGTTCGACGGCGGCACGAAGCTGTTTGTGCCTGCCGTGAAAATTGATCTCGTGCAGAAGTACATCGGCGGCAGCAAGTCGTCGCCGATGCTCGCCAAGATCGGCGGTAAGAGCTGGCTGCGGCAGAAGCAGAACGCCGAGGAGGCGGTGCGCGACCTGGCCGTCGAGATGCTCGAAATGCAGGCGATGCGCGCCGCCCGGCCCGGCATTGCTTTTAAGGACGACAGCGACTGGCAGCGCGAGTTCGATGCCTCGTTCCCCTACACGGAAACGCCCGATCAGCTTTCCGCCATCTCGGCGATCAAGTCGGACATGCTCCGCCCCCGGCCGATGGATCGCTTGCTCTGCGGCGACGTCGGTTTCGGGAAGACCGAAGTGGCAATGCGAGCGGCATTCAAGGCGGTCGACAACGGCTACCAGGTCGCCGTGCTCGTACCGACCACCATTCTCTGCGAGCAGCATTATCAGAGCTTCTGCGAGCGGCTCTCCGAGTTTCCGTTCGACATCGCCAAGCTCAGCCGCTTTGTCAGTAACGCCGAGCAGAAGCGGACGCTCGAAGGGATCAAGTCAGGCCGCATCGACATCGCCATTGGCACCCATCGCATCGCCTCGAAGGACGTGAAGTTCCACAACCTGGGGCTGGTGATCATCGACGAAGAGCAGCGCTTCGGCGTCGATGTGAAGGAACGGCTGAAAATGCTGCGGGCCTCGGTCGATGTGCTGACGCTCTCGGCCACTCCGATTCCGCGAACGTTGCACATGTCGTTGGTCGGCGTGCGCGACATCTCGAACCTCGAAACGCCCCCCGAAGACCGGATGGCGGTCGAGACCAAGGTCACGCGGTGGGACAACGATCTGATTCGCAACGCCATCATGCGCGAGCTGAGCCGCGGCGGGCAGATCTACTTTGTGCACAATCGGGTGAACGACATCGAAGTGATCGCCAACCGTTTGCGGCAGATCGTCCCAGAAGCCAGCCTGCGCATCGGCCACGGTCAGATGGCCGAGGGGGAGTTAGAACAAGTGATGGTCGATTTCATCGCCCACAAGTTCGACCTGCTGCTGGCGACGACAATCGTCGAAAGCGGCCTGGACATTCCTAACGCCAATACGATCTTCATTGACGAAGCCGACAAGTACGGTCTGGCCGATTTGCATCAGCTTCGCGGCCGCGTCGGACGGTACAAGCACCGGGCCCACTGCTATCTGCTGATTGACAGCATGCGGAGCATCACTCCGAACGCTGCTCGGCGCCTGCGGGCCATCGAAGAGTTCAGCGAGATGGGAGCCGGCTTTGCCATCGCGATGCGCGATCTCGAAATTCGAGGCGCAGGCAACCTGCTCGGCACCCAGCAAAGCGGACATATCGCGGCGGTCGGCTACGAACTGTATTGCCAGTTGCTCGAGAACGCGGTGCGCACGCTGCAGAAGCAGCCGCCGAAGGTGACGCTCGACGTCGACATTGATCTGCCCGGCGACGCTTATCTGCCGCCGGACTATGTCGACGACCAGCGGCAGAAGATCGACCTTTATCGCCGGCTGACACGTGTCACCACCGTGCAGGAACTGGCCGACTTCCGCAGCGAGTTAATCGATCGCTTCGGGCCAGTGCCGCCCCCGGTCGAGCGGCTGCTGAGCCTTGCCGAACTGAAGATGGATGCGGCGATCTGGCAAATTGCGGGGATTGAAATCGAGGGGCAGTTCCTCAAGTTCACCTATTCCAATCGGCCTCGGATCGAGCAACTCGCTCGGCGCCACAAGGGAAAGCTGCGGATTGTGGACCAGCGAAGCGTCTATCTGCCGCTACCGAAAGGCGTTCCGGATGCCGATGAGCTGCAATCGCTGGTGAAATCGGTGTTGCGGCCGGAAAACTAGGTTGGCATAATCCCGCCCCGCCACCTTCCCTGCGCGCATCGTGCGGAGAAGGGCGGCCAGAGTAGTAGGCACACTCGGTGGGCCGCTGCCTGGTACTGCTGTATGTAAAGAACGGCACACGGAGTGTGCCTGCCACTTTGGGGCATTCCCACGGCGAAAGGGATTGTTTTGCCGCGATACCTACGACTGCTGCTGTTGGCCGCCCTGGTGGTGGCCCCGCGCACGGCGCTGGCACAAGGCTATGCTGCGCCGAGCGGTAGTCGCTTCGATCCGTACGCGCCCCAGTATGCCCCGCCGACGAATACTCCAGCCGCTGGGCAGCCCCGCGCTTCACAAATCGGCCTGCCACCAGTCCCCAATCTGACCGGCGAGTCTGATTCACCGCCAGCTCCTGCCGCACCGCCAGCGACCGCGCCGGCATCGCGGCCATCGTACTATCAGGCCGCGAACCAGCCTCCGTACGCGCCGTATGCGAGCGGCGCTGCGCGCGACCAGCTACCAGCGAACTCCCTGCGTTACCCGCTCGGAGCAGTGCAGCAACAAACGGCTCCGCCCGCAGCAAGTTCAGCCCCAAACACTGCTCCCACTGCCCCTCCGCCGACGAGTCCCCTGCGATCAACTCAGAATCCGGCGCCGCAGCCGCCCGTGTTCAACCCACCGGCGAGCGAACCTGCTGGTGTTCCCCAACCGAACACCCCCGAGCCGGTCCTGCCACAGTCAGTGCCACCTCAGCCAGGCCCACCTCAGCCAGGTGCCGCCGTAACCGGTGAAACCAGTGAGGTAGTCGTCTCGGAGAAGGATCTTTTCGAGCCGAGTAAGACGGTCGCGATTGTTGGCAACCAGTGGATTCTCTGGGGGGACGTCCTGCCGACCGTCAATCAGTACCTGGCGCCCGCTTACGCCAAGGCCAAGTCCAAGGCCGAAATTGAGCAAATCGATGCCGCCCGCGACAAGCTCTCGCAGCAGGTTCTCGAGCAGATGATCAACAATAAGTTGATGTACCTGGAGTTCATCCGCGAACTGGAAAAGAAGGCTGGCAAAGCCTCTGACGAAGCCAAGGCGGACATGAACAAGAACATTCGGGAGAAGTTCGACAACGAGCTGATCTCGATGCAGCAAAAGGTGCTGGAAGCAACTCCCGAGGACATCGAGTCGTTCCAGAAGAAGGATCCGTACATCCCGCGGCTCGCACTGCTGATGAAGGAGCACCAACTGCTGACGTTCGCTCAACTCGACGCCAAGCTGCGCGAGAGCGGTTCGTCACTCGAAAAGCAACGGCGAGCCTGGGGCGAGTACCACATCGGCCGTGTTGGCATCAGTCAGAAGATCAACTCCACTCCTGAGGTCAGCCATCAGGAGATGATCGATTATTACAAAGAGCACGTCGAAGAGTTCGGCGTGAAGGCGAAGGCCAGGTTCGAGATATTGACTGTTCGCTTCGACCGGTTTCCGACCAAGGACGCGGCGTGGCAGGCGATGGCTGCGATGGGCAACGAAGTGTTCTTCGGCGCCCCGTTCTCGGCCGTTGCCAAGAAGGGTTCGCAGGAGCCTAACGCAGCGCTAGGTGGCCAGTACGACTGGACTAACCGCGGCAGCCTGGCGTCGGAAGTAATCGACCAGGCGATCTTCTCGCTCGAGATCGGCAAGCTGAGCCAGATTCTCGAAGACGACAAAGGCTTTCACATTGTGCGAGTGCTGGAACGCACCGATTCTGGCTACGTACCATTCGTCGAAGCGCAGAAGAAGATTAAGGAAGCCATCATTGCCGCGAAGAAGGATAAGGAATTTAAGTCCTACACCGGCGGTCTGCGGACCAAGACGCCGGTTTGGACCATTTATGATGCCCCTACCGAGGTAGCTGACGTTCCCGCGACCGGCGGCAACCCGACCCCACGTTGAACGACTTCAAGCGATTGACAGTAGAAGCTGCGGTAATCGCCCGCGCATCGTAAGTCGTTGATTCTCCGTTCTTTGGGTCCATCTTCCATACTTCACCGCGCTTGGCGGGCGCGATATACTTGCCTCGATAACCAATTGGCGTTCGTGCAAGCTGCAGTGTCGGTGGAAGGAAGTTCTCGATGGCTGGTCAGGCTCGGTTGATCATCGACTCGAAGGAGCACGACTTGCCCGTCGTAGTTGGCACGGAGGACGAGCGCGGGATCGATATTTCGAAGCTGCTCGCGACGACGGGACATATCACGCTCGACGAGGGCTACGCGAACACCGGTTCCACGACTAGCGCCATCACGTTCCTCGACGGCGAGCGGGGGATTCTTCGCTACCGCGGCTACCCGATCGAAAAGCTGGCCGGTTCGTGCGACTTTTTGGAAGTCGCGCACCTGCTGATCTACGGCGAACTGCCGAACTCGGAAGAACTCGCCGAGTTCCGCCGCAATATCTTGCGGCACACGATGATTCACGAAGAGATGCGGGCGTTTTACAACGGCTTCCCGCGCGACGCTCATCCGATGGCCATTTTATCGTCGGTGGTGAGCGCCCTCTCGACGTTCTATCAGGACTCGCTCGAGCCGAACGACCCGCGGCAGGTGGAAGTCTCGATCCATCGCATGCTTGCCAAGCTGCCGACGATCGCCGCGTACAGCTACAAGAAGTCGATCGGCCAGCCGTTCATCTACCCACAGAACGATCTGTCGTACGCTCAGAACTTCCTGCAGATGATGTTCGCCGTGCCGTGCGAACCGTACGAGATTGACCCCGATGCGGTCGCCGCCCTCAACCTGCTGCTGATCGTACACGCCGATCACGAGCAAAACTGCAGCACGTCGACCGTGCGGATGGTCGGCTCGTCGAATGCGAATCTGTTCGCCTCCATTTCGGCCGGCATTTGCGCCCTCTGGGGCCCGCTACACGGCGGGGCGAATGAAGCCGTCGTGCTGATGCTCGAAAGGATCCTGGCCGAAGGTGGCGATGTTTCGAAGTTCGTCAACCTTGCCAAAGACAAGAGCAGCAACTTCCGCCTCATGGGCTTCGGACATCGGGTCTACAAAAACTTCGACCCACGCTGCCTGATCATCAAGAAAGCGTGCGACCTGCTGCTCTCGAAGATGAGCATCAAGGACCCGCTGTTTGAAGTGGCGCAGCAGCTTGAGGACGTGGCGCTCAACGACCCGTATTTCATCGAGCGGAAGCTTTATCCGAACGTCGATTTCTACTCCGGCGTGATCTATCGAGCGCTCGGCATTCCGGTGCAGATGTTCACGGTGCTCTTTGCGATGGGGCGCTTGCCTGGCTGGATCGCCCACTGGGTCGAGATGCACCGCTCGCCCACGAAGCGGATCTCGCGGCCACGGCAGATCTATACCGGTCCCGCCGAACGCGACTTCGTGCCGCTCCGCGACCGCAAGTAGGGCAGGGCTTCTAGCCAAACCCGCCTCGGTGGGCCTCGCTATCGCTCGACCCACCCTACAGGGTTTGGATCGTAACGAGGAAATGAACTCATGGCGGAAGCAAAGTCGCAGCCCGAAGTGCTCCTCTTCACCGACGGCGCCTGCAGCGGCAATCCCGGGCCGGGCGGCTGGGCCTACATCCTGCGGCATGTGGCTACGGACATCGAGAAGGAAGGCAGCGGCGGCGAGCGCGACACAACCAACAACCGCATGGAGCTGCAGGCCGTCGTGGAAGGGCTCACCGCCTTGAAGCGGCCGGTGTTCGTCGAAATCCTCACCGACAGCGAATACGTCCGCAAAGGGCTTAGCGAGTGGATGGCCGGCTGGAAACGCAACGGCTGGCAGCGAAAGGAGCAGGGAAAGCTGAAGCCGCTGAAGAACGCCGACCTTTGGAAGCAACTTGATGAGCTAATCGAAAAACACGAGGTGAAGCTCACGCGCGTCGCTGGCCACAGCGGCCATCCGGAAAACGATCGCTGCGATGAACTGGCCGTGGCCGCCTGCCAAAAATTTCGCTAAGCCCTGCCCCGCGCCCCAGGCCGAGCAGCGATCACGGCTTCAGATCGAAATCCAAGCTCTTGTTTCCGTCTTCGGGAACCGTCGCAGTCAGGCCCGATGTCTCAGGATTCCCAAACCGCTCGTCGATCATCGGCGAAGGTGCTCGCAGCGCTCCTGTCTTGGGGTCGCCGCTGCCAGGTGAGGCCCAAATCACCGAGACCATATACGAGCCGGGCAATACACCATCGTTCGGCTCGAACGTGCTCATCTGGTAATCGCCGTCATCGTCGAGCAGCCCGGTGGCGGTATTTCCTTTGCCGTCCGCGGATACAAACGTGACGCTTCCACTGCCTCCCTCCGGCAGCGGCCCGCCGTTTTGTGTCACCTTGCCCTGTACCGGGACCAAGCCGTTTTCCGACTTCCCGCGGCAGCCGAATAGCGTCGTCGAGAGCAAGCCTATCGTCGCGAAGATGAATAAGAATCGGCTGGGCGCACTACAAAGCAGGAACCGTTTCCGCATGACGTTCGGCATAGTCTTTTTCGTCTAATTGCTCAATTTACTGTCCCAGGCTGGCGACTTGACCGTCGGCCCGATCACCGAGGCGGCACCAGGTTTCGAAATCGATCGAATTGCTGATGAACTGCACGCTCGCGTCCGCCATGCACATGCTTCCGCCGCCTGGGTGATGGCTGGAGTAGCCGCAATTGCGCGGCCAGTCGAAGGTGTCGAATGCAGGATCGTTCGGTTTGCGTCGGCTGGGACTGTTCATCTTCTGACCGGTGTAGGCCACCGAGAAATTGGCATTGAAGGCGCCGCTGAACCGACACTCTTCGGCCCGGCGTTCTCCAAGTAGAAAGACATTGCTCGTTCCGTCCGTCGCATTGGCCAGGGTGTTCGTGACTGGCCCACGATTGAACATGCCAGGGCCCTTTCCCTTGGCGACGGGATTATCCCAAGTAATGGCTGCCTCGGTGATGCAATAGTTCACGCCGCTCGGGCAATCCGGCGTACGGTTGTCGGGAAGGATCGTCCCCGCGCATGGCACATAGAACAGACCTTGTGTGGGGACGTCCCATAGCCACCAATCTTCGTTCTTGAGCGTCTTTAAGGTGAAGGCGGCTGGATTGCTGGGGCATGCGACGAACGCAAACCTCTTGTCCTGAAAGAGCGGTTTGTTCACTGCGTTGGTGTTGTCAAGTTTGAAATCAATCTGAGCATGTAATGCCGACTGCTCGATGAACGGCAGGATCAGCTCGACCCAAGTGTGCCCGCCGCTACAGCAAGGAGTCTGGGCGTAGGGCAGAGTACTCATCGTGTCGTGATAGTTGTGCAGCGCCAGCCCAAGCTGCTTCAACCGGTTTGAACACTGTGTTCGGCGAGCCGCTTCGCGAGCAGCTTGTACGGCGGGGAGCAGGAGTGCTACCAGGACGCCAATGATGGCGATCACAACCAGCAGTTCCACGAGCGTGAAACCGCTGCTTCGCCGCCTTGATACCCAGTTGGGCATGGCTGAGACTCCGTTTGGAATTTAGGAGCTAGCTAATGAGAGCGACCCGCGTTGTTGCATAAGTGCGAGCTGATGTCAAACTTTTCTTTTTGCTTTGCGAGCTGCCTTCCGGTCGTCGGCAGCGATGCGATCGGAGCTCAATCGCCGCGATTCATGACGCAGAGCGTCGCGGGCTTGCGTTCCCAGGCGGAGAGCGAGAACGAGGGTCATCGGGCTTGGTCATTGGTCGTTTCCTCGCTAACCGGCAGCTTTTGCCGAACTTCGGCACATCGCTCTTGACCCGTTCTTCCGCGGTTTCCTATACTTCGCCGCCTCTAGGAGGCCGCCCAGTGAGGTCCCGCCGCCGGTTGACCGACACCGGCCGATTTTCCCGCTCATGGATGAGGGAGAGAACCCAAATGAATGGTACGGATGCCCAATCGCCCGACACAAACGCCCCACGCCGCTCCGGCCGGGTAAAGGCCTGGTGGATGACCGCCGCAAGCGTGGCGCTCGTCGCCGCGGTTGCCCTGGCGATTCGCTGGCAGGGAGGAGCTGAAAAAGCTTCGGCCCAAGCACCTGCTCAGCCGCGAAGCGCTACCGCCGCCCGTCCGCAAGGCGCAACGGCCCGTGTTGGCGACACCGCCGCTCCGGCTGCAACCTCACAATCGGCCCGGATGCAGGCTCAGTCGACTGCAGCAACCGGCGCAGGCCGCCCCGCAGCACCAGCCACCACCTCGGCGGTCGCCCCGCCGAACACCAAGGACCTGAAGGTGATGGCCGTCGTCAACGGCGAGCAGATCACCCGTCAGCAGCTCGGCCAAGAGTGCATGCGTCGATTCGGCAAGGAAGTGCTCGAGAGCATGGTCAATCGCCAGCTCATCGCCGAAGCCTGTGCCCAGCGGAACGTCCAAATCACCGAAGCCGATGTCGATGCCGAAATCGAACGCATAGCCTCGAAGTTCGGCCTCTCGCGCGATCGCTGGCTCATGCTCCTGCGTGAGGAACGGGGATTCACCGATCAGCAGTATCGGGCCGAAGTCGTGTGGCCGATGCTCGCTCTGCGTCGCGTCGCAGCCGACGATATCCAAGTCACTCAGGAAGAACTGCGGAAGGCTTTCGAAAGCGAATTCGGCCCGAAGGTGCGCGTTCGCCTGATCGCTGTCAGCTCGCCAGCCAAGGCCGAACAAGTTCGAGCCGCCGCTGTTGCCAACCCCGAAGCGTTTGGCGAACTGGCGAAGAAGGAAAGCGAAGATCCAGCCGTTGCCGCCGCTTACGGTGTTATCCCGCCGGTTCGTCGCCATGTGGGCGACCCGAATCTCGAAGCCCAATGCTTCGGCCTTAAGCCGGGCGGAATCTCGCCGATCGTGCAGGTGGCGAACATGTACTACATCGTGAAGTGCGAAGAGCAAATTCCGCAGCAGTATGTTGCCAGCCAGCACCTGCCCGAAATCGAGCAGAAGTTGAGCGAGCGTATCCGCGAGAACAAGCTCCGCACCGCTGCGATGGGCTTCTTCGAAAACATGCAGAAGCAAGCCCAGATCGTGAATGTGTACAACGATCCAGAGAAGCAGAAGCAAATGCCGGGCATTGCCGCGACGGTGAACAACCGCCAGATCAGCATTCTGCAGCTCTCGGAAGAGTGCATCTCGCGGCACGGGCGCGAAGTGCTCGATGGCGAAGTGAACCGCAAGGTCCTGCAACAGGAACTCAACCGCCGCAAGCTGGCCGTCGCTGAGCCGGACATCGATGCCGAGGTTGCTCGCGCCGCCGATCAATACGGCTTCCTGAAGCAGGATGGCACGCCCGACGTCGATCGCTGGTTGAAGGAAGTGACGTCGCAGGACGGCGCCACGATTGAGCTGTACGTTCGCGACGCAGTGTGGCCGAGCGTGGCTCTCAAAAAGCTCGTCGGCGATGCGGTTCAAGTGACCGATGACGATCTGAAGAAGGGCTTTGAGTCAAACTACGGCGAACGAGTGGAAGCACTCGCAATCGTCCTCGGCGACCAGCGTCAGGCCCAGAAGGTCTGGGAAATGGCCCGTAACAACCCCACCGATGCCTTCTTCGCCGAACTGGCCGAGCAGTACTCGATCGAGCCGGCTTCGCGGGCAAACGGGGGTAAGGTTCCGCCGATCCGCCGCTGGGGTGGTTCGCCGAAGCTGGAAGAAGAAGCCTTCAAGCTAAAAGCCGGCGAGCTCTCGGGCCTGGTCGTCGTGGGCGACCAGTACATCATCATGCGATGCCTCGGCCGCACCAAGCCGGTGCAGGTCGATTACGAATCGGTGAAGGGTGAACTGCACAAAGACATCGCCGAGAAGAAGCTGCGCACCCTGATGGCCAGCCAATTCGACACCCTGCGTGAGCGGGCTCAGATCGACAATTTCCTCGCTGGCACGTCACAGACTGGCGGCCGACCAGCACGACCGCAAGGCAATGCCGGTCCGGTGAAGGCTGGAGTAGCTCCGGCCGGTGGTGTCCGTGCTGCGACCGGCAATTCGCAGGTTCGCCAGGCTGGAGCTGTTCGCCCGGCAATGCCAGCGAATGCCGTAACTCCTCGCTAGTAGGCACCTGAGCTTCGATGAACACCAAGGGCTGACTTCGGTCAGCCCTTTTTTCGTTGACTGGCCGCATATACTTGGGCGTCTCCTGTTCTTCAGCCGCGAGTGAATCCGCAATGCCCAAAGCCGCTCAAGATACTCCGCTGCAACTCGACGTCATGGCGGTTGGCGCGCACCCGGACGATGTCGAGATCGGCTGTGGCGGCACGCTCGCGAAGCTTGTGAAGCAGGGGTATAAGGTCGGCATGGTGCATCTGACTGACGGCGAGCCGACGCCCCTTTCTCCAGGGCCGGAAGTGCGTCGGGACGAAGCGAAAAAGGCAGCCGAAGCGCTCGGCGTGCAGTACTGGACGATTCTCGATCTGCCGAACCGGCGGCTGTTCGATTCGTTCGAAGCCCGCTGCGCGCTCGCCAAGGAATTTCGTCGCTTTCGGCCAAGCGTAGTCATCGGCCTCGGGGACAAAACTCCGATGGCGTCACCCGATCACTGGCAGGCGATGCAGATCACCGACGCGGCGGTCTTCTATGCCCGGCTGACGAAGTGGGACGAGCATTTCGACCACCTGCCGGTTCATACGATCGGGGCCCAGCTCTATTTTCGCCTCGCGTTCGAACAGGCGAATATGATCGGTTATCCCAGCCACTTCACCGTCGATATTACCGACACCATCGAGCAGAAGCTGGCGGCGATTCGCTGCTATGAAACGCAGTTTCCCGCCGCGAAAGCGCACGTCTTCGATCGAGTGCGAGGCGCCGCACTTCTAGCAGGTGCGGCGAGTGGCTTTCATGCTGGCGAAACTTTTGTTAGCGTCCGCCCGCTCGGCTCGACCGACCTGGTAAAGACCGTGCTGCCACTGCTCGAACGTCCCCCGACCGGCGCTAGCGTTTGATTCATGGCAGTTCACTTCCGTGACTGCCGCAGTTCCTGCAGCGTCGCTTCCAGATCCGTCGGCAGCGGTGCGGTGAATTCGATCGGCTGTCGCGTGTGAGGATGCAGCAGCTTGATCCGCCGTGCGTGTAAGGCTTGTCTTCCAAGGATGACTGTGGGGTCATCCGTTCGCCGAATCTCGCCGAGCGTTAGTTCCGCTCGTCCACCGTACAGGCGATCGCAAAGCACTGGATAGCCAACGTGGGCCAAGTGGACGCGAATCTGGTGTGTCCGGCCCGTCTTGGGCAAGACTCGCACCGCCGCGAAGCCCTTGAAGCGTTCGAGCACTTCGTAGTAGGTCGAAGCGTCTTTGCTCGTCTCATGATCCGCGCGGATCGCCATCTTCTCACGGTGATGCGGATGGGCACCGATCGGCTGATTGATTTGGTCCGCGTCGCGGTCGGGAGTGCCCGCCGTAATGGCGAAGTATTCCTTCTCGGTCGTACGATCGGCGAATTGCTCGGCGAGTGCGAAGTGAACCGGATCGGTCTTCGCCACGACGATCACGCCGCTCGTGTCGCGATCGAGTCGATGCACGATCCCAGGTCGAGTCGGTCCGCCGGCCGCGCTGAGATTCTTGAAGTGATAGGCGAGGGCGCCCGCCATCGTTCCGGACCAATGTCCCCGGGCCGGATGCACGACCATCGCCGGCGGTTTGTTCACCGCGACGATGTACTCGTCCTCGTACAGGATATTGAGCGCGATTTGTTCCGGATTAGGCCCGGCAGCCGGCATCTCGGGGAGCACGATCGAGATTCGCTCCCCCTCGCTCAGCCGATAAGCGACTTTGGTCCCCTCGCCGTTCACTTTCACGCCGCCAGCACCGATGACGCGGCGCAACTGCATGCGACTATGGCGGGGGAGCGATTTCGCTAGAAACGCATCGAGACGGCTGCCGGCATCGTCCGGTCCGACGACCAGTTCAATCGGTTCGTCGGATAGCTCGTCGTCGATCGGCATGCCAGGACAGTCGGTAGGTTATTTCGCGTCTTCGGCAGGCGTAGCCGACTTTTCGGCGGGTTCATCGCTGGGAGGCGGCGTGCTGTCCGTCTCAGGCGCTGCCGGTGGAGCGTCGGCTGATGGGGCCGCGTCGGAGCCTTTTTCCGAAGCCGGAGCATCGGTTGCGGGCGAATCGGAGGCAGGAGCGTCCGAGGCAGGTGCATCACCAGGTGCCGGAAAGCTCAAGCCGCCCGACGATTTCTCGCCACTGGGTGCAACCGAGCCGCCGAAATCCGGCAGGCCGATATCAGGACGATCCGGCAGGTCGCCCGGCAGGCCAGGAATGGCGCCTGGGCGGCCCGATGGAACCGGCGCCGGACGCTTCGGGGTCTGCTTGGCCAACCATTCGAGCATCTTCAGCTCTTCCGGATTCGACAGCCGCTCCACGGATGCTTTCGCTTCCTGGCCAATCACGGTATCCGGGCTCGACTTGGCCACCTCTTCGTACAGCTTCTTGGCGTCTTCCGGCTTGAAGAGCGATTCCTGAGCTCGTGCCAAGCCGAAACCGGCCCGCGCCTGCAGCAGCGGATCGTTCGTGTACTTCAGGATCTCGGAATACAGAGCCACGGCCGTTTCAAGGCGCTTTTTCGACTCTTCACGGTCGGTAAACACTGCGGCAGCGCCGCGTGCTAGGTTCGAATCGGCCAGCGTCTGACGAGCCCAGTTCGCAGGTTCGCTCGTCTTCTCATCGTCGATGACCTTCTGCAGCGCCTCTTCCTGATTTCGCTCGCCGATCGCAGAAAAATACTGATTCCATGACGAAGCCGAAGCTTGCGCCTGCTGCGAGCTGTACCACCAAACGCCGATCACGACGGCCAGCGCCGCGAGCGTGCCCAGGCCGATGACCGGGAAGTATGGACGGATGTCCTCGATCTTTTCTTCGAGCCAAAAGGCCAGCTCGTTCTGCTGCAATTCGTGACGCTTGTTCATGATCGCCCAAACCTGGTGCCAGCCGTGCGATGGGCACAAGCCACGCGCTGGCGGGAAGAACGGCCCATCCTCAGGCCGAGTGTGCGACGTAAATATAGAAGCCACTGGTAAATATGGTCAAGACGAGCGAATCGCGACGTTGCGGTCAGCTCGGTCGACTCGCTTGTTCCGCTAGCACGCGCCGTCCGGCCTCCAGCACTTCAACGATTCGGTCCACATCGTAAACGCATCCGCCCCACGTGCCGCCGCCCACGCTTTGCAGAGCGGCCCACAGGCGAGTGTCGGCGGGTAACTGGGCATCGGGCCGCAAACCGGGATGGGCTGTTCGACTGGCGAGAACCCTGGCCCCTTCATCCGGCTCGAAGAACCGCTCGCCGTCGCCAATCATATCGACCGAGCCGATGAGCTCGTTGCGATCCACAAGAATGCGGATGGTATCGCCGTCTCGCAGCTTGCCAATCGGTCCGCCAGCGAGGGCTTCCGGTCCCACGTGACCGATGCACGCTCCAGTGCTGACGCCGGAGAACCGAGCGTCGGTCAGCACGGCGACTTCCCGGCCCCACTTGATGAACTTCAGCGCCGACGTGATCTGATAGGTCTCCTCCATGCCCGAGCCCATCGGCCCGCGTCCTGCCAGCACCAGCACATCACCCGGCTTGATCGGCTGATCGGTCTGGCCTTTGATCGCCGCAATAGCGTCGCGCTCGGTCGTAAAAACTCGTGCTCGGCCGACTTTTCGGTACACGCCGTCGGCATCCACCACGGCTGGATCGATCGCGGTCGCTTTGATGACCGAGCCCTCCGGGCACAAGTTGCCGACCGGAAAGCAAACCGTGCTCGTCAGCCCGCGCAACTTGGCATCGGCTGGGGGAATGATCACATCATCGGGATCGACGCCGTCGCGGTCGCGCAGCAACTGGCGCAGCTTCGTTCGCCTTTCGGACGTTTGCCACCAGTCGAGCATCTCGCCCAGCGGCTGACCGGTGATGGTCAGTGCGTCGAGTTTGAGCATGCCGAGTTCGCGCAGGTGCAGCATCACCTCCGGCACACCACCGGCGAGGAAGAATCGCACGGTCGGATGATTCACGGGCCCATTGGGCAGCACCGAGACGAACCGCGGCACCTGGCGGTTGATCTCGCTCCAGTCCTGAATCGTTGGCCGACGCAACCCAGCCGCGAACGCGACCGCCGGAACATGCAGCAGCAAGTTGGTCGAACCGCCGCAGGCCGCGTGCACGACCATGCTGTTGTAGATGCTCTCGTCGGTCAGGACGTCTCGCAGCTTCATCCCTCGAGTTGCAAGCTGATGCACGGCCCGCGCACTGCGAGTTGCCAGATCTCGCCAGATCGGCTGACCGCTTGGAGCGAGCGCCGAGTGCGGCAGGCACATGCCCATCGCCTCAGCGACAACTTGTGCGGTCGCGGCAGTGCCCAAAAATTGGCAACCGCCTCCGGGCGAAGCACACGCCGCGCAACCGGCGATCGAGGCTTCGTCAAGTGTGATCTCGCCGTGCGCATAGCGGGCGCCGATTGTCTGCACCTTCGCCGTGTCTTCGCCTTTCACCGGCGGCAGCGTCACGCCGCCGGGCACGATGATGGATGGGATATCGGTCAGCCCGGCGAGGGCGATCATCATCGCCGGCAGCCCTTTGTCGCACGTCGCCACGCCGACGATGCCTGCGCGATGTGGCAGCGAACGAGCCAGGCGGCGAAACACGATCGCGGCGTCGTTGCGATACGGCAGGCTGTCGAACATGCCCGTCGTGCCCTGCGACCGACCGTCGCACGGATCACTGCAATACGCCGCAAACGGCACACAGCCGCTCGACTTAAACTCCTGCGCCGCCGCTTGCACGAGCAGACCCACTTCCCAGTGTCCGGTGTGAAACCCCAGCGCGATTGGCGTTCCATCCGGCGCCCGCACACCGCCTTGTGTGCTCAGGATGAGATACTGCGGCCCCAGCAGGTCCTCCGGCTTCCACCCCATGCCGGCACTTTGCGTAAGACCGAACAAATCGCCGCTCGACCAGTTACGCAGCATGTCGTCGGTCAGCGGCAGTTGTCCAACCGGCCCGGATGCGGCGGTGGTGATGTCATAAACCGACGGATCACTCGTTTCGAGCAGCGACCGAATAGCGGAGCGAGCGGCAGGGACAGCAGACATGCGTCGATCTCGAGCAGAGCGCGGAACTAAAACCTGATCATACCCCAAAAAGCAGATTTCGACCCGCAATGATTCCGCCCCCTTAGCTGGAGCGTAACACGCTCCGGAGAACAACCAGACCACTCTGCTACTCGAACGACCCAACGCCCCCCGACCAATGGTCCCCGATTCGCCCTTCACTGGCCGCACCCCAACGCCCAATCGCTCCTTCACGACCACCCTTTTTCACCACTCCGTTGAAAAACCGCCCAGGTTTTTCACCAAATAACCGCTCCCCAGGGGCCCCCAACTTGGTGAAAAACCCTCCGAGTTTTTCACCACCCAGCCTGTTCCCGGCCTAAATCGAGCGATCTTCGTTTCGAAGGGTGCGCTACCCGGAAGGGAAAGTTAACGTCCATTGCTTGTGTGGATTTGGTGTATTATTTGGAATAAACTGTTGAATTATAGATAAGTTATTGTGATGTGTCAAGCGGCAAGCCGCCAGCCAGCTTGGGTCGGGAGTCGTCGCGGCTCAGGATCTCACTACTCCCATCGTCTTGACGGCGAGGACTCCCGACCCCTTTCGCTTAATCTGCCGATCGGCCACTGAATTGCCAATCTGCAAGGCCGCTGAGGCGGAGCCCTCTCGCGGGGCGGCGAGGCGGAGCCCCGCGTCAGTTTCGCCCCAGGCTGGAGCCTGGGACGGAGATCGATGTATGCACGATCGGTTATTCTTAACTCGGCGTCCGGTCCCGCGACCAAAACCGGAACCCAGCCGCCAGTAGCACAGGGATCGCAATCGAAACCGCGAGCGCTAGTGGCAGCCAGTGAAAGCGGTTCGCTACCTCGCCGAATGCCGCATAGGCCAGCGCCAGCCCCAGGTTGCTCAGCAGCATCGGCGGCAGAAACCTCCGCCAGGCGAGCCCGTGCATGCCCATGATCAGCACCGTTGCCTCCGCCAGCACGGGCACACCGCGGCCAATCACCAGCAGCGTCGGCCCGTACGCATCGACTAGCCGGTTCGTTCGCTCTAAATCGCTCGGCCGCGTCAGCCAGCCGACCAGTTGCTGGCCCCAGCGGCGAGCGAGGGCAAAACCAATCGCTGCCCCGAGGCTCATCCCCAACCACGCGGCGAACGTTCCGGCTGTCACGCCCAGTTTGTAACCCGCCAGCGTCGCGACCACGCTACTTGGCACCGGCAGGAACACATCGGTCGCCAGCAAGCCGACCACCATGCTGGCAATGACCAAACCGGACCGCGGCTGGCTTTGCCACTCCTGCCACCACGCCTCGATCTGCGTCCCAAAGAGCAGGAACGGGATGATCGGGATCAGCAGAACCGCGATCATTGGCAGCATCGGGCGAAGCAAGGCACGCATCGAGGAGTAGTTCTCTGTAATCCGTTTTCAGTGAGCAGTCAGGGGAAGTGGACAGTAAACAGTTCACAGTAAACAGTGTCGCAAGCAAAGCCGCTGCTATGTCCTCAACCCACCGCTTCCCGTTTCCGCTTTCCGAACGGAACCCTGAACCCTTACCCCAGCGCCTCCCCCCTGTCTCCCGCCCACCCTATAATAGCCCCCGTGAACACCGAACGCTGGCTACAGTTTCATACGGTGGCGCTGGCCATCATGGGCACCTGGTTCCTCGGTTGGGGACAGGAAAGTTGGGCTCTTCCGTCGGCGTTGACCGTTGCGGGGATTGCCTCGCTCCTCCCATTGCGGTTTGCCCGCTACCTGCGAGTCAACCGCCTGGTGGCAAACATCGGTGCCCTGGCCGCGGTTGCCTGGTCGCTCCGCGACTTTTTCCGCCTGGCGAGCGAAGCTCAGTTGCTCGCCATCGCCGACATGCTCATCTACCTGCAGATGGTGCTCCTGTTTCAGCAGCGCACCAACCGCGTTTATTGGCAACTGCTCGTTCTGAGCGTTTTGCAAGTGGTCGTTGCGGCTGCGTTGAACCTGGGGCCGCAGTTTGCGCTGCTGCTGGCGGTTTACATGGCGGTTTCCGTCTCGACGCTCGTCCTGCTCTGCATCCATGGCGAGCGACTTCCAGAACCGCAAACCAAGGCCAATTCCGAAGAGGCACCGCCGGCGCCGTGGCGTGTTCTGCTGGCAGCGCCGCAGGTCGTGGTGCCCATCGAGCCCGAAGTAAACCCGCAAGCGACTCAACGCTTGTTCTTCCGGCAGGTCGGCTTGCTTACTGGCGCCACATTCTTGTTTACCATTGTCTTTTTCTACGCCACGCCTCGCCTCGGCGATGGAGCCTGGGTCGGGTCACGGCCCGGCGGCCTTACAACGACCGGATTTTCGCCCGAGTTGTTTCTCGAGGATTCAGGCACGGTCCAGCAGAACAACCAACTCGTGATGCGGGTTCACTTCTCCCGCCTCATCGATCGCAAGCCGTATGCGCTGATTGACGAACCGTACTTCCATGGTGTCGTGTTGACCGAATACCGGGTCGGGCCCGACGGAGCCCGGTGGGTCGCGCCGCTGACAAGTCGCCGCCGCGGTCAACAAGTGTCGCGACACATTAGCCAGCCATCGTCGGCGCTCACCTTAGTTCGGCAGGATGTTGCCCTCGAAAATGCGAACTCTCCGATCCTGTTCGCCGTGATGCCGATTCACCCTCTGAGCGATACACCCGACGATCTGCGGCACCTGCGCGTGTCGAGCCGGCTGGTGCGAGTCGTCAACGACGAATTCGCAGCCCAGCGCGAGTATCGCTACTCGCTCGGAACGATGGCGTTCCGCTACGGCCGACAATTGCATGCCACTCCGCACGTCAACGCAAATCTCACACGCTGGGACTCCGTGGTCCTCTCGGACGAACTGGCCGCTCTCACGGAGTTCAGTGCCGAGCAATTCCCGGTGGTGAACCGCGTGGCTGAGCAAGTTCTGGCGGATGAGGGTCTGACCGACGCCCCGCGTTTCGAACAAATTCTAGCCCTGCAGCGACATTTTCACGCCCCGGGGCGCTACAAGTATTCGCTCAATCTCAACTTTGTTCGCAATCGCGAACTCGATCCGCTGGAGGACTTCCTCGCCAATCACCGCACCGGCCACTGCGAGTACTTTGCCAGTGCCTTGGCGATGATGCTTCGCAGCCGAGGCATTCCATCGCGGATTGTGAATGGCTATCGGGGTGGTGAGTTCAACTCGCTCGGCAACTACTACCAGGTCCGGCAGAAGCACGCTCATGCCTGGGTCGAGGCTTATCTCAGCGCCGAAGACACTCCATCCGGCGAACTCGCCGGTCTGCCGAGTGCTGGCGGTTCGTGGTATCGGCTCGATCCGACCCCGGCCGCCTTTCGCCCCAGCACTCAGTTCGATCCCTCGCTGGTAACTCAAGTCGGCGATGCGTTCGACTACGTCGATTTGCTCTGGCGCGACTATGTGCTTGGCCTCAATTCTTCGCGGCAGAAGGACACGTTCTACGATCCGCTTACCAATCGCACGGCTGGTTCCATCCCAAGTTGGATGGAGGTCAGCAGAGTGCAATCGATGGTCAACCGGCTTCGCGGCAGATCGTTTCGCGAGACCTCTGAGCAGCGCGATTCCAAAAGCGGTTGGTCTTTGGCAATTGTCGGCGCCGTTCTGCTGCTAATCTTGGCCGCGGTGGGTAGGACGCTGTACGCCTTCTGGCGGGACCGGAAAGACTGGCGCTGGTTGTTCGGTCGCAGGGCAGGGGGGGCGGACCGAGCCAGTGTGGAGTTCTATCGCCGCTTGGAAAAATTACTCGGCCGGCTGCAGTTGCGGCGTAACCCGGGACAGACGCCTTTGGAATTTGCTCGCCAGGCCGCAGACTCGCTTCGAGTGATCATCCGCGACACGCCACTCGCCGAAGACGTGGCCGATCTACCTTCGCTCCCGGCCCGGATCGTGACGGCGTACTATCAGGTCCGCTTCGGCGGCGTCCAACTGGATAGCACGGAAGCGGCTGCCATCGAACGCTCGTTAAATGTGCTACTGCAAGTGACCGGCAAAACTCGTCGGCACTGAGCGGCTCGGGATGGCAGCATGAAACGAAAAAAGGCCGGCGGAACATCGCGTTCCGCCGGCCTTCGTTATTGTGTTCTGCGTATCGCACGCTTCTCTTAGAAGTTCGCTCCGACACCGGTGTCCACATTGCCCACCATGTGGAAGTGGTTGTGATCGATGTAGATCACTTCCTGGCTGTCTTCGTCCACCAGGGTGTGCGGCACCGGCCAGCCGACGCGGGTGATCTCGGTGTAATAGATGGTGCACTTGTAGTGAGCGTGGTGCAACTGCACGGGGCCGAGCAGCGGCACGACACGCGGCGGATCGACATAGTCGGCGATCTTCTCTTTCACGATGCGGACGTTGTTCCGCTGACGCTCGTGCAGGAACGGCAAGCCACCCTGAATCGGGTTGGCACGCTCCCAGGAGCGAATCACTTCGTCGTCGCTCGGCGGATCCAAGGCCACAGCCGGACCACCTGGCACGAGAGGACCGAGAATCGGTGCCCGCTCATAGCGTTCGTGATTCCAGAACTCGTCTTCCTTCTTCTTTTGGAAGTACGGGCTCACTGGGATCGGAATGCCTAGGATACCGAGGTCGGAGCCGACGGTGATGCCCACGCAGCCGGTTTGCGAAACGGCCATGGTCGCCATCATGAGACCAAGTGCCGCGAGAACCATCCTCTGAGACATGACTGTTCCTCGATGTTGCTGCCGGATCACCCGGCCGAGGGTGCTGGCGACCGCTTGAGGCTTCGTGCTTCAAACGGCAGCGGGACGTGCCCGTCGTTATCCAGGTCTATTTATCGTGTTAACTTGGATCGAACTTGCGGATTTTTCTGGTCATAACGAAAAATCCGGCCGGACTTCATCGACCAGCCGCCAGTCGCAACTTGAGAACGCGACCTGGAATGTGAATCAAGCGGCAGGTGGAGAAGAACCACAAAGGCTCAAAGACACGAAGAAGTGCGGCTGAAGCATGCGCTAGCAGCATTCTTCTTGGTGCCTTCATGCCTTTGTGGTTCACTTTCCAGCCTCGGTCCGCGCACGAAAAAACCTCCGCAAAGCTTTCGCTCTGCGGAGGTTTCATGCGTCACGTTACGTGCGGGGTACGTGAGGCGGGCCTGGGCCCCGCCGGGTTGAACTTCGGTGTTCGGAAGTTCAGGTTTGCTGTCAGACTCGCATCCGAGACCGTGGATCTCGCCGGCGACTTACCACTTCCGCGACCAGTGGCGGCGATCTTTGAAGTCGAGCTGCCACCAACCGTCGTCCCATTCCAACGTCACCTTACGCCAGCCCAGCGGCACTTGCGGGTAAGGATAGAACGGACCGATGTACGGCCAGGCGGTCGGCGAGTACTGCTTCGGATAGGTCACCGCAGCGTAGTTTGGCGAAGCTGCGTAGGTCGGCCAGGCATACCCCGGCAGATTCGGGTGATCGTAGCGGGCCGGGGCGATGCCGACACCGCTGCCCGGTGCGTACATCGGAACGGGGCCACCAGCACCCGGGCCACCGACCATGCCGCCGGCCAAGGCCGGATCGCAGTTCGGATCGACACCGACGCTTCGGGCTTGCGAGTAAGCCAGCGGAACCTGGTTCGCATGAGCCGGGTAATTCGACGCGGCCGCACGCATCGGCTGAGGAGCGCCCATGATCGGCGTCGAAACCGGCTGGGCGGATACACCCGTGCCAATAGCTCCACCGCTGGTGAGCACCGAGTTGCGGGCCGGCGTCGGAGCAATTTCCTGGGCCGAAGCCTGACGAGCCTGCGGCTGAGTCGGCAGTACTTCTTCGCGGCTAAACGCCGGCTGGACAGCCGAGGTGCCCTTATCGAGCACTTCCAGATCGTTCACCACCTGCTTCACACCAGCAACGCGGCGAGCGATGTCGAGCGCCTTGGCTTGATGCTCAGGCGAGGCAACGCGGCCCGACATCCAGACCGTGCCTTCCTCCACCTGCAGGTCGATGCTGAAGCCTTTGAGATTGCCGTTGCTTTTCTCAGCTTGCAGCTTTTCAACAATCACGCGAGCGATCTCTTGATCGTCGCCCATCGCCAGCGCTGGCCCAAGCATCGTGCAGGCGCAGACCGCTAGCCTGAAAACGTAACGTCGCATGGATTCCCCCCTCCTGGAGTTTTAATTCCGTTGTCTTGCAAGCGAGTTCCTGCTGCAGCCCAGCCTCAGGATTTCTGAGGATCAGCCGTGCAGCACATGCCGGTTGCGGCTCTTGAGAAACAAAGGAACTCGGCAAGTCAGATTCGGAAAAGCAGGCAGATGGCCCAGCGACGTATGCCGCCAATCATGGCATAGCCCCCGCTGCACAAAGCGAGCGTTTCGCGCTGTGCACGTCGCAGTACATCTACCCGCAATAGATTGTCGGCGACCGGTCGTGCGGGAAGGTAGGTTTTTTTCGATTTTACCGGTGGTTCGAATGGCAAGAAATGCCCGGAAAACGCCGGAAAAGCAGGCTGCGCGATAAGCTGTAACGGTTACCGAGACCTTGCAGCCAAACGGCCCGGCCGCGGAAACGAAACCGTCAGCGTGGCGGGCCTAAGCAAAGCGTGGCCCCGTGCTTGGAAAGTGAGATCAGTGAAGATGAAGTTCTCTCAAAACCCGGTCACGCGGAGCGGTCCGCTGAAGTCGAGCGTCGCGCCAACCGCCATCAGGGAGAAGGTCGTCCCGCAGTAGATCCAGCACTCGCTACGGCAACCGATCGCTAGCATCGTGGCGACAGCAATAAAAGCCAGGCAGCCAAAGAAGCAGCTTCGGCAGAGCGACTGTGTCCAACCGCTTTGCGGCAACCGGGCAAGCACCACGCTGGCCAGTCCAAGAAACTGCAGCACCCAAATGCCCCATGCAGAAAGGGGCTCGACGAGATCGAGCATCGCACCGCTCCTGAATCCATTCAGTCGGATCGTCGCGGCCTTACTGGAGCGACGGCCCATGTTATGGGCTCAATCCTTGAGCCCGTAAAGGCCAGTCGCGAGAGCGATAATCGTGCCGCCAACTCGGATTGGGTCAGCGGCCGGCCACGAACTTGAACCAAAACGCGTTATTCGGCGGATTTCGTTCGTGTTTTTTCGGCAACCTATCCGTGCCGCTCACGAGACGGCGTTCGATGAACTTACAAAGTCAGAACCGGAGCGATGAAAAAATTACAAGATCCAGCAGCCGCTGCCTGAAACGCGATTCGCCAGGGGCGCACGAAAAAGCGTCGCCCGACTGGACGACGCTTTGAGTGGACTTTTTCGGTTTGCAGTGCTCTACCGCTTGTTGCGATTTGCCGATCGGGAGTCGCGACCGCTTTCGTCGGGCAGGATCTTGCGAATCTCCGAGTCGAGCTCGCTCGCATGAATGTTGCGATTCACGACCCGACCTTTGGAATCGATCAGGATCATCGTCGGCAGCGTGAGAATGCCCATCTCGTTCGCCAAACGGCTATCGAGCCCGCCCGGCTCATAGACCTGCGGCCAGGAGAGCGGCTTCGACTTGAGGTAGCCCGAGACGTCGGCGGCAGCGTTGTCGAGGTTTACTCCAATCGGCGAGAAGCCGCGCGAGCCATACTTTGCTTGCAGATCTTTGATGAGCTGCAAGTCCTGCTTGCATGGCTCGCACCAGGTCGCCCAGTAGTGCACCAGAATTACCCGGCCGTTCAGCTTGGCCAGGTTCACCTCGCGTCCGTCAACCGCTTTTGCCGTCAATTGCATCGGCTTGCCAACCGATTCGAGTCGTCGCTTCGCACCGGCAGCCTTTTTCGCGATATCGGTGTCGCCGAAGCTTGTCACGATCTTTCCGAACCACTCGATCGCTTCGTCGTCCTTGCCGGTGAATTCATAGCCGATCGCCAGCTGCAGCATTGCCTCGGCCGCGTCCGGGCTGTCGGCGTACTGGTTGACGAATGCCTCGAGCGACTTCATCCAGTCGTCGTTGATCTCCTGAAAATTCGCATCCTGGTCCTGTAGCGCCGTGTTGTACTCCGCTTGCATGACGCGGAATTGCACGAAGGGCACTAACTCCTTCGCATCAGGCAATTTCGAAACGTAGTCGTCGAGCGCTTTGAGCTGGGCAATTCCGTTCGGAAAGGCTCCCGACTGAGTCGCTGCGCCGACCGTTTCGGCAAACTGCCGGACCCAAACGTTGCGGTCTTCGGTCTTACCCTCGTCGTGCGATTGCTGAATGAGTTTCGTTAGCAGCTTGGTGCGGTCCGTGTTCAACTCCGCCTGCTCGTTGGCACCGCGAGCGGCCATCAGTGCCTTATCAACCTTCTCCAAATCCGTGATCAGCTTCTGCATCTCGGGCGAAACGCCCATCGGTTCGTTCTCGCCACCGGCCTCGGCGCGACGGGCGAGTAGCTGTCCCTGGAAGAAGTAGCCAGGGGCTGCGACCGCGTCGCCCGTGAGGTTCTTCGGCAGGTCGATCAGGCGCCAGACATCACCTACCTTCACGAGCGTGCCGACCACCAATTGCGTGTGTTTTTTGTCCGTCTCGACTACGGCTGCGACGTTGTCGTAAACGACCACGTCCTTCGTCGAGCCTTCATTGCCCGCGGGAACGATACCCGGCTGGCTGGCTCCGAAATTTACCCATTCCGAACGCTTGCCGACAACAGTTTGCTTCCGCGCCGCCTCAGCGAAGCCCTTTGACGCAGCAGCTACTTTTTCCTGCAGGTCCTTGGTCTGCTCGTCACTGAGTCCGAGATTCGAAAGCTCGCTCGGCGTTACGAGAAGCAATCTAAAGCGAGCACTGTCGCCGTCACGAAGTGCGGCGACCACTTCCGCCGTCACTTCTTCTGCTGAGATCAGTTTCCAGGCGTCGATCTGCGCATCTTCGTCTTGATCGAGACCCCAACGAATGCCTCCTGTACCGAGCCAGCGATACTGGTCCGCCTTGCCGTTGAAGTCGGCGTCGATATCGCGGTAAACCTCAATGCTGTCTTTGTAGTAGCACCACTGGTCGACCTTGTTGTCACCGTTAGTATCGAGGAACCGGCGCAGGATTTGACCCGAGTCGCCACGGACCACCCAGCCGGAGAGCCCACCGATTGTTTCGTTGGCGACGGTCGCTTTCTCGGCGTCTTCGCGAGTCGGCTGATCGTACTTCACATCGAGCTGCACCGGCGCCAGCTTCAGCGCATCGGCGCCAGAAGGTTTCTGGGCACTCGCCAGCGATGCGGCGCCGCAAGCCGCCGAAAAACCGGCTGCAAAAGCGAAGCGGCCGAGAAGAGAGCGATTACTGTTTTTCATGGCAAAAAGATTCCCTCGCGGCAACGGTCCTTGGCCTGTACGAGTGGCGTCCGAGGAGGGCACACCACAAGTCAATTGGTCGGACCGATCACCACGTGCTCATGACCAAAATGGGCAAACTTTCCCGATTGTATCGGCCCCCGGACCTGGCTCCGAAGGTCAATTCCGGGCTATTCGCTCAAGTGAAGTCTGCGATCGACCGATGAATGCCCGGTTGACGAGCGTCCCGGACTGACCGAGATGCGGTGGCGGCGACCCTTTGACAAGGTCTGCAAGCTGTCTAAAATCGATGACTTCCGCTCAATTGGAGCGGTACGGGCGGTTAGCTCAGTTGGTTAGAGCGCGTCGCTGATAACGACGAGGTCAGAAGTTCGAATCTTCTACCGCCCACTGTGAGCGTTGGCGATCTTTCCCAGCCGTTGTAGCGACGTCTGTTAAGACATGCGTTACTTGGCGGTTTCAAGGAAGGTCGGCCAATGTCTCAACCGTCAGTTGACGGTGGTCGATAGCTACCTGTGCAACACGTTTGATTCGGTTTTAGAGCCGAAAAGCCGTGTTTCCAGGGTGCCGGCTCGCTCTGAAAGGAGCGTTGCCGCGGACTCCCGCGAAATCTGAAAGGGGCCATTCACAGGCTCTTCATGTTTCGATATAGTTCGGAAGTCGCAGCCACCAACTGGCGTTCCCATGGGGACGTAGCTCAATTGGGAGAGCACTGCCTTTGCAAGGCAGGGGTTGAGGGTTCGATCCCCTTCGTCTCCACTCCAAAAGACGAATCCTTTTTCGCCTCGCGAGAAGCGGTTTGGGGGCCTGAAAAAAAGATTTGACAGGCCTTGTCGGGGATTGAAGAAGCGATATATTTGAAGACGACAAAAGGAAACTTACTGAGAGCGGATTGGATCGAAGCGAAGTCAGCTCCACGCGGTTAAAAATCTTTCTGCCCCGTGTTGACAGTGATTTCGCAAAGCTCTAAACTCGCCCCTTCCCCTTGAGCGAATTTCGACAAGGGAAACTCACTGGGTGAGAGACAGCATCGGGTCGCTTTAGCGATTGCGATATTGTCTCCTGCTCAGTCAGGGCGACGCCCGTGATGATGAATCGCGGTGGTCGCGTTTTGATCTTTGACAATCTGGTTGATTGGTAGATGGCATCTTCGTGAGGGTGTCCGTGGCCCGATTTCGATTGGGCTCATGGTCATCTGTCACGGTCTCAAGCGCGTCTGCAAGCTGCTCCCGTGAGGGCATCAGCAGCAGACAGAGATGAAAGTAAGAGTAAATCGTTACAAAAGCTGCTGGACTTGCCCGCGAGGGTCGGTCTGGTGAGTGTAGCTGCCATTGATTCGAATTCGAATCTGCGTAGATCGCAAGATCGACGAGGGAAGAGAGTTTTGAATATTTGTGGTCAAGCTAATAAGGGCGCATGGGGGATGTCTTGGCATCAGAAGGCGATGACGGGCGTGGAAGACTGCGAAAAGCCAGGGGTAGTTGTCAAACAAACATTGATTCCTGGATTCCCTAATTGGTGTGCACTGAATCCATAGGTGCCCACGGCCAACCCGGTGAACTGAAACATCTAAGTAACCGGAGGAAGAGAAAGAAAAATCGATTTCGTCAGTAGCGGCGAGCGAACGCGAAACAGCCCAAACCGCGGAGGTTTTCCTCTGCGGGGTTGTAGGGTCCTTCACATGGGAGTTACAAAGCCATAACTAACAGAACGGCATGGAAAGGCCGACCGCAGAGGGTGACAGTCCCGTACGTGAAAGTTAGTGGCCTCCCGAGGGATACCTGAGTAAGTCGAGTCACGTGAAACCTCGACTGAATCTGCGGGGACCATCCCGTAAGGCTAAATACTCTCTGATGACCGATAGCGAACTCAGTAGGGCGACTGAAAGATGAGAAGAACCCCGTCGAGGGGAGGATAGTGAACCTGAAACCATGCGCTTACAAGCGGTCGGAGCACTATGGTCCTTGTGACAATGTGTGACGGCGTGCCTTTTGCATAATGATCCGGCGAGTTACCGTCAGTGGCTTGGTTAAGGCCTTACGGGCTGAAGCCATAGGGAAACCGAGTCTGAATAGGGCGAAATTGTCGCTGGTGGTAGACCCGAAACTGCGTGATCTACCCATGAGCAGGTTGAAGCGCGGGTTAAACTGCGTGGAGGACCGAACCCACTTGGGTTGAAAACCGAGGGGATGACTTGTGGGGAGGAGTGAAAGTCTAATCAAACGCAGAGATAGCTGGTTCTCACCGAAATAGCTTTTGGGCTAGCCTCGAGCAACTATGTACTGGGGGTAGAGAGACTGAATTGGCATGGGGGCCCTTCCAGGCTACCCAGCCTGACCAAACTCCGAATACCAGTATAACTATCTCGGGAGTCAGTCCCTGAGGGATAAGCTTCAGGGACGAGAGGGAAACAACCCAGACCATCTGCTAAGGCCCCTAAATGATACTCAGTCACTAAGGAAGTGAAGTTGCAGTGACAGCCAGGATGTTGGCTTAGAAGCAGCCACCATTTAAAAAGTGCGTAACAGCTTACTGGTCGAGCAATTTCGCGCCAATAATGATCGGGAGTAAGTATCATGCCGAAGCAATGGATTCGAAAGAGTGGTAGGTGAGCGCTGTACAGCAGATACAAGCGATACGGTAACGAATCGTGCCGGGCTGTACAGGTGATTATGCCGGAATGAGTAACGATAAAACAGGTGAGAATCCTGTTCGCCGAAAGCCTAAGGTTTCCTGGGGAAGGGAAATCCGCCCAGGGTTAGCCGGTACCTTAGTCGAGGCCGAAAGGCGTAGACGATGGATAGCAGGTCAACATTCCTGCGCCGGTAATGTGAACCGATGGAGGGACGGCGTTTGGAGAGTGAGCGGTACGACTAGAAATGTCCGTGGAGTACACTGAGGTGTGGGATAGGCAAATCCGCCCACGCAAGCCAAGGTGTAAGCCCGAGAGCGTTCAAGTTCTCGAAGTCACTTGAAGGACGTCCAAGAAAATCTTCTAAGGGTTAAAGCATTATTGACCGTACTAAAACTGACACAGGTAGGCGAGACGAGTAGTCTAAGGCGCTCGGGAGAACGGTGGTTAAGGAACTCTGCAAAATGATCCCGTAAGTTCGCGATAAGGGATGCCTGGGCAACCAGGCCACAGAAAATCGGCTCTAGCAACTGTTTATCAAAAACACAGGACTCTGCTAAATCGTAAGATGATGTATAGAGTCTGACGCCTGCCCGGTGTTGGTAGGTTAAGGAAGAGGGTCAGTCGCAAGACGAAGCTCGCAACCGAAGCCCCAATAAACGGCGGCCGTAACTATGACGGTCCTAAGGTAGCGAAGTTCCTTGTCGGGTAAGTTCCGACCTGCATGAATGGCGTAATGACTGGAGCACTGTCTCAACCACCGACCCGGTGAAATTGTAGCCGTGGTGAAGATGCCACGTTCCCGCGGTTAGACGGAAAGACCCCATGAACCTTTACTGTAGGCTGATATTGGGCTGAGGTACGTTTTGTGTAGGATAGGTGGGAGGCTTTGAGGCGGTAGCGCCAGCTATCGCGGAGCCGTCGTTGAAATACCACCCTGAATGTGCTTTAGTTCTAACTTTGACCCGTGAAACCGGGCAAAGGACAGTTTCAGTTGGGCAGTTTGACTGGGGCGGTCTCCTCCAAAAGAGTAACGGAGGAGTGCAAAGGTACCCTCAGACTGGTTGGCAATCAGTCGCCGAGCGCAATGGTAGAAGGGTGCTTAACTGCGAGAGTCATCACTCGAGCAGGTACGAAAGTAGGTCATAGTGATCCGGTGGTCCCGTATGGAAGGGCCATCGCTCATCAGATAAAAGGTACTCTGGGGATAACAGGCTGATCGCCACCGAGCGTCCACAGCGGCGTGGCGGTTTGGCACCTCGATGTCGGCTCATCACATCCTGGGGGTGAAGAAGCTCCCAAGGGTTTGGCTGTTCGCCAATGAAAGTGGTACGTGAGCTGGGTTCAGACCGTCGTGAGACAGGTCGGTCCCTATCTGCCGTGGGCGTACGAAATTTGAGGAGGTTCTTCTTTAGTACGAGAGGATTTAGAAGGACGTACCTCTGGTGTCCCAGTTGTCATGCTAATGGCACGGCTGGATAGCTAAGTACGGAAAGGATAAACGCTGAAAGCATCTAAGCGTGAAGCCCTCTCCAAGATCAGATTTCGTAGCACATATGTGCGGGAGTCCCCTGGAAGACGACCAGGTTGATAGGCCGGATGTGTACGCGTAGTAATACGTTTAGCTAACCGGTACTAATGGACAAACGCTTGGCCACATATATTCAACACTCTCCCAAGGCAGCTTAGGACGATTAGCTCCGCTAACGTCTCGGCGCTGGGACAGAAGAGAAGCGGTTCACTCGCGGGCTTCGGCTCGCCGGATCGCACGCCATCTGCCATCAACAAGATTCGGTACGCCAGGTTTAATCGCCTGGCGTACTGCTTCCCGGTGACCACATCCGAAAGGCCACACCCGTTCCCATCCCGAACACGGTAGTTAAGCTTTCGGAGCCGATGATAGTGCAACAAACGCGAAAGTAGGTATCGCCGGGGTTTTAAAAAACCTCCGTGATCGTAAGATCACGGAGGTTTTTTTGTTTCTTGGGGCTATTTCAGGTACTGCTGGGCACCGTCGAGGCTCAGCATACTCGTGGGTCGGTAATGAGTTCGGATGTGGTTCGTAGCGCTGCTGCGCGTCTGCAGTGGCGGCTTCAGGCAGTTGAGGCGCGGGTCGAGGGCGCTGATTCGTTACGGGAAGTGACTTCCGCGATCGATGACTGCTTGGACCAGCTCTGCAGCCTTGGTTTGTGGGGGCGGGAGAACGAGATTCCCTCTTCGGAGCTTTGGAAGATCGCCGGCGAAGTGCTCAGCCGCGGGTGGATGCAAAACCGCGCGCGGACTAAACCGCGCGGATACGCCGGCGATTACGAATTGCTCGGCCGAATAGTCCGCAATCAACTCTGTGAGGATCCGCTTGGCAGTCTCTTCGATCAGTACTTTCAAAACCTGGCGGCGCCGCGGGCGGTGCAGAATCGAACGGAATTGGTGGGGCAGTGGATTGTCGAGCGTGTCTCGCAGACGAATTCGGTCCAGCAAGTAGTGGTAGTCGGAAGTGGGCCTGCGTATGACGTCGAACTCGCGGCGAAAGGACTGAATACTCACGATCTCGGACGGTTGCGAGTGCGCCTGCTGGATTACGATCCGCAGTCGCTGGAAGATGCTCGAACTCGGCTGGAGCGACTACTTCCGCCGGGAAATCTGGAGTTGGAAGCAGGTGGCCTGTTCAGGATTCCCGACCGGCCCAAGCTCGGCAGCCTATTGAGTGGCGCCGATCTGCTGATTTCCGTGGGGATGTTTGACTACCTCGACGATGCGCAAGCTGCCCGCATGCTGGCGGAGTTCTGGCGGCACGCTAAACCGGGGGGCGAGGTGGTCATCTTCAACTTTTCGCCGCGAAATACCAGCCGAGCCTACATGGAATGGATCGGAAACTGGTACTTAATCTACCGAGACGAGGCCGACATGTGCCGCATGGCCGCCAACGCCGGCATCGAAGCAGATGTATGTCAGATCGGCAGCGAGCCACTGGGCGTTGATCTCTATCTGCGCTGCCGTAAAGGTTAGTGCGGACTGCTGCAGGCCGCGGCACGGGACCCCCACATGAGTCACCAGCGTGTAACGAGCCGGCTATGAAACGCTCGAGGAGCTGGATTCGTCTAATTGTATGTGGAAAATGCAGAAAATAGGGATCAGAATACGGGCGTTGCGAGTAACAACGAAACAAAGGCCTTCCGGCGATGAAAACGATGTGGCTGCCTGGCGTGTTGGTGTTAGCGAATGGCTTCCTCGCAGTGCAGGGGCAAGACGTTCCCATCAGCGAACCGATTGAGGTGATTTCGCGGCCTGCTGCGCCTCCCGCCGCCGCTCCGCCACCGGCCGGCTCATCGACGGTCCGTTCCGAAAATGAGGGGACTGAAGTCGAACCGAACCGCAGTCCTATTGAGCCTCTCAAGCCGAATTACATCAAGCTTCACCTGCTGGATGGCAACGTCATTAGCGGTGATCTATCCGTGAGCGAAATTGAAGTCGCTACCGAGTTCGGCAAGCTGGTCGTCCCGATTGAAAAGATCCGCAGTTTTCGGCCAGGCCTGGATAGCTATCCAAAAATGGCAGCCGAAATCAAGCAAAAGATCGAGGACCTGGGATCCGACGACTACAAAACTCGCGAGCAGGCTCACAAGGACCTCGCCGCCATGGGCCCGCGACTCAGGGAGGAATTAGAGCGCCACATCAACGATGAGAATGCCGAAATCAAACGACACGTCGGCGAGATCCTTAAGGAGATTGAGGAGCAAGCGGAAGAAGCACAAGACGAAGAAGAGGGAACTGCAACCGATCCCACGATGATCCGGCTCGATACGGTCGTCACGACTGACTTCACGGTTGTCGGTAAGGTATCACCGAGCGAGTTCACCGTCGAAAGCAAGTACGGGCCGCTGACGGTTGCCATGGCCGACGTTCGGTCTGGCGAACGGCCGACGGGAGAAAAGGAGTCGCTCCGCAAAAGCGTCACTGTGGCCGGCGAGAACCTGGCGCAGCGAAGCTTCAAGAGCTCAGGAATTCGTGTCCAGGCCGGCGACCGAATCACGGTCAAAGCTGACGGCAATATCGTCATGTCGCCTTGGGGAAGCAACGCGTCCTCAGGGCCTGATGGCATGCCGAATTATGGCTGGTATGTGCCGAGCCAAATTGCCGGCGGTGCTCTCGTGGCCCGGATCGGTGAAAAAGGAACGATCTTTAAGGTCGGCAAACAATCATCGTTCAACGCAAAGTCGTCAGGCACGCTGCAATTCGCCATCGGCATGCAGGGCGAATATGCAGGGGAAGGCTATCAATTCCCCGGCGAGTACCGGTTGAAGATCAAAGTTGATCCAAGATGACCTAACTCTTGTAGCAGAAGTCGTTTAGAGGTCACTCATCATTTTCAATCAGGCCAAGGGAACCTGCAATTCCCTCCTGACATCAAGTGGACGGTGGTAAGTGTGTGCGGTCGCCCGTCGTTTTTTTAGAGCTGGTGCAGTAGTTGCTCAAACTGGACCGCTGCTTGCGGGCACGCAGCGCGCCGCTAAATCCATCTATTGGCGGTGTTCTTGCCTATATTTGCGGCGAGTGGTAGACTATCGCCGCCAGCCGTACGGAAACAATGCGAGGACGGGAGTCTCATTATGGCGCAATCCACGTATTTCTTTCAGGAGTGTCCGACTTGCGGCCGCCACCTGCGAATACGTGTCGAATACCTAGGTCGAGCAATGGCTTGCGCCCACTGCAGCCGAACGTTTACGGCAATCGACCGAGTCTCTCAGGTCGTTACTTCTCCGACAGATGCTTCCCTGCTTGAGCGGGCTGATCGCCTGCTTTCGCTGCCCGGCGAGGCGTTTGATCCCGCTTAGCGGCAGTCGCTAGATTTCGCTGGCTATTCGATGGTTCCGCTAGCTGTCGGGCGCGTCACGCCTTGCGCAATAGTGCAACGAGTCCGTCCCGCTACGGAAAGCTGCGCTGACCCTGCGGGACCGAGAACCATTTTCGATTGTGCACAGCGGACGGCCTGTCTTGAAAAACGTAGTTCTGCCGGTCGCGCTTGGTCGATTCCCCTTCTGCCGGTGAAGCACCGGTCCCACCTAGCATCCCACCTCATGCCCGAGCAGTCAGCCCACGGCTGATAACCTGTCATCCCCGGACAGGTCACGCGAAGGCCCGATGCCCGCCTAGGGCTCGGTCGTTCCCCGCGACCGAGCCCTTTTTCATTGCGTCGCTGCTGCTGATCAGGCCTTGCGGATGTTCGTGCGGCCCGCCGCGAATGCTTGGAGCGCATTGCGGGTATCGATGACGAGTCTGGAATGCTCTGCAATCAGGTGGTAGTCAACGGCGTCATGATCGGTGACGACCAGCACACAATCCTGAGAGGACAAGAACTCCGCCGTTAGCGGCTGGCTGGAGAGATCCGGAACACGGAAGTGTCGCATCGCGGGAAGTCGCGGAATATGTGGATCGTGGTAAGTAAGGACGGCGCCGCGGTCGCCAAGCAATTCCAGGATTCGAAATGCCGGGCTCTCGCGTGGGTCGTCGACATTCTTTTTGTAGGCGACTCCCAGCACCGCGATTCGGCTGCCGCGGATTGGCTTCGAAGCGTCGTTGAGTGCCTCGGCAACGCGCTCGACAACATACTGCGGCATTTGAGTGTTGATCTCGCCGGCTAGCTCAATGAACCGCGTCGGCTGTTCGAACTTTCGGGCCAGCCAACTTAGATAGAACGGGTCGATCGGAATGCAGTGCCCGCCGAGGCCTGGCCCGGGATAAAATGCATGAAAGCCGAACGGCTTGGTCTTGGCGGCGGCAATGACTTCCCAGATATCGATCCCGAGACGGTCGAACAGCATTTTTAGCTCATTTACCATGGCAATGTTCACCGCGCGGTAGACGTTCTCGAGAATCTTGCAGGCTTCGGCCACTTCGCAACTGCTCGCCGGAACCACTTCCACAACGATCTGGCGATACAGCTCAACTGCCAAGTCCCGGCTGGCCGCATCAATGCCGCCGACTACCTTGGGGATCCGGCTGGTCGAAAAGCTCGGGTTTCCGGGGTCTTCGCGCTCGGGGCTGAAGGCGAGGAAAAAGTCGCTTCCGACCTGTAGCCCCCCGCGCTCCAGAATCGGCTGGACGACGTCGCGAGTGGTCCCGGGATAAGTTGTGCTCTCCAGCACGACGAGTTGCCCCGGACGCAGTACAGCCGCAATCTGCTCGGCCGTACCGACCACGTAAGATAGATCCGGATCGCGAGCGTCGGTGAGCGGAGTCGGGACGCAGATGATGATCGCGTCCGGCTCTGCGAGCCGTCGCATGTCTGCCGTCGGCTCGAAGCGTTTGCTTTTTACTGCTTCGTAAATCCACTCGGCGGAAAGATGGCCGATGTAACTCTCGCCCGCCTTGAGTCGGTCGACTTTCTTGGGATCGATGTCGAAACCGAGGCAACGAAAGCCCGCTTCCACGAAGGTCCGGACCAACGGCAAGCCAACGTAGCCGAGGCCGACAATTCCGATTGTCGCTTGCTTGGACCGAATGTGACTTGCGAGGTGAGTGGGGTTAGCCATGGATTCGGCTCGAGGTTCTGAGTAACTCTCGTTCATACCGTTCGATTCGACTGCCAACGATCGCCCAAGCAAAACGAGTCGCAATTGCGAAAATCTGGCGGTAACATACACCGGCTAGCAGAAAAAGCATTCCGCACCCGATTGCAGGCTCGAGCCATCGGTGTGCTAGGGACGTCGGGAGAAACACCGAAATGGCCATTACCATCAGCGGCCCGGCGATCAGACTTGCAAAGAGATAGAGCAAGCAAAAAGCACGACTGCGGTCAAAGTACGACTTCAAAGTTCGTAGCGGTCGTACAAACCAGATGGTCGACTTGAGCAGGTCGCGGTGAATGTTCCAGATACGAACGTCGTTCGGATCTTGCTGCAACGCGGAGCGCGAGTGAACAAGTGCTTGTTCAACCTGACCTAAGTCTGCCAGGATTTCGGCAGCCGCCAAATGCAGACGCGCGTTTTCTGGATCGATACTAAGTCCCTGCTTGGCGATCTCGAGAGCGCGCATGTGGGAACCATCCGCTAGCCAGGCTTGAGCTGCGGCTTCCAGGCAATCCGCGTTCTCTGGTGCAATCTCCAAGCCTGCGAGCGCTAGTTCGATCGCCACGGAGACGCGACCTTGAAATAACTCGATCAGAGAGGCGCTTGCGAGGTAAAACGGTTCGTTGGGGTCGCAATTTAAGGCGGTGTCGGCGGCCTGTTGTGCTCGTTCCAAGTACTCTTCTGACTCATCGCTCTCGCCCTGGAGGTTGGCAAGCCAGGCTTGGTGGTGATAGTTCAAGGCGATGAGATGGTGTCCGTAGCCCCACTCTGGAAAAAGCGACACCAGCGTTTTGGCGAGGGATAGCGCTTCAGAAAACCGATCTTGGTCGAAAACGGCGCGGGCTTGGAGTGCTAAAAGCTCCGCATCCTGCGGATTATCCTGCAGGCCGCTGGCGGCCTCGCGTTCGGCAAGTTCGAATCGCCGCAGTTGCAACGCCGCTTCGGCACGCTGCTGATGCAAATTCATGGCGACCTGATCTTACGAGTAACCCGCTGCATGCTACGATTTGAGCATATTCCGCAAATGAGCGTCCCACCATCGAGAAGCGGCTGTGCCGCTTTGGAAAGCCCACATGACTCACGCCTGGCACGATGTCACGCCCGGTCTGCGCCTGCCCAGCGAGTTTACCACGGTCATTGAGATTCCGCTGGGCAGCAGCGTGAAGTACGAGCTCGACAAGCAAACTGGTCTGCTGCGCCTCGACCGCATTTTGTACTCGGCGGTTTACTATCCGGCCAACTACGGCTTCATTCCGCAAACGCTCGCCGAAGACGACGATCCGCTCGACGTGCTTGTGCTCTGTCAGGAGACGGTGGATCCGCTCACGCTAGTCAACGCTCGGGCGATCGGCTTGATGACGATGATCGATAGCGGCAAGAAGGACCACAAGGTGCTGGCCGTCGCCGTCGACGACCCGGAGTACAACAGCTTTCACGAAGCCGCGGAGTTGCCGCCGCATCGGCTCACTCAGCTAGTGCGCTTCTTTCAGGATTACAAGCAGCTCGAAGGCAAAGCGGTCGAAGTGGAAGAATTCCAAGACGCTTCGCACGCGATTCCGGTTATCGAAGCAGCGCTCGAGCGCTACAGCGAAGAACGTCGGCGCGGTTTTCCGAAAAAGCCGACGATGTAAGTTGCGTTCCTCGTTAGAGTTTGCTGAATCAATGCGGCCCGCTGGTTGACGACTCGCCGGAGCAGTGACTATGATTCGCCGGCCTCAGCACGGGAGCTGCGACTAAAGTCGCGCACAGCTCACTTGCTGCGACCTTGCTACCGGCGGACCGGGACAGGGACTCGAGTTAGTCCAGACGCGACAAGGAGGGTCGCACCCGCCGTAAGCAGCGTGGCCATTGCTACCAGCAGCACTTCACTCGGCACGAGGCCAGCAATTTGCTCGACGACGCGGCTTTGGTGTTCCGCAGCCGCAACCGTCCAATTGCCGAGCGACGCCAAGTCGCTGCTCTCTTCCGCAAGCAACGAACTAAGGCCGGACGATTCAGCCGAAGCTTCGTAACCGTCCGGCAACCCGCTGGCGACGGGGAGCGCGGCGACGACCAGAACGACACTGATGGCCACAAGCGGGGCGGCAAACTTCCAACCGCGACTCGCCGTCTCGTGGGGCCACGCCAATCGCTCGTAGGCGTATACAAGTCCTGCGGTCAGCAAACCTTCGGCAAGCCCGATCCATAAGTGCACGAAGAGCATGTGGCCGGCGAACTGACTCCAGCTGGGTAATCCCTGGAGCGAGCGAAACATTAATGTCTCAAAAGCAATGGCTGCAGCCGCTAATGGAACCGCAATCGCGGCCAGCGCTCCGATGGTTGCGTAGCGCACGAGCGAAGGCTGGGCTATCGATGAGATCCAGCGCCGTGAACCGGCAACGAGCACCGCAGGCAGCGCGCCCATATTGAGGATGTTAGCGCCCAGCGCCATCCATCCGCCATCTCCCATGAGCAACGCTTGGAGCGAAAGGATAATCGCCACGGTCCACAGCCCGAGCGATGGTCCGAGAGTCGCGGCGAGCAGCACACCGCCGACCAGGTGAGCACTGCTTGCGGGAAGCATCTGCACGTTGATCGCCTGGGCTGCAAACACGAAGGCGCCCATTCCTGCAGCCAGCGAGATTTGTTGCCACGAGGGAGACCTTCGCCGCAAATCATAGGCGGCAATCGTTAGTCCCGTTGCTGCGGCGCCCATGGTCAGCAGCGCGCACTCCGTCGTAATCGCTCCATTCCCCAGATGCATGGCACATTCTCCTGGCCGAGCGGCAGCAACGGTTATTCCCACTCAATCGTCGCGGGTGGCTTCGAGCTGATATCGTAGCAGACCCGGTTGACCCCCTTCACCTCGTTGATGATGCGGGTCGAGATGCGGGCCAGTACATCGTACGGCAGATGCGACCAGTCGGCCGTCATGAAGTCGTCCGTATTGACGCAGCGGAGGGCCACGACGCTCTCGTAGGTGCGGGCGTCGCCCATCACGCCGACGCTTTGCACCGGCAGCAGCACGGCGAATGCTTGCGACGTGCTGCGATACAGGCCGGCCGACTTGATCTCTTCGATCATGATCGCGTCGGCTTCGCGAAGGACGTCGAGTCGCTCCTTGGTGATCTCACCCAGGCAGCGAACGGCGAGGCCGGGTCCCGGGAAAGGATGCCGCCAAACCAGATCGTCCGGAAGCCCCAGTTCGAGACCCAGTTTGCGGACCTCGTCTTTGAACAAGTCCCGCAACGGTTCGACCAGTTCAAAACCAAGCTCGGCTGGCAGACCACCGACGTTGTGATGCAACTTGATTGTCGCAGCAGGACCATCCGGAGCAGCACCGCTTTCGATGACGTCGGGATAGAGCGTGCCTTGCGCGAGGTACCGGGCATCTTTGATCGACTTGGCTTCCTCCTTGAAGCATTCAATAAACGCATGGCCGATGCGGCGGCGCTTTTCCTGTGGCTCGGTAATGCCCTTGAGCGTCTGCAGGAAGCGATCTTCGGCTTGCACTACGTGCAGGTCGGTTTTGAAGTGCTTGGTGAACTCGGCGATTACTGAGGCCTGCTCGGCTTTTCGTAGCAAGCCATTGTCGACCAAAATGCATGAAAGCTGCGGGCCGATGGCGCCATAGAGCAGGGCAGCGGTCACGGCCGAGTCAACCCCGCCGCTGAGCCCGCAGATCACGCGGCCGCTGCCGATGCGCTCGCGCATCTGCTGCATGGTCTGCTTGGCGAAATCGCCCAGTCGCCAGGTGCCACTGCAGCCGCACACCGACATCAGAAAATTGTGCAGCATCGTGCCGCCGAGCGTGGTGTGCGTCACCTCGGGGTGAAACTGCAGGCCGTAAACCGGCAGTTCCTTGTGCTTCACCGCGGCAATCGGGCAGGTGCTCGTGCGGGCGAGGCCCACGAAGTCGTCGCTCACGCGCGAAACCTGGTCGCCGTGGCTCATCCAAACATCGATGTGTTCCGGCACGCCGGCGAACAGGTCGGCGGACTGCTCGACGTGCACGCGAGCTCGACCATACTCGCGAGCCGGGGCGCTATCGACTTTGCCGCCGAGGGTGTGGCAGGCGAGCTGCATGCCGTAGCAAATGCCGAGCACGGGCACACCGAGCTTGAACAGCCCCGGGTCGCACTGCGGAGCGCCCTTCTCGTAGACGCTGTTCGGCCCGCCAGAAAGGATCAATCCGCGAGGGTTGTGCTTCTTAATCTGCTCGACCGCGATATCGTGCCGCACGATCTCGCAGTAAACGTTGTTCTCGCGAACGCGGCGGGCAATCAGTTGTGCATACTGCGAACCGAAATCCAGAACCAAAACACGCTCGTCCGCAATCGAACGGCTGGTGGAAGGCAGCGACATAGTCGGCAGGTTCCTGCAATTCCAAAACGACCATTTTAGCGATTCGTCGGCAGGGCCAACAGGAGCGGTGGACCGCGAGAAGCAAGTAGCCGGGACGTAACACGTCCCGGAGAAGGGCAGAGAGATTGAGCCATGGGGTTTGGCCTGGCGGAGGGCAACTCAGCGGAGGCCCGAGTAGCTCGGTCTTCTCGCTGTTCTCCGGGGCGTGTTACGCCCCGGCTAAGGAACGCGTGGGGCGCGCAGTCGCTACAACCCGCCCCCGCGGAATCAACCGCTGCGCAAACCGCACGGTTCTAACGCTTTGCGACCTGCGTCCTTGTGAGGGCTATCGGCCGCGACTAATCTGAAACGAAGAAACACGGCCGTTTCCTAGTTCTCATCAACGGACCCTCAGTGCTCATCCTGCTAACGAACGACGACGGAATTTACGCACCTGGGCTCCAGGCGCTCGAACGCGAATTGCGGAAAATCGGTGACGTGTGCGTTGTGGCCCCGGCCATCGAGCAGAGTGGGGTCGGGCACTCGATCACTTTCTTGCAGCCGCTGATTTGCAAAGAAGTGTACGACGGCGATCGACGTCGCGGTTGGGCGGTTGAAGGGAGTCCCGCCGACAGCGTGAAGATCGGCATTTTTGAGTTTTGCCCGCGTCGGCCCGACATTGTGGTCAGCGGGATTAACGGAGGATTGAACGCGGGCATCAACGTGCTCTACTCAGGCACGGTGGCGGCCGCAATTGAAGGGGCGTTTTTCGGTATCACCAGCGTGGCTTGTTCGCTTG
>Ga0164290_1000430_pt1 | contig 137739 bp, 119 predicted proteins | sample Micstemetagenome_FD_108782 | JGI IMG/M metagenome (GOLD analysis project Ga0164290, IMG submission 108782) | Contaminated culture microbial community from soil near Moab, Utah, USA - Microcoleus steenstrupii SON62 (Illumina Assembly) | ecosystem: Environmental > Terrestrial > Soil > Soil crust... | reverse complement strand
CCGGTAAAATCCGTCCCTTTTACGATCCAAACAAATGCACCTGTTGCTTGCTCTTTGCCATTGATCTTACCGTCCCAGCCAGGTGAAGGAGAAGAGTTGCTGTATACCAATTGTCCCCAGCGGTTGTAAACACGGAAGTAATCCACCTTGGACATACCAACTGGTACAAAAGTGAATACATCATTCTTTTTGTCGCCATTGGGTGTAAAAGCTGTAGGGACGAAGATTTTAGGATCTGTCTTAAAGATGCGCACCGTTACAGTAGCAGAATCTGTACAGTTAAAATCATCTTCTATATACACCTTATAAGTGATAAACTCGAAGCTGCCATCATAAACAGCTTTGGGATTAAAGATCGCCGGATTATTTAAGGCTGTTGGAGGCGTCCATAAATATTTGGTGCCCCCTGAAGCAGTGAGTTGTAAAGGCTGACCAACTACAACTGCCGTATCCCTTCCGGCCGAAACCTGCATTTTTGGTAATACCGTAACAAGAACAGTATCCCTGCCAGGTTTAGGGCAACCAATATTATCTGTAACTGTCAGCACATAAGCAGTAGTTTTTTTGGGAAACGCTGTAGGTGTAAGCGTATTGGCATTGATCAAAGTATTTGTCGGGCTCCAGGTAAATGAGCTTCCGGTGATACTGCCATTCAATTGTGTCGAATCATCATAGCAAAGAGTTACAGGCGGCCCTGCATTAGCACCGGGATAAGGAACTGTTGTTACCAAAATATCTTCCGACGCATTGCAACCGCCAATGAATGCTGTAACACGATAGGGAGTAGTGCCCGCCGGTGGCAATGCTTTCGGGTTTTGAATGTCAGGATCATTTAGCGATGAAGCAGGTGTCCATACATATCGCAAGGCATCTGACGTAACCCTAAGCTGTACAGAATCTGTTTCGCAGATGGTTGTGTCGTTCATTACCTGCAGGGTTACAAATTGGACTACCTGAACAGTTACGCTATCACGGTTCAAACAGCCATTATCATCTAATTGTACATAAAACTTTGTAGTTGTGACAGGGCTAACCGTAGGTGTGGCTGTATTATCACCCGAAACAATAGACCCAGTTGGTGTCCAGCTAAAGTTTCCTGTGCCGTTGGCCTGCAATTGCACGTTGTCGCCACGACAGATCAGCGTATCATCGAAACTCACATTTAATGGAGGTTTATCCAGAATGGTAATCTGTCTTGTCAGTGTATCAATACACCCTTTACTGTTGCTAACAATAAAGCTAACATTATAGTTGCCAGGTGTAGGATAGGTATATGTTGGATTTTGTAACCGGGAGGTATCGGCATTCGTTGATGGATCGCCAAAATTCCATCGCCAGGTATTTACAACTCCGTACTGTGTTGCTGTTCTGTCTGTGAATTGTGTTGGCTTGCCGGCACAAACACCAGCTATAGTGAAGTCAGGGAAGAAACCAGGGAAGACTCTCATTAATGTTGTAGCTGTGTCGCTACAGGCCTGACCTCTATTAATGATTAACCTAACAACATACACTCCCGTATCAGCATAGGTAAATGTTGGATTGGGCAGATTCGAAGTATCATTTGTTGCAGTTGTTACACCAAAATCCCAGAAATAGGAATTGATATTGGTTGAAGATGCTTCATTTGAAAATGTCCATGTAAAACCATCACATGATGTATACTCAGGCCTTAATTCTGCAGAAGTTGTTTCGCAGTCCTGAACTCTTAATACAAAATCTTTGCGATGTTCACCAATTAATACTCCATTCCGGTATTCCTTCACCATTACACATACAACATACTTACCCATGTTAGGTGCAATGCCCGATATCATACCTGTTTGAGGGTTGATTGATGCTGTACTTCCTAGCGGTTGGCTGGCCGTAAATCCATTTATGTAGGTGACGTAAGTATAATCAGGAGGAGGATTATCAGGAAATTGAGGAGCCACATTTGTCGAACTTGTTGCAATTTCAGAAAGGTAGGCAGGGGCAAAAGAATATACTAACGAGTCCCCATCTTCATCAGTTGCGCCATAGTTCCAGTTAAAAGGTCTGTTATGGCAGACTAAGTCAAGGCTAGTAGTAAATTGGGGGCTGGAGTTATTTCCGGAAGCCAATTGATTTGTTCCCGGAATTCTGCATACATAAGTTGAGCCGGTACCTCCTACTCCGCCCGGATGAAAAACATTTGCGAGGTTATCTACCCGGCAACATGTCTCGTAAGCACAAATGTATCCTTCCGGATTATTTGGTAAGTCTATTGTGAAGGAGTATTCACCGTAACTGTAGTTGCCCGAAATATCACCAGTTACGCATGGAGCAACATTTAATCCCACACCCCCACCCGTAGCCTGGCCAACAACAGTATGTGTTTGATTGGCAGGGTAGCGTTCCTTGGTGCCGTAGTCAAATATACCTATCCAAACCTGTCCGGGCATGGGGGCACCTGCATTGTTATCTTTAAAAAGCTTTAAAGTAATTCTATATTGTTTTGTGTTGGGAGCCGACCCCGGACCTAAATACGTATAATACATTTCACCCCCGTAAATGTGACTGGCTAATGATACATAAGAACAGAAAATAGCGAGAGTAAGTAGTAAATTTTTTTTCATCTTCAATCAGGTAGCCGGTTCGAAATGGCTTTTAAATATTGGTTTAATATCCGGTTTGTTTTTTCGGTTTCTTCCACCATTCCCATATGCCCGCTGTCTTCCAAAATATGAACATAAGATCGGTTTGGCAAGTGGCACTGTTTTAACCCGTCCTCCATTGGAACAGCCGTATCATGTCTTCCCATTATAAATAGAACAGGCAAATGCGTTTGTTTTAAAAGGTGACTTCGGTCAGGCCGCTCTATCATGGACACATAATATGAAACGAGTGCTGCACCTGAAAAGTTGTGTGCAGCTTGTATATGTTCATCAATAAAGCTCTTTTTTTGCTCTTTTGTTATGGAGCTGTACAAGTTAGGTATAGTAGTTTTTAAAAATTCGAAAGGGCCATGCTGGTTAATAAATTCAATTCCTTTGTTGCGGGTTGCTTTCTTTTCCTCGCTATCAGCAAAAGAAGTTGAATGAAATAAGCCAAAACCATTGAGCATGTAATGGAATTTGTCAACAAAAGCAAGGGTAATATAACCGCCCATGCTGTGGCCAATCATAATAGCCCCCATCCGACTTCCCCCGACGGGGGAAGGGTCAGCAGCACCGGCCTTGCTTGTCAAGGAAACATTTTGTTTTGTAAACCTCTTTTTTTCAGCAAATGGTAATAGGTCGAGTTTTTGTTTTATCTCGCTCAAAATTTGTTCAATGTTGTGCAATACTTCTTCGTTACTGATCCTAAATACGCTATATCCTTTTGATTCGAGCCACATTGTTCTTTCTTTATCACTGATACGATTTTCTGGCAATTGATGAATCAGACCATCTACTTCGATAATTAACTTCTTAGATAAGCAGACGAAATCAGCTATGAAATTGCCTATTACGTGTTGACGTCTGAACTTGTAGCCTTTAAGTTGTTTATTTTTTAATTGCTGCCACAAAAAATCCTCTGCTTGTGTAGGTTGTGCTCTATGTTGTTTTACGAACTGCTTCACCAAATTATAAGTCAAAGGATCTGCGTTATAATAAAACTCACCTTCATCAAATGAATCGTCCTCAAGTGGGATCGGTGGGTTGTTCTCCCCCGTTGGGGGAGCCGGAGGGGGCAGCTGTTCTTGTTCGTGAATGATTAGTTGTTGAATAGCTTCAGCCAATCCCTCTATACTCATATCTTCGATCATCTCAGACTTACCTGAGCCAGGCAAATCAGGTATGATCAGCTTAAAATCAGGAAAAGCATCAAACTGGTTCTTCCAGATAGCCCCATCTTCTCCAAATCCATGCAGTAAAACAACTGTAGGTCCTTCGCCAACAGTGCGGTAAAAAATGCGTTTCCCTTTAAGCGTTACTTCTTTCTGCTGCATTATTCTGTTTTTTAGAAAGGAACCAGCTTCTGATTATAATAATGATCACTAACGGAAGTAAGGCATCATTCATTTGCTGCGGTAAAAAAAACCAGGTGACCAACAGGGCCAAACTAATCCAGAAAACAATTCTAAAATAGCCCTTCACCCAGGCTTTATTGCGATGTACGACAAAAGCCGCAACAAGGTTGGTTGGCAGTGCCCATAATAAATTGAAATTATAGCGGTATACATAGTGGTCTGTACCAAACCACATAAACAACAACAGCAGACCGGCCAGGCCCAGGATCAAAAAGAAAACCGTATCAAACACCCGCAAGGCTTTTTGCTTATTGCGATAATTATTAAATGTCAAAAGCGAGGCAACGATCAATAACACAAAAAACACAAACGATGGCCTAAACAAAGAGCCCTTATTTAATGGCGATGGATTACTCAGTATGGTTTGCGGGGGTGTTACCAGTTTTTGTCAATTGACGGTTGCACTGTCGAAACCTTTTAGCAGGTAATCGGGCAGAAACATGGCTTGCCTGTTAGTAACCTTCTTATCTAGTTTTGCTCCTAATAAAATATCAATACCCAGTTTGCTCCAATACTGTCCGCCGCTATCCAGGTAATGATGTATCAGGTCTCTGAATGTGGGAGTTTCTTCAGATAGAATATTTTTGAAAACGACAGGTGAGCCTGCATGTTTTGCAATAATATCACCTGCTCTTGTAGTGCAGTTGTTAAATAAAAAATCGTAGCGGTAAAAGCGGTTTTGATCCTGTGCATTTACATACAACGCATTTAACAGGTTTTGCTTTTCTGCACAACCAATGCGTAACACCTGTTCAACAATGCTGCGCTTTTCGTAATTGTATTGCAGAATAAAATTGCTGTAATCTTCTACTGATAAATAGTACAACAACTTTCCCTGGATGAATTGTGTATAAAACTCAGGGCTGAATTCAAATGTGCCGTAGTTGAAAACGATATCTGAACCAATGGTCGCATTTTTTACTCTCACTGCTGTATGACCAAAAGTTGAATACAACTCTTCACCCGGACTACATGTTAATAAACTGATTTGCAGATCACAGGCTTGCAAACTATCTGTTTGGGCAGAGGAATGAAAAATGCAAAAAGTAAAGTGAAGGATGAAAAGTAGCTTTCTCAAAGCGATTGCTTGTTTGCCAGCAAAGATAGGCCCCCTCCGGCTCCCCCGGTGGGGGAGTGACCTGTTCACAGCCCTTGCTTTGTTAAGTTGTATATAATAATCAGAGAATCCAATCGAGCGGGGTTGGTGCGGCTGGTGGCCCTTCCTACCGGGAAGGGTCGGGGATGGGCCGTTTTAATGTAATTTACAGTAATGAACCGCGAGGACGAAATAAGGAAAATGCAGGATGAGTTGCGGGAGTTGTACGGGCAAGTGCAGCAACAACAACAGCGTATCATTGAACTGCATAATCGGCTAGTACAAATGGGTGGTGAACCGATCCGGCCTGCAACTCAAAAGCCTTCCCCTACTAATTGGATCTCTGAAAACTTTATCGGCCTGAAGCTCATTCATTTGATCGGAATTGTAGTTTTGGTGATTGGTTTGTCAATAGGAGTGAAGTATGCTATTGACCGAAATTTGATTTCTGAAATCATGCGCATTATACTAGCGTATGGTGCGGGTGCCATTCTTTTTATCCTTTCTTTCCGTCTCAAAGCAAAATATGAAGGCTTTAGTGCCATATTGCTTAGCGGCGCCATGGCCACTTTGTATTTTACTACTTACGGGGCATTTGTTTATTACCACATGATGCCTTTTACCGCTGCATTTGGTATCATGGTTGGGTTGACTTTCTTCACTACATACCAATCAAAAGTCTATAACCGGCAAGAAATTGCTTTACTAGGTTTGGTAGGTGCTTATGCCATTCCGTTTCTTGTTAGCCAGAATTCAGACCGTGCAGACCTTTTCTTCTTATACATTTCGTTGATCAATTTAGGTGTGGCGTTCCTTGCTGTTAAAAAGCAATGGAAATGGGTGAGCAGGGCTGCACAGAGTATTACATGGGTGTTGTTTATCGGTTGGGCCGCCACAAGAGCAGAAGGCGTAATGATGGGGATAGGAACGATCTATCTGATCTGGTTCTTTTTGCTTTTTGCTGTAATGGCCCTTTCCCAAAAACTGTATTACAGAAAAGCTTTACTGCTTAATGAAATTTACCAGCTTGTAACAAATAACATTGCCTGCTTTGTGGCTGCAGTAATGTTGTATAGTTATTCTTTTGAAGAAACGGAAACCGCAACCATTAATTTTATTTTCTTCCTTTTTAACATGCTGCAGGCACTGGTACTGCATTTTTACTGGAAAGAACATCAGGCAAGCCGCATGATTGGCTCTTTTGCCCTTGTATTATTCATTCTTTTTATTGCCACAAAATGGGAGGGGTTAACTGTCACACTGCTTTGGTTACTTACTGCTGTGTCTTTATTTGTATGGGGAGTAATGAAGCGATCTTCACCAGCACGAATGGCCGCTATTATTTTGATAGGTACGACACTATTGAAATTACTTGTAATTGATACTATAACTTTCACCACAGTTCAGAAAGTAATTTCCTACATAGTATTGGGCATATTGCTATTGATTGTTTCTTTCTTATACCAGAAGTATCGTCAAAAGATCTTTGGAGAAGACAGATAGCTATAAAGAAGGAAGATATTTAGAATATTGAGCTCTGCGCTGCTCCGGTCTAATACCTGCCATCCGTTCTGCTAAAGGCGATGGGGAAATCAGGGTTATCGTTTGGATCATCCTTTCTTTTTTGTTTTGGTCTGCATAAGTGAATTGCCTCATTCTCGGCCCGCTCTTTTGAGTGATCTTCATCTTACTTAACCTGCCGGCATCTTTTAGAATCTTCAATGTCAGTGATTCTGCATTCACCTTACCTGAACTGCTGGTAAAATATAATGTTGTAATTGCAGGGTTCATGTCCAATGTTTTGATAAGGCCTGTGTTTAGTTCAATGTTTTGCAATGCAGTATCCATTGCGCTGCCGAAAGTAGTACATGCGAATATGACATCAGATAAGCCTAACTGCAGGCTATCGAGTAATTTTATTCTTTCTTGAATAGCTTTATCTGTTCTTTCATAAGAAAGAGGATAGTTATAGATGGTACTTAAGTCAGTCCAGAAATTATTATCTCTACTGCCATAGAAGAAATCAACATCTGCTTGTCGTATTCTTCCAAAGGCTTCACGAATGAGTACGGAAGGAAAGGTGCCTAACAGAATAGCTGTTGCTTTTTTAGGTGTGTACCAGCCTTTGTCAAGATAGCGATGAATAACCCGCAATTCTTTCTGTGCTTCACCTGCTGCCGGAGAGTTTAAAATAAACTGTTCCTTATTATTCTCTTGTTCCATCCGGTAAGGCGTAGCAAAAACAAAACCAGTAACTATGATGTTGGCTTATTTCTAAACGCAGAGATTCGGGGAGATTCTTTGCGATTAATATTGCATCCCTTGCGATACTCCTTTCAAAGCTCAATAAGGATTCAAACGTACAAGTGTGCGACGCAAGAAAAGCTTTATAGTAGCACCGCAGATCGGCTACATAAATAAAGACACTATTAAAAACTGTCTTTGTAAATAAAAAGTATGTTCAGATTAACTCTCTATACGGAATAGGGCCTTATTTCCTGCTATAATTAGGCGCCTCCCTTGTGATCTCTACATCATGTGCATGGCTTTCACGCATACCGGCGTTAGTAATTTTTACAAAAGTGGCGTTCTTCAATTCATCAATATTTTTTGCACCGCAATAACCCATACCTGCACGTAAACCACCAACAAATTGATACACTATCTCTTTCAACATGCCTTTATACGCCACACGTCCTTCAATGCCTTCGGGAACAAATTTCTTTACGTCGGCTTCCGGATCCTGGAAGTAACGATCACTGCTTCCAGTTGACATGGCACCCAGCGAACCCATGCCGCGATACTCTTTGAATTTTCTTCCTTCATAAATAATCGTATCACCAGGACTTTCTTCCGTACCGGCAAAGATGCTTCCCATCATTACACAATCTGCACCGGCGGCCAAAGCTTTCACCATATCGCCGGTGTAACGAATACCACCATCTGCAATTAAGGGAATGCCTTTTTTGTTAAGTGCTGCATGTGCCTGCATAATAGCAGTGAGTTGCGGAACACCTGCACCCGCAACAATACGTGTGGTGCAAATAGAACCAGGACCAATACCAACTTTTACTGCATCGGCACCGGCATCAACCAATGCCTGTGCACCTTCAGTGGTAGCTATGTTACCTGCAATAACATTGATGTTTTTGAAATTCGCTTTTACTTCTTTTAACGCATCTAGTATTCCTTTTGAATGTCCGTGAGCACTATCGAGACATAATACATCAACACCAACTTGTTGCAACGCTGCGACTCTGTCAAGCAGATCTCTTGTTACACCAATGGCTGCACCAACCAACAAACGGCCTAAGGAATCTTTAACGGCATTAGGGTAAGAAGTCACTTGTAAAATATCCCGGTAGGTGATCAAACCAATAAGCTTTCCGTCTTTATTTACAACAGGGAGTTTTTCAATTTTGGTTCGATGCAATATTTTTTCTGCACCTTTTAGATCCGTTCCTTCTGGTGCCGTAATCAAATTTTCCTTGGTCATTACTTCACTAACCTTTCGCTGCATGTCTTGTTCAAAACGCAGGTCACGGTTGGTAAGAATACCGGCTAATTTTCCGCTTCCATCAACAATAGGAATACCACCAATCTTATTTTCACGCATTAATCTTAGTGCTTCGCCAATCGTTGCATCATGATGTAATGTAATAGGGTCTATGATCATTCCGCTCTCACTTCTTTTCACTTTACGCACCTGGTCGGCCTGCTTTTCAATGGTCATGTTCTTGTGCAGAATGCCAATGCCGCCTTCTCTTGCTAATGCAATAGCCAAAGAAGCTTCTGTTACAGTATCCATTGCTGCGGACAGCATCGGAATGTTCAGTCTAATGTCTTTGGTGAGCTTTGTTTTGATCTCTACATCGCGGGGCAATATTTCCGAATGTGCCGGAACCAGCAATACATCGTCGAACGTTAAACCTTCAATGAAATTTTTGGTAGTGGAGTTTGTTGCCATGTGCAAAAGTAAGGGAGCGGAGGGAAATGGAAAATGTGGAGTGGAGAATTGAGAATTTATTAGAAATATTTAGTCAGCTGCATTACTACTGTGATCTTCTATTGCGTCGCACACTTCATCGTTTAGTAATTCTGCCGAGTATAATGCAACTGACCTATTATTTCTGGTAAGGTATTATGCAAATTTAATTTGAACCACAAAGACACGAAGGCACAAAGGAACACGAAGCCTTGTGCAACTTAGTGTCCTTTGTGTCTTCGTGGTTCCCAGAACTATAATAACTTATACATCTTCCCTGGCAAACTTTGAATCACACCTTGCAATTCCACATTCAAAATAGCTGCGGCAACAGCACTGCTGCTTAAACCACTGCCGATGTTGATCTCATCAATATGAACGGTTTCTTTTTCTTGTAATAGTTGAATCACTTGTTTTTCTTCAGCAGATAATTCTATGAATAATTCTTTCTGCTTTTTTACTTTCTGTTTCTTTTCTTTCCATCCCATTAGTTCCAGCAAGTCATTCGCATCATTCAGCAGGTAAGCTTTGTTGTGCTTAATGAGATGGTTACAACCGCTGCTTTTTGAATCGGTTGTTCTTCCCGGAACGGCAAACACATCGCGGTTATAAGCGTCAGCTAATTTGGCTGTGATCATACTTCCGCCTTTAACAACTGTTTCTACCACAACTGTTGCATCGCATAAGCCTGCAACAACGCGGTTGCGTAAGGGAAAGTTGTGTTTGTCCGGCTTTGTCCCACTGAAAAATTCAGATAGAATACCACCACCTTCCTTAATCATATCTTTTGCCAGCGAGGCATGATCATGAGGGTAGATCTTATCCAATCCATGCCCAACCACACCTACAGTTGGCAATCCGTTTTTGATAGCCGCTTTGTGGGCACAGGCATCAATGCCATAAGCCAGTCCGCTTACAATTAAAATGTTTTGTTCAGATAAATCTTTTACTAATTTCTCTGTAAAGCTCTTTCCGTAATCAGTATTACTTCTCGTTCCTACAATGCCAACAATTTTTGATGCATTCAGGTTTGCATCGCCTTTAAAGAAAAGCAGGGTAGGAGAGTCGTAGCAGTTGAGTAAACGTTTTGGATAAGCATCGTCAGAAAGAAATAGTGGTTTGATCTTGTATTTTTCTATGAAAGCTATTTCATGCTCTGCCAGATGAAAATCATCAAACTCTTTTATCGACTTAGCTCTGACTTCACCAATGCCTTCAATCTTTTCAAGCGTCACCTTCTTGGCTTTGAAAATAGATTGTGCATCACCAAAATATTGAATTATTATTTTAGCATGAACATCCCCAATATTGGGAACAAGGGTGAGAGCAAGTTGATAAAGCAGTTCAGATTGCATGACCTTTAATAACAGATGTTAGATGATGGTTGATAGCATAGCACTAATATAACCATCATCCGTCATCCGTCAACTATCATCACTTGCTAATCACTTTCAATTCTGTTCTCCGGTTCTGTGCACGACCTTCTTCTGTTTTATTATCGGCAATTGGTTTAATAGCACCAAAACCTTTAGAAGCCAATCTTGTTGTGGCAATTCCCTTTGAGCCTAAATAATTGATCACAGCTTTTGCTCGGTTCTCAGAAAGCTTCAGGTTGTCTGCAGCATTACCAATATTATCAGTGTGCCCTTCTATCTGAATTTTTACTGTGGGATTATCTTTTAACAACTGAACCAATTTATCTAACTCAATTTGGGATTCAGGTTTGAGTTCGTATTTATTAAAGTCAAAGAAAATATTCTTCAACACAACAGTTGCATTAGCTTCTATCGGTTGTAATGGAATATCTTTTCTATAAACAGAATCAGGTGCTTTTTCTTTTAAAGAGTAATTATCTGAATAAAACAAATAGCCTTTGCGATTCACATTGAAAGCATAGTCCTTTCCAACCGGAAGTGTAATCAAATAATTGCCTGTTTCATCTGTCTGAACCTTTGAAGTAGTTTGGTTAGTAGCAAGGTCAATCAGTTCAACAGAAGAAGGAAGGCCGTTAGTTGTTTTCTTGTCAAATACTTTTCCTTTTACCCACAATGTGCGGCTAGGACGAATGTCTTCTCTTAACTCAAAGCTGTAGATATCTAATCCGCCGCGGCTGTCACTTCTGTCACTGGCATAGTACGCTGTCTTTCCATCGGCAGCAATAAATAAAGTTGATTCAGTGCTTGTGGTATTGATAGGATAGCCAAGGTTTTCAGGTTTACCCCACTTGCCATTAGCTCCTTTTCTTACTAGGAACAAATCCTGTTCGCCATACCCTAAAAGTCCGTTAGAAGAGAAATATAAAGTCTGATTATCGGCATGGATAAAAGGACTGGTTTCATCGGCAGAAGTATTGATCTCCGCTCCTAAATTCTCAGGCTCTGTCCAATTTCCGTTTGGTAACAAATGCGAAACATAAATGTCGCTACCACCAAAACCTCCAAATCTTCTGCTGGCAAAATACAGGCTTCTTTTATCAGGGGATAAACATGGTTGTGATTCCCACTGATCTGTATTGATCTTATTACCTAAGTTGATCGCTTCGCTCCAGCCTTCTTTTGATAAATAGGAAATGTATAGGTCACAACTTCCAGCTCCATCCTGACGGTTACATGCTGTGAATACCAGCCAATCGCCATCCTGTGAAATGCTTTGTGCACCTTCATTTAAAGGTGTGTTGATACTGCCTCTTAACGGACGGGACCTTGTCCATTTATCACCTTCGGCTTTTTCTGTTATAAAGAAGTCTTCATTAAAGTTGTTTAATCGCCTTGTAAAAACAATTTCATCACTTGTTATAGGCAAAGAAGGAAAATATTCGGACTCAGCCGAGTTGATATCATCTCCTAAATTCCTCGGAGCAAATACATAATTCTTTACAGGATGTGTTTTGTCATAATCAACTGCAAACTGGTACGTTTTTTTTCTGTATTCAGCAGCTTTTTTTGTGTTGTCGCGAAGATTAGGTTTTGAAAAGTTGGTTGATAACATTTAATGCTTTTTCAAACTGTCCCAATGCCGCAAGATTAATGGAGTAAGGCAAGGCATAATCAGCTGTGTAAGCCGGATCAATAGCCATAGACTTCTCATAATAGTTCACACTTAGATCATGCTTTTTTGTTTGCCCGTAAACACCTGCTAAAGAAAGATAGGCATCCACATATTTGGCATCTTTCTGCACAGCTTCTTCCAAAAGTTTTATTGATTCGGCATACTGACCATCCTGGGCTTTTTCAATAGCCCTGTTATAAGTTTCAATTGCTTTCTTATTGACTTTTGAAGGATCGTATTGTGCAAATGCAAGAAATGTAAAATGTAAAATGCAAAATGTAAAAAGGACGCGGTTCTTCATCTGATGAAGGTAAAAACAAAAGAAGTAAGGGTGAAAGGCCTGAGATATTTTAACAGTAATAAAAAGGACTCAAGGCACATTAATGTACTTATGAATTTGCAATGACAATTGCCATTTTGGATGGGACTTGATATAATCAATGATCAAAGGAGTAATAGTTGCAGCTTTATCCCATTCTGGTTGTAGATAAAGTTTGCATTGAGGAGAAACCTGTGTAGCCCAGCTTTCAGCCCAATCAAAATCTGACTTATTGAATACAACAATTTTTAGTTCGTTGGCATGTGGTAAGATTTCTGGCAAGGGTGCTTTAAATTTTTTAGGAGACAGAGTGATCCAGTCCCAGGTGCCGCTTAAAGAGGAACTACCAGATGTTTCAATATGAGTTCTTAATCCGGCTTCTTTTAATTGACGTGTCCATTCAGTTAAATCATGCATCAACGGCTCACCACCTGTAATAACAACAATCTTAACAGGATTCTCTTTAATCTTAAATATTAAATCTTCAATATTAAATAACGGATGCTTACTTGCATCCCAGCTTTCTTTTACATCACACCACACACAGCCAACATCGCAACCTCCCAATCGGATAAAGTAAGCGGCTTTGCCCTGGTGCATTCCTTCTCCTTGCAGAGTATAGAAATGTTCCATAACCGGAAGTGTTGTATTGATAGGTGCACTTACTTCCATCATCTTATCACCGTTTCTTCTTCCTCATAATAATGTTTAACTGCACATGCTTTGAACGTATTCTTCATTAGTGCAGCGATCGTCATAGGTCCAACTCCACCAGGTACAGGCGTTATAAAAGAACATTTAGGCGATACCTTATCGAAGTCTACATCGCCACTGATGCGATAGCCTGATCTTCTTGATGCATCCTGAACTCTTGTGATTCCTACATCAATTATAATGGCACCTTCTTTTACCATATCCTCTTTAATAAAGCCAGGGCGGCCTAGTGCTGCGATTATAATGTCTGCCTCCAAACAAAGTTCTTTTAAATTAGTAGTATGAGAATGGCATATGGTTACTGTGCAATTTCCGGGGTTGCCGTTGCCACTCAATAAAATACTCATTGGTCTTCCTACAATATTGCTTCTTCCTACAACGACAGCATGTTTTCCTTTTGTTTCGATTTTATAGTGCTCTAATAAAAGCATAATTCCGTAAGGTGTGCCAGGTATAAAGGTTGGCTGCCCTAACACCATTCGGCCAACATTGTTAGGATGAAAGCCATCCACATCTTTGTTGCAATCAATTGCATTGATCACTTCATCAGCAGAGATATGATCGGGTAGAGGAAGCTGTACCAAAATGCCATCTACCTCAGGGTCAGTGTTGAGTTCAGCAATAACATCCAGTAATTTTAAAGAAGAAATAGATTCATCCAAACGGATTAAGGTTGATTTAAAACCAACTTCTTCACAAGCTTTTACTTTAGACGCCACGTAGGTTTCGCTGGCTCCATTGTTTCCAACCAAAACTGCTGCAAGGTGTGGTACCGGTTTACCTCTTGAAGCTAATTGTGCCACTTCCAGTTTCAACGAATCTTTTATAGCCTGGGATGCTTCTTTGCCGTTCAAAATTTGTATGGCGCAAAGATAGCCTTGCGACCCTTTGCCCCTGACAGATTTCAGTTGCACAGTTGTTAAGAAGTTTTTCTCTCCTTTCAAAGCACATTTTTGCAAAACGAAAAGAGATATTATATCTTAACCCAAACTAATTGCTTTGAAGTTTCTGCTAACAGTAATATTCTGTTTTACTATAGGCTCTGCTGTTGCCCAGAATAGTCGTAGTGCTGTTAAAGCACCTTACACCAGAAGCAATGCTTATAGCCATTTTCAAACGGATGTTTTTTCTTTTGGTGCTAACCAGGCAGCTTTAGCCCAGCAAAAAAACATTTCAGTGGGTGTTTACGGGGAAAGAAGGTTCATGCTGCAAGACCTTTCCTTATATCAACTAAGTATTGCTGTACCTACAACTTCGGGCAATTTTGGTTTGAATGTGGTGCGATTTGGCGGAACGGAATATGGTGAGATGGCTGCCGGATTAGCTTATGCAAGAAAACTTGGAGAGAAGATTGATGTAGGTGTTCAATTCAATTACTATACAATTAATGTAAACAGCTATGGCAGTGGCTCGGCAATTAATGCCGAAGCTGGAGTGATCTTTCATGCTACAGACCAGTTGAATGTGGGATTACATGTTTATAACCCAACCGGAGTGAAGCTTGGCAAGAATGATGAAGAAAGATTGCCATCTGCTTATTCTTTTGGAGTTGGATGGGATGCATCGGAGAAATTATTTATTGGGGCGGAAGTTCAGAAAGAAGAAGATCAGCCGGTAAATGTTAACGCAGGCATTCAATATGCTTTTGATAAAATGCTATTTGCAAGAGCCGGTGTTACCAGTGCATCATCTATTTTTTATTTCGGTGCAGGCGTGTTATTGAAAGATTTCAGGCTTGATGCAACAGCCTCTTTCCATCCGCATTTAGGAATTACTCCGGGACTGATGTTGATCTATAATCGCAGAAAGTGAAATGGCTTCTCACGATATTATGCCTTATTATTTCTATTGCTGCCATAACACAAGAAGTTCCACAGACTACACAAAAACAATTGGAGAACCTGGCTGACGTTACTGAGACAGAAAGCATAGATGACATTCACCTCTTACAACAGTTGGAGTATTACCTGAAGCATCCTATCAACTTAAATGAAGCAACTGCTGAAGGGTTAAGACAGTTGCAACTTTTAACCGACTTGCAGATCGATCATCTTATCCGGTACCGCAGCCTATTGGGGAAGCTGATTTCTATTTATGAATTACAAGCTGTGCCCACATGGGATGTGCAAACTATCAGAAAAATTTTACCTTATATAACTGACAGCAACCAAGTCAGTATAAAAGAAAGCCTCAGGGAACGATTAAAGGATGGAAGCAAAATGCTATTGTTTCGTGCAACACGAATTTTGGAAGAAAGTATAGGATATGACACTTCAAGAACAACCCACTACTTAGGCGATAGAAATCACTTTTTACTTCAATACAGATATCAATACAAAAATCTTCTCTATTACGGTCTCACTGCAGATAAAGATGCTGGAGAGCAGTTCTTCAAAGGAGCACAGGCCAAAGGGTTTGATTTTTATTCGCTTCATTTCTTCGCAAGAGATGTTGGGAACTTTAAGGCAATTGCTGTAGGCGATTATTCAGTCAATCTTGGACAAGGGTTGATACAATGGCATTCGCTTGCATTCAAAAAAAGCAGTGAGGCGTTGTTAACAAAACGGCAAGCACCTGCACTGTTGCCTTATCGTTCACCGGGAGAATTTTATTTTAACCGCGGGGTAGGAGCTACCTATAAAAAAGGCAAATTCGAGACAACATTATTTGCATCTTATAAAAAGATCAGCGGTAATATTTCTATTGACTCAACAGAAGTGTTTACCAGTTTTAATTCATTTGGGTATTACAGAACAAAGAATGAAACTGCAGAAAAGAACAATATCACTCTTACTTCCTACGGTGGAAATGTTTCTTTCAATAAAAATCTTCTCAAAATTGGATTGAATGGTATAGCTCACCAGTTTTCTTTACCGTTTCAGAAAAGGGATGAGCCATATAATTATTATGCGCTGTCTGGCAAAAGCTGGATGAACGGAAGTGTGGATTATAGCTATACGTACAAGAATGTTCATCTGTTTGGTGAAGTCGCTATTGATAAAAACATAAACAAGGCAATCATCAATGGCGCATTGATCAGTCTTCATCCAAAAGCTGATCTGTCAGTTGTGTACAGGAACATTCAGAAAGAATACCAGGCTCTTTTCGGGAATGCTTTCACGGAAAATGTTTCTCCTTCCAATGAGAAAGGAGTTTATACAGGATTAAATTTGAGGCCTTCCTCCACCTGGCAATTCAACGCCTACATGGATTTCTATAGCTTTCCTTTTTTACGATACAGAGTGGATGCACCTAACAGGGGCAGAGACTATTTGCTTCAGGTTTTGTATCGGCCCACTAAATTGTTTGAGATGTATCTGCAATACCTAAATGAGGCAAAGGGAATCAATGTTAAAGAGGGTACGTTTAATTACCCCGATCAGAAGCTACGGCAGAACCTGAGACTTCATTTTACAAGTACTATAAACAGGCAGGTATCTATTAAAGGCAGGGCTGAAATGCTTTGGTTTGACAGGAAAGGCGCAGATTCCGAAGAAGGTTTTCTGAGTTTCATTGAAGGGAGCTATAACGGCTTAAAAAATTTGTCAGCTAGCCTGCGATTACAATACTTTGAAACAGATGGATATAATAGCCGGGTATATGCATATGAAAACGATGTACTGTACAGCTTTAGTATTCCTGCTTTCTTCAACCAGGGACTTAGATATTATGTGAATATGAAGTATGATGTCAGGAAGAATTATACCTGCTATGTCCGCTTTGCCCGGTCTGTTTTTAAAGATCAGCAAACTATAGGAAGTGGTCTGGACGAAATCAAGGGGCGTTCACGTAGTGAGGTTAAATTGCAAATGGTATATACGGTTTGAGCCTCTGGGAATGTCTTTTCCGTAAGAGATAAATAGCTCTTTAGAGTTGATTTTCAATTATTTTCAGCCAAAAAAAAGGATTTGTTAAAAAAACCCTTACTTTGGCGCAGCATTTTCTGAGGCTCATCTGTCTCAGAATGTTACTTCGCTTTATGCGATGGATGGACTGATAGATTTAATGCTTTTAATTTTAAACTAACATTCAATGAGAAAAATTGGCTCACTGCTAACAGTGCTAATGCTGTTTTGTGCATTGGCATTTGGTCAGACCCGTACGGTTACGGGAGTAGTTAGAGATGCAAATGGAAATCCTGTTCCGTTTGCTACTGTAACAGAAAGTGGCACCCGCAATGCTGTAAAAGCTGATGCGAATGGTGCTTTTACAATCAGAGTTCCAGACAATGCAAAACTAGACATTTCTGCAACTGGTTTCCAGGCTAGAACTGGTATTTCTTCAACTGAGGCTGCCAATATTGCATTGGCGGTTAACCAGCAACAGATGCAGGAAGTGGTAATTACTACCGCTTTAGGCCAGCAACGCCAGGCTAAAGAACTAGGTTATTCTACAGCTAAGGTTCGTTCTGGTGAATTAACCCAATCAGCACCGGTTAATCTTCAAAACGGGCTTACAGCTAAAGTTTCAGGTTTGAATGTAAGCACTGTTAATAATGGTGTGTTTGCAGATACACGTATTACCTTAAGAGGTATTCGTTCCTTAACTGGAAATAACCTACCTATGTTAGTAGTGGATGGGGTACCAATGGCGTTAGGTTTTTTAAACTCTATTAACCCTAATGATATTGCGGATGTAAGTGTTTTAAAGGGTGCATCTGCAACCGTTGTATACGGTCCAGAAGGTGCCAATGGTGCTATCATGGTTACCACAAAAAAAGGTGTTAGAGGCCGTCCTGTAGTATCCGTAAGTCATACTTTCCAGGCAGAGCGTCTTTCCTATTTCCCTAAGGTACAAAAGCGTTTTGGCTCAGGCTATGCTCCTGATCCCGTAACAGGATTTGGAACATATGAACCAATTGAGCAACAAAGCTGGGGACCTGAATTTGATGGATCTATAGTTCAGATTGGTCAAGATGGACCTAATGGTGAAAAATTGATGGTTCCTTATTCCTATAGAGAAAGAGGCCGCACAGGATTTTTTGAAACAGGTATGACGAATCAATCAGACATTTCGTATTCTACTGAAGGCTTCTACATCAGCGGGCAAAATGTAATGATTAAGGGCGTTATGCCTGAGGATGAAAACCAGAGAAGAGCGTTTACTTTGAAGGCTGATAGGGAGTATGGCCGCTTTAAAGCCGGTTTTAACTTGCGTTACACCAACTCTGAATATGATGTAACAACTCAAGGCCGGATTATATATTACGGTGTGACTGGGGCTCCAGGCCACATTAACTTGCGTGATTTTAAAGACTTAAACTCGCATTTTGGCTCTCCTAATGGATACTTTACTCCATATTTAGACAACAATGTTAAAACTCCTTATTTTGGTGTAAAAAACTGGAGAGAGAGAGGAAGTAGCGATGATGTCTTTGGGAATGGCGAACTTTCATTCAAAGCAACTAACTGGTTGGATTTTGTTTATCGTGCAGGGTTGACCTATAGTAATGTTGATGCCAGAAACACCCGCGGTGCATGGCAGTATTCTGCTTTCCACAACACACTAAGGGATCATGGTACAACCAATCTTACCTCAGCACTTACACAAAATTCAAGTCAGGGTCAAAGAATTTCGTCTGAGTTTTTTGCCAATTTTAAAAAGTCGTTCAACCAGTTTTCTATTAACGGAACCTTAGGGCATTCATACAGACAGAGCAAGTCTCGTTTCATTAGCGTTGGAAGCAATAACCTTGGTACCTCTGCCTTTTACACAGTAGCTTTGAGAAAAGGAGAGCCAACAGTTGGGATCACCAATTCTACTCAAAGACTTCAAAGATTATTTGCTAGAGTTTCTGTAAATTATAATGATTGGGCAAACATAGAAGGTACGTTTAGCTATGATAAAAACAGTTTGCTTCACAACCCTATCACAGAGAATAATGATTTCGAATACGTATATCCAGGTGTTAATGCTGCTTTAGTTTTAAGCCAAGCTATTGCCCCTTTAAAGAATAGCAATACAATCAGCTTTTTAAAATTAAGAGGTGCTGTTTCAAAAACAGGTAATGCTGGGCCATTACAACCTTATGCATTTGAAAGTGTTTTTAATAATTCCTTGTTTTTTCCTTATGGGGATATTCTTGGTTTCCAAGCAACAGCAAACACACCAGCAGCATCTTATAAGCCCGAGTTCGTGTTAAACCGCGAAGTGGGTATTGAAATTGGGTTCTTGAAAAATAGGATCAATTTTGAAGCTACTTACTATAGCCAAGATAACACTGATCAGATCATTGATGTTCAATTGTCTAATACAACCGGCTATACAGCAGCACGTCAAAACGCTGCCGCATTTATCAACAAAGGCCTTGAGTTAGACTTACGATTGACACCTTTAGTTAAACTAGGCGGAGTTAATATTGATTTTTCTGCAAACTACGCTTATCAAACAAATAAAGTTACTGAGCTTGTTGATGGAGTGAATGAATTAGGTATTGGTAACAATAACTTTGTGATTGTAGGCCAATCTGCTTATAAGTTTAAACTAACTGACTATGTAAGAGATGAGCAAGGCAGGGTTATAGTTGACCGAGTTACAGGTATGCCGAGCCAGAATCCAAATTTGACCGTTTTTGGTAACACTTTACCAAAGCATATTTTAGGCTTAAACCTTGATGTGAACTGGAAAGGTTTCAACTTTAGTGCTGTAGGAGAATATCGCGGGGGTCACCAAATGTTAGCGGAAGATCTGGGTAATTTCCTGGACGATAACGGTATATCAAAAAGGAGTGCACAAAATGGCCGTCGTGCATTTGTTTGGCCTAATTCTGTTTATGACGATGGTACTGGTAAATATGTAACAAACACAGATGTTTATACACAAACTTATGGCCGTCTTTTCTGGAACAGCGCTTTGAATACAGATGTTCAAACAAACTATCTAGCAAGTGCTGCATTTTGGAAATTGCGTGAGGTTTCAGTCAGCTACAACATCCCTACGAAAGTCCTGGGCTCTAGCCTAAGCAAAGTAGTGAAAGGTGCAACAGTCACCTTAAATGCACGCAACCTTTTAATGTTCCTTCCAGAGTCTAATGAATGGACAGATCCTGAATTCTCAACTGGTACGGGTAATGCTTCTGGGGTTAGTACTGCCGGCCAGCTTCCTCCAACAAGAATTTTTGGAGCTAACCTTACTCTGCGTTTCTAATTTTTAAACTATTCATTGTATGAACATGACAAAAAAAATATTGCTTTCTTTTATGGTATCAGGGATAATATTCCTTGGTAGTTGTAAAAAGGAAAAATTCGAAATTAACTCAAACCCGGACGCTGTTACAGACGTTTCAGTAACACCAACGGTTTTGCTGCCGGGTGCATTGCAAAATACATCTACCATTGTAGCAACCAACTGGCCATTTGTAAGTGCATGGATGGGGCATTGGGCACGTAGCGGCTCTTATCAATCTCTCACCGAAATTGAAACCTACAAGTTTACAAACGATTTTCAGGTAGGAATTTGGAATAATTTATATGCCAACACAAACAATTACACCATCATGATGAATAAAGCCAAAGCTTCCGGAGCTGGGTTTTATCAAGCTATCGGTCACATCATGAGAGCTCATAATTTTGGCATTCTGGTAGATGTTTATGGAAATGTTCCTTATACAGAAGCTTTCCAGGGAACTGCTACACCTACTCCTAAATATGATAAGGGTGAAGATGTATATCGCGGAATATTGAAGGAATTAGACGACGCCATTGCATTACTAAAAAATGCTAATGCCATCGAAGCTGCTAAAAACCCGGAAATTGCCACTTCCGATCTGGTTTATGCAGGTAATGCAACAGCCTGGATTCGGTTTGCAAATACTTTGAGACTGCGTTTAATTATGCATACTCAAAATGGAATGACTTCTACTATCACTCCTTCTCCTTTAAATGTAACTGCAGAAATGGCTAAAATAACAGCCGAAGGCTTTATTGGTGCCGGGCAATCTGCACATTTAAATCCTGGATTTAGTGCTACTAAACCACAGCCTTATTATCGTGCTTTTGTACAAAATGAAGCTGGTACGCAAACAGGTGATGTTTGGAGAGCCAATAAATATGCTATAGATTATTATAAATACAATGGCGATCCAAGGATCAACCGTTTTTATGTTTCTCCAAATGGTACTACTGCCGGACAAACAGGTATCACCTTTGGAACACCATCTGGACCATCTGCACCAACCGGCGCTCAGCTTTCCACAGTTAGAGGCCCTGGTTTGATTCCGCAGGGAGCAGCTTCAAGAGCATGGATCTTAACCAGTGTTGAAAGTTTCTTTTTACAGGCTGAGGCAAGACAAAGAGGATTGTTAACTACCGGCCCCACTGCTAAAGCACTTTTAACTTCAGCTATTCAGGAATCATTTGTTTGGTTAGGATTAACTGTAAATGATGCAAACACTTACATTGCAAACAATGCTGGTTATCCGGATGTTGACTACGATGCGCCATCCATTGTTGCAGGGCAACCTGGCGGTGGTATGTTTACTATATTGTCTCAAAAATGGTTTGCATTGAACTCAATTGCTCCATTCGAAATCTGGACTGATTACAGAAGAACAGATTATGTGTTGGGTAGAGCGGTTGGTTTTGCTGCAGGACCTCCTATTTCAGTTGATCCTGGTAATACTTCAACAACAATACCACGCCGCTTATTGTATCCACAGAATGAATACAATTACAACGCAGCTAACGTAAGTGCTCAGGGAACGATCAATGTATTTACTAATAAAATTTTCTGGGACTTAAACTAATCATCATCTAAACTTCAATCATAATGAAAAAAATACTTTCCTTATTTACATTGATTGGCGCAATGACGCTGACAGGATGTTTAAAAGATAAGGGGTTTGATAACGGCGAATATGGAACCGAGATCAAAGAGGTTCCAGGTGTTGCCATACCACTTTCGGCCAGCAGCCCTAACGTTATTGCAATTACTTCTCAAAGTACACCTGTAACCGTTGATGGCCCCACTGTGACTTTAGAAATGGACCGCACACCAACGTCTGATGTTCAGGTTACCATGCAGATTGATAATTCGCTAGTGACTGCTATATCTGGACTTACTCCATTGCCTGCGGGTTCCTACACCACAACTCCCTTGACCTTTACTATTCCTGCTGGTCAAAAGAAAGCTACTGTAAAAATTACATTACCCAATTCGTCAAGCCTGGATCCAACTAAAACGTATGGCTTAGGTTTCAGGATAACTTCGGTAAGCCCAGGTTATACTATTGCTCAAAACCAAAAAACTGTTGTATTTGCTTACAATATCAAAAACAAATATGACGGCGTTTATTCACTAAATCTTCGTTTGGATGGTTGGGCAGCTTTTGGTATTGCTAGCGGCATTGCAGGAAACTATCCTCCGCAAATAGAGTTAGTTACAGCCGGCCCTGATGCAGTAGTAATTAATCAATTGGCACCAAGCCAGTTTGGCGATTTGCAACCTGGTTTTACAGGTGGTGCAGGTACCATCGCTAGTTATACATCTTTTGGTGCTGCGGGTCCAAAATATACCTTCAATACCACTACAGATAAAGTAATCTCTGTTACCAACACGTATCCTGACGATGGAAGAGGCCGTGCTTTTTATCTTGATCCGGCTTCAACCACCAGCCAGTTTACGCCTGGTACAAGAGGCATTCGAGTTGAGTATTTCATGAAGCAGAACGGAAGACCTGATATGAAGATTACTGCCATCTATACTTTCTTAAGAGATAGATAATTATTTTGCTAATAATATAAAACCGGACTTTAAAAGTCCGGTTTTTTTATTTGCTTTTATAACTAAGTCATCTAATACCTTTGTAACAAATCAACTAGTTTCCATGCAAGATCAGCCCCAAAACCAGATCAATATAGAAATAACAGAGGAAGTGGCAGAAGGTACTTATGCCAACCTGGCCATCATTACCCACTCCCATGCCGAGTTTGTAATTGATTTTGTGAACGTGATGCCAGGTACCCCAAAAAGCAAGGTTAAATCAAGGATCATATTTACGCCGCAACATGCTAAGCGTTTCATGAAAGCAATGATTGAGAACATTCAACGCTATGAGGCTGCTAATGGAACGATAAAAGATCTGGAAGAAGTTCAAATACCAATGACCTTCGGCGGGCCGGCAGCACAAGCTTAATGAGGGAAGAGGATATTCTCCATTCTAAATTTTTAGTTCTCCATTTTACAAAATTCCCTCATCTGCAAAGCTGTAGTAGCCGTCATCGCTTACAATAAGGTGGTCAAGAACCTTGATATCAAAATACTTAGCTGCTTCCTTTATTTTATGGGTTAGCTCTTCATCTGCCCTGCTTGGCTTTAGGCTGCCTGAAGGATGATTATGGCAAAGAATAATACTGACGGCATCCTGTTCTAACGCTTTTTTCAAAATGATGCGAGGGTCGGCTACGGTTCCGGTAATCCCTCCTTCGCTAATGATCTTAAAGTCATTGATCTTATTGGAACGATTGAGGTAGATCACTGCAAATACTTCGTGTTTGTAATCCCTTAAAGAAGTTTGCAGGTAAGTGGCTACATCCGCACTGCTGCTTACAATTGTTTTCTCAAGAGAAGCCACCGCCTGCCTTCTGCGGCCTAATTCCAGGGCGGCAGCAATAGTCACCGACTTTGCTTCGCCTATTCCCTTGATTTTAGTCAACTCTTTAATGGACAATTTGCCTAACTCGTTTAAATTATCTTTTCCTAGCCGCAATACGTCCTGCGCCAATTCTACTGCACTTTTACCACCGCTGCCATTTAGTATTAAAATAGCCAACAATTCCGAATTGCTTAATACCGCGGGCCCTTTGGCGAGTAATTTTTCGCGGGCCTATCGTCTTTTGCCCATTGTTTTATCGAGTACTTATGCTCTTGCATACGCTAAGATTAGAAATTAATTTTATTATTGTCAATCCAGATCTTGAAAACCTTAAACCAATCCCTATGAGAAGAAATTCTACATCTAGCATGGGTGCTTTACATCCAATCCTGTTCTTTGTTTTTGTTTATGGCCTCTCGCTTTTCCTGGCTTTTTTTGTTTGCCGTACCGTTTATAACAGCATTTATAGCGATACAACTGTTACGTCAAATACATCATTAGAGATCTCAGCTAATGCCAATGCAACAGCATATAAGTGAGCCCTCTTAAAAACATTTTTGTGAAGTAGAAAGCATGACGTTTTCTACTTTTTTGTTTCTAGACCGATAGGGCCAACTATTTTATTTTTCTCTTTTTTTCCTCCGGACTGTGCTCTTATCTTCGCCGCACATTTTCAGTCATGCAACAACCTTCTTCCAAAATTTTCGCAGGTACCGGGTCTCAAAAGCTTGCAGAGCAAATTTGCAGACGGTACGGCTGCCAGATGGGAAAAGTCAACATCCAGAAGTTTAGCGACGGTGAAATACAGCCCATTTTTTTAGAAAGTATTCGTGGCGATATGGTGTTTTTGGTTCAAAGCACTTATGCACCTTCGGATAATTTGATGGAGCTATTGCTGATGATTGATGCAGCCCGCAGAGCATCGGCTTATAAGATCATAGCAGTAATTCCATATTATGGTTATGCCCGTCAAGATAGAAAAGATCGTCCACGGGTGGCCATAGGCAGTAAACTGGTAGCTAACATGTTAACTGCTGCCGGGGCCGACCGTGTTATCACCATGGATCTGCATGCACCCCAAATTCAAGGGTACTTCGATATACCCGTTGACCACCTGGATTCATCGGCTGTTTTTATACCTTATATAACACAATTGAGGCTCGAAAACCTTACTTTTGCGGCCCCCGATGTGGGCTCAGCCAACCGGATAAGGGAAATAGCAAGCTATTTTGAGGCTGAAATGGTGATCTGCGATAAGCACCGTAAACGTGCCAACGAGATTGCCAGTATGGTGGTGATTGGTGATGTAACAGACAAGGACATTGTGATCATAGATGATATTTGCGACACCGGCGGAACCTTGGCAAAAAGTGCAGCTCTTTTAAAAGAAAAAGGTGCCCGGACTGTGAGGGCTTTGATAACACATACCGTTCTGAGTGGTAAAGCATACGAAACTATTGAGAACAGTGTTTTGGAAGAATTGGTAGTGTGTGATACGATTCCCTTAAGGCAGGAAACCAATAAGATCAAGGCAGTAAGTGTTTCAGAACTTTTTGCAGTAGCAATTCGTAATGCTTATGAAAACAAGAGCATAAACAATCTCTTTATTCATTCGCAGCGAAGGGATAAGTAAGTCAACGAGTCAAAGAAATCATATAACAAATATGATTTTGACCCATTTGACAAGTTTGACCCATTTGACTTTTTTAAAACAAACAATCATAAAATGAAGACAATTACAATCGAAGGACAACTGAGGACCGAACATGGCAAGTCAGCCACCCGCCAGCTTCGCTCTCAGGATCTAGTGCCTGGTGTAATTTACGGGGGTGCACAGGAAATTAATTTTTCTGCTCCGGCCAAGGCTTTCAAGTCATTGGTTTACACACCAAACTTCCAGTTGGCAGAGGTAACAGTAGACGGTAAAACGTACCGTTGCATTTTAAAAGATCTTCAATTTGATAAGATCAATGATCAATTAACTCACGTTGATCTTTTAGAATTGGTTGAAGACAAAAAAGTAGTTGCTCAAATCCCATTAAAATTCGTAGGGGCTTCTGCTGGTGTTAAAGCCGGTGGTAGAATGGTTACCAAGATGAAGACTTTAAAAGTAAAGACTTATCCTAAGTACCTGAAAGAGCAAATTGAAGTAAGTGTTGACAAACTTGAAATTGGCGAAAACCTTAGAGTAGAGGATGTGCAGGTAGAGAATTATGAAGTGTTGAACTCACCTCGTATTCCTATTGTGTCTATCGTAACTACAAGAGCTTTGCGCCAGGAAGAAGCGGCTGCTCCTGCTAAAGGTGCTGCAACTAAAGCTGCTCCAGCCAAAAAATAATCAGACAACCTTTATAAAAATCCCATCCGCAGTGATGGGATTTTTTTTATTATGAAAGGAACATCTTTGCAGGTATGAAATTCTTGATTGCCGGTTTGGGAAATATTGGTAATGAATATGCACATACCCGCTATAACATTGGCTTTGATGTAGTGATGGCTTTCGTTACAAAACATGGCGGACAATTAAGACAAGACAGGCTGGCCTATGTTGCAGAAATTAAGTGGAAGGGTAGATTATTTATTTGTATTTGTCCAACGACTTACATGAATCTAAGTGGTAAGGCTGTAAAGTATTGGATGGATAAGGAAAAAATACAACTGGATAATATCCTGGTGATCCTGGACGAACTGGCTCTGCCAATTAGCAAGTTAAGAATCAGGCCAAGCGGAAGCGATGGAGGGCACAATGGATTAAAAAGTATACAGGAGTCTTTAAACTCTACCCAATATCCTCGTCTAAGGTTTGGCATTGGAAATAACTTTCAAAAAGGACATCAATCAGATTATGTTTTAGGAAAATGGAATAAAGATGAAGAGCCTATTATAAAGGCAAAGATCAATACCAGCGTAGAAATCATTGAAGGCTTTGGAACAATTGGACTTCAGAATACGATGAATAAATTTAATAATGTTGAAATAACGCTATGACGTATAAGAGTAATTATTTATTTTAGCACCCCAACCAACTTACCCTTTCCATTAAAATCCTGAATTCCTGTAAAAGCCATGATTCTAAATATTATGGGATAAACAACCCTATGAGTAAGTATCCCTTTTATTTAACTAAAAAACCAACCTCAGAATGAAGATTTTTTGCGTAGGCCGTAATTATTCCGATCATGCGAAAGAGTTAGGCAATGATGTACCCGATGAGCCAGTAATTTTTATGAAGCCGAAGAGTGCTCTGCTTCAACCACACACTCCTTTTTATTATCCCGAGTTTACTAATGAATTGCATTATGAATGTGAGTTAGTATTACGGATTTCAAAGAACGGGAAATACATACAGGAGAAGTTTGCTAATAAATATTATGATGCCGTAACAGTAGGTATTGACTTTACTGCCCGTGACATTCAAAACGAATTGAAAGAAAAAGGTTTGCCCTGGGAGAAAGCAAAAGCCTGGGATAACTCAGCCGTAATTGGCAAATGGGTTCCTGTTGCCAATTTGAAAAACAAGAAAGAGATCAATTTTGGACTGTACAAGAATAAAGAGTTAGTTCAAAAAGGCAACTCTACAGACATGATCTTCGACTTCGATTACATTGTGTCTCACATCTCCAATTATTTTTCTGTAAACATTGGTGACCTAATTTTTACCGGCACGCCTGCAGGCGTTGGTGAAATTGTTGTTGGCGATGAAGTAGAAGGATACCTGGAAGAAGAAACATTATTAACACTGGACGTTAAATAAAAGACCTTTATGGCGTATTGAACCCTTCCACACCGGAAGGGTTTTTTATTTAAGCTGGAAGGCGTCGCTTAAATTTGCCTGCTTGCAATACTTATGGATCGTAATCTTCTTCTTCAAACATACCGGTTAATGTACTCTGTGAAAGTGATGGCTGAAACTTATGAAGCCAACCGGCAGATCACTAAATATGTACATTCTACTTCACGTGGTCATGAAGCAATTCAACTGGCTACTGCATTTAATCTGTTGCCGCAAGATTGGGTTAGCCCCTACTATCGTGATGAGAGTTTGTTGTTGGGGATGGGATGGTCGCCTTATCAATTAATGCTACAATTGCTGACTAAAGCCGATGATCCTTTTACCGGCGGAAGAAGCTACTATTCGCATCCTAACTCAAGAGAAGCGGACAAGCCTAAGATCATTAATCAAAGTAGTGCTACGGGCATGCAGGTGATACCTACAACCGGTGTGGCGCAGGGAATACAGTATTTAGAGAAAATTGGTAATCCGCAATCGTCAATCGGCAATAAACCTGTAGTAGTGTGTTCACTTGGCGATGCCAGCGTTACAGAAGGTGAAGTAAGTGAGGCTTTTCAGTTTGCGGTGCTGAAGCAGTTGCCAATTATTTATTTAGTACAGGACAATGAATGGGGCATCAGTGTTACTTCTGAAGAAGGCCGTGCAATGGATGCCTATGAATATGCGGAAGGCTTTAAAGGTTTAAGCAAAATTCGTGTTGACGGCACTGATTTTCACCAGAGCTATGATACCATGCGCAAGGTGATCAACCACGTTCGTGAGCATCGCAAGCCCTGGCTGGTACATGCAAAATGTTGTTTGCTCAATCATCATACAAGCGGTGTAAGGAAAGAATTTTACCGTACGGAGGAAGACCTTGCAAAACATGCTGTAAGCGATCCTCTTCCTAAGTTCAAGGCCAGTATTGTGGATGATTTTGGTGAAGAATTTTTAAAAGGAATAGAAGAAGAAGTAACAACAGAAATCAAACAACAATTCGACAGGGCTGTTGCCGCACCGGAACCTGATCCGGCAAAAGTGGCCGACCATGTTTTTGTTCCGACACCTGTAACAATAGAAGAAGGTGAAAGAACACCTGCCGGAAAAGATAAAGTGATCATGGTAGATGCGGCGTTGTTTGCTATACGTGAATTGATGGAAGAGAATGAAGAGTGTGTATTGTATGGCCAGGATGTAGGCAAGCGATTAGGAGGCGTTTTTAGAGAAGCGGCTACATTGGGTGAGCAGTTTGGAGATCATAGAGTATTTAACACAGCAATACAGGAAGCGTACATCATAGGATCAACAGTTGGTATGAGTGCAGTGGGAGTGAAGCCTATCGTGGAAGTTCAGTTCGCCGATTACATCTACCCCGGTTTCAATCAATTGGTAACAGAGATCTCCAAGTCGTGCTATTTATCGTGTGGTAAGTTTCCGGTTTCATCTATCATACGTGTGCCTATTGGTGCGTATGGTGGCGGTGGCCCTTATCATAGTGGAAGCGTTGAATCTACTTTACTCACTATAAAAGGCATTAAGATCGCCTATCCTTCCAATGCAGCAGATATGAAGGGCTTGATGAAAGCAGCCTACTATGATCCTAACCCGGTAATAATGCTGGAGCATAAAGGTTTGTATTGGAACAAGGTGCCCGGAACAGAGGAAGCTAAAACAATTGAACCTTCGAGAGATTATGTGTTGCCGTTTGGTAAAGGGGCTGTTGCTTTAAGTGCAACCAGTGATGCTGTTGACAATGGGGAAAGCGTTTGTGTTATTACTTATGGAATGGGAGTGTATTGGGCAAAGGCAGCAGCGAAAAGTTTTAATGGCCAGATTGAGATAATTGATCTGAGAACGTTGTTTCCTTTGGACGAAGACCTGATCTTTTCCACCGTGAAAGAACATGGCAAATGTTTAGTGCTTACTGAGGAACAACAGAATAATTCTTTTGCTGAGGCATTAGCCGGAAGGATTTCCAAAAACTGCTTTCAATGGTTGGATGGACCTGTTGAAGTATTAGGTGCTCTAAACTTACCTGCAGTGCCGTTGAATACAGGATTAGAAGCAGCAATGCTGCCAAATGCAGATAAGGTTCGGAGTGTGTTGCAACGGTTATTGAAATATTAATCATTTACGTTTTCAGCTTAGAATGCTGGTGTGCATGTCTTATTAAAGGGTAACACAGAAAGCCACCAGGTAAAAAGATCAATATTTTACGGTAGCAGAAATGGCAAGGCTATAGCCCGGCTCTTTGGGCACCATTGCAAGCGTTGATGGATACCACTTGCCAGAATAAGACAAGCCCCAGGTTTCTGTAAGGCTTGTGGTAACATCTTTTGTAAAGCAGATGCAAGGGTTGTACGTTTGAACTACAGTATCTTTTCCTTCATATTTGGAAGAAGAACGGTATTCATTAACTGGGATGCGAAGCCATTCTACAGCAACAAAGAATTCGTTTTCAGGCAGCCATATTTGGTAGGGTAACATATCTATGGAAACGAGTCCCCACTTTGCACTCGACTCAATTACAGTATCGGTAAGCTCTTCACCAGGGCCTTGTGTTAATGAGTCAACCCGGTATACATGTATGCGGAACATGGACTTTACCGGACGATGTTTTGATGTGCGAACCTCTATTGTCTGAATTTGGGCATTAGCCGAAGGAACTACTAGCTTCCTGGCTACATGCGACTGGAAGCCACTGCTGGTGAAGCAATAGTCCTGCGATTTTTTATAGCTGCCAACCTCACTGTACATCCACTGATTTTTTATTACAACTGGTTTCAATCGCTTTTCACTTACAGAAAGAGCGACAATAGGGTTTGTTCTTAAATCTCTTACAGGAAAAAGGATTGGTTTATATCCAATACAGGAGATAATAAGACTGTCCAACTCCGGCCGCTGACAAGTGATGATGAACTCCCCATAGGCATTTGCATTAGCACCAACATTTTGTTTTACGAGGCCTACTGTAGCATATGGGATGGGTTTTCCCGTGGTAGCTTCAACTGCTTTGCCGTTAAGGATGATTTGGGAATGGCTGTAAAAGGGTAAGAATAAAACGCATACTATCAATTTCAAAAAATTCATACGATGGAAAAAATTATGCTCTTCGTAGGGCGTTTGAAAAACAACAGCTTTGCTTTATTTCTATCGATAAGCTAAAGTTATTTTGTTGAACATATACTTTTCAGCACTTATGATCGTAAATCCTGTCGCCAGCCATATTCCTATTCAATTTTGCTGTAATTGTACTCGCCGATTTCTTTAAATCGATTTAAATGTATTTGTGCCTTGTCGCTATTTCCTAGGTTTAAATATGTATGACCAAGATAAAGATTGATCAGCTCTGTTTTAGGATCTATCTTGTCTGCTTCTTTAAGATGTTGCAATGCTTTTTCATAATCTCCTATTGCTAAATAATAAGCTCCCATGTTTCTCCAGGCATAAGAATTAGCAGGATTCATTTCGAAAGCACTGTGAATGTCCGCTAGTGCATCATCTAATGAGCCTATTTGAAGTTTACAATACCCTCGGTTATTGTAGGGATAGTCCCAATAAGGATCAATGTCTATAGCTTTTGTAAACACTTCTACTGCCTCTTCATATTTCTTCTGAGAGAGTAAGGCATATCCTAAGTTGTTATAAGCGGCAGAGTTCTGCGGGTTTACCTGCAGAATTTTTTTACAGCCTCCAATAACCAGATCGAAATTCTTTATTTCAAACCCTTCAGCTATTTGTCTGTCTGTTTCAAAAGCAATCTCACAGCTTTTTACCTTATCCTTTGTTAAAAGGGTGTCTCCTGTATTTATCAAAAATTCATAGTCTTGTTTAAACAAGGCTTTCGTATTAGGGTTTAGAAGTGGCAGATATTTTTCAATGTCATGTTCAGTAATATAGCATATCAAGGCATTTGAATAACTAATTAGCTCATTTGGTAGGTATCCTGATCGCCCAATCCAATAAGCATCTTGAATCTGGCATGTATTCGCAACAAAGAGTCCGAAGCCGAAAAAAATGCTCGCCAAATCCGTTAACGGCTCCATATCCGGATCACCTTGTTTAATATAGTTTCCTCCAAGAAGCTTTACATGTGCCAATTCATGAGCAATAACCGCAATTAGTAACTGCGGATGATCGAGATTTGATTTAGCAAGATGTATATTAAATCGTTTTTCTTCCCTTGTGTAGGCTCTGTAATATTCACCCAAAGGTTCGGTATAACTTCCCTGAGGAGCAAGATTTGACCATTGTTTAGATTTAATGTCGTCAAAGAACTTTACATTAATTTCTTTAGCATCCACATCCCAGTAAGAGCACAGTTGTTCAAAGAGCGTTTGAAATTGATAAGTATCCTTCAAATTGGTAAAAGGAAACGTATCTGAAGCTGGTAGAATAAAAGGTGTGCTTTTTAATCTAGAAAGCCCAAAAACCTCAATAAACCAAATGAAATTCTTTTCTATCCACTCTTTGTCTTCTGGAGTTACACTAGGCTCAAAATTTTTTTGCTTAAAGAGTCCGAACATTAGGGTGCTTTTGGGATGCTTACAGTTGAATGAGCAATATCCTTTGGCAAAATACATTAATTACCTAATTGTGAAAGTAATAAGCTGAAGAACAAAATCCTTCGACAAGTTCAGGGTGACAACTTAAGTGAGAGGCTGTGTTGATTTCAGTCTTTCTTTATGTTGAAAACATCAGATCCTTCCTGCGTCAGGATGACAGGGGAGAGAACTATGGATGGTAGGCAGGTTGATTGTTTGAAGAGGCTTGCACAATGTTGAATAGAATTACAAAACGTTGAAGTGAGTGACACAACAAACGATGATAGCAGTAATGCAGCTTAGTTCATAATTACCTATAAGCATCAGAACGGATAACCTATAGCGAGGTTGTACACCACATTCGCCTGCCGCCATTCTTTTTTGTGTAGCCGTATCTGTTCTATCACCCAGGGGTTTTGTTCCCAAGGCTTGCGCAGTGGGAAGGCAACATCGAGGCGTATTACAAACAACTGTATATCTACCCGCAGACCTACACCGGCACCAACAGCTAATTGTTTCATCCAATCTTTAGTAAACTCCGCACCGGGACGGGCGGGCATGCCATTGGGCAATCGTGTTGTGTCGCGGGTCTTTAACCAGGTATTTCCTGCATCAATAAATATGGCTCCATATAAAGGACCTGAAATGTGCGGACGATATTCGGTGTTGAACTCTACCCTCATATCGCCGGTTTGATCGGGCAGGAAGCCCGTAGTGTCGGGATATAAATACGTACCTAACAAGGAACGGCTGCGGAAGGCACGGATACTGTTGTTACCGCCACTGAAGAATTGCTTGATGTAGGGTAGCTGGTACGAATTGCCATAAGGTGCACCATAACCAACAATAACACGGTTAGCCCACGTGGAATTAACACCGATCTTTCTGTAATAGCGGCCGTCTAAATCGAACTTGATGTATTGATCGAAACGAGCATTGGCAATGCGTTTACCACTTCCGGCAGAGGCACTCTCTTTTACAAACAGTCCCGCCAGGTTACCTGAAACATCTACCAGCCCGTTGAAGAAGAACGAATTGCTTTTTCTTGCACCACCTACAAGATCATTATAGTTGTATTGATAGGTGCTGCCTAAAATAAATTGTGAGTCAATGATGTGACGTAAATAAGGTGTACGTACAAGGCTATCGCGGAACTCTTTTGTTACATTCAGGGGCTGCACGTAGTTGATAGAAATAGGGTTGAACTCGTGACGCACCTTTGGACTTTCCTGCCATGCATAACCAAATGCAAATCGGTATTGATTGAGGGAATACAATTTTCTCCTGTTCAATATATCGTAACCTAATTGAAGATTGGTGCGTGGTACATAACCGCCTCTTGTACGGATATCGGTAAACGGAATAAAGAAGCGAGGCAATGAGAAGTTTACTTCTGCATCGGTGCGATAGGTATTGTATCCCTTGAAGTTGCCCGAAAACTGTGTTTCAGAACCCACATAAGCGGTGAAACTTAAATGTTCACCTGCTTTTAAGGCATTGCGGTTGATCCAGCTGCCACTGATAACACTACCGTTTGAGTTGTTGGATTTATTGGTTAATGTGAACTCGGCACGCAATGATTTTTTAGGCAACGGCGTCAGATAATAAAATGCATCGAGCTTATTGCTGTCGACCACTCTCTCAAAACGGTTGCGAACAAACTTGAACTGATTTAAGTTGATCAGACGGCTAAGGGTAAGATTATGATCGGTACGATTATACACATCGCCATGATTGAATTGTAATGCCTGTGCAAACAATTTGGGTTTATATTTTTTATCAGGATCAACAACAACATAGTCTTCAAAGGCCACTGCATGTGCCTTGTTGGTGTCAATCATTGCTGTATTCAACTTGTAATTGCTATAAATGTAAATGCTGTCTATAGTGAAAACCTGTTTTGCATCTTCAGGTACGTCGGGTTTAACCACAACACGCATGTCAACTTTGTTAGCACCTAATGTGCTGTCAACACGGATTAAAAGATGTTCAGGACTAAAATAATAAAAGCCTCTTTCTTTCAGGTACGCATCAATACGCAGGCGTTCGCCTTTTACTACATCAAGGTCGTAAGGGTCATTGACCTTTAATAAAGAGTTGTGAACAGATTGTGCAATGGCTTGGGTAAGATCAGTGCTATCGTTAATGTATACAACAGAATTGATGTGATAACGGGAACCTGCATTGGCCGTATAGATAGCACGGGCCTTTTTGTTTTTTACGGTTGTGTCGCCGGTTACTTTTGCTTTGAAAAAACCTTTATTCTCCAGATGGCTTTGTAATACCTTTTGATTGTATTCAAGATCCACACTGCTTAATAAAACAGGCGGTTCTCCTAAATTGTTTCGAAGCTTACCAAAGAACGAATTGGGTTTGGCTTTATAGAAAAGATTATAAAAGGAAAGCTTGATAGGAATTCCCAAAAACCTTGTGTTAGGACGAGGCCGGGTTAAGCCTTGCAGATCGCTACGAAAAACTTTTTTTTCCTTAGATGTAAGACTATCAGACTTGAGATTAACAGTTGCTCCTAAGTACAAAGCATCTCCCTGCGGAACGCTTTTGGTAACGTTACACGCAGTGATGAGAAATAATGAAAGAATCAATAGATAACTATGGAGCTTGTGTGCCTTCATTCTTCTGTGCTTTTTGTTGTTCTCGTTGTTCTCTTGCCTTTCTTCTTTCTTCTTTTTTGATCTTTCGTGCCTGTAATACTTCTCTGAACTGGTTGTAATCAACACTGATCAAAAAACTTGTGCCTGTTTCGATAACGTAACCATCTACCATGCCTTCATATTCATTGCGGCGATAGAAACGCAGCATATAACGTCCATCTTTTGACAATTGATAGTTCACCGAAACATTACCTGCTATGTTGCTGGATTGCTGATTGCTGGGTTGCTGGCCTTCGAGCAGGAAGTTGCTTCCGACGGTTACCGTTAACCTGTCATTCAGTAAACGTTTGCTTAAGCCTACATTCAGATCGGTACGTGTACGTTTTTCTCCGGTGCTGTAATCATCAACCGATGCGACATCGAAGTTGAGATCAACACCATCGATCAGACCGGCCGCTAATTCATTGAGCTCTTCGGTTAAGATCTTGCTAACACTTTGCCGGGCAAATGTTTTTGCATCGAAGCCACCACCGCCAGCCTCTGACTGGAATGGATTCTCGCCAACAAAACGATTGAGCAACAGAACCGCAAATACTTGCTTGTTCAGTTCAGAGGGTTCTTGTCTTAATTGACTTAACCTTGTACGCACCGTTGATTCTACCTCACCAGCAACGTTATAATTTCGGTCTTCGGGTAGAGCAATATCGAAAGTGATCGCTGGCTTTAATAACTCACCAGCAAGTGACAGTGATACCTGGAAAGGAAGCCTTTGCAGGTAATAATTGCGTTGTTGTGATTCCAACCGGTCCGCTACAAGGTCCAATGGAGCAATGTTGGCTTCATATACAGCAGTAACGTTCAGCTCTGCCTGTGTTGGTTCGCCCAACCAAACAATGCGGCTGCCCTTGCGTATGTTGAATTTGCGTTGAATCAAATTCATGGAGAACTGGTAAGCTCCCTGCTCAATTTCATAAGGACCTGTAAGTGTGATCTTGCCACTTGGATCAACACCCGCAGACAGTGTAGCAGTACCCTGCAGGTTCACAAAATCACCATTAGCTACATCAACAATTATGTTTGTGATTGCTTCTTTTTCAATCTCTATATTAAGGGCAACATCAAAACCAGTTAAAGTAGAAGTGTTCAGTGAATCATACTGACGGAAGAGTGAATCAATCTGCGGATTTTCAAAGTCAACAAATTCAACAATGCCTTCCCGTTGTGCTACTCCAGGCTCTGCCTGCGGTATAACAACATTAAAATTGGTTCCCTCAACTATACGCACTGCACCATCAACCACCGGGCTTTTTTCAGTGCCACCAATGTGCATATTTGTATTTAAGAAAAGTTGCCCATAAAAGATCTTATTGTCTTTAGATGTTGTGTTCAATGCACGGAAGTTGCGGGCACTGACATCCAGGTCAAAATTGTAATTGATGAAGTTGGATGTAAGAACAGAACCATCAATTGTTAAACGGTTATTAGCAGAGTCTCTTATTGAAAACTCATCGAATACAAAACCATCATTGCTTACAGCAAGTGATTCGTTATTAATTTTCAGTGGGCCTCCTAACACCAAAGTGCTAACTGTAGTGCTGTCGAAGTTGATGCGGCCTGCTACATCGGGGTTGCTTGTAGTTCCGTTGATACTAACGTTAACATTGATGGAACCAGAAGCAGACTTAACAAAAGTTGCCATTGCACCTTCAAATGTGTTCAGCTCCATACGCCGAATATTCACATCAAGGTCAAGGGCTACATCGGTTGCGCCTTGTGGTGCAAAAGAACCAGTAACAGCGAGGTCATTACCTCTGCCGGTTAAAGTAACGTCTGTATTGTAACGATTGCCATTTGAATTAACACGAGCTGTAAGATTGCCCACAGTATCCTGGCGGAAGCTAAAGTCGGTTACCGTTACATCGCTTGTGAACACAGGTTGTGTAAGAAGGTTCATCAGCGTAACGTTGCCATTGGTGACACCATCAAACAGCAACGAATCCTGCATAAAACCTGATATAGTAGCCAGTCTGAAATTGCTCAATTGTACATTCAATGGGAAGCCATTTCCATCAATGCTTTGCATCAGAAGCCGCTGATCTCCTTTTTGTAAAAGGAAATTATTAGCATCAATCTGATTGTTGATCATGGAGATGGAATTATCAGGCGATGTTGTCCATGGTTCGTAGTTTAATAGCAAACCGTTAGGGTCAAGGTGTAAACTGATATCGCCGGCAGAAGGCTGTGTTATAAGACCAGAAAGATTATACTTGTCCCTTCCTGCTTTATCATCAATACCCAAAGCAAAATTGATGCGGTTATTCAATGCCCTTGCATCAAGCGTTACATTATAGACATCAAGTGTTCCACTGGTTAGATGGCCTACGGTGCTCTTAATCATCATCCCGCTGTCTGTTGTATTAACAGTGGCATTCAGATGAGTGATAAGGTTGTTATTAAAATTGAGAAGCGATGTTGTAGCATTTGCCTGCAAGCCTTGCCCTGTTGCTATGCGTCCATTTAGCTGAATGGTTTCTGCATTTTGCAACCCGGGAACAAATGTCGAGAACATAGGATGATAGGTCACATCAGCATGGAAAGTAAAATCGTAGGGCGCAATGTTGGCCGATGTGTTTGTATATGGTGATACAGAAAAATAAGGCTGAATATTATTCTGTATCACTAGCCCAAGATCTGCCAACTTGTACTGGCCGGTAAGTTCTGCAGAAACAAAAGGTGCTGTTAGCCGCATGAATTGTGCAGTGTCAGTTCTTCCTGAAACGAAATGAACAGAATCCAGCGGAAGACGTTGCCCGTTTGTTACTAAAAGGCCATCGTCAATTCTTACATCTGCTTCAAGGTAATCAGGACTGATGTTAGGAATGTTGCCTACTATCCGCCCATGAAATACCATAGGATCTGGCGTAAAGTTCAGAGGCAATGTTTTTAAACTATCAACCATGGCATTGATGCGAATGGATGATGTTTGTCCCATGTTGCCATTGATACTTGCTGAAAGGAAAGCATTGGGATCACGACTATCAACATCAACATCAAATGCTGTTTTATTTAGTGAACCTGATAGAGAAACATTTCTGTAATTATACCTGTTATAGCCAAAGATGCCGATCTGTCCTTTAAAGGTTGCGTTGATAGCGTCGGGAGTGAATCCTTTGCCATTGACGGTAACATTAGCTGTAACAGAACCAAAATCTTTTTGCCGTAATATGTTACCTAATTGCAAGCCAGATGTTCTGACTGTTGCAGCATAGGTAGCGGCTGCAGGGTTAGTGATATTAGAGAACCTTCCGTTTATTGCAGCAAAGCCTGATGATGTATTAATGTTTAAAGCTGTTTGCAGGTTGTTCATGTTGCCTGCTACCTGTCCGTTGATATCTATGCTGCGCGGTAAATTGATCTGTTCATTCAATGCATCTCCGCCAAAGAGGGCAAGGTCTTCACTTGTTGTATGTAATCGGTAAATCGTAAAAGTGCCGCCTGCCTGGTTTGGATCGGTTAGTCCTGCTAGTACACCTTCTGCATTGAGTTGGGTATTATTAAAGCCATCAAACTGCAGACTTTCAAAATTTAAACGGGCCATGGTGCCGTTGCCAACGAGGTTGATTTGCCATATATCGTTAGGATTCCTAAAGGCAGGCTGGTTGCGGAGTTGCGGGGCAAATGTGAGAATGTCTTTTACCTGCACATAGCTGTTGACCAACTCAATATCCATTACAGTGTTCTCAAAGTTTTCTGCCAATGCTTCGTAAGAGGCATACTCCAAAAGAGCATAACGCTTTATTTCTGTACCAGGCGTTTTTATATAAAGGTCTTTTAGGTAGGACTGGTTGTTTGCATAAAGCAGATCGACTTTCAACTGATCTAATTCAAAACCACTTTTTTCTTTAAAAGAACCATTAATGATCCGTGCAGCTATAGAGTCAGTATCTAAAATAAAATTGTCAACATGCAGGTTAAAGCTATCGGCCCGCATGTGAGCATAGTCCATTCCGTAGCCTGTTGCAGGGGTATTATCATTGTCAAATTGAAAAGTATTATTGTCAATACGTATTCTATCAACACGGAAGTCCCAGCCTTTTTGTGCCTGCACTTCTACCTCTTTTTCAATTTCTTCTTCTACTACTTTAGCTTCGGCTTTTTTTCCTAACCTGATAATGGACTTGGATTTATTCAATACGATTTCGTCCAGGTGAATTCTTTGATTCTGCAGGTCTAGTTCTCTTCCGTCTACCCTTAATTTCCCAAGATCAAGAATTGTATAAAAAGCAGAAACATCATTGCCGTAATCCAGGTCTATGTTCGTAAGATCAATAACCCCAATATTTAATTTCATAGGTGAGGGGGTGGCCGCTTCAGCCAGATCTTTTGAAACAGGTTCCGGCTCAACCAAAGGTTTTGTTTGCTTAATGGTAGCATTGGTGTTACGAACAATAACAGAAGGGATATGATAATGCTGTGTTGCCAGGTCGAGCGAATCAATTGTTGCTGAAAGATTTCCTACATGAACAAACATGTTGTTGCCGGTAATAGCGTCGTTCATGTGAACGTTTACATTTTCCAAGGTAACATCATTAATACTTAATTGCATGGGTGCAGAAGCAGCGGTTGTATCTGCAGCCGGTGCAGTGGCAAATGCATCAACAATGTATTGAAAGTTGAAAACCGTATCCGGTAAAACTCTTTTGATCTTAGCTGTGATGTTTTGCAACTCGATATCTTTCACCACCACCTGGTTGCTGAAGAGCTTCAGAAAATTGATATTGGCTTTGATGGTACCACCTGATAAAAGCGTATCTTTTTTTTGGTCTTCAAAGTAAACATCGCTGAGGTTTACATCACCATCAAGCCCAAAGGCTATTCTACCTATCTCCACTTTTGTTTTTATCTTATTTTCCAGGAAGTTTTCAACTTTAGTTGTTAGAAAACGCTGTACAGGTGGCGTTAGAACCAATAAAAAGATCAGCACAATGAACAGGAACAGGAACAACACTGTTTTCAGCAGTATCCTTGCAATTTTCCTCGGATAGTTAATTTTCTTTTTCTCTGTTTGCATTTTGTATACCGGATGGCTGCAATACTTTCGCAAATAACAGGCCTTGTAAAACAATTGATGAAATGCCTATGAACAGGGATAGGCGGATAAAGAAACTTTGTTTGAACCTGTTTTTGTAGAATTTTATCTACACGGAGAAAGTAAAAAGCCGCACAAAGAAATGTGCGGCTTAAATAACCAACTAACTGTGAAAACTTTATTGAATCACCACTTTTTGATTAAATAGATTACCTGCATAGATTAGGTTAAGATGATAAACACCGGCCGGAATAGCGGGAAGAGCAATAGTCAGCAAACTGCCTTGCCTTTGAGCTTCAGCCTTCATTATTACCTGCCCGCCGGCATTGGTTAACTGATATTGAAAAGAGGAATAATTCTCAGGAACCGATAATACCAATTTTGATTTAGCAGGATTGGTAAGCAGCACAGGTTGTGTTGTTTTTCCGTTCAGGTTTAACGAAACGATCTTAGAATATTTAGTGGCTCCGTTATTATCTATACTCTTGATACGATAGTATGCAATGCCATTGGTATGTGCAGGATCATTTAAAAAATAGGTTTGTTCTGTTTGGAGATTTCTCGCATTTATTGAACCTATAGTGGTAAAGAGAGTTGGGGTTAAACCTTTCTGCACTTCATAAGCTTTTACATCTACTTCGTTTGCTGTTCTCCATTCTACTACAGATACATTATTTCTCCTCTTAGCTGTAACATCTAAAAAATCTAAGGGAATAACAAATGACCCACTGCCTAAAACCATTAAGCCAAATGTATTCATGGTATTGGATGTGATACTTCCTGTTGTTGTAGTAGTTCCTGTTGCTGTGCCACCCTGGTTGGTCCATGCTGTACCATATAAAGCCGTTCTGATATCACTGACTATATAATTAGGAAATGCAATTTTATTATGATCCCAGTTCATGGTAACCTGTGCCGTGCCGCCACTTACTCTGTTCAATGTCCAGTATTCGCCCGGGTTAATAGATTGTAGCGGCAAGTCCATGTTATTGGCATTAGGTGTTGTCTGGTGATGTCTTGCATTGAACTCGGATGTAGCATTTAAATTGGAAACAGCAATTGGTCTTAAATAAGTGCCATTGCCTACCGGAAATGAAAAACCGGTGTTTCCGATCTTCTTTACCCATCCGTTTACATGTCTTGCATCTGAACTGCCTATATAACTCGAACCGGCTTCATATACCAGGTAATTTGGAGTAGCGGAAGTACTGATGCGGCCATTAGAGAATGTATGAATATTGGCTACGTGAAGATTGGTGTTTAATGTGATGCCATTGGCATTATCAGTTGTCAGGTTGTATGCTTTCACTGGCTGGCTTCCGGCAACTGATTGTGCATTACTGCCATTCAAATAGAGTGTGCCGGTTCCAGAGGACATAGAAGCCTGTTCATTGGAAAGCGTTGCTTTAGCATACGTGCTGCCATTGTTAACGAATGTGGCTGTTGAAGCATTAGTGAAATTGCCAAAGAAAGAGATGCTTCCTCCTGAATGTACGCGGAGTATACCTGTATTTGTAACGGCTTGTTGTGCTTTTACAGCGGTCACTCCCAACACAGCAGCTATGATGAAGATTTTTTTCATGGTAAATGTTTTGGACAGGTTATTTGGTATCAACTATCCATTGCAAATCCTGAATAGTAATTACATCGCCACCATTTGTTGACGAAAGACCAATTTCAAAATAATCACCATTAGCTAGTTCTGGTATGAATGCAATAAAAGAAAAGGGTGTTGGTGTATTTGACGAACCGGTACGTACAGTGATCTCACCAAATCTTACTGCTGTATTACCATTCTTAAAGACTGATATAGATATAGTACGGCTGGAGTTGTTACAGCTTAAGCTACCTGTAACTATAAAATGTCCGCTACGTTTATTGACAGGTTGATATGTAATTCTGTTTACATTACCAGATGCATTGGCTACAGTCCACTTAGTTGTATTAACAGTAGCTAAAGCATGATTCCAGGCTGCTTTATACCAGGCATTGGCATTTGTTAAGGTTCCTGAACTGGTTGCGTTGTTTAAAACATTTATATAACAGCTTGGGTTTCTATCCGGATCACCGGCATTATTTTGTATGAAGGCCTTTGCATCTCTGCCATCGGCACGGCTAAAATCAAAACCGTTAAAGAAAGACCCCGTACCATTCCAGGCATTGTTAGTGATGAACATAGAAGAGAAAGATGTGAAGTTGGTGGCATCATAATCAAGACCAATTCCGCCGGAACTGTTATAGAACGTTGAGTTCAATATAGAAACAGTAGCGTTAGAGCCAGATGAAAGGTGGATGCCTTTTGCACAACTGATGAAATCTACTTCAGATACTTTTAAGGTTACGCCGCTTACAGCACTGGCCACTGTAATACCAGAGGAAAAGGAGTTATTGAAATCCGTTTCAAAAACCCAAACCTCTGAGTTTGTTTCCAATACAAGACCTTTGTTGAAGCCATCGAAATTGCAATCTTTTACTTCAAAATATTCATCTGAGCCTTCAAATTGAATAGCATCATTTCCCGTTGTGTTGGCATATCCGGAAACAGCCGTCCCATCAAAAGCAAGCATTTTAAAATAAGCTTCTGTTTGAGCTCTGAACAAAGGACCACTTAACCCTGATGCAGGAGAAATAGTGGTTTTCCCGAATGATGTTCCCTGTATGGTTAATGGATAATCCATATCAATAATCTGGGTGGTGCTGATCTCATAAGTGCCGCCGCTTAATCGAATAACGGATGGGCCGGTCATATGTACAGAGAGAAACTCAATGGCTTCTTCAATGGTGGTCCAGCTGCCGGTTGGCGACACATCTAAAATGTTTGCTAACCCGGTTTCCTTTTCTTTCGTTATCCAGTTGCCGTTATACGCAACATATGTCCGGCTGAACCATCGGGTTAAACTTGAACTATCAATACCATCAATTGTTGCGCTGCCATTGCCCTTTATTACTACCAGGTCTGTATGTGTTCCAATGTTTTTTATAGTTACAGCAAAGCCGTTGTCTGCATTGGTAATGGCAGGCAGGGTTAAAACAATATCGTTACTGCCTAATACAAATGTTTCAGATTTATTTAGGGTGGCATCTGCAGTTTTTGTTACCAGGTTGTTTTTGCCTACCGAACTCCAGTTGCTGCCATTCCAATAATAATAACCATCGGCAACAGAGCCGCCGCTGCTGTATACCAACATACCTGCAGGCACCGTGCCTGTCAGTGGTGAAACAGATGTTAAGCTGTTGATGGCAACACGGGGAGGAAGAATGCCTTTGTTGCTGCTTTCCATTTCCAACAGAGAGTTGGAATTAATGGTGTTAGGATTGTCACCAATTTTAACCTGCGCATGCAAGCTGTTATTAATAATGATCAGAAGAAAGCCGAGTAAAATTTTGGATACGCTAGACTGTTTTTTCATATAGGACGGTTTGGTGGATTGAACAGGATTTTATTGTTGAGATGTATGGGACTTTCGAATTGCTTTAAGAAGAGTTGATTTGCATAAGCAATAAGCCGAAAGCTGAATAGAATAGAACGTTTTCTTTTTTCATGGATATATTGGATGATGCCAAAGTATTTTAACGAAGGCATAAAGCATAATTCTCCTTACTCAATTTTTATGTTTTACGATGAAGTGCTAAAGACGCACTAAAGGTTTACTCATATCATTATTAACCAAAGCCCTTTGCTTTCAGGTAAGTTTTCCAAAAAAGCTGAAGCATTTTTGATGAGTAGAGAGGTACACAATTAAGGCTCTTTTTGTAAACAGAATAACTGATAACACTTATTGATTTTAAAAATGCCTTTCTTTCCTTTCATCTTGCCCGATGTGGTATTTACTTAGTAAATCATCTTAATCCAATACCTTTAAAACAACCTTATGAGTACTGCACTAACCAAACGGATAAGCATCTTTTTTTCGCTTGACCGGCAGAAAATAGAGACTTATTTCAATTCACACGATCCGGCGCCGGTATATAAACGCCAGCTTCACCCTGATTTTATAGAGTATATGGAAACATCTGTTTCTGCATACAGAAAGCTTTCCCGGATACAGTACAAGCTTACCTGCAAGGAAGAAGATAAAGAACTGATTGAACCCTTTATGAATGCAGTAAGGAGACATTTTGCTGTTAAAGAAAAGATCAAAAGAGCAGAGTTTAAACGTTTCCGTACAAGAGCATTTAAATTGTTAATCACCAGTACACTCATTGTGATGGCATGCCAGGGCTTAGTGCCTGTATTAATGGGCGAGGAACATCGCATTCACTCTGCGTTTAGTAATAGTCTTGATGTATTTAGCTGGGTGTTACTTTGGAAACCTATTGAAAGGTTGATCTTTTACTGGAATCCTTTTCTAAAAGAGATCTCTTTGTATAATAAATTGGTTCATGCTGATCTAATTGTTATCAGGCCAGCCGAATTGATTGAAGCAATAGAAAGTCAGGAGGAAATTTTGATCCGTGCATAGACTCATATTATTTATAGTGCTTTTTATTTCTTTTCATGCATATACGCAGAAAGGTCTGTCAGTAGAGCAGTCTGTCTATTATTCCAAAGAAGCTGACTTTTTAGCTGTACCCGTTGCGGGTTACACACAAAAGAAAGGATGGTATGGAGAGGTAAGGTATAATTATGAAGATTTCAAAACCATTTCATTTCATGCAGGCAAAGTATTTAGTAAGGAGGGAAAGCTATCTTATGCTATTACTCCTTTGGTTGGAGGCTTGTTTGGCAATACCAAAGGGTTTTCTTTAGGTAGTAATGCAGAGTTGATTACAAAAAAATGGAATTGGCTTACTCAAACACAGTATGTGTTTAGTTCACAGGATTTTGTTTATACATGGACGGAGCTGTTTTATGCCCCAACAGAATGGTTATATCTCGGGCCTGCTTTGCAGCATACCAAACTTCAGAAGGAAGATCATTTATGGGAGCCTGGAGCCGGTGTTGGTTTTACCTATAAAAAGTTTTCTCTTACTTTCTATGATTTTGTGGCATTACCTTCTAAGCAGCAAACTTTTGTGTTGAGTTTGATCTTTGAAAACCATTAAGAAGTATTCATTGCATAAATAGAAAAGCCACTCATTGAGTGGCTTTTGAATATTCCATATAAAACAGTTTATAGCTGTTTACGTAATTCTCTTGCTTTAGTATAATGCGTACGAAGTGTAGGCATCATCTTAGCCGTGAAAGAACGGATATCAGCATCTCTTGCATCAGTTGTTTCATCTTCGTATTCATCAAGGTCTTCTTCATGCGCATCAACCATTAAACGGATATATGCTTTATCAAAAGCAGCTCCTTGCAAACCTTGCAACATTTCAAACTTTGAACGGTAACGGTCAAGCATTGCGGTTTCCGGTATAACTGTTCCTTTAGTTGATAACATCTGTTTCATTTCCTGGCCTGCCATTGTGTGATGGTCTACCATCATTTGGGCATAATCCTTTATTGCCTGGCTGGACGCATTTTGTAATGCTAACCGGCTAGCTTCAATCTCAAGCATATTGCTGCTGTGAGCTACCATAATAAATTTCATATCTTTTTTATGAAGTGAACCCATTGTAATGCCCATTGCTTGGTAACGGCCTGTAGAGGTAAGTTGTCCTCCGGCGTCATCCATGTTTCCTGTAGTGCCGGTTGTGCCAGTCGTACCTGTATTACCTGTTGTTCCCGTAGTACCAGTTGTGCCGGTTGTACCTGTAGAGGTTTGGTTTGTTGTGCCGGTGTTATTCTGATTTGTTCCTGTGTTTGTTTGATTAGTAGTACCAGTGTGGTTTTTATGGTCAGTGGTTGTGTTAGTATTAGTATTAGTGTTCGTGCTGGTGTTCTTATTATTCTTTGTGTTTTTGTTTGTGTTGGTAGTAGTGGTTTTATTTGTCTTTGTTTGATTCTTTCGGGTTGTGTCCTGTTGAGCATTTACGATTACCATACTTAAACATAGCAGAGGTATTAATACAAGTTTCTTTTTCATATACATAATATTTTATGTAGTCCTGATGCTAAACTCTATGCCATAAAAAATACCTGTTTAAATAAGCTTGATAACCTATTCCGTACAGTACAGCTCTACGTTTTATTAGTAATAAATGTTGCCTAATTGTGGTACTCAACCCTACAGGGAAAATATTGCCTGAATTATTGCAGAGTAAATCTCTTGTTCGTTAGAGGTAAAAGAAATAGCCCACAGAAGTGGGCTACAAGTACCGAGGAGCAGATTTGAACTGCCGACCTCAGGGTTATGAATCCTGTGCTCTAACCAACTGAGCTACCTCGGCTTAAGGGGTGCAAAAATAAGTATTCAGACTTTTCAACCGAAAACAATTTTCGTGCTTTAACAGTGACGTTGAAATAAAAAAGGTGGCTTTAGAGCCACCTTTGAATTTATTGAGATACTACTTAGGAACTAAACTGATTATTCCCCGCATTGTTGTTATTTCCCTGACCTTCCGTTACACTTTCACCTTCAGTTCTTAAAATATTAGGGTTAGAACCATCGGCATTTCTTGGATTGTGCTTCGTTTCGATGTATTCTTTAAAGTTCATCACATCCTGGCGAATGATCTTTTCAAAAACACCGTTCAGTGCTTTAGCGATGCCTGCGCCAATTTCGCCGGCAGGTGGATGATAAGAGATCACTACTTCCAGCTCAGTTCCCTGGCCGTTCAATGCATCATGAAAAACCACTTTACCTGCATTATGAATAGTAGCGTTAGGAACAGACTGCCATCCGATCAAATATCCCGGCTCTTCTTTTACTATTTCTGCATTCCATTTAATTCTGCCTATACCACCTGGAATAACAGCCTCCCAATGCGAATGTTTTTGATCGATCTCAGTTACCGTAGCCAGGTGCTTCATGAACAGAGGAAGATTTTCAAGCTTGCGCCAAAATGCATACACTTCATCTTTTGGTTTGTTCACCATTAAACTGGTGCGGATGTTAATGGCAGGTGTATGATCAACTCCTTTTGTTTTACCCATACTGGTATAAACAGGACAATTGCCTGTAGCACCGCGATAAAGTAACATACCACCTAAAGCGGTTTTTACTAATGCACCTAATGGATGTCTCGTCAGGTTATTTAAACCAGAGGAGAGCAACCATGCACCTAAGCCTACAGACACCAGGCGTTCTGTTTGACCTACATTGATCACATTGCTGCCTTCGGGTTGAAATTCATTGTCTGCATGCCAGCTTCCATATTGTTCGTTCGTAGCCATAAAAATTGGTTTTCTTTTGATGAATGATTTTAAGGGCATTGGCACTTATGCAAAAAGTATGCGCAGTGGTTTGAGAAACAATCCTATAAAAAAAGCCTTGTCTGTTTGACAAAGCTTTTCGTTTACAAAAAAGATTTGAGTAGGAATTTACACAGCTCAGGCATTTACACCTTCCTGAGCTTTTGATGTTACCATTACTTTACCGGGATATTCTTCTAATGCTTTATGAAGGAAGTCCATTGCATCGTTCAGATCTTTCAGATTGAGCACATAAGCCAGACGTACTTCATTCTTGCCCAATCCCGGTGTGCCATAAAAACCCGTTGCAGGTGCCAGCATCACTGTTTTATTATTATAAGAGAAAGATTCCAGCAACCACTGGCAAAACTTGTCTGCATCATCAATTGGTAATCGTGCAATGGCATAAAATGCACCGCCGGGGTTAGGACAGAAAACTCCTTCCATTGCATTAAGCCTTTTCACTAACAAATCTCTTCTTGACTGATACTCTGCTTTGGGCTCATTAAAATAAGAAGCCGGAAGATCAACAGCGGCTTCGCCCATGATCTGTGCTAAACCAGGAGGACTCAACCTTGCCTGCGCAAATTTCATTGCTGTATCATACACCGCTTTGTTCTTTGTAACAAAAGCACCCAATCTTGCACCGCAGGCACTGTAACGTTTACTTACCGTATCCATTAAAACAACATGCTCATCCATTTCGGTTAAGTGCATGGCACTGATGTATTCACCATCATAAGCAAACTCACGGTAGGCTTCATCGGAGAAGAGGTAAAGGTTATGCTCTAAGCAAATTGTTTTTAAAGCTTCCATTTCCTCGCGGCTGTATAAATAACCGGTTGGGTTATTGGGGCTGCACACCACAATGGCTTTAGTATTTGGTGTGATCACTTTTTCAAAATCAGCAATGGGAGGAAGTGCAAAACCATTTTCTATGTGCGATGTGATAGGAACCACTTTCACTCCGGCTGCCACGGCAAATCCATTGTAGTTAGCATAAAAAGGCTCTGGAATGATCACTTCATCACCCGGATTTAAGCAGGCAAAAAAACCAAACATGATTGCTTCGGAACCACCGGTAGTGATAAGGATCTGGTCGTAGCTTACATTGATGCCAACGCTTTTATAATAGCTCACCAGCTTGCGGCGGTAGCTTTCGTTACCGGCACTGTGACTGTATTCTAAAACAGTAATATCTGCATTTCGAACAGCATCCAAAATAGATGGTGGCGTTTCAATATCCGGCTGGCCTATATTAAGGTGAAAAACCTTTGTCCCTCTTTTCTTGGCGGCTTCTGCATAGGGAACCAGTTTGCGTATAGGAGATGGCGGCATTTGCTGGCCGCGGTTAGAGATTTGTAACATGGGGCAAAAATAGGGAGAGATGATGGTTTATGTACCAGGCTGCATTGCTACTATGAAGCTGCTGTTACGTCGCACTCTTGTTCGTTATTTTTCTTTTCATCTATTAACACGTTTGAGTATTCTAAGTGATTTTAAATAAAGTAGATTAATTACGGTAGTAATAAGAATAGAATTAATTAAAAAGTTGATTACAAATAATAGTGTGAATAATATATCATGTTTGGAGTTAAGTTCAATTCCTAGATAGTCCACTAGAATCAGTGGAAAACTAAATACCTCAAAGAGTGTAGTTCCAAATTCAGCAAGTCGATTTCCGCCTTCATATTCATCTATTGTGATCAGTGTGCTATTGAAAGCAAAAAAGTATAGCAAAAGATATATGCTAAAGAAGCACCACCAGTTTAATGCTTTCAGCTTTGTAAATAATTTCATTTAATACTAGTTTGAATCCTTAATCCAACTTCCACATTCCAAATTAAACTATCATTCAAGTTAATATGCTTTGTTTGCAGTAAATAAAAATCCCGCCTCACAGCGGGATCTAAAACAATATTGTTAGAAATTACTTTCTCGGCTTCGAACCGCCTTTATTACCGTTTTGCTTTTTCTGTGCAGCCAGCCATTTTTTATACTCATCAGACTTTACATAAGTGTTGTAAGTAGCTTCATCTACTACTTCACCAGTAATGTTAACTACTTTTGTTTCAGCTATACCAGCCAGTTTAATATAAACAGGTTTGGTAAATTGTCCCATTGTTCCTGCATTGAAACCAACTTTAATTTGAGAAGTCTTTTTAGACGCCACTGGTGCTTTATCCCATTCAGGAGTGGTACAGCCACAACCTGCAGTTACACTTTCAATTACAAGGGGTTGGCCACTTGTATTAGTGAGCTCAAAAAATGTAGTTACAGGTACACCCTGTTTGATCTTTCCGAAATTGTACGAGTCAGCGACCTTAATTACTTCATCAGGTTTCTGTGCAGCAGCAGTAAGACTTACAAAAGCAGCGGCGATAAATAAAAGCTTCTTCATGTTCTTATTGAATTTGTTGTTTTAAAAATTGTACAGATGCATTGGCGGGAGCAGCACCAACCGGCGCCTTCCAAACAGTTCCTTTTATCTTGACCGTTTTTTGAACGTTTCCGTTGTATTGAACGGTAATTGGTTTTTCAAAATAGCCGTCGGCGGCAGCATTAAAGCCCACCTTGATCCTAGTAGTGGCACCTGGCTCCACTTCGTCTTTGCTCCATTCAGGAGTGGTGCAGCCGCAGGCAGCCGTCACATTATCAATCTTTAAAGGCTTGTCTGATGTATTGGTAATCTCAAAAAAATAATAAACCGGCTTGCCCTGTGGAATTTTGCCGAAATCATGTTCGGTCTGTTTAAACTGGAAAGGTTCCTTGTCCTGCGCTTGTACAAAAGCAACGGAGCAGAGGAAAATAACAAGGGTAAAAAATCTTTTCATGAAAGATTGTTTGAGTCTCAAAAATAAGTCAATCAAACTGTAATGTCCATAGCCTTAGGCATTTTAGGCTTTTTTATAGGTGAGTTGGCCTTTCCAGCGTTACCAACCTCTATAATTGCTGTGCATTGGCATGAACGCCCGGCGTAGGTTTGATTGATTGCTTCGCAATAGATGGAACGCCTATTTTTGCGGCATGGAAAATTCGTTTGAGGCACAGGAACATTCTGTAGAGAAATTGTCGTTCGACAACTTTCGCAACGAGGTGTTGAGTGACTACCGCTGGGTATGCATTAGCCGTGAGACCAGCTTGTTAGGCAGAAAAGAAGTGTTGACCGGAAAGGCAAAGTTTGGCATTTTTGGTGATGGTAAAGAAGTGGCGCAAGTGGCGATGGCTAAGTTCTTCCAGAATGGTGATTTCCGTTCGGGTTACTACCGCGATCAAACATTCATGTTTGCCTCAGAGCTGGCCACCGTTGAACAATTCTTTGCACAGCTTTATGCTGATCCTAATATTGACCATGATCCCTTCAGTGCAGGCCGCCAAATGAATGCTCATTTTGCTACAAAGTGGGTAGATGAAAAAGGCGAGTGGCTGGACCTGGTGAACCGAAAAAATGTTTCAAGTGATATTGCGCCTACTGCAGGACAAATGCCTCGTGGATTAGGGTTAGCCTTTGCCTCGAAATGTTTTAAAAACATCAAGGGCTTAGAAGAGCTTTCGCATCTTTCTAATAACGGTTCTGAAGTTTGTTTTACTACTATTGGTGATGCCTCTACATCTGAAGGCCATTTTTGGGAAAGCATCAACGCAGCAGGTGTATTGCAAGTGCCATTGGTAGTAATGGTGTGGGATGATGGCTATGGCATTTCCGTTCCTAAAAAATATCAAACAACAAAAGGTTCTATATCTGAAGTGTTGAAAGGCATGCAGAAAGAAGAGGGAACTAACGGCTATAATATTTACAAAGTAAAAGGTTGGGATTACGCCGGTTTATGTGAAGCCTTTGAAGAAGGTATTCGTTTAGCAAGAGAAACGCATACTCCTGCATTGTTTCATGTAGAAGAGATCACACAACCGCAAGGGCATTCCACATCCGGAAGCCATGAACGGTATAAAACTCCCGAACGTTTGGAGTGGGAAAAAGAATGGGATGGGATGGCTAAGATGCGGGAGTGGATCATAGCTAACGCCTTAGCTACTGAAGAAGAGTTAGCCAATGTGGAGAATGAAGCAAGAGAACATGTTCGTGCAAGCAAGAACAGGGCATGGGAAGGTTATTTAAACCCAATCAAGAACCAGGTAAGTAAAGCTGTTGATCTTATCAAAGATGTAGCTTCTAAGGTTTCTGCTTATGCAACAGAACTGAATGCACTAAGTAAAGAATTGTCTTCCATCCGTGAGCCTTTGCGTCGTGATGTGATGCGCATCTTAAATGCAGCTTTAGATGTTGTTGGGGCCAATGATGCTGCTTTTTGGTTAAAGGATTACTACAATGATCTGAAAAAAGAAAACAAGTCTTTATACAATACCTATTTATACAACGAAGGCGAAAAGAGTGCATTGAAAGTGACTGAAGTGAAGGCTTTATTCGGGGATGATGCACAGACAGTAAATGGTTTTGAAGTATTGAACAACTACTTTGATCAATTATTTGCCAGCAATAAAAAAGTAGTTGCCTTTGGTGAAGACTTAGGTTATATCGGCGATGTAAACCAGGGCTTCTCCGGCTTACAAGCTAAGTATGGTGAGGCAAGAATTTTTGATACAGGCATTCGTGAGTTACCTATCATGGGGCAAGGTATTGGATTGGCCATGCGTGGATTGAGACCCATTGCCGAGATACAATATTTGGATTACCTGCTCTATGGTTTGCAACCTTTAAGTGATGATGTGGCAACACTTCATTACAGAACAAAAGGCCAGCAAAGCTGCCCACTGATTGTGCGTACAAGAGGGCATCGTTTGGAAGGCATCTGGCACAGCGGTTCACCAATGGGAATGGTGATTAATGCGCTGCGTGGCTTTCATGTTTGCGTTCCAAGAAATATGACACAGGCTGTTGGTATGTACAACACGTTGTTGCAGTCAAACGATCCTGCTATTGTTGTTGAATGTTTGAATGGCTATCGCTTAAAAGAAAAATTGCCATCCAATTTATTAGACTACACGGTTCCCTTAGGCGTACCTGAGGTCGTAAAAGAAGGAAGTGATGTAACCATTGTTACCTACGGTTCAACATTACGCATTGTTTTAGATGCAGTAGCAATCCTGGAAAAGCAAGGCATTAGTTGCGAAGTTGTAGATGTGCAAACTTTATTACCTTTTGATATCAACCATAAAATCTTAGAATCACTGAAGAAAACAAACCGCATTGTTTTTGTTGATGAAGATGTACCCGGCGGGGCGGCTGCATTTATGTTTAATAAAGTAATGGAAGAGCAGGGTGGTTATAAATGGTTAGATGTAGCTCCAAGAACCATCACAGCAAAAGCTCATCGTCCGGCTTATGGAAGTGATGGCGATTATTTCAGCAAACCGAATGCGGAAGAAATAGAAGAAGTGATCAAGCAGATGATGGCGGAATAAGAATTCTTAATAGTTATTGAGGCCGGACAAGAAGTCCGGCTTTTTTATGCGTCAGATAAATAAAAGTCTTGCCAGCAGTGTGTTTTATGGAAAAAATTAATATTTTGCTCTCACCAAAAATTTACTGCTACAATGAGATCTCTTTCTTTTTTGCTAACCGTATTCCTTATTCCTTTTATTTCCTTTTCCCAAAACAATTTCGCTGATAAAGTAGCTGAATGGAAAAAGCAGTTTCCAAAAGAAGATGCTATTGCCTATCTGCATAAAGAAACAGTTGATTTCTCTTTAAATGCTGCACCTAAAGCAGGCGAAGGAAAAGTAAAGGCAACCGTTACCAATGAAATGACATTGGTACCTGTTAAGGATTATATCAAGTTTGAGGATGGTTTGTTCTATCATGATGAAATGTCAATGGACAATCTGAAAGTGTTAGATGCACAGGGTAAGGATGCTAAACCTGAAAAGCTTTGCATGCCTTACCAGGAAGAAAGCATTTTTCACAGCGATCTGAAAGTTTGTGTTCTCAAATTTGCCATGAAAGACAAAGGCCTGCCTTATAAAATATCTTATCAAAACAATTACCGGGACATAAAATTTCTTACATCTTTTTATTTCAATCATCATATTCCCGCAGTTGAACGGGTCATTCAGTTCAATGTGCCTTCGTGGTTAGATCTTGACCTGAGAGAATTCAATTTTGCAGGACAGGGTATTGAAAAGTCATCCGTGAAAGAAGGCGACATCACAAAGATCACTTTTAAATACAAAGACGTTCAGGCATACACAAGAGAGCCGCAATCACCTAATCATGCCATCAGTTACCCGCATTTGATCTCAGTAGTAAAAGCTTACAATGAAAATGGTTCCCGCCAACCGTACTTCGAAAGTGTGAAAGATGTTTATGGATGGTATAGCAGCCTTTGCGCCGATATTGGTAATAAACCAGAAGAGCTAAAAGCAAAAGTGAATGAGCTGACATTCAACAAGAAAACAGACGTTGAAAAGATCGAGTCTATTTTTTACTGGGTGCAGGATAATATCCGCTACATTGCTTTCGAAGATGGTATTATGGGTTTTAAACCCGATGCTGCACAAAATGTGTACACCAAAAAGTATGGTGATTGTAAAGGCAAGGCCAATCTTTTGAAAGAAATGCTGAAGCTGGCGGGTTATGATGCACGGCTGACATGGATCGGCACATCAGATCTTCCTTATGATTATACATTGCCTTCTCTTGCTGTTGACAACCACATGATCTGCACAGTCAATCTGAATGGCAAACGTTATTTCCTCGATGGTACGGAAGATTACATTGCACTAAATGACTATGCACAACGTATACAAGGCAAGCAGGTATTAATTGAAGATGGAAAGAATCACATCATTGATAAGGTTCCCTCTTTTCCTGCTGATCGTAACAAACAAAAAAAGACATTAAAGATTACAATTGATGGGGACCATCTTACCGGCAATGGTTCTGTAGAATACAATGGCGAATCAAAGATCAATGTACAGAGAGCTTACACATCAATTAAGAATAATGAAAAGCAGCAGGCCCTATCATCATTTTTAAAAAGAGGTGATGAAAATGTCACGATACTTAATGTAAAACCTTCTGACTTTAATGATCGTCAGAAACCATTACAATTGAATTTTGATTTTAAAGCTGCCAACCAAATCACTAAAGCAGGCGGGGAGCTTTACATTGTGATGGATTGGGATAAAGAATTTTCTGCTCTTGAAATTCCTGCAGATAGAAAGAACGATTACGAGTTCAATCAGAAATATTATCTCACTACACAAACAGAATTAGTAATTCCTGACGGATACAAAGTAGATTACCTGCCAACTGCTTTCAAAAAAGCAACGCCATATTATTCTGTTGAAGGATCGTATACGAATAAAGGCAAGTCTATCCTCTACACAAAAATCATTGCCATTAACAAACCTATTTTGAAAAAATCGGAGTTTGCTGAATGGAACAACTTCATAGCTGAAGTCAACAAATTTTATAACGACCAGGTAGTATTAAAAAAATAATCTCCCAAAGCTAGTTTTATGTTTCAAAGATTTCTTTTGGCTTTACTGGCTGCTATGCCTTTGGCCTTGTTTGCGCAAACCCCACAGTTAGGTGCCACTATCGAAGATGAGTTTAAGGTGAGCACCATCCCTGATAAATGGAAGAACGAAAGCGCAGTGATCATTGCACAGAAGGAAGAGTACCTGTTCACCCGTGCCACTTCAAGAAGCAGCATGTACACAGTAAATATCCAGGAGTACAAGCATAAACGCATTAAGCTGCAGGATAAAAATGCATTAGAGAAGTTCTCTACCTTCTTTTATGTAACCATGGGCAAGGATGGAATGGCAGAGTATAAAGTGATCAAAGCAAATGGCAAAGAGATCAATGTAGATATGAAAACTGCCATCGAAGAAGAAAGCGAAATACCGGCTATCTATCGTCCTATCTACTTCAAATTAGCCGTAAAGAAAATGAAGATCGCTATTCCCGACCTGGAAGTAGGTGATATCATTGATTACACAGTGAAATCAACCATTGCATGGGACATGAAGCAATTTGGCGTTGAGTTCACACCTTTCATCTTTTCGCTTTCCAATAGCTATCCCACCATGCACCAGGTATATCGTTTTACTATGGCAAATGGTATGAAGGTTCGCTATCGTGCCTACAATGGTGCACCAAATATCAGGTTCGATGCAAAGGCTTCTGTATATGGTGATAAAAATTCTTACCTCAGTTATTATTTCATGGATAAGGACAGGGAGAAAACAGCGGAAGAAAGATGGAGCTATGAATTGCGCAGCACACCAAGTGTAAAGTTCAGGGTGGTATTGTTGTCAGATAATGATTCGGAAAGTAAAGGTTTAGGTGAAGCCACGGTTGATCGCTCAGGTTTGAACCTGGATGATGTATATAAACGCTATGTAGGTGCAGGGATGTATATGACACCAACTGTAAATTCATTGGTTGGTTATACAACCGAATACATCTCAAAGAAAAAAGAAACCAATCCTTATAAGAATGATGATGAATTAATAAGAGATGTTTATTACTGCCTGCGTAAGGTGTTTCTAGAAATGTATTATAAAGGCCCTGTTCATTCTGACCTTGAAAAATATATGACGGGTAAGAAGCTGTACAAAAAGGTACTGGCGGCCGAAAAGAAAGATGTAGCATCCCGCAAAGAAGAGAAAGAAGATGAGATAAGAATGAATGGTTTGACTTTCGCAACAGCATTCAGAACGGCATTAGCTGCACAAAAAATACAATCGGAGTTGTTTGTTTATGTACCCCGCACCTTAGGTAATTGGCGCGATGTGATCTTCATGGAAGAACTGGATTTTATGATGCGTGTAAAAACCAAACGCCGCTGGGTGTACATTGATGCATTCAACAATTTTGATGCGTTCGGAACCCCGTATGCATATATGGAGAACGTTGACGGGTATGCCATTGGTTACCAGGAGGCTAATAGCTACTATAAGGCATCCATTCCGGCAACAACAGCAAACGACCATGTTGCCAAAGAAGATTATGTGGTGAACTTTCCTACATCAATGGATGTAGTAAGAATAGAAAGAACAAGTTCTTACCTGGGAACTGAAAAGAATAATCGTATTGATAAAGCCAACCTGGACAGGGAATATCTGAACTATGACTTTGAAAAATATTTCAACGAACCCAAAAAAGGAAAAAAAGCAGAAGCGGAATTTGCTACCTCTTTAAAATATGAGGATGCAGACAAAGAAGAACGTATCAAGGAGCGAAAAGAATTGTTTGAAAAAGACGTGAAATCATAATTTGATATAGATAAATATGAAAGCTTTGATTTGATCAGTAATGGCCGTTTTGGTGATACGGCATGGTTGAAGTACCAGGAAAAATTTACATTGAAGAAATTATTGAGTAAAGCCGGCAAGAACTATGTATTCAGCGTAGGGGAGTTGATCGGTGACCAGATCAAGCTGGATGAAAATGAATTAAGAGGTCGCCAGACAGATATTTACATTCCGGTTGCAAGAACATTGGAAAACACTATTACAGTTATTATTCCTGATGGCTATACCGTTGATGGATTGCAGGAGTTGAACACTTCTGTTGATAATGAAAGCGGTGCTTTTGTAAGTGCCGCAAAAGTGGAAGACAATAAACTGATCATTACCACTAAGAAGTTGTACAAGAAAAATTTTGATAAAAAGGAAGCATGGGCTAATTACATTGCTTTCCTGGAACCTGCATACAAATTCAGCCAGGCAAAAGTTGTTTTGAAAAAGAAGTAATGATTGCTTGCTTTACTTCTGAAATAGCTCCGCAAGGAGCTATTTTTTTGTGCTTATGCAGGCATCTTATCTTTAATGCCTCATGTACTCTGATTTCCTTAACATCATTGATATATTGGGCACATTTGCTTTTGCCGTATCAGGTGCCTTTTCAGCTATGGAAAGAAAGTTAGATCCATTTGGTACTTTGATCATTGCATTTGTAACGGCAATTGGTGGTGGTACTATACGGGATGTGTTGGTTGGCAACTTTCCGGTGAACTGGCTTACTAATAACGTCTCCATCTTAATAATTTTTGCATCGTCTGTTTTAGCTATGCTGTTTGCATCCTATCTAAAACAACTGGCTACAGCTTTATTTGTGTTTGATGCTTTAGGCTTAGGATTGTTTACCATCATTGGCTTTGAGATCGGTCTAAAGCAAGGCTTTGGTCCGGGTATTTGCGTAGCATTGGGAACCATATCGGCCTGTTTTGGTGGTGTTATACGGGATGTATTACTTAACAAAGTGCCTCTCATTTTTCAAAAGGAGATTTATGCCCTTGCCTGCGTGGTTGGAGCTATTGTATACTATCTCTTATACCAGGTAAATATTAATGAAGATGTATCGAAGATCATCTGTATCCTGTTGATATTTCTCATTCGTATCATTGCAGTCCGGTACAAACTAAGCTTACCGCAGATCTCTTTAAAATAACTATATGAAACTTTCTATTTACCAGGTTGATGCTTTTGCTGAAAAAGTATTTGCGGGCAATCCTGCTGCTGTTATTCCATTGCAGGACTGGATTGAAGATGAACTGATGCAGAAGATCGCAATGGAAAATAATTTAAGCGAAACCGTATTTTTTGTGAAGGGCGATGAATCCTATCACATAAGATGGTTTACTCCAGAATACGAGATAGATTTATGCGGGCATGTAACCCTTGCTTCTGCGTACGTTATTAAAAATTTTATAGAGCCTCATCTTGCCGAGATCAACTTTACTACGCAAAAAGCCGGGACTTTAAAAGCATATGCAAAAGATGGCGTGTACACATTAGATTTTCCATCACGCATGCCCGAGGCTTGTGAAGAGCCAAAAGACTTGTTGAAAAGCGTAGGCGTTACCAATGCAGTTGAAGTACTCCGTTCCAGGGATTATTTTATTGTACTGCCAAATGAAGAAGCTGTAATGAATGCAGAACCTGATTATACTACTATGAAAGAGCTGGACACTATTGGTGTCATCATAACAGCTAAAGGCCAGTCAGCGGATGTTGTGTCCAGATGTTTTTACCCCGGGGCCGGCATACCTGAAGATCCGGTAACAGGATCGGCGCATTGTAATATTGTTCCTTATTGGTCGGAAAAGCTGCACAAGAATAAATTGCATTGCAAACAACTCTTACCCCGTGGCGGTGACTTACATTGCGAACTGGTTGGAGACCGGGTTTTAATGAGCGGTAAGTGTGCTTTATTTTTGCAGGGCGAAATAAATCTTACACATCAATAGTCTTGAACATGACACCCTTCATGTTGGAAAGAAAGTATGCGCAACTAAAGGAAGAGATCCGCTTTTACGAAAAGGAAACACAACGAAAGAGATGGCCCTATGCCATAAAGATAGCTTTGCTATTAGTGCTAATATCCCGGGGGGCTGAACTGCTTTTTGCTATTTCTTTTGATGGACAAAGTTTGGAAGATTGGCTTAATGGTCAAAGGTGGATAAAGATGCTAACTTCTTTTCTCTTTTGGCTTGTAGTGATTTACTTCTGGCAGGTAAAAGAAAATCACCGCCAGTTAACGACAAAGCAACAAGAGATGCAAAAGCTCCTTCAACAAAATCCCTCATTGAAGGAAACGGCTGCGTAAATCAGCGGTTGGGATCATACAGGTATCTTTCTTTCCAAACCATTTATACCGGTTGCGTGCAATGAAATTATAAACGGCATCACGAATACCTTTGGGTACAATCCAAAATACTTGTGTCCACCTCCAGTACCAGGCTAACTTACCATAAACTCTTAAACCCGCAGTTGATTTCTGATAAACGATCCCGTTATCAATTAAAACAAACGATTCAAAGCCTTTTGTTGGTAAGTAATAGTCCTTTAATAATTGTTGCCCTGCTTCAGATTGTAATGCAGCAAATCGAAAAACCTTTTTCTTATCCTGCCTGATAATAAAGTTGACGCCTGCATTGCAGAAGTTACAAACACCATCAAACAATATCACCGGCTGTTCCGTCACTATATAAAATTAAAAACCCCGCAGGTGCGGGGCTCATATTATTGAAGATTATGAAACACTTTTGTACATCTTCGTCCTGCTCAATCTTGTCAACCAGTTTTAGTACCTCCTGTGCCTGTTCTTCAGGTAGTTCAACTGTGGTAGTGGGTATCCACTCCAATTCCGAACTCAATGGAGTGATGCCTTTTTCCTCTAATGCTTTTTGTAAAGAGCCGAAGTCGTTGAATGCACAACGCAACACTAAAACATCTTCTCCATTCTCACCTGTTCCTTCACCCATTTCTTCCAGGCCATGATCAATCAACTCAAACTCTAACTCTTCCCCATTCTGTCCTTCAGGGTTTAACTTGAACACACCCATCTTTTTAAATTGAAAGGCAACGCTTCCGCTATTACCTAAGGCGCCACCGCCTTTATTGAAAATGGATTTTACATTAGCCACAGTACGAACGTGGTTGTCTGTTGCTGTCTCCACCAAAATCGCTACTCCGTGAGGTCCGTATCCTTCATAAAGGATCTCTTCATAGTTCTCCATTTCCTTGCCCTGTGCTCTTTTGATAGCCGCCTCTACACGGTCTTTAGGCATATTCACCGCCTTAGCATTTTGAAAACAACGACGGAGGGCAGGGTTAGTGGCAGGATCAGGGCCACCTGCTTTCACAGCAATTGCAATCTCTTTACCAATTCGGGTAAATTGCTTGGCCATGCGGTCCCAGCGGGCAAACATGGTACTCTTTCTAACTTCAAATATGCGACCCATAGTATGATTTAATATTTCAGATTTAAGATTTCAGATTGAGCACACTGCTCAAAATAATCATCGCTTTATTTTGTACTGAGCTGCATTGCTACTATCACCTTTCGTTGCGTCGCACTCTTGTACATCCTGTAAATCTATTCAGCAAACAGCAAGCTCAAAAGCGGTGGCAAAAGTACAGAAGGGCAACAAAAAAACCGCTTTCGGCCGAAAGCGGTTTTCAAAAACAAGTTTTATCAATTAATCAAAGGTTTGTTTGTTCCTTGTATCGTCGGTTTTAGCAACAATGCCTTTTTGCAGTTTACTGTTCTTTTTACCATAAACAAAATAGATCAGTAAGCCTAAAGCCAACCAAATAGCCAAACGTCCCCAGCTTTCAATTGGTAAAGCATACATCAGGTAAACACAAACTACAATACCCATGATAGGCACAAAAGGCACAAGCGGTGTTTTGAAAGCCCTTGGTACATCAGGCATTCTTTTACGCAGTATCATTACACCAATACATACTAATACAAACGCAAAGAGAGTTCCGATACTAACCATGTGGCCTAAATCACTAACCGGTACCAATCCCGCAAAAATGCTTACAAACACCATGAAGAACAGGTTTGTTTGATAAGGCGTACGGTGTTCCGGATGCAATTTGCTGAAGAACTTTGGCAACAATCCATCGCGGCTCATCGTATAGAACACACGGCTTTGTCCTAATAGCATTACCAGCATTACCGATGTATAACCAGCCAGGATAGCTATGATCAAAGCAGTTTGTAAAAAGTCGTAACCTGTCTTAGCAAATGCTGTAGCCGCAGGTTTAGCATCGTTTGCAAATTCTGTGTACTTAACAAGCCCTGTCATTACGTGGGCAAACAATACGTATAGAATTGTACAAATAGCTAAGGAGCCAAGAATACCAATTGGCATTCCTTTCTGCGGGTTCTTGGCTTCTTGGGCAGCAGTGGATACGGCATCAAAACCAATAAAGGCAAAGAAAACTACAGCTGCTCCGGTAGCAATACCTGTCCAGCCAAAGTTTTCAAACTTGCCTGTGTTCTCAGGAATATACGGATCGTAGTTAGCCGGATCGATATGACTCCATCCAAGTAATATAAACACCAACACTACAAGCAACTTGACAAATACCAAAAAGTTATTAATGCGGGATGATCCTTTCGTACCTCTCATCAGGATCAAGGAAAGAACAACAACAATGAATATGGCTGGCAGGTTAATAATACCACCGCTATAAACGGTGCCATCACTAAGCGTTAAGGATTCCCACGGGGAGCTCACCATTGATTTGGGCAGGTGAATATTAAACTGTGAAAGTAATTCCAGCAGGTACCTCGACCAGCTCACAGCAACGGTAGCAGCACCCAGTGCATATTCCAACACTAAATCCCACCCGATGATCCACGCAATAAACTCACCCATAGTAGCATAAGAGTAGGTGTAGGCACTACCGGCCACTGGAATCATAGAAGCAAACTCTGCATAGCATAAACCAGCAAAAGCGCAACCTAAAGCAGCCAACACAAAAGAGATGGTTACTGCAGGTCCTGCATTTTCTGCGGCTGCAATACCCGTTAAGGAAAACAAACCGGCACCAATAATGGCACCAATACCCAAAGCAACTAAGGACCAGGATCCTAAGGTTCGCTTCAAACCTTTTTCCGAATCATCTGCTTCGGCCAGTAAAGCACTTAGTGGTTTTTTGATAAATAGACTCATATTGATTTGTTTAGAAAATATTACTTCTTAGAACCTTTTATAGCGTTTAAATATCTGTTTAATTCTTGTTTCACCTTAGGGAATAGGAAAAATAATCCCAGCATATTTGGGAACACCATGCCCAGGATCATGGCATCAGAGAAACTGATCACAGCATTCATTGTGGCTGATGCACCAATAATAACAAATGCAAGAAAAAGCAATTTATAGGTAAGATCGGCAGCCTTGCTTCTTCCAAATAAATATTTCCATGCCTGAAGTCCATAATATGACCATGATATCATCGTTGAGAAGGCAAACAAAACAATAGCAACGGTAAGCACATAGGAGAAGTTTGGAATGGCGTCGTTATAAGCAGCAGATGTAAGATCCACACCGCTGAAACCCTGTGGTTGTGCGCCATAAGTGAATACGCCATTCATATTATAGATCACAATAACCAATGCGGTCATTGTACAAATAATTACAGTATCAATAAATGGTTCCAATAATGAAACGATGCCTTCAGAAGCGGGATATTTTGTACGTACAGCCGAGTGAGCAATAGCTGCTGAGCCGGCGCCTGCCTCGTTGGAGAAAGCCGCTCTTCTGAAACCTTGAATTAAAACACCTGCAATACCACCTAAACCTGCTGCTGGTGAGAATGCCTGAGAAAAGATTTGAGCAAAGGCATCATCTATCAAACCAAAATGCATGAAGATGATGATAAGGGAAGCAATAATATAAAGGCCAGCCATAAACGGAACGATCTTCTCCGTAACCTGTGCTATTCTTTTAATACCACCAATGATCACTATTCCTGTGATAATAGCGAGCACTACACCGATAACGAATCCAATAGAGCCACCCTGCATACCCAACATGGATACTATTTGCTGTGTTGCCTGGTTGGACTGGAAGGCATTACCACCGCCAAACGATCCGCCAACGCAAAGTATAGCAAACAATACAGCCAGTACTTTCCCAAAACCACCCATGCCTTTTTCAGCAAGCCCTTTTTTCAGGTAATACATTGGTCCGCCAAAAACAGTTCCTTTATTATCGATATCCCTGTATTTAACACCTAATGTGCATTCAACAAATTTTGACGACATGCCGAGCAACCCAGCAACGATCATCCAGAAGGTAGCACCAGGGCCACCAATAGCTACGGCTACAGCCACACCGGCAATGTTTCCTAAACCCACCGTACCCGAAACAGCAGTTGCTAATGCCTGAAAGTGATTAACCTCGCCATGATGGGCTTCATTTTTTATTGTGTCAGGATTATCACCGCCATCTGTAGTATTCAACTCGTCCGGGTGAACGTGAGGTGCATCTTTATCGAGGTAATCATATTTGCCTCTTACAATTCGCACAGCCAACCCAAATTTTCTGAGGTTTACAAACCCGAAATAAAGAGTAAAGAATAAGGCGCCGCCAACGAGCAAAAGCACAACAAAAGGTACACTTACTGTATCGCTGAACCGTACCGGGAAGAAGACAACGCTTTCAAACCAGCTTGCTATAGGGGCAAAGGCTTCGTCTATTTTCTGGTCGAGTCCTTTTTCTTTTACAGTTTCATCTTGTGCTAAAGCTGCAAATGGTAAAACAAAAGCAGCAAGCAAAGCCAAAGCCTTAATGCAATTTTTTCTCATTCTCAGATGATTAGTCTCTGGAGAAGCAACCTTCAAACAGAGTTGGTTTTCGTTTATTAAGCTCGAAAAATAAACAATAATTCAATTGAGATTCCTTTTTGTTTTTCACAGCAACATCAGTTGAGCAAGCGGTTGAATGAAGTGATGAATGATTTTGATAATGCAATACTTTCATCCGGAAAAGAGCATAAGGCATTTAATATTATATTGCACCATTAACATACGCCACTTATGAGCAAAGGCAACAGACTTACGTTATATATATTGGTTGCAATGGTGTTGGGGGTTGTTGTAGGTTATATCTACAACCAATATGGTACCGGCAATAGAATAACTTATACTCCAAAAAAAGATTTTATAGGTGTTGATACACTGCAGGTAAAATTTGGAGGAAGTGAATTCCGACAAAGGGTTTTTGTAGTTAAAGATTCTGCAGAATACAAAAGGAAAAAAGATAGTGTTGGTAATTCTGCATGGATGGCTATCGGTAACACTAATACAAACTTTAAAATACCTGGAGAAGGAAGAATTAGCAATTCGCCGTCTGTAAAAAGTGGTTCGGCTACAATAACATCAATCAAGTCTGCTTCTGATTTATTAAAATTACTCAGCACGATTTTTATTCGACTTGTGCAAATGATTATTGCCCCATTAGTATTTACAACATTGGTTGTTGGGATTGCTAAACTCGGGGACTTGAAAACTGTCGGAAGAGTAGGAGGTAAGGCCATCCTTTGGTTTGTCACAGCATCACTTATTTCACTTTTATTGGGAATGGTACTGGTAAACTTTTTCAAACCTGGTACATACATATCCCTTGGACAAAAAGATGTTGAAGGTTTGAGTGACTTGATGGGAAAGCAAAAGGGATTTTCTATACAAAACTTTATTGAACATGTAATACCAAAGAGCTTTGTGGAGGCGATGGCAACAAATGAAATTCTTCAGCTGGTCGTATTCTCCATTTTCTTTGGTGTGGCAGCTGCTGCAATCGGAGAATATACAAAGCCTTTGATAAAAGCATTAGAGATTGCTTCGCATGTGATCTTAAAGATGGTGAACTATGTTATGAACTTTGCACCGCTGGGTGTGTTTGGAGCTATCGCTGCTGTAGTGGCTGCAAAAGGTTTAGGCATCTTTGAGTTTTACTTAAAATATTTCGGCTTTTTCCTAATAGGCATTGCTCTTTTATGGATCATTTTATTGAGTGCGGGATTTTTAATTCTCAAAGCAAGAATGAAAGAATTAATGCGCCGCATCAGCAGTCCTTTATTAATTGCGTTTAGTACGACCAGCAGTGAAGCGGTGTTTCCAAAACTTACAGAAGAACTGGAACGCTTTGGTTGCAGAGACAGGATTGTTGCATTTGTATTACCATTAGGTTATTCATTTAACCTTGATGGCAGCATGATGTATATGACCTTTGCCTCTTTGGCTATCGCTCAAGCCTATGGTATTTATCTTCCGATAGAAACACAATTAACCATGCTGTTGGTATTGATGCTGACGAGCAAAGGCATTGCGGGTGTGCCAAGAGCATCGCTGGTTGTAGTGCTTGCCACTTGTGCCATGTTTGATATTCCACCAGAAGGTGTTGCTTTAATTTTGCCAATTGACCACTTTTGCGATATGTTCCGTACTGCAACTAACGTAGTTGGAAATGCTGTAGCAACAGGTGTGGTTAGCAAGTGGGAAGGCGAATTAGAAAACGCTCCCGCATAAAAATTCTCAATTTCTCAATTTTTAATTTTCAATTTCAAAGATGACCCTTTTAAGTTTTTTGCGTGACTTTATTGATTGGATACTTCAGAACGGAGCTATTTATATTCTGCTACTGATCATATTTGCCGAAACCGGATTATTTGTTGGTTTCTTTTTACCCGGCGATTCTTTATTATTTGCTGCCGGTATTGTATTGGGTGAATTAGCATCCGCTTTTTTTATTGATAATATTCCTGCTGTAATCATCAGTGTAATTATTGCTTCTGTGATAGGTAATATTGTTGGTTATTGGTTTGGTAAAAAAACAGGTCCGCTTTTGTATGAGCGAAAGGAAACATGGTTGTTCCGTCGTAAGCATTTAATGCGTGCCGCAGAATTCTATGATCAATACGGTAAAGCAACAATTTTCCTTGCTAAATTTTTACCTATTGTAAGAACGTTTGCACCAATAGTAGCCGGTGTGGTTAAAATGCCATGGCCTCTTTTCTTTTTTTATAATGTAATAGGAAGCATTGCATGGGTATGTAGTATGATGTTGGGCGGTTATTTTCTGCAGGGCTGGGTACAAAAGGAGTTTGGATTTAGCCTGTTGGATTATATTGAGGTAATCACTCTTGGAATCATCCTGGTTACTACTCTGCCTGTAATATGGAAACTGTTCTTTGCAAAAAAACATGTAGTGCCAACCCAACCAAACGATAAAGACGCTATTTTATAAATGAGAACTGCTACCACACTCAACCCAAACAATTCTAAAAAACCTGTTAGCTTATTTAATGTGGCAGTAATTGTTGCTGCACTAGGCTATTTCGTTGACATATACGATCTGTTATTGTTTACAATTGTACGGGAGCCATCGTTGGCAGGTCTTGGAATTAATTTATCAAACGGCAAAGAAGTCCTTTCGGCCAGTACAAAGATCATTAACTGGCAAATGTTGGGTCTTCTGATTGGAGGTGTAGTTTGGGGCATCATGGGTGATAAAAAAGGCAGGCTCAGCGTTTTATTTGGGTCGATCCTGTTATATTCTGTGGCTAATTTCCTGACAGGCTATGTTACCCATGTGGATCAATATGCTTATGCCCGTTTTGCTGCAGGTATTGGTTTAGCTGGCGAGTTAGGTGCAGGTATTACTCTTGTAAGTGAGTTACTTCCAAAAGAAAAAAGAGGCATAGGTACTTCTCTTGTAGCCGGTATCGGCTTGTTCGGTGCTGTCTTTGCTTACTTTACTTATGATTATACACAAGACTGGAGACTATGTTATAAAATAGGCGGTGTGTTAGGCATTGGTCTTCTATTGCTTAGAATAAGCGTTGCTGAAAGCGGCATGTTCAAAGAAGTAAAAGAGCAAAATGTAAGCAGGGGTAACATTCTAATGTTCTTTAATAATCGAAAGCGTTTTCGTAAGTATATGCTTGCTATTTTAATTGGCCTTCCTACCTGGTATGTGATAGGTGTTCTGGTTAACCTCAGCAATCGCTTTGCTACTAATTTATATGGGGAGAATGCCATCATTAGCGGTAAAGCCATCATGTATGCTTATTTGGGAATTGCAATTGGCGATATCTTGATTGGATTTGTAAGCCAATATTTTAAAAGCAGGAAGAAGGCATTGTATATATTTTATGCCTTGTGCATAATAGCAGGTATTTTATTTTTTAGTCCCTGGAATAATAATGATACCCGTATGTATTTCATTTTCGGGTTCCTTGGTTTCAGCACCGGCTTTTGGGCCATTTTTGTTACCATGGGAGCAGAGCAATTTGGTACCAACCTGCGTGCAACAGCAGCTACAACTATTCCTAATATGGTTCGTGGCGGTTTGCTACTCATTAATCTTATGTTTAAAGATTTTTTCCAGGATAATCTAGGATGGAACTTAATTGATGCAGCTATTGTTACTGGTGTTATTGTTATGGCTGTTACATTAATTTCAGCCTTCTTTACCCAGGAAACCTTCCATAAAGATTTAAATTATACAGAACGATAAGGACTATGATCAGTGAGTTGTGCAATAGAATTTTCAATCAAAGCATTTCAGATTATCATCAGTATGATGACATCAATAAGGAAATAGAGAACTTATATTCCGCCAATACACTTGAGCATTTACTCTATCTAAAAAACTGGATCGATACCGTTCAATGGCATTTAGAAGATATTATCCGCAATCCTTCCATTGACCCGGTGGAAGCATTAAAAATCAAAAGATGGATTGATAAATCGAACCAGGAGAGAACAGATGTGGTTGAATACATTGACAGCTGGTTTTTGAAAGAGTACGAAGATGTTCAACCATTGCCAGATGCTACCATTAATACAGAAAGCCCTGCATGGGCCATTGACCGCTTATCTATTCTGGCACTGAAGATCTATCACATGCAGGCTGAAGCAGAGCGCAGTGATGCAACAGAAGAACACCAGCTCAAGGCAACTGAAAAATTAAGAGTTCTTCTTACACAACGAGGGGAACTGTCATCAGCCATAGACCAGTTGATTGCTGATATCAAAGCCGGTAAAAAATACATGAAAGTCTACAAGCAAATGAAGATGTATAATGACGAAACCTTAAACCCTGTTTTGTACGCACAAAAAAAGTAAGGCCTTGGTAAAGCAGCAACATTTATTAATTCTGCGCTTTTCAGCCTTAGGTGATGTGGCCATGACCGTTCCGGTGATCCGTTTATTATTAAAGCAATATCCCAACTTAAAGGTCACACTCGTTTCAACAAACTTTGTAAAACCGCTTTTTGAAGGCATTGAAAGGTTGCAATTTCACTCCGCAAATTTTAAGGCACAACACAAAGGGTTATTGGGTTTGTATAAGCTGTATAAAGAACTACGAGGACATAAGATTGATGCAATTGCCGACTTGCACAACGTAATCAGATCAATTATTGTTCGCAGATTTTTCTTCTCAAAAGAAACTGCAGTTATAGATAAGGGCAGAAAAGAAAAAAAAGAACTGACACGGGAACACAACAAAAAACTACGTCCCTTAAAAAGCACTTTTCAGCGCTATGCAGATGTGTTTGCAGATTTAGGCTATCCTCTTGTTTTAAATGTGGAAGAAGGACAGAAAGAGAAAACGTTTCATGAAGAAGCTTCAAAGTGGAAGGCTGAAGGATATAGTTTAATTGGCATTGCACCATTTGCCTTGCATAGAGAAAAAGTATACCCTGCTGAAAAAATGAAAGAAGTATTGAGGTTGTTAAACCAACAAGAAGGAATGAAGATATTTTTATTGGGTGGTAAGGATGATGCTAAACAATTAGAAGATTGGTGTAATGAATTTTCCCATGTAGAATCCATTGCTGGTAAAATGGATTTTCAATCAGAATTGGCTTTTATCTCTAACCTTGATGTAATGGTAAGCATGGACTCTGCTAATATGCACCTTGCCTCTTTATATGGTGTGCCTGTAGGTTCTATTTGGGGTGGTACTCATCCTTCCCTTGGGTTTTATGGTTGGGGACAAGATCTTTCTAATGTAGTTCAAATTGATTTGGAATGCAGACCTTCATCCGTGTTTGGCAATCGTCCTTGTAAAAATGATCTTGCTTGTATGAATGGCATCTCGCCCATTATGGTATTCGATAAAATCATGCAGCAACTGCAAAAAAACAAAGCATGAAGTTTTTGATCATTCAAACCGGCGGCCTTGGTGCTATTGTCTTATCAACACCGGTATTTCGTTGTTTGAAAAAGCAGTTGCCGGATGCACAAATACACTTGTTGGCTAATGCTCACTACAAAAGTGTAGTGCAACATAATCCTTACATTAACCAAATCCATTTTTTGCAAGGCAGTGGTAAAGACACTGTCCAGGAGTTAAAAGAACTTGAGTTTGAACATATTATTGATTTGCAAAACGAATCCATATCAAAGCGTATTGCAAAACACATCAAAGCTCCTGTACACATTTATGATAAACTGCCTTTTCAAACGGCTGTTTTTACAAGGCTAAAGTTGAACATCATGTCTAAGGTTCATGTCACGGATCGTTACATGGAAACAGTAAAACCTTTTGGTGTGTACAATGACGGTAAAGGCCTGGATTATTTTATTGATTCCAATGACGAAGTAAGGCAGCATGATATTCCAACATCACACCAGGCAGGATATGTTGTTGTTATTGTCGGAGGCAATTTCAAAACAAAGAAGCTACCAGTTGAGAAGTTAAAGGAGCTTTGTCAGAAAATCAATCATCCTTTGATATTAATTGGCGGTGCCGATGATGTGCCTGTAGGATACGAGATCTGTAAGTTAGACCCTATCAAAATTTACAATGCCTGCGGTAAATTTTCTTTAAATGAAACTGCTGATCTCATTCGCAAGTCAAAGCTTGTGATCTCGCATGATACAGGACTGATGCATGTGTCTGCTGCTTTAAAAAAACAACTCATTGTTGTTTGGGGAAGCACAACACCTTCATTAGGTGCAGAGCCCTATTACGGCGATCAATATTTGACCCGCAATGCCAGGCCCTTTGATAATCTTCAGGTGCATAAACTTTGGTGTAGGCCTTGTACCACCAGGGGAAAGCAGCATTGTCCACAGCGACATTTCAAATGCATGAAGAAAATGGATATTGATGAAATAGTACGGAGAGTAAATATCAGGCTCGGGAGAGCTTAATATTGTTTGTTTCTTTTAAAACTCAAATTCTGTAACCTCGGGATCGGCAAAAATATACCTGATGAAATCTTCATGATCTGCCTGGCTGCCTTTCACGATCCACATACCAGAAATACTTGAGCCATTTTTCGTTTGCTTAAGGCGTTTGAAAGTAAGTCCATATTTTTTAAAAAGATTTTCAAAATCATGCAAAAGGTTTTCACGGTATTGTGTCGTGAGCTTATAGGTTCTTGACTGGTTAATGTTATCAATCAGATTTTCCAGTCGGGTCAGGAAAAGCAGGGAGATCAAAATCACAAAGGTGCATATTAAGACCAGCACATACTGCCCGTCGGCTATCCCCATACCCAATGCTGCCACAGCCCAAATAGTTGCTGCTGTTGTTAACCCGTTGATGCGGTTCTCACTTTGAAAGATTACCCCTGCACCAATAAACCCAATGCCGGTCACAATGTTCGAGGCAATGCGATCATTAGTGCCTCCGGTTATGTGAATGCCAAATGTGGTAAATAAAAAAGAACCAAGACAGATTAATATCATTGTTCTGAAACCGGCAAATTTGCTTCGGTACTCTCTTTCCGCACCGATGAGTCCGCCAACAATTACAGCTAAAAAAGCTCTTATCAATAATACTTCAGTATCAACCATATAAGCTGTCTCATCAAAACTCATTCCTGCAACTGGTCTGGTGTTTGTAAAAAGAATGAAAAACGTAAACGTATGAAAACACTAGTGTTATTATTTATTGGTGCCACTGCTATTATAGTAGCCGAGTCCTGTAACAGGGCTGAAGCAAGATTTCTCGATCTTACAAGCGGCGAAAGAGTTGAGTTGGTAGAAGATAGCGAAACAGGTATGATGGTTGATAAAGAAACACGCCAGCCTGTGAGATTGTATGTGGATACAAAAACCAGAGATACGATTTGGGGACCAACCGGTGAAGTAGTAAATGGTATGGTAGTAAGAACCAGCTCCGGCGAATGGAAGTATAAGAATGAGCAAACAGGAGAGAAGTATAAAATGGAAGTGGAAAAAGATGGCGACTATAAAATAAAGTCAGGAGAGGATGCTAAAATAAAATACAATGATGGTGAGTATAAGATCAAAAGGGGTGATTATAAGAAAGAAGTAGAAAAGGATGGCGATATCACGATCAAAGATGGTAAAAAGAAGATAAAGATTGATGGCGAAACAGGTGAGCAAAAGGTGAAGATTGATGACTAATACAGTAAAGCAAAAGAAGGCCCTCCAAATCGGAGGGCTTATTATTTAATCTCATTCTCTTGTGGAAAATGAAAATACAAATAGTGGTTAAGGTGTTCCCTCGGCCACATTATCGTTATCATCACTCCCTAAACTATAATGTTTATTTTCTTCATCGCCCTGCCCCAAAGCATCTGTCCTGGTTTCATCGGTATTGCCTGGTATATCCAAATCGCTGCCTGATGTTTCCTGGCCAAATCCTTTTTCATTAAGGGGCTCATTGTCAAAATCCACATTGTCCATTCTTGCACGGCGCAAATTGTCCTCATCGGCTGTAGGAAGATATTCGGTATCGGCCAAAGCCCTTCTTTCATCTGCACGAACGTCTGCATCGGTACCCATTGTTGGGTCTTCCGTTTCATCTAACTCAAACACACCTCTGCCTTCCTCATCATCCGATGAAATAGTAGTATCACCCAGTGCGCCTAATGGAGGAGCATTTACAAACTCCTGTCCGGGAATGTCTTTTACATCCGGCAGATCTATGGTTGTTTCTTCGCCTTGCAGCTTCTTTGCATCTTCCGGCGAATCGGGCAGATCATTAGGTATGGTTGATCTTCTTTCAGTATTATTAGAAGTGTCTCTGGGTTCTTCAGGACCTCTGTTATTTCTTTCTCTTGCCATAACTGTTTTAGCCGGATAGATTAAAATATTGTGCCCGCCTGCCTTTTAAAAAGGCATAAGATTGGTGACAGGAAAAGGAAACAAAAGTTATGAGCACATATTTTTTTAAAACCAACATCAATTGCGTTGGTTGCGTAACGCAGATAAAGCCTCACCTGGATAAATTGGAGCAATCTAAGGAAATAGAACATTGGCATGTTGACTTCAACGATCCTGAACATGTTTTACGCATTGAAACGAACAAAATGAGCCCTGAGCAGGTAAAGCATTACGTAAGAGAAACCGGATTTGAGGCTGAGTTTACCCGGGCACCCGAAGCAAGAAGATAAACCTCGCATGGCGGGGTTTTTTAATTTAGTAGTGCAATGACATTGTACGAACAGAAAATAGTCGCCGAACTAAAAGACTGGCAGAAAAAAGTAAGCCGCAAGCCTTCTTTGGTAGATCGTTTATCAAAGAGGATGCAAACAAAGCTCAACAGTTACATTCCGGAGAAGGTGCATAATGCCATTACGGGTGTTATTAAACAAATGGTCCGGGGTGTTTTGTTTGGGGCCACTTATACGGTTCCTAAAAAGATTGAGTATGCTTCTATAGAAGCTTTGGAAGTAGCTATTGAAGACCGCATCAAAAATTACCGTACTACTGCAACTGTTGAAGGAGGTATTACAGGCGCCGGCGGAATTCTGTTAGGCTTGGCAGATTTCCCGATCCTCTTAAGCATTAAGCTAAAAATGCTTTTCGATATAGCAACGCTGTATGGTTATGATGTAAAAGATTACAAGGAAAGGGTCTTCATTCTTCATGTATTTCAGTTGGCTTTTAGTAGCCAGGAACACAGAAGGGAAGTGTACCTGCAGATGGTAAATTGGAAAGAAGAAAGAGAAAAACTGCCTGCAGATGTTCATCAGTTTGAATGGAGAAAATTTCAGCAGGAGTACCGGGATTATATTGACCTTGCTAAATTGGCACAACTCATTCCGGGCATTGGTGCGGCTGTAGGTATTATTGTAAACTATCGTCTTATAAAGAAATTAGGGATCACAGCTATGAATGCCTACCGTATGCGCTGGGCAGAAGAAAAAGTGGCTGGCTTCATTTCTTATTAATAAACTGCGTAAAAACCACCATACAAAATACGTGATCTTACGCTTTTTGCATTGCAGATTTCAATGCATCTTGCCGCATCTTCCACCAAAAAAGATTTTATGAGCCTCTTTATTTCTTTAGATGAAGCCAAAAAAATGACAGCTGACTACCGTGCGAAAAAGAAAGTTCTTTTAGCTCCTGAATACAAGCAAAAAAATGTTTTGCCTATTTGCGAAAGTTTTGACCGAGCTGCAATTGATAAGTTACTTAGCCAGAAAGATTGTAAGGGTATTCGAATTTATTATGGTATTAAAAATGAAGATGAGGTTCATGCAATAGTAGTAGGATACAATTCAAACAACGAGGACATACTTCCTGCAACAGACCAGGCAAGAACGCTGGACGGCACAGATGGTGATGGTGATATTTTGGATAACACACTTAGATGTCCTTATACCTGTCCACCTTCATCACCTTTGAATCAATAACTTAGTGTTACCGAATCTCCAATTGATATCAGCTTATAGTGTTTTCTTAGTACTGTTAATGTATTTATTTCGGATGAAAGAAGTGAGTAAAAAATATTACCCATTTCTTTTTGTCATTCTGCTGGGTTGTCTTAATGATGGAACCGGTGTCTTTCTTATAAGGAGTGGCTTGAGCAATGTTGTCCTGTCTAACCTGTTTAGCTTATTAGAGGCTATTCTTTTTTTGTTATATCTAAAAAACACAGGTTACCAAAAACAATTGAGTTCTTACTTACCGTTTTTAATATCTTTTCTTTTAATATTCTGGGGCATTGAGAACTTTTTTATCTGGGGTTTTGGAAAAAGCTATAATTCGTATTTCAATATTCTATCTGGGCTACCACTTGTACTCCTCAGTATTAATATTCTGAATAAAATACTGGTGAAAGAAAGGGATGTTTTAAAAAATGCTGACTTTCTTTTATGCATAGCTTTTATCATTTACTTTACTTACCGGATATTGGGAGAGGTATTTTGGCTATTCGGTCAAAGCTTGAGCGAACAGTTCATGGGAAAGGTTTTTGAAATTCATGCACTGGTTAATATACTTTGTAACATTATTTATGCTTTAGCTGTTTTATGCATTCAAAAGAAACAACCTTTTACACTGCAGTACTCATAATCAGCATTGTTCTGGGCATTATAATCAGCTATTTTGTAATATCAATCGTCCGCCAGCAAAGGCGAAGTGTGCAACTGTACCGCAAAAGCATCCTCACGTAAATAACAACATTAGAAAGAGAACGCACCCGCATTTCTGCCGACCTTCATGATGAAATGGGCCCTATGTTATCTTCCATCAAATTGAGAATTAGCAGTTTCGAGTTAAGTGATGAAGAGGATCAGTCCGAACAAGAAAAATCGCTACGATACCTGGATGAATTGATTCAACGCATGAGAGAGATCTCTTTCAATCTGATGCCTAATAAATTAATCCGTTACGGGCTTATAGCTGCTGTTGAAGAATTTATCGAATACTGCAATAAGGGGAACCCTTCTTTGAAGATTAATTTCAGGTATGAAGAAGGCCTTCAGTTTACCGAGCAACAATCTATTAATCTATACCGCATTGCACAGGAGATCATTCATAATACTATAAAACATGCAGAGGCTACTTTGCTTAAACTGGAATTGCGCAAAGAAAAAACACTATCATTTTTGCAAGCTTAGACAATGGCATTGGTTTTAGTTATGATACCCGCCTTGCTGAATCAACCGGTTACGGACTTAGGAATTTATTAAGCAGAGCCGAAATTATGGGGGGAAAGATGTTTGTAGAAAGTAAAACAAATAAAGGCACAACCTATATTTTTGAGATACCACTGAGTTATGAGTAAAACAACGCCACCTATCCGGATTGTATTAGCAGATGATCATGAAATTTTTAGAGATGGATTTAAAGTAATGCTTAGAAAGCACCAGGCTATAAAGCTGGTTGCTGAAGCTGCCAATGGAGAGGAGTTGATAGAAATTACAAGGAAGCATAATCCTGATGTGGTAGTCACTGATATTAAGATGCCCAAATTGGATGGCATTGCTGCATCTAAATTATTGTTGAATGAATTTCCACTTTTAAATATTATAGCCTTATCCATGTTCGATGACGATAGGCTTATAGTAGAAATGCTCGAAGCAGGGGTAAAAGGTTATCTATTAAAGAATGCCAAAAAAGAAGAGATCATCACTGCCATTGAAACCGTGTACAATGGGAAAAAGTATCATTGTGCCACTACCTCTTTCAAACTGGCCGAATTGATTGCCAAAAGCAAGTACAACCCTCACCGTAAGCAAACCTTACCTGAATTGTCGGAGAAGGATAAGCAGGTGATCCGTCTTATTTGCCAGCAAAAATCGAATAAGGAAATAGCAGACGTAATGAATTTAAGCATACGTACCATTGAGGGCTATCGGGACAGGATACAGGAAAAACTTGACGTAAAGAATATTGCAGGAATTGTTATTTACGCTATCAGGCATAAAATTTATGAACCTTAAATGATTTGTCTTCCCCTTGCCAAAAGCTCTGAAATGAATTGTGGAGTAGGGTTATCGAAACAATGGTAGGCTTCCCATCCATCTCCTGTTTTCCTTACCATAATCATTAGGGTTATATGCCATCCGATAGATCTGTAATAACATAACTCAGGTATTGGTTGATCGGTAAGTTCGATAAGCAGTGCGGGTTTCTGAATTACCGTTACAAAATCATCATAAATATCTCCTTCAACAACAGAAAGATGTTTTTCGCAAAGGATCTGCCTGAGAATAACATTATTACCTAACGGGTCTTTTACTATTAATTCTTCATTGGCCATACAACAAGTTTTATGCAATGAAGGAGGCGAATTAAAATGGGTACGAATTAAAGAAACACCGCAGCAAAGTAGGGTTCGGCTAACTGCAAGTCATTAAACTAATATTTCAATGTCCTGCATCACGGCTATTAATTCATTCCCTGAATAAATCAGGATAGCAGTATACAGGTTCAGGTTAATCAGCGGTTCAGAGTACATTACTTCTTCAACAACACTTTCGGTTTCTGTAAGTTCATTTTGTATACGCAATACCAGGGTGTTTGTGAAAGCAGTATTTTCTTCTTTCATTATTATCAGTTGTAGCTTGCTCTTTTTTGAGATCTCTACTTCGCCGGTAATATATAGCGTACCAAAATGTTCCGGATGCATTTGATCAAACTCGATCCAGGCATCCCAGAGGTCAATATTCAGTTGTTTGGATGTTTGTATCATAGGGGCAAATTAACCTTCAACCGCTATTCAAAAATTACGGTTACTACGTATTTTGACTGCGTGATTTTACGCAGTTTTTGGCTGGAATAAGATTTGAAGCAGGTCTATAAACTTTTATGGAGCAGCAGGAAAAACTATTGAAAGACTATACGGATTTAGAGAAAGGCGCTTACCTCGGAGCCATTGCTTCCATCGCTACAGCTGACCGTTCAGCAACAGAAGAAGAATTAGACTACCTGGAAGCGTTAGCCGACTCTGCTGATTTATCCGAAGAGCAAAAGGAGGCGGTTATGAAATCGGCGACAGATCTTTCTGAGGAAGAATTGAACCGTTGTCTTCATGTACTTAAGACCAGCGATCTGAGGTTTTCGTTAGTTGCCGATCTAATGGCTTTTGCTGAAGCAGACCAACAAACAAGCAACGAAGAAAAAGTAAATATTGAAAAGATCGGACAGTACCTCAATATCAGCAAAGAGCAGTTTTCTTTATTGGATCAGTTTGTTCAAAAAACAAGCACGGCTGATGTGCAACCTGAGGAAATGCAGCAACAAGGCTTTTTGGATGGGTTGGGTTTTGGAGACAAGTTCAAAAAAGCAGGCATTAATTCAGGAGGCTTTTTAAAAGGTTTAATAGGCATTGCGGGCCCTATGATATTGGCAGGCATGGTAACAAGGGGATTAAGAGGTCGCCGTAGCAGCGGCTTGGGTGGTATGCTTGGGGGAGGTATGCTTGGAGGCGGATTAGGAGGCATGTTAGGTGGAGGTATAGGAAGAAGCGGTGGCCTGGGTTCGTTGACTTCTATTTTAAATGGAGGTCGTGGCTTTGGAAGCACCGGAGGTTTGTTTGGAAGAATGTTTGGAGGTCGCGGATTTTAATTCAGGAATAAAAAAACAAGAACATGAAAAACATGAGTTTAAGATGGAACGTATGGGTGCTGTTAATAGCGGCATTCAGTTTTGTTTTGCCGGCTTGTAAGGGTAAAAACAAAGATGCAAGTATTCAGACAGCTTTTAATTCAAAAACGCAATCAGATCCTAACCTGGCTGGCGTTAGTTCTACAGTTGTAGAGGGCACGGTAACCCTTACAGGTACTTGTGCCGATGAGAACTGCAGAACAAATGCAGAGAAAACCGTCAAGGATATTGATGGTGTAAAAAAAGTGGTGAACAACATTCAGGTGGCACAAGTGCAGGTCACCGATGATGCGCCATTACGTTCATCAGTTGAACAGACTATTGACGATTATGATGGTGTCCAGGCCGATGTGAACAATGGTGTTATTACCCTGAGAGGCACAGTTGAAAACAGGGAAAAGCTACAACAATTGATGATGGACCTAAATGCACTGCGTCCACAAAGGGTAGATAACCAGTTAGTCATTAAAAACAAATAATTATGGCACAGGAAACAGGTTCGTTAAGAGGGAAATACCAAAAGCTTATAGATGCCGCTAACAATAGTGGTGTTAGCGATTTACAGGTAAGGCAACAAGACAATGTTTTATACATTGATGGTAATGCCCCATCAGAAGATGTAAAGAACAGGCTTTGGGACGTATATAATCAAATTGATCCTGACTATCGTGCAGGAGATCTGGTGTTGAACATAAATGCTATCGGCAGTTCTGCAAATGATGCAAAAGGAGATTATGAAGAATACACCGTAGTAAAAGGAGATAGCTTATCTGAAATAGGACAGAAATACGGAGTTGAATGGAAAGAAATTTTTGAAGCTAACAAAGATCAAATTAAGGATCCCGATCTGATCCATCCCGGATGGAAATTAAAAATTCCTAGAAAATAATAACCAAAGAAAAAGCCCGGCACTTCCCGGGCTATTTTACTTTACTGCAACTTAAAAATTAATGCGCTGTGTGATGACGGTGTTTGGTTGCTGCGCCGCGTACCGGCTCTCTTTTTGTCATTAAGGCAGCACCTATTTCCAAAATACCTAAAATAAGGTGCGGACCATAAATGTAGTCTGCAAAACCAAATATCCATGGCGACGCCGCCAGCAAAATACCTGACATTAGATCAAGAGTAAGGTGCGTACGCATAGAAATTGCATTCGTAGCTCCTAACTCATAGTCTGTCATTAAACTATAAATGATTGCACCGGCACCTAGTATTACAGGTACCCATGTCTCTGCACCGCCGTCTGCAAAATCAAATAACCAGGGTGCAGCTATCAACAGCACGCCCATCATATAGTCCAGATAACCGTGGACTTTTGTTGGAATAAATCTCATAACTCACAAATTTTATTAATTACTTAAAGCCATATAATGTGCCAGTTACCAAAACAGCCTTCTTTTTTTAATAGGGCTGAGGTTGACTGTAGAAATAGAGTAACACGGTGGTAACCTTATTCCGCAGTGACAAGTGAGTATTCTTGTATTAACCGCTGTAATTGTTTATGTAATGCCTGGCTTACATTATTATCAGCCCTGAAAACAACCTCATCAATTTGCATTACAGGTAAAATTTCCTTTGTGCTGCTGGTAATAAAGACTTCTTTGGATGAGAGAATTTCATTTATCGTTATTTCTTTTTCAGCTATGAGAAAATCCTTGCTTGCCAAGCCTAAAACCTTATTCCGGGTAATGCCCTTCAATATATTTTGGGAAGGGGTGATGATTTGATCTTCTTTAGTAACAACAAAAACATTTGCTCTTGGACATTCCCTTACGAGATCATTAGTATAGTATAATATATCATCAGCCCCTATAGCTTTTAATTTAGGTTGAAGATGAATGGCCATCAGGTAGTCAACTGTTTTTACATGTGCCAGTTGCCGCTGATGTTCATAACTCATTAGCCTGATGCCTTTTTTAAATTGTTCTTCAGTGCAGGGTTGAAAATGTTGTTGTGCAATCACTAATGTAGGCTCTGCTATTGAATAGCCATCAGGTGATACACCACCGGTTAATGTAATGCGAATGCCTGAATGATTAATTTGATTGCGTTGTATCAGTTCATAAATGATCGAGCGCATCTCGTTCCTGCTTTGCTTTACCGGCAAATGCATATTTTTTGCCGAAGCATAAAAACGATCTAAATGATCTTCTAAAAAAAGAGCAATGCCATTATAAACTCTAAAGAAATCAAACATGCCATAACCTCTTTGAAACGCAAGATCCCTGAATGAAATACCTGCATTCTCCGTAGCAATAAACCTTTCATTCAGAAATACATACTGGTTCATGGTAACAATTAGTGAAGCTTAAAGTTAAGCTATCTGCTAATTGATTACTTGCTTAATACACCAGGCATCTTTCTTCATTCTCTAGTAAGCTGGCAGCAAGCGTTCTATCAAAAACCTCTTCTTTATTGGTCAAAACTTGTCGCAATAGGTCATGAATAGTGATGACACCAATAAACTGCTCGTCTTCAAACACCAGGAGATATCGTGTTTTATAGCTAAGCAACTTGCTTATGCAATGTTCAATCGTATCGTCTTTGCTAACAACAGGGAAATCAGTGGTCATTACTTCCTTTACTAAAGCATGATTGCTTGTCAAACCTTTGAGGATCACATTTCGGCAGTAATCTTTCTCACTGAAAATGCCCTGGTACGCTCCATTCTGCATTACAACCAGGTAGCTGATGTTCAATGAGCTAAGTATGTTTAAGGCTTCTATCACCAGTAGCTCCGGTTCAATGGTATTGAAGTTGTTTGCCTTTGTTTGCAGTAATTGATTGACCGTACGCACGCAGAAGATTTTTGTAAATATCTTTTCTATTAACTGTCGTATGTATGACCATTGTCATTTGCGTGCCTGATCTTAACCCTTTGGCTTAATATTTTTATGGTTGATGCCAAATAGGGTAATATGAAGCTCTTTGGCGCAGTTAAACGAAACCCGAAGCAGGTAGCAAGGCAACGATGCCGCAAAAAATTCCTGCATTATTTTAAGAAAGGCTTTAACGATGCTACCTATATAGCATGGGAAAGGCAATATAAACTGGATGCCCACTTCCAGTTTCAGCAGGAATTGAATAAAGCAGATTATGAAAAGCTTCTGAGAGCCAAAAAGTATACAGACATTGCTGCTAAAGCTGTGCGAATTGAATCCAGGACAAACCTTCTTTTCTCATTTGAAAAAATGGCGTTGCGTGATGCAGTAAAAGAAACACAGGGGGCTAAGGCGTTTGCCCTGGGTTTGTTCGATTATGTATATGGCAGAACATCCTTGCAGGATCGTTTTGAAAACTTCTCTTCAGTAATAGCCACTTTGCCGCGTAAACAAACAAGGGTTCATACCTGGCCACTGCAAACTGTTTTTGGTTTTATTGCTAACCCTCAAGAACACATTTTTCTAAAGCCCAGGGTAACGCAAATAGCAGCAGACAAATATGATTTCGATTTTAACTACCAGTCTAAACCAAATTGGGCAACCTATAAAAGCCTTGTTGATTTTGCTGAAGAGATCAGAAATGATGTTAAAGATTTAAAACCGGCTGATTATATCGATCTTCAGTCATTCATCTGGGTTTTAGGATCAGATGAATACCCTGATTAGTGAACATTATTAAATTATGATTGTAGTCGGAATATGAAATTTTTAGTTCTTCTTTTTCTTCTGTGCTTCAATGAAACCGTTGCCCAAAGTAAAATCTCTGTCAACATTTCTAATTTCAGAAACAATAAAGGCATTTGCCGTGCCTGTATTTTTAATAATGCAGCAGCCTTCAGCAGCAGCAAAGCTTTGCAATGTGTTCAGGTGCCGGTAAGTGGTAAAGCAGCTGTGGCAGAATTTGAAAGCATAGTGGAAGGCACTTACGCCATTTTTGTTTTTCACGATGCCAATAGCAACAACAAGATGGATAAGAATTTTTTAGGCATACCATCAGAGGGCTATGGAGCATCGCAAAATAATTTGCCTTTTGCTGCAGCTCCCACATTTGATGGAAATAAATTTACTGTCACAAAGGGCTATAATTACAGCTTTAAAATAAGGCTGCGCAATTTGTAAATAGTAAATGTGTTTGCTTCAATCAGCAGCTCCAGTTCACCTCCTCCTAAAGGTTTAGAATTATCTTCTGCTATAGTCCGGGGCAGTTTTAAACTTTCAGTAATATTGTCTAAAAGAAAACCCGCTGTAGAAACAGCGGGTGTCTAACGATTGCTTGCTATATGAATAAAAGTTTAATGTTCGTATAGTTTCTAAATCTATTCAGGTGTGAAGTTAGGAAGGGAGTTTATGCCTGTACTTCTAAAATTCCATCTGATATACTATAGACAACGGTGCTTCAGGCTGCTAAAAGCTATGCCTGTAAAGCGTTTGATAAATTTTAGTTTACGATGCCCAACCGCTCTGCCGATGCGTTATATCAACTGATCCAGTCTCTTCAAAAAGGGGAGAAGCGGAATTTTAAGCTCTATATCAAACGAAATTCAGCCAACGAAGACCTAAAGATGATCCAACTTTTTGATGCGCTGGATAAGATGCAGGAATATGATGAAGCGGTTCTATTGAAAAAAGTTCCTTCTGTAAAAAAGCAACAGCTTTCCAATATTAAAGCCCATCTCTATAAGCAAATTCTTGCCAGTTTGCGTTTGCTGAAAAACGACGACAGTATTGACATACAGCTTCACGAACAATTGGATCATGCCAAAATATTATACAATAAAGGACTTTACTGGCAAAGCCTTAAAATTCTTGACAAAGCAAAAGAACAGGCAGGGTTTTACCATCAGGATAGCTTTCTCATTCAGATCATTTCACTCGAGAAAAAGATCGAGACTTTATACATCACCCGAAGCCTGGAAAATCGTGCAGAGCAACTAACAAGTGAAGCAGATGAAGTGAATGATCGTCGAAAGCTGATCACGCAACTTTCTAATCTTACACTGCAACTGTATAGCTGGTATATTAAAAATGGTCATGCACGAAACGCAGAAGATGAAAGAAGCGTACAGGAATTCTTCAAGGGCAATCTGCCGAAAGAAGTTTACAACCATGCCGGCTTTTACGAGCGGCTGTATCTCTATCAAAGCTTCTGCTGGTATGCTTTCATTAGGCAGGACTTTTTAATGTACTACCGCTACACACAAAAGTGGAAGGATCTGTTTCATGAGCATCCCCACATGCTGGCTGTTGAAACAGCACATTATATCAAGGGCATTCATAATCTGCTCAATGCATTGTTCGATTTAAGGCACGCCGAAAAATTTGAAAAGGTCTTAAAAGAATTTGAAGCCTTCAGCCAGTCAGATGCTGCCAATGGGAGCGATAACAACAAAGTGCAGACGTTCGTTTATTTACATACAGCTAAGCTGAACAAGCATTTCATGGAAGGCACTTTTAAAAAAGGTCTTTCTTTAGTGCCGGTAATAGAAGAAAAGCTAGACGATTATTCGCTGTATATTGACCGCCACCGGGTACTGGTTTTCTACTATAAGATCGCTTCGCTTTATTTTGGTTCGGGTGATTATGCAACTTGTATAGATTACCTGCAAAAGATCATCAACTGGAAAGTTGACCTGCGAAATGATCTGCAATGCTATGCACGCCTCTTGCATTTAATGGCGCATTACGAGCTGGGTAATTACGAGATCATTGAATACCTGGCCCGTTCGGTGTTTCGCTTTATGTCGAAAATGGAAACGCTGACAGTGATTGAAGAGGCGATGTTTCGCTTTTTACGGAACCGTTTTCCGGTGTCGGCAAAAGCCATGCGCCCCGAGTTTGAAAAACTGCTGGAGAGCATTAAAGGTCTGGAACGAAATCGCTTTGAAACCCGTGCTTTTGCTTACCTCGATATCATTTCATGGCTGGAAAGCAAATTGCAGGGTAAGCCCATGGATGTGATCATACATCAGAAGTACACAGATCAGAAAGAAGAGCGGCGCATTAAAGCAACCTCTTTACGCAGCGAATAATTTAGCTATTTTAAGTACTGCCCATAACGGTTTTCCCATTTATATTTGCGCCCCTGCCCGGGTGGCGAAATTGGTAGACGCACCGTCTTCAGGTGGCGGCGCCGCAAGGTGTGCTGGTTCGAATCCAGTCCCGGGCACAGAACTAAAAAGGCAACCTTCACTTGGTTGCTTTTCTATTTAATGCACCTCTGTTCTTTGGAAATAAGATTGTCTTTAGGTCTTCCACGTATACCCTGAAATTCCTGCTTGAATTCATTAAAGATTAGGCTCGTCTTTCATTCGTTAATCCAAAAAAGGGTTCTGTTAAGTGAAAAGCCTGTTTTATAATATCTGCCGGGAAATAAGGCTTAAGTTTCTCATCTTTAAGAAAAAAGAGCCTCTATTGAAATCCTTCCGGCTTCATAACTGGTTTTACGCAACACTGCTTTGCTTCGGTTTTATCGCTGCCGGGGCACAAACAAAAGTCCCTGCAACCAGCTCCTGGGCCGATGCGCAGAAAAAAGGCCAGGCCAGTATCTCAGTTTTATGGTATGATATCGAGCCTTTTATTTACCGTGATGGTAAGGGAGGCATCATGGGTGTAGAATACGAGCTAATGGAAGGTTTCAAAGGATTTTTGAAACAGCAATACAATGTAGCACTTCAAATAAATTGGGTAGATGCCGGTTCCTTTGAGAACATCTATCCGCAGGTAAAAACATCTCAGGAGAAGGGCTTGTTTGGTCTTTCATTTTATTCCATAACCGAAGAACGGAAAAAGGAAATTAAATTTTCGCCGCCTTATATGCCGGATCTTAATGTGCTGGTGACTAACAATAGCCTGCCGGTGTATGAAAGTGATAATGCTTTTATAAAAGATCTGTCTAAGCTGAAGGGATATACCATGAAGGAAACTACCATGGAACAAGACCTGTTGAAGCTGAAGCAGATCTATTTTCCACCACTGCCGATTTCTAATCAGGTAGATGATTACGAAGTGCTGAAGCAAATTGCTCAGTATCAGAATTCCTTTGGATATGTGCCTGTAAGCATTTACGTGGTAGCCTTGCAAAGAGGTATAAAAATAAAGCGGCAAAGAGTGATGGCTACAAGGCGTGAAGGCTTTGCCGCTATCTATACCAAAGCAAGCGATTGGGATGAAGCGGTAAATGCTTATTTCAACAGTAGTGAGTGCAAGATGCTGGTGATGGGGCTTATACGCAAATACCTGGGTACAGAAGTAGCCGATATTATTTTAGATGTTTCAGGAAAAGATACAGCTAATGGGAAGCCTACCGATATAGAATTACTTACCAAAGAAAGAGAAATAGTAACGCAGCGTTTGATTGATACTGCTGTGGAAGGTGAACGAACTAAAACACAACGCAATATTATTATCGCTGCAGGTGTGCTGCTTCTTTTGGCTGCGGCTGTCTTCTTTTGGCGATTTCGTACCAAGCATAAAATGAATCAATTATTAAAGCAACGCAATTCCCTCATTGCAGCTCAAAACCAGCGTATTGAGGAAATGAACCAACAGTTGAATATCAAGATCCTTCAGTCACGTATCAACCCGCACTTTATTTTCAATTCTTTAAACTCCATTCAATATTATATAACTGCTAATGATAAAAAAGTGGCGTTGCAATACATTGCACGTTTTTCAGCGTTCCTGAGGCAGATATTAAAAAGTACCGATGAAATGTTGATACCCGCAGCGGAAGAAGCAAAGCTTGCCGAACAATACCTGTGGCTGGAACAGAGCCGATTCCCTGACAGGTTTGATTACAAAATAAATGTACTGAACGGCGCATCAGAAGCTCAAACGCCGCCACTATTGATTCATGCACTTTTAGAAACTGTTTTATACAATCATGTACTTAGCGATAAGAAAACAGGATTTGTTAGTATAGATTTCATGCATGAAGAAGATAGGTTGGTTATGAAAGTATCGGACAGCGCAACTAGTGCAAACCATTTAGAGACAGACAATCTTCAGAAACGTATAGAACTGATCAACCGTGCTGCTCTAAAACCCATTACATTTTTACAAAGCCGTAAAGACGAAACCAACTTTATGGAGCTCACCATACCCCAGCCCTTATTCACTTCTTAAACCCATTTGCCATGCAACTAAATGCTGTTATTGTAGAAGACGAAATTAGAAGCCGTGAGTTTTTAAAGAGCCTTGTGCAGGAATTTTGTGATGCTGTTGAAGTGATGGATACGGCTGCATCTGTTGAAGAAGCGGTTGAAAGGATCAATGCCTGTAAACCCAACCTGGTGTTCCTGGATATAGAAATGCATACCGGTACGGGCTTCGATGTGTTGCAGCAGGTAACGCATAAAGATTTTCATGTCATTTTCACCACGGCGTATGATCACTACGCTATCAAAGCCATAAAATTCAGTGCTGTAGATTACCTGCTGAAACCAATAGACCTCGAAGAATTACAAAATGCGGTTCAGAAAGTAAAAGAAAAAATCAGCAGTAACACAAGTCAGCAAACGATCAGTATGTTATTGCAGAATTTGCGCAAGTCCTCCGAACAGGAGTTTTCAGTAACACTGGCAACATCAGAAGGTTTAGAGTTTGTTCCATTGCAACAGATCATTCGGCTGGAAGCTTCCGGCCCTTACACACACTTCTTTTTAAAAGAGGGCAAAAAGATAATTGTAAGCAAAAACCTGAAAGAATATGAAATGCTTTTAAGTGATCACCAGTTCTTTCGCATTCACAACTCGCACATCATTAATATACGTGAGGTAAAACGTATGATTAAGACTGATGGTGGCTATGCTATAATGAGTGATGATTCCATGGTTACGATCTCCCCTAAAAAGAAAGAGGATTTTATGGTGCAACTAGGCCAAAGACTATTATAAAAGTGCAGTGATATCGCTTTCGTTTAGCTCTTCGATTACCTGGTTGGTTACAGCTTCTATTTTCGCAAAGCTCTTTTTAATGTCGTCCATATTACTTTGTTCATGAGCACACTTCTCAATAACCAAAAGATCTTCTCCAATTAATGGGGTCAATCCAAACAACCCGATTGCATTACGAACATGATGTGCTGTTTTATAGATCGTATGATAATCTCCTTTACCAACAGCTATTTTTAATTGCTCTATTTCCTGTGCAAATTGCCGACGAAAGTGAGTGACCATCTCTTCTATCAATGCACTATTATTTCTTGTTTGCTTTACCAGGAAGGAGAGGTCTACTAACCGCTTTGTACGTGCCTCATGTTGGCCATTTGTCCATTGTGCAAGCTTCTGCAACAGTTCACGTTCGGTGAATGGTTTAGGCAAATAATCGTTTACGCCCAGTTGAAAACATTTTTCTTTTTCACCTGCTAATGCGTGTGCAGTCATAGCAATGATCGGCGTAGCCAGCTTCAACTCATCTCTTATAGCACAAGTAGCCTGGTATCCATCCATGACCGGCATTTGCAGGTCCATCAGGATAACATCTGCCTGTTTCGATTTTAAAAACTCAATGGCTTCCTGGCCGTTCTCTGCCAAATGATAAGGCAATCCATTGTTCTGTAGAATAATGGAGGTCAGCTTTTGGTTCATAAAATTATCCTCTACCACCAAAACAGTTTTTGAAGTATCCAGATCAAAAGTTGATTCAGTTACTTCTGATAAAAATGGTTGGCCACTCACTTTTTTAAAGGGCAGACTGAAACTAAATGTTGTTCCCTTGCCTTCAACACTTTGCATCGAAATAGAGCCATCTAACAATTCTATTAATTGCCGGGTGATAGACAAGCCCAAACCTGTACCACCATACTTCCTGGTGGTATCTGTGTCTGCTTGCGAAAAACGCTCAAATATTTTTTCGACTTTCTCTTTTGGCACACCAATTCCAGTGTCGGCAATACTGAAATCAAGCCATATAGTATGTTTATCTTCTTGTTGTACATCACAGAAAACGGTAACTTTTCCCTTGTGGGTGAACTTAATGGCATTGCCAATGAGATTTACCAATATTTGTGTCAGCCGCATCGAATCGCCTGAAAGATGATATGTGATAGAAGGAGATGTATATACTTTGAAATCAAGCCCCTTTTCAGCTGCTTTTACAGCAAACATAATTTGCAATGAATGCATTAGCTCAGGCAAACTGAATGGTACATCTTCTGTAGTAAGCCTGCCTGCGTCGAGCTTTGATAGATCTAGAATATCATTGATGATGCCTAAAAGGTTATTGCCTGAGCCTTGAATAGCTTCGAGATATTCCCGCTGCTCTGTATTAAGCTTTGTCTTCTTTAGCAGCTCGGCAAAACCTAATATAGCTCCTAAAGGCGTTCGCAACTCATGGCTCATGTTGGCTACAAAATCTTCTTTCGATTTTGCCGATTCTTCGGCCAGTTGTTTTGACCGGTGCATCTCTTCTTCTACCCGTTTACGATCGAAGAATGTTGGAATGTCATAATGATTGCAATCATTAACGTCTGCATCATTTCGCTGGGTAAATCGCTCTATATGTTCTTTTATTTTATGAGGCGGCGACATGATGAAGGTGCATGTATCATCACCTTTAGCGATACAACTGATCTCCACTGCAGTAAGAGGAATTCCAAAACTTTCCTCGCACCAGCCGGAAGAATAGCCTGCATTCATAATGCATACAGGTACATCAGATATTTTTCCTGAACGTTTCCATGAATCTGCTTCAAAGGAATAAGGATGACGATAGACAAGGCAAAAGTTCTCATCGGGAGATGGATTACTTTCAGCAAGAATTTCTACATAAGCCCAACCAGTGTAGGCAAAGTGCAGAGGCCCTGCAGATAATTTCTCTATGGGTTCTTTTAACTGCATGCGTTGGTGAAACTCCCTGGCATCGTTCATGACAATTACATGGGCTATATCAAACAGGAAGTTTTTGCCAATGGACATGGCTTGTGCTTCCCCTCTGTCTGCATACAGGCTTTTGATGGTGTCTAAAAAATCCTTAGATAACGCCGATGCTCTTACCAGCACATAGCGTTGATCATTGATCTCAATGGTTCCTTTAGAGGGCTCCATACGTAAACCGGTGAAGTACTCACTAACAGTTTGTTGTGCCTTGTCAAATAAAGGCTTCATTTCGATGGGCACATCTACAGAGGGCTCCTTAAAAACAGAAGTAAACTCACGGCGCAGTACAGCATTTTCCTGCTCTAATTCTCTTATTCTTTCTTGTAGGCCGGTAAGGGTGGTTTCTTTCATAACAGTTGCTTGCAAGGTTTCTAAGTTCAGTATTTATTGGTGAAGCAGCAAGTATTTATTCTATCAATGTATTTAAAGCCAGGCAACGCACTCATTAAGTCAAATGCACTATTGGTTAATTCAAGGTTTGTAGGGCAGTTGTACGGGTACACCTTTGCCCTGTCAATCAAAAAACAAACAATCAAACTTTAAAATTTAAAACATGAAATCTCTACAATCAATTGCAGCATTATTTCTGACAGCTTCTATCCTTTTCACTTCGTGCAAGAAAGATAAAGACCAGGTGGCACCTCCGCCAGCTAACACTATCGAAGGAACCTGGGTAGGTAAAGTAGGATCGGGCAATAACACACCTGCCTCTTATTATAGCTTCATCATCAGCAAGGATGGTACAATGAAAGTAACAGACGATAGTAATAACCCTAATAAAGGTACCGGTACCTGGACAATGGATGGCGACACTTTCAAAGGCCAGTATCAGAATCAATTTGGCAACCTGATATTAAAGTATAATGTGGTAGCAAAATTTAAAGCTGCAGAAAAGCGTATGGACGGAAGTTGGGGTACAGGCACTACAGACGCAGATGATGGTACCTTCTTTTTAGACAAGCAATAATCATCACTTACATTATTAAAAATGCTTCCCCAACGGAAGCATTTTTTGTTTGGAGGCATCTGATTTGATAACGCATGATTCTTTTTGGTTAAGCCATTTCCGTTATTGGTTAAATGGTGGCTTCGTACCCGCATTTATACTCTCACATTCGTGCTCTAAATAAATATGTATGCAATTACTAAATGCTAGCCAGGCACAGCCTATAGAGTTCCTTCAAAACATTATAGCTAAGGGTGGACCGGAACAGAAAGAATACGAAACCCTTAACCAGGTATTTGATGCCTTATCCTATGAATATAAAAACGGAAGGTTGAGCGATGATAGCCTTGCATTATTGCAGGAAGGTTTTGGAGACGAATGTCTTCAAAATACATTACATGGTCATATAAAAACAAAGCCTTTTGGGTATGCCGGAGACTTTCTCATTATTGACAAGATTTACCAAGAGCAGATTACAGCCGACGATCGATTTGCCAAGTGGGACATTTTCTGGAACAACCACTCTGCAGCCAAAGCAGTGCGTAACCGGAAAGATTATTTTATACAAACCATAACGCAGCGCATTACCAATAAGCAACCTCTCCGGTTATTGAATGTTGCCAGCGGACCTGCCCGTGATCTTGCAGAGCTGTATCAGACTATTAATCCTGCACAATTGGATACGTTATGTATAGAAGCGGATAAAACAGCTATCGATTATGCCACCAACTTGAATAAAGCCAATGCCCGTCAAATAAAATTTGTTCATCAAAACATCTTCCGCTACCAGGCTGAAGAAAAGTTTGATATTGTGTGGAGTGCCGGTCTGTTTGATTATTTCGATGATGCTGTTTTTGTAAAACTGCTGCGCAAATTCATAAGCTGGACGGCTGCAGGCGGAGAAGTAATTATTGGCAATTTTAGTAACAAAAACCCAAGCCGTGCATATATGGAATTAGTGGGCGACTGGTTTTTGCAGCATCGCTCTGCAGAAAAGCTAAGAACACTGGCTATAGCTGCCGGAGCCACGGATAATAACATCACTATCGGGGAGGAAGCTGAGGGAGTAAACCTGTTTTTACACATCTATCCCTGATTCGTTTAATCAGAAATAGCCCGGGTAACTGATCCTTTTTCTATAAGCGAATTGCCACCGCACGGATTCATACACACTTATTTTAAAACGAAATCACGAAGAACGATTAGCCGCAACCAGCTAGTGAGTCCTCGAAGAAGTGTTCATTAAAAGTTTTGCCTTATGCAGAACTTTTTTTTGCCAGTTCTAACAGCTATTAAAAGGAGTATCCGTTAAGTCAAATGCCCGATCCATAAAGTGGTCTCTCTACAGCTTAAAACTGTATGATAGCTTGCTGCACATAAAAAGGCACCTTATGAAAAAAGTTTACTTTCCGATCAGCTGCATCCTCTTTATTTTCTTTTGCCACAACACATCAGCACAGGGTATATACCAGTTTTGGGGTACTACCGGTGAAGGCATGGAAGGCAATACCGGTACCCTTTTTTCTACTAAGCCCGACGGTACGGGACACAAGGTTCGAAATGCATTTGCCTACGAGGTAAGCGGCCGGGCAGCCAGTGCACAAACACCTATTGCTTACAATGGGAAATTATACGGTATGCTGCGGTATGGTGGCATGCATGATGATGGAATTATTTATCAATACGATCCGGCTACTGGCGTTTATAAAAAGCTGTTTGATCTTTTTTATGTAGATGGAAGTCACCCTTACGGCAATCTGGTTTTACATAACAACAAAATGTATGGACTTACAGCGGATGGCGGACTTAATGACCATGGGATCATTTTTGAAATTGACCCGGCTACCAATGCTTGCGTAAAAAAGAAAGAATTCGGAGATGGAATGGCAGCCTCTCCTTATGGGGAACTGACCTGGTTCAATAACAAATTTTATGGCTTGTTGCGTTTTGCCGGAGCAAATGGTGCAGGCGGATTGTTTGAATGGGATCCCACTACAAATAACCTTAATTATAAAATGGATTTTGATGCTGCTATTGGTCAGAACCCAGCCGGAAGCCTGGTGGTTTTCAACAACCTTTTGTGGAGCACTACTCACGGAGGCGGTGCTAACGGCAAGGGCGTCATCTTTAGTTACAATCCTGTTACCAATACCTACACAAAGAAGATAGACCTGACTACTGCAGGCGGCGCAAGCCCGGACAGGGATTTTGTATTATACAATAATAAATTCTACGGTCTCACACAAAGTGGTGGTTTCAACGGCAATGGAGCTTTGTACGAATACGATCCAATTAGTAATATCTATACCAAAAGAATTGACCTATCAGCAGGTATTGGCACATACCCAAGGGGAACGATGACCGTTTGTAACGGGAAATTATACGGTTCCATTGGTAGCGGAGGTGCGGCAGGAAAAGGAGTTTTGTTTGAATTTAATCCTGTAATTAATCACTATTCAGTAACGATTACCCTTGACGAAACAACAGGGCATTTTCCGTGGGGCGGTGTGTACTTATACAACAATAAATTGTACGGATTAACCAATAAGGGAGGCGTGAGAGATGGCGGAAGTTTTTTTGAATGGGACCCTGCCTCAAATCTTTATACAAAAAAAGTAGAATTCGGGTCTTACAATGGAAGATTGCCAGAAGGCTACACCGTTTATTATGATAATAAGATTTGGAGCATTGCATCGGAAGGTGGTGAAGATTATAAAGGCGTAGTTTACCAATACGATCCAGTAACACATACCTATTCGGTAATCAAACAATTGACAGATGCCACGGGCTACCAAAACTCTAATGGCAGCAATGGACTTGTCGTTCATAATTCAAAAATATACGGAGTTGTAAATCTCGGTGGTGCTAATGGTAGCGGAACACTGTTCGAAATTAATCCTGCTAACAATGCCTTTACAAAACTCTACGACTTCAATTGGAATTCAGGGCAACACCCACGGGGAACACTGACTTCTTTTGATGGTAAATTATATGGTGGTACTTCAAAAGGCGGATCGATTAATGATATGGGCACTATATTTCAATACGATCCCGTAGCTAATAACCTGGCAGTAAAAGTAGTAATGGATGCTGCAAAAGGTAAAGATCCAAACGGACGGATGATTGTGCACAACAACAAATTATACGGTACCTGTTTTGAAGGTGGCGCCAATAACCTGGGAACCCTCTTTGAATACAATCCTCTGGCAAATGCCTACACAAAAAAAGTTGATTTTGATGGAATGAATAATGGCGAAAACATCCGCGGAGGGCTGGAATTAATGAACGGTAAAATTTATGGTTTGGCAGATGGTGGCATTAATAATCGGGGGATCATTTTTGAATATATACCCGGTGCCACTACAGTATCCAATGTATATAATTTCTCAAACGCAGGCGTACGATCCGCCTATAGTGCTTTGCTTGGTCACAACGGAAAATTGTTTGGCCTGTCAAACGCGGGCAGTAGTGCAGCAAGCCGCGGTGCGGTGTATGAATTTGACCCTGCCGGAGCCAGTGTCATCTCCAAAACCGATTTATTTATAACCAACGGAGCAAGACCTGGTGTAACCCAACTGCTAAAGATACCTGCAGTAGTTGCTCCCGGAGAGGCCGGAACCTGTGCTACCACAAGCGGTTTAATTAACAGCACAAACAACAATGAATGGGTGCCTTTTACAAACGAGTTTGGCGATGCGGTTGCAGAAATAAAAGCTAACGGCAATAGCCTGGGAAGAGTATTGATAAAATACTATGTGCATGACGGGGCTACAAGGCAGGATGGAAATGGCAATATGTACCTCAATCGCAACTTTAGTATTGAAGTAGATAACCAACCTGTATCACCTGTAAGTATACGTTTGTACATCCGCAAAACGGAATTTAATTCCATGAAAGCCACACCTGGCTCAGGGCTTTTCACACACGGACAACTGCAGATATTTAAAAATAACGACCCTTGTGGTAATGCAGTGGTACAAGCAGCTACACCCATTCCTACTACGCCTGATGCCTGGGGCGGTGACTATGTGTATGTTGCTGATGTCAGCTCTTTCTCTTCTTTTTACTTTGCAAAGAATACGGTGAGTGTACTACCGGTCAGTGTGCTTTCATTTAAAGGGTTTAAAGAACCCATTTCAAACCGGTTGGAATGGAAAGTTAGCTGTACATCAGATGTTGATTTTAACATTGAACGCAGTGTGAACGGAAATAGTTTTAGCTCTGTTGGCATTATTAAAGCAAAACAGGTTGATTGCAATGCTCCATTTAGTTTTTCTGATCTGGCACCTGTTTCAAAATCATATTACCGCTTAAAGATGACAGAGCCTACAGGCAAAGTGAGTTACTCGAACATTATTCTATTGGACAGGGCAAAGAATGCAGAGCTGGAAGTAAGCCTTTATCCAAACCCGGTGAAGGGCACACAAGCCAACTTGCAAATCACTACAAATAAGAAACAGGAGTTGCAATACACTATGATTGATGTAACAGGTAGGACTTTATTAAAAGGGCGAGTGCAGCTGGATGCAGGTACTAACAGCCTTTCATTACCAATATCTAACCTGAATGCAGCTATGTACCAGGTAGTGTATAATGCTGGTGAAAAAAGCGGAGTGCTGCGGTTTATAAAACAGTAACTAACGTATTCTGGGAAATGCCGGCTCCTGAAGCCGGCATTTTTATTTATTTGTACTTCTGAAGTGTATGGCATCTGTTAAGTGAAAGCGCCTATTCATTAATTGTCCGTTTTATACCCTTTGCCGGTACAACATCTTTGCTGCATCAAATAAAACAACATGCAACACACTATTATTGTCAAAAAGAAATCATTTCATCAAACAAGTAGCCTGGCTTTTCTAATATTCGTTACAGCTATTATACTTCTTTGCATCACTTCCTGCCAAAAAGAAAAACTTGCAGCAAATACTCCTCCTCTTACAAAAAAATTCAATGCCGTTAAGTTCCGGCAATTCATTGCAACAGCACTTTCCAGTGGAAGTTCACCAGCCCGGGGCTATAGTATGGTAGTAAATAAGGACGGCAATTGGGTAGATACATTTTCATTCGGCTGGGCTTACCGTAACCCTACCGGTGGTGGTTATGCGCCAATGCATGTGAACCAGGAAATCAATGTAGCCAGTGTGAGCAAAACCATCACAGCGGTTGGCGTATTGCAACTCCTGAAGAAAAATAATCTAACAATAGATAGCACTATTGGTGGCTGGCTACCCGCTTATTGGAATGCAGCAACCGTAGTTAAAAATCTGACTTTTAAAGAATTGCTGACCCATAGTTCGGGGCTTTTAGAATCTAACACTGGTTATGATTCACTAAAAGCTACTGCAGCCCGTGGGTTGGACAATCCGGCAAAGCCTTTTGAGTCGTATGCCAATATCAACTTTGCGTTATTCCGTGCTATAATTCCTTACCTGGTAAATAAAACGGTTGCCTCTACCAAAGAAGCTTCTATGTTACCAGCTAATGCATCCGGCTTTGAGAACTGGCTATCGCAAGAGTATGTAAAATACATGCAGGAAAAAGTATGGACACCGATCGGCATTTCATCTGCCACATGCACACCTTCTGCCAATACTGCTATGGGCTTTAATGAGAACAATGGCAATGGACCGGTAGATATAGTAGTAACCGGTAATAACGGAGATTGGACCAATATCTGCGGTGGCGGGGGCTATTATCTTTCTGTTCTGGAGATGGCTCGGTTTAATGCTTACCTCGCACATTCTACATCTTTGCTCACTGGTGAACAACGGCTATTAATGGACGCACAGAGGTTAGGTTGGGACACCGGCGACTCACCAATGACCGATATGGGACAAGCCTATGGTAAAGACGGTGCTTTGTTCTGGGATCTGAATAACAACAATACAACTGATGCAGGTGAAGCAGGATTACAAACCCTGATCATGAAATTTCCGCATGGCATAGAACTATCGCTGGTAGTTACCTCTTTCCCCGGCAGTTGGAGAAGCCTTTCTAATATAGCCCGCAGTGCCTATAACATTGCCTGGGAGGAAAAGTAAATAACTAAACACTTTATTTAAGCCGCCTTGCAGATCAGCAAGGCGGTTTTTGTTTTATACCTCTTGAAATCTCATTCATCTATTAAGCCAAATGCCCGCTTCATTAAGTGGTACTACTTAAACGCATTTGCAAAAAGTAGCTTGCCCTCCTATTCAAAAAGCATTGTTTATGAAAAAGTTTTTACCATCTTACGCTCTTGTTCTAGTAATCATATTTACATTGATTGCTTTGACCCCAAAGGCTCAAGGCATCTACCAACTCTGGGGTAACACCGAATATGGCGGTGCAGAATACAATGGGGTATTGTTCTCTACCAAATACGATGGCTCTGGCTATACGATAAAGAAAAATTATACAATTACAAATCCCGGTGTGGCGCAGAGCTATAACAAGCCGGTAGCTTTCAATGGCAAATTGTATACAGCTCTGACCAATGGAGGCTTAGCTTATGACGGCATCATTGCTGAATTTGATCCGGCAACAAATATCTGGACAAAAAAAGTTGACTTTTATTCCATAGGTGTTCATGGTGAAGACGGTAGCTTAATTGTGTATAACAGTAAATTGTATGGCATCGGTTCTGGTGGAGATATTTTCGAATACAACCCCGCCAATAATGCTTTGGTGAAACTGTTTAACTCCGATGATTATTTACAAGGCTGGCCAAAAGGTTCCCTTGTTGTTTACAATAACAAATTTTATGGTGTTGGCAGCGGAGGCGTAAATGAAGACGGTGTCATTTTCGAATTTGACCCAGCCACTAATGTGTATTCAAGAAAATATAATTTCAATGAAGCCACAAGTGGCAAATACCCATCGGGGGGATTGACTGTTTATAACGGAAAACTATGGGGTACCACAACCTACGGCGGACTTAATGATAATGGAACTTTGTATTCATACGATCCTGCTACTAATATATTCTCTAAGAAAAAAGATATGAAGTCGGTAGATCTGGGACAGGTAAATAGCAGGCTTACCGTTCTTAATAATAAATTATACGGTTCGGCTCACCGGGATGGTGCCAGCAATATTTTCGGAGGCATTTTTGAATACAACCCGGCCACAGATGTACTTGTTAATGAGTTTGATTATGATGGCTACACTGCTCACTTTGATATCGAATTTACGGTTTACAACAACAAACTATATGCAGTCAGCAGTACTGGTGGCCAGTCTACTGAAGGTGTAGTTTTTTCTTTCGATCCTTCAACTGATACCTACCAGGAGCTTGTACAGTTGGCTCCAAATAATCTTGAGACAGGTAGTGGACCGCTGACCTTATACAATAACAAGTTTTATGGATTTGCTTTGAAGAAAGGCAATCATGGAAAAGGTACACTGTTTTCCTATGATCCTGCTTCCGCAAATTTTTCAACACACATACATTTGGGCGGCCCCGAACTTCTGCAACCTACAGGTCCTGTATTACATTATAACAACAAGATTTATGGAACCGCACATCGGGGTGGCGATGAAGAAGCAGGAGGTATTTACGAGTACGATCTTGCTACTGGTGTTTATACTATAAAAAAAAGTTTTACAGGAACAATGCGTACCGGTGTTGATCAGGGTGGGCTTACAGTGTACAATAATAAATTTTATGGTGTTACACAGAACGGCGGCACTTACCAATTGGGTACTTTGTACGAATACGATCCGGCAACAAATAATCTTGTAATCAAGCACCATTTTGAAACGGCGACAGGCTCATGGCCTCATAGCAACCTTGCTTTGTTTAACGGCAAATTATATGGCATGTGTATGAATGGCAGCACAAACAACTATGGAAATATATATGAGTTTGATCCGCAAACAGGTGTGTATTCGCAAAAGGTAATAATGGGACCTGCATTTGGAGGGTTTAGCCGTGGTGATCTGACATTATTCAATAATAAATTTTATGGGACAGCCAGCTCTGGGGGACAGTTTGGCCAGGGTACCATTTTCGAATACAATCCTGTTGGGAACATCTTCCAGAAAAAAGCTGATTTTGACAGCACAAATGGTGCTTATCCTACAGCCGGCCTTACAACATTCAATGGAAAATTCTACGGTACTACACTTTGGGGTGGCGCAACGGATTCAGGTGTTATTTTTCAATACGATCCTATAACAACAACAATTACAAAAAAAGTAGACCTCACCAACTCAACCGGTAGCTTGTCTTCTACTTTCCTTACTCTCAGTAACAACAAGTTCTATGGCATGACTGCAGTGGGGGCTCCATTTGGTGAAGGCGGACTGTTCCAGTTTGATCCTGTAACAAGTGGATTTACACAAAAAACCAATTTTAATTTTATCAATGGAGCAAGAGGCATTGCCAATAGTCTTGTGTCTATTCCTGCTCCTGTAGCTCCCGGCTCTCCTAATTCCTGCATTAACACACAAACCATAAACATAAATGCAGCCAATGCAAATGAATGGATTGCCTTTACCGATGCGGAAGGAAGAGCTGTAGCAGAGATAAATGCCAATGGAAATATTTTAGGCAATACGGCTGTACGTTTTTATGTAAATGGAGACAACATCAGGCAGGATGGTAATGGAAGGTTTTACCTTGATAGAAATATTACGATCACATCAGCCAGTCAACCATCCAGCCCGGTTAGCGTACGCTTATACATCCGTAAAAAAGAATTTGAGGATTTGAAAGCCACAGCAGGATCAGGAGTAGTAACTCCATCTGACCTTGCTGTTTTCAAGAATGAGGACTTTTGTACAGGAACAGTAGTTAGTCCAACAACGAAGCTAACATCCACTTCCGGTACATGGGTGTTTGACTATGTATATACAACGCAGGTTAGTTCTTTCTCTTCTTTTTATTTTGCCAGCAATACGCATTCTGTTTTGCCTGTCCACATTCTTTCTTTTAAAGGAACAGCTTTAGACCAGGCGAATAAACTGGATTGGAAAGCTTCTTGTACCAATGGAGTAATTTTTACAGTGGAAAGAAGCAGTGATGGTGTGAACTACAATCCTATAGGGTTAGTGCTGGCTACACAGCCTGATTGCAATTCTCCTTTCGCTCTTACCGATGGATCACCTTTACCAAAAAGCTGGTATCGCTTACATATGAAGGAGGATAATGGAAGCATTACGTATTCACAAAGTGTATTAATAGATCGCACAAAAAATGTATCACCAGCTCTAACCATTGTACCGAATCCTGTTGTAGATGGCAATACCAAACTATCTATAATAAGTTCGAAAAATGGCATAGCATCAACCACTATCCTGGATATGAGTGGTAAGGTGGTTGCTACAAGTAAACTAACATTGGTTGTTGGGCAGAATACAAGTCCATTGGAAACCAGAAGCCTTGCGGCGGGCATGTACACAGTAGTCATTGATGATGGCCAAACAAAACAAACAATTCGCTTTATAAAGCAATAATTAATCACGGCTGAGCGACGTTAAAGGTCGCTCAGCCCGGTTGATTAGAGATTTTATCTTACGAATTATGCATTGTTTTAAAATCGACTTACTGTATTTCTACCAACTTTTTTGCGAAACACAGGCTTAATAGTTCATCAACAGATGTGCAGCGGATATTGTCAAATTTGATCTCCGAAGCTGTATTCAGAAGGAAGAGTAACGATTGCGGTGCCGCATGTTTCATTTTTACTGAAAGCATATCTAAAGACAAGGAAGACTTTTTTGATAGATACGTGACCAGAAAATCCGCTTTTTTTATGGAAAGCATTTCTTCGAGGTTCCTGATAGAAATATCTGCTCCCATATAAATCACTTCGCAGCCGTTTTTCTTTAGATGATAATACAGGTACAACAACATTAGGTCAAGCTGTCTTTCACCCGAAAGAAAAAGCAAAGCAGTTTTGCCATTCAATCGTTCTGCATCCGTTCGCTCTATGCTACAAAGAAGTTTTTTACGGATGGCGGTTACAACCAGATGTTCCTCATTTAATTGCTTGCCCTGGCAAAGCAGTCCTACTTTTTCCAGGAAAGGAAAAATGATGCAGTCGATCACGGTTTCAACAGGCCAAGTTAAATAACAATCATTCAGTATCCTTTCAAAACCTTCTGTATCCATCCGGTACATGCACATGATCAGTTGGGTAATGGCCTTTTGTATTCGCTGCTCGTCTTTTATAAGGCTCTCCAGCTTTTCTTCTAAGCTATCCGCTGTTAACTTACTAATGTTTGAGATTTTATGGCCGCATTTGTTAAGCAAGGCCAACTTTAAAACCTTAGATAGCTCCTCTAGAGAATATCTTCTTGCATTGCCATCCGTTCTCTGCGGTTGAAATACAGAATGCCGATGCTCCCATATCCGAATGGTATGTGCTTTAATCCCACATAAGGTTTCCAATTCCTTTATTGAAAAGTTTTTCATGGTCGATTGAATTGTAATCGACTTACGATTATCTGAAGACCCCAGTTGTAAAGGAAAAGCCAAAGGTTAGAGCTTTATAGTTGAACAATTATCAAGTTTCTAACTCATCTTTTAATTGTATAATTATTATGCCCCTGGATAATTGTTTTCAAAATTTCATAGAGTTATGATAAAGTTATTACTGATGCGAGGGGACATGCATAAAGATGGCTTCTTATAGTATAGTAAAATAAAGTCTTTAGCCTGCATTATAGCTATGAGGAGCTACAGGTACAGTTCAGCAATAAAATACTGCTACAGCCTTTCTATCATCCAATAAAAAGCTACAGCAGATATGAGTAGTGATAGGGGGTAAACAATTCTTCGCTGGTAAGTTAGCTTTTTTCCAAAAGGTTTGATCAGTAGAAAGTAAATGATCAGTATCACGGCAATTTGTCCTAATTCAACACCTACATTAAAAAACAATAGGGAAGTATAAAAACGGTCAGGTGGTAAGCCTACCTCGTTCAATACACCGGCAAAGCCCAGTCCATGAACAAGTCCAAAAACAAAAACAATTAATAAACGCCAGACCTTTAATTCTCTAAACAGGATGTTTTCAACAGCAATAAATAATATAGACAGGGCAATGATAGGCTCTACAATTTGTGCAGGCAGTTGAATTACATTAGTTGCACTTAGTGCTAATGTGATGGAATGTGCTACAGTAAAAGTGGTTGCCTGTAAGATGATCGTTTTCAATTTTGTATTCAACAGGCACAGAGCTACTACAAATAAAATATGATCTAAGCCATAAGGCAGTATATGCGTAAAACCCATTTGCGTGTAAAACCAGGCTACGTTAGTTACGGGTGCATTTTCAAGTGCATAATTAATAGTGTGCGCAAAAGCTTGCTTAGCTGTTGCCAAAAGCAACAGTAGAAAAAGAACTTTTGATAAAGATGACTTCTGCAGTGGCATGCTATAAAAGTTTTTTAGCTTGTTCTTTTAGCGAAGGATCAATGTTTGGATCATTTTTTAAAGCTTCCGTAGCAAATCCTTTGGCCTTTGCTGTTTCATTAACCTTAGAATAAATTAATGCGGCACGGGATAGTAATGTTGGGTTTTTACAACCCGTTTTCAGTGCTTTTTCAAGGTGAGTAACGGCGTTTTTAATATCTCCTTTTTTATAGTAAGCCCATGCAGCAGCTTCATTCACTTCAATATTTTCGGGCCTGCGGGTATATTCAGCCAGTGCATGTTTGACGGCTTTATTATTGTCGCCGCTTAGCAAATACACATAAGCCAGTTCTTTGTCAGCATGATGGTTTAAACCAGCTTCGCCTTCACTTGCAGCGGTAGTTAATTCTTTAATGATAGCATTGATAGCAGCATCAGCTTTATCTTTTTGTCCGGTTAATAAATACAATTCCGCTAGTTTTTCTTTTAATGCGTAGTCATTAATTGCGGCATCAGCCTGTTGGTAATAATTGATTGCCTTCGCATAATCTTTGTTAGCAATGGCTAAATTGCCCATGCCTGCTAAGCCGTAGCCATAGCCGGGTCTTTCATCTAGTACAATAGTATAATGCATCTCGGCTCTTTTTAAATCGCCGGTTTTTTTGTAGAGCTGTGCTAACTGGGTACGAGCCCATGCTGTAGCTTCATCGCCATACGTGCCGGCATCCACTGCCATCACCATTGCTTCTATTGCGCCAGGATAATCTCCATGGATCTCTCTTAAATATGATACTCTTGAATAGGAACGCATATCAGGACGGATAGAGATCATTTTGTCTGCATTTTCAACAGCTTTATCATACTTGCCTTTTTCTACGTAAGCATCTACAATGATACCGTGCAGGAAAGCATTGTATGCACTGATCTTTTGTGCTGTTTCGGCTGTTTGTAAAGCTTCGTCAAAGTGGTGTTGCGATAACTGCAATACGCCTTTCAGCAATAAGCCTTCAAAATTCCGGGGCTCCAGTTTTAAGGCTTCTTCTATATAAAGCATGGCCGCCTCGTTGTAGTAATCGTACTTTCCTGTAACCCGACCTTCCTGTATATAAACTGAGGCAAGTGCCAGCCTGGACTTAGCATCAGTTGGCTGATCTCTCACCACTGCAATCAGGTTGGCTGCTTTTTCTTTTGTGGCCGGCCATTCGGGTAATTGTGCTAATTGCCCTTTCCTTTCCAGTAATGGATAATAGGATGTGGTTTTGCCCAGCACTTTTACATTGTACTTTACTATTACAAAGGCAGTAAGGCCTAAAAAGCAAATAATTAAAAGCAGGTAAGTAGATCTTTTTTTCATATGAATTCTTTTAAAAGCACTTAGTTGATAAGTAAAGGCCCGCCATTACAGCGGACCTTTGATTTAACCGGCACATCAATTCTTTACAATTCTCACAGATTGTTTGATATCACCATTGCTTGTTGCTTTGATGAAATAAACGCCTCTTGCCAAATTGCCTGAATTAAATTGGGTACTATAGGTACCAGCTTCTTGTCTTTGATTTATTAATACCGCAACACGGTTACCTGCAGCATTGTATACTTCAATGGTTACGTTAGAAGCAGACTCTAAGCGGTAACGCAGTGTTGTATTTTCTCCAAAAGGATTTGGCGTTGCCATTACAAATAGTTCCGGCGCAGCCAGTCGCATACTTGGTGGTAAAATAGGAGGTTGCGTATAGCCTGTTGGCTGGCCTGCACAATCACACGTACCTGGCCATGGCGTTTGCTCATATGGGAATGATGCTTTTAAAGTAGTATCATTCTTTTCAACACCTGTGGTATAGCTTAACACCTGTCCTAAACGTGTTGGATCTTCATATGGCAAACCAATAGCTGCTAATACAACACCACTTACTGCTTGTAATTCAATTCTTGTTACATCATCTTCCAGTCTTCTTCCGTTAGGGAAACCATCCATGTTAGGAATGAATTGCAAGTTGGTGTTAGTATTGTAGGCAGGATCGGTTAATCCCAATACTGCAGCCTGAACTAATCCAAGTGTACTGAATTTAGGATCATTTCTCGGGGTAGGAGGTACGGCCATATTTAAGCGTAACATATCGCCACCATTAGGCAGGAAATTGTGTACGAAAGGCTTACCTGTTGCCAGTGGATTACCATTCTTGCCAGTTGCTAATTGATAAGGTCTGAGGTTAGGAACACCCAAACGGAATATAGGATACAGATCTACCGAACGGGGAAGGCCAGGGCCGGGTAATAATACGTTGCCAAAGATGGCATCGTCTAATGCAGTGCCGGCAACTGCCGGTGTGCCCTTTAACGGGAACAAACCATTCTTTCCATTCCTAAAATCAAAACTGCCTAATGAAGCCGTTTGAATACGGAGTTTGGAAAAGGCCGGAACAGCGGGTCCAAACTGGCTGTCATCCATATATAAAGCCAGCTCCGGATTGTACAGGTTGTCATTAAAGATCTGGTTGTTGCTGAACACACGATCTCCTAATGCAGCTTCCTGGTATGGAGTCAATGAGTTCCAAAGGTCTTTTTCACCTATTGGATTCACAACTTCGTTTGTTAATGGCATACCTAAGCGAGAAACCTGAACCCATGCACCGGTATGTGACTGTGTGCCATTTGTATTCAGTGTTCTCATTTTTCTTCTGCTGGCAGAAGCCCATACACCAATCACATAATCAGGATCCAGTATGTTGGTGGCTTGTGCTGCAGACTTTCCATTTTTCTGCAGGGTAGAAATATCAATCTGCAAAGCAATGGTTGAAACGTTTTTGCACTTTACACCATCGGTAGGAACACCTGAAGCAGTGCGTGGTGCATCTCCTAAATCAAATATGCCACCCAGATCCACAAAGAAGGGATCGTCAACCGGGCCACAGAACACCTTTTCACCGCTGCTTGCAGTAGTGATAGCACTTTGCATAAGTGTATTGTAGCTGGGAGCATTTAAACCAACAGGAGAAGAAATAGATCGGGGGCCAATGTTTGGCGGAGGAACCACGCCATTGCTAACAACGGTTGTAAAGTTTACCCCACCATCCATACTTCTTTCCAAAGTGTAAGTGGTCTTCAGGTTTTCCTTGCCTAAACGGATTGCAAAGAAAGTAGAAGGGTCCTGGTTGGTTCTTTGAAACGAAAAGCGGTAAATAATATCATCCCCAGCTGCATACGTATTGTTTGCTACGTTATTATCAATATGAATTTGGTAACGAACGTTTTCATTGAAGTGATAATAATTAGGTCCGCCCTGTGGCAACTGAAACGGAATATAGTTGGCAATGATGGTGATCTTATTCGGATCATCAGGGCTGCGGAAGGCATATAAATCTGTATTATCTGCTGTAGGATCTTCCAGTATTAGCGGAGCCTCACGATGGCTCGATCCAAATACAGGGATGGGGAATGTGCTGATCAACATTACAACCATCAGTATGGAAGCATATATCTTTCTTTTCATAAAAAATTATTTCTGAATGATTTATTGGTTTACGATCAATGTACCTCTCCACGGAGTTTGTTCGTAAGGGAATACATTTTTAAAAGTGGTATCGTTTTTCTCCACTCCTGTTGAGTATTGTAATGTGTTGATCAACCGGTTTGTAACCGGAGTTGATGATGTATTTGGATTATAATCATCATAGAATAACCCAATTGCAGCTAACACAACACCACCAACAGCCTGCAACTCAATCCTGGTTACATCATCTTCAAGCCTTCTTCCATTAGGAAAGCCATCCATATTTGGAATGAACTGAAGAGAAGTTGTTGTGTTGTAAGCCGGATCGGTTAAGCCAAGAACTGCCGCCTGTACCAAACCAAGAGAGCTGAACTTAGGATCGTTACGTGGCGTTGGAGGTACGGCCATGTTCAGGCGAATCATATCGCCTCCATTAGGTAAAAAGTTATTTATAAAAGGTTTACCTGCAGCAAGCGGATTACCATTCTTTCCTGTAGCTAACTGGTAGGGACGCAGGTTAGGCACACCATAATGGAAGATGGGTAAAATATCCACTGAACGAGGTTTGCTGGGGCCAGGCAATAAGATGTTACCAAATAATGCATCATCTAATGCTGTACCTGCAACTGCTGCTGTTCCTTTTAGTGGGAATAGGCCAGGCTTGCCATTACGGAAATCAAACATACCTAAAGAATTGCTTTGAATTCTTAAAGCCCTCATAGCCGGAACAGCAGGTCCAAACTGGCTGTCATCCATATATAAAGCTAGTTCCGGGTTATAGAAACGGTCTCCATATATCGCCAGATTGGCCATATCCTGATAAGGAGTTTGTGAGTTCCAGTAATCTTTGTTGCCAATATTGATAACTACTTCATTTGTTAATGGCATACCTAATCTTGATACCTGAACCCAATTGCCGGTTTCAACAGATGATCCGCCATTTGTTGGATCAAACGGTGAACCACCATTAGGGGTGTTCAAAGTTTTTGTTGCCAGGCGACTTGCGGAAGCCCAAACACCAATGATGTAGTCTGAATCCAGAATATTGGCAGCCTGGTTTACAGATTTACCCTCTTTTTGCAGAGTAGAAATATCAATCTGCAGGGCAATTGTATGAACATTATACTTTGCCAGCCCATCTCTTGATGCAGAGTTTTGTCTTGGAATATCACCAAGGTCAAAAGCACCACCTAAGTCAACAAAGAAAGGATCATCAACAGGGCCGCAGAAAACCGTTTCACCGGTTGATGCTGTAGTAATAGCATTTTGCATCAAAGTATTGTATCTGGGTGCATTTAAACCAACAGGACTTTCAATGCTTCTTGGCCCAATGTTGTTGGGAGGCACCACACCATTGTTTACAATAGTCGTGAAACTGGTACCGCCATTCATACTCCTTTCTAACTTGTAAGTAGTTTTTAAATTCTGCTTACCAAGCCTGATGTTGAAAAAAGTTGTTGGGTCTTCGTTTGTGTTTTGAAAAGTGAAACGATAGATAATATCATCGCCTTGTGTGGCAATGTTATTATCAATATGCACTTCGTAACGAATGTTTGGGCCGAAGTTGTAATAATTCGTTCCGCCTTGTGGCAATTCCATCGGGATGTAATTGGCAATAATGTTCACCCGGTTTGGTTTGTCCGGACTGCGAAACACATACAGGTCTGTGTTGTCTGCCAATGGATCATCAGCAATAAGTGGTGCTTCTCTGTGACTGGAGGACATCAGAAACGAAGCAATCGAGAGACAGCATAAGGGAAGGATAAAGAGTCCCAGCACCCTTCTCTTCGTAGATTTTTCTTGCATGGTTGAAAATTTAATTATGAACGGTTTTTCGGTTAGGACAAAAGGATTCTAATGTCTCTGCAGACATAGTAAATACACAGGGGATTGAATTGATTGATGTGTGCCGGGAAAAGGTTATTCAGTAGTCAATCGGATAAGGGTGAAATTCTCAAAGGGAACAGTTACTATCTTTTATACGTTAATTTATTTTTTACAGATTTTTTTATCGCTGAAATTGTAGCATCCACTCATACACATTCATTCCATTTTCTTTATATGCTGGTTCAATTGCTCTGGTCCATGCATCATGTCCACCGCTTGGCCATACCGTTAGCCTGGCTGCAGAAGTGGGGTTAAATGAATTGATCTTATTGATAAAGCCTTTGACAAATGCTATTGGGTATATTGGATCATCCTGACAATGAAAAGCCCATACAGGTAAATTGTTAGAAGCAATAGCCTGGCATTTGTTGCTAGTAGCATAGTCACGCAGAGTACCTGCCATGGGAGCGATAGCTGCAAACTGAGACGGCATCGCAGCTCCTGCTTCAGCAGCCAGCTCGGCCCCGGAACTTAGGCCGGAAATATAAATGCGTGTAGTATCAATTCTATAAGATGCCTTTAAAAAGTCAATGCATTCTTTTACATGGCTAAGGGTAGCAAAATTGCGGAACTGCGGGGTAAAGAGGATAAACGAAAATGTTTTTCCGTTCACGTTAAAAGTTGCCGGAAATTTTTTCTCATCAACCAGTTGAACAGGCCCATCATTCAACAATGATGGAAGATCAACACTGCCATTTCCAAATTGTCCTGCACCAGGCAAAAAAACCAATAAAGGGTACCTGGTAGTTGCCGTGTCATAATTAGAAGGCATTGCCATGTAATAACCTCCTACATTGCTACCAATTGGTGTAGTAAATGGCTTAAGTAACATAGTGGTTGGCGCCGGAGTTGGCTTGGTAGGCTGATTTGTTTCCTGCACATCATTCTTCTTACATCCAATCAGGACCGTAAAAATGATGATGAATAAAGTGTATTTCCGTTTCATAATAAGGATGGCATATGCATAAGATCAGCAGTGGCAATTGATAGGATTGGAAATAATGATAAATAAGAAATGGAGAAAATGAATTTTCCTTCGTGTCTGGTAATAAACGAGATAAAAGCTTTTCTGGATTGTAAAAGAGAAAAAGTTATACCATAACGTTTAAAGCATAACCGTTTAATTAAACCTTAGAGCAGGGATTGAAATATTGAACGGTAACCTGTTTACGGTCGCAGTTTGAGGTGGTTTTGCCAATCTTAATTTTACTGATGCATACATTGTGCCTCGCCGCACAAGCCAAAAAGAGATGGTAATCTATCAAATGCTATATAGCTACATTGAAATCTCTTAGCGCATCATTAAGGCTTGTCTTGAGGTCTGTACTTTCTTTACGCTTGCCAATGATCAATGCACAGCTTACGTTGTATTCTCCTGCGGGAATTTTCTTTGTATAGCTTCCAGGAATCACTACACTTCTTGCCGGCACAAAACCTTTCATTTCAACAGGTGTATCTCCGCTTACATCAATGATCTTTGTTGATTGGGTGAGAACTACATTGGCACCGAGTACGGCTTCCTTCTCCACACGAACGCCTTCCACCACTATACATCTTGATCCAATAAAGCAACCATCTTCAACAATCACAGGTGCCGCCTGCAAAGGCTCCAATACCCCGCCAATGCCAACGCCACCACTTAGGTGAACGCCTTTGCCAATTTGCGCACAGCTACCAACGGTTGCCCAGGTATCTACCATTGTGCCTTCATCTACATAAGCGCCGATGTTTACGTACGATGGCATCAGCACAACATTTTTGGCAACGTAAGCACCATACCTGGCCACTGCATGTGGCACGGCACGAACACCAAGTTCTTTATAGTTTTTCTTCAGCAGCATCTTATCGTAAAATTCAAAAGGCTCAACGTTCCAGGTTTGCATTGGTTGAATGCCAAAGTACATGAGTATGGCCTGCTTCACCCATTCATTCACTTGCCATCCGTTGTCGGTTGGATTTGCAACACGAAGCCGGCCTTTATCCACTTCTTCAATCACATGCCGCACTGCATCCTGGTAATGATGCTCTTTCAGCAATTCGCGGTTTTGCCAGGCTTGTTCAATAGATTCTCTCACGTTCATTTTGCAAAAATTATTTTTGCAAACTTAAGTGTTCAATCATCACCAGCTTTTAGCAACATGAACAAAACATTTTTTGATAAAGAAGTAGAAGCAGCATTGGAATGCTTGCGAAGGGGAGAAGTCATTCTTTATCCTACCGATACTATTTGGGGTTTAGGATGCGATGCCACAGATGAACAGGCAATAAAAAAAATTTACAGCATCAAACAGAGGGAAGAAAGCAAAAGCCTGATCATTTTAGTGGCTGATGAACGGGAGATATTGCACTATGTTGCTGCACCGGATTTGGGTGTTTTTGATTTTATTCAATCTCAAACAAGACCCACCACCATTATTTTTGATGGTGCTATCAATCTTCCTGATAACCTGGTTGCAGAAGACGGATCCATTGCTATCCGGATTGTGCAGGATGAATTTTGCAGGCATTTGATCAAACGTTTAAGGAAGCCTGTCGTATCCACTTCAGCCAATATAAGCGGTCAATCATCGCCTCAAGGGTTTGCAGATATTTCAACGGAAATAAAAAATGGTGTGGATCATATTGTGCAGTGGAGGCAGGATGATGAAACGGCTGCACAGCCTTCGCAGATTGTAAAATGGAATAGCGATGGCAGCTATACTTTCATCCGTAAATAAATGTGTTTTTAAATTTTACTTGTCTCCCTAAGGATATCTGCTTCATTCAATTATTGACAGTCTCATTCCATTTATCCATTATTAATCCAACAGGTCTGTGGTCATATCTTTGCCCCGATGGACATCCAACTCAGTGAAAAAGAATTAATGATTGTAAAGAAGGTTGCTAAAGCAGCACAGGAACTGGACGTGCCCTGCTACCTGATTGGAGGATTTGTCCGCGATAAAATTTTAGGTAGAAGAACAAAGGATGCTGACTTTGTTTGCGTAGGCAATGGACTTGAACTTGCACAAAAAGCCTCAGAGTTATTTCATCCAAAACCTAAAATGAGTTTCTTCAAAAACTTTGGTACGGCCCAATTTAAAATGCCCGATGGATTTGACCTTGAGTTTGTTGGTGCAAGAAAGGAAAGTTATCGTTCGCATTCCCGCAACCCGGAAGTAGAACCCGGGACCCTCTTCGATGATCAAAACAGGAGAGATTTTACTATTAATGCACTTGCTATTAGTTTGAATAAGGATGATTTTGGAAAATTGGTAGACCCGTTTAGCGGTGTGAATGATTTAAAGCAGCAATTGATCCGCACCCCATTAGATCCTTCTCAAACCTTTAGTGATGATCCTTTACGGATGATGCGTGCCATACGTTTTGCAACGCAACTGAACTTTCGTATTTATCCTGAAACATTACATGCTATTGGCGATAATAAAGAACGCATCAAGATCATTTCGCAAGAACGCATTACCGATGAATTGAACAAGATCATTTTAAGCGAAAAACCTTCAATAGGTTTTAAGCTGCTGTACGAAACAGAATTATTGCACATCATCTTTCCAAAGATGGTTGATCTTGCCGGTGCTGAATATGTAGATGGCAAAGGGCATAAAGACAATTTCTTTCACACTTTGCAGGTGCTGGATAATGTAGCCGAACGGTCAGATGATCTGTGGTTGCGGTGGGCCGCTGTTTTGCATGATATTGCAAAGCCTGCAACCAAACGTTTTGAAGAAGGTCATGGATGGACTTTTCATGGGCATGAAGTAGTTGGTGCAAGGATGGTTCCGAAGATATTTGTCCAGTTGAAATTGCCAATGGGAGAGAATATGCGGTTTGTGCAAAAGATGGTTGAGCTACATCTGCGCCCAATTAGTGTAACTAAAGAAGATATTACCGATTCGGCCATTCGCCGGTTGTTATTTGATGCCGGGGAGCATTTTGAAGATTTAATGGTTCTCTGCGAATCAGATATTACTTCCAAGAACAGGTTTAAAGTAAAACGTTACCTGCAAAATTTTGAAGCTGTTAAAAAGCGGTGTGCAGAAGTAGAAGAAGCAGATCGAATCCGTACCTGGCAACCACCTATTACAGGCGAGCTGATCATGCATACTTTCGGTATTCCACCTTCAAAACCTGTCGGCATCATAAAAGAGGCCATTAAGGATGCAATACTAGATGGCCACATTCCAAATAGCTACGATGCTGCTTATCGCTTTATGCTGGAGAAAGGAAGCGAATGTGGGTTGAGGCCAGTGATGAGTAATGAGTAATCAGTAATGAAGATGAGTAATGAGTTCGTGTCGGCTTCCCCAATACTATAGTTTGAATCACTTGTCTACGATTTTGACTGGCCCATCAAAGGACAACCCTCATTACTGATTACTCATTACTCATTATATTTGACTTTTACCCAGATTCGATATAGATGGCAATACTGAGATTCAGAGCTTATTTTGAAGAGGATGATAGTGTGTACCGTGACGTAGCGATCAAACACACCCAAAGTTTTTTTGAATTGCATGAAGCAATTCTAAAATCCTATGAGTTCGATACGAAACATGCTGCCACTTTTTACCGCTCCAATGATAACTGGCAGAGAGGCCGTGAAATTTCACTGGAGAAATACGATAAGACCTATAAGGCCGAGCCGCTGCTGATGAAGGATACTACAATTGGATCTGAGATCAAGGACCCTAATCAGAAATTTATTTACGTGTATGATTTTGCCAAAAACTGGACCTTCCAGGTAGAACTCATTAATGTAACAAAAGAGGAAAATCCTAAGATGAGCTATCCGGCTACAGTCCGCAAAGAAGGGATACCGCCTAGTCAATACGGTACAAAAAGTTTGCTGGGTGAACGTTTTGCTGATGTGGAAGAAAAGTATGATCTGACTAAAGGTGCGGAAGGTTTTGGCGAAGAAGGAGAAGAGGGGAGTACTGGTGAGGATTTTGGAACAGCAGGTGATGAAACTACAACGGGTGAAGAAGATTATTAGTTCTCTTTGAATAAATCTATTTCAGCTCCGCTCATTCAGCGGAGTTTTCTTTTATTTGACTATGGCAACGAAGAAAGTCATCATCATTGCTGGCCCTACTGCAGTTGGTAAAACGGCTGCTGCCATAGAAGTTGCCCAACATTTTGGTACAGAAATCATCTCGGCAGATAGTCGTCAGTGTTACAAAGAGATGAATATTGGTGTAGCGAGGCCATCGGAAAAGGAATTAGCTACCATACCGCACCACTTTATTGCTTCCCATTCCATCCAGGATAAAATAGACGCTGCTTTTTTTGAAAAATATGCGCTGCAAAAAGCAAAAGAATTATTTGAAAAGCATGATACGATCGTATTGACAGGAGGAACCGGGTTGTACATCAAAGCATTTTGCGAAGGCATGGATGCAATGCCCGATATTCCTGAAGCCGTACAATCATTGGTAAGAAACAGTTATAAGGAAAAAGGTTTGAGCTGGTTGCAGGCAGAAGTGAAAAAGAACGACCCTGAATTTTTTGCTGTGGCAGAACAACAAAATCCGCAACGCCTGATGCGGGCACTGGAAGTTAATCTTACCACAGGAGAATCTTTATTAAGCCTTAGAAAGGGAAAAAAAGCTGAAAGGTTTTTTGACATCGAAAAAATGGCAATTGAATTGCCTCGGGAGGAATTGTACAACAGGATCAACCTGCGTGTAGATGAAATGATGGAGAAGGGATTGCTGGATGAGGTAAAAATGTTGCAGCCTTATAAACAAATAAATGCACTGCAAACAGTAGGCTACAAAGAGCTTATTGCTTATTTGGAAGGTGATACATTTCTTGAGCAGGCAGTTGAAGAGATCAAAAAGAACACCCGGCATTATGCTAAACGGCAGTTTACATGGTTTAAAAAGGATGAAGCCTATCAATGGTTTACACCTAGTAACGTAAAAAAACGATTCGGATAAGGGTGATTTTACGTTTGCAGGCTCAATAACCCACCTATATATTTGCCGCATTATCAAACCCTTTTAAAACAAAAACGATTCTATGAAAAAACTCTTTTTGAGCCTTTCTGCTATTGCAGCACTTGCCATGACCTCTTGTAGTAAAGATGACGAAAGCAGCCAGATCACTCCCACTAAAGAAAACCTTTCCGGAACTTATGTAATGACAGGTGCAACACTAAAAGTTGGTAGCACCGAAATGAATGTATTCAACAATGCAGATGCGTCTATGAACTGGTATGAGGCTTGTGATCGTGACGATCAGTATAAACTGAATATTAATCTTTCTTATGAAGTTGTAGATGCGGGTGCGCAGTGTTCTCCTGACAACAATAGCATGGGTACATGGGATTTGGTGAACTCAAGCACTATTCAATTGGATGGCGAACAAGGTACCATTACTTCTTTTGATGGAAAGACATTAGTAGTAAGTGTAACAGATAGCGGATCTACTCTGACAACTACAATGGTAAAGCAATAAATCGCTTAATTCATTTTTCAAAGGCGCCTTCAGGGCGCCTTTTTTGCTAAATAAAAAAGGCATCAGCCGTAGCGATGCCTTTAGGTATGTAAATTTTGGCTTGCTCAGATCTTGAATCCTACCGTTAAAAAAACATTTCCTGCAGTGGTTTTTACATTAGCTCCAGAGTTAGGGGCGTATTGCAGTCGGTAAGGAAAGTTCACATCCCTGTTAATGGCATGTACATAAGAAAGATCAACAAATACGCCTTTGTTTCTGTAGCCCAGGCCACCACTTAAATTCAATTTACTGCCTTTTTCTCCGTTGATGTTTTTATAAGGATTACCATAGTATGCAGCACCTAATCGCACCATCCAAACTGTAAACTTCAACTCGCCACCTGCCCTGAAATTAAAAGCTCCTTTCTGCGATCTGTCAATTGCTCTGTTTAAAGCTTTTAAATAGGTCTTTGTATCCTGGTCTGCATAAATTCCTTCTTCTTCATCTTCAAAAGCGCTGTAAGAAGAAGCTTTATAATTAACATATTCTACGTCGGCTGTAATAAAACCTTTTTGCTTTGTTACATCCTGAATTTCTCTTAGCACATAAGAAACACTGCCTATTACTTTATAAGGCGTCATTAAATTGTACTTGAAACGATACTTACCATAATCGTTTAAAAAGTCCTGGTCATCAGAGGTGCTGGTCTGCACACCTAAAAAGCCTTCTGTATCTGTTGTAATGGAGGAATAATATTTGTCGGTAAGTGTATAAAAGGTGGGTGAGTGAATAGCTAAACCTAAACGCCAATATTCAACCGGCTTATATAGTAATCCTGCTTTTACATTTATACCAACTCCAAATGTGCTCATTTCTTCATTGAAAAGGGCATAGTTGAATTTATTAGAAACATCTTCAGTAGCATCTGCTTCTAAAAATTCTCTTTTGGCTTTATAGTGTAAAATGGGAACGCCAAAACTTCCTCCTACAAATAGTTTGTCTTTGATGTTTGCTGCAAGCCCTAACGCAAATTCATCAATACCGCCCTTGCTTTCATATGCATTTTGTTGAAGCAGTCCAGTAGCAACAGGAGCTAATGTTCTGAATTGATGGTTGCCTGCACTTCCGCCAGCTGCAGTATCAATCCATCCTGTTTGCAGAGCCAGTGCGGTACCAAAACGATAGTTGCCCGTACCAATGGCAATTCTATGCGCATCACGGTCATTATTATTTCTTATCTCTTCTAAAAAAGTCTGGGCAAAGGAGCTTTGATTGTTTGCTCCCCTGTATAAAACATTAGAATTAAAATCTGCCGAGCGGTTATAGGCAATGCTAAAGGCGCCACTTCTAACATCGTTTCCTGAACCGTTGCTACCACCAATAACCAAACCAGTAGTTCCCCAGGTAAATTTCTTTCCATCTTCTTTTTCCTGGCGGCCACGATAGGTTGCCTTGGAATTATTAAAGGAATAATTAGGGCTAAGAACAAAATCTCCAGTTCTGTAAAAAGCTAACCCTGCCGGGTTTACAAATGTTGCCGTAATGTCTCCTCCTAAAGATCCCATTGCTCCGCCAACGGCTTTTACACGGGCAGTGGCTCCTTGTACATTCCACGAATAGCGCAGAGCATCAGCAGGTTGTTGCGCCATCAGGTTTGATGCAGCAATACAGCTTAGTATAAAGAGTATATGTTTTCTCATACGGTAATTTTTATAAAAACTCATTTTGTAAAGGCAATAGAATAACTGCAGATGATTTTGCGCATCTGCAGATGTATACTAAAAAAGGTTTCATTTAAAATCGTCTTGTAGAACCTGAGCTGCTGCTTCCGCTGGATGAAGAGCCGGAAGAAGACTTGCTTCCTGACGAAGAACTGGAACTTGAACCAGAGCTTGACGAACTGGAAGAGCTTGAAGAACCGGAGGAGTTACCCGAGTTGCCAAAAGCACCTCTTAAGAAATTACCGGCGTTACTTCCGCTTCCTCTATAATTGTCATTACTTGTGCTACCCGAATTAGAGAAAGTTCTTGAGCTAGATGATTTTGGATTTTTTGGTGTTGACACCTGCGGATCATCAAACACATGCAAGTTGTATTGGCGAGGCTTATTGTATGTTACAGTTCTTGGATTTACTACTACCACATTTTTGCAATACGGGTTGTAATAGTGATTCCAATAAGTGTAGGAGTTCCAGGGATTGTAAAGATTGTAACGGTTGTAATAAGGACTATAAGAATACCAGTCATCATCAAAAGCAGACCAGCGGCGATAATTACGAGTCTTCATTCTTAAATAGCGGTCCTCGTCATAATTTTCATCGTAACTGTACTTTTCTTTTTTCGTTTCTGTTCTTACGTATTCTTCTCTCGGACGTTCCGGAGAATAATACACATCATCTGGGGTTTGAGTTGACTTATACGCTGACGTGCAGCTTGCAAAAACTAAAGCAATCGAAAGAAAGGGTAGATATGATTTCATGGCAGATGTTTTAAAGGTTAATGTTACTTTTGCCACCACTGTAAATTTCAACTATTTGCTGTTAAACAAAAGATAATTGTCCTTTGGTTGGGCACTTTTTAAGAACAGGCTGTAATGCAGGCCAGTACTGAAATTGAGCTAAACCAATCCGAAATTACAAAACGATTATGGGAAAAGAAATCACATCACGTTCGCAGGATTATTCGCAATGGTATAATGACCTGGTTATAAAAGGTGGATTAGCTGATTATTCGGCTGTAAGGGGTTGTATGGTTATTAAGCCTTATGGTTTTGGCCTATGGGAAAACATGAGAGATGTATTGGACAAAATGTTCAAGGACACAGGTCATCAGAATGCATACTTTCCGCTGTTTGTTCCGAAAAGTTTATTTGAAGCAGAAGAAAAAAATGCAGAAGGTTTTGCTAAGGAATGTGCTGTGGTAACGCACTACCGTTTAAAAAGTGATCCGGATAAAAAAGGTAAACTGATAGTGGATCCGGAAGCAAGGCTTGAGGAAGAATTAGTTGTTCGTCCAACAAGCGAAGCCATTATCTGGAACACTTATAAAGATTGGATCCAATCTTACCGCGATCTTCCTATACTTATTAATCAATGGGCTAACGTAGTGCGTTGGGAAATGCGTACCCGTTTGTTTTTACGCACAGCAGAATTTTTATGGCAAGAAGGACATACAGCTCATGCTACAAAAGAAGAAGCTATTGAAGAAACAGAAAAGATGCTGCATGTATATGCCGGCTTTGTTGAGGAGTATATGGCTCTTCCTGTGGTACGTGGTGTAAAATCACCGAGCGAACGTTTTGCAGGTGCGGAAGATACTTATTGCATTGAGGCTTTGATGCAGGATGGCAAAGCTTTGCAGGCCGGTACATCGCATTTCCTTGGGCAAAACTTTGCCAAGGCATTTGATGTAAAGTTTTTAAGCAAGGAAAATAAGCAGGAGTATGTTTGGGCTACCAGCTGGGGTGTAAGCACACGGCTAATTGGTTCATTGGTAATGGCACACAGCGATGATGATGGATTGATCTTACCTCCAAAAATTGCTCCTTTACAGGTAGTGATTGTTCCTATTTAGAAGGGAGATGAACAAAAAGCACAAGTAGGTGAGAAGGTTGATGGTATAATGCAGCAATTGAAAGCAAAAGGCATACGGGTAAAATATGATGATAACGATAATCAAAGGCCCGGTTGGAAGTTTGCTGAATACGAACTGAAAGGTGTTCCGGTGCGGATTGCATTAGGAGCAAGAGATTTAGAAAACGGCGTTGCCGAAGTAGCAAGACGTGATACAAAAGAAAAACAGTCCATCAGTTTAGATAACCTGGCAACCTATGTTGAGAGCATGTTAGTTGACATTCAGCAAAATCTTTTTAATAAAGCAAAAACCTACGGAGAAGGGCATACAACTAATGCTGATACATGGGAAGAATTTGAAAAAGTGTTGGATGAGAAAGGTGGTTTTGTGTATGCTCATTGGGATGGTACTGCTGAAACAGAAGAAGCCATTAAGGAAAAAACAAAAGCAACTATCCGTTGCATTCCCTTGAATAATCCTCAAGAAGAAGGCAAATGTATTTTGACGGGGAAACCATCTAAGGAAAGAGTTTTGTTTGCCAGGGCTTACTAAACTTGCTCCGTATTTGCCTTATATCTTATTTTTAAGCAAACCAATTCTATTTGTTTATGGAACAAAACTCCTCTTTATTCAATCTTTCAATTGACCCGGTTACAAAGGAACACTTAAGCGAAACAGCAAAATGGGCTCGTTTCTTAGCTATTGTAGGCTTAGTGCTCCTAGCATTAATGGTAGGATTTGGTATTTATTTTTCCACTGTAGTGGCATCATCTGCAACTTCTCAATTTGAAGATGATTTCGGAACGGGCAGATCTAACCCTTTTGCTGCTATGGGTGTAGGCATGGCCATTGTTTATGTGATTCTTGCATTGATCTGGTTTTTCCCGCTGCTTTTCCTGCTCCGGTTTTCCAATAAAATGCGTAGTGCCCTTGCGGGAAATGATCAAAACTTATTGAACAACGCATTTCAGAATCTGAAGGCGAGTATGCGTTATGTGGGAATAGTAACCATTATTATTCTTGTTATCTATGCTTTAGTTTTTGTGATTGCTATTGCTACGGCAGCAACTATGTCATAAGATCAGTTAGCAGACAAATAGTTGTAATCCTTTAAAAGGATCTCTAAAAAATCAAATGGAGAAAGGCTTGTTTGAATATTCAAATGAGCCTTTATTTTTTCGCTTGCCATTTCTGCCATGTTATAATCACCCCGTTTTTTGGCTGTTTCAAGAATACCTTTTAATGCATTGATGTCTCTGTCGCTTAAATTCATTACCTGTGGAAAAGAGGGCTTGTAAGTATTTTCTACTTCAAGAAAAATGGTCTGTTCGATATCTGCCTCTTGTTTAGTGCGTATTAAAATAGTGTGGGCAACCATATCGCCCAGGCGTTGCCTTTTTTGGCTGGCATTCACTAAAACTACATCAGCAATCAACAGGCAGAATGCTGCGCCAATGAAAACAAAGTAATCGGTGTCTCCACGGGCCGCTCTTTCAGCAGAGGAAAGGATGATAACAAAGATCATAATATCCGATGTCCGTATCATCCACCGGATAAGGTATTGACTGATGTTTGGCTTTCCACCATTTTCATTTACAACCCGTATACCTGTGATTTTTTTACCGATGCTTTGTCCATTCATGAATATCTCGCAAAATAAATGGTAGGTAAATAAAGGCAGGAAGAATAAGAGAGCAAAGACGAAACGGGCAACTTCGCTATCCTCATAAGACGGTAAAAACCCTTTCGTTAGCTGTACCAGCACGATCTCTTAAAATACCACAACTATTACATCGCAAACCCAGGCCAGGAAACGGCGATGGAATGGAGCTGCAGGAAATTCCAGGTCTATATTGAAATTGGTGGCTATGCGGATAGTGCTCATGCAAACAATATGAAAAGCAATTTAGGATTTATATTTTCCCCTGCAGAACGGAATTTCAAAAAACCTTATTTTACAATCCTAAACATCTATTATTTGAGAGAAGGGCTGTTTATAAAGAAAAACAAGGATCGCTGGCAAGCCATTCAAAATGGAGAGATCACCGATGCCGATGAAATGGCACGTAGCTTTACCCAACTGGTAGATGACCTGGGATATGCTAAAACTTTTTATCCAACCAGCAGGGTAACACAATACATTAATACACTGGCCTCACGTATTTTTTTAAGCATTTATCGAAACCGGAAAGAAGAAACAAACCGCCTTAGTAAATTCTGGAAGTATGATGTGCCTTCTGTCATGTACCGCAGGCGTAAAGTGTTGCTTTTTTCTTTTGTGGTCTTTGCTATTTTCTGTGCCGTAGGAGCTTTTTCGGCCAGTAAAGATCCTGGCTTTATTCGCGAAATATTGGGAGATGCTTATGTTGATAAAACAGAGGAAAACATCCGGAACGGCAATCCCTTTGATGTATATGCCAGCGAAAGTTCTTTGTGGATGTTTTTTCAAATTGCCATGAACAATTTGTTGGTAGATTTCGCTTCTTTTTTCCAGGGCCTTTTGTTTGGCATACCAAGCATGCTTATCCTAATGCGTAACTCTGTTATGGTGGGCACTTTTGAGCAAATGTTTTATGAGAAAGGGTTGGGCCAACAATTTTTTGTAACGGTGTTATTACATGGACTACTGGAGTTGACTGCATTGATCATTGCCTGCGCCTCTGGTATTGTGCTGGGTAAAAGCATGTTATTTCCGGGCACTACCAAACGTATGGAAGCATTTAAGCGAGGTGCAAAAGATGGAGTGATCATGGTGGTAAGCCTTATTCCCATTGCCATTATCGCTGCCTGGATTGAAAGCTATATTACCCGCCATTATAAAATGCCGATAGTTTATAGCCTTTGTGTTTTGATACCTTCTGCCTTATTTATTATCTGGTATTATATTCTTTATCCCATAAAAGTGCACAAAAAACATAACGAGGTAGTGCCGAATGCATAAGCTGTTTAAGATATCCTTTTCTTTTTTTGCCATTGTAGTATTGCTGATAATAAGCAGTTCAAGCATGGCACAGGATGATGTGCTTGAAACAGATACTGTTTACGAAAGCATTGTAACTCCGCCAGTGGAGCAATCAGACGATACAACGCTTTTTAATAATGCAGAGCAAAAAAGGATAGAACTAAGAGAGGTTGATAAAAAGGAACTCGAGGCATTAAAGAGCGACGAAGCATTCTGGTATGCTAATGCCGAACCAAAAAAGAAAGAAGCCACAACTCCTTTTTGGCAATTAGGTTGGGTTAAAACACTAACATGGATCATCATCATTGGTAGTTTTATAGCTATCATTATCCTGTTCCTTTCTTCAAGTAATGTCTTCCTGTTCAGGAGGAAATCAAAGAAGCTTGCTGCTGCTGAGGAACAGGATCAAGAGGTACAGGAAGATATCTACACCCTGAACTTTGCAAAGGAAATTCAAAAGGCTATTGATAAGAAGGATTACCGGTTAGCAATTCGTTACCTCTATCTCAAAACGTTGAAGGAGCTGTCTGATAAAAATATAATACGGTACCGTCAGGAGCGTACCAACCAGGATTATGTGATGGAAGTTTTCGGCACCTCCTACTATAAGGATTTCTTCAAGCTGACCCGCCATTTTGAATATGCCTGGTACGGTAAGTTTGACATTGGTGAAGAACATTTCAGAATGATTCATTCTCAGTTCAATCATTTTAAAACAGGGAAAGCCGCATGAAAAAATATTGGCCCTACATCGCAGGCTTTCTTGTTATACTCACTCTGGTGGTTTTATTATCAAACAACACCACCAGGAGCCGCAGCTTTAATGACACCGTTACCTTAAAAAAAGAACATACCATTCCTTATGGTACGTATGCTGCCCGTAAGCTATTACCTTCCTTATTTCCGGATGCTGAGATCTCAGTCTATAAAGGAGCAAAAGATGAATGGGATCAATGGGATGCAATTGCTGAGGAAACAAACCTGGCCAGCATCAGCATATGCAAATCTTTTTTTGCTGATGAAGAGGAGTTGTACCAGGTATTGCGATGGGTAAAAAATGGAAATTATTATTTCATCTCTGCGCAATCTCTTTCCGATGAAGCGGCAGCTTTTTTTAATGTTTCTGTCAATACACATACATTTTACAGTGTAATGGAAGATTCGTTACAGTTACGACTGGAAACTCCTCCTTTTAAAACCAATCAACCGTTTAAGTACCCGGGAAGAAAATTCGAAAACTGGGCCTATAGTATTGATTCATCCAAAACCACCGTCTTAGGCAGGAACGAAGATGGTGTGCCCAACTTCATTCGCTTTGATGCAGGTAAAGGCAGCATTTTCATTCACCTTGCTCCGCTTGCTTTCAGTAATTATTTTTTATTGCATAAGAATAACATTGCCTATTATCAGCAAGCTCTGTCGGTAATACCTGAAAACGTTGATAAGGTCATTTGGAATGAGTACTATTCGAATAAACCCAGGCAGCAGAATAATGACAATGAGGAAAAGAACCCTTCCTTCTTACGAGTGCTGATGAAATATCCTCCATTCAAATGGGGTTTATGGATTGCTATCTTAACGATTTTAGTTTATACACTGATGGAAATGCGCCGCAAGCAACGTTTTATTCCGACGCATACAAGACCTCAAAACGACTCGCTTGATTTTATCAAAACCATAGGAAGATTGTATCATGACAGGAAAGATCATCATAACCTGGCAAAAAAGATGGGTTCTTATTTCCTGGAACATGTGCGTTCCAACTATAAACTTCCCACACATACTTTAGATGAAAAATTTGTGCAGGCCCTGCATTACAAAAGTGGTTATGATCAATCGGAATTAAATGTGATTATCCAGACGATTCAAAACTTAGGGCAAACAGACCATATTACAGAACAACAACTTTCGAATTTCTATAAACAACTGGAAAATTTTTATGGAACAACCTAATGTAGAAGAACAAATTTTTAGTGTAAGAACCGATCTGTCTCAGCTTAATGAAGCAGTGCTTTCTGTTCGCCAGCAAATAAAAAAGATCATTATAGGGCAGGATGAAATGGTGCGGCTGATCATTGCTGCTCTAATTGCCGATGGACATGTGTTGATAGAAGGTGTGCCCGGTGTTGCTAAAACATTAACTGCAAAACTCGTTGCAAAAAGCCTGAGTGTTGGCTTCTCACGAATTCAGTTTACGCCAGATATGATGCCTTCCGATGTAATTGGAACACCGGTGTTCAATCCAAAGGAAGCGGTATTTGATTTTAAGAGAGGACCTATTTTTAGCAATGTAGTATTGATTGATGAGATCAACCGTGCCCCTGCAAAAACACAGGCGGCTTTGTTCGAGGTAATGGAGGAAAGGCAAATAACGGTTGATGGAAAAACCTATCCCATGCAGCCGCCATTCATGGTGCTGGCAACACAAAATCCCATTGAGCAGGAAGGAACCTATCGCTTACCAGAAGCACAACTGGATCGTTTTCTTTTTAAGATTGTTGTTCCTTACCCTACCGAAGCAGAAGAATTAGAGATACTTAAACAGTTTCACCAGTTTGCCAATAACAATGTGCTTTCTATGATCACGCCTGTTATCAATGCACAGCAAATTGCAGAGATACGGCAGCAGGTAAAAACAATTGTTATTGATGAAAAGCTCATGCAGTTCATTGCCAGGTTTATTCATCATACCCGCAACCATAAATCCATTTATTTAGGAGCTTCGCCAAGGGCATCACTGGCAATTATGAATGCTTCGAAAGCTATAGCTGCAATGAGTGGCCGTGATTTTGTTACACCAGATGATATCATTGAAGTTTTAACGCCGGTGTTGCGTCATCGCATTATCCTTTCTCCCGACAAAGAAATGGAAGGCATTACTGAAGATGAGGTGATTAAACAAATTGTGCAATCAATGGATATTCCCCGCTAATGAATTTCCAGCAATTGATACAGTGGTTCAATACATCTTCTCTTTATCTTGACAGGAAGGTGTACTATGCGGCTTTTGCTGTCGCAGGCATCTTTGTTCTCAGTTTTTTCTTTCCTGTGTTGTTCACCGTGGCAACAGCTTTTTTGATCCTGCTTTTTGTAGCCATTTCTATAGACATTCTTTTGTTATATAGAGGAAGGAATATAACAGGGCAAAGAGTTGTTCCTGAACGATTGAGCAATGGTGATGAGAACAAAGTACTACTCCATCTTTCTAATAGGTATGATTTTAAAGTGGAGTGCCTGATCATTGATGAATTGCCTTACCAGGTCCAGGAAACAGGCTGGGAGAGGAATGTAATGCTGGAAAGGAACAGTAAATCCGCTATAGAATATTTTCTCAAGCCGGTAGAAAGAGGAACCTATCATTTTGGTGACATCAATGTATATGTTACAAGTCCATTGAATGTTATTAAGAGGCGTTACAGATTGAAGGCTGATGAGGTGGTTAAAGTTTATCCGTCTTACATTCAAATGCGCCGGTACGAACTGCATGCTGTAGCCAATGCTGCCGACCAGGCAGGTGTAAAAAAAATGCGCCGGTTGGGGCACAGTATGGAGTTTGAGCAGATCAAGGAATATGTTAGGGGCGATGATTACCGCACCATAAATTGGAAGGCTACCGCACGCCGTGGCGATCTGATGGTTAATAATTATACAGACGAACGCAGCCAGCAGATCTATTGCATTATTAACAAGGGGCGGGTAATGAAAATGCCTTTTGAAGGATTGACGCTGCTGGATTATGCCATCAATGCCTCTCTTGTTTTATCTAACACAGCTTTGCAAAAGCATGATAAGGCAGGCCTTATCACTTTTGCAGAAAACCTGGATACATTCATTACTGCAGATAAAAAACCAGGGCAGCTTAACCAGATACTTGAATCGCTGTACAAACAACAAACTGCTTTTTTAGAACCCGATTTTGAGAAACTGTTTTCAGTTGTTCGAAATCGTATTACGCAACGCAGCTTGCTGGTATTATTCACAAACTTTGAATCGGTTGAAAGTTTGGAAAGAGAATTGGCTTCGTTAAAACGCCTGGCACATTATCATTTGTTGATAGTTGTTCTATTTGAGAATACTGAATTAAAACAATTGACCCAGGCACCTGCCGAAACAATCGAGTCTATTTATATTAAGACCATTGCAGAAAAATACAGGCATGAAAAGATCCTGATCCAGAAAGAACTTCAGAAACATGGCATTACTACAGTGCTGACTACACCACAGCGCCTTACCATTAATGCATTGAACAAATACCTTGAGCTGAAGAACAGACAATCTATTTAGTTCAAAACCCATTGCTTTACGTTAATGTGTTTTGAACTATGCACTTTGAACTTTCTCCTACCTTCGCCGCTTTATGCTTGAGTTAAATAAATATGCAGAAGGACAAGTGTTGCTGATTGATAAGCCAATTGAGTGGACGTCATTTGATGCAGTGCGAAAGATCCGTTACCTGGTAAAAACAAAGAAGGTAGGCCATGCAGGAACGCTTGACCCTTTAGCTACAGGGTTGCTTATTATCTGTACCGGTAAGTTCACCAAGAAGATCAATGAGTATATGGCACAGCAGAAAGAATATACCGGAACCATTACACTTGGTGCTATTACTACCACATTTGATTTGGAAAGCGAACCGCTGAATTTCAAAGATTATACAAGCATTACCGAACAACAAATTACAGAAGCTACAAAACATTTTGTTGGCGAAATACAACAAGTGCCACCCATCCATTCAGCCATTAAAAAAGATGGGGAACGTGTATATGAATTAGCAAGAAGGGGAATAGATGTAAAGCTGGAGCCAAGAACCATCACTATATCAGAATTTGAAATTGTAAAGATCGAAATGCCAGTAGTTCATTTTCGTGTAGTGTGTTCAACAGGTACTTATATCAGAAGCCTGGCAAATGATTTTGGTGCAGTCTTGGGGTGCGGTGGTTATTTAAGCAGCTTATGCAGAACAAGGATTGGTGATTTTCTTTTGAAGGATGCAATGAGCATTGAAGCTTTTGAGCAAGAAATAAAACAAGCGAAAGCTTCCTGATCAATGAGATATTAGAACGGATAATCTATCCCAAATTGTAACTGCCCATTAAAAGGCTTCCAGTTATTGAACCATTTCTTTTCACCCGGTGTTTCAATACTTGGATTTTTTACTTTATAAGCATAATCAAAACGAAGGTTTAAGAATCCAAAATCAAGTCTCAAGCCGGTTCCTGCACCAATGGCTAAATCATTCCATAGTTTTCCAAATCTGAATTCCTCGTTTTCAATGGTGGGATCGTCTCTCAAATACCATACATTTCCAATGTCAGTATAAACCGCACTGTTAATCTTTATCCCACTTATATCTGCGACAAAAAAACGATATTCAATATTGGCTTCTAATTGTATATCACCAAAGCGGTCGGGTGCCACATTTCTATCAAATGAGGCAATTCTGGATCCTGGTCCTAACCTTCGTAAAGCCCAAGCCCTCATGCTGTTTGGGCCACCAGCAAAATATTGGCGAAAGAAAGGGAGATAAAAGTTCAAGCTATCTTTTTCTCCTGTTTTATTGATATGGCCTCTTGGGATCCCAATACCTACTCCTACTAATCCTCTTATGGCAACCGCAGTGCGTCGTATATTGTAAATGCGGACATGCTCTGCATTTAACTTAGTAAATCTATAAAGATTGCTGTCTAAAAACCGGTTATTTGGGATAAATCCAGTTAATAGACCAGCTATCTCACCATTGAATCGGGTTTGTATTGAAGGGTTTTTTTGTTTGCCTCTGATAGTATAGCCAGCTATACCCGATGTAATAAAACCAGTATTGAAAATATAGCGGAACGAGGCATTTTGTTTTATCAATGTATCTAACAATCTTCTGCGGCTTAAAAAGTTGTATTCAATGTTTGGAAGCCGTACAAAAGCAGTTTTGTTTTTCCAAAATGTTTCCCAGCCAGTAGAAGCATTTATAGACCTGATGTTGAAATAATCAATCCTGTCAATATACCCTGCATTTAAATTAAGGCTGGTTCTGGCATTTTCTCTTTTTTCTTCGTTGCGTACTAATCGTTTAAAAAATTTTGGAAACAGCCGTGGGAATATAATTGTATGGCTGATATTAGATTGGAACGTTTGAACAAAGCTTTGGTTTCGAGATGCACTTAATTCGGCACCGATGCGGAGGTTTGTATTAGCAATATTGGCGCCTCTTGCAAAATTGCGGTTTTGTAAACCGAGATTAACACCAATCCCCAATAAATTTCCCCCTATAAACGATCTTCCATGACTGCCTTCGAGATTAGCTGTATAAACATACTTAACTGCAGGTGTTAACTGAATAATATAATCCACCGTATCAGTGTTTGCTCTGGGTTGCTGAACAATGTTTACTAACCTCCACGAGCCAATTGAATTAAAACGGTTCAGGGTTTTTAAATAATCCCGCTGACGATATAGATCGCCTTTGTTTATAAAAATATTTTCAGCCAATACAGCTGATTTATACCTGTCAAAATAAGTAACGATGTTATGATTGCCATAGCGTTTGTATTGTGCTACATACATCCCTGTATCAGCAGCAATATCCGGGTAGATGGTAATGTTGCCGTTGTAAAACCTGCGCAAATGCGATGTATCATTATTAGCTCTAAGTCTTACCTCAACATCGGCAACCGGATTTAACCTGCGTTGTCTTAATAACTCTAATTGCCTGGCCTGTTCAATGGGGTCAAGTGTTGGTCTTATCAAAGCCAGTCCCACTGTATCCCAAACAGCAATGATCTCTTCGCTGCTGAAAAGCAAATAACCATTGTTGCGGAATAAATTCGTTAACCGGTCTCTTTCCGATGCGATTAGCGGCTTGCTGAAAGGTTCGCCTTCTTTTAAAACAGATTGGTTGATGGTAGACTGAGCTAAATATTGTAACGTATCACTGCCCGGCACCGAACCCGTATCTTTTCGGTTAAATGAATACCAGACTGAATCCAGGCGAATCAATCTTCCGGGATTTACAAAAAAGTTTACCGTAGTACGCATTTCTGTTCCCACTGTATCAATGGCTACGTTATAAGTAATGCTGTCTCTTGCATAACCAATAGAGTTCAGCAGAGCCTTCATGTATTGTTCTGACTTTCCAACATTCAAACTGTCGTAAATGGGAGGGTTGTTTAGTCTTCTCCAAAAAAGCCAGCGTTGAACTTTTCTTACCCGGATGCTGTCATGTAATTGCCTTTCTAGTTGAGCAGTAAGATTCTTTCTTTCATACGTATTAAATTTACCTTCTAACTCTATGTTGTAATTGTAAACAAATGGTTTGTTGTCTGGCGGATTGCGAACCGTAACGCAGGAAGAAATTGAAATTAAAAAAGCAGCAATAAAGCAAAGGTGAATAATGCGGTTTAGAGAGTTTGCTGCCAAAAACATAATGCCGTTCTATGCTTAGTAAAAATGAAGTCAAATATATCCAAAGTTTAGGCCATAAAAAACATAGGAGAGAAGCAGGAGTATTTGTTGCAGAAGCACCGAAGATCGTTGCTGAGTTGCTGAGCATTGCACCACAACATTTTCAGAAAGTTTATGCATTAGAGTCGTGGGCTGAGCAAAATGTTTCTTTAACAAAAGATATAGCTGTTGAAGTGATTACAGAAGCAGAGCTGGACAAAATATCCGGATTAAAAACATCGAATGAGGTAGTTGCTATTCTAAAACAATTCGATTCGCATCGCCCAAACAAGTTTTCGTTTGCACTTTATTTAGATGCGATACAAGATCCGGGAAATTTCGGAACCATCATTCGCATTGCAGATTGGTTTGGTGTAAAAGAGGTTATTTGTACGGAAGGTTGTGCTGATCTATACAATCCAAAAGTAGTGCAGTCCACCATGGCCAGCATTGCACGGGTGAATGTGTTTTATGATGAAAGCGGAACCTGGCTGAAAGATCAAACCTGTTCGATTCTGGCGGCTACATTAAACGGAACGTCACTGCACCAAATAAAGCCTGCCAGCCAGCAGATCCTGATAATTGGTAACGAATCTAAAGGCATTAGTGAAGAAGTATTGCAATATGCCACGCAACAAATAACTATTCCTAAAAAAGGCGAAGCTGAGTCATTGAATGCAGCAGTGGCTACAGGAATCTTGTTGTCACATTTAGTAAGCCATTAACTACTAAACTTATACGGAGCTATCTGAAATGGATTGCTTTGATCGGCTGAATTTTTCTTACGATGATAGAAGGTATCAATAGAACAAGGAAAGAAATGACCAGTGTACCACCACATACAATCAATACTTCCCACCAATTGATCTTTACAGCAGCTTTATCCATGTAATAAGCATCCTCCGGAAGGCTAACGATGCCAGTGGTATTTTGTATCCAAAGCAATAGCAGTGCTAAACCTGTTCCAAGGATGATACCAGCCAGTGTTACTAAAACAGAATGATGTAGGAAGATCTTTTGTACGTCCCAATCGGAGGCACCTAACGCTTTCAGTGTGCCGATCATCTGCACTCTTTCCAGCACCAGGATGATAAGGCAGGTAATGAAATTAATAATGGCAATAATGATCATTATAGTAATCAGCACAGTGCTGTTAGTACTGATCACGTTCAACCAATCGAAGATATTAGGCTGTAGGTCTTTTGCTGTTTTGGCTTCCCATTCCTGGGGGAACAGGTCATTTTCAAAAATTGCATTGCCGGCATTTTGCATTTGCTCATGATCTTTTAAAAAGATCTCATAACCGCCAATTTCAAAATCTTCCCAGTTATTGAGGCGGCGTAAGAGTCCAATATCACCTAAAGCAAAATGGCGGTCGTATTCTTCAATCCCGGTTTTGTAGAGTCCAACGATCTTAAGCTTTCTTACCCGCATAGATTGGTCGGGCTGAACAAAATACAGTAACACAGCATCGTTTAATTTCAGTTTTAGCTGGTTTGCCGTGAAGGTCGAGATCACGATCTCATTAGCATAACTGCTGTCGTTGAACTGTATCCACCTGACACCGGGTTGTAAATAGGATTGCAGGTTCTGAAAATCAAAAGTTTTATCTACACCTTTCAGCAAAATGCCTTCAATTTCCTCTTCGGTTTTTAATATGGCATTCTTAGTAGCAAAAGGATGAATCGTTCTAACCTGTGGCATCTTTTTGACTGCAGCTACCAAAGCGTCATTCTTTTCAATTGGGTCTTCCTCGGAAATAGCCGATTTCATTGGCTGACGGTATTGCACCCTTACATGCCCCCAAAAAGAAAAAACTTTCTTGCTTACTGCCTCCTGGAAACCATTTACAAACGATAGTGTGACAATCATAACCATTACACTGATCACCGTGGCAACAATTGAAAGCCGTATGATAAAACGTGAGAATGATTTTTGCTGGTTAAATGCTATACGGTGGGCTATGAAGGAAGATATGTTCACAATAAATTTTTCTTATTCCGTTTTAAAGAAACCAATCCGGTCTTTTTATCGTCTGTTAACTATATCGGTCAAAAGTAACCAGACAACCGAAAAACTTTATTTTTAAAATTAATGAAACTCTATTCCCTTACCATATTGTTGCTGTTAAGTTTCGCTGTTCAGGCACAGCGTAATGCGTCTTTTACAGCACCACAAATCCGTTCGGCCAAGTTGTACCGCTCCGGAGATCAAACATCTTTTCCCGCATTGCAATTATACAGCAGCGATGTACTGGAGCTTCGTTTTGACGACCTCGATAATAACATCACCAAAAATTATTACTACACTTTTCAGCTATGCAATGCCGATTGGTCACCGAGCATGTTAACCCCATTTGAGTATATAAAGGGTTTTCAGCAGGTGCGCATTGGTACTTATAGAAACTCTTACATATCCGGCACCCGGTATGTTCATTACTCTGCTACCATTCCCGATCGTAACACTTATCCAACCCGTTCGGGTAATTATTTGCTGAAAGTTTTCTTAGATGGCGATACCAGCAGGTTGGCTTTTACAAAACGCTTTGTAGTAGTGCAACCCTTAGCAAGTGTTGCTGCGCAAATACAGCAACCTTTTAATGCAAGGTTGTTTCGCACAGGTCAGAAACTAAGTATTGCTGTGCAAACCGATCCCAAGGTGCAGATATTCAGTCCTACAGATTTAAAGATCGTTGTTCTGCAAAATAATAACTGGGTTACCTCGCTTTTTATTGACCGGCCGACAATTACCAGGGGTAATTATTATGAGTACAGTGATGAAGCCCAAACCGCATTGCCCGGTGGCAAGGAGTTTCGCTATATTGACGTACGCAGTATGCGACTGCGTGGCGATAGGGTAACTGATATGCGCAATATAAACGACACGACGCATGTATATGTAAAGCCCGATGCCAACCGCAGCGGCCAGGCTTATATTTATTATCGAGATCTAAATGGAACCTATACGGTAGAAACCATCGAAAATGTAAATCCATTCTGGCAAAGCGAGTATGGTTATGTGCACTTCACTTATTTCCCACCTGGCAATAAGGCAATTGAAGGTAGCGATGTCTATCTTTTTGGGGAGCTGACAAATTGGGGAAGAGATACATCAGCCAGGATGATCTTTAATGCAGATAAAGGTGCTTATGAAAAAGCCCTATTTCTCAAGCAGGGTTTTTATAATTATGCCTATATAACGTTGCCGCAAAAAGGCACGGGGTATCCTGACTTTAGCCAGACAGAAGGAGATAACTGGAGCACGGAAAACGCATATACTGTTTTGGTCTATTATCGTCCTTTTGGTAACAGGGCAGATGAACTAATCAGAATTTCCACTTTGAATTCAATTTTTCAACGGGTGGGGTTTTGATCCTTAGCGATTGTAGTAGTTAATACCTCTGTATAAAATAAAGAAAGCAGCAAAAAAACGTTCTAAGAAAGATAAATGTTTTTGTTCGGCATTAAGCAATTTGATGTTGGCTAAATACATCCCTATTGTGCCATTAAACAAAATAAGAGTAATAAGCCTGTATAGTATAAAGCCTATAAACACTGCAAGTGTAGGATTAATTGCTAGCAGCCATTCATAAAGAAAGCCTGGCTCTTTATAGATGTATAAAACAGTAAATAGGATAATGGTCAGTATGGCGTCTGAAAATCCTGCTGCCGTTTTTCTTAAGTAACCTGCTTCTTTAAAAGATTTGTTGGCATGTATGTCGATCTCTGGTGTCATTATCTTTAAGTAAGTAACCAAGATAAGTCTATTCATGCGAAAACACATTCATTAGCCTAAAATTTGCAATATTGCAAGCATGAACAGATATTGTATAAGTGTAGTGATACTGCTATGGCTGGTTGCCTGTAAGGAATCTGACAAAAAGGGGTCTATAAAAGATGATCCTTTGCCGCCAGCATCAAGGAAAGATTCTGCTATCCGCAAAACTCCAAATGATGCCCAGGAAATTCTTGCTAAAAAACAAGTACCTGTATTATGCTATCACCACATACGCAACTTTAAAGCAGGAGAAAGTAAAAGAATGAATGGCTATGTGGTAACACCCCAGGCCTTTGCTGCTCAAATGAAAATTTTGAAAGACAGCGGCTATACTTCTGTTCTGCCCCAGCAGTTATACAATCATCTTGTTTATAATGATCCGCTTCCTGAAAAGCCAGTTATGATCACTTATGACGACACCCGTGAAGAACATTTTACCATTGGTGCTGCGGAAATGAAAAAGCATGGATTTAAAGGTGTTTTCTTTATTATGACCATTTCCATCAATCGTCCGAATTATATGAAAGCAGAGCAGCTGAAACAATTAGCCGATGAAGGGCATGCGGTGGAAAGCCACACATGGGACCATCACCAGGTACCAAAATATGTTGGCGAAGATTGGGATAAGCAGCTGCTAACATCTAAAGAAAAGATTGAAAAAATTACCGGCAGGCCAGCCCATTATTTCGCTTACCCGTTTGGCTTATGGAGTAAAGAAGGTATTCCTGAAATAAAGAAACGGGATTACAAAATGGCTTTTATTCTTTCTACAAAAAGAGATTCAACAGAGCCTTTATACACTGTGAGAAGAATGATTGTACCGGGTGATTGGACAGCAGAGGGAATGTTGAAGGCGATGAAGAGAACGTTTTAATGGACTATAGAAAAGCTATTACAAAGAGAATTAAAATATCATCCGGCTCTATTCATTTTCGAAGAAGTAAAAATCACCAAGTTTATTCTCACATTCAATGAAGAATTGTTTAGGTAATCCGTTAGTAAAACTTATACGTGTTATAATTTTTTTATCACACCCTTTTCTCATTTCATTTTTAAATACAAGAGCATTTTTCTCTATATAGTTTGGCAAGTCGTAAGTCATGCCAACATAATATGTGCCTAAGTACTGGTTTTTATTATTGAACACCAATATCCTACTTGTTGCCCTTGGTACACGACCCCAATACCACCTTGAAATTAAAATCTTGAAAATACGTCCGCCTTTTGCCTTTAGTTTTCCCAGATAGGTGATTTCAGTTCTATTATAAGATTCCTTTTCAGAACGATCAAAAGCAAATGTTTTTCCTATTTGGTTTTGCATTAAAACAATTTGCCTGTCTTTGTTAGGGTTTACTTGTGCAAATGCCTTTGCTTGGATGGCGAAAGAGGAAAAAATCAAAAAAAGGATTCTCATACAATGTTATTGTAAAACATAATTTGATTTTACTAAAGTATCGGATCTTAACTCTTTTCTTCCTAACAACCTTATTGTTCGAACCAGAATGATAGTGTCTTTTTTTATGATTCCATTTCTTAATAAGTATTGTCCACCATTATCTGGATAGAATACTTGAATCTTAATTTTATCAAAAGAAGTATTGTAATAACCTATCGAAGCAGCGGTGTGCCAGGAATTTCTTTCGTTTATTTTATGCTTTTCTGTTGTCCAAGCATTATTCGCTATTACTCTACCATCGGAGTAAAAACCAATAAATCCTTCTAAAAATCTTCCATCATAGTTCTGAAATTTATTTATTGAGATATAGATAAAAGAAGTATCAATAAAAATATTCCCGCTAAAACTTTCTTCTGTTATTGAGAATTTGGGTTTTTTAGGTCTGTAGACCGTTGGATTAACCCATACACCACGCTGGCAACTTGAAAGGAATAAGTAAAGAAATATAATGAATAAGAAACGCATAGATGGTGATTAATTGAAGATAAGGTTTAGAATGATTTGGGGCTGTCTTTAACATCAAACTCAATTTTCAAATATCAAATTCCCCTATTTTTGCACCGGCAGGTCTTATACGGCCAGCTCCTGCTGAACTCCCCCAGGATCGGAAGGTAGCAAGGGTAGGCGGTTGTAGCGGTGCGATGTAAGTAGCCTGCCATTTTTTATCGCTGATTACACAGATTTTGTAAGATTTCACAGATCAATTCCACCTCATCGGTGGATTTTTTGTTAGTACCCCTCGCAACCCTTACTCTATATTTGCCACAAATTTTCCTCGTTATGAAATTTTTCATTGACACAGCTAACCTTGCACAAATAAAAGAAGCCCACGAATTAGGAATCCTTGATGGTGTTACTACCAATCCCTCTCTTATGGCGAAGGAAGGAATCAGGGGAGAGGAAGCCATTAATAATCACTATAAGGCTATCTGTGAAATGGTGGATGGTGATATCAGTGCTGAAGTATTGTCAACCGACTTTGATTCAATCATTAAAGAGGGTCAGAAGCTGGCTGCTATTCATCCAAACATTGTAGTGAAAGTGCCCATGATAAAAGATGGAGTGAAAGCAATTAAATGGTTTACAGATAATGGAATTCGCACAAATTGCACATTAGTGTTTTCCGCGGGTCAGGCTATTTTAGCTGCCAAGGCAGGTGCAACATATATGTCTCCATTCATTGGCCGTATTGATGATAGCGGCTGGGATGGCATGCAATTGATCGAACAGATCAGTCAGATATATGCTGTGCAGGGCTATAAAACAGAAATTCTTGCAGCATCTATTCGTACTGCTAATCATATTGTTCGTGCGGCAGAGGCCGGTGCCGATGTATGTACTTGCCCGTTGGAGTCTATTCTTGGATTATTAAAACATCCATTGACAGATATTGGACTGGCGAAGTTTTTAGAAGATGCGAAGAAGATGTAGTATGAAAATGAATAATGAGTAATGAGTGTAGAGTCTGCAGATATGAACCGCATTTTTATTTAAAAGGCCACCGAAACACAATGTAATTATCTTAAAACACGACCTCATTACTGATTAATCATCACTCATTGCCTTTTTTCTTTCGCTTCGGTTCAGAACGAATACCATTTAGTATTTCTTCATCGGTTTTAAGAGGCTCATCAAAGCCTCTTTTTCTTATGTAGATCTTTACAGATTTAGTAATGGAAGGATTGGATTTAAGAACCACCTTTACTCTTATGTATTCGCCGGTAAAGGAACTATCAACAAAAAGATCATTGCCTCGGAAAAATCCTTCGTCGGAAATGAAAGTAACGTGTGTTGAATCCAGCGGCAGCCATGTGCCATCCTCCAGCTTACCGTCTACATTAATATAATTATAAAAACCTTTTTTCAAGCTATCCGTGTACAAGTTGAACTGTATAGACTCAATCTTTTGAGCCGAAGCTGAATTGTAAATTGTAATTAGAAGTAGTAAGTATAAAAACTTTCTCACGGCTGCTGGATTTTTATCAAAGTTCAATAAACAGACGTTAAGGCGAGTATAAGGGTTGCCGATTTGTATATCAAAAAAAGGCCAGCCAGAAAAAACTTTTTATTATAAAAATCTTAACTTACGGATACTCTTTATCTAACGATTGCTTTATCACTTCTTCATATTACCCAACAAAAACACACACAATGAGAAAACTCACCATGTCGGTAGCAGCAATCCTATTGCTTGCAACAGCCTGTCAAAAACACGATTCTAACCAAACAGAACCAGAAGAAATTGCTTCTGAGATCGGAGAACGCAAATGTGCTTCTCACGAAATTTTACAACAACAAATAGCGCAGGATCCGGAAAGAGCCACAAGAATGCAGGAAATTGAAAATTTCACTGAAAGATATTTGCAAACAGCCCGCAATAACAGCACTTCCGCTGCAACACTTACCATTCCGGTTGTTGTGCATGTGGTTTATAACACATCTGCTCAAAATATTTCTACTGCGCAGGTGCAATCTCAAATTGCCGTTTTGAACGAAGACTTTAATATGACGAATGCAGATAACTCGCTTGTGCCTTCGCATTTTGCAGGGGTTAAAGCCAGCGTCAATATCAATTTTGTATTAGATACAATTATTCGGGTTGCTACTAAGAAAAGATCCTTTGGTACAAACGAGGATATTAAACGCTCTTCCCGCGGTGGCAGCGATCCGGTTGATCCTTCTAACTACTTAAATATGTGGTCAGGAAATTTGAGCAATGGTTTGTTAGGTTATGCTCAATTCCCTGGCGGACCCGCAGCCACTGATGGCGTGGTAATCTTATACAATGCATTTGGAAGCAAGGCAAAGAATCCTTCAGGAACGTATACACCCAATTATGATTTAGGAAGAACCGCTACCCATGAAGTAGGCCATTGGATGAACCTGCGCCACATATGGGGCGATGCTACCTGCGGTAATGATTTCTGCGGCGATACACCTGTACATAATACTTCAAATGGTGGTTGCCCGCCGGCAGATCACAGAAGCACTTGCTCCGGAACACCACTTGAAATGTGGATGAACTATATGGATTATACGTACGATCGCTGTATGTATATGTTCACTACAAATCAAAGCCAGAGAATGAATGCCGTATTTGCAGCCGGGGGGCCTCGTAATAGTTTTGCAAACTAACCCAAATAGTATACAATAAAAAAGGCCGGATAACGGCCTTTTTTTATTCAACCTAATCAATTTCCAATTAAATACGCCGTACTGATGTTGTTAGTAGAAGCTCTTATGACTTCTATAAAAAAAGCCAGGCTATACCTGGCTTTTTTAACTGAGTTAATCTGTTTATCGAATAATAATAAAAGATTCAAGGGCCTCTGTCTTAACAGAAGTTAGTTTCAAGATATATTTTCCCTGAGGTAAATGTTGAATCGGGATATCAAAATTCATCTGCGCAGGCGCAAGTGTTTTTGTTTGAACAACTTGTCCAAAGCCATTATATATTGTAGCTGTTGAATAACCAATAAAGGGCTTATCAATTGAAAAGCTGATCTTATCAGTTACAGGGTTTGGATAGATTTTTACCCCATTATGCATAACCTCTACTGAATTTACTCTTGAATATTTGAATGTGTTATTCAGGTCAACCATTTTCAAGCGGTACAGTATTTTCCCGGCAATGCCAGTAACGTGGTCTTTAAACTGATATTGATTCTCGTTCGCTGTCCATTGTACCTTTCCAACTGCCTGGTAAGCATTGCCATTTACACTTCGCTCAATTACAAAATGGCTAAAGCCCTGCGCATTTTCAACAGTCCAGTTCAATACTACTTCGTTCCTTCTTAATACAGCGGTGAATTTTGTCAGATCAACGGGCAGCAATAAACCACAACCGCTTGACCATATTTGCCCGACATATTCAGGATGATCAACAAATGGATTACGATTTCCCTGGAAACAGTAAACGGTATTGTTACGGTCTATTTCTTTCTGGCTAACAGGGTCAGCATTATGCCATTCTAGCAGCATACGTAAATAATCTATTTCAATAGAAGGCCATGTGGTTCCATCCATTACAACATCGCCGGTGGACTGCAACGATTCCCATGATGGTTGCTCTGCCTGGTAACGTGTAACCATGTATAAAGTGGCTCTGGCAAAATCACCTTTATAAGCATCAATTGGTTCGAACACAGGTCCTGAATATCCGGAGAAAGCAATTGCCGAGGAACCTAGTTTAGAGCCATTCGCCGTGGTAGTAGTGGCAGCAGCAACTTTACCAAATGGATAGTTGCCTCTAAGGGAGTTCACATCCATGTCGGTTGGATAGATGTGATGGAGATCGGCACCAGGAAAATTGTTGGTGCTGCTTGAAGACGAGAACCAACTGTTAGGAAAGCTATGTTCTTTATTCCAGCCGTTGCCTTCACCGTCTGAACCACTTCCAACATTAAACTGGCCAAAAGTGTAAGTGTAAGGATCCGCACCATTCGGATTGTCTGAATACATATCCCAAACAATGGTTGCAGTACCTGCATCATTCAAACGGTCATCAGTTGTTGGGAAATATTGATCATCCAATGTGCCATAACTTAACTGCACATGGCCCGAGGTAATAATGCCATTAAGTGCTGTCTTTAAAGTTGCACATGTTTGTGATGTTACAGTACTATAATATCCTGAAGGGATGCCGGCGCCGCATACTGCAGTAGTTGTAAAGGATTGTACCGTGTTGCCTGTAGTTAAATAATCAGGCGCACCGTTGCAGTTGTTGAACGTATAAGCTGTAACATAGTAAGTGGTAGATGCTGAAAGGCCTGTAACATTCACAGACGAACCTGTGCCAGAGTATACAACCTGTTGTCCGCTTGTATATGCAGTTGATGCAGTATAAGTTGTTCCATCGGTTGGTGGCGTGAAGGAATTTGCCGTGCTTAAAATCACTAAAGAAGAGCTGCCATTTCCGCCAGACCAGTTAATTGTTGCTGTGTTGGTGGATGGAGTAACGGGAATTGTAGATACCTGCACGGTAGGTTCGGTACAAGGTGTAGAAGCATTAGCAGTGGCGGGGTTTGCTGGCTGGTAACAATTGCCAGTGGCATCGAATGTAAATACTGCAACGTGATAAGTGGTGCCGCCACTTAAACCTGTAACAGACACAGATGTACCAGCCCCGTTATAAACAACATATTCGCCGGTAGTTATCGTTCCGCCTGAACCAAATGTAGTATTCGCAGTATAAGATGTTCCATTCGTGGGAGAGACACTCACCGCAGATCCTGCTTTTATTACAACTAAGGAATTCGTTCCGGTTCCTGCTATCCAGGAAAGATCGAAACCATTACCTGTAATGTTTGAGATGCTGCCACTCGTTGCTTGAGTTGCAGGAGGTGTACATGGCGCAACATTGTAGGAGGTCCATGTCAGATCATCTATAGCCACACGGGCACCAGAACCTGATTGTTGTAATTCCAAAATGAAATTTCCGGTTACATTGATATTTGTTATGCTGTAGGTTGTTGCGGTAGCTTGTGTTGTAGGAACAGTAACTGTTCCTACTGCGGTGCCGTTTACCCTCACAGTTATTAAACCATTAGATCCTGTGGTAAAAAGATATTTTGCCTGAAAAGACACGTTCCCAATACCATTAGAAATGTTGCCAGATGTAAGCGTACCGTTGTTGAGCCCAATCGCCCTTCCATTAATAGATTGATCCGTCCTTGCATTTGTAGCTGTCCAAGAGATACCTCCGTCACCTGTCCATGTTCTTGTAGCATACGAACTGCTAGAGGCCGGCATGTTGGTGAAGGTTTCTGTTCCTTGGCTAAAGGAAAGAATCGTAAATAGGGTGGAAATCAAACACAGGTAAAATTTTTGCATATATCCAGTAAGCTTTAAGGCGGCAAATCTATGCTGCTAAGGGTTTTCGCTAAGTTTTCGTAGATGATTTATTTATTAACAACTGCGGCAGCAGTTGTTAGGAGAAATTACTCACTCGTGCGGCAATCAATCATTTTCAATTGCAGGCTGGTTTGCCCGTTCCACTCATTCTCATCAATCCTAAAAACAATGTCAATCGGTTTGTTTTCTGTGAGCAAGCACATTTTATCGGCCATGCCAAAGCCAATGCCATTAAGGCGAACGCCGTTTTGGTATAGGTCGAAACGAAGATGTTGATCTTTTACTACTTTACTATAGCCGGTGTTGTAAACATTTTTGGCAACAAAAGTTGGCCGTAGATTATCGGGACCAAAGGGTTCCATTTGGCAAAGAATATCGTAAAATGGTTTACGTATATCTCTGAAATCAATTTCTGCATCAATCACAATTTCCGGTATCAATAGATCGGGATGAAGAGAAGCCTGTACCACTTCCTCAAACCTCTGACAAAAGGCATCTACTTTCTCTGGTTGAAGGGTCATGCCGGCTGCGTAAAAATGGCCTCCATATCCCAAGAGCAGATCCTTGCATTGATGGATCGCCTCATAGACATTGAAGCCGGTAACGCTTCGGGCAGAACCCGCAACGTAATCGCCGCTTTGGGTTAATACAATAGTAGGGCGATAATATTTTTCAATAAGACGTGAAGCAACTATACCTACAACACCTTTATGCCAGTGCGGTTGATATAATACGGTGCTGCGCCTTTTGGTAAGTGTTTCATCGCCCTGAATAATAGCCAACGCTTCTTCAGTGATGCTGGTGTCGGTTTCTTTCCGTGCTGAGTTATCCTCGTGTAATTGTTCGGCCCAATGTAAAGCCTCCTCGTAGGTTTCCGAAACAAACATCATCACAGCCTTCCTGGCATCATCCATTCTGCCAGCGGCGTTTACCCTTGGAGCAATAATGAAAACAAGGTTGTTGATGTGCAGTTCTTTTGTAAACGATCCTAATATGCTTAATGCTTTGATGCCATGATTGGGTTGCTTATTGGCTTTCTTTAATCCATAATAAGCCAATATCCGGTTCTCTCCTGTCATGGAAACAATATCGGCTGCAATGGCAGTGGCTACAAGATCAAGATAT
>Ga0164290_1000429_pt1 | contig 137846 bp, 128 predicted proteins | sample Micstemetagenome_FD_108782 | JGI IMG/M metagenome (GOLD analysis project Ga0164290, IMG submission 108782) | Contaminated culture microbial community from soil near Moab, Utah, USA - Microcoleus steenstrupii SON62 (Illumina Assembly) | ecosystem: Environmental > Terrestrial > Soil > Soil crust... | reverse complement strand
CTTGCACCCCGCCACCGGCGGGGAGCGCTCCAGCCAACCACTTCAAGGCATAAAAAAAAGGGCTACCATCTGGTAACCCTTTCCTTGTGGAGGATACCGGAGTCGAACCGGTGACCTCTTGCATGCCATGCAAGCGCTCTAGCCAACTGAGCTAATCCCCCAAATCGATTACTTAAGAACTGCCAATCAGCATTTTATCTCTGACCGGGTTGCAAATATAGGAAGCCGGATGTATTACGGCACAAATTTTTTGTTGCTCCGGAAAAATATTTTTTATGCAGAAAGGCGGCGATGCGAAGAAAGTACGGCCCCGGCAAACCCAACCCATGCCCGGCAGCGAAGAGAAGATGAAGCCCCACCCCATCGACATCAAAGCGCAACCCCAGCAGAAACTGCGTGGCAAGGTAGCTCTGATCACGGGCGGCGACAGCGGCATCGGTCGCGCCGTGGCACTGCTCTTCGCGCATCATGGCGCCGATATCGCCATCTCCTACCTGCCCGCAGAGCAGGAAGACGCCGAAGTGGTGCGCGATGCCGTGGAAAACGAATTCGGGAGACGCTGCCTGCTGCTGCCCGGCGATATCCGCAAGGAACGCTACTGCGAAAAGATCGTTGCCGACACGGTCAAAAAACTCGGGCGACTCGACATCCTGGTCAACAATGCCGCCACACAAACCGAGCAGAAGTCGCTGACCGACATCAGTACCGAACAACTGAAGGAAACCTTCGAGACGAACATCTACGCTATGTTCTGGATCGCAAGGGCCGCCCTGCCCCACCTGAAAAAAGGCGCTTCCATCATCAACACCACTTCCGTTACAGCCTACCGCGGATCGGGCTCGCTGATCGATTACTCGAGCACAAAGGGCGCCATCCTGAGCTTCACCCGCGCCCTGGCACAAAACCTGGCCAAAAAGGGCATCCGCGTCAACGCAGTTGCCCCGGGCCCCATCTGGACGCCCCTCATCGCCGGCTCTTTCAAGGGCAAGAAGGTAGCCGAATTCGGCTCCGACGTGCCGCTGGGCCGTGCCGGCGAGCCGGGCGACGTAGCGCCCTCTTACCTCTTTCTCGCAAGTGAAGACGCTGCCTATTTCACCGGACAGGTACTGCATCCCAACGGGGGCGAGATCGTGAACGGGTAGCACGTAGCTGTAAATGATTGCCAAAACACCGCGGGCCAGCTGGCCCGCGGTGTTTTCTTCGGCTCCTCCTGTGCTGTTCAGCGAAGCAGTTCCCGCAACAGGAAGACATAGTTTCGTGCGGTCACCAGCAGGTCGCGGCCATCCCTTCCACCCCAACAGCAATTGGCCGGCTCCTCCGGCAAACGAATCAACGCGATTCTCCTGCCATCAGTACCAATCACCAGCAAACCCTCTTTCATACACAACCAAAGCCTCCCTTCCGGATCGCACTTGAGACCGTCGCAATTCTCGTCAGCCAACTGTCGCTGTACCTGTAGGGTGACCGCATCATAGGCCAGTAGCTTCCGCTCAAAAGGCTTGCTGGATCCTACATAGAGCGTCCGTTCATCGGGCGACAGGCAGACGCCATTCGGATACCGGAATTCTCTGCAGAACGCATTCAGCAAACCATCGCGCCAGCAATAAACCGCTGCACCTGCTTGCCGCAATGCCGGGTTGAGCTGCTGGTCCTTCAGCCCGTAGGGCGGATCACTGAAAAAAACGGCACCAGTGCTGTCGACGACGATATCGTTCGGACTATTAAAGGGCCGGTCGTCTGGTCCGGTCAGAAAGGATTCGATGGTGCCGCCACTCCATTGCGCCACCGCCCCGTTGCCATGCTGGCAGATGTACAGCCGCCCCTGCCGGTCGAAAGCCAGCCCGTTGGAACCCGGCTGATCCGAAAGAAAAGAACGGTCGGAACAGGTGCAGCCACTGGGCTCCAGGAATACCTCCTTCCCTCCTTCTGTAGAAATACGATAAATGCAATTGGCTGGGATATCACTGAACAGGTAATAGCCATCCGGATGCCATACAGGCCCCTCCGTGAACCTACAGTCGTTGGCCCAGACCTCGGTTTCAAATACGGGGTTGACCGGCGCTGCTTCCTTGGCGTTAAACAGGGTTAAAGATGGATTCATTGTTCAGGATAAATACGGCGGATGTTGCGCAGAACTTTCGCGATATCGATACCCTTGCCCAAAACCGGACGAAAAAGATCACCCGTTTCCTGGACGCGGCTGTGGATATTGTGCAGGTTCCAGGTCTGAGGCGTCAATCCGGCCCGGACTTCGTCCCAATGCAAGGGTGTGCTCACCGGCGCCCCCGGCTTCGGCCGGAGCGAGTAAGGTGCGGCAGCCGTTTGCGTTTCACTGTTTTGCAGAAAGTCGAGGTAGATCTTCTGCTTCCGCTTCTTCGGGTTCCGTTCCAGGCTGGTCAACCGGGGCAGTTCGCGATGCACGAGCGTTACGATCAACTCGGCCAGTTTCCGGCTTTGCGGGAACTCATATTTTGCTCCAAGCGGTATACAAATGTGGATGCCGGTGGACCCCGACGTCTTGACGCAGCTGGTTGCGCCGACACTGTCGAGCACCTGCCGCACTACCTGTGCGCATTCGATCACCTTGTCGAATCCCACTCCTTCCGGATCGAGGTCGATCAGGCACCAGTCGGGCCGCTGCCAGCTTTCGGAACGGGCATGCCAGGGATGCAGTTCGATGCAGCCCAGGTTGGCCAGGTAGGCCAGGGTGGCCACATCATTGCAGACCAGATAGTCGACGTGTTTTCCCGTAGACTCACTGAAGTCGGTATGCGTGGGAATCCAGTCGGGAATCTTTCCCTTCATATCCTTTTGAAAAAAGTGACTGCCACTGATGCCGTTCGGATGGCGGTGCAAGGACTGCGGACGCCCCTTAAGGTAAGGAAGGATCCAGGGCGCCATCCGCAGGTAGTAGTTCACCAGGTCGCGCTTCAGAAGACCCTCTTTGAGCCAATAGGGTTTGTCGAGATTGGTGAAGGTCAGCGTCTGTTCGCCGACCTGCATCCGCATTTCAGGTCCTGCGTCGGGATCAAGTTGCAGGGGTGCTTCCCTTTTCGCTCCCGTTCCCGCGCCTTTCGTTGTCTTTGCCTGCGTTATGGCAGCCGCAGATTTCCGGGCAGCCGGCCGCTGCTTCTTCGCACCCGCAGGCGCCACGATCTGCTTCGATCCACGGCTGGCTTCGATCTGCACTTCCTCCGGCCGCTTGTCGCTGCGCAGGCCCATGAAGATCGGGTGACGGGCAACTCCCTCACGCGTCCATTCCGTAAACTTGATCTCGCAAACCAGTTCGGGGCGCAGCCAGGTGACCCGGGAATTGGCTTTGGGACAGCTTTCAAAAGGGCATTCGTCAATAGCCAGGGGCAGCAGCTGCTCGTGCAACTCCTGCAGGGTTTGGGTCGTGAAGCCCGATCCCGTATGCCCCACATACACCAGCTTTCCCTGGTCGTAAGCACCCAGCAGCAGGGCCCCGAGGTGTTTCCGCGAGCCGCGCGGCTCCGTAAAACCGGCGATCACCACCTCCTGCCGCTGGTTCACTTTTATCTTCAGCCACTCCTGCGAACGGCTGCCTACCGTATAAATACTATCGGAGCGTTTGGCCATGATGCCCTCAAGTCCCTGCTTCAGCGCAGCCTTGAAGAAGGCTTTTCCCTTACCCTCCACATGATCGCTGTAACGCAGCACAGCGCTGTCTTCCGGAATGAGTTGCCGGAGCAGTTCCTTGCGCTGCAGCAAGCTGAGCATCGTCACCTCATAACCCTCAAGCCACAGTAAGTCGAAGATGTAGAAATGTAGTTCTACAGGTGCATTTTGCCAGTTCTGCAGCAGCTGGAAGTTCGCCATCCCCTTGCTATCCACCGCCACGATCTCGCCATCGAAAACCGCATCGACAGTCAGTGCCTCCAGGGCTTCGGCCACCGGCCCATACTTACCCGTAAAGGCTTTGCGATTGCGCGATACCAGTGTCACTTTTCCCTGCTGCACCTCAGCCAGCGCGCGGTAGCCGTCCCACTTGATCTCGAACAGCCATTCCGGATCATCGAAGGGCGCGTCCACAAGTGTCGCCATCATCGGCTTTACGTTTACCGGCATCGGCGTTTTGCGTACCTGCTTCCCGAAGGAGGCCAGCAGGGCGGTGGCCGTCTGCGTTGACCCGGATGATGTTGCTTTCCTGGCCGCCGCGGTTGCTTTTCTTCGTGGCGGCGGCGCAGCAGTACCGGCCTTCCGTTTCGTTTCGGGATGATGCAGCTTCGCTCCTGCCGCTAGTGCTACCTCGGCCAGGCTGCTGCCACTTTTCACGGAACGGTCCTGCCGGGTGATATCTTCTTCGCTTGCCGCTGCATCTTTGCTTTTGAGCAGCAGCCACGACTTTTCATCTCTCATCCGCCGCAGGGAAAAAGCACCCTTCAGCTTCTGTCCATCGAGCACCAGCTTCAGGCTGCCCTTCCGGTATTGTTCCCGGAGCACCGCTTCTGCTTCCTTCCGCGTTGCAACTACACTTCCGGCAGGCACGTACGTACCTTCATCCCATACGATAACGGCACCGGCTCCGTAGTTTCCTTCGGGAATGATGCCTTCAAAATTTCGGTAATCAAGAGGGTGATCTTCTACGTGCATCGCCAGCCGGCGATCGGCAGGGTTCAGGGAAGGGCCCTTGGGTATGGCCCAGCTCAGCAGAACGCCGTCGAGCTCAAGCCGAAAGTCGTAGTGCAGGCTCGATGCATCATGTTTTTGCACCACAAAGCGCAGGGCGCCACGTCCGCGTTTCTGTTCTCCTTTTGGCTCGGGCGTTTCCGTGAACCGCCGTTTGTCGTTGTATTCGGTAAGCCCCATAGGCGGGGATGGTAAAAGCGCGTGCCAGCGTTCATCCTCAGGAATGAGGGTACTGCCCGCCGCGGGTGGGCACCAGCAACGGAGGAATCAGGATGCAGGGAAAAAGGTGTTGGAGCCCATGCTTCCGGCAGGGCGGAACAGGGCGCTCACATAACTAACCGCATGCTGCCACCACGACTGGCGTGCCGTTGCCGTTTCGAAAAATTCCGCTTTCTGCATCTTCACCTTCACCAGCACCATTTGCTGGAACACGGAAGGATTGACATCATCGTTCATCTCCAGGAACGCATACATTTCTTCCGGATCGGTAACGATCCAGCCCTTCCCGGCAACCTGCAGGAAGCAATCCACGCCTTTGCGGAAAAAATCGAGGCGTACCGGGAAATCCTGATCGAACTGCCTGATATCCTGGGCCGGCTTCTTCACAAAGAACCATACGTAACCATAATCATCCACTTTGATGGTGTTGACCAGGGAGGTGGGAAGTTTCAATACGGCGTCGCTTTGATTGAAGAAGATGGCGCTGTTGATCAGACGGATCTTCTCCTGCAGAAACTGCAGTTGTTGCGGAGCGTGTTGATGTAGTGGCATACACGAGGTTTGGTTAACGAAATCAGAAAGAACTCAGGTTTACAGCTCCAAATAGAGTACCATAAACCATCTCCGTTTAGAAGCGGCCGCACAGCCCGGCCCTTGGGGAAAAAAAACCACAGGGCAGAAGCTTTAGCGTGGCCGGGCTGGCACCATTTTTTAGCGGCTGCGGTATCAACAAATAAAATCACCCTTTTTATGGCAAAATCAACCAAATCGGCCGCGGGCCGTAAAGGCGGCCAGGCAAAAGCAGCTGCTTCAAAATCTTCCGGCCGCAACGCGGGCGGCGCGGCTACTTCAGGACGATCTGCTTCCGCATCGAAGTCTGCCGCCTCCAAGAGCAGTACGCCGGCATCGCGGGCAAGCGCCAGCCGCGGTAATGCCGCTTCCGCACGCAGAACCGGAAATCGCGCCAATGGCCGCAGCCAGACCTCGCGCAACGCCGGAAATGCCGACGAGGCAACACTGCTGCGCCAACTCTTCCTCGAAGAACTTCGTGACATCTACTGGGCCGAAAAGCACCTGACGAAGGCCCTGCCCAAACTGATGCGCGCAACCACTTCCCAGGAGCTGGAAGATGCCTTCCGCAATCATATTGCGCAAACCGAAGAGCAGGTCAACCGCGTGGAGGAAGCCTTCGAAATGATGGGCGAAACCGCCCGCGCCAAGAAGTGCGAAGCCATGGAAGGACTGGTAAAAGAAGCACAGCAGTGCATTGAAGACACGCCGAAGAACAGCTCTGTGCGGGATGCCGCCCTGATCATCAGCGCGCAGAAGGTGGAACATTATGAAATTGCCGCCTATGGCAGCCTGGTGCAATTGGCAAAAACCATGGGACTGAACGATGTGGCACAGCTCCTGGCCCAGACGCTCGAAGAAGAAAAGCAGACCGATGAACTCCTGACCGAACTGGCCGTTTCAGGAATCAATATCACAGCCGAGCAGGAATCCGAGTAACCCTGCCGTCTTTTCAGCAAACAGTGCCTTCCGCGGAGGCGCTGTTTGTTTTTAAGATAACCAGCAACAAATTCTGGCGCGCCTTTCGAACCTAAGTCCAGGAATACCATGGATACAGTCAGCACACTCAGTCATGAAGACCACCTGAAGATCAGCCGCGACTACAGCGAGGCTGCAAAGGCCGCAGACCTTACCTATGTGAGCGATGCAAAGGAAGGCATACGACGGATGAAGAAGGGAACAGGATTCTCCTATTTCTACAAGAAAGATCCGGTAACCGACGAAAAGCAGCTCGACCGGATCCGGAAGCTGGCCATTCCTCCGGCCTGGACGGAAGTCTGGATCTGTCCCAAAGCCAGCGGCCATATCCAGGCAACCGGCTACGATGCCCGCGGACGCAAGCAATACCGCTATCATCCCCTCTGGCATGAGCTCCGGAACGAGACAAAGTTTCACCGGCTCTTCGAGTTCGGGAAATTACTGCCCACCCTGCGCCTGCAGCTGGAGGAAGACCTTGCCCGGAAAGACTTGTGTGAACAGCGGGTCATCGCAACGGTCATCAGCCTGATGGAGCGAACCTTCATCCGTATCGGAAACAATGACTACGAAAAGCAGAATGGCTCCTACGGATTGACGACACTGAAAGACAGGCACGTAAGAATCGAAGGGGATCAGCTGCGTTTCTGCTTTAGCGGCAAGAAGGGCATCCCGCACGATATATCTCTGAAGAGCCGGCGGCTTGCCCGATCCGTAAAAGCCTGCCGCGACATCCCGGGCAAGGAACTGTTTCAATACCTCGACGCCGAAGGCAACCGCCGCCCCATAGACTCGGGTATGGTCAACCAATACATCAGGGAAGCCACCGGAGGCGACTTTACCGCCAAAGACTTTCGCACCTGGGCGGGTACCCTGCATGCCCTGAGGGCATTCAGGCGATTAGCGCCTGCAGAAACGGAAGCGGCGGTCCGGAAGAATACACTGTCGGCACTCGACAGCGTCAGCGAGGCACTCGGAAACACACGCACCGTATGCCGGAAATACTATGTGCATCCGGGCATCCTCCGGCTTTACGAGGAAAACGCCCTGCAGCCCTACCTAAACGAGCTCGAGGCCATCGAAGCACCCGACCATCTTTCCGGACTCACCAGTGAAGAACGGGTGCTCCTGAAAATCCTGAAAGAGCTGGTGTAAGCAGCTCCGCGCTCGGGCAGAAACGGCTGCGCACGACACAACTATCGTTTCCGTGCTCCTCGCGCATTGGAGCCACCGGCGCGGCTTACCGAAGTGCCACCGGCCGACCGGCGGGTAGTGTTACCGGAACTCTTTTTAGCGGCAGCCTTTCCGGGAGCGGCCTTCTTAGCAGGGGCTGTTTTCTTCGGAGCCGCTTTCCTGGCCGGCGCCGATTTGCGGGCGCTGCTCGCTGCGGATGCGCTCTTGCGCGACGCGGCTTTCTTCGCTGTTGCGTTCTTCGGGGCCGCCTTCTTTACGGATGCCTTCTTTGGTGCGGCCTTTCTCACCGCCTTCCTGGCCGGGGCCGCTTTCTTTACTGTTGCTTTCTTGGGAGCTGCCTTTTTAGGAGCTGCTTTTTTAGGAGCTGCTTTTTTCGCGGCCGCCTTGCCGGTCGCACGCCTGCCCGGCGCCTTCTTCTCCGGAACTTTTGCACCCGCCGAACGGGCTTCCGACAAGCCAATGGCAATTGCCTGTTTGCGGGAAGTGACCTTCTTGCCGCTGCCGGTTTTGAGGGTGCCTTCCTTGCGTTCATGGAGGGCTGCTTTCACCTTGTTGCCTGCGCGTTTCGAATACCTGGCCATGTTGATGTGTTTTTGGATGAGTAAGTGCAGCCAGCGCACAAAATTTTCATACCAGCAAAGGGGTGCGGGTGGCGGGTACGAATTTTTTGTCTCCCTGCCTCAAAGCAAGTTTATGCCCCATTCAGATCATCTAACGGCCATGCTCAACGACCTGATCCGCATCAACAACGACCGGATCGTAGGCTATGAAAAAGCCATCGACGAGCTCAAAGAAGACCATGAAGACCTGCGGCCGCTGTTTGTGCATTATGCGCAGCAAAGCCGCGAATATGTGCGGGAACTCACCACCGAAGTAGCAGGCCTGGGCGGCGACCCAACGGAGGGAACCACCAACTCGGGCAAAGTATACCGGGTGTGGATGGACCTGAAGGCAACCATTGCGGGCACGGACCGTAAGGCCATCCTGGAAAACTGTGAGTTTGGTGAAGACGCTGCCCAGAAAGCCTACGACACAGCCCTGAACAGCGATGAAGAACTGGAACCTTCCCTGCGTGACCTGATCGTCCGCCAGAAAACACAGCTTCGGGTGAGTCATGACGAAATAAAGCGTCTGCGCGACCTGCACAAGACAAACTCTTAAACTCTGACTATGCGTACACTACTCTCCTGCCTCGCATGGGCGACCCTGCTGGCCTGCAACGACAGCAACGCGCCCAATGCCGGTACCGACAACCAGGCACAAAAGGCCGATACGTCGATAGCTACCGATTCACGACGCAACGCTCCGGGCACCCGCGACTATACCACCGACACGGGCAACAAGACGCAGCAGGGGGCCAAAACAGGGGCTCCGCTTCCCCAGCATCCATCTGGATCACACTAGCTGAAAGAGGCCGGCAGCAGCCGGTTTTTTTCTGACTGCCCTGGCAGGCTTTTTCCAGCTTCACCCACTAATCCGACCCTCCATTGGACCAGCTCTCTTTACAACTGAATCAATGCCTCCAGGCCTGGCTGCAATGTGAACAGGCATTGGCCTATACAGCCCGGCAGGATACTCCCTTCTCCCTGAAGACGATCCGCGTGCTCACAGAATGCGCCGAAATCTGCCGCGGCACGATGGAGGCGCTGAGCTCGCGCAGCCCCAACCTCCCGCTTATCGCTTTGCTTTGCGTCGGCTTGTGCACCGAATGCGCCGAATGCTGCAGCCGCTACCGGCTACCGGTGCTGCACCATTGCGCCGAAGCCTGTCAGCAGTGCGCGTGCGAAGTAGGCCGGATGCTTACAGACTAAAGGCGAGCTATCTCTGAATCCGGTTCAGACTTTAGATCAACAACCGGTGGCTGCCGGATATAGATTTTCTCCCGCAGTAGAGCCGAGCCAGCGGAAAATTGTGCGCTTCCCTGTACAGGATTCTTATCGCATAGAAGCGTTTTCAATAGTGCAGGGCACCTGGCAGAAGTGCCCTTTAGGTAACCCCGGGTGCAACACGGGGCGGATACCTTCGTGCGCCCCCGCAAGTCAGATCAACAGCGATCCAACGATAGGTTGCCACCTAAGTCCAATCCCACTTACCCGGGAGTCAAATTCTGGATGACTTCTTAAGAAAAAAACGGCCACAGTGGATACTGCAGCCTTGCTGATAGAATGGACCGTGTATATGTGAGAAAATTCAGTAGGAAGAGTGTTCCCGGCGAATGCGCCAGCAGCACATTCATTAAAAAACCTTTGCCAGCCTTTCCACAGCCGTTTTCGCTTCAGGATCAGTCCGAAGCCCATCCGCCTGGGTAGTGATTTCTACAAACTCTGCCACTTCTCAGAAAGATCGGCATCGATGCCATCCTTTTCTTAGCTTTCTGTCCGATTATGAAACGCATCCGGCTTTTTTTATCGCTTTTCGGCCAGGCCGCGCAGGCATTCATTCACGACAACGCTTTCAAGCTGAGCGCCGCGCTGAGTTATTACACCGTGTTTGCCCTCGGACCGCTGCTGATCATCATCATCTCACTTGCCGATATTTTTCTCCGGCGCGATGCCATCGAAGGCAAGGTGTACCTGCAACTGAACGGATTGGTGGGACATGAGGCGGCGCTTCAACTGCAGGAGATCATCCGCAACATTCAAAGTACGCAGTCGACCACCAGCGGCGCTATCGTCGGTGGCATCATCCTCATCATCGGCGCCACCGGCGTATTTACGGAAATGCAGGATTCCATAAACTTTATCTGGTCGGTAAGAGCCAAGCCCAAGAAAAGCTGGCTCAAGTTTCTGACGAACCGGCTGCTGTCGTTTTCCCTGGTGGTCGGTCTCGGCTTCATCCTGCTGGTGTCGCTGGCCGTCAATGCCCTGCTCAACCTGCTCAGCGACCGGCTGACGCGCGTCTTTCCCGACTATACCGTGTACGTATTCAGCTGGGTGAACGCACTCATCATCCTGGTGGTGATCACGGGCCTCTTCGCCGTGATCTTTAAGGTGCTTCCCGATGCCATCATTTCCTGGCGCGATGCGCTCGTGGGGGCCATCGTTACCGCCCTTTTCTTCTTACTCGGAAAGTTCGGTATCGGCTTCTATCTGGAACATTCGAATCTCAACGTTACCTACGGGGCGGCGGCTTCGATCATCATCATCATCACCTGGATCTATTACAGCGCGCTGATCCTCTACTACGGCGCTGAGTTCACGAAGATGTATGCCTTGCAGGCAGGCGCCGGAATCCGGCCGAAAGAAACCGCCGTGTTCATCATCAAACGCGAAAGCCGGGAGGTGCCCACCTCCTACCTGGATACCTGAGCCCGCAGGTGCACACTGCCGAATAGAGCAGAAAACTGTCTGTAAATCATATGCTACCGTTTAAAATGGCATAGAATTTAAGCTCCTTACGGAGGAAAAGGAGTCCGAAGGACGGCTGTAAAAACGACTATTATGAAACAGACAACACACCCCAATTTTATCCTGGGCATCATCAGTCTCATCCTGCTGTTCATAGGTGTGGCCGTGTACCGCTCCGGCAGCACCGGCGGCTACTGGATCTGGATCATCGCCACCATACTGGGCGGTATTCACTGGATATGGAGCATCATCGATGTGTTCCGCCAGCAAACCATCGCATCACAAAGCAGGGTGTTGTGGAGTATCCTGGTTATTGCCATCCCGGCCGTTGGCGGATTGCTGTATTATATGATGAGTAAGACGGTCCGGATGTAAGGGCGGCTGATGAAACTGCCAGGCTGCAGCTATATACAAACGCCGCTCAGCTGAGCGGCGTTTGTATAAAACAGGAAGGCCGTTTACGGTACAGCCTATTGTATCCTGAACATTCAGGCTTCCGGGAAACTGATCGTAAACGTGGTCCCCTGTCCCACCGCGGAGTGTACTTCAATCTGTGCCTTGTGGGCCTGCAGGATGTTGAGTGTTGCCGCCAGACCGAGCCCCATACCGTTTCGCTTTGAGGTGTAGTAAGGTTCGAAGAGTCTTGAAATATTCTCCTCCGAAATACCGCAGCCATTGTCGCGTACCACGGTAATATGCCTGCCGTCTTCACTGTGCATCAGGATTTCCAACTGCCCGCTGCCGTCATTAGGCATCGCTTCCACGGCATTGATAATGATATTCAGGAAGGCAATCTTGAGCTTCTCCACGTTGGCGTTGAGGTAGCTGGGTTGGTCGGCATACTGCACCTTGAGCTTTATATGCTGCAGGGTGATGCGGTCGATGGCCTCCTCGATGCTTTGATCGAGGACAGCCTGCAGGGTAGCGCGTTCAAATACCAGTTCGGTAGGACGGCTGGTGTCGAGCAGTTCCGTGATCAGGTCGCCGATCCGCTTGCTGTTGCGCTGGATGATATCGAGAAACAAAGTGGCCTCGTCGCCCATCGGATGGTCGCTGACCAGTTGCTCCACGGACATATTGATGTTGTTGAGCGGGTTGCGTACCTCATGCGCGAGGGTACGTACGAGACGGCCCGTGGCGCCCAGCTTCTCTACCATCAGGTTCGCCTTCTCAGCACGGCGCAGGTTGGTGATATCATGCATGAGCCCCTGGTAGTAGAAGCTCTCCTCACCATCCCGATCTACGGGTGCAATCAGTGTGAAAATAAAAATGCGCCGTTCTCCCATACGGGTGAGGATCTCCAGCTCAAGATCATTCACTTCGCCCTCCCGCTCCAGGCTCTGCCGGAGCAGGCGCCGTTCTCCTTCATCAGCCAGCAGGTCGTAAACGGTGCGCTGCTGCAGTTCGGCAGGTGCATAACCGAGCAACTCCGAGGTAGCGGCATTGACGTCCCGGAAATACAGGTTCTCGTCGGCAATGAACACTACATCCTTCGACAACTCGAAGATGCTGCGGTATTTCCGTTCGTTGGCACGGAGCGCTTTCAGATAGGAAGTGCGTTCCAGGGCATAGCGGATGCAGCGTTCGAGCTTGTCGGCATTGAGATCCGTCTTCACCAGGTAATCGGTTGCGCCGATCTGCATGGCCTCGATGTCGATCTCTTTATTGCCTTTACCGGTTAGCAGCACGATAGGTTCTTCGCACCCGAGGCGCTTGGCCTCTTTCAGAAAATCGAGGCCCGTTTTTGCGCCGAGACGGTAATCAACAAAATAGAGATCGTACTGGCGCTGCTGCACCTGGTCGATCGCATCCGAAAACTTGTACGACCAATTAATGACCAGTTGATACTCTTCGATCTGCCGGAGGTATTCTGAGGTGATGAAGTAGTCGTCTTCGTCGTCATCAATAATTAAAATGCGGATGGTGGGTTTGGTGGGTGACATGTCAGCTTTGCTTTCCTGAGAACTGCAGGATGATATGGGGTTGTGAACCGTTGCGGGCAGGCTGGTCGAGCCGGATGCCCAGCCGTTCGCAGAGTGCTCCGACGGTAACCGGAACGGAGGTGTCTGCAGGCGACCGTGTTGGGGTGCTGCCCTGCAGGCTAAGCCGGTAATGTTGTTCGCGGCTGCCGAGGTCTTCCGAGCATTGGATATGCACGTAGCGCCTTCCGGAGCCCGATGCGGGATCGAGCAAGGGTTGCAACAGTGCCTGGAGCAGTTGCGTCCAGTCTTCCTGGCTGCCGCGGGCCAGCGGGAGGGCATCGCAACGGAATACCAGCCCGCGTCCGGCTGCCGGCGCCATCAGCTGCGGCACCACTTCGTTCAGATCCGTCCAGCCGGAAGGCTCCGCCTTCTGGCGAAGCGCTCCGGCTGCGGATTCCGTTTGTGAATGCATGTTACTGGTTGTTGAGCTCCTGGTATTGTTTCATCTTATTGTACAAGGTCTTCCGGTCGATGTTGAGCAGCTTGGCAGCTTTGCTCTTATTGAAGTTCACCTTCTTGAGTGCCTTCAGGATCATGTCGTACTCGGCATCGATGGAAGCACTTTTGAGGGTGCCCTCACCTACCGGGCGGGTGCTGTCGAAAAGGTCTTCTGCCGGACGCGAAGGAGGCAGCACGGGTGCAAAGCTGGCAGGCACCGGCTCCGCAGACGGAGCTTTCTCGAACTGCAGCTTGTCGAAGTGAGAAATCTCAAAGGGGAGTGAGGAAGCCTCGATGAATTCGCCATCGCTTAGCAGGGTGGCCCGCTTGATCACGTTCTTCAGTTCGCGCAGGTTGCCATACCATACATAGTTCCGGAAAATATGCTCCACTTCGGGTGAGAAGCCGCGGATGCTCTTAGCCAGCTCCGCGTTCGTAACACTGAGGAAGTGGTTGGCAAACAGCATGATGTCGTCGGGACGCTGCCGCAGCGGCGGCACATCGATGCTGAACTCGTTGAAGCGGTGATAGAGGTCTTCGCGGAACTTGCCTTTGCGGGCCGAATCCCAGAGCTTTTCGTTCGAGGCCACGATCACGCGCACATCGAGCTCGATATCCTTAAGGCCACCGACCCGGCGGATCTTACGCTCCTGGATCACGCGCAGCAGCGACACCTGGATATCGTAGCCCAGGTTGGCCACTTCATCGAGGAAGATCGTGCCACCATTGGCCAGCTCGAAAGAACCGACCTTCTGGTTCACAGCGCCGGTGAAGGAACCTTTCTCGTGACCGAACAGCTCGGAGCCGGCCAGTTCCTTCGACAAAGCACCGCAATCGATCGCAACGAAGGGCTTATGTTTCCGCTTGGAGCGTTTGTGAATCTCCTGCGCAATCGCTTCCTTGCCGGAACCGCTCTCGCCATAAATGATCACTGAATAATTCGTAGGGCCCACGAGATCGATCTGCTGCAACAGCTGGCGGAATACGGGGGTGTCGCCGAAAATATACTCACCGGAGTGCACTACCTGCGGACCGGCGGCTTCGGCCACGGGCACGCCTGAGGGCACCGTCGGCCGCACCGGGGCGGATGCGCCGGCGGGTTGTGGCGGCGGGGCGGCCACACGCGGACTGGTATGCACGGCGCCCGTATCCTGCGAGGATGCGGCCTCGAGCGCTTTCTTTATCGTTACAAGAATTTCGTCGGGGAAGAGCGGCTTCGTGATGTAATCGTAAGCGCCCATCTTCATCACTTCCACAGCAATCTTGATGTCGCTGTAGCCGGTAATGATAATGACAGGAACCTGTGGGTAAATCTCCTTGATTTTTCCAAGCAGCACATTTCCCTCCATGTCCTCCAGGCGGAAGTCGCACATCACCAGCGCCGGCTCTACGGTTTCGAGCAGCTCCAGGGCCTTCTTTCCGCTGTAAGCTTCCAGAACCTCGTAATTATGACGGGTAAGGAATCGCTTCAGCAGGAGGCACATGTCGCGGTCATCATCTACAATCAGGATCTTTTGCATGAGTTAGGGTTATCGTTTATGGTTCGAAAAAGGGTTCTGTTTCGGGTTAAAGCGAAGTTAGAAAAATTTATGCCTGAGTTATGCCCAGAGGCCACGCACATGGGAAACCGGGATCTGCAACTGCTCGCGGTACTTGGCCACCGTGCGGCGGGCCACCGAAAAGCCGCGTTCGGCAAGGATGTTCACCAGCTGCTGGTCGGTGTAGGGATTGTGTTTGTCTTCACTCTCAATGACTTCTTCAATTGCACTTTGAATCACCTTATTGGAAATCACTTGTCCTTTTGCGTTAGCAATGCCTTCTGTAAAAAGGTCTTTCAGCAGCAGCAGACCGAAGGGTGTTTCCACATACTTGTTGCAGGGAATTCTCGAAACCGTTGAAATATCCACGCCCACCATCTCGGCTATATTCTTCAGGATCATCGGTTTCAGCAGGTTGATATCACCGGTGAGAAAATAATCAAACTGCAACTGCACGATCGCCTTCATGATCTTCAGCATGGTGGCTTCGCGTTGTTGCACGGCATTGATGAACCACTGGGCCGACTGTAGTTTGTTCTTCAGGTACTGAAGCGCGCTCTTGTCGGTATTCACCTGCTGAGTGCCCTCGGCCAGCTGCTTCCAGGAGGTGTTGATGTTCAGGCTTTCAGAGCGGTTTCGGTAAAGCTGCACATCCAGCTGGTCGCCGTTTTGGGTGATGATGAAATCAGGGAGGATATTCTTGTTGATGATGATTGAATCTTCCTGTTCGCAGACCGGCTTCATCTTCAGTGTGGCAATGAGCTGGAGCACGATCTTGAGTTCTTCTTCATCGATCCGCAACTGATGCTTGATCTTATCCATGTTGCGGTTGTGCAGGTCGGTGAAGTGATTTTCGAGCAGGCGAACGGCCATGCGCACATCCGGACGCTTCTGATTGAAGCGGCGGAGCTGGATCAGCAGGCACTCGCGGATACTGCGGGCGCCCACGCCCACCGGCTCCAGTTCCTGTATCTTAAACAGCACCTGGGCAATGAGTTCGGGCTCAATCCATCGGCCCAGGCGGAAAGAGTAATCTTCGGCCAGGGCATCCACATCCTGTTCGAGCAGTCCATGCTCGTTGAGCGAGTCGATGATGAACTCTGCCAGGAGGGTTTCCGCCTCATCGCTATGCGCTACTTTGAACTGTTCCTTCAGCAGCGGACGAAAGTCGAATCCGCCGGTCAGAGGCCGTTCCGGCAGCTTTTCGTCGCTCAGGTAGTTACAGTACTCCGTTTTGTAATCAGGAACGTCGTTGTATCCATATTCTTCCCAATCCTGGTAATCCTGCACGTTGTCCTTATTGTACTTCTCAATAGAGGCCTCCGTGTCGTTATTCGTGTCGTCTAATAGCGGGTTTTCCTCAATCTCCTGCTGGATGCGTTGCTCCAGTTCAAGCGTATTCAGGTGGAAGAAATTAAGCAGTTGAATTTGCTGCGGCAGAATTTTCAGCCGCTGCTTTTGGGCTAAACGCTGGTTGATCATTGTGGTGATTTTGGCGTACAACGATTACATCGCAAGTGTGGAACCAAAAACACACATTTTTACAAATCGTTGATTTTCAGACACTAAAAGATTATCATTTCCCGTAGAGTTTCCGCCTCAGCCCAAAAGCACAACCATAAATGCCGAATGTGTGGAATTTCTTGCTCAACTGTTGAGCATAAAAAAACGTAACCCCCGGGTTACGTCCAACTGCTGCTAGCTCTAAGATCTGTCTACAGGATTTCCCGGCTGCGGGAAAACACCCGGTACTCGAAAAAGGAAGGGATCGGGTAAGAGCCGCTGGGCCGCGTGGACGAGGGATCAAAACGCTCGGGGCGGTTTTCGGTAGCGGGATGAGAAGCAGGTATTGCGGGTCCGATGGTACCGGCAGGGCGATACATGTTTTCACGGTTCAGGGCATTGCGGAAAGTGTTCATATTACACGTTGTGCTTTTCCTGCTGTGAAAACCATACCATTTTCTTTCCGGCCTTCTCCAAGCTCAGGCAGAAGAACGGCGGGTAGCATTTTCCACAAACACGCCGATTGCGGGGAAAATAATGAGCGCCGCGAAATGGCTTTTTGGCACCATTCTTTGATTCTATACAACAGAAAATTTATTAACTCCTAAAAACTATTGTTATGTTACGTTGGACAGTAATTTTTCTGGTAGTTGCCATCATCGCCGCTATTTTCGGCTTCGGTGGTATCGCTGCCGGCGCCGCGTCGATCGCGAAGATCCTGTTCTTTATCTTCCTGGTTCTGTTTGTACTGAGCCTGATTGCCGGCGGATTCCGCAGAACGGATTAACACGGGATTACCTGTATTAAATAGAAGGGGTAGCAGTGCTACCCCTTTTGTTTTTTTCCGGCACTGAGCCGGATGTACAACATTTGATCACGGCAATAAAAAAGCTGCCGCTGGCAGCTTTTCAACCGATACCAGGCCGTGTCAGCGGCTTCCGGTATCGTCGCGGTCCGGGGCGCTGTGGCGGCCGCCGGTATCACCCGGACCTTCCACCTGTTCGGATCGGGAGGGATTGGCGATGACCTTTTCATCATTTCTGGGGTCTGAGGGGTTTGCCACCGCAAGCGAATCATCGCCGCCTTCACGGGAACCGTCCAGCGGAATCGAAGAATCTGCCGGGATGTTATTGCTGTAACCGGGCTCGTTGGGCAGACCCATCCGGTTAGTGAGGGGATTGTTGCTCATATGAAACGTATTAGGTAAGGAAGAGAGAAAAAACCGAGCCTGAGTCAGTCGTGAATCGTGACTCGTGAATCGTGAGATACTGCTCTGGGCAGGGGAGCCGGGGCACAAGCGGTTGCAGTAAAACAGGAGCGGTGAAAAGTCCTCTGATGAATCGGGCTGCTGCTCCCCTCTCCGTTCGGGAGAGGGGCTGGGGTGAGGGGTCTAAAAAAGGCGCTTGCGCGCCTTTCTGAACTTAATTGAACGTCGGTCCAGCTCCGTGAGCCAGACTTACCGGTCAGTATGATCGGGCTCCTGTCCTTTCTCTTCGGCCGCTGCCTTGCGCTCGGCGGATTGTTCGGGACCGTTATCGCCAAAGAAGGAGCGCATTTTGCTGAGCATGGCCTTCTGCTTGTCTTCGCCCAGGTAGCGGGCCATCAGGGTGCTGGCGAGCAGCGGCACAACGGTGCGGGTCAGCCAGCCCGATTTACGGAGCAGCCAGCGCCGGAGAATCATATCGACGCCGATATCGAGCCCTACGTTGAGCAGCGGCGAAGTCGGACGGTTGCGGCGGCCGATCTTCGTCAGTACGCGCCCCATGACCAGTAACCCATTTGTCATTGGTCGTACGTCTTCTTCCAGGGAGGAGACATTATTACTGATGGCCGTCTTCTGAAGGGCCAGCAGTTCCTGCAGCCGCACCTTCTCTGCCACCAGCTCTTCATAACTGGATATCTTCTTACTCATAAATCTTCTTCAGAATGGCTTTTTTAAGAATGGGGAACACGAGTTTGCGGCGCAGCAGGATCACGACAACGATCATTACGATGAACAGGCCGGCTACAATAAAAAATCCCGCAGCCGTGCTGTTGAGCAGGCCACCCAGCCACCAGGCCAGGCCCATTCCGAGAAAAAACAAGGTCAGGATAAAGAGGAAAAAGGTCGTCAGTCCGGCAACAATACCGGCGGTCAGGTTGGTGGCTTTCTGGGTCAGGGTCACCAGAGCCAGTTTGTACCAGGTGTCGAGGTAATCGCGGATGCCTTGCGTCAGAGAGCCGGTCTTGGTTTTCAGATCTTCCATAATGGGCTTCGATTAGAAGAAAAAGAACAGGCTTCTAAAAGCCTGTTCCCGTGTTGTTGCTTAGCTGTAGCTGTTTCCGTCTACCGCATCGCCGGCGGCTTTGCGGCCCTTTCGGCCGAGGTTCTGCAGCTCGCCCTTAGCGTTGGCAAACAGGTCGGTCAGCTGATCGCCCCAGCCGCCGGCTGTCTTGCCAAGGCGGTTGCGCAGGTCCGTTCCTTTTTCAGGAGCCAGTAAAAGGCCCACCGCCACGCCGGCCGCCGCCGCACCCAGCAGCCCGAGAATCATTTTGGATTTAGAAGTCATAGTCGTCCAGATTTTAAAGTTACAAATTCACTTGGGATAGATTTTTTAAATAATCGTACCACCGCAGTGCCGGATGCTGGTGCGTAACTTGCGTATACGAAGCGAAAAAAGAACACCGGGAGGCAGCTGGAAAGCCGGAAATGTTTAATTTTCAGGAAGATTGGTATAAAAATTACAGCATTAAACAGAATGGATCTACGAATATGGCAATGAGGAAGAAGGTGTTGATCATCGACGACGAGGTAGACTTATGCTTGCTGATGAAATCATACTTCCTGCGCAAGAACTACGAAGTATACATTGCGCATACGTTGAATGATGGCATGAGCCGCCTTGGCGAAATCGCACCAGATTATCTTTTTATCGATTACAACCTGCCCGATGGCCTGGGCTGGGACAAGCTTCCGGACATGTACCGGCAGCACCCCGGCATTCACTACCATCTGATCAGTGCCTTCCGCCCGACCATCCCGCCCGACCTGGATGAGGCCAAACTGACCATCTGGGAGAAGCCCATCAGTCTGAAAGCGCTGGATAACTTCTTTTGAATAGCGAATATCGAAGCTGAATCGCACTTATAAAAAAGCCCGCTCAAATGAGCGGGCTCCTACTTCAATATTCGTTATTCGATATTCCTCACTCCCAAACCTCATCTTCTCCCTTCAGCCACTTCTTCACCAGGTCGGTTGTGACCGACTTCGGACGCTCGAGGGGGAAGTTAAGGGCACGGTCCCAGCAGAGGCTCGACAGCACACCCAGGGCACGGCTAACGGCAAAGAGCACGGTATAGAACTCATACTCCACCATGCCGTAGTGCACCAGCAGGGCGCCGGAGTGGGCATCCACGTTGGGCCAGGGATTCTTGATCTTGCCCAGCGACTGAAGGATCGGAGGAACGGTTTCATAGATGTTCCAGACCGTCTGCACCAGCGGATCATTGGCCATATGCTTCTTGCCGAACTCCATCTGCGCGGTGAAGCGGGGGTCGGTCTTGCGGAGAACGGCATGTCCGTAGCCGGGCACAACCTTTCCTTCGCTCAGGGTTTTGCGTACATATTCGGCGATCTGCTCACCAGTAGGGGCTTCGGTCTTGAGCTCCTCACGCATTTCGAAGATCCACTTGATCACTTCCTGATTGGCCAGACCGTGCAGGGGACCGGCAAGGCCGTTCATGCCGGCCGCATAGCTCAGGTAAGGATCGCTCAGCGCGGAGCCCACCAGGTGTGTCGTATGTGCCGATACGTTACCGCCTTCATGATCGGCATGGATGGTCATGTACAAACGCATCAGCTCTTTGAACGAATCATCTTCATATCCCATCATGTGGGCAAAGTTGCCCGACCAGTCGAGCAGGCCATTGGGCTGAATATGATCGCCCCCCTTGTATTTGCGGCGGTAGATGTAAGCGGCGATGCGGGGCAGGCGGGCAATCAGGTCCATCGAGTCGTCGAACACGGCTTCCCAATAGTCTTTTTTGCTCATGCCGGCGGCATAGCGTTTGGCAAACTGGCTTTCGGTCTGCAGGGCCATCACGCCTACAACAAACTGGGTCATGGGGTGCGTATGCACCGGCAGTGCCTCGATGGTGGCAAATACATGGTTCGGCACATGGCTGCGGCGCTGCCATACGGAAGTGAGGTGCTGTACGTCTTCCTCGGTCGGAAGGTCGCCCACCAGCATGAGGTAGAAAAGGCCCTCGGGCAGCGGCTCGGAGCCACCTTCGTACTTGGGCAGCTTCTCCTGGAGTTCGGGGATCGAATAACCACGGAAGCGAATGCCTTCCTGGGCGTCGAGCAGCGAGGTTTCGGTCACCAGTCCCGTTATACCGCGCATACCCTGGTAAATCTGCGCCAGCTGTACCTGGCCGATCACTTTGGTACCGTGTTCCTTGAGCAAATCCTTTATCTCACTGGCGACGGCGTCCGCCTTTGCCTTAAACCTGTCCTTGATGATTCCCATGATTAGTTGTTTTCAGTATAATGATGAGGTTTTTTTGAGCGCCCTAAAGTTAGGGGAAGGCGGATGAATAACGAATAACGAATATCGAATATCGGGGAAGACGGAACAGGAAAATAGAACAGGGAACACGGCACACAGAACCCGGAACTTCCGGTCCGATCACTTAGGCGCCTTCCGGTACAGGTAGATCGCAACGCAGGTAAATACGAAGTTGGGAATCCAGGCGGCGATCAGCGGCGGAAGATTGCCTTTGACGGAGAAAACCGTTGAAAAGCGATCGAAGAGGATGAAGACGGCGGCGATAATGATCCCCAGGGCCAGGTGCACCCCACTGCCACCGCGGTTCTTGCGGCCGGCAAGGATAGCGCCGATCAGGGTCAGCAATACGACCGAATAGCTGGTGGCCGTACGCCGGTAGCGTTCTACCTTCAGTGTATTCACCCCTTCGTTGCCCCTCAGTTCCTCCAGACGGATCTGCTCGTTCAGCTCGGGCGTCGTTAGCTTGTCCTTGGCATACTTGTCGGTTTGCAGGTCGGCCGGTTCGAAGTTGAGTACTACATATTGCTCGGGAATGGTACTCATGGTTTCGCCCCGCGGACCGACCGTCCGGGCCGTTACATTACGCAGCTTCCACTGGCGTTTCGTCGTATCCCACTGCACGGACTCCGCCCGGAGGTTGTAGACCAGCTGCTGGTTACGGATGCGGTTGAGAAAAAAATTGCCCCCGGTGCGGCTGCTGGTATCGAAATATTTCAGTCCCACATAGGTATGAGAATCGGTACGCATATAATGGGCGGTCGTACTGCTTTCGCCCGGGGCCGGCGCATCTACATAGCGGGCTTCGAAGTTGCCCCGGATTTCATTGGCCTGCGGTATATACCAGCGGGCGGCAAACCAAAGCACAACCGCGAAGAAAATGCCGGCGAAGAGATAGACCCGAAGCCAGCGGTTATAGGTAGTGCCCGTTGCGAGCATGGCAATGATCTCGCTGCGCATAGCCATGCGGCTGGTAAAATAGATAACGGCGATAAATACGAACAGCGGATAGAGCATACCCCAGATATAGGGCACAAAGCCGATGTAATACTGACGGATGATCTGCCGCGTGCCGAGCCCGGAAGCCACAAAGTTGTCGGTCTTCTCACTGCTGTCGACGGCAATAGCGATCACCGTAAAAATCAACATGCAGGTGACGAAGGTGGTCAGCAACTGCCGGAAAATATACCAGTCGAGCTTTTTCATCGGGAAGGGCAAAGTAACCGGATTTTGCGACAAGGAAAACTTAAAGAAGGTAATCGAGGACCTCTGGAAGGGCACTAAAGGTTCCTGAAGGTTCCTGAAGGTTTGTGCGGGTTTGTGCGGGTTTCGGAACCTTGAGGAAACTTCAGGACCCTCCGGAAACCTTCTACCCAACTTTCTTGGCGTATCCTTTGCGCCCCGTTGGTCATGATTGGCCATAAATTCATGTTTGCCACCGGCATCGAAAATTCGTACCCGACGATCGTAAATGCACAGGGCCGCACCGTACGCATCGACCAGATGGAAAAGTGCCGCCACTACGACAACTGGGAACTCGACCTGCAACTCACCCGCGACACCGGCATCGATTTTCTCCGCTGGGGACCGCCCTACTACAAGGTGCACCTGGCGCCGGGCCGCTACGACTGGTCCTACACCGACCTGGCCATCGCCCGCATGCGCGCGTTGGGCATTACCCCCATTGTGGACCTTTGCCACTTCGGCGTACCCGACTGGCTGGGCAATTTTCAAAACCCCGACTTCCCGCGGCATTTTGCCGAGTATGCACGGGCCTTCGCCGAACGCTTTCCCGACCTCGAACTCTATACACCGATCAATGAGATCTTCATCACGGCCATGTTCTCTGCCCGCTATGGCTGGTGGAATGAACGGCTCACCTCCGACCGCGCCTTCGTTACGGCGCTGAAGCACCTCTGCCAGGCCAACGTGCTGGCCATGCATGCGATCCTGAAAGTGCAACCCGACGCCACCTTTATCCAGAGCGAGTCGAGCGAATACTTCCATCCCATGCGGCCCGAGGTGCAGGGACTGGCCAACTTCCTCAACCAGAAACGCTTCCTGGCACTCGACCTCACCTACGGCTACCCCATCCGCGTCAACATGTTCGAATACCTCCTCGAAAACGGGATGAGCCGCGAGGAAATGCGTTGGTTCGAGCAGAACCAGGTAAAAGCACGCTGCGTGATGGGAAACGACTACTATGGCACAAACGAACACCTTGTGATGCCCAACGGCACCTGGCAGGCCGCCGGCGACGTGTTTGGCTACTACGTCATCACCCATCAATATTACAACCGCTACCGTCTTCCCATCATGCATACCGAAACCAACCGCGCGCATGATTCCGAAGAATGGCTCTTCCGCCAGTGGGCCAACCTGCACCGGCTCAAGCAGGATGGCGTACCCATCATTGGCTTCACCTGGTACAGCCTCACCCACCAGGTAGATTGGCATATTGCCCTGCGGGAGGAGCAAAACCAGGTGCATCCGGTTGGCCTCTACGATCTCGACCGCAATATTCTTCCGGTAGGACAGGCCTACAAGCGCCTCATCCAGCAATGGGGGCCGGTGTTGGATGATGAACGGTTCGTGTCGGCGTATAGGTAATGGAGTTATTGGGAATTGGGTATTGGGTATTGGGGTCAATGGGTGAATTAAATGGGGATTTAGAATTGGAGTAAATGGGCCAATAGGTCATTTAAATCGGGTCAATGGCAGAAGGGGTGATGTCAAACGGAGCGAAGCGAAGTCCTCCAGTAGCGCCCTCCGCGCCCCGTCAGGGGCACAAGCTCTTTAGCCCCGTGGGGGCGTCGGAAAATGCGCCCCGGAGGGGCGCAAGCTTCAGATCACGAATGCTCTTCCCACAAATTTTGCGAAGCCGGCCATCGAAGCATTATCAGGCTTCTGCCCAATAGAAATGGGCTATAGCTTTGTGCGACAACCACGTTTCATGAAACACGTCTTCCTGCTTGTTCTTGGCTTTTTCCTGCTGAATCATGTTCATGCCGACAGCACCTCCAGAGAGCAGGCGGCGGCTTTGCAGACAGCATCGGGAACGATTTACGGCACGCTGATGCTGCCGGTAACAGTCAAGGGCAGATTGCCCGTGGCACTGCTCATCGCCGGCTCGGGCCCCACCGATCGCAATGGAAATACACCCCTGCTTTCCGGCAACAACAACAGTCTTTTGTATCTGGCGCAGGCGTTGGCAAAAAAAGGGATCGCAACCCTGCGCTACGATAAGCGTGGCATCGGCGCATCGGCGGGCGCCATGCCCGCAGAAAGCGGCCTGCGTTTCGATACTTATGTGGCGGACGCAATCGGCTGGATCGTAGAACTACGGAAAAACGAACGATTTGGAAAGGTCTTTGTGATCGGCCACAGTGAGGGTTCTACCATTGGCATGCTGGCCGCAGCTGCCGCAGACGGCTATGTTTCGATAGCCGGCCCGGGGTTTCCCGCCGACTCGGTATTACGCCGGCAGCTGGCAGGGCAGCCCAAACCGGTGAAGGATGCCGCCTTTCCCATTCTCGACAGCCTGAGAGCCGGTTTCGAAGTGAAAAAGGTACATCCCTTTTTATTGAACCTGTTTCGCCCCAGCGTGCAACCTTACCTGATTTCCTGGCTGAAGCATGATCCGCGCCGCATAATTGCACAACTGAAAATTCCGGTTTTGATTGCGCAGGGCGATAAAGACCTGAAGGCCCTGGTGGAGGATGCCCGGGCATTGCAGGCCGCATCTCCCGGGGCGGTCTACCTGCCTGTGAAAGACATGAACCATGTGCTTAAGATCGTGGAAAGCACCGACCGGCAAGCAAACCTTGCCGCCTACAGCGATCCGGCTTTACCGGTAGCACAGAAGCTGGTGGATGGCATCGCCGCTTTCATCCTGAAGCGTTGAGCGAATGTTAATGTGAAAAGCGCTGAGCGTGGCCGGCGTAACTTTCGCCCGAAAATACCTGCTCCATGCGTTTGCTGTTCCTGCTATTGTTGATCACCCCTGGCGTCTGCGCGCAGGAGCCGTTGGAACTGGCACAGACGATCTTCGGACGCGACTCTTTTCCGGAGCTTGCGCGCCACAGCACCGGCGAATACCGCGGCCGGCCCAATGGCCGCGACCTAAGCCGAGGAACCACGCTGCAGTTCCTGCTCTTGCAGCAAAATGACGCAAAGGCCGTCGTGGCCATGAACGTTCGCGACAGTTCGGGAAGGAGTATCGACACCTACCTCCACTTCCGGAAAGACAGCATCTGGAAGCTGGCCGCCTTTCGGTCGTTGGCCATGACGGGCCTGGTGGCGCAGGCAAAAGAACAACTGGAGCAACTGACCCCGGCACAGGTCGACAGCCTGGTGGCACAGGGGAATCGTTCCGGCAATAAGAAAGAAGCACTGATCCGCTCATATGAAGACTATGTCTTTCTTCTCGGCAATACCCGGCTGATCCTGGAGTCGGATGAAAACCTGATCCGCTATTTCCGCAATCACCAGGCAGCTTTCGAGGAGCTGCGTTCCGCCGCACAAAAAGAAGCGGCGCAGCGCCCGCCCTCCGAACGTACCCGGCAACTGCTGGCAACACGCAAAGCCGATTACCGGAAACTCTTGCTTTCCTCGGTGTCCATCGGAAGCCTGGACTTTGGCGAGAAATGCGTTGACTTTTCGATCGGCGGCATGGTCGACAATACGGTGGGCTTTCTGTATGTCACGGATCCGCGCTACCTGCCCGAAATCAATCCGGCGCGTATCATCATGATCCGGGAAATCGGCGGCGGCTGGTATTTATACAAGACGACCTGACGATGGGCGAAACCGGGAAAGAAAGAACACCCGAGGCTCAGGGGCAATGGCAGGGTCAGACCGGTTATCTGCTATCGGGGCATGAATCGTGGGTAGCGCCCGCTGCGCAGCTGCCGGCAGGCTCATAGCCTCGTTTTCAACCGCGGCACCATCTCGTTCTTCCAGCTCAGGAAATCGCCGGCCAGGATATGCCTGCGGGCTTCCTTAACCAGCCAGAGATACAGCGCCAGGTTTTGCACGGACGCGATATTCAGCGCCAGGTATTCACCGGCCTTGAAGAGATGGCGCAGGTAGGCCTTGCTGTAGTAATGGCTGCTCAAACAATCCAGTCCGTCGTCGATGGGTGAGCAATCGTGCTCCCATTTCTTGTTGTCGATATTAATAATGCCTTTTGTGGTGAACAGCATCGCATTCCGTCCGTTTCGGGTGGGCATCACGCAGTCGAACATATCCACCCCGAGCGCAATGTTTTCCAGGATATTCCAGGGAGTGCCCACGCCCATCAGGTAGCGGGGCTTGTTTTTGGGAAGGTGTTCGCAGCACAGGGCCGCGATCTCGTACATTACCGGCTCGGGCTCGCCAACGCTCAATCCGCCGATGGCATTGCCCGTAGCTTCTTTGGAGGCGATATAGGCACAGGAAGCCTTACGCAGGTCATGAAACACCGCTCCCTGCACGATGGGAAACAGGTTCTGGGTATGCCCGTATTTATCCGGGGTACTGTTGAAGCGTTCGAAGCAGCGGTCGAGCCAGCGGTGCGTGAGGTTCATGGAGTCGAGCGCGTAGCGGTACTCGGAGTTGGCCGGCGGACATTCATCAAAGGCCATCATGATATCGGCGCCGATGCTGCGTTCGATGTCCATCACCCGCTCCGGGGTAAAAAGGTGCTTCGACCCGTCGATATGACTGCGAAACGTGACGCCTTCCTCTTTGATCTTACGGTTCGCCGCCAGCGAGAATACCTGGTAACCGCCTGAGTCGGTAAGAATGGGCCGGTCCCAGTTCATAAAGCGGTGCAGTCCGCCTGCCTTTTCCATGGTGTCCATACCCGGACGCAGGTAGAGGTGATACGTATTTCCGAGGATGATTTGCGGATCCACCTCCGTCTTCAACTGCTGCTGCGGGATGGCCTTCACGGAGCCGACCGTTCCCACGGGCATGAAAATGGGCGTCTGGATCTGCCCGTGATCGGTGGTGATGGTGCCCGCACGGGCGGCGGATTGCGGATCGGTGGTATGGAGTTCGAAGGAAAGTGCGGCCATAAACCGCGAAAGTAATGTGGTAATATGATAATGTGGTAATGTGGGGAAGAGAGCGGATAAAGGCATAGGAGCAATGAACGGAAGGCTGGCTCCTTTTATGCAAATACTCCCCCCGACTTTCCCATTCCTGACGCCCTATTGGAAAGATTACCTCCTATTCAAAAATGCTATCGGAAAGTATCACCACCGCCATAAGCCCACAACGCCTACCCCGATAGCATCCATCCTCCCTGCCCCTATTTACCACAGCAACACATTACCACATCACCACATTATCTTCGCGCCATGCTTATGAGCTGGGGTCTGCTGGTTTTCCTTGTCTTTTGCCTGGTGGCGGCCATACAGTTGTTCTACTATCTCTACTTCTTCCGCCGGGTGGGCTCCTGGAAGGCGCCTGTGAAGGAAACTTCCCGCGAGCACCCGGTGTCGGTGGTCATCTGCGCGCGCGACGAAGACGAGAACCTGGCCCGCAACCTGCCCGGCGTGCTGCTGCAACAGTACCGGAGTACCCGCGAGGTGATCGTCGTCAACGACAACTCGGTCGACGACAGCCGCTACATTCTCGAAGATTTTCAAAAGACCTTTAAGTTCCTGAACATCGTGGACCTGCAGCAGGAAGCCAAGCTGATCGCCGGCAAGAAGTACCCGCTGTCGGTGGGTATCAAGGAAGCCAAACACGAGCTGGTGCTGCTCACCGACGCCGACTGTATGCCGGCTTCGGAACACTGGATCTACAAAATGCAGGATGCGTTTTCCGATGGCATAGAGGTCGTGCTCGGCTATGGCGCCTATCAGAAACAGAAAGGCTTTCTGAACAAGGCCATCCGCTTCGAAACCTTTCATACGGCCTTGCAATACCTGAGCTACGCACTGGCCGGGAAACCCTACATGGGCGTAGGACGCAACCTCGCTTATACAAAAGGACTCTTCTTCCGTAACAAGGGCTTTTCTTCCATCAACCACATTCCCAGCGGCGACGACGACCTCTTCATCAACAAGGTGGCGACCCGTAATAATACGGCCGTGATGATGGACCCGGAAGCGTTTACGCTGTCGCGCCCCAAGCAAAGCTGGAAAGAATGGATGCGCCAGAAGAACCGCCACTATTCCACCGGAAAGTATTACAAACCCAGCATCAAATGGCTGCTCGGACTGTACACCGCCTCCTATTTCCTTTTCTACCCGCTGTTCGTTGCCTCCCTCCTGCTGTTCGACTGGCGCTGGTCGCTGATACCGCTCGGACTGCGCCTGCTGTCGCTCGGACTGGTATGGCACAGGGCCATGAAAAAACTCGGAGAAGCGGATTTGTTCCCTGCCTTTATCTTCTGGGACATCTGGCTGTTTTTCTACTATATCATCTTTGCCCCGGCGGTGTGGCGGAAGCCGAAAAAGACGTGGTGATGAATATCGAATAACCAAGTCTGAACAGCGGATATCGATTTATAGAAACAGTAAGGCGTACCTTCGATGGCCGAAAAATGACGTCGATATTCGATATTCATGATTCGATATTCATCTTATGGACATCCTCCTTAAATATTTCTCCGACTTCTCCGACCAGCAGCTCGCCCGTTTCGGCGCGCTAAAGGACTTGTATACCGACTGGAACAGCAAGATCAATGTCATTTCGCGAAAAGACATCGAAAGCCTGTACGAAAAGCACGTCCTGCATTCGCTGTCCATTGCGGCCGCCTTTCCTTTTCCGGATGGTCTTGAGATCGTCGATATCGGCACCGGTGGCGGCTTCCCCGGCGTGCCCCTGTCCATCTTCTACCCGAATGTGCAATTCCACCTCGTCGACAGCATCGGCAAAAAGCTAAAGGTCATCGAGGCGGTAAAGGAAGCCCTGGGCCTTGATAACCTGACCACCCAGCATACCCGCGCCGAAGACATCAGAGGCCGCAAGTTCGATTTTGCCGTCAGCCGCGCCGTAGCTCCCCTTTCTGACCTGCTCCGCTGGAGCCGCCCGCTGATCCGCAAAGGCCAGTTCAAGGTGCAGGACGGTGACGACGAAACCATCTACCGCTCCGGGCTGATCTGCCTCAAGGGTGGCGACCTGGCCCAGGAAATCAACGACTCCGGTGCCAGTCCGAGAATGATTGAGCTTTCGGATCTGTTTGAGGAAGAGTGGTTTAGGGAGAAGTATATTGTGTATGTATGAAGGTTTATGAAGGTTTATGAAGGTTTATGAAGGTTCCTGAGGGTTTATGGAAGTTTTTAAGGGTTTCAAGAGTGTTTGTCGGGCAATTGGTGTGATTGGGGTTTAGAGCGAGCTTAAATTCCATCCTTTCGGGTAGCCTTTGGTACATGGTCGGTGGAAAAAACACCATTTCCCGGAAAAAAACTGGCTTTGGATGAGGAAAAAACATGTCAGGAGGCGCTCCCGTTCCATTCCTGTAAAATAGCTTCATTGCATGGCAACCTTCACCAGGTTTGAAGATATAACTGCTTGGAAATTAGCCGATCAATTATCCAGGGAGATCCATGAGGTAGCACAGGCAACACCATTGGCGCGTGACTTTAAACTGAAGGATCAGATACTGAGCGCGTCGGACTCAGTCCGGAACAATATTGCCGAAGGTTTTGGGCGTTCCGGGAACCGGGAGTTCATCCAGTTCTTGCATATAGCTTTTGCCTCCGGCCTGGAAACGAAATCGCAGCTAAAGACTGTATTTACCCGAGGTTACATACCGGAAGAGCAATACAAATCCTTGGATTTTCTTTGCTATCGAACCGGAAAGGCCATAAAGAGCCTGATTATCTACCTGGAGAACAGTCATTACAAAGGCCCAAAGTATCGTCATCGAACCCAATAAGCCTCCCAAACCTTCAGAAACCTTCAGGAACCATCCTAAACCCTCAGGAACCTTCCTAAACCTTCAGAAACCCTCAGAAACCTTCCTAAACCCTCAAGAACCTTCCTAAACCTTCAGAAACCTTCCTCCCCCTCCGTTATCGTTTGCGTTGATTCCACCCGTTTTGCCCGTTTTTGCTTTATTTTCGGCCCCTAAACTCAAAATTGACCGATGGCTGAAGTGATCAAGATGCCCCGACTGAGCGACACGATGACCGAAGGTGTGATCGCCGCCTGGCACAAAAAGGTGGGCGACCCGGTGAAGAAAGGGGAGATCCTTGCTGATATTGAGACCGATAAAGCCACCATGGAGCTCGAAAGCTACAAGGACGGCACCATCCTGCACCTCGGCGCCGACAAGGGCGGAAAAATCCAGGTCGACGACCTGCTGTGCATCATTGGCGCCGCAGGAGAAGACATCAGCGGGCTTGTGGGAGCACAACAGGAGAACAAACCTGCCCTCCAACCGGCGGGCGAACAGGGCCCTCAGCAAAACGAAGTGAAGACCGAAGCAGCGCCAGCCCCGCCTGTGCCCGCCAACAGCGGCGCTAGCATCGATATCTCCAAAATGGAGGAAGTCGTGCTGATGCCCCGTCTCTCCGATACCATGACTGAAGGCGTCATCGCCTCCTGGCATAAAAAAGTAGGCGAACCCGTGAAAAAGGGCGAAGTGCTGGCCGATATCGAAACCGATAAAGCCACCATGGAGCTGGAATCCTACAAGAACGGCGTGCTCCTGTACCAGGGCGCCCAGCCCGGCGAAAAGATCGCGGTAAACGACCTGCTCTGCATCATTGGCGACGAAGGAAAAGTGGATGTGAACGCCATTGTGGCTGCCTCCAAAGGCGGAGGTGCTCCGGTTGCTACCACTGCCGCCCCCGAAAGCCAGGGTGCCACGCAGCCCGCTGCAGAAGCTGCACCGGCCGAACCGGCAACCCAGAACGACGGCCGCGTAAAAGCTTCTCCCCTCGCAAAAGCCCTGGCTAAAGAAAAAGGCATCGACCTTTCGCAGGTGCGTGGCTCTGGCGACGGAGGCCGCATTGTGAAAAGCGATATCGATAACTTCAAACCGACCGCCCAGCAGCAGACGCCAGCCCCCTCCGCTTCCGCGCAAACAGCACCCGCTTTTGCCCCTGCCGGCGGAGAAGGCTACCAGGATACGAACGTATCGCAGATGCGCAAAGTCATCGCCAAACGCCTCGGCGAAAGCAAATTCAGCGCCCCGCATTTCTACCTGACCATGGAAATCAACATGGACAAGGCTATGGAAGCCCGCGCTTCGATGAATGAGGTGAGCCCGGTGAAGATTTCCTTCAACGACATGGTGATCAAAGCCGTAGCCATGGCCCTCCGGAAGCACCCCGCCGTTAATTCTTCCTGGATGGGCGACTTCATCCGCACCTATAGCCACGTACACATCGGCATGGCCGTAGCCATCGAAGACGGGCTCATCGTGCCGGTGATCCGCTTTGCCGACCAGAAGACGCTGAGCCAGATCTCGGGAGAAGCCAAGGAACTCGCCGGCAAGGCCAAAAACAAGAAACTGCAGCCCAACGAATTCAGCGGCAACACCTTCACCATCTCCAATCTGGGCATGATGGACATCGACGAATTCACCGCTATCATCAACCCGCCCGATTCGGCCATCCTGGCGGTGGGACGGATCAAGGAAATCGTTGTACGCAAGGGCGAAGGCTTCGGTGTGAGCAACGTCATGAAAGTAACCCTGAGCTGCGACCATCGTTCGGTGGATGGAGCCGTGGGTGCCGCCTTCCTGCAGACGTTTAAGAAATACCTGGAGAACCCGGTGACCATGCTCGTGTAACTGGTGAGCGGTGAGCCGCAGGACTTTAACAGCGTAAGATAGCAAAAGAGGCCTTCTGCGGAAGGCTTCTTTCATTAGGGAGCAGGCCTATCTGCGCTTCCAGAAGAAATTGCCATGCGGGCCATCGAACAGCAGTTTCACGTCCGGATCGAGGCCGATAGCCGAAAAATTCCGCAGCAGCCCCTCAAACACCACCGTCTCTTTCCGGTTGATCCGCAGGCGCCGGATTTCCATCGTACCATCGTAATTCCGGATGCCGACTTCGAGCGGGAAGTCGTATAGCGGGCCCTCCTGAAACACCTTAAAGGTGACATAACCGTTCGCGGAAGAACGCTCGAACCGCAGCCTCGGAACGCCCGGCCGGTAGAGCCATTGCTCAAAGAAGGGAACCAGGGATGCAGGCGCGTCTTTCACCCGCCCCGCAGCTACATACACCGAATCGGCCACCCGCATGAAGTCCCGGGTTTCGGCATTGCCGCCTTTGTAGGTATGGTAGTATGCCTGCAGGATCTTCCGGAAGACGCTGTCGCCCACTTCCATCCGCAGCATGTGCAGCACCCAGCTCCCCTTCTCGTAGCTGTTGGCATTGAGCAGCGACATCAGGTTGGGCGTGGAATCTACCAAGGGGCGCGGGTTTTCATTCAGAAAACCGATGATCTTCAAGCGGTCGGCATGCAAACGCCGGCGCATGCTGTCGGCACCATATTTCTGTCCGATATAAAGATGGGTGAGATAGGTGGCAAAGCCCTCGCTGAGCCACAGGTGCGCAAAGCTCTTCTCCGAAGCCATATCGCCAAACCACTGGTGCGCGATCTCGTGCGCGATCACATCTTCCCATTTCCGGTCGCCGGTAACGCTTTCCTCGGCATAAAAGATGGCCGATGCGTTTTCCATGCCGCCGAAGATGGTCTTCGACTGCACATTGGCCAGCTTCTGATACGGAAAAGGAGCAATGTAGCTGCTGAAATATTTCAGGATGGAAGGGGCCAGTGCGTAGTCGTAGAAACCCTTTGCACTGTCCTGGGGATATACCCAGGCGCTCACCGGAATGTCGTTCGGACTATCAGAAAAGGTTTTGACGGCAAACTGCGCGGCACCGATCACCATCACCTTTGTTGGCTGAGGTGCAGACTCTTTCCACCTGGTAATGCGTATGTTGCGGTAGGGGGCATTGGCAGCCGAGGTATCCGTCTCCAACAGCCCGTTACTTACCACCCGGTAATGGGCAGGTGCCTGCACTTCAAAAGAAAAGCGGGCTTTGTCGTCAGGCCGGTCATTGCAGGGGATCCAATGACGGGCCCGGTCAGGCCAGTTATCAGCAAAGAACGTGCGCTGACCATATCGATTTCGGGAGATGATCAACCCATCGGCGGGAACACCCTGATACAACACGGCGATCTGGTACGTTTCCTGATCAATGGCCGGGCCTGTAAGCGCGATATGGATTTTATTGTCCTCCTGTTTCCAGCTTTTCACGCGATGGCCGCTCAGGCCGGTGACGGTCATTCCTTTCCCATCGGCCCGTGCCTGGATCAGGTCGAGCGTAAAAGACGTAGCGCCCGAAGCCAGCCGTGCTTCTACATGGGTTTCTCCCTGAATGCGGTTGGAGGTATCGGACAGCCAAAGGCGAAACTTGTACTGCTGCACATCAACATCCTGGGCACACGTTGCGGTGCCGGCTGCCAGCAACATCATCGTAAAGGCCAGTTTTGGGAACATAGCTGAAAGATAGGTTTTTGCAAAAATCAGCATAGGAAACGGATGCTACCCTTCTTTTGGTCCCGGGTCTCCATTGTATACGGCGCCGAGGCTATCGAGTAATGCCACCACCTTCTCCCGGCGTAAGATCACATAGCCGATGCGGTCATTGGAGATCCCATCGCGCAGCTGGTAGCTGAAACGCAGCTGATCGTTCTCGACTTCGGTTTCAAAATACTTGAAGGCAATGTTCGGATAGGCTTTCAGCTCCTCCCCGATTTCGTAAAGATGGGTGGATAGAATGAAGAGGGAGTTGGGCATCTTCACCAGTCCTTTGATTACGGTCAGCGAGCATTTCATCGCATCCTGCACGTTCGTGCCCTTGAACAGCTCATCGATCAGCACCAGCCACTTGCGCCCGTCGTTGATCTTGACGATGGTGTTTTTGATCCGCTGCACTTCATTGAAAAAATAACTCTCCCCTTTCACAATGTTGTCGGCCACGTTGATGTTCGACAGCAGCCCGTCGAACAAGGTAAGCTCCATCCGCCGGGCCGGCACGCCCATCCCCAGGTGCGCCAGGTACACGGCAGCGCCCACCGATTTGATCAGGGTACTCTTGCCGGCCATATTGGCGCCCGTAAGAAACACGAAATTCTGCTGTGGATTCATCACCAGGTCGTAAGCTACCGGTGTAGGCAGCAGCACATGGTATAGCCCTTCTGCACGGATCCGGGGCTGGTTGCTTTCAACAAATTCGGGAAACTGAAGGCCAAACTGCTGCATTGCCCGGGCCATGGAAAACCAGGCCTCCAGCCTTCCGAAAATATCTACCAGCTCGAGCGTCGTGAGCCGGTAGCGCCCGCGCAGGTAGTGGCCGTAGTATAGGTTGTCCTGGGCACTGAACGCTTGCACATCGGTTGCTTTGGCCAGCTGCTGCAAGGGCTCCTCACGCAGCAGCAATTGGATCCGCTCGATAAAGTAGCCCAGCTGCCGGGGAAGTTCCTGTGCCGAAAGCAATTCGGCCAGCACGTTCATACCCCGGTAAAAATCGGCGCAGTGTTTTACCGAATAGCGGATCATCGAATAATCCTGAGCATGAAACAAGCGGTAGGCAAACGCACTGACCGCGTTCAGTTGCTGTGGAATGGGATCGAGATTGTAGTCGAGGAACTTATCGATCATCAGCACCGTGCCGTTGGTAATCTCCTTCGGCCATCGGTCGGCCTGCTGAAGCAGCAGCCGGATGATCCGCTGCGTGCCTCTGATTTTTGCAATATCGCTATGCGGCTCCATAAAAAACCGCCGCAGCCACTCGCGCCCCACCTCGGTCTGCGTAAAGTTCAGCCGGTGAAAAACGGAATACGCTTCTTCCGGGTGAAAGATCGCCAGGTCGCCAATGGTGATGTTGTCGATTTGCATGTCTGGTAACTCCACCCCCGACCCCTCCCCGAGAGGGAGGGGGGCAGAGTCTTGCTCTTGATGATCAAATAGCCAAGTCAGCCCATCGGGGTGGCGACTCCCTCCCATCGAAGGAGGGTCGGGTGGGGTCATCGGTCAAATCTCAGCCGCGCCCCCATCTTAGATTCATTCCACACGCCATTTGCATAAACGGCATGCCCGTTTACAAAAGTGTGGGTGATACGGGCCGGAAACACCATGCCCTCAAAGGGACTCCAGCCACACTTATAGTGAAGACTTTCTTTGGTCACCTCCGTGCCCTCATTGAGGTCCACGATTACCAGGTCGGCCCAATAGCCTTCGCGGATATAGCCGCGTTCGCGGATGAGAAAGCAGTCGGCGACGGCATGGCTCATCTTCTGCACGATTTTCTCGAGCGAGATGCGGCCCTGCTGGTAATAGTGTAACATGATCAGCAGCGGATGCTGCACCAGCGGAAGACCGGCATGGGCATGCTCGTAGGGCCCTTCCTTCTCGGCGCGGGTATGCGGCGCATGGTCGGTAGCGATGACGTCGATCCGGTCGTCGAGCAGCGCCTGCCAGAGGGCTTCCCGGTTGTGCGGCGCCTTGATGGCGGGGTTACATTTGATATCGTAGCCGTGGCGGGCATAATCCTCCGAGGTGAAATGCAGGTGATGCACACAAACTTCCGACGTAATTCGCTTGTCGGCCAACGGCAGCATGTTGGTGAAAAGGTTCAGCTCCTTTTCGGTGGTGATATGCAGGATATGCAGTCGCGTTCCGTGCCGCATGGCCAGCTGAAGGGCTTTGAAGGAAGATTCGAAGCAGGCGTCCACGTCGCGGATGAGCGGGTGATCAGAAGGTTCCAGATCAGGCTTTTCCGCCTTGATGCGGGCATAGTTGGCCTTGATGATGGGCTCTTCCTCGCAGTGCAGCGTAATCAGCAGCTCGCTCTCTTCAAAAATCCGGTTTACGGTAAGGCAGTTATCAACGAGCAGATTTCCGGTAGAGGCACCGAGGAAGATTTTGACGCCACAGACGGAGTCCTTTTTCTCATTGGTACGCAGCACTTCTTCCGCATTATCGTTGCTGGTGCCCATGTAGAAGGAAAAGTTGGCGAGCGAGGCCTGCGCTCCGATAGCGTATTTCGCTTCCAGAAGCTCTTGCGTGAAGACAGGCGGTATCGTGTTCGGCATCTCCATGAAGGAAGTAACGCCACCGGCAACGGCCGCCTTGGCCTCAGTATAGATCGATGCCTTGTGGGTCAGACCGGGCTCCCGGAAGTGCACCTGATCGTCGATGACGCCCGGCAGCAGGTACTTGCCTTCTCCGTTGATTTCTATTACGGCCGTGCTTCCGGTGTCGAGGCTGTTTCCGATTCGTTCGATACGTCCATTCCGGATGTACACATCCTGTTCCCGGATACTGCCTTCATTGACGACCCGGATATTCCGGATCAGGTAATTTTGTTGTACCATTGTCTGCTTTAATTCGATCCGATGCAATATAAACAATGCCTGTTCTTGCTCACCCTGTGCACCAGCTCTCTTTTTGCATCTGCCCAGAATACCTACCTGCCGATGGGCGCACACGAGAACATCCTGATCGAGCGCATGGAAATCAAGGCTGGCAGGGATACGAACTTTAACTATTCACGGATCCGGCCCCTCAGCCGCAAGCATATGATTCCGGCGCTGACGCAGCTCGACACCGCCGGACTCAGCCGCGTTGACCGCTATAATCTCTACCTGGCGAAGATCAACAACCTGGAGTGGGTGCCCGAAAGCTGGGAAAACTACCGGAGCCGCAAGACCCCGCTGAAAGGGCTCTATCAAACCCCCGCCACCTTGTTCGAAGTGCATGAGCCGAACTTCTTCCTCGCCGTCAACCCGGTGTTTCAGTATACGCTCTCCCGCGAACAAAACAACAACAGCCATCTGTTTCAGAACACACGCGGTGTCAGCTTACGGGGACGCATAGCCGATAAAATAGGATTCTTCGCCTATGTAACCGACAACCAGGAGCGCCCGCCTGCCTATGTGCAGCAGTTTACCTTCGAGCGGCGCGCGGTACCCGGCAATGGTTATTTCAAAACCTTCAAAGCTCTCGGCGGCGTTGATTATTTCGATGCCCGGGGATACATCACGTTCAATGCCGCAAAAGTGATCGACGTATCGTTTGGATACGACCGGAACTTCATTGGTGCCGGCCAGCGGAGCCTGCTGCTGAGCGACTTCTCGGCGCCCACCGTCTTCCTTCGCCTCAATACGCGCATCTGGAAATTCCACTACCAGAACCTGTTCATGGAACTGAACCACGCGCAGCGGATCAGCGGCGACCTGTACCGGCCGAAGAAATACGCAGCCCTGCATTACCTTGACCTGGGGGTCACGAAATGGCTCAACATCGGACTGTTCGAAGGCATCATCTTCGGACGTACCAACCGCTTTGAATTCGGTTATCTGAACCCGGTCATCTTTTACCGCTCTATCGAACACCAGAACGGATCGGTCGACAATGCCGTTGCCGGCCTCGACGTGAAGGCCAATGTCGCCCACAGGTTTCAGTTCTACGGACAATTGTTGCTGGATGAATTCAAGCTGGGCGAGATCCGCCGGAACCGCGGATGGATCGGTAACAAATTCGGATTCCAGCTGGGCGCCAAGTATATCGATGCCTTCAACATCCGCAACCTCGACCTGCAGGTAGAAATGAACCGCATCCGCCCCTTCACCTATTCGCACAACGATTCGGTGGCCAACTATACCCATTACAATCAGCCGCTGGCCCATCCCCTCGGGGCCAACTTCCAGGAACTCCTGGTGCAGGCCCGTTACCAGCCGGCGCCGAAATGGCTGCTGCTGGCAAGGGGCATGTACTACCTGCAGGGCCGCGACACCGGGCGTACGGCATTTGGCGGTAATATCTTCTTACCCAATGTGCGGCAGGATGCGGCTGTTCCGAGCTCCATACCCCGCCCCCGAAATGAATATGGCTACCAGATCGGAAACGGACAGCGCAACCAGGTGGCCCTGGCCAGCCTGCTCGTCTCCTACCAGATCCGTCCGAACCTGTTTCTCGAAACAAATGCCCTTTACCGGCATCAGAACGTTGCCTTGCCGACAGGCAACGGCAGCGCCGGCAGTTTTATCGGCACGGTGGGCATCCGCTGGAATATGGACCGGCGGGACTTCCTGTTTTGAGCAACACGGAAATGAATTGAGGTCAAAATCCAAAAAGCTATTCGTCACAGAGCTTTTGACTTTTGAATTTTGACTTTACACTAAAACTACCGCTTCCTGCGCCAGGCCACATAATCCGTCTGCGGAATCTTTTGTACGCCCAGCTGTCGGAGCAGTGTCACCAGCTGCCCTCTGTGATAGGTTCCGTGGTTAAAAAGATGCTGCAGCATCTCCCACACCGGCTGCTTGAATGACTCGCGCTTGGTATTCTGGTACTTGAACACATGCTCGAGCATCGGTTTGCTGGCGCTCTCGATCCATTCGAGCCACTGCCGGTCCTGCTTCTGGAGCTGGGCAGCCAGTTCATCGAAGCTCCCCGAGAACGTGGCGCTGGGTACCAGGATCTGCTCCTGCAACTTCAGCCGCTGCCACCAGATGCTGTTGGCATCCAGCAGGTGCAATACGGTGGCGTAAAGAGAGGGAAAGCTGCTGACCACCTGCTGCTGTTGCAGTTCCTGACCCAGTGGGCGAATCGTCTGCAACAACAGCTCGTTGGCCCAGGCATTATACGCAGCATAGGAAACGAGCAATTCCTTCATGAGGTTTTGGTTCTACTTTTGGCAAAACTAATCAACGATTGCCCTGATGAGTGATAAAAAAATCCGCTGGACCGGCTTCGGCACCGCCGCCGTTCATGCCGGCCACCAACCCGACCCGCGCCATGCGCACCTCGTACCGATTTATGCTTCGAGCACTTATGTCTACGACAACGCAGAGCAGGGCATGCGGCGCTTCAGTGGCGCCGAAGAAGGGTATATCTACGGACGTTGGGGCACCCCTACCGGCACAGAAGCCGAAGAGAAGATCGCTGCTCTCGAAACATTCGGCCTGGATCTCGAAGTGAAGGCCATCCTGCACGCATCGGGTATGGCGGCGCTTGCCACCCTGTTCATGGCCACATTGAAACAGGGCGAAAAGGTGGTATCTCATTTCTCCCTGTATGGCGGCACCGACGAACTGCTCGGCAAGTTGCTTCCCGGACTGGGCATAGAAACCATAATTACCGACCTGCGGGATCCCGAACGCCTGGAAACCGCGCTGAAGGCAGATCCGGCCATCAGGATGCTGTACCTAGAAACACCGGCCAACCCGACCCTGCAATGCGTCGATATCGAAGCCCTGGCACGCATCGCCAAAGAACATGGCCTGTTGGTCGCCTGCGATAATACCTTCGCCACGCCCTACCTGCAGCAGCCTTTCCGCTACGGCGTCGACTTTGTGATGCACTCCACTACCAAGTTCCTCAACGGACATGGCACAGCCATCGGAGGGGTTTTGCTCGGAAGGGATACAGAGCGGATGCGCACGCATATAACCAAAACGCATCGCCTCCTGGGCGGCAATGCCAGTCCCTTCGACGCCTTTCTGCTGATCAACGGCCTGAAAACCCTCGAGCTGCGCATGGACCGGCATTGCAGCAACGCCCTTCGGGTGGCCCGATTGCTGGAACAGCATCCGGCGGTGCAACAGGTGAACTATCCGGGGCTCAACTCCCACCCCGATTATTCCATCGCTGCAAAGCAGATGAAGCACCCGGGTGCCATGCTCAGCTTCGAACTCAAAAAAGGGCTTCAGGGTGGCATCGACTTCATGAACCGTTTACAGCTTTGCACGCGCACGGTATCGCTGGGCACCTGCGACACGCTTCTTTCGCACCCTGCATCGATGACGCACTACAATGTTCCGAAAGAACAGCGGGAACAATACGGAATCACCGACGGATTGATCCGCATGAGCGTGGGCATCGAAAACATCGAAGACATTGTATCGGACTTGCAACAGGCACTGGGATAGCAGCTGGAACGCAGATCACCTACAACTTGAAACCATGAACATCAATTTACGCCGAGCCGTACGCGAAGACTGTCCGCGTATACTGGAACTGGTAAAGGAGCTGGCCGTTTACGAGCGCGCAGCCGACGAAGTAACCGTGACGCCGGAGCACTTTACGGAGAGTGGCTTTGGCAGCCATCCCGTCTGGTGGGCCTTCGTCGCGGAAGTAGATGGTGTGATACAAGGCTTTGTGCTGTACTACATCCGCTTCAGCACCTGGAAAGGCCAGCGTCTTTACCTGGAAGATTTTTACGTAACCGAAAGCATGCGCTGCTACGGACTCGGAAAAATGCTCTTCGACCGGCTTATCGAAGAAGCCCGCAGCAGGCAACTCAATGCCATCGTGTGGCAGGTGCTTCAGTGGAATGAACCGGCGATCCGTTTCTATAAGAAATACAATGCCTCTTTTGACGGTGAGTGGTTCAACTGCGCAGTGCCCGTATAAAATAAGATCCCGGCCGATGGGCCGGGATCTGTTCTTATCGTTACCAAATTCACGCACTTACTGCCGCACAATACGGGTTTGTCCCAGCATGGAGCCGTTTGCATCCACCAACTGGAGTACGTAGACACCCGGTGCCAGACCAGCTGTGTTCAGGGTTCCATGCGAACGCAGAACCGATTGACGCAGTACGGGTCGTCCGCTCATATCCACGAGGCGCAGTTCACCGCGCCCGTCGAAGCCCGTTGTTTGCACCTGAAGCTGCGGCCCTGCCGGAATGGGATACGCTACCAGCTTCACTTTTCCGGTCACCAGTTCTGCGCCGGCCTCGCGTCGGGCTGTGCCGAGTGCCACCCTTAAGGTATAACAGGAGCTGCTGTTGTTCGCCCCGTTATAACCATAAACCTGAGCAAAATAAGTACCCGGGGCAGCGGTGTAGCTGATGGTCTCACCAGTGGTGCCGCCGTTTTGTGAAATGGCCAGCTGTGTGCCGGAAGCGTTTACCAGGCGCAGATCATAATCGGCGGGTAGCGTACCCAGTGTGATCGTGATGCTGCCTCCCGTAGTGATCGAAAACCTGTAATAGTCCACATCCGTAGAACTACTGATTGTTCCCCTTACATCGGTGCCGAACGGAATAGTCGCCGCGCCGCTCAGGGTGTTGTTGGTGCTGTTATCGAGCGTGCCCGGACAGGTGGAGACAGCAGCCGTTGCGCCGATGTTGAGGCTGTAGCAGGTGCTGCTGTTGGCGCCATTATAGCCCAGAACCTGGATGTAGTAAGTACCGGCAGCACTGCTGCTTGTGGTAATGGTTTCACTCGTGGTGCCCCCGTTTTCCGATCGGCGGATTTCAGTGCCGGAGCCATTGTAAAGAATGATATCGTAGTCGGCAGGCAGACTGCCCAGGGTGATATTGAGGTTGGAGGTTGCGCTTAGCGAAAACCGGAACCAGTCTTTATCGGTGCTGCTGCCGATAGCGGCGGACAGGGCAGTATTGGTGGACACCACTGCAGCCGCGGATAGGCTTTCGTTGGGCTCGTAAGCCGACACGCAGGTAGGCGTTGTCGCCGGCGTGGTGAAGGTGCTACCCGTAAAACTACTGCTGGCCGCGCTGCAGTTGGTGCTTACCTGCCAGTTGTAGGTGGTGGAAGCACTTAATCCGCTCAGCGTAACTGAGGTAGATGTTGTGGAGCTGGCAGCCGTAGTCCAGGTGGTGGCGGCGCTGGTCTTATACTGCACCGTATAGGAAGCGGCTCCGCTCACGGCGCCCCAGCTGAGCGTGGCCGCGCTGGCGGTGATTCCGGAAGTGGTGAGCGCGGCCGGAGCCGTGCAGGTGCCTGCGGCCGGTGGCTGGCAACCGTTGGAACTGGCAAGCGATGCCCGGGCACCACCTGCCTGCAGCACACCATACATCCGGGTCTTCTGGCCGTTGGTGAACATATACATGCAGGCGTCGTCGGTATAATCCATGTAGTTCATGAACATAACACCGTTGCCTCCCGTACAGGCATCGACCTTCGGAAAGGAAGGGCATCCGTAATTCTGGCCTGCCTGGAGTGGTGTGTCGCCTACAAGATCGTCTTGTGCGCAGCCCGACTCATCACCCCAAATATGCCGCAGATTGAGCCAGTGGCCTACTTCGTGGGTACCGGTGCGGCCCTTATTGAAGGGCGCAACCGCAGTGCCGGTCGTTCCGAAATATCTGAACCCGATCACCACGCCATCGGTAGCCGCGGCTCCGCCCGGAAACTGGGCATATCCCAGGATACCCGACTGGCCGCCTGACGTGATCTCCGGGACGATCCAGAGATTCAGGTAGCGGCTGGCATCCCAGGCAGAACTGCCGCCGGTGTTGTTGTACTTGGCATCATCTGTATCGGCATTGAAAGATGTTTTGGTAGTCTGCTTGCGGATGATCCCTGTGGTGGCGCTCCCTGAGGGATCGCGCTGGGCGAGGCAAAAGGCGATACGACAATCAGCAACCAGTGATTTGAACGCGGTGGGTACCAGGCCGGTATCGGCGTTGTTCAGCTGGAAGTCGCGGTTGAGTACGTCGAGCTGCGACTGGATCTGCGCGTCGGAAATGTTCTGTGTGCTGGTGTTATAAAGTACATGAATCACGACCGGAATGGTATACACCGGAGTACCTCTTTGTAACAGCGCATTTCCCTGTTCGCGGGCCACTTGCCCGGTAAACCGTTCGATGGCCTGCTGGTTGCGGACCATGGCCGGATTTGCAGCCAGTTGCTGCTGAAGATGATCGTGCGAAGCGCATTTTCGCTGGGCATTTCCAAGCAAGCCAAGGGCGAGGCCTGCCATCAATAGTAATTGTTTCCTCATGGTTTGTGTGTGTTTGGCTACTAACCTAGCCATTATATCTCATCAAACCACCGCCAGAAGAGGCTTCCTGCGCCAAATAACGCGGTTCTACCTCGTAGAAATACGATAAGCCCGGCAGTAGTGGCAGGAAAGTCCACAAAAAAACCGGGCAACACCCGGTTCTGGAATTCGCATCGAGTCGAGACTTAACCGATCGACTCGGCAGCCACTTCTTTGGCGATCTTCCCGATCAGTCCCTGCAGCACTTTGCCCGGACCGCATTCAGTGAATCGGGAAGCGCCATCCGCTACCATCGACTGCACACATTGGGTCCACTTTACCGCGCCGGTCAGCTGATCGATCAGATTCTGCTGTATTTCTTCGCGGCCAATCACGCCACGCGCCACAACGTTCTGGTACACGGGGCAGGAAGGCGTATTGAAGCGGGTCTGCTCGATGGCATTCTTAAGCTCCTCACGCGCAGGAGCCATCAGCGGCGAATGAAAGGCGCCGCCAACAGGCAACACGAGTGCACGCTTGGCACCTGCCTCCTTCATTCGGACACAGGCCAGCTCAACCCCTTTGATGCTGCCCGAAATAACCAGCTGTCCGGGACAGTTATAATTGGCCGGCACCACCACTTCTCCGCTCTCCTGCTGCACGGCGGAACAGATCGATTCCACCTGCTCATCAGCAAGTCCGAGCACGGCCGCCATGGTCGACGGTGCTTGCTCGCAGGCCTTTTGCATGGCTTCCGCACGCAGGCTCACCAAACGCAGTCCGTCTTCGAAACTGAGCGTACCATTGGCAACAAGCGCGGAAAACTCACCCAACGAGTGACCGGCAACCATTTCAGGACGCACGTTATCGATACTGCGGAACGCGATCACCGAGTGCAGGAAGATAGCGGGCTGCGTAATCCGCGTTTGCTTCAGATCCTCATCGGAGCCTTCGAACATCACATCCGAAATCCGGAATCCGAGCTGCTCGTTTGCCTGCTCGAATAACTTACGTGCAAAGGCATTATTGTCATAATGGTTCTTCCCCATTCCGGTGAACTGGGCTCCCTGACCGGGAAAAACGAATGCGTGTTTCATGTAGCGTGGTCTATTGGTTTATTGGCGTATTGGCTCATAGGAAGGCAATCCGTAAGGAGGCAAAGCTTGAGCAACCACCAATTTTTTACAAGTGGGCAAAGGTACATCAGTTCCCCATATCTCCGCCCTGCGGCGATCTGCTGCGCAGGGCAGTCATCAGGGGTACCGGGAATGATCCCGCTCTTTAAAGGCGGAAGCCGCACTGGGGCGGCTTCCGATAAACTGTAAATTGATGGTTCCTCAACTCAGGTGGGCACCGATCAGCTTCAGAAATTCGTTGCGGGTAACATGGTTGTCCAGGAACTCGCCCGAAAAAGCCGAGGTAGTCGTCACAGAGTTTTGCTTCTGCACACCGCGCATCATCATGCAAAGGTGTTTGGCTTCGATGACAACGGCTACGCCCAGTGGGTTCAGGCTTTCGCGAACGGCGGATAAGATTTGGGTGGTAAGGCGCTCCTGCACCTGCAATCTGCGTGCATACACATCTACCACGCGGGCAAGTTTGCTGAGGCCGGTTATGTAGCCATTGGGGATGTAAGCGATATGTGCTTTGCCATAGAACGGATGCAGGTGATGCTCGCACATGGAGTACAGCTCAATGTCCTTCACCAGCACCATTTCGCTCACGTCTTCGCGGAACCGGGCTGAATTGAGGATCGCCACCGCATCCTGTTGGTAGCCCTGCGTATTATACTGCATGGCCTTTGCCGCACGTTCGGGTGTCTTGATGAGGCCTTCCCGGCTGGCGTCTTCGCCGGTCAGTTCAATAATGCGGCGGTAATGCGCCTTCATTTCTTCGGTTACGTCTTCGTCGTACTTTTCGATTTTGTGGTATGCCATGATATTGTGGTTTAGCAAGAAGAGGCAGAAGCCATGCTTGCGGGATATTCTACATAGTTGCGGGGCGTTTCGTAGAGCCGGATGCGGAGATCGAGCTTTGCGTCGATATGCGGACGGAGCAGCCGGTGGATCACGATCGCAATATTTTCGGCCGTCGGATTGAGGTTACGGAACTCCTCGGTGTCGAGATTCAGGTTGCGGTGGTCAAAGCGCTCCACCACCTGCTGCTGCACCAGGTCCGACAATACCTTCATATCCATCACAAAGCCGGTGCGTTCATCCACTTCGCCGGTCACACAGATATCGAGCTCATAGTTATGCCCATGATAATGCGGAAGGCTGCACTTGCCGAAAACCCGGTAGTTCACTTCCTCCGTCCAATCGGGATGATATAGCCGATGTGCCGCATTGAAGTGTTCGCGACGAAAAACAGATACGATTTCACCCATATAAAAAAGAGTTCTGTGTTCTAAGTTCCGGGTTTTTAGCCAGCCCGGAGCCTGTTAAACGCAGAACGCTCAGTTTAAACGATTGTAACAGAAAATGGTTCGCTGCCCCTCGAAGATCAGTTCTCCTCGCCGAAATACTCCACGTAGATGCGCGGCGTCTCGTACAACTTCACGCAGTGGAGCTGTACTCCCTCCGGAATGTAGGGAGCGAGTTGCTTCCAGATGCCGATGGCCAGGTTCTCGGTGGAGCAGAACTGCCCCTCCAGAAAATCGACGTCCAGGTTCAGGTTCCGGTGGTCTACCTTTTCAATCACCTGCTGGCGGATAATCTCACTCAGCCGCTTCACATCCATCACGAAGCCGGAATCGGGATGCGGCTTCCCTTTCACCGTAACATACAGATCATAATTATGACCATGCCAGTTGGCGTTGGCGCATTTTCCAAACACCTCCTCGTTCTTCTCGGGAGTCCAGGCGGGATTGTACAACTTGTGCGCAGCATTAAAATGCTCCACACGCGTGAGATAAACCATTACAGCACAAAATTTCCGCAAAGTTAATACAGTTTTTGCCGGCAGCGGGTCCGGCCCTGAATCAACGCCGGATTTAGCCCATGATTAACGTCAGCCTCCGGCCAGCCATTGACGGAACCGTCAGCGCCTCCCCCACCAGGCACCCACCGCCGGCTGAGCTGCCCACTCGAAAGTCGCTGTTTACTTTTCGCGATTCGCTGTTCATCTTTGCGCCATGATTCTACTTTGCGCGGCCACTTCCTTTGAAATCCAGCCCACGCTCGACTGGCTGCAGCAGCATCCCGGCCGGGTCGAAGTGCTAATTACGGGGGTGGGGCTCATGGAAACCGCCTGGACCCTGGCCACCCGGCTGGCATCGGGCCCACGCCCGGAGCGAATGGTGCAGGCCGGTATTGCCGGCTGCCTCGATCCTTCCTGTCCGCTCGGCCGCGTCGTTTCCATCAGCCACGACCGAATCGGCGACCTGGGTGTGAGCGAGGCAGGGCGCTTCCGCAGCGTTTTCGAACTGGGCTTTGGCGATCCCGACCGGGCGCCCTGGCAGGAGGGCTGGCTCGTCAATCCTGGCTTATTTGCTTCCCCACAACAGCTCCCCACCGCCATGGCCGTTTCGGTAAACGAAGTAACGACCGATACCCTGCGTGCGGCCTACTACCGGAAACAGGGTGCCCTGGCCGAGTCGATGGAGGGAGCGGCATTCCACTTCGCCGCCCTGAAAGCGGGCATTCCGTTTGCACAACTCCGTTCGTTTTCCAACTATGTGGGCGAGCGCGATAAATCCCGCTGGCAGTTGCCGCAGAGCATTGCCGCGCTCAACCGGCATCTTAGTACCTTACTCCTCCAACCCGATTGGCAATGAAACTGACCCTTGGCTTTTCGCCCTGCCCTAACGACACCTTTATCTTCGACAGCCTGGTGAACGGGCGCATCGACACCGGAGAAATCGAATTCGAGCCGGTTCTGGAAGACGTGCAGACCCTGAACCAATGGGCCACCGAGGGGCGCCTCGACGTCACCAAGCTGAGCTTCCCTACGCTATTCAACACCAGCAATATTTATCGCCTGCTCGAATCGGGAGCAGCGCTGGGCAAAGGCGTAGGCCCTCTGCTCATCGCAAAACGACTGGTAGACCTGCCGGATTTGGCCCATTGCTCGGTAGCCATCCCGGGCGAAGGCACTACCGCGAACTTCCTCCTCCACCATGCTTTTCCGGAAGTAGGACGGCGGGTGCCCATGCTCTTTTCGGAGATAGAAGATGCGGTGTTACGCGGCGATACAGACCTCGGCGTGATCATTCATGAAAACCGCTTTACCTACCAGCAGAAAGGCCTGCATAAAGTGGCCGACCTGGGCGAGGTATGGGAGCAGCGCACCGGCGCCGCTATTCCGCTTGGCTGCATTGCCGTTCGAAGAACGCTCGGCTACGAACTGTCGAAGACCGTAGAAATACTGATCAGGGAAAGCCTGATCGAATCCTTCAACCGTTATCCAGAAATCAGTCCATACGTTCAACTCCATGCACAGGAAATGGAAGAATCCGTGATGCGGCAGCACATTGAACTTTATGTGAACGAATTCACCACCGGGCTGGGACAGACCGGAAAAGAAGCCATCGACACGCTGGCCCGTATTTATACGGATAAGATAGGCGGACAGCGTCCCGATTTATGGTCAGCGGAATAATATCCGCAGCGCTGTCAGAAAAGGGATAGCTGCTCGCGCCCCAGAGCCCTCTTGTAAGCAGCAAGACAGCGGGCGGTAGCCATTTTATGATCCACCACAGGTTTGGGGTAGGCCGCTGTGCCGTACTCAGGCACCCATCGCCGCACATAGGCAAAAACCGGGTCGAACTTCTGTTGCTGCATAACCGGGTTGAAAATGCGGAAATAGGGTGCCGCATCACAGCCACATCCGGCCACCCATTGCCAGTTGCCGTTGTTTGAGGCGAGCTCGAAATCCATCAGCTGCTCGGCAAACCAGCGTTCACCCAGCCTCCAGTCGATCAGCAGGTGTTTACAGAGAAAAGAGGCGGTGACCATGCGAACGCGGTTGTGCATAAAGCCCGTGGCAGTGAGTTCGCGCATGCCGGCGTCCACGATCGGATAACCGGTTGTGCCCTTGCACCACCGGTCGAAGCCTTCCAAGTCATCGCGCCAGGCAATGGAATCGTAGTCTTTTTTGAACGCCTCGCCTGCAAGGCGCGGAAAGTGCGCCAGCAGGTGCATGAAGAACTCGCGCCAGGCCAGCTCTTTGAGAAAGACTTCACTTTCCCGGTCGGCAAGCAGGGCCAGCTTCCGGATGCTGATCGTTCCGAATCGAAGATGCACCCCCAGCCGGGAGGTGCCGGCCACTGCGGGCAGGTTGCGCGTATCGGCATACTGCCGTATCAGGGTGCTCTCCGGCCAGGGTGTGATCAGCGGCACAGGCGCAGCACTAAAACCCATTTCCCCGAGCGAAGGCCAGGCCTCCGGAGACTTCCGGTAGAAATACGACTGTAATTCTTCGGAACCCGAAAAAGCAAAATGCTCCGCTGTCAGCGTCGCCCGCCACTTGCGGTAAAAAGGTGTGTACACCGTGTAGGGCGTACCGTCGTTCTTCAAAACGGCACCCGGCTCCAGCAGCACCTGGTCCTGGTGCAGAAAAAACGGGATACCCTGGCTTTCCAGTTGTGTGCGGATGGCTTCGTCCCGTTCCCGGGCATAGGGTTCATAGTCGCGCCCGGCATGCACTTCCGCAATCGTGTACTTCCGGGAAAGCTCAGAAAATGCCGCTGCCGGCGTGGCATGAAGCACTTCCAGGGAAGTTCCGGCCGCAACAAACAGTTGCTGCAGGGCCTCCAGGGCACCGTAAATGAAGGGTACGCGACGGTCATCGGCGGGCAGCCGGCGCAGGATCATAGGGTCGAATATAAAAACGGGCACTACAGGATTGCCGGAGCGCAGGGCTGCGGCAAGACTGCGGTTGTCGTTCAGCCGTAGGTCGCGGCGGAACCAAAACAAGGTGACGGGTACCGACATCCCGGGTAAAACAAGCCGCCGGCTAAAAGGTTGCCTGCAACCAGTCGTAAAACCGGCGCGACCAGGCCGACTCATACTGCCGGTCGCCGAAACAGGCCACCCAGCGGATGCCCTTGAGGGCATTGGTCAGAAATACCTCATCGGCCTGCAGAAGATCGTCGGTATGCAGCGGCTCCTCCGACACCGGCACCCCCTGCTTCTGCAGCAGATCGATGAGATGGGTCCGCATGACACCGGCGATACAACCCTCCTCCAGGGGAGGTGTCAGGACGCGTCCGTCGCGGACCAGGAACAGGTTCATACGCGCCGTTTCGCAGATACGTCCATGGGCATTTAACAAACAGCACTCGTCGAGCTCCTGTGCTTCGGCATAGCGGGCGGCACGCAGGTAGGGCAGGTAGCCCACCGACTTCAGTTGTGCGTATTCATCGCAGGCGATGCGGGCGCCGGGATAGAGCCCTAGTTGCCAGCCGCGGTTGTTCCAGTGAAGGTCGTCGGCAGGCAGCGGCACGGCTTCAGCGATAAAGCCCAGCCCTCCCCCTTCGCGAAATACCGTCAGCCGGAGACGGGCGGCATCGGCACAGCCATTGCGAAGAGCCAGCTCGGGCAACAGGTTTTGGAGCACCGGGGCCTGTAGGGCCGCATCGTTCAATTCAAGCAGGCGCAGGCCGGCATACAGGCGGGACCAATGCCGTTCAGCCAGGCAAATCCTGCCGGTCAGCAGCTTCATGGTTTCAAAAAGTCCTTCTCCCCAGCGGAAAGCGGGGTTGGCGGCCTCCAGCAAGGGGGCACGGGCATCCACAAAGCGGCCATTATGACAAACCAGCTGCATCGGCGCAAAATAACCATTGCCGGCTTAACCACAGAAAAGGCCCCTCCGTTGAGAGGGGCCCGGATTGCTATTCGATTTTCTTCAGGCTTGCTGCACAATTCCGGCCTTTACGGCATACATCACCAGCCCGGCCAGCGATTTGGCCCCGGTCTTCACCTTCAGCTTGTCGCGTATGGCCTCCACGGTGCGCGGCGATATATCGACCAATTCCGCAATTTCACGGGTGCTTTTCTCTTCGCACATCAGGCGAAGCACCGTTTTCTCCTTATCGCTCAGCGCCGCATCCGGCATCTGATCGCGGGCATCGTTCCGTGTGCGCAGGCGGTTGAGCAGGGCTTTATTGGTCAGGTCGTTGAAGAAGAACTCATCGGCATGCACGGTGCGGATGGCCTGGCAGATGGTTTCCGAATCCGATTCCTTAGTCAGGTACGAATTGGCCCCGAGTTCCATCAGTTTGCTGATCATCGACTGATCATTGTGCATCGACAGCATTATGACCTTGACATCGGGATAGAGCTTCTTGATTTCGGGCAGGGTACTCAGGCCGTCCATAATCGGCATCTGAATATCGAGCAAAATCACATCGGGCTGGATATGCCGGAGCAGGTTCAGCAGTTGCATGCCGTTCTCAGCCTCGGCAACCACCTGCAGGTCGCGGTAATTGGACAGAGAGGTGCGGACACCGGTGCGAAACAGGTGGTGATCATCGGCAATTGCAACTTTAATAGGAGGGATTGGATTAGACATAGATGAGTATTGGTCGTAGAAACTGGAACAAAGCTACCCGAAACTCCGCGCACGGGAAGAGGGCAACTACGCCATTTTCCATCGTAAAATTACGAACAGGCTTTTCGTCAAACAATAGGCAGATACACCTAAAAAGACGGAAAGACGGAGCGTCTGCGGCCGGCAGCCTGCTACAGCTTCACCGCCGAGATATAGGCCTGGGTATCGCCCAGCTGGAAGGGGCGCCTGCGGGGCGTGCTGTAAATGGCCTCAAAGCGGAGCCCAGTTTCTGCCAAAAGCGTTTCCAGTTCATTGATCGTGTAAATGTAATCGATGGCCCGGGTCGTTTCTACGATGCCGGACTCAGTGACCAGCACATGTTCGGATTCGATGCGGGCGGGTTGCTGGAAAAAACGATGGGAGATGAGGTATTTGTAGCCTTCCACTTCATGCCATTCGCGCTCGCGGAAATGACGGTAGGCAATTTCCCCGATCATCCAGGTGTTTACCAGGAAACGCGCCCCGGGCTTAAGGGCTGCCGCCACCAAAGCAAACAGCCGCCTCGTGCCTTCCACGTCGAAAAAGGTAAACGAGTTGCCCATCAGAATGACCGCCGCATACGATTGCCGCGGATGCCATTCGAGCACGCTTTTACATTCGGCCTCAATGGGCAGTTGCTCCGCTTGGGCGGCCGTACGCACCTCGTCGACATAGGGAGCCGAATTATCGACGGCTGTGACCCGATAGCCCCGCCGCGCCAGTTCGAGGCTATGACGGCCAAAGCCGCACATGAGGTCGAGTACCTGATCGCCCGGCGCAAGGCCGGCTACCTGTTCGATAAAGTCGGTTTCTGCACCGGTTAAGCCGGCAGGAACGAGGCGACGCCATACTTCGCGGTGCTGGCCGTCGAAAAAATGATCATTGAGCGCGCTCACGGGATATGGTTTTGGTTATTCGAGCAGACGGTTGCGCATGGCATACATCACCAGGCCGGCGATCGTCTTCACCCCAACTTTCTCTTTCATCTTCTGGCGGATGGTTTCGATGGTGCGCGGACTGAGGAACACCTCCTTGGAAATTTCCTCGGTGGTCATGTCGGCGGCAATGCATTTCAGGATGCGGAGCTCTTTCTCGGAGAACTGCACAGTGTTGGGATAGAATTGCCGCACTTTCTTTTTATACTGCAGCTTCAGCAGCACCGCCTTGTTGACAAGATCGTTGAAGTAAAACTCATCGTTCATGACGGTGAGGATGGCCTCATAGATTTCATCGGGGTCGGAGGTTTTCGTGAGATAGGCATTGGCGCCCATCTCCATCATCCGCGTGATCATTTCCTGGTCGTCGTACATGGTCAGTACCATGATCCGCAACTCTTCGTATTCTTTTCGCAACAAGCTGATGGCGTTGGCGCCGTCGAAGTCGGGCATGCGGATGTCCATCAACAGCACATCGGGTTGCTTGATTTTCAGTTTGTGGGCCAGGTCCTTTCCGTCTTCCGCCTCCCAGATGATCTTGATGAAGTTGCGGCCTTGCAACGCCATCTTGATTCCGTCGCGGAAGATTTGTGGTCGTCGGCGATGGCCACCTTGATCTGCTGCGGTTCACTCATGCGGCTTGCGTTTCTTTTAGGGTTGGATGGTCATGGAGGGGGGCCGGTCGTAGCGGGCCCGGGCAAATCTAGTCCATTTTAACCAAGCGCAGCGGTTGCCATCCTGCCTGTGAATCCTTTTGCGGAAAAAAGAGCATCGGCATCATGCTCAGCCACCCGCGAAGCTACGCGTAGCCTGCACCAATGCCTGCAGGCGCCCCTGCAGCGTACTGAGACGCAGATTGAGCACGTCGGCCTGTGCACTTTGCTGGTAGAGTTCTTCGAGGTCGCGTAGCGATTGATCGAGTTGCGTGGTTCCATTTCTTGCCAGTGAACGGCAACCCTGGAGAATGGTCCGGATTTCTGTGTAGTTATCCTGGTAAATTTTCTGATATTCCCGAAACAGCTTCTGTACCATATTACAGATATCTTTTGCTCCTTTCACGGCGTCTGCCGGAAAGGGCGGCAGTCGACGGAGCAGGCTGTCGTGCTGGTTCATCTCGGAAAGATCGAGGTACTGGAGCAGGAGTTCTTCGAGGTTGCGGTCGCGCAGGTTGTTCCGGCGCGTGCCGGCATGCAGCAGCTGCACCAGGTCCAGCGCATACTCGCGAATATCGAACTGCAATTCAAGTAGCCGCCGGTTAAGGCGCTCGATCTGCTCCTCGAAGCGCTGATTGGCCGTATGGAGCTTTTCGTACTGACTGAAATAACGGCTCATGACCAGCAGAAAGGTATCGAGGTCGTTACGGGTGACCCGTTTTTCCTGGATGGTCAGATTACCGACAAACCCGGCGATAGCCGGGAAAAGTCCGGCCACTGGTGCGGGCGAACGTCCCGACCCGATGAGGGAGGAAATCACCCCTGAAATCCGCTCGGGCGGGTGTTGCCGCACTTTCGACAATATTGGACGCAGGGCCGTCTGGATCTCAGCCTCGAGACTGAAGCCAAGATCGGAAGAAGCGGGGTTATTGAAGGAACTGATGCGATTCCGATAGTTTTCTTTTTTGATCAGTGAATTGAGGGAATTGAGAGAAGTAAGGGTGGCATCCAGCAGTGCCGAGGTGGCGGCATAAGCACGCAATTGCGGGGGCAGTGCGCGGAGGGCAGGCAGCGTATCGGCTGGCTCTGGCAAACGTGGCCCCTGACTGTACACAGGCTTCACCCAAAGACCGAAAAACAGAAGTAGTAGAAATTTAGACATGGAAGCAGCATCAGGCAATCGGAAAGTTCGAACGTCCGGGGGTCGGATTCCATGAGAATTTTCCCGTTCAGCACCGTTTTTTTCGAACAAAAAAGGAGAAAAACAACAACTGTGTTTAAATCACAACTTGTAGGAGCGGATCGAAGCGGGGTGGGTGAAAAAAACACCAAAAAATGGTTTTTTTCCCATTGTACAGGCTGATGGGTCCGTTTAACTTTAGCTTATGCACACACTGCCACCGCGCTACATTGCCTTCTTCCTGCTGGCGACGATCCTGGTGATAACGACCGTGCTGGGAGCATTACTGACGCTGCTGCAGATGAATCATAAGCGGCGACAGAATTACCTGACCCACATGGCGGCACTGCTTTCGGCGCACACGCAGGACTTATTGCGCACGCGTCTTGAAATGCAGGAACAGACCTTTCGTGATGTGGCGCGGGAGATCCATGATAACATCAATTTATCGCTAACACTGGCCAAGCTATCCCTTCACCGGGCCGGTGCTGCCGCCGAGAGTGTGGAACTGGAGGAGGTGCAGCAGCTGATCAGCGATGCCATCCGGGATCTCAGCACCCTTTCTCGGGGGCTGAACCCTGATTTCATTCAGCAGCTCGGACTGGTCAACGCCATAAAAGCCGAGATCGAGCGGATCCACCGGAGCGCCACGCTCCGGATTGAGTTTGAGGTGACGGGTGAAACCCTGTTCATTCCGCCGCAAACCGAATTGATTTTGTTCCGGTCGGTTCAGGAGTGTTTCAACAACATCCTGAAGCATTCGGCGGCCGGCCAGGCAGCACTCCATCTTGAGTACCGGGAGAATTATGTCCAGGTGCGGATCACCGACGACGGTGTCGGCTTCGAGCCCGCCGACCTGGAAGTAAAGAGGGGACAATCGACCGGTCTGTGTAACCTGCGCACCCGGATGGAGTTGTTCTCGGGCAGCCTCCGGGTACGCAGTCTGCCGGGCAAAGGCACCCAGTTGCAATTCGAACTTCCCATAAAAGAATCCCATGAACATTTATCCGACAATCAAGATCGCACTGGCCGACGACCACACCCTGCTTAGAAACGCGCTCTCCAGCCTGATTACGGGTTTTGAAAACTGCGAGGTTATGCACGAATCGGGCACGGGCGAGGAGTTGATGGGCCGGCTGCGGGCAGGCAAAGTTCCCGATGTGGTATTGCTCGACCTCAACATGCCGGGCATGAATGGCTATGACGTAGCGGAGGCGATCCAGCGGGAGTATCCGCAGGTGCATACCCTGATGCTCACCATGTATGATTCGGAGCTGGCATTGATCCGGCTGTTACAGCTGGGGGTCAAGGGCTTTCTGAAAAAGGATGTCAGTCCGAAGGAACTGTATTATGCCATCAAAACGGTGGTGGATACGGGCTACTACTATTCTGCACACACGGCAGGCAAGTTGGCCAACATCTTCCGAAGCCAGAAACGGGATGCGCAGGGTGCGCCGATCCATTTGACCGACAACGAGTTGCGTTTCCTGCAGCTAGCCTGCTCCGACCTCACTTACAAAGAAATTGCCCAGCGTATGAACCTGACGCCCCGGGCGGTCGACGTACTGCGCGACGGGCTCTTCTTCAAACTGGATGTCAAGAGCCGTGTGGGTCTGGTGATGCTGGCTTTAAAAAACGGAATTGTAACTGATTGATATGGAAAGATATTTTCGGACTATTCTTTTAGATTGGCGCCAAGATTATTTTCTTGAACCGACTGTCCTTTTAGTATGCATTATTGCTTATATCGTACTGCTCATAAAAAGGTGCAATTCAACATTTGCTAGTAATCTAAAGTCATATCTATTAGCACTTGCCTTAACATTTATCATTAGCAACTTCACATTCGCAGGTATCAAGATATATAAGATCCAATTCATAAACTTTATCCGGATTGTTGAGGCGACTAACCTAGTTTTTTATTTTGTCGAATTGAATTTTGTGTACTCTGTTTTGAGTATCGACGTACCAAGCAGAATACTCAAAACACTGAGGGTATTGTTTTCTCTCATTTTTCTTGTAATCGCTGCTATTGGTGTATCCAAAGCCGCGGGCATGGGAAACTACTTTGACATAATCGCCACTAGCGAGCTTATGGCGTCTTTGAACTATATTTTCATGCTTCCAGGTTTCTATTTATACTATCGGTTGATTATGAAGCATGATATTGAGGTAGAAACAACTTACCCCTTGGTCTTTATGCTATTTGCTTACACTGTATATTCTTTACTGATTTTTGCGTTTACTGCCGGAATTGCTGCAATACGACAAATTTTCAAATACCAACTCATTTTAGCTATCCATTACGTTTGGATTATTGCTATTGTCTTTGTTGCTGTATACAGGTGCCTAAGTCCTTTTCAACCTCCAATGCCGGATTTGAAGGATACTCAAAGTGATTTCTAATTAGATCAAAAAGCTGGGTTAAATTCAGGCGGGAGACTATAGTTTGGTTCTTGCAAACATTCTTCCGCCATTATGGTATCAGTGTCAGTGATCCAATGGATATAGAGTTGTAAATGGTTTTCTTAAGAATCAACATGTTACTAATTACGAAGCGTCGCACCTCGGACCGATGCTCTTCATGTTTCCTCCGAGTTGCACACGTGGCAATGATGAGGTTGTGGGCTTGGCACCCCTAAACGAGTGCTCCTCAGGTAGCCCACCGGTGCGTGGACCACTTGTTGCCCTCAGTTCTCGGAGTCAAGAAAATATCAACACTTCAGGACGCATTTACATGAACCTAACTAGTCCTACCCTATGTTCCTACTAGGATTACCAATGGGCACCTTAGAGATTCGCTGATTTATCAAAAATGCTACTATCCGATAAGACTTCAGTCGAGAGACTCAATTAACCTGTCGTCTGCGCCACATTAGGGCGACAAAAAATGATCTTTCTACATCAGGCACGAGCTTTTGAATTGTAGCATGAACCGGATTCAGACAAAGCTAAGGTCTCAACCAGGTCGGATATTCCCGAAACAACGATAGTATTTTTACTATCATTTGATGGTGTTTTTCCGCTATTTTCATGAGACACATACGATATATTTCCTCGTAAAATGCCGTCCCCATATGAGTTCTAGGATTCGCAAAAACAAGATAAGTATATCTACCTATTCTTATCGGAGGCTGGTAACAAGATTTTTACGGAACCTAAAAACGAAAACTCACTGTTATGAAAACTAACAAAACGTTCCGTGCCGTTCCTCCTCCTGGCGATATTCTTGACGGAATCACTTGGTGGGAAGCTGCATAACTGTAGCTACCATCAATCATTTCCCAAAAAAATTTAAAAGGTTTTCTATATTTGGTCAATGACCAAAACTATAGAGAACCTTTTTGTTTATTCTGCGATCTATAGTTCCGTCATCTTTTTTTTTCTGCTGCTTATCGACCCTCGAAGGGCATGGAACAGTAATATTTTTAGAGCGGTCTCACTTTATCTTGGATATGAGTTTCTCACTGACCAAATCGCACTATTCTATAACGAGGAGAAGATTATTTATCTAGTTTACTCGTTGTTTACAATCCTGGAAACAATTGCTTTTTCCTTTATCTTCTATCAAATTCTCAAGAATGAAAGGGTCAAGAAAGTAATCCCAGTTATTGCTGTCGCATTCCTCATCTTTGAACTTATCTATTACCTAACGGCAAAAAGGAAAATAATCGACACTATTCCTATTGGAATTGAGACGCTTATCTTCATCTGCTATTCTTGCATCTTTCTATTCGAACAAGTAGAAGATCTTGCGACTACGACATTTATATATGATAGATATTCCTTTTGGCTCGTATCGGGTATTTTGATTTATCTAGCAGGAAGTTGCTTTATTTACATGTCTGCTAATTTGGTGGACTCAGTAACCAGGTCAAATTACTGGACTTTCACAAATGGTTTTCTGATTCTTAAGAAAATATTGCTTTCAATCAGTTTACTAGTTTATTTCAAGCAAAGTAAAAAGCAGGTTAGACGTGTGGGCATTCGATTTAATTAGCTTTAAGTAGAAAAGATGTTCTTGCTGCAAACAAATTTGCAAAGTGGTGTATCATCAGCGGTTTTCATTGGAACTCTAGCAATGATACTGCTGGTAATCGGCCTAATTCTCTTTATCATCTTCCATCAACGCAAGGTCATTCGCTACCAAACCCAGCTCCAACTCCTCGAACAAGAACAACAAAAAGTGCTCCTGAATGCCTCCGTGCGCCTGCAGGAGGAGGAGCGCCAGCGGATCGCCGCAGACCTGCATGATGATGCCGGTCCGCTGCTGGCAACCGCCCGGCTGTACCTGAACGAAAACCTGGTCAACATGGACAAGGCCTCCCAGTTGCAGTCGATCTTCCAGGCGCGCCAGATTCTCGACGATACCATCCAGCTGATCCGAAATATCAGCCACCAGCTGATGCCCCCCACCCTGCGCAACTTCGGACTGGAGTCGGCAATCAACGACCTGGTACACAAAATCGGCGGCGCCGGCACCATCAACGTTTCGAGCCGCTTCCACGACTATCGCGACCGCATGCCCCCCGATACCGAACTGCTCGTGTTCCGCATCGTGCAGGAGCTGGTCAACAACATCCTGAAGCACTCCAAAAGCTCGTTCATTCATATCACCCAGCACCTCCACAACGACTATTTCGTACTGCGCCTCCACCACGACGGTAAAGGCATCGTGCAATCCGACTTCGAACGCCTCAACCAAAGCAAAACCGGCCTCGGACTGAAAAACATCAGCAGCCGCCTCCGCGTAGCACAGGGCCGCATCCTCTTCGAAAAGGACGCTTCCCAGACCTACTACAAGGTGACCATCGAAATCCCCCGCGAAGACCTGGCCATCCTTGAACAAAAGGCCTAATTTTAGCCACCGAAAACCAACCTATGTCTGTCATCAAAGTTGCCATAGCAGACGATCACAAGATATTCCGCAAGGGTGTGGTGCTGTCGCTCCGCCCTTATGCCAATATCAAGTTTGTGCAGGAAGCGGAGAATGGAGAGGAACTGCTCAACGGCATCCCCATGTCGAGCCCCGACGTGGTGCTGATGGACCTGCGCATGCCGGTCAAAGACGGAATAGAAACGACCAAGCAGCTGAGCAAAGACTATCCCAACATCCACGTGATCGTTCTGAGCATGTACGAAGATGAACGCTTCGTGAGCCACATGATGGAAAACGGCGCCCAGGGCTACCTCCTTAAAAATGCCGAGCCGCAGGAAATCCGTAAGGCGATCATCGACGTGTACGAAAAAGGGTATTACCTCAACAACTTCGTGAACCGCATCCTCCTGAAAAAGGCCCATACCCGCCAAAAAACAGCACCCTCCCTCAGCAACGAAATTGTACTGTCCGACCGCGAGCGCGATGTACTACGCTACATCTGCATGGAATATACCGCTACCGAAATCGCCCAGAAAATGGACATCTCCAACCGGACGGTAGAAGCCATCAAAGACCGCCTGATGGAGCGCTTCGGTTCCAAAAACACGGCCGGACTGGTTTTTTTCGCCGTAAAAAATAACCTGGTCGACTAAGGCAAAAGTCAACAGGGAGGCGTCCCCCCCAGGCTCTCTTTTTCTGAATTTTGACTTTCGATTTTTGAATTAATAAGCGAGCAACTGACCGATTCGCTCCGCCACCTTTGCGGCAGTGGGCAGCATCGCCGCCTCCAGTCCCATATTGAGCGGAACCGCCGGCAGGTTCAGCGCACCCTGCACTTCCACCGGCGCATCCAGCGATTGGAAACAGGCTTTCGAAATGCGCCCGGCCAGCGCTTCCGCAAAGGAGTTATTCTGCTGTTCTTCCGTTAGAACCAGGCATTTACCATGACGGCGCACCGTAGCAAACACCAGTTCCTCATCTAGCGGGAAAAGCGTACGCAGGTCGATGACCTCCACCTGGGCTTCAAACTGCTTCGCAGCAGCCTTAGCCCAGTACACGCCCATTCCATAGGTAATCACGCAGCAGCTCTCGCCATTCTCCACGGCAGTAGCAGACGCAGCCAGCACCACGGCACCCTTGCCGAAAGGCAACACATAATCTGCCGAAGGCTCTATGGTTTTGGCATCTTCCGTTCCGGGCACCTTGCTCCAGTAGAGCCCCTTGTGCTCCAGCAACACCACCGGGTTCGGGTCGTAATAGGCAGCCTTCATCAGCCCCTTCATATCGGCGGCATTCGATGGATAAGCAATTTTTATCCCTTTGATCGTCAGCAGCGTCGACTCAACGGAGCCGCTATGATAAGGCCCGCCCCCCCCATAGGCACCGATGGGCACGCGAATGATGCTGCTGACCGGGAACTTACCGCAGGAGAGGTAGCAGCTTTTCGAAATCTCAGTTACCAGCTGGTTGAAGCCGGGATAGATATAGTCGGCAAATTGTACTTCAACGATCGGTTTCAGTCCGACAGCGCTCATGCCTACCGTCGACCCGATAATATAGGCTTCCTGGATGGCCGTATTGAATACACGCTCGTCGCCAAACTGGTCGCCGAGGGTGGCAGCTTCGCGGAACACGCCGCCCAGGCGCTTCCCAACATCCTGGCCGTAGAGCAAACATTCCCGGTGCTGCGCCATCAACTCGCGCACCGCAAACAGTGCCGCATCCACCATAATCACCTTATTGCCGCCGGCAGGGGCACGCTCCCCTTTCTCCTCCGTAACCGGTGTCGGCACAAACACATGCTCCGCTACGCGGGCAGGATCGGGTTCGGGCGCCGCCACAGCACGCGCAAAGGCATCGCTTACCTCTTCCGTCACCTCTTCCTCGATGCGGCTGAGCAAACCGGCATCCACCTGTCCGGCCAGCCGCTGCCGGAGCAGTACGAGCGGATCGGTACAGGCATGTTTGGCAAGATCTTCCTCGGTACGGTAGAATTCTTTGCGAACCCCGCTCGTATGGTGGTTGAGGAGGCAGGTCCTGGCATGCACCAGCCAGGGGCGACGGTGTTTCCGTACATCCTGCACCACCTGGCGCATGGTATCGCAACTTTCTACGAAATCAGTGCCGTCTACACGAACGCGCTGTAGACCTTTGAACCCGGCGGCGTATTCATAAGCATCCATGGCGCGTCCTTCGGCCGCCGTTACGGAAATCCCCCATTCATTGTCCTGCACCAGGTAGATCACCGGCAGGCCTTTGAGTACGGCAAACTGGAGCGCCTCGCTCACCTCGCCCTCCGTGACGCTGGCATCGCCCAGTGAACACACTACCACGGGTAATTCGCCGGCAGGACCTTTTTCCAGTTTCTCCGGCAGGATCCGCTCCAGGTAATGAAGGCCCTGCGCCACACCGGTGGTCGGGATGACCTGCATGCCCGTGGCGCTGCTCTGGTGAATCATTTTAGGCTTACCGGCTTCGCGACTGTTGGGATGGGAATAATAGGACCGGCCTCCGCTAAATGGATCGTCTCCTTTGGTAAGCAGTTGCAGCATCAGCTGATAGGGCGTCCAGCCCATGCCCAGCAGCAGGCTTTCATCGCGGTAGTAGGGACTTACCCAGTCGCAGGGCAGCAACTGCAGTGCCGAGGCCAGCTGAATGGCTTCATGGCCGCGGGAAGTGGAATGTACATATTTGGTAATGCTGCGGTTGGCTTCATAGGTTTCGGCCATCTGCTTCACCCGGTACATCTGGCGGTAGGCATAGAGCAAGTGATCGCGGTCCATAGTGGCGCAAATATAAGACGCTCAGGCACCCTGTACCCCGGCAGGGGCACTTAGGTCAAATCAATCTTTGCCGCCCGCCGTTTCTATTCCTAGTTTTTTTACGGAAGCCCCACAGAGGCGGGGCTGTCAACTTAAACTGTTTCACTGTTCCATACCCGTCTATCAAGGGCATCCTGCCCATCAGGCTGTTCCTGAAAATCGAATGTTGCGCGTTGACGGCTGCGTATTTCTTCAGGGTGATGGACTGATCGGAAAGCCGGTAGCAGCTCTGGCCAAAGTGCTCCCTCCGGGGATAGAGGTGCTTATTTCACCTCCAGCTTCAAAAGACTCTGCTCGCCCATAAATGCCTCGAGTTCATCACCGACCACTACTTCGCCCACGCCGGCCGGCGTACCGGTAAAGATCAGGTCGCCGATATTCATGGAAAAATACTGGGAGATATGACTGACCAGTTTATCGAAAGAGTGGATCATCTGGCCGGAGTGCCCCTGCTGCACGAGTTGACCGTTTTTCTGGAAGGAGAAGGCGATTTGGTCGACAGGGCCAGCCTCTTTCAGGGACACCCAGCGGCCTACGACTGCCGAATTGTCCCATGCCTTGGCCTTCTCCCAGGGAAGCCCCTTTTTCTTAAGCTCATTCTGAATATCGCGCGCCGTAAAATCGATGCCGGTGGTGATGGCATCATAGTATTGTGTTGCCGTTTTCTCGGTCACATATTTTCCGTTCTTACACACCCGCAGCACCAGCTCGCATTCATAGTGCAGTTCGTTGGTAAACTCGGGATAATAGAAAGGAACATGCGGCTGAAGCAATGCCGTTTTGGGTTTCATGAAGATCACGGGCTCTTCGGGCACAGCGTTCCCCAGTTCTTTAGCATGCTCGGCATAGTTTCTTCCGACACAGAATATTTTCATACAACAGGTATTGGTTTAACCGGCGCACAGTCCGCCCTCGTAAGCATACTATCGTAAATGTACGTTCGCTAAAATAGCAATTAGGCCGAACATCAGGGGGTAAATTCCTGATTATTTACCGTGTTCATCATCGCCTGCAGGCCAACTGTGGCGAAACCTTCAATCACCTCCACGCTCCGGGCAATCTTCTTCTGAACCAGGGGTTCTTCGTCGGGGAGCCAGCGGCCGAGCACAAAGTCGGCCTGACGTCCTTTCGGATAGTCATTTCCGATACCAAAGCGCAGGCGCGGGTAATTGATATGTCCGAGCGCAGCCTGAATATCCTTCAATCCATTATGACCCGCATCGGAGCCCGAGGGCCGCAGCCGCAGCTTGCTCAGGGGCAGGGCGAGGTCGTCGAGGATGACAAGGGCCTGCTCCGGTGACATTTTCTCCTTGTCGAGCCAGTATCTCACAGCGGCTCCACTACGGTTCATATAGGTGGTGGGAAGAATGCAGTGAAAGATGCGGCCTTTCCAGCGCAGCTCGGCATGGTAGGCCAGGCGGGCGCTGCTTAGCGTTCCGCCATGTTTTTGCACAAAGGCGGCTACCACGTCGAAGCCAATGTTATGGCGGGTGTGGGCATACTCGTTTCCAATATTTCCAAGCCCGACAATGAGGAATTTGTTCATGGGAGGGCAAATATCGGGAATCCCGCCTTCGCTGACGCTACGGCTGAAAGGTGTGCATTGGGCGGAGGTGGAAGCAAGTGAGCGGTGAGCCACCCTCTCCCTCCGGAAGAGAAGTCGGAGGTGAGGGGTGAGCCGAGGCACCCATGCGCAACATGAAAAGGCCGCCCTTCCGGACGGCCCTCACTTCGATATTCGATACTCGATATTCCTTACTTCTTGCCTTTCGCAGGAGTGGCAGCAGCTTCGGCCTGGCGCAGGGCGCGGGTCGTTACTACGGAAACCACCGGGATGCGGGGCGAGTTGATGATCTCGTAATTCTCGGTCTTCACGTCTTCCACACGCAGGTTCTCACCGATCTCCAAAGCGTCTACCGGCACTTCGATCTGCGCTTTCAGGTATTTGGGGAAGGTCTTGACCTTCAGGGCCTTCATCTTCGGCACCAGACGGCCACCGGCACGCACACCTACAGCCGTTCCTGTAAAAGCGAGCGGAATGGTGGCAATCACCTTCTTGTCTTCTACCAGTTCCAGCAGGTCGATGTGGATCAGCTGGTCAGAAACCTTGTCGAACTGAAGGTCTTTCAGGATGCAGATGTAAACTTTGCCGTCTACATTCAGTTCCACTTTCTGGAAATTGGGTGTATAAACCAGCGGACGCAGGGCCTTGGCCGAAGCCACAAAATTGATCTCCTGTGCACCCCCGTAAATTACACCAGGCACGAGCTCCTGAGAGCGAAGTTGGCGGGTGGCTGACTTGCCAAATTCGGTCCTCAGTTGTCCTTCGATTGTAATTGTTTTCATTATTGAGGTTTTTAAAAAATGACTTACTAAAGTTCCGTTCTCTCCGTTCTCTGTTCCCCGGTTGATCCCTCAACCCCGGAACCAACCAACATTACTTATCCCTCCGTTGCGAATGGATGAACAGGTTGTTGATGCTCTTGTTCTCGTAGGCGTTACGGATCGCCACCGCAAAAAGCTCGGCTACCGACAGCACCTTGATTTTCGAAGACTGTCCCCGCAGCGGGATGGTGTCGCACACCACCAGTTCTTCCAGCACACTGTTATCAATGTTCTCGTAGGCCTTCCCGCTCAGCACGGGATGGGTGACCAGGGCACGGACGCTGCGGGCGCCTTTCTCGAGTAAAAGAGCGGCGGACCTGGCCAGCGTTCCGGCTGTGTCGCAGATGTCATCAATGATGATCACATCGCGGTCCGTGACATCCCCGATTACCTGCATGGAAGCGATCTCGTTGGCACGTTTGCGGTGCTTGTCGCAGATCACCATGTGGGCATTGAAATAGGTGGCAATTTCCCGTATCCGGTTCGTTGCTCCTACATCAGGGGCCGCAAAGGTAAGGTTTTCCAACCCAAGTTTGCTTATATATGGGATAAAAATTGCAGATGAGTCAAGGTGATCCATCGGAATATCGAAGAAACCCTGGATCTGGGGAGCGTGCAGGTCCATGGTGATCACCCGGTCGGCGCCGGCGGCCACCAGCATGTTGGCGACGAGTTTTGAGCCGATGGCGACGCGGGGCTTGTCTTTCCGGTCCTGACGCGCATACCCGTAATAGGGCAACACCGCAACGATCTTCCACGCGGAAGCACGGCGGGCCGCGTCGATCATCAGCAGCAGTTCCATCAGGTTATCGGAGGGCGAATAGGTGCTCTGTACCAGGAAGACCACGTCGCCGCGCACACTTTCGTTGAAAACCGGAAGAATTTCACCGTCGCTGAACCGCTGAATGTTGATTTCACCGGGCTTGCAGCCATAACGTTCGCAGATCTGCTGGGTCAATTTTTGCGAGCCGGTGCCGGAGAAGATTTTGGCAGAGGGTTGCAGTTGCATGAGAAAAAATGTGCCGCGAAGATAGCAAGAAGGAAACGCATTTTTTTAAATTAGAGAATGAAAACACCAACCCTCCCCATCAAACAATGGGCGGAAGATGACCGCCCGCGTGAAAAGCTGCTCCTCAAAGGGCCACAAAGCCTGAGCGACAGCGAGTTGCTGGCCATCCTTATCGGTCACGGAACCCGTAGCAAAAGCGCCCTCGACCTGGCGCGCGAACTGCTGCAGGGGGCACAAAACCAGTTGCCCCGACTGGCCCGACAGTCGGTGCGCGACTTCCGGCGCATCGGCGGCATCGGCAGCGTCAAGGCCGTTACGCTGGCTGCCGCCCTTGAACTGGGCCGCCGCTGTGGTGCCGGCAACTTTTTCCAGAAACCGCAGGTGGCCAGCAGCCATGAGGTAGCCACGCAACTCCAGGCGCTCCTGAAAGATCATCGTCATGAAGTTTTCGCCGTGCTTTACCTCAACAGGGCCAACCGGATCAATCATTTTGAAATCGTCAGCGAAGGCGGCATCACCGGCACCGTTGCCGATCCGCGGATCATTCTGCGGCGGGCGTTGGAGGAAGATGCCGTGAGCCTGATTCTCTGCCATAACCATCCCTCCGGGAATCTACGTCCCAGCCGCGCCGATGAGGAACTGACCGTAAAAATCCGGGAAGCCGCCCGTTATTTCGACATCCGGGTGCTCGATCACCTGATCATCAGCGACGCAGGATACTTCAGCTTTGCCGACGAAGGATTGATCTGAACAACAGAAAGCGAAGGCCGAAGCCAATACCCCTTTTCTTCCTGCTACATTACTCGGGTTTTGCCTGCTGCAGGTGCTGCATGAGGCGTAGCACCGGCTGCAGCTGGCTAAAGTCGACCTTTCTTTCTTTCAGATAGGCGGCAATATCGGACTTGCGTTTGGGCTGGCGCCGCTCGAGCTCCTTGCGGGAGGCGGGCACGGGCGCTTCGTCGTCGGGCGCCCATAAAAACAGGTCTTGCTGCCGCATGATGGTCAGCCGGCTGGTCAGCACTAGCTCACGCACCTGGTTATTGGCGTTGTAGCGCGTAGTTTGGTCCATGGCCCCGGTTTCATTGGCACCGTAACCGCCAACACGGCTGACGTCGTGAATTTTCAGGTACTGGCGCAGCAGCAGACGCGTGTCGCCCACACGGGCGATCTGCTGCAGGAAGCCCTGGTGAAAATAAAAGGTGTCCTTCCCGACAGCCACCAGTTGAATCTTCTCTTCATTGGCCAGCACCAGCGTGTCGCCTTTTGGTGCTATGAACTGCAGGGCAGCCTCGCTGAATGAATAGTTGAGGCGTGCCCGGCTGATATAACCGTCTTTAAAGTGCACCTCTCCGTTACTAAAGTCGGGATATAAAAAGTAATCGGCCGGTTGCAACACATCATTGACCCGCTGACCCGGCTCTACGGTATAGGTCGGCCCTTGCGCAGCCGCAGTTAACGACGAGCCAAAAAAAAGCGCAAGCATGATTTTTCTTAAATGCATGGTTCAGTATTTAATCACAGACACAACACGAACAACGAATTGTTCGGCATGAAACAGTACGCAGCTCCTAGGCCTGTCCGGCCGGCCCGCCAAACATCAACGGTATCTGCACTTCCTCAATATCCTTTATTTCCCCGTTGGCGGCTTCATAACGCTGCACGTTTTCGGTCAGCGCCTTCATAAAGCGCTTGGCATGCTGCGGCGTGAAGATGATGCGCGACTTGACCTTGCTTTTCGGCGTTGAAGGCATCACATTCACGAAATCGATCACGAATTCGGCGGTGGAATGCGTGATGATGGCGAGGTTGGCATAGGTGCCTTCAGCGATCTCTTCAGTGATCTCTATATTGATGCCGTTCTGCGGGGCCTGGTTGTCTTGCATGAAAAGAAATTTCGTTCCAAAATACAACGATTAGAATCGCAAAACATAAAAAGGCAATTCCCTGTGGGCAAGCTGGGTTCAAAAGCTCAGCGAAAACTGCAGGCGAAGCTCTGAACGGCGGGGGCCTTCAATTCGTGTCATGCCCGAAGAAACTGCATCCTGATCCCTGAAGAAAGTGTCGGCCCAGCGCATCGACAGGTTAAACCGGTCTTTGACCGCATGCTGCAGTATCAGGCAATAGCAGAGTCCCTTATCATAAAAAGGCAGAATCGGACCGCCGCCGCTGCCGTCCGGGTCAAACTGATAGAGCCGGAAGGCGTATCCGTCGGTAGCAAAGTATTGCCCCCGCAGTCGAATGCTGAAACCTTCCCGGAAGCGCCGGCGCAGATCACCCGAAAAGAGGAAGCCCGAACGACCGGCACCGGCATCTGGCTCCCAGAGGGCTTCCGCACGCAGTTGCATCAGCAGGCGGGCCGACAGGGGATCCTGCAACTGCAGGCGCAGGCCATGCCGCCGGGCCGCGTGATAGCCGTTCAGGGGCCGTTGCGTGGTGGCCTCCGGATCTTCCTGGAACTGGTAGCGCAGCTGCAGCTCTCTTTCTTTCTCCGGTCGCCAGGAGGCCTGCACACCTGCCCGAAAGCCCTGCGTCGGTGCATCGATGCCATAGCGCAGCCAGGGAAAGCGATAGGCGTCCATCCAGGCATCCACCTGCCACGCCCGCTTAGGACGCAGCTGTACTCCCATCAGCAAGCCCTCCTCGTTCTGGGGTTCGCTACGACGGGTAAGCGCGTTGCCGTGCAGGCCCGGAAAGCCGGGCGGCAGGCGGCGATACACCAGGGCCAGGTCCAAGGGGCGGCCTCCGGCCAGCAGGAGGCCACCGACCATCCCCAGAGCGCGCCGGCCACCGACGGCCACTTCACCAAAAAGGTGCAGGTTGCGCCAGGTAAATCCCCAATCGGCACCGCCTTTGAAAAGCCTCGTTCCAGAGGGCTGGAAGAGCTGGTAAGGTTTATCGCCCTGCTGGAGGGGCATGGAAAACCGCAGATCTACGGCGTGCATTCCCAGGCGCAGAGGCCCCCTTTCCCACTGCAGTCGGCCGCCCCAGCCCAGCTGACGCAGCCGGTTTCGCCCGGCTAGTTCCGATGGGGTCCGGTGCAGTCCCGAACGGTTGAAAGAAGACACCTGCTCCAGGAGCGAACTGTCGGTATCGGCACGGATGCTGAGGCAACGTGCCGAACCGAAGAGCGTTGCCTGCCAACGCCCCCGCTGCAGCGTAAGTGCCGCCCCCCGGTGGAAGCGGAACTCATCTCCGGCGAGGTAGGGCTGCACCACGGCCCCCTGGCGTTTATAGGCCAACAGATCGGCGCCGCCACCGAAGGCAAATCCCTGCCAGTGCACCAAGCCCTGTCCCATATTCACGGTAAAATCGCCCAGGCTAAGCTGACGGATCAGCCCGCGCCCTTCCAGTTGCAGGTGCGCCGAAAAAAAATCCGGTCGGCCTCGCCGCATTGCCTCGCCTGCGTCTTTCTCCATGGTGATGCCCCAACGGAGCCGCCCTGCGTGGCGAAAGCGGTAACGCGCATAAACACGGTCGGCATTACCGGCAAACTGTCCCTTCCGCTCGCCGTCCGTCTCCTGAAGCACCCGGGCATACCGCAACACCAGCTGATGCGTTCCCCGGGCGACGGCATCCCGCAGGTAGCCGGCAGCTGCTGGTTGCACCGTGATGAATGGTTGCAGGCGGCGGATAGTAGCGGGATCCCATCCGGGAACAGCCTGCAGTTCCTCAACAGCGGCCAGCGGGCCCATCTGTTTGCGGTAGGCGATCAGTTGCTGAACCTGCCAGTGGGTGAGCAGGCCCAGGGAATGTAAAGTCTCAGCCGTGGCTGTATTCAGGTTCAGGGGCCGGCGCCGATAGAACTGCTGCTCCTGCGTGAGGGGCTCGGTTTCGATCGTTCGCTCCTCACGATCCTGAAGCCGCTCCCACTCGTCGGTATCCTGGGCCGTCACCCTAAATGCGGTGAGGATGGCCAGCAGCGCTACAGCCACTTTCATAAGGCGGATTTGGCGGGGTCCGGAAACAAAAGAAGCAGCCCGGGCGTTCCGCCCAACTGGCGGTGTACCATCAGGCATACCTGCACGCGCAGGCCTCCGGTTTCGGCGGCTGCGCCCAGGTAGAAGCCCGGCGTTCCGGTGTCGATGCCGGCCTGCATGCGCAAGCGAGCCGTAAGCAGGTATTCGGCGCCGGCCTGTACTGCCGGCCTGCTGCCCTCCTGTTGCCGCAGGGTGGCTGCCAGCAGCCATTGGCCGGGTGCCGCCCAGGCTACACTCATCCCATACAGGGCCGGAAGGCGGTCGCCCGATTTACCCAGCCGCGGGCGGCCCGGGTTGTGGGTAAAGATGCCGGTGTGTACACCCGGGGCCAGTTCGAGGAGCAGGCCGGCATCGGCGCTAAGCGTTGCCGCCCGGCCCAGCGCCCGGCTGCCGACATTCACATAGCGAAAATGCAGGCCCGTCCAGGCGCGCTGACCCAGGCGCCGGCCATAGGCCAGACCGAGGGCTGTTTCCTGCCAGTGGGTAGCTCCGCCCACGGCCGCACTCAGCCCAAGCACACCCGAAGCCAGCGGCAGGGCTGCATCGAGGTTGTAGCTGCCCAGCGTTTCCTGCCCGAAGCGGCGCTCACCCTGCAAGGCCACCGAAGGGCGGCTGAGGGTGGCCAGGCTGGCGGGGTTGGCGGAAAAGGTGGCGGCCTGTGCAAAATGGGGAGAGGCGGCGTTGATGCGCGAAGGCAACGACGTTAATGGCTGAAGCAGGGCCTGCCCTGCACCGGCCAGAGCCTGCAGCAGCAGGAGCGGAAGCAGTATGCATCTCATAGGTAGCGTGTTTCTGCAAATCTGCAGGTGCCGGAGGGGCAAAAAGAAAATGTTTTTCCCATCATTCGATGGGAATTTACCTTTGCTCCATGCAAATCCTGAACGGGAAGGAAGCTGCGCAGGCCATTAAGGATGCCCTTAAACTGGATGTAGCGCAACTCGCCTCAAACGGCAAAGAAGTGCCTCACCTCGTTGCGATACTGGTGGGAAACAACGGAGCCAGCGAAACCTATGTGGGCGCCAAAGTCAAAGCCTGCGAAGAGGTGGGTTTCAAATCCACCCTCATTCGCTTCGAAGAAGACATCTCCTCGTTCCGCCTCCTGGAAACCATCCGCGAGCTTAACGGCGACCCGGATGTGGACGGAATACTTGTTCAACTCCCCCTGCCGCCACATATTTCTCCAGAAGAAGTGATCAACACCATCGACCCTTCCAAAGATGTGGATGGCTTTCATCCCAACACCGTCGGGCAGATGGTATTGGGGCAGCCCAGCTTCATCCCGGCAACGCCTTACGGCATCCTGCTGATGCTGGCACACTATAAGATCGAGACGAAGGGAAAGCACGCCGTGGTGATCGGCCGCAGCAATATCGTCGGGCGTCCGATGAGCATCCTGCTGAGCGGACCGGGCCCCCAGGGTAATGCCACCGTCACCATCTGCCATTCACATACCGGCAACCTGAAAGAACTCTGCCTGAGTGCCGATATCATCATCGCGGCCCTCGGCCGGCCCGGCTTTGTGACTGCCGATATGGTGCGGGAAGGCGCTGTCGTTATTGATGTAGGCATCACCCGTGTTGATGATCCGTCGAAGAAAAAGGGCTACCGCATCTCCGGCGACGTCGATTTCGAACAGGTTGCGCCCAAAACTTCCTGGATCACTCCTGTGCCCGGGGGCGTAGGGCCGATGACCATCGCGGCGCTGCTGAAGAATACGTATCATGCCTGTGCGTTAAAGCACTTTGAGTGAGGGGTTTAGGAGGTTCAGGAGGTTTAGAGGTTCGGAAGGTTTAGGCATCTATTGGTGAGGGCTTGGTTTGTGTCTTCAGCGTACAGACATGGTACATGCTGCTTCTCCGGCACCCGTAAAACCACAATCGCTGATATCCAGAATCCTCAAAATTCCTGATTTCCCTAAACCTCCTGAACCCACTGAACCCCTTTGAACCCTTTATCCTTTCATCAATGAATAATTCAGCCTTTACCCTTCCCGTCATGGAACACTTTTACACCCTTCAGGGCGAGGGCGTGTACCAGGGCCGTGCGGCCTACTTCATTCGCCTCGGTGGCTGCGATGTGGGCTGTGTTTGGTGCGATGTGAAGGAAAGTTGGGATGCCTCGGCACATCCACGATACACGGTTAACGAAATCGTGGAATGGGTAACCACGGCAAAGGCGCCGTTGGCTGTCATTACGGGCGGAGAGCCGCTGCTGCATCCTCTCGATGCGCTTACCAGCGCCCTGAAGGCGGCCGGCATCCGCACCCATCTTGAAACATCGGGAAGTTCGTCTCTGAGCGGCAGGTGGGACTGGATCACGCTTTCCCCGAAAAAATTCAAGGCACCGCTTCCGGAAGTCGCGGCAAAGGCACAGGAACTGAAAGTGGTGGTCTTTCATAAGTCCGACTTCGCCTGGGCGGAGCAATGGGCCGCGCAGGTGGCGTCTGGCTGCCGCCTCTTTCTGCAGCCCGAATGGGATAAGTCGGAGCTCATGACCCCGCTGATCGTCGATTACATCAAGGCACATCCCCAATGGCAATTGTCGCTGCAAGTGCACAAGTACATTAACGTGCCCTGATCCAAAAGACCTTGCTGCCCTAAGGTGGCACAAAAGATCTGGTACCGATACGACTGAGGGCATTTCTACGGATCTTTCTAAGCCTGCCTGGTAGCACTTATTTGATATTCGTTAAAACCATAGCGCGGCCGTTGCCTCCGCCCCGTTTTGGCGTATTTTCAGGCGATGAAACACCTGCGGATTCCGTACTTTCTTTTCCTTCTGCTGTTGCTGTTTGCCGCTACTGCCCATGCCCAATACCAGCCCGAACGCGTACAGGCAAAAGCCCGGGAGGCTTATCACCGTGCCCTGAACCGGATCGATAACGGTCAGTGGACCGAAGCCCTTGACGCCCTGCAGGAGGCCATCCGCCGCGATGCCGGTTACCTCGAAGCCCACCTGTCGCTCGCCGGTGTATACAGCGAACTGAAAGACCGCCCGCGCAGCATTGCCAGCTATGAAAGAGCTTTTGCCATCGACAGCGACTATGTAACCGAGATGCGGCTTCCCTACGCCATCGCCCTGGCCGGCACCGGGGAATTCGAAAAAGCCCTGCGCGTAATTGAAGAACTACTCGCACGCCCGAAAATCAGCTCCGGAACCCGCAAGGCTGCCGAATACCGCCGCAAGACCTTTCAGTTTGCGCTGGACTTTGCCCGGCAAAACCCCGACAATTACGTATTTGAGCCAAAGAACCTGGGTGCGGGCATCAACACACCCGAACCGGAGTATTTTCCCTCGCTGACCATCGATGGCAATGAAATGATCTTTAACCGGCGCCTGGGCGGCCGGAACGAGGATTTCTTCCTGAGCCAGCGAACCAACGGCCAGTGGGACCAGGCCCACCACCTCAACGGCAGCATCAACACGCCCATGAACGAAGGCGCCCAGACGGTATCCCAGGACGGAAGCTGGCTCATTTTCACAGGCTGCCACCGCGAAGACGGCCGGGGCAGCTGCGACTTGTATATTTCCTACCGCGAACGGGAAGGATGGAGTGCGCCCATCAACCTGGGAAGCGCGGTGAATACCGACCAGTGGGAAACCCAGCCCTGTCTTTCACCCGATAAGAAAGAACTCTACTTTGTAAGCAAACGTTTCGGCGGATTGGGCGGCGCCGATATCTATGTGGCGCGCCTGCTGCCGAATGGCCGCTGGGGAGAGCCCGAAAATCTCGGCCCCGGCATCAATACCCCCGGCGATGAACTGACGCCTTTCCTCCATGCCGATAATCAGACCCTGTATTTCGCCTCCAACGGACTGCCCGGCTACGGCAACCAGGACCTGTTCGTGACCCGCCGCGGCTCCGACGGCAAATGGGGCCCGCCGCAAAACCTGGGCTACCCCATCAACACCATCGATGAAGAGAGTGCTTTATGCATCGCATCTGACGGCATTACGACCTACTATGCCAGCGATCGGGCAGGCGGCCTGGGTAGTATGGACATCTACAGTTTCTCGATGCGCCCGGCCATGCGTCCGAGCCGCACGCTCTGGGTGCGGGGCCGTGTGTTCGACGCCAAAACCGAAAAAGGCTTACCCTCTACCCTCTCGCTGATCGACCTGCAAAGCCGGGCCGAACTTTCACGGGTGCAGACCGATGAAACCGGCAGTTACCTGGTGACGCTCCCCGTGGGCAAGAACTATGTCTTCAACGTCAACCGCAAGGGATACCTCTTCTTCTCCGACCAGTATTTCCTGCGCGAACGGGCCGGAGATTCGGCCTACCGGAAAGACATTCCGCTGCAGCCCATCGAGGTCAATGCGCACATTGTGCTGCGGAACATCTTCTTTGACGTCAACCGTTTTCAACTGCAGCCCGAATCGCAGGTGGAGCTCGACCGGGTGGTTCAGTTCCTCGGCGAGAACCCTACGGTGCGTATCCAGTTGGAAGGACATACCGACAATGTCGGTTCCGCCGCTGACAACCAGAAGCTGTCGGAAAACAGGGCCCGCGCCGTGGTGCAATACCTGGCCGACAAGGGCATCAAGCCGGCCCGTATGGAGGCCAAAGGTTTTGGCGCCACCCAGCCCGTTGCGGATAACAAGAGCGAAGAAGGGCGGGCACAGAATCGCCGGACGGAACTGAAAGTGATCGGGAAATGAAAGCAAGGTGAGCGGTGAGCGTCTCCCGCCTCCGGGAATTTTCCCATTCTTTCCTGTTCTTTTTCCCCTTGCCGACAGCGTCGCCAGACGGAAATTCGGCTCCATGTTTCCTGAGCTGCTCTACCGCATGGCCCTGACCCAGGTGCCGCAGATCGGCGATGTGCAGGCGCGCGTGCTGCTTCAGCATTTTGGAAGCGCCACCGCCGTCTTCGCGGCGCCGGCGCGCGACCTCGAACGCATCGAAGGCATCGGAACCGTCAGGGCCAAAGCTATCCGCCAGTTCGACCGATTCCGGCAACTGGAACCCGAGCTGCGTTTCCTGGAAAAGCACCAACTGCACAGCTGGTTCCTGATCGACAACAACTACCCGCGCCGCCTCCAGCACTGCTACGACCCGCCTGTGCTGCTGTTCGGCAAAGGAGAAATGGATCTCGACGCACCCAGGCTGGTAGCGATCGTGGGCACCCGTAGTCCTGGAATACGGGCGCCAGTGGACGGAGCAGCTCGTGCGCGACCTGGCACCCTACAAGGTCACCATCGTCAGCGGCCTAGCCATTGGCATCGATGCCTGCGCCCACCGGGCGGCACTTAAGGCCGGCCTGCCCACCATTGGTGTGGTCGGCCACGGTCTGGCGCGCATCTATCCCAGCGAGCACAGCGCCCTGGCCCGGGAAATGATTGCCCGGGGTGGCGGTCTGCTGACCGAGTTCCTCAGCCATGAAAAACCCGACAAACACCACTTCCCGCTCCGCAACCGCATCGTGGCAGGACTCTGCGACCTGACCGTAGTGGTGGAAACCGCGCCCAAAGGCGGTAGCATGATCACCGCAAAGCTGGCCGACAGCTACCATCGCGACGTGTTTGCACTGCCGGGTCGCGTTACCGACAAGAGCAGCACCGGCTGCAACCTGCTCATTCAAACGCAAAAGGCACAATTAGTGACCGGGGCCGCCGATATTGCTGCTGCACTGGGATGGAACGACACGCCTAAACCGGCAGCAAGACAAACCCGGCTTTTTCCGGAACTTTCGGAGGAAGAGCGGAAACTGGCTGACCTGCTTAGGACCAACGCCCTGCTTCATGTAGATGAACTCAGCCTCCAAAGCGGACTCACCGGAAGTGCCGTAGCCAACGCCCTCCTGCAAATGGAATTGCAGGGCCTGGTGCAGAGCCTGCCGGGTAAGCGCTACCGCCTTACCTGATATCCGGCCGCTGGAAGCATCGCTTTTCCACATCCGTTAAGAATTCCTTCATACTCCTTTGCAGGACACCCCTTTATCTTTGCACATGGCAACACCCTCCACGCAACGCAACTTCATCGAGGGACTCACGTTCGACGACGTATTGCTGGTCCCCGCCTACTCCGAAATTCTTCCCCGCGACGTTAGTATCCGCAGCCGCCTCACGCGCGACATCACCCTCAACGTGCCCATGCTCTCGGCAGCCATGGATACCGTCACCGAATCGCGTCTGGCCATTGCCCTTGCCCGCGAAGGCGGTATCGGCATCCTGCACAAAAACATGACGATCGAGAAACAGGCCAATGAAGTGCGCCGCGTGAAACGCAGCGAAAGCGCCATGATCCTCGACCCCGTAACCCTGTCCACCTCCGCTACCATCGCCGATGCCAAGCGCATTATGCGCGAATATGGCTTTGGCGGCATTCCGGTTGTGGAAGACGGCGGCCGTCTGGCAGGCATCCTCACCAACCGCGACCTGCGCTTCCAGGAAGATAACCAGCGGCCGGTGACCGAGGTCATGACCAAAGAAAACCTCGTTACCGCCCCCGAAGGCACCGACCTGAAAAAAGCGGAAGCCATCCTGCGCCAGACCAAGGTGGAAAAACTGCCGGTAGTTGACAAAGACGGCAAGCTGATCGGCCTCATCACCTACCGCGACATCCTGCAGGTAACCTCTTATCCCAACTCCGCCAAAGACAACCTGGGCCGCCTGCTGGTAGGCGCCGCTATTGGCGTCACCCAGGACATCCTCGACCGCGTATCGGCCCTGCAGGCAGTGAGTGTGGATGTGGTGGTGCTCGATTCTGCACATGGCCATTCGCGGGGTATCATCGAATCGCTGCGCAACGTGAAAGCCGCCTTCCCGCAACTCCCCGTCATAGCCGGCAATATCGCCACTGCCGAAGGCGCCGCCGCCCTGGCGGATGCAGGCGCCGACGCGGTTAAGGTGGGCATCGGTCCGGGCTCCATCTGCACCACCCGTATTGTTGCCGGTGCCGGCGTGCCGCAGCTGACGGCCATCATGCAGGCGCATGCCGCGCTCAAAGACCGCGACATTCCCCTCATCGCCGACGGCGGCATCCGCTACACGGGCGACATGGTGAAGGCGCTGGCCGCCGGCGCCGACTGCGTGATGATGGGCTCCATCTTCGCCGGCACCGAGGAAAGTCCCGGCGACACCATCATCTACGAAGGCCGCAAGTTCAAGGAATACCGGGGCATGGGCTCACTAGGCGCCATGTCGGTCGGCTCCTCCGACCGCTACTTCCAGGATCCGGAAGCCGAGGTAAAGAAGTTTGTTCCCGAAGGCATCGAAGGACGGGTGGCCTATAAAGGTCAATTGAAGGAAATCGTGTACCAGTACGTAGGCGGATTACGCGCCGGCATGGGCTATTGCGGTGCCAAAAACATCGGCGAGCTGCAACAGGCCACCTTCGTAAAGATCACCAATGCCGGCATGCGCGAAAGCCATGCACATGATGTGGAGATCACGCGGGAGGCGCCGAACTATAGCCGCAAGTGACCATTAAACCACGAAGACAGGTGTTTTACCGCATAGGCGGGCCGGAGTTTTATAGCAACCCTGTACCCCTGCTGGCCGCACCCTGAAAAACAAAGCGAACAATTCCGGCTATGGCTGTCCCCGGCGGCGGCCATAGCCGCAAGGAATAAATTACAACGCCGAAGCGCGAACAGCGACGAGCGAAGGGCCTACCTTCAGCAAAACGCTACGCTATGCGCCATCTCCTGTCTGTCTGCCTGTTGTTCCTGGTGCCTGGTCTGGTCCGGGCGCAACTGCCTGAATTTGACCTGGTGCAGGAACGGAACATCTCGGGCAAATCCCGGGTTATTTATGTGAATGCGCTTTGGTGCAAACCCTGTATGGATAAGTTTCCGGCCATCGCCGACAGCTTCTCCAAAAGACCCGATATCGAGTTCATCGTTTGGTGGGACCGTTCGCATTACAGCGACAAGCTGCATGAGCGCCTCGCCCAACGCTACGACACGACGGCCTTCCGGTTCATGCCCCAGCGCTACTATGGCTCCAGCGGCTTCATCAGTGTCAATCCGACCAAAAAGGTGATGAAGGCCCTGCGTAAGGAGCTCAACGAAAAATGGCAGGCTTCCTTCAGCGACGACGATATCTGGATCGGCAAACTCTACATCCAGACACAAGCCGGCATGTCGATCACGAAAACCTATAAATCGGAAACGATGGTGGCGGAAGCAAATGCGCTGCTGGGCGGTTCCCGAACGGCAGCACGCTAGTACACCGCCGCCTTTCGCTAACTTGCCGCCAAAGCGAGCATGTGAAGCCAGTAGTTCTGATCCTGTTCTTTATTCTGACCCTCGGGGCCGCCCGTGCGCAAGATAGCTGCGGCCTCCGCATCACCCTGCTCACCTGCGCACCCGGAAACGAGCTCTATTCCATTTTCGGTCATACCGCCATCCGGGTGCAGGAAAGCGCAACCGGCGCCGATGAAGTGTACAACTACGGCACCTTTGAGTTTGGCGACGATTTCTACAACAGGTTCGTTCGCGGGAAGCTGCCCTATTTCCTGTCTGTAGATCCGTTCCGGGAATTTCTCTACCAGTACCAATACGAAAGCCGCAGCGTGTGGGAACAGGAATTGCTCCTCGGGTGTGCCCGGAAAGCCGAACTGCTACGCGCACTCCGGATCAATGCGTTGCCCGAAAACCGGCAATACCGCTACGACTTTCTGTTCGATAACTGTACCACCCGCTCGGGCACGATGCTGCTGCGCTTCGCAGCAGAACCGAAACGGCTGACGCAGGTAATTACGGTCCGCACGGGGCAGGCTCCCAGCTTTCGGAACCACATTCACGAATACCTCGACCGGGGCGGCCAGCCCTGGAGCAAACTGGGCATCGACCTGCTGCTGGGCGCCCGGCTCGACCGTGCGGCCACCAACGGTGAAGCGATGTTTCTTCCCGAAAAGCTGATGAAAGGTTTCACCGGGGCTACCGCGGCCGGCCAACTCATCGTATCGGCACCGAAGCCCATCCTGGAACTGCCCGCTCCCGTCAGCGGCGGCACGCTCTCCCCCCTGCTCGTATTTAGCGTACTGCTGGCGGTCATCGCCCTACTGTCTTTCGTTCCGGCCAAAGGAGCCCGGACCTTCATCGCCGGGTTTGACTTTTTCCTGTTTTTCAGCTCCGGCCTGATCGGTATCCTGCTGCTCTTCATGTGGTTCGGCACCGACCATGCCCTCTGCGCCAATAACTGGAACCTCGCCTGGGCCCTGCCCACGCATGCCCTGGCCGCCTTTTTCCTTCGCCGCGAACGGCGCTGGATGCACTGGTACCTGCTGGGCACCCTGGTGCTGCTGTCGGCCCTGCTGATCGGCTGGGTATTCGTACCGCAGCAACTCAACATCGGCTTCCTGCCCGTTGTGCTGCTGCTATTGCTCCGCGCATGGCTGATCATCCTTAAACCACATTACCATGGCCCGCAAGATTCTGAACCGGCCGAACGGTGAGTTGCATTACCTCGATGAGGGACAGGGTTTACCCCTGCTGCTGCTCCATGGCTTCGGCGAAGACCATCGCATCTGGAATGAACAACGGGCGCTATCCAGGCGTTTCCGGCTGATAGCTCCCGACCTGCCCGGAAGCGGCCATTCTCCACTCCAGCCCGACAGCAGCATGGAAGGCCTTGCAGGCTGTGTGCTGGACCTTCTCGATGCCGAAGGGATCGACCGCTGTGTAGTGCTGGGCCATAGCATGGGCGGCTACGTAGCGCTCGCCTTTGCCGAAAAATATCCCGACCGCCTGCGGGCACTGGGCCTCGTGCACTCCACGGCCTATGCCGACACAGAGGAAAAAAAAGAAACCCGCCGCAAGGCCATTGGCTTTATCCGGAGCAATGGCGCTGCTGCTTTTCTGAAAACGAGCATCCCGGGACTGTATGCCGAAAAAAGCCGGCAGGAGCGGCCCGATCTGATTGAAAAACACTTGCTTGAGGCAACCGGTTTCGGTCCGGACACGTTAATAGCCTATTACGAAGCGATGATCGCCCGACCCGACCGCCGAGAGCTGTTAAGAAATGTCCAATTTCCGGTGCTGTTCCTGCTTGGCAGGCACGACAATGCCGTACCTTTAGCAGACGGCTTGGCGCAATGCCATCTGCCGTCCGACAGCACAGTGTTTCTCCTGGAGGATGCGGGCCATATGGGCATGCGCGAATACCCGCAGCTGGTGATGCAACGCCTGGAGGCTTTTGCGGGTCATATTAACCAACCGCCGGCGACCGAATGAAAAAACTTTTCTGCACGATCCTCACCTTGCTGTTCCTCCTCCCGGGATATGCCAGCCATATCAAAGGCGGCTTTATCACCTATACCTACCTGGGTGCCGGAACCGGCGGCAACAACCGCTACCAGGTGGATGTGGTTGTGTACATGGACCAGGCTTCGCAGAATAACCCCCAACAGTTTCATACGACGATTCCGGTTACCTTTTTCAACCTCGACAACGGCACCCAGCAAACGCTTGATGCCCCCCGTGCCAACTGGTTTTTCCTGACCAAGGTGCGGGAAGAAGACTGCGTGACCAATTCACCGACTGGCATCTTCTACCTGGTGGCGATCTACCGGATAGCTGCAATAGAGCTCCCCTCGAATGTACGCGGCCATACCATTGCCTACCAGCGTTGCTGCCGCATTACGGGCATCACCAATATCGCGGGCAACTCGGGCACTGTAGGCAACACCTACTCTACCACCATTCCGGGCCGTCAGCTGCTGGATGCGGCTCCCCAGAACAGCAGCGCCAATTTCCTGGTAAACGATACGCCGGTGGTTTGCCGGAACAGCTACTTCGAATACTCTTTCCGGGCATCAGACGCCAACAGCGACAGCCTCAGTTATGCCTTCTGCAGTGCCTGGGAAGGAGGCTCGATCTCAAACGCCGCGCCTGCCGTGTCGGAGCCGCCTCCCTTTATATCGCTCCTGTATGCGCCGGGCTTCACGGGAACCACCCCCCTCGGCAACCGGGTAACCATTGATCCGCGGACCGGATTGATCAGCGGGGTGGCGCCAGATGTAGGCGAATATGTGGTCACGGTTTGCGTCACCGAATGGAGAAACGGTATCCCCATCGCACAGAACCGGAAGGAACTGCACGTAAAGGTCACCGATTGCGGCAGTGTGCGGGCGACGCTGGATCCCACCTATGTGAATTGCGAAGACTTCAATGTGCGCTTTCAGAACAATTCGCCTACCGGCGTGAACACGCACTTCTGGGACTTTGGCGTGCCGGGCGTTACGAATGATACGGCCAATATAGCGATGCCGGTATTTACATTTCCGGACACGGGCGTTTACAACATCAAGCTCGTCGTTAACCGCGGTGATCGCTGCGCCGACAGTACGCGGGCGGAAGTACGGGTGTATCCCGGCTTCTTCCCGGGCTTCCGGCACCAGGGCGTTTGCGCCACCCGTCCCACGCAATTCTTCGATACCACCCGTGCCCGCTACGGCGTGGTCAACTTCTGGTCCTGGGAGTTCGGCGACCCCGCTACCAATGCCGACGTTTCCAGCCAACGAAACCCGCAGTACACCTATCCCGTTCCGGGCACTTACCCCGTCACCTTTATCGTCGCCTCCAGCGTCGGCTGCCGCGACACGGTCCGCACCGACGTACGCATTCTCGACCGTCCCCCCCTCAACCTGCCCTTCCGCGATACGCTGATGTGCACCGGCGACAGCATGCAGCTGCGGGCTGAGGGAACTGGGGCGTTTAGCTGGACGCCCAGCGGGCAGATGCTCTTTCCCAATACCGCTACGCCCATTGTCTGGCCGCGTACGACCACCACCTATACCGTGCAACTGATGGAGAGCGGCTGCGTCAGCCGCGATACGATCCGGGTGCGCGTGGTCAGCGAGGTTACCCTCCGGATGCGGCCCGACACGGTGATCTGCCTCACCGATACCATCCGGCTCGGTGCGCTCACGGATGGACTGCGCTACCTGTGGACCGGCACTACGCCCCTCAATGACTCCAGTTTGCTGACACCGCAAACGGTGGCAGGCCCGGGGGTGAACACGTATACCCTGACCTCTTTTGTAGGCCGCTGTTTTAAGACCGCTTCGGTGCGGGTACTGACAGTGCCGTATCCGTCTGTATCTGCGCGCACCGACACGACCATCTGCTTCCGGGGCTCGGTCACCTTGCAGGGCTCCATCAATCCCACGCCGGGCACTACCTACTATTGGCTGCCCACGAGCTTTCTGACGAACCCCAACAGCCTCAACCCGGTTGCGCGGCCACCCGACACCATCGCTTATGTGCTGACCGTGCGTGATACCCTCAGTGGTTGTCCCAAACCTGCACGCGATACGGTCGTCGTTTCGGTAACCCCGCAGATCTTCCCCTGGGCGGGCCGCGATACCATGGTGGTAGCCGGGCAGCCCCTGCAGCTGCTGGCAACCGGAGGCGTGCGCTACCAATGGATTCCGGCCACCGTACTCAGCAATCCCAATATTCCCAATCCCGTTGGCCTTTACGAAGAAAACCCTGAGTTCATCCACTACAAGGTGCGGGTTTTTGATCAGTACGACTGCGTCGACTCGGCCCGGATGCGGGTAAGGGTGTTCCGAACCCTCCCTTCGATCTTCGTGCCGACCGCCTTTACACCTAATAGTGACGGTAAGAACGATATCGTCCGCCCGATCGCTGTAGGCATCCGCCGGATCGAGTTCTTCCGGATCTTCAACCGGTGGGGACAATTGGTCTATGAAACCACCGAGAACGGAGCCGGCTGGGATGGCCGCATCAACGGCAAAGACCAGGGCACCGAGGTGTTCGTTTGGGTGGTACAGGCAGTCGACTACCAGGGCAATAAGTACTTCCGCAAAGGCACGGTGACCCTCATCCGGTAAGCGCAAAGCACTCCCTCGATATTCGTTTTTCGATATTCGATATTCCTCTAGCTTCGCTGCATGTCCAAAACTGTATTCATCACCGGCGCTACCGCCGGCTTTGGCCGGGCCTGCGCCGAAGTATTTGCCGCCAACGGCTACCGGCTCATCATCAACGGGCGGCGCAGCGAGCGACTTGATGAGCTGAGTAACGAGCTTGAAGAACGTTACGGCACGCAATCGCTGCGTCTTCCCTTCGACGTCCGCGACCGCGATGCCGTAGCTGCGGCCGTAAACAATCTTCCCGACGAATGGCAGGAGATCGATGTATTGATCAACAATGCCGGGCTGGCCCTGGGCCGCGACCTTTTCCAGGACGCCAGCCTCGATGAGTGGGACACCATGCTCGATACGAATGTAAAAGGACTTCTATACGTGTCACGCGCCGTGCTGCCCTTTATGCTGCGCCGGAAGAAAGGCCATATCATCAACCTCGGTTCGGTGGCCGGCAAAGAAGTGTATGAGCGGGGCAATGTATACTGTGCCAGCAAGTTTGCCGTCGACGCCCTGAATCATTCCATGCGTATCGACCTGCTGAAAGAAGGGATCAAGGTCACCGGTATTCACCCGGGCGCCGCCGAAACTGAATTTTCGCTGGTGCGTTTCCGGGGTGATGCCGAAACGGCCGGTAAGGTGTACGAAGGATTTCAACCCCTTTCGGCGCAGGACGTGGCGGAAGTCATTTATTACACGACCACCCTCCCACCACATGTTTGCATCAACGACCTGGTGCTGACCTGTACGCGGCAGGCCGATGCGCACTATTTTTTCAAAGATGGCGCCCCTTCAACCTAAACTCCCGGGAGGGGCATCTTCTCTCAACAGGCTGTTAAAAAAGGGACATCGTCTGTACATTTTCAACGAAAATCAGGGGAATGGGCTTTTTATAGAACTATTTTTACCTGAGCACCTGACCGAATATGAAACTTCTTTTGTCATTACTTGCCCTTTCCCTTGGTACCGGAGCCAATGCCCAAACAATGGCCGGCGCCCCCATGCCTGACCCGCAGATGATGCACCAGGCCGACAGTATTCGCGGCCTCTATATGAGCCAGGGCTTCATCCTGGAAAAAGAAAGTCCTATTTCAATGGACAGCCAGTATGAATTTCCGATCCTGGCATCGCTGCGGGGCAGCACCTGGTACCAGATCGTTTTTATTGGTGTCGCCAGTTCCCGTCTCTACGAGGTGCGGATGTATGACTATAGCGAAAAACAGGTCTTTTATAAAAAGCACCAGTGGGGTGATATCGATGGTAACGTCATCAGCTATCGCTATACGCCGCGCTTCGATGAACAACATATGATCAAAGTGCTGCAAATCAACAAGCGGCAGAAGAAGCTTCCCGGTTATGTAATGATGTTCCGCCGCACGCACAGCCAGCTCGAACTCGAAGCACAGGCCGAACGCCTTGCCCGAAAGGCGCAGGCTGCAAACGCTCCATCTGCCACCGACACCACCGCTCCCTCAACGCTTCCGGCAACTAGCAAAACCGATGCACCGCCTGCCACCGACAGTCTTCCCAAAAAAGACTCGACCAAAAAAGTACCGATGTACGAACAGATCCTGCGCGGGGGACGCTAGTGGCCCCTGCCGACCGGGAAACTACCTGGAACACGCAATACCATTCATCTGAAAAAGGATATATAGCGCCAGCGTGCATGAGCCTGGGAGGCGATATATCCCGACCAACTCCTGAATTCGAAGGAGGGCACCACTGCCAGATGCTCATCCGGTGGCCATCGGCGCACAGGCGCAGCCTGAAAGGATGCTCCCCAGGTTGCGACCGGCAGATGGGTTCTCCGGAGTGTTTGGGCGGTTGGTCGACCGGCAGCGCGGCCCTTGTCCCGGCACCACAGCTATGCCTGACCAATACCCATGACCTGCTTAGGGCGCCAGGGAAATGCGGATCTGCACACCACCACGCGTGGTGCTCATCGGAGCCGTAGTGGCCAGCTTCGGAATCACCCGGTTGTTTTCGAAATACAGTTTGAGGTTGATGCGGTTGTTCAGCACGTAGTCGATCGTTGGCGCCAGGCGCACCACCTTCTGACCGGCAGCCGGGAAGGCCGTATTCTGATCGAGCTTGGTGTTGGCCGTAGCATCGTCGCGTACGCTGAAATCGAAGCGGAAAGTGATGTCGTTGTCGAGCTTCTTGCCATCGCGGCCGATCTTCAGGTTGCGGAGGAAGGGCACGCCGCGCTTACGCCAGTTGATGCCGATCGAGTACTCCGTGGAGCGGTTCTCCGCCAGCTGGTAATCGGCGAGGCTCAGGCTGAGGGTTCGGCTTTTCTTATACTCGAAGCGGGCAGAAAGCTGGTTGGTGAACGTCATGTCCATCTCCAGCAGCGGTGCAAAGCGCTCGTCGATGGTGACGTTGGGCACCAGGAAGTAAGGCACGTAGTTGCCCGACACCGAATCGATGAACTTGGGGAAGCCCACCCGCAGGCTGTCCTGGAACAGCAGCGTGGTGTTGAACTGGTTCATGCTGAGCGTGCTGTTGTAGCCATGACGGATGGTGAAGTTCGTGAAGATCTTCTCCAGCGCCGGGATGCGCGACAGGCCCGTGTAGGTCAGCGCCCAGTTGGGCTTGGGCAGCAGCCCGGCGAAAGGGTTGGAGCTGAGACTCGGGTTGTTGTTTTTCAGCAGCGCCACCGAGTTGGGATCTTTGTTGGTATAGGCGGCGATGAAGGCCGGGATCACCACGTCCTGCGCGTAGCGGCCATATCCCCTTACATAGCCATCCGGTCCCGGGGCCGTGGTTACATAAGGGTTCATGATGCCCAGGCGCTGCGACAGCACCTGGCGGTTGGCCTCGAACTGGCGGAAGGTAGCCGACACTTCATTGGGGTCAAACTTCGTAAACAGGGTCTGGTACGAGAGGTAGCTGATGCTGAACGATCCTGCCGCATAGGGGTTGAAGCGCTGCAAACCGGCCGTTTGGTTGGCGCTGGTATCCTTATACAGTTCCGAGTAATTCTTTTCGAAGCTCTTGTCGAGGTTTACGTCGATGGTGAGGTCGCGGATGGGCTGGAACTGGGCAGTGATGGTCAGCTTCTGGTTGTAGCGCTGCTGGATCAATTCGTTGAAGAGCTGGCTGCGGGTCAGCAGACCACGCTGCCCGAGTTTATTGATCTCCGAAGTATCGGGCTGATAGCCAAAAATATAGCGCCAGCCGGGTGAGCTGCTCCGGAAGTTCATGCCCAGGGCACGGGTGCTGTCCATATAGCCCGGCAGCAGGGTTCCCATATCGGTGGTGTACTGAATGCCTACCCGCTTCAGCGAGGTGCCCAGGCCCACCAGGAAGCGGGGGATAGCGCCGATCTGGCGCGGCTCGTCGGGGTTGCGCGGTGCGCGGCGTCCGGCAGTGTCGCGGGGATTATTGCGTCCTCCCGACGGCTGCTGGGGCTGTCCCTGCAGGGCACTGACGTTCCGCAGGAACTTCCACTTGTTATACAGCTGGTCGAAGTTGAATTCGCCGTTGATATTCCGGTTTTGCCCGATGATCAGCTTGTTGCCCAGCTCGCGGGCCAGCAGGGAAGCCGCCACCCACTCATACTTGGCGGTATAGGCGGTGCGCACCGTAGTCCAGTCGAGTATCGGGAACTTGCTGGTAGGCCAGGTGTAGGTGAGCGTTCCGGTGTGGCGGTAGTTGGTGGTGCGGCCACCACGCCAGAAGTTACGCCAGAGCGAGTCTTTGCCTCTCTTGTCGAGGCGCCCGTCGGGTTCGTCCACAATAGCGAAATTGTCGGCATTGAAGTCGAGCAGCAGCGAGCGGGTCAGGTCCCAGCGCAGGGTATAGTGCCGGTCGAAAGTGAAACGCTTGTCGTAGGTCTCCGGGATCTTGAAACCATCGCCTCCCACATTGCGCGGACGCAGGGCGCCGAACTGACGGAACACATCGGCACGCAGGCCAACCTGCGGCTTGTAATTGAAGTTGAAATCGCGGATAAAGGCCAGCCAGGGCGAGCGCGATTTGATGACGTTCTTGAGCGGCTCCACATAGCGTGGCTGCGGCGCATAGTTGTAGCCCACGGCGGCGCGTGTGCGGCGGATATCGTCGCTCTCGATGATGGGGCTGTTGTGCTGCTGGTGCGTGAAGGAGTAGTTAAGTTCGAGGTTGGAGATGTCCCAGGGCTGCACCGGCTTGCCGTTGGTCTTCATCTTTTTGACGTTGGAGAAAGTCAGCGTTTTGATGGTCGTTTGCTCCACGGCATTACGGCGCACCGAATCGCGCTCGCGGCCGCGGGGTGTTTCGGCCAGCTTGTCTTTTAGCTTGATGTCGAGATCGTAAGGATCGTATTCGGGGGTACGCTGTTCCTTGCTGATGCCGGCATACATCGGGATGGAGAGCCCGGTGCGCTTGGGCAGCAGCTTTCCGAGATCGAGGTTGGCCGCCAGGTCATACTGGAAGAAGTCTTCCCGCGAGCGCTCGTTGACGCGCTGTTCCAGGGTTCCGAAGCCCCGGCTCTTGAAGGAGGCGGCGCCGCTCAGGCTGCCTAGGTCGGCGAGGCGCAGGTCTACGCGACCGAGCGCGGCCCAGGCACCCTTCTCATCGATACGCGAAAGACGCAATTCGTTGAACCACACCTCGGCACAGGCCGACTCCACCTTCTCGTTACGTACACCCAGCAGCATGCCGCGCACCTCGCCCAGGTTGGGGTTCCCGAAGATGGAGTAGATCTTGCCGTTGAGCTCCATCGTAAAATACTTGGTGTTGGAGAAACCCGACTTGTTACGCCGCATTTTCACCTTGGCCAGGTCGTCGAGGTCGATGGCAAGGCTGTTTTCGTTGGGCCAGATGCCGGCTGAATCGCGGGTGCCCCAGGGCGTCATCCGCAACGGTATCTTGATCTCGTAATAATTGCTCACGAAGTCGGAACCGATGCGTACAATAGCCGCCAGGTCGCCATCGGCGAGGGTGTTGCCCGGACGGGTGCCGTCTTCGGCATGGATGAACATCTCCAGGCGGCCATACTGGCGCAGATCGAGGTTCATATTCTTGAACACGCCGCGGGCATCCTTTTTCAGCAGGCCGCAGACCTTCAGGCTCAGTGCCTGCTCATTCTGCAGCAACTGCACGTTGTTGTTGGAAATCTGCTGCTGGCGCTCCACCCCCGGAGGAGTGCGATAGGGAATGGGCTGTCGCTGGTCGTTCTCTTCCAGGTTCACGGCCAGCACTTCGGTCTGCGTGTTGGGATTCTGCGGCGGCGCAAATCGGCCCGCCGTATCGAGCTGGTAGTTGAACTGGCGCCATTGGTTGCGCACCAACTCGAGCTTTCCGAAACGTGTCACCACGGTGTCGTCGAAGTTGTGCAGGAACATCCGGATAAAGCGGATCGACTTGAAGTCGGGGATATCGCCCACCTTCACCTGGTATTGCTGGATGGGTACGCGGAACAGATACCAGCTTTCGGCGCGGGTGCTATTGTCGGCCAGGCGCACATTCACCGTACGCTTGTCGGTGATGTAGTTGGTGCCCACCAGCATATTCTCGGGCTTCAGCTTTATATGGTACTGGAAGTAGGCTTCCTGTTCGTTGAGGGTATTGTCGCGGTTCAGTTCTTCCTGGTCGGGGAAGAGCGTAAAGGCGGTGCTGAACTGGTCGGCACTGCTGGCTACCGGTGAGTTGCCCTGCGGACTGTTGATATTCTTGTAGCGTTCCAGGATACCGTTGTTCGGCGTAAAGGACGCATCCCGGTAATGACGGAAATTGTCCTTGGCAGGATCGGCCTGCAGCTGTTGGAAGGCGGCTGCGTTCAGTACGCCCTGCAACTGCTGGAGGTAGGGAGCGAACTTGCGCACTTCGGCGGTATCGGGCAAACCATCGAGGCCCACGTCCTGGAAGGGACGGTCGGCGGGGTCGTTCGAAAAAGCATTGACCACCTGCAGCGGGTTGCGCGGCACGCGGCCCCAAACCGTTTCATCGGTGGGGATGTTGGGGTTGGCCGCCGTTGGCAGACCATTCTCAAACTGGCGCTTGCCGTCTTTCAGGATGTCTTCGGAGATGTTTCCGATGTTGATATAAAGGTCGCCGCCATTGCTGTTGGGCTTGCGGATGAAGGGATCCTGCACCCAGAATTCGATAAACTCGATATTGCCGGTCTCGAAGTCGATCTGGTCGATGTTGCGCATCAGGCCGCCCCATGACTGGCGGGGGTTGGTGAGGAAGTTGTTCGGGTCTACCCGGCCGGTGTTGAAGTTATAGGGTCCTTTTTCCCGGGGATAGAAGGCAAGGTCGAAGGTGGTGAGGATGCCCTGGCCGATATCGAGGGTTCGCTTGGGGAAGATCTCGTTCTGGAAGACCTGGCGGGTTTCAGGCTTCGAGAGCTCCGCGATATTGTTCTGCAACGGGTTGTTGTTGTTGCGGCGCTCCTGCAAAACGGGTTCGATATTGTACCAGGCCAGCTTTGCCCGGTTCTCGTTATAACTCAGGTCGTTCAGGCGGGTGGCCTCCGGAAAGAGGATGTTGCCGGTAGAGCCCGGTGAACGCTGCGGGGTAGAAGAGAGCATCCAGGCCGACAGCGGGAAGCGCAGGTCGATGGCGCTGCGCGTTCCTTCAAAGTCATCAATAAATACGGCGCCCGCCGCACCGCGACCGATCTGCGGCGAGTGGCCGGGTTGCAGGTAGGCTGCCTCCCCATAGGCCGTCAGTGAAGACATGGCCTTGGTGGAATAAAAGGGCAGCTTGTTCAGGAATCGGGTAACGCGGGGCACATCCTTGCGGAAGTCCACATCCAGGCCATACCTCGTGTTCCGGATCGGGTCTTCACCATAAAGCTGCTTGGTGAAGAAGGGACGCTCACTGAGCCGCACCATCGTACCGCCCAGGGTCAGGTGCTTGTTGGCCAGGTAATCGAGGCGCAGGGCCATATAGTTCCGTTGCTGCAGTCCGAAGGTCGCATTGTTCTCGAACTGTATTTGCACGGGCAGACCGGCCTGGATGATCGCCGGGTTGATGACGCGAAGCGTACCCAGGTCGTAGTTGATTTCGTAGTCCACGCCTTCCTGCAGGATGCGTCCGCCGGCGGTGGCCGTCACCGATCCGCGCGGGATGTTGAAGCCCAGCTGGTATTCGGTATTATTCGATTGCTTCGAGCGGCCCACCAGCTTGAAACGGTTCAGGTTGGCATAGGTCTGGGCGATCGCTTTGATCGTATCGTAAAGCGGGTAATAGAGGTAGTGACGGCGGATCGAATCATTCGGACTGTCTTTGTAAACATACTCGAGGTCGCGGCCAAAGGGTTCCAGCACCGGGAAGATGATCCGGCTTTGTGCCGACACCACGGTGATACCTTCCACGAAATCGAAAACGCCGTTGGGCTGCGGGTCGTTCTGGTTATTGAGGCGATCGAGGTTGACCAGTTCTATCAAAGGCACACCCACATACGGATCGCGCACGGTGGGGGTGATGCCGGCAACGGTATCGTTGATGGGCAGGTAGCGCTTCTCACCAAGAGAAGGCTGCTCGTACACGACATCCAGCTTGAAGTCCTGTCGCTCAATGGCGCCATAGCCCACCGTGTAGATGTTCTTCATCATGAGGCGCCAGATCGGCAGGTTGGGCCGCTGCGAGGTGGCTTTCAGCATTTTGAGGAAAAGCACATTCTGGGAAGTGCCGGTGGAATCGGGCGGAACGTCCTGCGAAAACTCACCCACCTGGAAACGCTTGCCGTTGTAGGTGTATTCGTAGGCAACACCGAGCACCTCGTCGGGCATCAGGGGCTGGTTCAGGGAGATATAGCCCAGGCGTTCATGAAAAGTGAACTCGGTGGGCTGCAACTTGCGCGCGAAGGTCTTTTCGAAGTCGCGTACCGGCTGGTAGCCAAGCCCCACCAGGGTGCTTTGTGATGTCGAAGAATTGCGGGCATTGGTATTACGCACCAGTGCCCGGTAAACGGGGCCGAGGTCGTTGGAGGGAAGGGAGCTCAGGTCGCCGAAGGGGTTGTCTTCGCCCAGGTTCATCAGGGCAACGATATCGCGGGTATTGGTGGTGGCACCGGTGCGGTTGGTCACCCACACTTCCACGCGGGTTACCTGCGCCTGGCTCTGCACAATGGGCAGGGTGCGGAGCGCCCGGTTGTAATTGAGCCGGAAGAACTGGGCCAGCAGGAAGTGGCGGTTTTCCTCGTATTCGTCGGCGCGGATGTTGAAGGGCATGGTGGCGGCGCTGCCCTGCATGTTGGCGTTCTGCCGCTGCGAGCGCTGGTTGGCCAGCACCGTGGTAACGAAGAGTTTACCGAACTGCAACTGGCTCTTGATGCCAAAAAGCGCCTGGGCGCCCGGAATCAGGGAGCCTTTGGAGGCGAAGTTTACGTTGCCTGCCTGGAGCAGTTTGAGGATTTCGTCGTTCTTGCCCTGGTAGTCGAGCTTGAGCTGGTTTTCGAAATCGAAGGTTGCCTGGGTATTGTAGTTGATCGGCAGGCGGATCTTATCGCCGATGGCGGCATCCACCTGCAGCTGGGCGTTCATCTGGAAGTCGACGCCCCCGTTGCGGCGGGCCCGCTCCGGGAGGATCGGGTTGTTGATCTTCTGTCCCTGATAACCGGCGGCGATATCCACATATCCCGAAGGGTTGATGGAAACCTTGCCGTTGCCGGTAATGCGGTTCATCCAGTCTTTGCTGAAACCGAAATTAGGTTTTGCCTTGCGGTTGTTGAGGGAGAAAAGCGTGTTGGCGCGGCGGCGGAAATATTCGTTTTCCTGCTTGCGGGCCTGCATTTGCTGAAACTCCTTCATGGAGTAGGGCATCGGCGTGCGGTAATAGCGGTTGCCGATCTTTTCCAGCACATAATATTGTTTGGTAACCGGGTCGTAAACGATATCGCGCTTCAGGTAGCCCGTATCGCGAAGGTCGAAGCCGAGGCGGGGACTATTCAGGGCATCGGCCCGGCGGTCGCTGATCGGGTAGCGAAGGGTGTCGGGCGGGCGCGTGCTGTCGGCGGCAGGCTGCTGGTAACCGGGCACGCCGCTACCGGCACGGGCCTTTGCCGTACCCAAAAGGATAAAAAGGAGTATAGCTGCTGGTAACCAGCGCGTTATATAAAAATGTCGGCAGTCCAAGCTTTTCTCTCAACAATTAGCGTGAATCAAACGGTTTCATAGGTTCTGCAGAGCCTTCTTGATCAGCTCTTCCACACTCACATCGGGGCTTTGGGCCACGACCTTTCGCACGGCGGCATCGGCTGCCTGGCGGGCAATACCGAGGGCTACCAGCGCATTTAACGCATCGGTTTCCAAAGTATTGCCCTTCCATCCCGAAATATTATGAGCGGTGCCGGCGCCCTCGATCGGCTGTTTCACCAGCTTCTCGCGGAGTTCGAGCACGATGCGCTCGGCGGTTTTGCGCCCGATGCCCTTGACCCGCTCCAGCTGGCGGGCATCGCCGTTGGCGATGGCGCGGCCCAGTTCTTCGGGCTTCATATAAGAAAGCATCACCCGGGCGGTGGCCGCCCCTACCCCGCTCACGCCTAAAAGCTTGAGAAACAACTCTTTCTCGCTCTCCTCAAAAAAACCGTACAGGATATGCGCATCTTCCCGCACCAGAAGGTGTGTAAAGAGCGTCCCCTTTTCCAGGTCCTGGATGGCCGAATTGGTGTTGAGGCTGATATGAACTTCATAGCCAACGCCGTTGGCGTCGACGTAGACGGACGCGGGCGTTTTGCGGACAAAGTCGCCGCGGAGAAATGCGATCATAGGCACGAAAATAAGGGATCAGGGGGGTAAGAGAGTTTAGGGGGGTTGGAAGGATTGGTTTAGGGGGTTTAGGGGGTTAGGTCAGGTTACATGTAGCGAATGCCAAGAAAAGGACTGCGGCGGAGGTACATGCTGAGACTATAGATCGCCTTGCTGGTTCGAACTGCCAGTTGGTAAATCGTTTCGAAAGCAGTCTGGTCGATATAGCCGCGGTCCCGCACAATGTACAGTTGTGATTGCGTTTCTGCGCAGGCGAAAGTCCCGCGCCAGCGGTGTTTCCTCAGCTAGCCGTCAAATGTCCTCACATAACTTACGCGCTAACCGCCAGGCAATGATATCTTCAAAACGTCGAAAAGTAGCCTCAACCAAACCTACGCTCAAAGTGATGCTATCCTTTTCTTTCCTAACCGGTTTTTTTATGTAGGAAAATGCTTTTTTTCCCCTCTCGGGGATGTTGTTTTTCTCATCAGCCCCCAACGTCCCTACCCCCTGGGTCTTTTAATTTTCTGGTCCTAAACCCGCTAAACCCTTAAACCTTCTAAACCCCAAAGGCTAAAACCCAAACATCCAAAACCCTCCAAAACCTCCGATCTGTTTATCTTTACCCCCTTATGATTCAAAAGATCAACGCTGCCATCACTGCCGTTGGTGGCTATGTTCCCGATACCCGGCTCACCAATGCCGACCTGGAGAAAATGGTGGATACCACCGACGAGTGGATCCGGACCCGCACCGGCATCGAAGAGCGGCGCATTTTGAAGGGCGAAGGACTGGGCACCTCCGACATGTGCGTTCCCGTTATCAAACAGATCTGTGAGAAACGCGGTATTTCGCCGGAGGAGATCGACTGCATCATCGTGGCCACCGTAACGCCCGACATGGTGTTTCCTGCCACCGCCAATATCGCCGCCGACAAAGCGGGCGCGAAAAACGCCTGGGGCTTCGACCTCGAGGCGGCCTGCTCCGGCTTCCTTTTCGCGCTGACCACCGGTGCCGCCCTCATCGAAAGCCGCCGCTACAAAAAGGTGGTGGTGATCGGCGCCGACAAAATGAGCTCCATCATCGACTACAGCGACCGCCAGACCTGCATCATCTTCGGCGATGGTGCCGGCGGCGTGCTGCTCGAACCCAACCACGACGGCTTCGGCGTGCTTGACTCCCTGCTCCGCTCCGACGGCTCGGGCCGCGCCTACCTCCACATGAAGGCCGGCGGGTCGGTGCGGCCGGCCAGCGCCGAAACGGTGGCCAACCGCGAGCATTATGCCTACCAGGAAGGACAGACCGTATTCAAATTTGCCGTTAAGGGTATGGCCGACGTGAGCGCGGAACTACTAGAGCGCAACAATATGACCGGCGACGACATTGCCTGGCTGGTGCCGCACCAGGCCAACAAGCGTATTATCGACGCCACCGCCAGCCGCATCGGCCTGCCCGCCGAAAAGGTGATGCTCAACATTCAGAAATACGGCAATACGACGGCCGCCACCATCCCTCTTTGCCTCTATGAATGGCGCCACGAACTCAATAAGGGCGACAATATTGTACTGGCCGCCTTTGGTGGCGGCTTTACCTGGGGCGCCACGCTGATCAAATGGGCGTATTAAACCTCTGAGATCTGTGAATTGATGGATACCGATGCGCCCTGCCTGATGGCGGGGTATCGATCGGTGTTGATGCGACGACCAAACGTTTTGCCCCATCGGTTCACAAACCCATGCCAATGAACGCAGGCAGATGATCGGGCATCGAATGGATGGCCAGCAGCCGGTGCCCCTGATTACCGGCGATTCTGCCCAGTTAGCGATGCATCGGCTCCTGGAACGAAGGGCGGACCAAGGCCTGGCGGCGACGCACCGCCATCACCACATGCACCTGGCTTTGCGCACAGGTGTTTGCCACAAATGGCGTTTTGAAGGCATCTGGGTGGCGCAGGTTGTAGGGCTATGTGCTTTTTCCCGTCATCATGCCAAAAGAGCGGACAGCCGGAGCAGTAGTGTACTTTCGCATGCAAACGCCCCCCGAAATGCCCGCTGCTGCCGCCCCTTCTGTTGCCCTTGTCGTTCACGCCTGCGACCGATATGCCTTCCTTTATCAGGGTTTCGCACACTTCTTCGCACAACACTGGGATTTCAGCATTCCTTGCCGGCTCTACTTTGCGACCGAAGAACTGGAGGTGGAAGTAGCGGGCTTCGAGAACATCCGGTCGGGCAAAGGTGCCTGGGCCGACCGGCTGGCACTGCTGCTCCGCGAAAAGATCCGCGAACCCTATGTGCTCTACTTCCAGGAAGACATGTGGCTGACCGGCCCGGTAAACGGCCGCTTCTTCACCGAGCTCTTCGAACACACCTTAAGCAATCGTTGGAAGCAGGTGAAACTGCACAGCGCCAATGTGTACAAAACGGTTCCTACCAGACTGTTTATCGAAGGCTTCAACGTGGCCCGGCTCGACAACGCCGCATCCGGCTTCCTGATGTCGCACCAGGTAACGCTGTGGGAAAAGAACTTTCTGCTGGCGCAACTGCATAAAAACGAGCATCCCTGGCGCAACGAACGAAAAGGCACAAAGCGGCTCAGAACCCTGAATCCCGAGATCTTCCATATCGATTACTTCGCGGAAAGCGGCCACCCCGAGATTAACGGAAACCAGCAACCGAAAGGGCGCAGTGGCTACGAAGCCGTGTCGATGAACGGCAGGCTGAAAGACAATATTCCACCCTTCATAGAAGCCCTGCGCGGGGGAAATGCCGATGCCCGGGCCTATGCCGAACGCCTGGCCCATCACCATGCCCACCGGCTCACCCACGACGGGCGCGCCGAGCCGCGCAAAACGGATCCGTTCAAGCGGCTGAAGAACTGGCTGAAGAAAATCGGGTAGCAGGAAGAGTAGAACGGGGAACACAGAACAAGGAATACAGACCAGGGAATAAGGAGCAGGAAATTCTGAAATAGAATTTTTCCCTTCATCCTTCTGCTGTTCCCGGTTCCTTGTTCTACTGTTCTCTTCGTACCTTAATAGCTCAAATAAGCTACCTCTGACCCTTGTGAAGCCGTTTTCTCTTTCAGGCACCTGGAGCGGATCCTACACCTACGGCGAAGGATACCCGGTAGAAAGCCAGGACCGTCCCGAACCCTTTCTGATGTACCTCACGGAAGACGATGCCTGCCTTCAGGGCACCTGCACCGATCCTATTACTGCCGCCCACTTCGACCGGCCGGCAACGGTGGAGGGCATGTTTGCCGACAACTACATTTCCTTCATCAAGCGCTACCCGAGCCGGGTGCTGGCCCTGGAACACGAAGGCTCCGTGGTGCTGCCCGATGAACCCGCCGATGAAATTCACTATACGGGCACCCTCCGCCGCCACTGGCTGACCCGGCGCCCTTATTTCAAGGGCGAATGGTGCATTACCACCGCCTTTGTGGATGAAGAGGGCGATCATTTTTATTACACGGTGTATGGCAGCTGGACCATGCGAAAACTGCGCAGCCGCTAAATTGGCGTAACTTCAGCGCTTTGCTGAAACAGCCTTTAATCTGTTGTTATGGGGATCGGTATTGCCGGCGTAGTCTTGCTGCTCGCCATGATCGTGCTTAGCTACCAGGGGTTCAAAAACGACTCGTTCAAAATGCGCTACTGCTTCTGGATCGATGCGATCCGGCAGCAACGCCAGTGGGACCGGATGATTGTCTCCGGCTTCCTGCACAACAACGGGTGGCACCTGTTCTTCAACGCCCTCGCGCTGTTCTTCTTCTCTGGCTACCTCGAAGGAACTTTTGGCGTTCTTCCCTTTCTGCTCATCTTCTTCGGTTCGCTGCTGGGCGGCAACTTCCTGGAGCTGGTCCTGCACCGCTTCAATGGCGGCTACACCAGCCTGGGTGCTTCGGGCGCCGTGTCGGGGATGATCTTTGCCACGATCGCCGTGATGCCGGGCATCCAGATCATGTTCATCCCCGGCTGGCTGTTTGGCATCGTCTACGTCGGCTTCACCCTCTACAGCATCCGCCAGCGGGGCAGCCAAACGGCACATGAAGGACACCTGGGCGGTGCCATCACCGGGATGCTGCTCCTGGCACTCCTTTACCCTTCGATTGCCCTGCAAAACTGGCTCGTGATCGTGGCGATCACCGTTCCCGCACTGGTGCTCATTTACCTGTTTGCCACCCGCCCGCAGATCCTGATCGGTGATGCCAACCTGCTGGGAAAAAGCAAAACCCGCTACACGGTCGACGAGCAATACAATATCGACCGCCGCGAACGGCAGCAACAGGTAGATGCCATCCTCGACAAAATCGCCCGCAAAGGCATGAATGCACTCAGCCAGAAAGAACGCGATATTTTGAAGGAACACGCGCGCTCGCTGCAGTGAGATTCCCTAGCCTTCGAGGTGAATCGAAATAATGATCATCCGGCTCTGGATGCGGTCGATGACGTTGGAATACTTCATCCGCTCATTACGGTCGTGCATATTGCGCAGGCCGTTGCTGATCTTGATTTCGGGCGAAAAGATGAAGCTCTTGTTGTAGAAGTTGAATCCGATGCCCGCTTCGATGCCGTAATCGATCTTGTTGATGCGGATCATATCGTCGGCCTGGCGTGCCTTGGCATTGGAAGCCAGGTCATAATCGAACTTGCCGCCGGCCAGCATATAAACGCGGAAATTGCCGATACGGTCGGAGCGGAATTTAAGTTGCAAGGGAAAAGAGGTCAGCACCGACTCCACCTTTTTCGTGACTTCGAAGCCCTGGTCGACATCGGCGAAACGCTGCCGGTACACGATGTCGCGCTCCAGGAAAATCAGTGTGGGATTGAAGCGCAGCTCGAACCGGTGGTTGATGCGCGCCGTGGCCAGCAGGCCGAGGCCAAAGCCGCCTGAGTTGACGGGTTCGGCCGTAAGGACCGTATCCTGCCGGAGGAAGACCGGATGCTGGTCGAAATGAAAGCGGGCCAGGTTGGTGGCGAGGGTAATGCCGAAAAAATAGGGTTTATTGTCGTGATCGGGCATGTTGGGTTCGCCGCGCAGTTGTGCGCAGGCGCCACCGGCGCTTCCCAGTGCCAATGCCAGTATCAGTCCTGCCTTTTGCATCCGACGTATAAACAGCATATTCCGAAAGTAAGGGGTTTGAACGAAGTGTGGACAAATCCCACGTTGTTCAGAATGGCGACAAAGTCGTTGCGGTCGGGAAAGGCATTCGCCGATGCGTTCAGGTATTGATAGGCTTGTTTGTTCTGTTGAAACCACCGCGCCATCTGCGGAGCCAGCCAGCCCATGTACCAGCCATAGAACTGGCGCAGCACCGGCAGCCGGGGACGGCTGAATTCCAGCACTACCAGGGGAGCGCCGGGCTTCAGTACCCGCAGGATCTCACCGAGGCCTTTTTCCAGATGTTCGAAATTCCGCACGCCAAAGGCCACCATTCCCGCATCAAACGTGTTATCGGCTGCTTTTATTGTTTCGCTGTCGCCGCTTTGCAGCTCGATGGTGGTGGTAAAGCCCGCTTCGACCACCTTTCTCCGGCCCACGGCCAGCATGCCTTCCGAGATGTCGATCCCGACGATCCGCTCAGGACGCAGGATGCGGGCGGCCATCAGGGCCATATCGCCGGTGCCCGTGGCTACGTCGAGAAGGGTGCGGGGCCGGAAGGGCGCCAGGGCTTTCATCGCCTTCCGACGCCAGAGCACATCGATGCGGGCGCTCAGGAAGCGGTTCATAAAATCGTAGCGGCCGGCAATGCGGTCAAACATTTCGGCTACCTGCTCCTTCTTCCCTCCTTCCTCCGAAAAAGGCTTGATCTCATCGTGTGCAAAGCGCGTCATGGGGCGTGAAGGTACGACAAGAACCGGCGCCCTCGCGCCGGGCCGTTATCTTTGCGGCATGGACATCCTGAAAGCCGAGTACCTCATCAGCAGCCCCTCCGTCGACAAATGCCCGAAGGCCGACCGGCCTGAATATGCCTTTATCGGACGCAGCAATGTCGGAAAGTCATCCCTGATCAATGCCCTGACGGGTAAAAAGGAGCTCGCCAAGGTATCACGCACACCGGGCAAAACCCAGCAGATTAACCATTTTACCGTAACGGTCCGCGACCAGAGCCAGTGGTACCTCGTGGATCTTCCGGGCTATGGCTTTGCCAAACGCTCGCAAAGCCTGCGTAAGGAATGGGCGAAAATGATCGAGAACTATATCCGCAAGCGGGAGAACCTGGTAAACGTTTTTGTGCTCATCGACAGCCGTCATGAGCCGCAGGAGCTCGACCTCGAATTTGTGAATCAGCTGGGAGAATGGCAGGTGCCTTTTGCGCTCGTCTTCACCAAATCCGACAAAAGCACCCAGCGCGAGGTAGCGGCCAATGTACGCCGCTTCCTGGATGCGCTTGCTGAAAGCTGGGAAGAACTGCCGCCGCATTTTGTGACATCCGCCGAAAAAAGAACGGGCATCCGGCAGCTGCAGGCCTTCATAGACGAATCCAATAAGCGCTAAGCTGCCTTCATGAAGCGCCTCCGACAGATCGCTGAAAATCCACGCCTGCAAGGCATTGTATTCTGGATCCTGCTGCTGCTGACCCTACTGGCCTTTGTTGTAGCCGACAGGGCTACCCGCCCCCTGCAGGAGCTGAAAGGGGTGTCACCCTTCGACTCCGCTACGCTTCGCGCAGGATGACAGTCCTGTCAGGCTGAGCGTAGTCGAAGCCTGAGCCTAGTCGAAGCCTAGTTCACCATCTTATCTGCACAGCAACTGCTGGCAAAGGCATCCGGCTTGGCCTTGAAGGCGAAGCCCATACCGAGGATATAGCCCATGGCTTCGCGTAGCGCGTCATTGCTCTTGAATCCGGGATTGGTGTTGATGTCGGCATGCACTTCCATGTCCACATCATATAAAGTAAAAAGGTTGCACAATTCGTAGGCAACCTCTATACTTTTCGCGACTTCTACCAGCATCCGCTCTTTTATGGAGTAGGACTGGGTAGTGCGATCGTTGTGGATGAACATGAAGCCGCCATGGCCTTCCCGGAGAAATACAATGACCGTGGCAAATTCCGTTTCGGCCCCCTTCACCTGCGAATCGGTGCCGATACAGACTTTAAGACGATGCCCGCTCTCGGTCTCCCGGCGGATCGTCTCTTCCACCGCCTGGTAAATCGGAAGCTCGATGGGAGCACCGTTGAATCTTCTCCAACGCATAGATATCAGGTTTCCCTAATATACGAAAAAACCAGACCAAAAAAGAAAGGCAGGAAATGAGAAGGCATTTATCCTGCATCACCTATCCACCCTCAATACTGTCCCGTGCTCAACATCACCAGCGTGCAGGCTATCACCGGCTCGATCCCTTTTTCTTCGGCTTTCTGAACCAGTTCCTCGTTCTCGGTGCCGGGATTGAAGATGATTCGCCTGGGCTGTAGTCCGAGGATGTAGTCGTAATACTCCTTCTGGTTCTGCGGGTTTAAATACAGGGTGATGGTATCTACCTGCTCCAAAGATGGTTGTCCTGTCTGAATCGGCACACCCGAAACTTCACCGGGCTTGCGTCCGATGGCGACAACAGGATGCTGATGACTGACCAGGCGGCGCAGGGCCAGGTAGCTGTAGCGGCTTGGATTATCGGAAGCGCCTAATACCACTGTTTTCTTTTCTCTTGTCATGGGTACTGGATTGATCGTTAAAGGTACAAAGGAGGGGCCGAAAATGGCAAGCGTGAATGGTGCGCAATGAGCGGTGACCAGTGAGCGGGTCAGATGATCGATCCGTGGGTGCTGCGGATGACGGGGCCGGCTAAACGCGGAAAAGCGCAAAACAGCTGTACAAAGGCATTGCTGGTGGCGGCTCCGCCGAAAAAGCGCTGCAGCAGGCGCCCCCGGCGCAGGCGGCCCGAAAACTCGGTGCGCCAGGCCTGCGTGTACATTCGTTCGAGCTGCTCCCGCGTACGCCTGCCACGCAAAAAGTCATCAATGTATTCGGCGGCCAGCTTACCGCAATGAAGGGCGATGCTCATCCCGTTGCCACAGAGCGGACTGATCATTCCGGCCGCATCGCCCAGCAGCAGCACATGCTGCTCTACCGGCGCTTTGGTCTGAAAGGAAATCTGCGAAATGGTTACCGGGAAGGGATCCAGCACTTCACTGCCTTCGAAAATGCGGCGCAGGTGCGGGTTGACACTCAGCACTTGCGACTCCAGACGCTGCAGCGAACCGCCGCTGGCCCGCAGCCGGTCGGCGCGAACGAGATAACAAAGGCAAGTACGGTCGTCTTCCACTTTTGAGATACCGCAGTAGCCACCGGGAAAATTATGTAACCCGATTGAATGCCGGGGCCATTCGGTACGCACATGATACTTGACCCCCACGAAATTGTCGAGCCGGCGGTTATGGTTCAGCAGAAAAGGCCGCTCCCAGCGCAGGTCGAGATTGCTGCGCTTGCCCCAGGCGCCGCAGCAGGCATCCGCCGTAAACACCTGGCGGCCTTCCGTGCGGCTTTGCGCGCTGATGGTAAATCGTCCGTCGAAGCGAACATCTTCCACCCGCATACCCTCAAGCAGGGTAACGCCCGCCGCCCGGGCGCATTGAGCCAGCCCCGCGTCAAGGTGATAACGGCTGATGCCGAAGCCCCCGAGCGGCAGTCGGGTCTCGAAAACCCGGCCATTGGGCGCCGTGAGCTGAAAACGATCGATCTGCGGAAGCTCCATTTCGTGTACGGGCAATCCTAACTGTTGCAGGAAACACCAACTTTCGAAGCTGACATACTCCCCGCAAACCTTGTGGGCCGGAAAATGCCCTTTCTCGAGCAGCAGCACCGAATGCCCCGCCTTTGCCAGCCGAATGGCTGCCGCCATTCCGCCCGGACCGCCACCGATCACGGCTACATCATATCGTGTTGTTATGCTCATGGATGTTTATAACAAACCAGCCAGCGGAATGCCCACTGCCAGCGACAATCATAGGTAGAAATACCGGCGTCATCAAACAGGCGCTGCCAGTCGGCACGCCGGAACCCGCGGCGAACCGACAGGGGCGCATCGTTCTTTACGAGGTAGCTGCGTGAAAAAACCTTCGTCAGCAAGCGGATGGAATGATAAGCCAGCAGATGCCGGTGCAGGTCGTTGATGAAAAAACCTAACCGACTGCGTTGCTGCATCCAGCGCAGCTGCTGCGACAGTTCGCCATCGGTGAAGTGATGGCAGAACAAGGATGAAAAAATGATGTCCGGCTGAACTGACTGCGGAAGATTCCGATAATCGGAACAGACAAAACGGATGCCTTCATTCTGCGGGCGGCTTTGTGCATAAGCCACGCATTCGGGATTGATATCCACACCGGTCAGCGTAAGCGGCATGCCATTGCGTGCCGCCCATCGGGCGATGGCGCGGAGGTTGTCGCCGCCACCACTGCCGACCTCGAGCACTTGCAGGCGACGAGCCGCCCCGGTGCCGAGGGCAAGTGAAGCCATGCCCCGGCAGGTGATCGCATGCCCTCCCAGGCGGGCATTGATCAGCTCAAGCTCCATCATGTTCCGCGCGATATCCGGAAACGGAATATCGTCGCGGTCGAGCAGCTCTTTTTCGTATGTCCGTTCCCGTAATACCATTATGATCTGCTTGCGGTAAAGGTTTCCACGGTCAGTCCGGGACCAAAGGCCGCACCGAACAGTTTTGCTATCGGCTCATTTCGCTCGAGCATACGTTTCAGCACAAAGAGTACGGTGGCCGAGGAGAGATTGCCATTGGCCCGCAGCACGGCCCGCGAATCGGCCAGGGCATCTTCCGGCATGCCCACACATTTCTGCACTGCGTCCAGGATCCGCTTTCCGCCAGGATGCAGGCACCAGTGACTCACCGATGAAATACTGGTTCCGGAGCGGGCCAGCGCCCGTTCCACGATGGGGCGGAAATCTTCTTCGATGAGATCGGGTACGTAACCGCTCAGGGTCATCAGGAAGCCGGTGGACGACAGTTCCCAGGCCATGTCGCGTCGCCCACGCGGCACTACCTCGCTGTGAAAGCCTTCCAGGCGTAGTCCGTGCTCGGGCGCCTCATCGGGCACCAGCAACACCGCGGCCGAGCCATCGCCAAAGAGCAACGACGAAGCGATATTGTCGGGGGTGGCCTCTCGTTGAAAATGGAGGGTGCACAACTCGGTACACACCACCAGCACCCGCGCACGGCTGTCGGAGGCGCAAAGTCCCTGTGCAAGCCGGAGCGCATGCAGGGCGGCGTAGCAACCGATGAAGTTGACCGATGTTCGGAAGACATCCGCACGGAGGCCCATGAGTTCAAGTACCTGGAGGTCGAGACCGGGTGCGCTCATGCCAGTACAGCTCACCGTGATGAGGTGCGTGATGCTCCGCGGATCGTAGCGGTGCTGCAGGCAGTCGCGGATCGCATCTACCGAGAGCAGGGGTGCCTGCTTATGATATACCGACATGCGCTGCTCCAGCGTCGGGAAGGGCTCAAGTCCTTCGGTGGCCGGGAAAAACTTCCATTCGGCGGCAGGCCGGCCGTAATCGGACAGTACGGAATGACGCTGCTCGATACCCGACTGGCGGTACATAAAGCGCAGCTTACGGCGCTCCGCTTCATCAGGCGCATACACCTGCTCCACGAAACTGTGTATGTCTGTCTGCCGGTGCGTGTAGGCCGGCACGGCGGTTCCGATTGCGATGATCTTACTCAAGGTTTCCAGCAGATAAGGGTGAGAAAATAGAGCGTCGTGCAGGCGGTAGCCACCAGATTCATCCGGAGGCTGTGGCGGAAATCCGCTGCTTGTTCATCATTCCATACTTTGATCATCCAATAGAGAAAAAAAACGACCACCGGTCCGGATAGAAACAAGAAGCGATAGAAATGGTTCACCCGGCCGAGCGAAGAAAAATGCAGGTAGAGCAGCAGGGTCGCCGCCAGGAAGAGCGTCATGCTGAAAAAGAAGGAACCCCGTTTGCCAAGCAGGTAGCTGATGGTGGTCACGCCGTCGGCCCGGTCAGCCTCATGCTGGTATACCTGGGTGAGCGGGTAAAGCGCGCCGATCAGGCAACTCGCAGCCGCCGCAGGCATCCACCGGGAGGCATCTGCCTGTCCTGCCGCCTGTATCACCAGCGCATAGATCCAGGCACCCTGAAACAGGAATACGGTCAGGAAGCCCAACACCGGATACCGCTTGAGCCGGATGCCGCGATAGCTGTAGGCACGCGAGGCAGCGATGTAGGCCAGCACGCCCAGCGCAAAAAGAGTGCTTACCAGAAGCCAGGAGGCGGCGATTGCCAGCAGGTCCATGAAGAGGGTTGTCCAGAAAAGCTGGCGTGTGGGCGGCAGGGGCCGCGAAAGCCCGCCGATGGGCGACTCGTCGCGGTCCATATACGAGTTGTAGCCATTGCTGGCCGGGTACACCAGCAGGTGCAGCACAACGAAGATGATGCCGGCCTTGAGGGGGTCAACTACATCGAGCTGGCTGATGGCAAACAGGTATACCGGCAATAGGAAAAACGAAAAATGAAATCGCAGCAGTTGTATGGTGGAACGGCGGAGCATGTTGGGAAGTTCCGCAAAAAACACATGCCAGGATGATTAGCTGATGGGACGATTAGCTGATTAGCTGATGGGATGACGGGGTGATGCAGATCGGGCAATAAAAAACCGACTGACTGGCTGGTCAATCGGTTTTTAATCAGCTTACTTGCTGAGGAGGTTCATCTGCACATCGGCATATCAACACATCAACACATTACTTCTTCCCAAAACCGCCCGGCATCATCCTGCCCATCGGCATCTTGTTCATCATCTTCATCAGTTCACGCATCTGCTCAAACTGTTTCATGAAGGCATTCACCTCGGAGATGTCTTTACCGGCGCCTTTGGCAATGCGGCGGCGGCGGCTCGTATCGATCAGGTCGGGGTTGGCGCGTTCGGCAGGCGTCATGGAACCGATCATGGCTTCGATGCCTTTGAAAGCGTCGTCGGAGATATTGATATCCTTGATGGCTTTACCCACGCCCGGTATCATACCGATCAGGTCTTTCAGGTTACCCATGCGCTTGATCTGCTCGAGCTGGGTACGGAAGTCGTCGAAGTCAAACTGGTTCTTCCGTATCTTCTTTTCGAGCCGCTTGGCTTCTTCCTCGTCGAACTGGGCCTGGGCCTTTTCCACGAGGGTGGTGATATCGCCCATGCCGAGGATTCGCTGCGCCAACCGCTCGGGGTAGAAAATATCGATGGTATCCAGCTTTTCACCGGAAGAAACGAACTTGATGGGCTTGTTGACGGTGTACTTGCTGGAGAGGGCAGCACCACCGCGGGTATCGCCGTCGAGTTTGGTGAGCACCACGCCCGAAAAGTCGAGCCGGTCGTTAAAGGCCTTGGCCGTATTGACCGCATCCTGTCCCGTCATCGAATCCACTACGAAGAGAATCTCGTTGGGATTGACCGCAGACTTGATATTGGCCACCTCGGTCATCATCGCCTCATCCACAGCCAGACGACCGGCGGTATCGATAATGACAACGTTTTTGTTTTTTGCGCGTGCTTCGCGGATGGCGTTCTGAGCGATCTCGACCGGGTTCTTGTTCTCGGCTTCGATATGTACCTCCACACCGATCTGTTCGCCAAGCACCCGGAGCTGCTCCATGGCCGCCGGGCGGTATACGTCGGCGGCCACCAGCAGGGGCGACAATTTGCGCTGCGACTTGAGGTAATTGGCCAGCTTACCCGAGAAGGTCGTTTTTCCGGAGCCCTGCAGGCCTGCAATCAGGATAACGGCGGGTGCGCCTTTGGCATTCAGTTCGGCCACTTCACCACCCATCAGCGCCACCAGCTCATCTTTCACGATTTTGACCATGAGCTGGCCCGGCGATATGGCATTGAGCACCTTTTCGCCCTGCGCCTTTTCACGCACGGTATCGGTGAATTCTTTGGCGATTTTATAGTTCACGTCGGCATCCACCAGGGCGCGCCGTATTTCCTTCACCGTGGAAGCGATGTTCAGATCGGTGATCCGGCCCTCACCCTTTAGGTTCTTGAACGCACCTTCCAGCCGGTCCTGCAATGATTCGAACATAGAGAAACAGGTTTTAATAAAAAAAGTGAATCGAAGGATTCACCAAGGCAGCAAAGATAGGGCAATAGGAGTTTCTCCGGGGGTGGGAGAATATTCAATAAACAACGCTCAATGCTCCATTTTCAAGTTGGGGCAACCCTTAAAACCTGAAAATCGAGCATTGTTTATTGAACATTCTTCTGTCAGGCGCCGAGATAGCCCCGCAGCAGTGCCGTCTTCTGCGTGCTCTGCAACTTGGCGATGGCTTTATCTTTTATCTGCCGCACGCGTTCGCGGGTGAGGTTGAAGCGGACGCCGATGTCGTCGAGGCTCAGTGGCTCCTGGAGACCGATGCCGAAAAAGCAGCAAACGACGTCTTTCTGCCGCTCGGTAAGCATCTGCAGCGTCCGGCGCACCTCGGTACAAAGCGACTCGCTGTAGGCCACCGACTTGTCGGCACTCTCGGCATTCGGATTTTCAAGCAGGTCGAGCAGGGTACCCTCCTCTCCTTCCGAAAGAGGCGTATCGACACTTACATGGCGCACGTTCAGGCCGAGGGTAGCCCGCACCTCGTCGACTTCCATGTCAAGCGCATCGGCCAGTTCTTCTACGGAAGGCTCGCGCTCGTATTCCTGTTCGAGCTGGGTAGCCACCTTTTGTACCCGCGCAGTGAGGCCTACTTTGTTGAGCGGCAGCCGCACAATACGGGCCTGCTCGGCAAGGGCCTGCAGAATCGACTGGCGGATCCACCAAACAGCATAGGAAATGAATTTGAAGCCCTTGGTTTCATCGAAGCGCTGGGCCGCTTTGATCAGCCCGAGATTACCCTCGTTGATCAGGTCGGGAAGAGAAAGCCCCTGGTTCTGGTATTGTTTGGCGACCGACACCACAAAACGGAGGTTGGCTTTGGTAAGCCGCTCCAGCGCACGGGCGTCGCCGTGACGGATGCGGCGGGCCAGCCGCACTTCTTCTTCAGGACCGATGAGCTCGACTTTTCCGATCTCCTGGAGATACTTCTCGAGACTGGGGGATTCACGATTCGTGATCGACTTCGTGATCTTGATCTGACGCATACTCATAAGCAGGTATTAAGGATGCATGTTGCCGCTGGGTACTTACGTTATGACCGGCATACCTCACCTGACGCGTTCACTTAAACAGTTAGTGGCATAACTCCTTCCAAGTTAGGAAATAAGGCTGCAGAACAAAAAAATTTTTTGATACCCGACGCTCCCGGGGGCCAGGCAGCAGCAGCAGAAGAAAAAAAATTTTGACCGTTCCCGATTTTTTCTATAATTGCACACCTCTCCCGGGGGGCTTAAAAAGCGATAATGAGTAAAAAGCAATTGTTCACGCTCGAATTTCCTGTACGGTGCTCACCGGCGATCCTCTACGAATTTCTGTCAACTTCCTCGGGCTTGCAGGAATGGTTTGCCGACAAGGTGGATGACCAGGACGACGTGTTCACCTTTTCCTGGAACGGGTCAGAAGACACGGCGGAAGTCATCGAAAAGGAGGCCGACAAGTTCATCCGTTTTCATTGGTCGCATGCCCCGAAAGACGAGTACTTCGAGTTCCGGATCGAAAAATCCGAAGTCAGCAACCAGACCATCCTCGTGATCAGGGATTTCGCCGCCAAAAATGAAATTAAAGACCAGAGCCAGTTGTGGCACCACCAGGTGAAAGACCTCTTTCACCGCCTGGGGAACTGATTCTGCGCCGCCTTCGGGCGGCTTTTTTTGAGAAGGGAAATGTTCAATATTCAACGCTCAATGTTCAAGCGAACAAGGTTGATCAGAATGTTCTTGAAAATTGAATATTGAGCATTGATTGTTGCTCATTTCCGGCTTGACGAAGCTTCAGTACTCGCGGAAGCTCATTCCGCAAATACCCAGCAGCCGCTTCCAGCTTTCGAGCAGGTCTTCTGCTACAAAATGAATATCCCGCAACGGAAAAGCGGCAGCGATCTTCAGGTGCTCAGCCCGGGTGACATGAGTGGCAAATGCCTCTTCCGAAAACTGCGCCAACGCCCGGTAATTGTCTTCTTCGAAATGGTGCTGCCAGGGGTCTTCTTCATTGATGCCGGCATAATATTGCTTTCGTGACAAGGTTTCCCTGGCAGCTGCCAGCGCCGGACCATAGGCCTCCTTCGGGTCGCCCGAAAGATGCAGCGTGCTGCTGAAGGAATGGCCCCACCAAAACAGCGTGCGTACGGCAAAGATGTTGCGGCTTTCGAAATGACGTGGGTAATCGAGTACGAGATAGGGAAGACCGAGATAGTTTTCTCCTTTGGAGATCTTAGCCGGCAGACGGAACATTTCCGACAGCGATCCGCGCTCCGACAGGTAAGCGGCCTGCTCCATGTGCTGTTGTAATCCTTCCAGCAGGTGGCGGATGCCTGCCAGAATACGGTTTTTCGTTAAAATAATCCCGGCATTGCACATCAGGTCCATCTCCGCAGGCGAAAACTGTATTTTTGCGTCTTCCACAATTTAAATGTAGGACGATTCCACGCGTGATCAAGAAATTAGACAAGCTTATCATCAAGTCTTTTCTCGGGCCCTTCGGAGCTACCTTCTTTATCACGCTGGTGGTACTGGTGCTGCAATTCTTCTGGCTTTGGATCGACGATTTTGTCGGCAAGGGCCTGAGCACGGGCGTCATCCTCGAGTTCATCGGTTACCAGGCCGCCGTGCTGGTGCCGCTGGCACTTCCGCTGGCCGTGCTGCTGGCCTCGCTGATGACCTTCGGCAACCTCGGCGAAACCTATGAACTGGTTGCCGTGAAGGCTTCCGGCATCTCCCTGATCCGCTTTATGCGCCCCCTGATTGTAGTGGTGATCGGCATCTGCGGCGTGGCCTTCTATTTTGGCAACAATGTGATTCCGGTGGCCATGCTCAAGTCGCGCACGCTCCTGCGCGATATTCTTTACGCCAAGCCCGCTTTCGACATCAAGGAAGGCGTGTTTTACAACAAAATCACCGGACTGGCCATCAAGATCGGGAAAAAGGAAAACGACAGCATTATCCGCGATGTCATAATCTACGAGGCATCGCCTTACCTGCAAGACAACTTCATCGTTGCTTCCGATGGCATCATGCGGGCTTCGGCCGACAAGCGCTTCCTGGAATTCAACCTGAAAAACGGCTGGCGCTACCAGGAGCGGGCCGCTCCTGGCAGCGGCGCCGATGAATTTGTGCGCCTCGGTTTCAAAGAATACCGCAAAAACCTCGACCTGACGGCTTTCCAGTTTTCGCGCTCATCCGACTCGGCCGATAAGGGAACCTTCAGGGTAATGAACATGCACCAGCTACAGCGGGTCGTCGACTCCATGAAACGCACCAGCACCAATATCGGACGAAGGATGCAAAACGAAGTGTTCTCGGGCACCAACTTTGCCCGCTTTCTCGACAGCAACTGGAGCGCAGCACGCGATACGGCGGGCGCGCGCACACTGGCCGCGCGTATCCCCGATTCGGTGCGGCTGATTGTCGACGAGCGGATGGCCGGCAGGGCCGGTATGCTGCGGGGGACGCTGGGCGTACTGATGACCCAGTATGAAAATGATGCCCGCGAGCAACGGAAGTATGAGATCGAATGGCACCGCAAACTCTCGCTTTCACTCGCCTGCCTGGTGCTGTTTATGATCGGCGCCCCCCTGGGTTCCATCATCCGCAAGGGCGGGCTAGGCAATTCACTGCTCTCGTCGATCGCCTTCTTCATGCTGTTTTACTTCATCTCCAACACAGGCGAGAAGCTTTCGAAAGAGGGCGAGTGGTCGGTTGTTGCCGGCATGTGGCTTGCCACCCTGGTATTGACCCCGGTCGGTCTCTTCCTGACCTACAAGGCGGTCAACGACTCGCAGCTCTTCAACAAGGAATACTATGTACGATTCTTCAGAAAGATTTTTCCCAAAAAGAAGCAGGAAGCTTCGTGAAGGTTTATGAAGGTGGATGAAACAGCCAGCTGAACCGTTACAAACCGATCACAACCCGCCAGGGCCGCCAAGAACCCTGAAGATCCATCACTAACCTTCCGGACACTAAATGCGGCTCTTCCATTCCCGGAAAGCCGAATCCAGTTAAATTCGCCCAAACACGCTTCATGGCACCTACGAGACGCGATTTTTTGCGCAATAGCACCCTGGCGGGGCTCGGAATCACCCTGGGTATGAACGGACTCAGTTCCTGCAGTACGGCAGGCAAAGCAGCTTCGGTCAGTTTCGGAACCGACTACCAGCAGAAGCCGCTGCCCTATGCCTACGACGCGCTGGAGTCGGCGATCGATGCCCGCACCATGGAACTGCACTACAGCAAGCACGCGGCCGGCTATGCGAAAAACCTGCAGGAAGCCCTGCAGGCCGAAGGGGTCAGCACCGATCGCCCCATAGAGGCATTGCTCGCCGACATTTCCCGCTACTCCGCCAAAATGCGGAATAATGCGGGCGGACATTTTAACCACGAGCAATTCTGGCGGATGATGCGTCCGAACGGCGGCACCCTCTCCGGCCGCCTTGAGCAGGCGCTCATATCCGCATTCGGGTCAGTGGAAGCCTTCAAAAAACAATTTGCCGATGCCGCCTCCGGACGATTCGGCTCGGGCTGGGCCTGGCTCTACGTCGATAAAGACCGGCGGCTCCGCATCGGGTCAACACCGAACCAGGACACCCCGCTGATGAATGTTTCGGAGATCAAAGGCCAGCCGCTGCTGGCACTCGACGTGTGGGAGCATGCCTATTACCTGCGCTACCAGAATAAACGCGCCGAGTATATCGGAAACTGGTGGAAAGTCGTAAACTGGGAGTATATTCAAAACCTGTCCGGCAAATTCATTTAACCATCAGCAACCTGACCACCGCTCCACCATCACCCCGGCAAAGCAACCTGCGGCTGCAACTTGTTATTGCGGTAGCCTCCTCGCTGCTGCTGGCAGCCAAATTTGTTGCCTACCTGCTCACCCATTCCGTGGCCGTTTTAACCGATGCGCTGGAAAGCATCGTGAACGTGGCGGCGGCTTTCATCGGGCTGTACAGCCTCTATGTATCCGCAAAACCACGGGACATCGATCATCCATACGGACATGGTAAAGCGGAATTCATCTCGGCTGCCGTAGAAGGAACCCTGGTGCTTTCTGCCGGAGCCATCATCATTTACAAGGCGGTAAAGAGTTTTCTCAACCCGGGCCCGATCTTCCAGATCGACACGGGCCTGATGATCGTGGGGGCCACCGCACTGGCCAACTGGATACTGGGCGCTTTCTCAGTGGCGCAAGGCAAACGTAATCACTCGCTTGCCCTGATCGCCAGCGGCAAACACCTGCAGACCGATACCCTCTCCACGCTTGGCGTCATCGGCGCCCTGCTGCTGGTTCGCTACACCGGCTGGCAATGGGTGGATCCCGTAGTGGCGATCCTGATGGGCGGCGTCATCATGTGGACCGGCTACAGAATCCTCCGGGCATCGCTGGCCGGCATCATGGACGAAGCCGACATGGAACTACTGGGCCGCATGGTGCAGGTCATCAACGGCAAACGCCGCGACGGCTGGGTAGACCTGCACAACCTGCGGGTAATCAAATACGGACATACCCTGCATGTCGACTGCCATCTTACCGTGCCCTGGTACTTCAATGTGCACCAGGCACACGACGAAATCGAGCACCTCGCAGCACCGATCCGGGCCGAATTCGGAGAATCGCTGGAACTGTTCGTGCATTCGGATGGCTGCCTGTACTTTCAATGCCCGATCTGCGATAAAAAAGAATGCCCGGTGCGCCAGCATACCTTTCGCAGGCAGGTCGAATGGACCGTCGACAACCTGCTTCAGAATAAAAAGCATGGTCCGAAAGATATCTGACCTCCTGCCTTCCGGCAACTGCCGGCAAGGAAAGCAGCCGTACAGGTGTTACTTTTGCTGGCTTACCACATAATACATGAAAACCGTAACTACCTGGATGGGCGGATCCGCCTACGAGAGCCGGCAGCCCAGCGGCGCGAAGATCGGGATCAACGCCACCGCCGGATTCAGTCCGAAAGCCCTGCTGCTCAGCGGCCTTGCCGGCTGTTCGGGAGTTGATATCGTAGATATACTGGAAAAGATGCGCGTTCCCTTCGCTGCACTGGAGATTGAGGTGGATGCCGACCAGACCGATACCCATCCGCGGGTATTTACGGGCATCGACATTACCTACCGCATCCGGACCGGCGCCGAAAACCGCGAAAAGGTGATCAAAGCCATCGAACTGTCGCTCGACAAATATTGCGGTGTGGCCGCCATGTTGCGGAAGAATTCACCGATCCGCTATACCCTGCACCTCGAAGCTCCTGAAGCCTGATGCTGACCCAAAAAGCCCAATATGCCTTCAGAGCCCTCACCTACCTGACGGAGCGCCACGATGAAGGCCCCGTGCTGATTTCCGACATCGCCCGCGAAAAGAACATCCCGCTGAAGTTCCTGGAGAATATCCTGCTCCAACTGAAAAAGGCAGGCATCCTTGATAGCAAGAAAGGTAAAGGCGGCGGCTATTTTGTCCGCGAAGCACCCGAACGCACCAGCATCGCTTCGGTCATCCGTATTATCGATGGCCCCATCGCCATGCTTCCCTGCGTCAGCCTGTATTTCTACCAGCGTTGCCACAACTGCGACGAACACAACTGTGGCTTGCACGACATCATGGAACAGGTGCGGGATGCCACGCTGAAGATCCTCGACAACAAAACACTCGAAGATCTTAAGGGCGGGAAAGAGTTGCTTCCACCCAAACTCCTGCGCAGGGAAGACACCCAACCCGGCAGCCGGAAGTCAAAAAAGTAACGTCTGCCCGAACCTTCGCTCCCGCCGGCAGGACCAACCATCGTCTCCCCAACTTTAGTCTACCAATTTAGTAGGATAAATGTTTTACCCTTAGCTTTGCGGTATCAAAAAACGACAATATGAGCCTGCGACTTGGCGACACCGCTCCGAATTTCAAGGCCGTCACCACGACCGGTCCGATTGATTTCTATGAATACCTCGGCGACGGCTGGGGCATCCTGTTCTCGCATCCTGCAGACTATACGCCGGTATGTACCACCGAACTGGGGCGCACGGCGCAACTGAAAACGGAGTTCGACCGGCGCAACGTGAAGGTGCTGGCCGTCAGCGTTGATCCGCTCGACCGGCACGAAGGCTGGGTGCAGGACATCAACGAAACGCAGCAGTGTACCGTCGATTTCCCGATCATCGCCGATGAAAACAGGGAAGTGGCCACCCTTTACGATATGATCCATCCCAATGCCAGCGAAACGTTCACGGTGCGTTCCCTCATCGTGATCGGCCCCGACAAAAAAGTGAAGCTTACGCTCACCTACCCTGCCACAACCGGGCGCAACTTCAACGAGGTGCTGCGTGTGGTCGATTCGCTCCAACTGGCGGCCAAGCACAGCGTAGCCACACCGGCCGACTGGCGGCCGGGCGAAAAAGTGATCGTTGCCCTTTCCGTGTCCACGGAAGAAGCCACCCGGAAGTTTCCCAAAGGGATTGAAATCATAAAACCCTACCTGCGCTATACAGAGCTTTAAACACGCCCGGCCTTCCCGAAAAACTGATTTAACCAACGATGGGCCTGCCGGTGCGGGCCCGTTGTTTTAAACACGCGCGACCGTTTTATTTTCTCAGCTGCTGCAGGGTCGCCTTCAGGTCTTTCGGCAGGGGCGCCTCGATGGTCAGTTCGCTCCCATCGAGCTTTTGAAGGGTTAGGGTCCCTGCGTGCAGGGCGAGGCGGCTCAGCAGCGGCCGCTCTTCCTCGAACTTACCCAACCGGAACTTCGCGCGAAACTCCGACAACAGCACCGGACGGCCATCTCCGTAAACCGGGTCGCATACGATGGGGTGGCCGATATGCTTCATGTGTACGCGGATCTGGTGGGTACGGCCCGTAAGAATACGGTACTGCATCCAGGAGTAGAGGCGGAAACGCTCAAGCACAGCATACTCGGTGATACTCTCTTTTCCTTTTCGCCACACGGTCATCACTCCCTTCTTCGTCGGGTGTTCGGCGATCGGTTCGTCGATCACGCCCTCCTGCTGGAAGGGGGTGCCCAATACGAGTCCGAAGTAGATCTTGCGGGTGCTGCGCTGCTCAAACTGCATGGAGAAGTGCCGGTGCGCCTCTTCACTACGCGCAAAGATCAGCAGGCCGCTCGTATCGCGGTCGATCCGGTGCACCGTAAATACACGGCCATAGCGGTCTTCCAGCAGGTTGCGCATGCCGGGCACGCCCTCGCGGTCGGGAATGGTGAGCAGGCCGGAGGGCTTGTTTACAGCGATCAGGTGCTCGTCTTCGTATAAAACAGCGTCAGAGATTTTGAAGGACATACTTGCGAACGGGGGTAATGGGATAATGGGATAATGGCAGGATGGGGTCATGAATGGCTTACGGGAAGCCAGCCCTTACCGCCAGCGCACTACCGGATTTCGCACCTCACTTTTTTCCTTTTTTAAAATGCTTCAGATCGCGCACTTCGCGCTCGTTGAGGAAGCGCCACTTGCCACGCGGCACGTTCTTCTTGGTAAGTCCGGCAAACATGACGCGATCAAGGTTTTTCACATCGTAGCCATAATGCTCGAAGATGCGGCGAACGATACGGTTGCGGCCGCTGTGGATTTCGATGCCGATCTGTTTTTTATCGGAAGCATCGGCAAAAGCCAGCGAATCGACCGGGGCCAGTCCGTCTTCGAGGGGCACGCCTTTCAGGATCTCGTCGAAATGCGCCTTGGTGAGAGGTTTGTCGAGCGTTACCGCATACACCTTGCGCACCTCGTTGCTGGGATGGGTCAGAAGCTGGGCCAGTTCGCCATCATTCGTCAGCAGCAACACGCCCGATGTATTGCGGTCGAGGCGGCCCACCGGGTAAACCCGTTCTTCTGTTGCCTTGGCAATGAGGTCGAGCACCGTCTTCCGCTGCTGCGGATCGTCGGTGGTGGTAATATAATCTTTGGGTTTGTTGAGCAGGATGTAAACGAGGTTGCCCGTAGGGGTCACCTTTTTACCGCCACAGCGCACCTCGTCGGAAGGCTGCACCTTGTAGCCGGGTTCCAGCACCACGGCGCCGTTGACGGTCACCTTGCCGCTCTTTACGACATCGGCGGCCTCGCGCCGCGAACAAACGCCGCCATGGGCGAGGTACTTGTTCAGGGGCATCTGTGCCACTGCGGCTTTACGCACCAGGGGTTTCGCTTCAGGGGCACCTTTCACTTTCACCTGCCGCGAAGGCCCGGTCTGATCAGAAACGATCGCCTTGCGGGAGCTGCCAGCAGCCGGTGCCTTGCTGATGCGGCCCGCCTTTGAGGGACCCGCGACACGCTCTTCCTGCGGCTTCGTGGTCTTGCCTCTTACTACTTTTCCGGCCGGCGCCTCGCCGCGGGCAGCGGCTTTCTCGGCCCGCTGCTGTTCAAAGAACGCCTTTCGTTCACGGGTAATCGCCTTCTTCTCCTGCCGCAACTGTTCCTTCAGGGCGGCACCTTTCTTAGGCCCTCCCTTATGGAATTTCTCAAACCCTGATTTCTTCTTCATCCGGCAAAAATAGAAAAGACCGTGCAGGCGCACGGTCTTTTATTCGCCAATGCCCGGTTTAGCGGCGCACACGGTCACGCTGCCCCTTGCGCAGCTCTTCCAGTTTCTGCTGCTGTTCCGGGGTCAACACCTGGCGCATTTCATCCTTACGGGCCTTCATCAGGTCCTGGGCCTTGCGGCGTTTCTCCTCGCGCGTCAGGCTGTTATCGGCCCTCAACGCATCCAGCCTTCCGCGAAAATCGGTCTGGATCCTTTTCACCTTGTCCTGCTGCTGCGTAGTAAGGTTCAGCTCGCGCTGCAGGGCACCCAGGCGGGCGGCGGGGGCACGATGCCCTTTTCTCCGGCCAAGGCTGTCGCCGCCGGCCGCACGGCGCTGCTTCCAGTCCTTACGCAGGGCAGCCGCTTTTTGCTGCTGCTCGGGCGTCAGCAAGGCCTTCATCTCGGCCTGGTACTTGTCATGAATGCGGCGGCGTTGCTCCCGCTGCTGGTCCCGGTTTACCTCCGCGCCGGCGCGGAGGGCATCCATTTCAGCTTTCTGTCGGTTGCGGAGGTCCTTAAGCTTAGCCTTTTGTTCTTCGGTCAGATTCAACTCTTTCAGCTCCTGGTGCATTTCTTGACGATGGGCTTTCCCGGCTTTACGGCCTTCCTGGGCCTGGACGCTTCCCGCGCAAAAAAGAAGAACCAGGATGCCTGCAAATAACTTTCTGGTGTTCATAAAACTAGTTTAGGGGGTTTACCCGATTGAGACGGCACGGAGGAGCGCGGGTTTAAACCGCTCCCGTTAATTAAGGTTAAGACCGATCATGGCAATGCATTTGCAGGGTTGCGGGAAAAGGATAACTATGAACAGGCAATTTTCCCTCTGGCTTTTCCTGCTGGCAATGATGACCGGATTGTCGTCCTGCGAAGTGGTAGGCGGAATCTTCAAGGCAGGCTTCTGGACGGCAATCGTTCTGATCGTTCTCATTATCGCATTGATCCTCTGGGTGATCGGCAGGGGAAGGGGACGGCGCAGGTAATAAAAAGAACGCCCTGGAGCGAGGTGTCCGGGAACGGACCACCCAAATGGATCCGGGGGATCAAACTGCGTGTGCGGGCAACGGTTAGGGCGCAAGCGGCAGGGTAAAAAAGAAAAATGCCCCGTCAGGAATGACAGGGCTTCACCCTTAACCATACGAAACCAAGATCTTTATATTCTGATGCAGAATTTTGTGATTGTGGTTCGATTACGTTGTAAAGCTAAGCGGTGACGGCCGATGAAACAAATTTCCTTCGTTGAACAGGCCTTTTTTGCCGGTCAAGTTCTGCAATTCGATCGTTGAAACAGAACATATTAAAAATTAAACAGAATTGCTCAAAAGTGCGCGTGCTTCCGTGACCGCCTGCTCGCAGACCAGCCGCACTTCTGCATAGTCTTCCTGGAAGTGCGGCTCCGCTGAATTGCTGACGGCTTCCACTTCCATGCGGTGCAGGTAAGGCAGCAATCTCTCGGTTAGACCGAGGTAGGCCACCGAGCTTTTCATGCCATGGGCAATACTTTTTATTTGTGTTCGGTTACCGGCCAGTACGGCCTCCTGCAACAGGTTGAGTTCTTCGGGTACCTGGATGATGAATTGCCGTACGATCGCATTTTCAAACTCCGTATCGCCCAACGACAACTCCCGCAGATAGGCCAGATTGACCACAGGTGCCGGTGCGGCCGATGAGTGCGGCTGTTGCTGACAGTAATGTTGCAGGATGGCATAAAGCTCTGCCTCCTTCAGCGGTTTTGAGATATAGTCGTTCATCCCGAAGCTGAGGCAACGCTCCTTCTCTCCGGTCATGGCGTGCGCGGTCATGGCGATGATGGGCACATCAGAATGCAGCTCGCCACGGACGATTCCCGTAGCATCATACCCGTCCATCTCGGGCATCTGAATATCCATGAGCACGGCTGCAAAAGACTCGCGGCGCAGTGCTTCCACCGCTTCCCGGCCATTATTCACCATCACGAAATCAACCTGCCACTGCCGCATCAGGTGCCGGATCAGTTGCTGGTTCATCTGGTTGTCTTCGGCAATGAGTATGCGCATACCCTGGATCGGGTTGAGCACCGGATCGAGCAGCGAGCGCGATACATCGGCCTCCTGATGCAGGGGACGGAAAGGAAGACGCACCAGGAACTCCGACCCTTTGCCCGCTTCGCTGCTGACCCGGATGGTTCCACCCTGCAGGTCCACCAGTTGCCGGACGATTGCTAGCCCGAGCCCGGTACCGCCGAACTTTCGGGTGGTTTCCGCCTCGGCCTGCTGAAAGCGCTCGAAGATGCTCTGCTGTTTTTCGGGTGCGATGCCCACACCCGTGTCTTTGATCCGGAACTGCAGCAGCACTTCTTCATTCGACTGGCTAAGGGCCGAAACCTCCAGGTGCACATAGCCTTTTTCCGTGAACTGGACGGCATTGCTGAGCAGGTTGATGAGGATCTGGGTCAGCCGCACCGGGTCGCCACTGAGGGTATCGTGTATGGCGGGTTCGATGTTTATCGTAAACTGAAGGCCTTTCTGCCGGGCTTTATCCTGAAACATGACCTGTACCGAGCCAACCAGCCCCTGCAGGCTGAAGGGTGTTTGCTCGAGGTGCATCATTCCGGCCTCGATCTTTGAGAGATCAAGAATGTCGTTGATCAGCGTCAGCAGGTTCTGGCTCGAAGAATAGATATAGTCGACATACTGTTGTTGCTGCGAGGTGAGGGAAGACCGGCGCAGCAGGTTGGTAAAGCCCAGGATGGCATTCATGGGCGTACGGATCTCGTGGCTCATATTGGCCAGGAACTGCTCCTTGATCAGGGCGCCTTCCTTGATCCGCCGCTCCGACTCATTCAGCATCTGGATCATCCGTTCCTGCTGCCGTCCTTTATTTACCACGTAGAGGAATGCCAGTACACAGGCCAGGCAGGCAATGATGGCGAGGCCCAGCCCGGTATAGCGCGCGCGGTCGCCATCGCGTTCGATATCGCCGATGATGGTCCTCAGATTTCCCTGCCGGATGGCATCGAGCTCTTCGGCGACCTGAACAATACTGTCGCGCAGGATTTTACCGCGTCCTGTGTTGATAATCGTTTCCCCGGCCTCTTTACCGCCCTTGTTGTAAGCCTCCATGATCTGGTAGCTGAACCGGATCTTGGCCAGCACCAGCACCTGCAGCCGCTCAACGAAGATTCTGGTTTGTGGTGTGTTGAGGGAGTGACGGATAAAGGAAACCTGTCCGCGGATCGTATCGATCTTGCTGTTGACGTCGCGCACGTGCAGGCGGTCGTCGGTGATGATGGCGCCGCGGATATCGCTTTCCACGGTCAGCACGTCGGCTTCCAGGCGGCGCAACTGGTTTTGAATCTCCACCTCCCGGAGCAGACGCTTATTACCCTCGGCCAGACGTTGTACGTTCTGGCTGGTGACAAACTGGATAAATACGATCAGCAGCACCCCAATAATGAAGAACCACAGCGCCAGGTATTTCATTCGGCCTTCATGCATCACAGGCCAAAATACAAAAATTACGCTCAGATCGGCTGATTGGCCGCTTCCCGGAATCTACGGTAGTAAAACCAGAAGATCAGGATGCTTGCAAAGAGGGAAACCGTGGATACGACGAGTACCAGGATACGACGCTTCTGGCTGTATACCTCCGTCAGCAGAAAATACTCCGACAAAATGAGCACAGAAATGCACAACAGGAACGGTATCAGGTACCTCTTATTCATAAACTCTGCCTTAAGGCAACAGAACTAAAGGGTCAAAAGTTTTGGTGGATGCGCTGCCTTACACAGCTTCTCCCAAAATAAAAAAACGGAAGGCTTTTCGCCTGTCCGTTTTAGTTCATTGGAGTGTTTTAATCGGTGAACCGGCAAAAGGCCAAGGTGAAATTCAAAGCAGGTTCAGGCGTTTGTTCAGGGACGTACGATAAGTGTCGGCCACCGGCACGCTCGCCTTCCCGATCGAAATCACGCCTTCCTGTATAAAATCGATCTTGCTGAGCGATACGATGTAGCTGCGGTGAACGCGGATGAACTTCTGGGGCGAGAGCTTTTCTTCAATGGACTTTAGAGTGGCATGCAGAACATGGAACTTCTGGGCAGTGTGCACTTTCACATAGTCGCCCATAGCTTCGAGGTAGAGAATCTCGTCGACATTGATGCGTTTGAGGATCCCGTTGTCTTTGACGAAGACGAACTCCTGCGCTTCGACCTTTACCTCTTCGCGGTCGGCCGCCTGGGTTTCGAGAGCGCGCTCCACGGCCTGCAGGAAGCGGGCCGGCGGAATAGGCTTCACCAGGTAATCGATCACGTTCAGCTCGAAAGCCTCCACGGCGTAGTCTTTCTTGGCGGTGGTAAAAATGATCAGCGGCGATTTATTGCCCAGGTTCTTGGTCAGCTCGAGACCGGTCATGCCCGGCATCTCGATATCCAGGAAAATGAGGTCGACTGCCTGCTTGTTGATGGCGTTGTATGCCTCCATGGCGTCTTCACACTCCTGCACCAGTTCGAGGTCAGTGACCTGGCTCACCAGCTGTTTCATGGCCATACGGGCCATCTTGTTGTCGTCTACGATAATACACTTCATGGTCTAGGATGAACTAAGGTTAAGGCCTGATCGGTACGGGCCGAAAGTTAGCAATAAAAAACTACCGCACTCCAATAACGGGAAGTGCTTTTTCGCGGATGAGCTCGTTCAGCCGCTTCAGTTCCACATCCTGAAGTTGCCGGAACCCGGCCAGCTGTGCATCGATGGCAGCGGCCAGTTCCTGATATACCGCCCTCGACTGGCGGCTGGGCGCGAAGTTTCCGCTGTTGGCCACATCGAACAAACCCGAAAGCTTGTCATTGAGCCGGATGGGATAGTTCAGTACGTCCTGTCCGCTCTTTGCCTTCGTTTGGTACAGGGTTTCCTCGATTCGTGTCAGGCGGCGCTGGATGGTATCGGCGAAGGTCTTCACCTCAGCCGGCACCTCTTTGCCCTGCAGCGCCATAAAACCCTCGATACGGCCACGCAGCGTTCGGATATCGCGGATCGCCTTTTGCGTTTCGTTGAACTTCTCCTGCACCGTCTTCAAGAAAGCAAACTGCGCTTCGTAATCGGCCGCACTGATCCGGTAGTTCGGATCGGGCTGAATTCGCGCAGGCACTTCCATCGAATCGCTTCCGACCACTACCCGTACAAAATAATTGCCGGGGGCAGCCAGGATGCCAGCGGGGATACCATTCCACAAGATCATGCCCTCGATGCGCTCTGATTCGGGGTACAAACCATTCCAAACAAAACGGTTCAGCCCATTGACCACATCAATGCGGGCCGCATCCTCCTTTGCGCCGGTCGAAAAGCTGCGGATCGTTTGGCGCTGAGCGTCGAGCACCACGATGCGTGCCTGCACGGTATCCGGGGCTCCCGATACCCAAAAAGGCACGACAATACCCGCGGGTGGATTGGCCCCGGCATTGCGCGGCTGGGCGGCATAGGCCGGTCCGCCTGCGGCAGGAACTCTCCAGGCCGGAGCGGGTGTAAACACATGCAAGGGCTTGCGGGACAGGTTACCCGTCCACTGCTGCAGGGGCCCCAGGTCGTCGAGCACGTAAAAGGAACGGCCCTGGGTAGCGAGAATCAGGTTGTTGTCTTTGATGGCCATGTCGGTGATGGGCACCTGGGGCACATTCAGCTGAAAAGGCTTCCAGCTGGCCCCATCGTTGAAACTCACATACAGACCATATTCAGTGCCGGCAAACAGCAATCCAGCACGCTTTGGATCGGCACGCAGGCAGCGCGTAAAATGAAGTGCCGGGATGCCGCTGGTAAGCAGGCGCCAGCTGCGGCCATAATCTTCGGTCTTGTAGATGTAAGGAGTGAAATCGTCGGATTTATAGCGCGTACCCACGAAGTAGGCGGCACCTTTGCGGTGCGGATCCACTTCCACCGAATTCCATTGTATCCACCGGGGTGCGCCTGCCGGCGTTACGTTACTCCAGTTTTTACCGCCATCGCGGCTAACCGAAATCACGCCATCGTCGCTGCCCGTCCACAAAACGCCGGCCTCGAGCGGCGACTCGGCAGCCGTGAAAATGGTGCAGTAGTATTCCACCGACGTATTGTCCTTGGTGATGGGGCCTCCGCTGGGGCCCTGCTTCGACTTGTCGTTGGTGGTCAGGTCGGGCGACAGCTGCTCCCAGGTCGCGCCTTCATCTTCGGTAACGAAGAGTACGTTTCCGGCTGCATAGAGCCGCTTGGGGTTGTGCGGCGAAAAGAAGATGGGGAAGTTCCACTGGAAACGGTACTTCTGCACGTCGGCACCGGCGCCCATCGGGTTGTCGGGCCAGGGCGACACGGCCCGGTTTTCACCGGTGCGATGATCGAGGCGCGACAGATAGCCGCCATAGTTTCCGCCATACACGACATCGGGATTCAGCGGGTCGGCTACTACATACCCGCTTTCCGAACCGGCGGTCGGCTCCCAGTCGTTTTCGGTAATGGCCTGTCCGCGCCCGCGGCTGCGCAGGCGCAGGGTAGAATTATCCTGCTGCGCACCGAGGATGCGGTAGGGAAAGGCATTGTCCGTAGAAACCCGGTAGATCTGTGCAGTAGGCTGGTTGCGGATCGAACTCCAGCTCTGCCCGCCATCGAAGGTGACATATCCGCCGCCATCATCGCCCACAATCATCCGGTTGCCATCTTCCGGGTCGATCCAGATATCATGATGATCGCCATGCGGTGTGGGCACCGATTGAGAGGTCTTGCCGCCATCGCGGCTGCGCATGAATCCCACGTTGGGAGCATACACCAGGTTCTCGTTCTTCGGATCTACAAATACTTTCGAATAGTACCAGGCCCGCTGACGGATATTGTTATCGCCGTTGACGAAGTTCCAGGTCTGACCGGCATCGTTCGATACATAAAGTCCGCCACTGGCGTTTTCGATGATCGCATACACCTTATCGGGATTCGAAGCGGCCACGGCCACACCCACGATTCCCCAGGTGCCTTTCGGCAGCCCCTTCCGGCTGCTGATATCGGTCCAGGTTTCGCCCCCGTCGGTGCTCTTCCAGAGACCGCTTCCGGCACCTCCGCTTTCCATGCTGTGAGGTGTACGCAATACGCGCCAGGTGCCGGCATAAAGCACAGAAGGATTACCCGGTTCCATGGCCAGCTCGGCAGCACCCGCCTGGTTATTGGCAAAAAGAACCCGCCGCCAGGTTTTACCCCCGTCGCGGCTCTTGAATACGCCCCGCATTTCATTGGGGCCGAAGAGGTGGCCGATCACTGCGGCCCACAACGTATTCGGATCGCGGGGATGGACGATAATGCGGCTGATATGCCGCGCATCCTTAAGGCCAATGTTCTGCCAGCTGCGGCCGGCATCCTCACTGCGCCACATGCCGTTGATTCCTTCGCTGACATTACCACGCAGGGTATTCTCTCCTTCTCCTACGTAAATGATATTGTCATCGGAGGGGGCTACGGCCACCGCACCGATGGAGCCACCGAAGTAGCCATCGGAAATATTTTTCCAGTTGCTCCCCCCGTCGGTGGTCTTCCAGACGCCGCCACCGGTAGCGCCAAAATAAAAGGTATTGCGTTGACGGATACTTGCCGATACGGCCGCCACCCTGCCTCCCCTGAAGGGACCGGCGAGGCGGAATTTCATCCGGGCAAAAAGCAAGGAGTCACTGTCGGGAGCCTCTGGCGGACGTTGCTGCCTTTGGGCAAAGAGGAGGGATACGGATAGCAAACCGGCAAGCAATAAGACGATGCGCATCGAAAAGGGTTTTGCCGGGAAGATACGGAATGGTGAGCAGTGAACGGTGAGCGGTGAGCGGTAAGCAGTGCGTTGACCATCGCCCCTGCTCACCGCTGACAGCTGACCGCTCACCAGCTTACTCACCGCTCCACCTCGATAACCACGGGGCGCTTCATGCCTTCGGCCAGCATCACATTGACGGCACTATGAGCGGGATCCCAGCTGACGCCATGCGTGCCGGGCACAACGGGAGCCTTATCATCCGTCATCGGCACCGGAATACCATTGATCAGCACAGCCCGTGGGCGCTCGGCATAGCCCATCAGCTGCACCACCAGCTTGTTCTTTGTATAGAGCTGATTCGAAGGGGTAATCCGGAAAACCGTTTTCCGGGGGCCTTCCTCGCCACTGCAGCGCAGCAGCGTGTAGTTGCCTTTCTTCAGCGCGTCTTTCGAGACACCATCATCGAGGTACCAATCGAAGGAAGAAGGCGTTCGGGCAGGTGCGAACATGAGGAAGGGAATGGCCTCTCGATCGTTGGCGGTATTGGCAGGCCCGCGCAGGTTTTGCTGTCCGGGCACGATACCGCCGGCACGGATAAACCAGGGGATCGACCGCATATCTACGGGTACATCAATCCACTGCCGTCCCTGCAGTATCCGGCCGCCCCCGTCGATCCAGCGTCCTTCAGGCAGGTAAAGCCTCCGCCGGGCCGCTCCTTTCTCAAGAACGGGTGCAACGAGGATATGCTCTCCCCACAGATACTGGTCGCCAATCGCTGCCGCGATGCTATCGCCCGGGAAATGATAGTAGAGCGGCGCCATCAGGGGTTTGCCGGAAGTGGCCTGCTGATAGGCCAGACTGTAGTTATACGGAAGAAGGCTGTAGCGCAGGGCGATGGCCTCACGGGCATGATTGCGCCAGGGCGTATCGATCAGCGCCGCCTCACTCGGAAAACTGGGAGCTGCCGGCTCAACTTCGTACAGGGCCGTTCCGTGCGGGCGAAAGATGGGCGTAAACACGGCGAACTGCAGCCAGCGGACATACAGCTCGTTATCGCCCTCACCGCCGGCAAAACCGCCGGCATCGGAATGCACATAGGGCACTCCGCTCATGGTCATTCCCAGCAGCACCGGCAGCTGTGCCCGGAAGCCGCTCCAGCTCCGGCTCACGTCACCGGACCAGGGAAAGATGCCGAAACGCTGCGAGCCGGCAAAACCGCTCCGGTTCAGGCTGAACAGGCGTTTGTTGGGATACTCTTCGGCAAACTTCCGGAAGAGCATTTTCGTCCAGGCATGACCGTAAATATTGTGGACTTCATCTGCCTGATACAAACGCTTGCGGAAGCCCATATCGCGCAGGTTGTGGTACATATTGGCCGGATGTTTCTCCGGCTCTCCCAGATCGCCCCACCATCCTTCTACGCCCAGCTGCATCTGCTTCCGGTAAAACTGCCAGAACCAGTTTTGCGCGTCTGTCCGGAAAATATCGATAAGCCCGCCCCGGCCAAAGTAGAAATCGGTGAGAGTATAGGGCCGGCCGGCACTGTCGACTGCCAGGTAGGGCCTGGAAGCCGTGTAATTCTTCGAAGTCTCCACAAAAAACGGCTCGGTAATCAGGATACTGTGCACCCCCTGTTTCCTGAAATCTGCGATCATTTTTCCCGGGTTGGGCCATTTGGCTTTATTCACCCAGTCGAGATTGCCCATGGTGCCTTTGATGGAATCGCCAAACCAGAACAGATCGAAGATCACGGCATCTACGGGCATTCCTTCCTGCTGCATCTTTGAGAGAATCTCCCGGGTCTGCTTTTCGCTGGTGTACCCAAAACGGCTCATCAGGTTGCCGAAGGCCCAGCGGGGCGGAAGCGGCTGCGTGCCGGTGAGTCGATGATAAGCCGACAGCACCTGTGCCGGTCCCCCAAGCAGTACGTACACGTTCCATTCACCGGAGGGCGTGGCGTACAATAGGGCGCTGCTGTCTTCCTTTCCGATATCGATATAGCCCCGCGCTGGGTTGTCGAAAAACAAACCATAGCCTGCAGAAGAAGTTACAAAGGGAACACTGTAGTTCAGGTTATCGGCGCCCTCACTGTAGCCATACCAGGGGTTGTTGTTGAGGTTGAGCCGGTAACCCCTGCGATTGAGGGGCAAGGCCCGCTCGCCGCCGCCAAACACGCGCTCACCCGGCTGCAGGTAAACGCGGAAGCCTTTGTTGACCCCATCGAAATAGGTGGTCATCAGCACCCGGTCGCCGACAAGGAAGGAGTCGGCTCCAACTGCTTTCACGGGCACCTTCGATTGGGCACGGGGTGCCGTCAGTACAACGGCATCGCTGATAAGATCGGCACTGCGGTCGCCGTTGGCCTTAACCGTCAGCTTGATGATATCGGCTGCATAGGCTTCTGCCCGCAGTTCGCCGAAGGAAGAGGGTAGCCGTACCCCGGAAAAGGGAGCAGCGGGTGTGTATGCCATGGGGGCAGCCGATGCCTTCGGAAGCGCTTTTTTCGTAACCGGCTTCTGAGCGGCAGCCACAACGGGCAATAGTAGGATCAGGAAGAACGTGCGGAGTATCATGGGTTTCATTTGCAGCGGGAAACTACAAAGGAAACCGGAAAGAGAACCTCCGTAGTGCCTAAAGACCGGGGCTTCGCCAGGACGATATCCCTTCCGATCAACCCGGATCAAGACAACCCTGGGACTATAAGGGTAGAACCCAGGCTAATTTATGCGCCCGCTTTACTAGCTTCGTTACATGAGCAGCGCCATCACCATCAGCGGCCGACTCGTGCGTATCGCCGAGCGGAGCATCGAGCCCATGACGATCACGGTTTCGGAAGGACGTATCACCGGAATTGAACCCTACACCGGAGACAGCGCCAATCTTCCCTTCCTGCTGCCCGGCTTCATCGATGCGCATGTTCATGTCGAAAGTTCCATGCTGGTGCCCTCGGAATTCGCACGACTGGCAGTGGTGCACGGCACCGTAGCCACCATCAGCGATCCGCATGAGATTGCCAATGTATGTGGTGTGCCGGGCGTAGACTACATGATCGAAAACGGCCAGACCGTTCCCTTCAAGTTTTACTTCGGGGCGCCGAGTTGCGTACCGGCCACGACCTTTGAAACGGCTGGTGCCGTGATCGACAGTGGAGATATCGACCTGTTGCTGCAGCGAAAGGAAATCGTTTATCTCACCGAGATGATGAACTTCCCCGGTGTGCTGCACGGCGATCCCGAAGTTTTGAAAAAGATAGCCCTGGCAAAAAAATACGGAAAGGTCATCGACGGGCACGCACCCGGTCTTCGCGGAGAAGCCGCCCGTCAGTACATCGCCGCCGGTATTTCTACGGATCACGAATGCTTCACGGCTGAAGAGGCGCTTGACAAACTGGGCCATGGCATGAAGATCCTGATCCGGGAAGGCAGCGCCGCCCGCAACTTCGAAGCCCTGGCCGACCTGCTCCATGAGCATTTCGAAATGATGATGTTCTGCAGCGACGACAAGCATCCCGACAGCCTCGTAGAAAGTCATATCAACGCCCTCTGCGCCCGTTCCGTAGCGCGGGGCATCGATGTCTTCAAGGTATTACAGGCCGCCTGCGTGAACCCGGTGCGCCACTATAGTATGAAAGTGGGGCTGCTGCAACTCAACGATCCCGCCGACTTCATCCTGGTACGCGACCTGGAGCATTTCGAGGTGCTGCAAACCTGGATCGATGGTAAAAAAGTAGCTGAAAACGGCCGGAGCCTGATCGAAGCGAAAAGAGCTGGCCTGATCAACCAGTTCAATTGCGCACTGAAGAGCGCAACCGACTTCGACGTACCGTGGAGGGGGAAAAAGAAATACCCGTTATCGAAGCGCTGGACGGCCAGCTCATCACCAACCGGCTACAGTTGCCACCCCGGGTGGTCGACGGTCTGATGCGCTCCGACACCGAAACAGACATGCTGAAAATAACCGTGGTCAATCGCTACCAGGCCGCACCGGTAGCAACTGCCTTTATCCGCAACTTCGGCCTTAAGCGGGGTGCGATAGCGTCTTCGGTAGCGCACGACAGCCATAACATCGTGGCGGTAGGCGCGGACGACGAAAGCCTTTGCAGGGCTATAAACGCGGTCATCCGGGCACAAGGCGGTGTCAGCTGCGTGGATGGAGAAACAGAGCAGGTCCTTCCATTACCGGTAGCGGGCCTCATGAGCACCGAAGACGGCTACGAGGTGGCCGAAAGGTATGCGGCCATTGATGCAGCAGCAAAAGCCCTGGGCTCCCCTCTTAATGCCCCATTCATGACGCTTTCCTTCATGGCTTTGCTGGTGATCCCGCACCTGAAGCTCAGCGACCTGGGTCTTTTCGATGGCGACAGTTTCTCCTTCATAAACCCGTCAACTCCAGCCCAATCGATCGCTTCCTGAGACAGGAAGCACCGGACAGAGATGCACGCTAACGGATAACCTGCGGATTTTTAGTCATCTACCGATTACTGTGTGGCCGGGCGCCCCGTGCCTTTGCGCAAAATGCCCCATCCGCGCATCAGTATGGCTCCTCAGGATGGATTTGTGCATGAATACTCCCACCTCCTGTTCCTTGTTGGATTTGCTGGGGCGTTCCGCTCTCACCGATTAAACAGAACAATCGCATACGTCCGTTTGCGGAAACTATTCATTTATCCCTGGAATAGCTGTCGCTGCACAAAATCACGTTTAAATGACTGATTAGGAAAAACTTAACATCGTAATTCGGCGGTATGGGCACAGAATTGGCGGCTGGTCTCAAACTATGGAAGCGCGAAAGAATGAGAGCAGACAGGATCCGGTAGAGGCCGGGCACGCTGCCACAACGAAGCAGGAAGGGACCATTGTGATCCCCGTTATTGAAGAGCGGATGACCATAAGCCGGGAAATGGTAGAAACGGCGAAGGTTCGGGTACGCAAGACCGTTACCGAAGAAGAAGCAACACTCGATCTGCCTTTGGTGCAGGAACACTACGATGTGGAGCGGGTTCCTGTAAAAGAGGTGTACCGGACGGCACCCGGCGTACGCCAGGAAGGAGATACGATCATCGTGCCCGTAGTACGCGAAGTATTGGTCATTGAAAAGCGATACGAAGTTATTGAAGAGGTGCGGCTTACCCGTAAAACTACGGCCATGCCTTATCTGCAGCAGATTCCGCTGCAGCGGGAACACGTTGAAGTGACCCGCACCAGTCCGGACGGAAAAACCCAGCGATTATAGGAAATCACCTGCGCAACGATCTGCAGCTGCCCGCCAAGCATACGGATTGTTCTTAAAAAAGTCATTCTTAACCAATAATAAATACACCTTATGGCACAAACGGTAATTGGCATGTTCGATAATGCCGGAGAAGCACAGCGCGCCCTCGAGCATCTGCAACAGCGGGGCATCAGCCGCGATCGCATCGACCTGTCGCGCGGAGCTACGAGCAGCAATGTATCAGACAGCCGCAGCAGCGATAGTGACCGCAGTTCGAACTCATTCACCAACTTTTTCCGAAATCTCTTCGGAGCTGATAATGATGATGCCGACCGTTATAGCCGTGTGGCTGAGCGCAGCGATACCATCGTTACGGTGCATGCAGCGTCGCAGGAGGAAGCCTCGATGGCAGCCAGCATACTCGACGAATGCGGTGCGGTAGATGTGGATGCCCGTGCCCGCGCGTATGGATTCTCAGGTTCTTCAAGAAGCGACCTTTCATCGGGCGACGACAGACGGGATATCTCCGGAACCAGCGGTCCGGACACAACGATACAGCGTATGGAAGAGCGGCTGGATGTAGGTAAGCGGAGCGAAGAGCGGGGCAACATTCATGTACGGAGCCGTATCGTGGAAAAACCGGTGGAAGAGCATGTGCGCCTGCGTGAAGAACACATCCATGTAGAACGCCAGCAGGTTGACCGGCCGGTGAACTCCGGCGACTTCAACCAGTTTCAGGAACGAGACATTGAGCTCACGGAGCGGGCGGAAGTGCCTGTAGTGAACAAGGAAGCCCGTGTTGTGGAAGAGATCCGCATCAGCAAGGATGTTACGGAGCGCGACGAAACGATTCGCGACACCGTGCGCCGTACGGATATCGACATAGATGATAAAAGCAACGAAAGTTACCGGGGTGTTTCAGGCGACCGGGGCGACCTGCGCAACAGCGACGACCTGAGGAGCGGTTCCGATTACCCGGATAGCAGCGACTTCCGGGATAACAGCGACTATCGTGACAATGGCAAGCGACCGGGATTCTGATAAATGAAGCCCGTCAAGAAAAGCTGCGCCTTCAGGCGCAGCTTTTCTTTTGCGGAACCGACTCCCTAAAAAAATGTGAATACAACCTGGCGCTATAAGCCGTTTTCGTGGGCGGAATGATCCTGCAGTACCTTAACTCTGTCAATAGCTCACGAAACTGTTCGGCTTATGAAACTAATACTCTACACACTTTTATTCGGAAGCAGCTTCAGTGCTGCAGCACAACCGGGAACCGGGTTCGAGGAAACGATGAAAAGAATGGGGAAGCCCGCTGCTGCCACACAACGTCCATCTTTTCCGGACAGATACGGGGTGATAGGAGGCGGCTATCAGCTGGGGCTGGCGCAGGGCAATTTTCGCCAGGGTATGAATGCACAACACAGCCTGATGGCCCAGGGTGCGCTTCCGGTCACTGGCCTGACTTCGAACCTGCAGTTGGGTGCAGAAATCGGCTATGGCATTTATGCCGCAGAACGTTACCGGATCAACTACCGCGCAGGCGTCAATTACATCGATGCCTCGATCAACTACACGAGCTCGGTTTTGCAGGGTGGTGTGCAGGCCACCTACCTTTTCGGAAAGGACCGGCTCCTTACACCCTACTTTACGGTACGAGCCGGCTACATGGGCTTTTTCAGCGGCTTTACGATCGAAGACAATGACCCGCTTGCCTGTCGCGTGCTGGAGCAGGAAAATATCCTGCGGGATGGTTCGTTTTACAAAGGCTATGGCGCCGGCATCCGCTGGCGGGTCGGGCAGGAAGGCCGTAGCAGAAGGCATTTCGTTGATCTGTCGGTGAGCCATATTACCGGCGACCCGGTTGATTATGCCAATATGGACCGACTGCACCGACATGGCGGGCCCGTGGAAACCACCAAAGGCCGGCCCGTGCAGGCCCGCTTTGTTGCCGCCGGAAGTAATGACGTGCATGAACACACGATCGCCGAAGTATTTCGCAACCGTCTCAACCTCGTACAGGTACGTCTTTCCTACGTCACTTACCTGCGGCGCTAGTATTGCCGGCTGCTGACGATGCGGCCCTTGCCAGGCGCAGCGACACCAATGCCAGCAAGGCCGTTAGGGGTGTAAAAAGCAGGGTTTCCAGCGAATGCCGGGCGGCCAGGTTGCCCGCTGTATTCAGGGAAAACAGGAAAAACAGGATCCAAAAGAAAGTGCGGAAGAAACGGGGAGAAAGTCGGTTCGGAATCCAGCCCGCATAAGCGGCCGCCAGGGCAGCCATACCGGCATTCAGCGCAATGGACACCGCCTCAAAACGCAGCAATTCACCGCGTTGCAGGATGCGACCGCCCCAGACGATGTCGGAAGGAACAACACCCGCCAATACCAACAGGTGAAAACAAATGACCGCGGTGAAGAGAAAAACCAGCATCCGGGACAGGAACAATGGATTCAGCAGTTTGCGCACAAGTGTCAGTTGATTGGTAATTGAATGGCAGATCGATCAGGCATCCTGCCCGTTCCATAAAGCACCCCCGATACTATCGCGGCGGGCGCCGGTAACCGAAGAAAGAACGGTATACTCCTGGCGCCAGCGCAGGACGCCCAGCAAGGCCATCACCAGGGCTTCCTTATAGTTGACCAGCTTTTCATCCGGCACCACCACCTCAATAGCGTGGTCGCGCAGCAAGGCGCTGATGCGCTTAACCAGAAATGTATTAAAAGCCCCGCCGCCCGTAACCAGCAATTGCTCACCCGATAATGCCGGAGAACAATGACCATCCACCGCCTGCCGCACTTGCCGGGCAATATGTTCGGTGTAGGTGCGCAGCGCGTCTTCCGTAGAAATACGGCTCTGGCCGATTACCGGCAGCACAGTGTCCATGCCGAACCCGTTATCGAGCGACTTGGGAGCCGATTGACGGTAATATTCCAGGGCGTCCAGCTCCGCCAGCAACTGTTCATTCACCGATCCGGCGGCGGCCATGGCGCCCGCATCATCGTATGCTCTTCCGGTATCTTCTGCCAATGCGTTCAACACCCGGTTGGCCGGGCACACATCGAAAGCTACAGGAGGGCCGTCGTGTACAGAAAGGTTGGCAATACCGCCCAGGTTCAGGAAAAGCCGGTAATCGCGGAACAGCAACTGCTCGCCGAGCGGCACGATCGGAGCGCCCTGGCCGCCCAGCGCCACGTCTGCTGCGCGCAGATCGCTTACGACCGGGAGGCCTGTTTCGGCAGCTATGGCCGCACCGTCGCCCAACTGGGCCGTGGCACCTTGTGCAGGCAGGTGAAAGGTGGTATGGCCGTGCGAAGCAAGCAGGGCAACCTGATAATGCAAGCCATGCTCCTCAATGAATCGGTTTACCTGTTGACCCAGGTAATGTCCGTAGGCGCTGTGCAGCAACAGGTAATCGCGGGCATTGAGCGCGGTAGCATCCCTGAGGCGCGCGCTCCATTCGGGGGCATAAGGATAGCAGGCAGCTGCCTCTATGTTCCAGGACCACTGCCCTGCATTGACATGAAACTCAGCGAATACAAGATCGAGTCCGTCGAGGGAAGAGCCGCTCATCAGGCCCATCGCGCGATACATCATAGTGCAGCGTTTGAGGGCGCGAAGATAGGATGCCTTGAGGGTTCGGACGGATGGAGGCAGCAAAGCACAATTCAAAAGTAAAAAGTCAAAAACCTTTTGCCCGGGAGTCCTTCTTCTTTCATCAGCAAACGGTGCCGGAAAAGAAAGTACAGCCCGAACAGAGGATTTTTGACTTTTGAATTTTGACTTCTGAGTTAACTCCCCATCTGGGAGATCTGAACGTTATTGAAGTAGATCGGGCCCTGGGTGGTCGACTGCCAGTAAGTTTCGGCACCGCCGCGGAAGGTTTCGAAGCATACATGACGCACCAGTCGGTTCAGGTCATTGGTTGTCCAGCGGATGGACTGGTCAATCAGGGTAACGCCGTTGATCACCATGCGGATGTGACCATCCGTGTTGCTACCGGTATTGCTTTTCACATATATGGTGACGTTATACCAGGTATCCTTTTGGATGGAGCCGGCTGAGGGGAAGGATCTCGCGAAATCATGCCCGTAAGTGCCCGGCTGGTCTTTATAGTAGATGTACGGTTTGAGGTAGAGACGACCATCCCAGCCCTTGTACCACATAACACGGGCAGAGCCGCCATTGCCATCCCATCCGGGCGTACCGCCCGTGTAGCCGCTGCCGATGAGGAAGCCGAAGCCCACTTTTCCGCCGGAGCTGAAGTCGAAAGCCGCATCAAATTTCATATCGAATTTCAGCTGATAGGCGGGTGCATCGGGCACATCCACCCGCGATACGTTGCCGCCGGAAGGGCCTACCACATTGGGTTGGAGGTTCACCCGCAGCATGCCGCCGTTGATGGTTGTGTTGGCACCGTTCCAGAAGGCTATCGTGCGGAAGTCGGTGGTCGCCTGCGTCAGGCCATAGGCGCCATCGGTACGGCCCGTCCAGTTTACGTTCAGGCCAAAGAGAGGGCTGGGTGCCGGCACTACAGTCACCGGACTGACGGTGCCTGTGCCGGAGCCTGTTCCGGAAGTAGCGCTGGTGTCGGTGGTGGAAGGAGTAGTAGTGCCCGTTCCGGAAGTCGTGGTCGTGCCGGTACCGGAAGTGGTGGTCGTAGGTGCCGTTGTGCTTTTTTTGCGGCCTTCCAGTTGCAGGTCGTCTTTGCTGCAGGAAGAAACAGAAAGCAGGAGGATGCCGGCGGAAGCCAGCAGGGCCTTGGGTCGGATCGTCATAGTCGGAGGTTTTCGGTTGGTTACATACTGAAATTACCTAATACGAAAAGCTTCTCTCCGGCACATTAGGCCAATGATCACCAAACGGGGGCCAACAGGTGATTTTACACGGCGGCATCCGCCATCCATCCTTTCGATGGCCTTCTAATCTGCCAATCATTCCGTAGTTTTGGCGGCTATGACAACCGGAATGGTCATTAACCTAAGCCAGGAACACTCGCTGGTAAGTAATTGGGTCGCAGAATTGCGCGACCTGGACATTCAGAAAGACCGGATGCGTTTCCGTCGCAACCTGGAGCGCATCGGAGAGATCGCCGCTTACGAAATCAGTAAGATCCTTCCTTCCGAAGAACGCGAAGTGACCACAGCACTGGGCACCGCAACGGCTTCTGTACTTTCGGAACAACCCGTGCTGACGACGATTCTGCGTGCGGGCCTCCCGCTGCACCAGGGCCTGCTGAACTACTTCGACAAAGCCGACTGTGCCTTTGTATCGGCCTATCGCAAGCATGCCACGGATGGCTCCTTTGAAATCAGCCTGGAGTACTTTTCTTCTCCCGATCTCGAAAACCGGATCGTGATCCTTTCTGACCCGATGCTGGCCACGGGTGCCTCGCTGGTGAAGACCATCCAGTATCTCCGGGAAGAAGGCGAACCGAAAGCCATCCACATCGTGGCGGCCATTGCCTGTTCGGTCGGCATCGAGCACGTGCACTACCATATCCCTGATGTCACGATCTGGTGCGGCGCCATCGACGATGAGTTGACCGCAAAGGGTTATATCGTTCCCGGACTCGGCGATGCGGGCGACCTGGCTTTCGGCGTCAAAATCCAGTCATGACCGAAATAAATCCGGCCCGTATATAAAATAATCGTAATTTTCCTACCTAACTCGAGTGAGAATGAAGCGGCTATACTGCATGATCGTTCTGTGTGCGGGATTCTTACGGGCCCAGGCGCAGGATCCCAACTTTTCACAGTTCTTCGTCTCGCCCCTGACCCTCAACCCGGCCCTCACCGGCAAGTTCGACGGCGTCATGCGCGTGGCCGGCAATTACCGGAACCAATGGCCCACCATAAATAACGCCTTTACCACCTACACGGTTTCGGCCGATATGGGTATTATGCGGGGCAAGATCCCTGAGAATGACATCTTTGGCGTGGGTGTCATGGCCTTTTCCGATAAAAGCGGAAATGGGGTGTTGCAGAACAACTTCCTGGCACTCTCTACCTCCTACCACAAGTCGCTTGACGATGAAGGCGCCAACCAGATCGGCCTGGGTTTCCAGGGCACTTATGTGAACAAGCGCCTTAATGTTGCCGGCCTTGCCTTTGAAGACATGCTCCGCTCCGATGGTTTCACCGGCATCACCAGCGAAGATTTTTCCGACAAAAGCCGCCTCAGTGTTTCTTATGTAGATGTAAACGCAGGCATTTTGTACAGCGGCACCACCAACGGCGACAACAACGTGTACCTCGGCGTCTCGATGTACCACATCAACCGCCAAAAAGAAACCTTCAACCGTGGTGAGTTTTTCCTGCAGCCCCGCTGGACTGTTCATGGCGGTGCGCGCCTGCCCATGGGCGAATACAACGCCTTCCATTTCAGCGGCAACTACAGTCGCCAGGCAGCTGCCACCAACACCATGCTGGGCGGCGCCTACGAGCTGAACCTGAATCCGGGCGGCGAAAATCCTTCCAGCATGTACATCGGCAGCTGGTATCGACTGGGGGATGCCGTGATACCTTACGTCGGCCTCGAGTTCGGCTCTTTTCGTTTCGGAGCGAGTTACGACGTTAATATCTCCCAATTGAAGCCGGCCTCCAACATGCGTGGTGGTATGGAGATCTCGCTGATCTACATCCAACGCCCGCCCGATCGTACACCGCGGCTTAATTGCCCTAAGTTCTGACCTTATCATCACGATCCAGGATAACCAAACACACGGCAACGTGTAAAACTACCTGCTTAGAAAAAACGGCCCCTATGGGCCGTTTTACATTTCCTGTTTTCCTGGAATTCCGGAGCTCTTTTGCCTCACAGATCCGCCATCAGGTCGGGGCGGCGTTCCTGCGTTCGCTTCACCGCTTGCTCGTAGCGCCACTCCTCTACTCTTTTCGGGTCGCCTGAAAGCAGGATGTCGGGTACCGTCCAGCCCCGGAATTCGGCCGGCCGGGTATAAACGGGCGGGGCAAGCAGGTTGTCCTGGAAGGAGTCGGTCAGCGCAGACGTCTCATCATTCAGCACCCCCGGTAGCAGGCGCCCGATGGCATCCACCAGCACCGCCGCCGCCAGTTCACCGCCACTGAGTACATAGTCTCCAATCGACACTTCATGGGTCACAAAATGATCGCGTACTCGCTGATCGATGCCTTTATAGTGACCGCAGATGATCAGCATCCGCTCCCGTAGCGAAAGACGGTTGGCTGTTTTCTGATCCAGGCGGTCGCCGTCGGGCGTCATGTAGATGATGGCATCATAAGGCCCCGCCTGCTGCAGGTCTTCAATCGCTTTTACCAGGGGCTCGCACATCATCACCATCCCGGCGCCGCCGCCATATTGATAATCGTCGACCTGTCCATAAGCGTTTACGGCCCACTTTCGCAGGTGATGAACCGCCACGGTCAGCAGGCCTTTCTCCTGGGCGCGTTTCATGATCGAATGATTCAGGGGGCTTTCGAGCAACTCAGGCAGAACGGTAAGGATATCGATGTGCATAGTAAGGACAAAGATAGGCCCCGCGTGTCCGCCACTCGCGGAGGTGCTGGGCAGCGCTCTATTTTCTTCAGGTAGTGATAGTACCGGCAAGAATGTTCAACCGTCAATGCTCCATTTTAAAGGCGCAGGGTTTGCTGACAAGAACGCCGTTACACTTGCATATCGAGCATCTACCGAAAAGGAATTCAGTGGGCTTCCTCTCCCCCATCCATAAATCCTTCAATATCGCGGCGCTGCTTCTTGGTAGGACGCCCGATCTTGCTCGGACGTTTACCGGTATGAAAGGAAGCTGCCTGAAACTTGTTGGGATCGATCTGATCCTCCGGCGTCAGATCTACATAATGCCTGATGGCTTCGGGGTAGGCCACGCGGGTTTGCAGCAGTGCGGTGACCCTGATGATCCACTTTCTGGCTTCGGTACGCACCTCGTACTCATCACCGACACCTACGGCGCGCGCCGCCTTTACGGTCGCGCCGTTGAGCCGCACTTTGCCCGATTCACAGGCAGCCGCAGCCTCCGAACGCGTCTTGAACAATCGGATGGACCAGAGGTATTTGTCGATGCGGATCTTCTCCTTGCTTTCTGCTTTCACGTGCTGGCATTTTTACCGGATGCGGCTTCAACCGCCTGTCGAAAAGGAACTGCAACATAGGTTGTTTATTCTTAATATTGATGAACAAATTTGCCTCGTATGAAACAGCTGCTTTTCTGCCTTTATGCCGGATGGACCTGCGCTGCCGCTGCCCAGGATACGGTTATTCTTCACATCGAACCCAGATACCGCCTGGAGGCGCGGCAAAAGGCATTGAAAGAGCGCTTCGAACACCGTTTTCCGGGGATGCCGAATGCCTTTGCCCCCGGAAGGATACAGCCCCGTCGCAGCGGGGAAGCCGATAGTATGCTGCGGCGCAACAAATGGATTCCCGACAATGCCACCCCCGGTGTGTATGCACTGGCGGAGGATCGGATGCCCTGTGTTGTTCCGGACCTGAGCGCTGTAGCACCGATGCCAAACGCATGGACAAGACCTGAAGTGCCTTATCAACCCGCGAAGGCAATTCCCAATCCGATGGATAAGCCCCATGAAAGGGCGGGCGGCGAGCGGTGAGCTTCGTGAGTCGTGAGGTGGATCGGCCCGAATAAGAAGACCCGCCAAAGGCGGGTCTTCTTATTTCACGACTTACATGTCATGTCTAACGACTGTCCACTCCCGCTTACTGTGCAAAGAACCTGTGGAAATACGGGATCGTTTCAATACCCTTGTAGTAGTTCTCCAGGTTGTATTTTTCGTTGGGCGAATGCAGGTTATCGTTGTCGAGTCCGAAGCCCATGAAGATGATCTTGGTGCCCAGTTCACGCTCCAGGATGGAGCAGATGGGAATGGAGCCGCCGCCACGCACCGGGATCGGCAGCTTCCCGAAAGTGGTTTGAATGGCCTTCGCCGCGGCCTGGTAGCCCTTGCTGTCAATCGGCGTCATGTAGGGTTCTCCGCCATGATGCTCCTCGGCATGCACGGTTACGCCGGCAGGTGCAATTGAACGCAGATGGTTGAGCAGCAGCTCCGTGATTTTTCCGGACTGCTGGTGCGGCACCAGCCGTGCTGATATTTTCGCATAGGCTTTGGAAGGCAGTACCGTTTTGGCGCCTTCGCCCGTATAGCCACCCCAGATGCCGTTCAGCTCCAGGGTTGGACGAATGCCCGTGCGCTCGTTCGTGGTATAGCCTTTCTCGCCCCACAGTTCTGTAACACCGAGGTCTTGCTTATACTCTTCTTCGCTGAAGGGTGCTTTAGCCATGAGCGCGCGTTCCTCCTCTGTGGCCACCACCACGTCTTCGTAGAAACCCGGAATAGTGATGTGGTTATTTTCATCGTGCATGGATGCAATCATCTTGCAGAGCATGGTAATCGGGTTGGCCACGGCGCCACCATACACGCCGCTGTGCAGGTCGCGGTTCGGACCGGTCACTTCCACCTGGATGTAGGAAAGGCCGCGCACACCTACGTCGAGCGAAGGGTGCTCCATGCTGATCATCGCACTGTCGGAGATGAGGATCACATCGGACTTCAGCAATTCGCGGTTGGCGCTGACAAAGCCTGCCAGGTTGGGCGAACCCACTTCCTCTTCGCCTTCAATGAGGAACTTGATATTCGACTCGAGGCTGTTGGTCTTTACCATGACCTCAAGCGCCTTGACATGCATATAGAACTGCCCCTTGTCATCGGCAGACCCGCGGGCATAAACTTTGCCGTCCTTGATGACCGGCTCAAAGGGACCGCTGTGCCAGAGCTCCAGCGGATCGGCCGGCTGCACGTCGTAGTGCCCGCACACCAGAACGGTGGGCTTTGCCGGGTCAACGATCTTCTCGCCATACACAACCGGATGCCCTGCTGTTTCCATTACCTCGGCCCGGTCGCAGCCCGATTCGAGCAGGCGCTGGCGCACGAGCCCGGCGCAGCGGCGCATATCTTCTTTGTGTTCGCTCTTGGCGGAGATGGACGGAATGCGGAGCAGTTCGAGCATTTCATCGAGAAAGCGCTGCTGGTGTTGCTTTTGGTAGTCGGTCCAGATCGTGTGCGTATGTTCCATAAAATGAAGTTAGGAGGTTAATCGGGCGCTAAAGGTAAGCCGATGCAGAAACTTTCAGATGGCAGTTGCAGCCACGAAGTAGAAGTTCTTCCGGCCATAAAACTGTTCTTCGAGCGCTCCGCCTGTCAGCGGGGCCCGTCCGCGGAGGTAGTCGTGCAGCAGATAAACCCGGTAACAGAGGGGTTCCAGGAAATCGAGCAGTACCCGGGGCGTCGTGCCATAGACATCGCTGCCCCCCAGGCCAAACTCGAAGATGATCACCGGCCGGTCGCGGCGCAGCAGTTCTTCGGCGCCACGGAGAACGCCCATTTCCCCGCCTTCCACATCAATCTTCATCAGGCCCACCGGCACCTGGTAGGGAAATACAACGGAGTCGAGCGTACGCATTTCCACGGTGATGGCCTGCTCCTGCTCATTGGGCCGGTCGTAGTGCCGCTTCTTCAACCCGCTATAAGCCGGGTTGGTGGTCACCCAGTTGAAAGAAGCGGTGCCGGCCGTATCGGAGAGGGCAAAGGGGAAGATGTGTACCGAAGGTGCGTCGGCATACCGCTCGAGCAACGACTTGTAGAAATGCGGTAAAGGCTCAAACCCAAAGTGTTGTCCTCCGGGTGCCAGGACGCGCATCAGGTCGAGTATCTCACCGCGGTGTGTGCCCACGTCCACACAATTGGTATGCGGGCGGCATACTTTCCGGATAATGGCTTCCGTCTGGCGGTCGTAGCGCTGGTTCTGCGTGAGAGCAAAAGGCAGCACCTTCAGCACTTTCTTGAGCATATCCTTCAGCAGCAACAGACTAGGGTTCATCGGCAAATCAGGGATCTTTCTTGTTGAGGGAAGCCGCCTTCTGCACGAGGGCGCTGCCAAATTTATTCTTTATATCGTCTACAGCGCGAAAGAGTTGCAACTGCTCGGCGGCATCGTCGAAGAGGTTCATCTGCAAGGTCATCGGGATCAGGTGCGAAAAGCGCACACCCAACAGGCGCACCTTCTGACCAGGCTTCCAGAGCCGGTCGAAAAGATCCTTTACCCGAAGCAGCAACACCGGGTCGATAGCCGTATAGTCGATCACCTCCTGACGGGAAACCGTCGTAAAATCGGCATAACGCAGCTTGACCGTTACACAGCCGGTCAGCCGTTGTTCCTGGCGCAGGTCATAGGCGGTTTCTTCTGTAAGGCGCACCAGCTTCCGATGCAAAAACTCCCGGTCCTGGCTGTCTTCCGTAAACGTAGTTTCATGAGAGATGGACTTCTGCTCGCTCCAGGGCTCCACCGGATCATCGGAAAGGCCATGGGCTTTTTCGTGGAGCCGGCGCCCCCACTTGCCGAAATGCCGCTCGAGCTGCGCCGGTGGCAACTGCGCCAGCTCTCCGATGGTGCGTATGCCCAAGGCCGTGAGCTGCTCCTGGGTAGAGCGCCCGACACCGGGAATTTTGTCAACGCCAAGCGGCCATAGAAATGCCGTTTCCGAACCGTGCGGCACTTCGAGATAACCGTTGGGTTTTGCCTCGTTGGTGGCCATCTTGCTCACGAGTTTATTGGCCGACAGTCCGTAGGAAATGGGCAGCCCCGTTTCCCGAATGATCTTCTCCCTCAGCTCACGGGTAAACTGCGACACACCAAAAAAGCGGTCCATGCCCGTAAGGTCAATGTAAAAT